>Ga0265798_10000062_pt1 | contig 220585 bp, 208 predicted proteins | sample P3T30metagenome_FD_192430 | JGI IMG/M metagenome (GOLD analysis project Ga0265798, IMG submission 192430) | Plant litter microbial communities from East Loma Ridge, Irvine, California - P3 T30 | ecosystem: Environmental > Terrestrial > Plant litter > Unclassified | place: USA: California... | reverse complement strand
GATACGACATATGGCCGATCGAGCGATACAACGTCGCGCCAAGCACCAGGGTCGAAATAATCCGGCCGACAGAAGAAGGGTTGAGCGTCGACAAGGTTCGTTGGGGATGGGAGCCGTTCTGGGCCAAAGGCAAGCGCCCGGCGCCGATCAATGCACGTGTCGAAACCGTCATGACAGGAAAGTTCTTCAAACAGCTTTGGCCGCACGGCCGCGCGCTGGTACCGGCCAATGGCTGGTTTGAATGGGTGAAAGATCCAAACGACCCGAAGAAGAAACAGCCCTACTACATCCGCCTGAAGAGCCAGAAGCCGATGTTCTTCGCAGCACTGGCCGAGGTACATGTAGGCCTTGAGCCGCATGAGGGGGATGGGTTTGTGATCATCACGGCGGAGAGTGATTCGGGGATGGTGGACATTCATGATCGACGGCCGGTGGTGCTATCACCGGAGGATGCGCGGGAGTGGGTTGAGCCTGGGTTGTCAACTGGGCGTGCGGAGGAAATCGCCCGACAGGCGTGTAGACCTGTTGAGGATTTTGAGTGGTTTGAGGTTGGTAAGGCGGTGGGTAATGTGAGGAATCAGGGTGCAGGGCTGATCGTGCCGGATGCCGTCGATTGACGTTAATCTGAGTGGTTATGGTTTTAATGCCAGACCTTTGGCTGCTGAAGCTGAAATACTGCAAGGAACCGTTAAAAGCTGGAGCCGCATACAGCATGGCCACCGCTGCATTGATTTTCTCGTTCGTCGGCCCAGCAAATTTGCTGGGCATCGCTGGTTCTTTTGTCACACGTCTTGGATGAGATTGCGTAGCCGCTCCAGCACGGCCCGAGTGAACTCAGGCGCTCCCGCTTTGGCGTCCTCCATGCTGGCAAATCCGCTGCTAATATGGACCAAATAATCTAACTCGAAAGCCCCTGCATCGTCGGTGATAGCCATCATTCCTTGTCCTGCGAAACGGGCTATTTGCATCGCCTGGGGCTTATCGCCATGCCGGACCTGTTGTGGCCAGTTGAGAGGGAAGACGCTTCCCTCACGAACTTTTATTTCCATGGAGTTTTCCTTGTCGCCCGTCGCTTTGCTAGCCGAGGGCGGCAGTAGGAAGTTTGAAATTTCTTATAACCAGATAATCACATTTGCTGTTATTTTGAAGAGCACGCTAAACTTATCATTTCGCCTATGTTGATCTTAGTTCCCTGGATCTCCGGGTCATCTCTCCAGACAGGATCAATAGCGGTATAGCCACGGGAACGCGCAAAGCCATTTAGGCCATACTCCATACCCTGGGTGCGAAGCACAGCAGACCTTCCTACGCAGTCAACGTGACCGTCGCTGACGGTGAACGGCCAGCGTTTTCCGAAATCTTCAGCTTTGACGTGGGTTCCCGACTCCATTTGCTTCTTATACTCAGCATGCACCTTTGCCCTTTCAGCCGCCTCCTTCTGTAGGGTCTCAATTCTTGTATTTACAACAAATCTCTCATACTCAGGGCTACCTACCTTCCAGTTATTTTCCTTGGCTGCCACAAGATTAATATAGTTCCCATAGGTCGGAAGCTGCGCTATCAAATCATTGCAGTTTTCTGAAAATAGACCAAAAAACCAACCTTTTCTCTTTTCAAGCCATGTCAGGACAGTACCTGTATTTTTATGGAAAGCGGCGTAGCATTTCTCAGAATCTTTAATACTTAAATTAAATCGCTCTGAGATATCAGTCACTTCCTTAGGATGATACTCACATGCAGATATCAGCATAAAAGCAATCACTAACGTTGCTATTTTGGATTTGCTCATGGCTTTTTTCCTCGCTATGGGTAACAGCCGATCAGCCCTGATCGCCCACGCCCAGTTCAGTAAGTCGCCGAGCCCGGCGCGCCTGTGCGCCATCGCGATAGCACTGCACCGTCGGCGCGGCGGCGACCATGTCATCATCTTTCGATGGGGCGGACGCCGATGCGGTGTCCCCTACGGCCTCGGCCCAGCATGGGCTGGGCTTGGGCGGTACCGCGCGACTTTCCCTTAACTGGTGAAGGTGCTAGCCGGGCTGAGTGCCTGGGCCAGTGTCATGACCTTTGCCCCTGTAAATTCTGTCGGAACCTGGGACACAAGAGCCATTAGCAGGACCTGCGCTTTCGATTCAGTGAGAAGGTTAAGCGGACCTTTCTCGCCTGCTTTGGTCTTGCCGGGTGCATCTGGCCGATACCAATTGATGCGGACCTTCTCAGGGTCAATCGCAAAGCTCTGGAGCAATTGCCCATGGGTGTTTTGAATTACCCATTTTTCGCTGTTCTTCATCGTAGCTTTTCCTAAAATAATTCATCCCACTCGATTTCAGGCGCGCTGTAGTCAAAGCTGTAATTGCCCAACGTACCGGCCTGTTCACCTTGAGTAGTTTTAGAGAGAGCCTGCTGATACCCGTTATCGTCCGTACTCCTCAACTTGAGCTCGAACAAAGCTTGATCCAAAAGCTTTTCTAAAGCCTCTGGGGAGCTAGCTTCAACTGTGATAGTAATTTTTCCAGGCGCTTTCACTTTCATATCTGAACTTCCTACACGTCGCGAGTGATGGTATGCGGTGTCTGCCTGCGAGGCGGGCCTCTGCATTTATGCAGATACGCCGCAGTGGTGTTGTAGGGTTTGAGCTTCGCTCTGAAGACACATTACAGGGATCACCGAGGCTCCTGCGAAGTGAAGATAACGTGTGCGATGACGACCGAGGGTGTAGCCGACCCAGCGCACCAGGCGCTCACGCTTGTGACTGAAGACTTTCATGAAAGGTACTCGAAACTGCACCTGCATCTCGTTGAAAGAAACAAAAGGCATCTCAACATGCCGCTCTTTTGGTCCAGGGGGAGCAAGGAACTTTGCCACTTCCTGTCGCTTCAACTCAGACCAATCCTTTGCAGGTGGAACCACGTAATTGGAGTGTAAGTGCTGATCGGAAAAATGGATAAGCTTATGGATATCGACAAAGATAACCACATGGTTTTCGTAGCCAGGGCGACGACGTAGCCTTACCTGGTGATAGCCAGGGTGCGCGTCTGAAAGCATTACGTCGTACAGATTGGTGTTGGAAAGCATTATTGATCACTCCTTTCAACGCTTGGGGCTTCTAACCCTGCTGCCCAACGTTCGACGGCTGGGTCTGGGGTGTACCTGAGCAACTTTTCCTATACCGCTGGAGTGCCGAACAGCAGCTGCGTGACCACGGCTACTGCCCAGCAGACCATTGCTGCGCCTACATCGTGTCGCCTCCACCTACCACATGTAGTGGTCGGCCAACTGTATCAGCACACAAGATGTTGTGTGTTCCGGACTTCTGCCAGATGTTAGAAAGCCTAGAACGAACCATGCTCATGGCGGCTTGATGCGTCATTCCAGCTCGAACTTCAGGGATGATAAAAGCTTTTGGAGGGGTCGAGATGGATATCGACCTTGGCAAAATCCCCGGCCGGGACGAAGACGGCCAGCTCATACTCTCGGCAGACTCCTGGTTTGCCTGGAACCCAGTCACCAGTCACAGAGCTGTCGATGAGTAATGGATCAAAACCATCATCAGGCAATCCTACCCGTAGGACATAAACGGCTTCGTAATCTGTCGGTGGCATGGCGTTTGTGATCTCACGAACAAGGTTCACGTCAGCGCTGAATACGTCTGCCCAGCAATAATTGAGCGAACGCGCCTCAAACTCTTTGATATTGCGATCAGTACTGAAACGCATCAGATATCGAATTTCAGTGGCCTGGGGGTTACCCAGGATCGGAAGTTTTGTGGCGAAGGCCATGACATGGTTGAGGAGAGTGGTGGAGTTGTGCGTGCCGTAGCACTCGGGGTATCGATCAGCCAAGCTGTGGTTTCCTTTTGAGGGGGACCGAATACTGCCCCCGATACCCCAAAAGCCCGCAGAGGCAGGCTGGTGGGTCATTCATCGTCAATTCAGTGATTTTTGCGCTTTTTAAACGACCTGCTTGATGTAATACAAAGCAGGCAATCCAGATATGCCATCTACAATTGTTTCGGGCATGTCAGTTAGCGTTCGGGCCGCTACCTTTTGCGAGGCGAGATTCTCCATACCTACAATGGCTTCGACATAGAAACCTGGCTCGTGTAGGTACTGCGATATCCCCCGATGCAATTCCTTCATGCTTGCCTTGACGATCTCAGTGGCAAAGCCATGATTTCGGAACTGCTCAGCAGTCGCATACCCCACACCGAAGCGTGGTTTACCCTCCCAAAAATCTACCTGGGTGTAAACGGCATAAGCCTTTACAACCCTGTTCGCAATGAAAGCGTAAGTGAGTCGCTGGTCGCCGGATTCCGGTTCGTCCTGCATCACATAAAGTTCAGGGTAGCCATCGCACGGAATCGGCTGGATGCTTCTATCGGTAAGCGCTTGTTGGTAGCTGACAAACCCAATGTGCGGATCGACTAGGCTGGGCATTCAAACTTTCCTTGTGTGTAGACGTGTACCTAGGCGGTATTTTCTATACGACTTCGAGTCGGCCAGCGACCGTGGATCACGACCGACGATGCTACGGGCTTAAGTTTGGTCAGTGGCGCTCCTACTTGAGCCCTTTCTGGGCGAGCAAGCGGTTGACTTCCTCTACCCGGTTTTGCGTGTCGGCATCACGTTTGGCGTAAGCCTCGCGCGTTCGTTTGCCCAGTTGATCACGGACCCGTTCTTTGGCGCGCAGATAGATATCGTTTCGCTCCAGAGAAGCTTGGTCCGTGTGCCAGTTCTTACCGCCCAACTCCCCTAAGTTCATACCTACATGAGCACCTTGAGCGTTGTCGACTTTGAACCCCAGCTTCTCGTACATCGAGACAAGCTCAAGGGGGCAATCAAGACCCAGTATCGGGTAGTGACTTTTCAATTCTTCCAACATTCGGGTGAAGACACCCTGCTGCCGGAAGGGTTTGGCGACAGCTGCATAACCGATGCTCGCCATGCCCTCTGCGAAAATGCGTGGTTTGTACTGAAGGAAACCAGCCAGCAGCGGCGTTTCCCCCTCATCATCGATTACTGCGATTACACCGACCTTCAGCTCGGTCAAATGACCGTCAATCCTTTCCCGCGCATCTGCACCCACCATGCGTAGTGACTGCCCCAAAAGAATTTCCACTTCAGCCTCCGCCAAAGGGAGTAATGGGCTGTCATGGTCGATGTGCTGATGCACCATCGCCGGGGCCTCCGACACAGCTAGCTTGATGCTCTCTTCCAGCACCCGAGGATTGATCCCATTGGTGAAGTGCAAGATTTCCATTACTAAGCTCCGTCATGTCTCGTTGTTCCGATCGCTGATCAGAATTTTTTTGCAGATCTCGAAGCATTTGGCAAACTCGGTGCAGAGATCATTCATACCGAATTTCTACTCAATTCCGAGGACTGAAAATGCCCTGTTCCTACTAACAAAGCCCGCGACTAAGCGGGCTGTTGGGTGCAGCGGAATTTCCTACCTATCAGCGGCTTTTAGCATCAGCGGTTATCAAGCATTTTGGCTGCGAGTTCGTCCTGTTCGCGTTGGTTTTCTTCATGCTCGTCATTTTTGAATTCTTCGATTTGGAGCAAAACAATTTCGTCATCGCTCAAATCATCCCAAACGCCTTCCTCGATTGTTTTTTCGTCGTAGGTTGGGTCAAACTCTGCCTTCCATTCATCGTCCAAAGGCGTGAGTCTCCGATTTTCGATATCTGTCATGTCGTTTTCCCTGCTCGATCTTGGGCGCGGGAATCGCGCCTATCTCTACGTCCTCGGCCCCGGTTTTTGAGGCCGGGGCTTAGGGTGTACCTGGTGCGAATTTCCTCAATTTCGTCCGTAGTAGTCAGGCTTGAAATCGGGCTCGTCCAGAAGCTCTAGCCAGCGCTCGCATTCCCTTGGTTGATCAGAAAAGAGTCTTACAAGTCCTGGCGTCCACAAATCACCTCGCTCAGGGTCTTCCGCTGTGATCGCATCACACAAAATTTTTAGAGAGTCGTGTAGGGCGATTTGCATATCTGCGCGCTGATGTACATCAAGCTTGGTCTGAAGCACGCGACAGAGCGCCTTCACTGTGTTTGATGATTTTTCGTATCTCCAGTCAGATGTTGGCATCAGGCATTCTCTCGACTTAACGGACGCAAAACCGCGCCTCTCCTACGGCCTCGGCCCCTCGTTTGACGGCGGGGCTAAGGGTGCACCTGGACGACCCGGTGCGTGATTTTCCTGCTGTCTCAGCCGAGCAGCTTTACAGCTAGCGCTGGGAGCAGATGTCAAACGGTTGCCGTGCAAAGCTGGATCCAATCAACAGTAATGATGTCTCTATGCCATTGCAACCTCGAATGCATGTCGAATTGTCGCTTGGTCGACTGTCAAGTAAGGCTTGCTGTGATCGATACAGGAATGACCGAGTATGGTCTGCACCGTCTCAACATCGCCTGTTGCCGCCAGTACCTTAGCCGCCAGGGAGCGCCTGCCGCTGTGCGACGATCCCTGCTTGATACCGGCCTGCCGGTATAGTCTGCTGATGGTCTGCTGGAGCGAATCACAGGCACGGTAAACTTCTGGCCCACTATCCAGCTCGCGGTGCTTGAACGCTAGTTCAAAGGCTTGGCCCTTGTGCGTAGTGACCAGTTTTGAACATGGTCGAAAGCCTCGGTACTCCTCTGCACCAGAAAGCCCCCATCGGCGCTGGTGCCTAACCTCCAACCGCGCTTCGAGCGCGGCCAGGCATCGGGCATGTGTCAGATACACATTGCGAGGTCTACAGCCCTTGGTAATGTCTGCCGCAAGTACACCTCAGGCTTGATGGCACCACTCGGATATAGCACGTCGGCCATCTCCAGCAAGGCCAGTTCGGTGACGCGAATGCCCGTGGTGTGTGTGAGCCACAAAAGCATCACATCACGTTCCGGCAGACGGCCAGTAACGGATGCAACGCGGATCAGGTGCTTGAATTGCCCAGGGCGAAGGGATGTTGCACGTCGGAAAGGGGTAATCATGGGGGCTCTCTGTCAGGATTGGTGACGAATCACGAATGATCCTGAGAGAGTTGGCAGCGGGCCTCCTGAATAGCTTACAGGCCCGCGTGCCGGAGTGTTCACGGAAAATCACATACAAAAGTGGCCCGTTACCCCCCCACCCCCGTCGACGCAAACCCTAAAACAATCCTCCCAAAGCCTCAGGTTCCCAATTCAAAACCACCAACTTCCGACTGACACCCCCACCCTGCCGCTGATTCGGCGTCGTATACCGAATGTCCAACGTCTCAAAATGAAACCCCTCAAACACCCGTCGGATGTCCGGATTGTCGTTGATGCTGACCATCACCCTGCCCTTGCACCGGCGCATGAACTCGGCCATTCGCTCGTAATTATCGAACAGGAAATCCACGCCGTAGCCGGCCGTTTTCCAGTACGGCGGGTCCATGTAATGGAAGGTGTGAGGACGGTCGTAGCGTTCTGCGCATTCGAGCCAGGGCAGGTTTTCCACGTAGGTGCCGGACAAGCGCTGCCAGGCGGCGGACAGGTTCTCCTCGATCCGCAGCAGGTTGATGGCCGGGCCGGTGGTGGCGGTGCCGAAGGTCTGGCCGCTGACTTTGCCTGCGAAGGCATGGTGCTGCAGGTAAAAGAATCGTGCGGCACGCTGGATGTCGGTGAGGGTTTCGGGGCGGGTCATTTTTTGCCATTCGAAGACCTGGCGCGAGCTGATGGCCCATTTGAACTGGCGGATGAATTCTTCGAGGTGGTTTTGTACGACGCGGTACAGCGTGACCAAGTCGCCGTTGATGTCGTTAAGGACTTCGACGGGCGCTGCCTGGGGACGCATGAAATAGAGGGCCGCGCCGCCTGCAAACACTTCGACGTAGCATTCGTGGGGTGGGAACAGGGGAATGAGTCGGTTGGCCAGACGGCGCTTACCGCCCATCCACGGGATAATAGGTTGATTCATTTTGTGAGCAAGCCCTCGGAAGAGAAAAAGAGGCGCTAGAATCCGCTCGCTTTGTGCACGAAGCGGGAGCCTTGGCTGGACTTGCAGGGATGTTCTGCGGGTACGGCGACAAGCCGGGATGTTGGCGCATCCTGGCTTGTCGCTCTTTTCACGGTGCTGCGGTCACGTCCTTGATGTAGGCCTGACAGGCCTTCAATGCGATCAGTCCTTGATCGCCGTCGTCGGTAATTCCGACAATTCGTTGAGCATGCGCTGGGGCAAGTTCGGCTCTCGCAGCGTCATGAACCATGCTGCCGGCGCCGGAAGTGGCTGGCACTGAGCGAACGCTGATACCGGCGCCGTCGAGTAGGACTGACAGCCGCACATCAGCAGTAGCCAACTGGTCACGCAGGCGAGCCTGATTCTTCTGCGCATCACTGATTTCCTTGTAGTGATGTTCATCACTGGCCTGGAGTCGATTCTCCAGCGCATGACGCTGCCTGCGGTGTGTTTCATGCAAGGTGATCACCGCAGCCGCTGCTTGTTCGCGATCACGCCGATAAGCGCTGGCCTGCTCGGCTAGCTGTCTTTCGAATGTGTTCTTCTGCCACTGCCAGGCGACCCAACTTCCTGCAAAAAAGCCAAGCAGGATGGTTACCAGCGAGCGCCAGGGGATCGTAATCACGGCAAAACCCTCAACGCGCGTTGATAAAGTGCTTCTCGATCGGCCAAACCATGCGTGCCGCCATTGATGCGTCGGGTGATATGCAAGAAGTCACCAGCGTCCGCGAGTCCATTCAAGCAAGCTCGCTGCCAGAACCATCCTGCTGACATCGCAGCATATTCGGGCTGCTCCAGCAGCTCGGGATGCGTGACCAGATCAAGTCCCAGCGCTTCACCGCACGCCCGGTAGTTGGCAAACCCTGTGACGTGGATCAATCCTCGGCCCCGGTAATTCTGGCCATCTCCGTCGGGCTCGGGGGTGTTGCCCAAGCGGGCAGCCAAACGGCCAGTGTCGTATCGGGCAAGGTAATCGTGTCCGCCAAGTTCACGAAGGTGGTTCAGTTGGCCGGACTCATGACCGACCTGTGCGATAAAGGCTGCAATGCGCAACCGGGTGACGATCTGATAGCGGCCCATCGCGGTGTTGAGCACAGGAACAAAAACGCCCGCGACAGGGCGGGCGTTGGGAAGGATCTGCAGCAGCTGCTGCTGAGTGATGGGCATGGATTCTCTCCAGACAATAAAAAGCTCGCCATAGGCGAGCTCCAATTCAGATATCAGCGGTCTACACATTTACGAAACAGTTTGGCGCCGTCAGCGGATACTTCGTCTCAGCTTCCAGGCCGATTCCGGTTCAACGCTGTTGCCATGCGGGAGAGCAAATAGTACTCGAGCGAGATTGCCAGATAACCGTAGCCGCTGGGAAACCCGATAGTCACTAGGCTACCCGAATCCGCCAAACGCTTATCGTGAGCACGGTATTTTCCTTTGCTGATCAGGCGCACGTAGCCGCCTATCCTAGAACCGAGGCCGTAGCCTTCGTAGCCTTTTTTGCCTTTACCTGCTCCGCTGCCGATGTAGGTAACCGAATCGCTTTTCAGAAATGCGTAGACCCCTTGTTTGTTGTGGTTCGGTGCAGGCCCTTCAAGACTCCACTCGGTCGACCATTCTGGAGCTGGAATCCCGATCTCTTCTTCATTCCAATGTGAACTGAAGAAATCCCTAGTGTGTGTTTTCAACGCGTTCAAAGATTCCGGCATGCTGCACTCTTTTTCCCTAAAGTTCGTATTGGTACAGCCACGCGTGTTGGCTGATCCACGATGGTGAATAACCGTCCGAAAGGCCGGTGACAGCGCGTAAAATAGATGGTGGTCTATTGCACGTACAGCAGTCGCATAACAAGCTGGGTGATTATTCTGGCAAGTCAGGCCATTCAACGTAGTCCGGATAGCCGATCTGATCCGCAACCCGATTCAACGCCACACGGAAGCGCTTCCATTTCAAAATGCTGGACTCGATCTCGTTTGTACCCTCGCCGATATCCAGAATGTCCTGCATGTGCTGAATCATGCCGTCGGCCACGCGTCGACGTTGCAAAAGCTCTTCACGAACTTGCTCCGCTTGGTCCGGGACAGGCGGGGTAACAGACAGCGGTGGGACTATGTCCGGCACACAGATGTGCAACGTCAACTTGCTACCAATATCGACAGGCTTGCCGGATTGGTCGAGTGTCTCAAGGCGAATCAAATCTTTCCCGAAAGAAGTGGATGCCGCGATGTTATCGGCAGGGTTTGTCACAGCCCCCGCCACCCGCCGTTGCCGAAATCAGATCTTGCGCCAACACACGTGGGGGTCACAGACAGGTTATGAAGAAAATGCCGCCTCCCGTCCAAATTGGGCTGCTGATTCCCAGGTCGTGCTGTGGGCAGTACACTTCTCAAGCCCGCGCTCACGGGCCAATTCTGACTGGTTTAAACACCAGCAGTGGTCTGTAGGTTGAAGGCGATTGATGGAGACGCAGAGCAGATGTTTCTGAACCTGGAAGTACGCAGCTACAGCGTTGAAAACCCGCATCATGACCATGATTTTGCTCAGTGGGTGCTGCCTGTTCATGGGCGGATGGAAATTGATGTCAATGGCCATGGCGGCTATATCGACCATTCACTTGCAGCCCTCGTTGCGCCTGGCTCCGTGCACTCGCAACTCACCGACGCAAGCAGTCGGTTCCTGGTTCTGGACTGTTCCTCGACTCTGCTTGAAAGCGTTCAGATGGAGCGTCTGGCCAAACGCATCTATGTGCCAATACCTGCGGCAACCAGACGATTGATAGAGTTTGCGGATCTCATCGGCAATGAACAGCTTGCAGCAGGCACAACGCCGCTGGCGACGCTGCTTGTCTCGTCGTTTGGGGCCGAAAGTTCAGCCGAGTCGTCGATACTGCAACCACTGATTGCACGGGTCCGCGCATATCCAGCGGGCGAATGGAACAATCAGGCCATGGCTCGCGTCGCGAATATGAGCCTGAGTCAGTTGCATCAGCGCTTTCGTCAGGTGTTTGCCAAGTCTCCACAGGCGTGGCTGACCGAGTTGCGAATCAACGATGCGCAACGATGGCTGCGCAGTACTGCATTGCCGATTTCAGACATTGCACTACGCAGCGGCTTTTCTGACCAGGCGGCGCTGACGCGCGCCATGCAACGTGTGTGCAGCACGACCCCGGCCGTTTACCGAAAAACGCATCGACAGTCTCGGTAAAAAAACACACAGCCCGCGACAATATCTCTGCCAGGACAGTCTTCAAACTGCACGCTTTGACGGATGAAGCGTGGATGACCATGTTGGCTGATCGATCTCTTTTAAAGGGTGCTGGCTACGGTGTCAGTGCCGGCATGTGCTGGGGTGTAATATTCCTCGGCCCGCAGCTGGCTCCAGGACTGAACGGATTGCAGTTCGCTGTGCTGCGCTTCCTTTGCTACGGCCTTTTTTCATTCATCCTGTTGCTGCCTCGATGGCGGCGAGTGTGCGCGTGTCTGAACGCAGCCGATTGGCGGTCGCTTTTCTGGCTCAGCCTGATAGGCAACCTGCTCTACTACTCGCTGGTAGGCAGCGGCGTGCAATTGGTCGGCATAGCTACGACGTCGTTGATCGTTGGGCTCATCCCGGTTCTCGTCACGCTGGCAGGCCGCAATGATGCACATGCCGTTTCTCTGGGCAGGTTGCTACCGTCGCTGTGTTGCGCTGTCGCAGGGGTCGTGCTGATCAGTTTTCACGCCTTGAACAACGGAGACCCCACTACTCCGCCAACCAGTCAGATCGCCGGTATTGTGTGTGCGACAGGCGCGCTGATCAGTTGGAGCTGGTTCGCCGTCAGCAACGCTCGCAGGTTGGCCCTAGTGCCCAAGGTGTCGTCCCATGACTGGGCACTGTTGACTGGCGTCATGACCGGAGCCCAATCGCTGCTTCTGGCGGTGCCGGTCCTGGGATTTGATACTCAAACGCACAGCGCTTGCGCCTGGTTGCATTTTTTGGCGGTGGCAAGCGGCGTGGCTCTGCTGTCATCGGTGATTGGCGGGGCCTGCTGGAATCAGGCGAGTCGCCTTCTGCCACTGGCACTGAGTGGGCAGGTGCTTGTAATTGAAACACTGGCTGCGCTTCTGCTCGGTTTTTTATGGGAGCAGCGCGCACCGGATGAAGCTGAATTCGCAGCGATCATGCTATTGGTCGTCGGTGTGGTCTGGTGCTTGAATTGCCACCGTAAGCCGCCAGCGAGGCTGGCGGCTTCACACTCTGGTGATACTTGAGGGCAGACACCAGCGGCCCTGCCCTCCGTGTCCCCGATGCTTACTGACTCAAAACTTGTATCGCGCAGTGAGAGAGTAACTCCGTGGGTTACCGTACGTGTCGGTGGCGCCCCAGACGGTGTCTGTACCAATCGCTGAGTAGTACACGCGGTCGAAGACGTTGTTGGCGTTCAATTGCAGGTCCAGGTGCTTGTTCACTTCGTAACCGGCCATCAGATCGGCCACTGCGTAGCTGCCCTGCTCGAGACGGTAGTTGCCGTCAGTGAGCGCGATGTCGTTGTACATGCGGCTCTGCCAGTAAACGTTGCCGCCCACACGGAATTTCTCCAGCGGGCCCTGCAAGCGATAAACAGTCGAGACCTTGAACAGGTGTTCAGGCGTGTCCGTGTCGAACTGCTGGTTGTTGTTGGCAGGGTTTTCGTCCTTGATGTAATGCGCACGCGTGTAGGTGTAGCCCGCGCCAACCTGCCAGTTTTCAGTCAGCGCGCCTTGCAGTTCAACATCGATGCCCTGACTGCGGACTTTTCCGGAAGACTCGTAGCAGGTCAGCACCGGGCAACCCAATTGAGTGGTTGCCATGGTTGCGCGGTTGGTCTGATCCATCTGGAACAGGGCCAGGCTGGCATTGAGGGCAGCGTCGAAGTACTCACCCTTGATACCGATCTCGTAGTTTTCGCCGACGATGGGTTCCAGCACCTTGCCGGAAAGGTCTTTCGACGACTGCGGTGTGAAAATGTCGGTATAGCTGGCGTAGACCGAATGGTGGTCGTCGAGTTTGTAAATCAGGCCTGCGTAGCGTGTCAGGTTGCGGGTGACCTTGTAGTCGCCGTCGCCTGAGCGATCGTCGTAGTCATACCAGTCCAGTCGACCGCCCAGAATCAGGGTCAACGGGTCCGCCAGACTCAGACGGGTGGTCAGGTACACCGCATCCTGAGTCGTGACCGAATGGGTTTTACCGTTGCGCACGAAGTCCGGTTTTGGCGCGCCAATTGGCCACGCGGTGGTGTAAGGTGAGAATTCCTTGCTGGTAGCGTCGTAGGTACGACTGCTGGCGCCGATCACTACTTCATGAGTGCGGCCAAAGGCTTCGACCGGGCCGCTGGCATAGGTGTCGAATGCGGTCTGCTTGTCGACGCTTTTCGATTGATAAGCAGTGGTTTCCAACGGGCCGCTGTAGCGCGACAGGTAGGTGCCAGAAAACACACCATCCAGCGAAGACGCCATACCGGCCGCGTGCAGCTTCCAGTCATTGTCGAAGCGATGTTCTATGTCGCCGAATACCGTGTCGACCGTGAGCTTTTTGTTTTCCCAGTCGGTGCCCGGATAGGTAGAACGTGGCAGGTCCAGATGATGACCGTTGGTGCCCAGCGGCAGGCCACCCCAGAACAGGTTGCTCTGGTCTTCCTGACGCGAAAAACCAAGACTTGCGGTGGTGGCGTCGCTCAGATCGGCCTCGCCAATCGCGTAGAACAGACCATGATCCTGCTCTTCCTTGTCGCGAAAGCTGTTGGCGTCGCGGTACGAACCCACCACCCGCCCTCTGAGCGTACCGCTGTCGTTGAGTGGGCTCGACGCATCGAACTCGCCTCGGTAGTCGTCCCAACTGCCCACAGCGCCAGTTACCGTTACTTGCTGATCGGCAGTCGGCCGTTTGCGAACCATGTTGATGGCTGCCGACGGATTGCCAGCGCCGGTGACGAGGCCGGTCGCGCCACGGATCACTTCGACCCGGTCGAACATTGCCAGATTGGGCTGAACACCAAGGTTGTAGGGCGTATAGGTGCTGGGCAGCCCGTCATACATGATGTTGTCGATCTGGAAGCCGCGCGACATGTACGTCTGCCGACCAGGACCACCATCCTGACTGAAGAACAGGCCCGGCGTGGCCTTCACCACATCGTTGACGCTGGTCATGGCCTGATCGTCCATGCGCTGGCGCGTTACGACGGTCACAGCCTGCGGCGTCTCCCGAATGCTCAACGGCAATTTGGTGGCCGTACTCATCGAGCCGGTTGTGTAAGAACCTGAACCCTCAGAGGTCGCACCTAGTGTATTGGAGCTGATGTCGACAGCGCCAAGCATCATCGCCTGCTCTTCTGCGGATTGAACGCCCAGCGAACCATCAGCCGCAACCACCAGACGCAAGCCACTGCCTGCCAATGCTTGCGAAGCCGCTTCCTGAGTGCTGAGGTTACCGCTCACGCTCGGTGCCTGGCGTCCCTGAACCAGCGAGGCATCGAGGGAAACAGGCTTTCCGCTCTGTCGGGAGATAGTTTGCAACGTTTGCGCCAACGGACCTGCTGGCACATCAAAACGGTAACGGGCTGCAGCTGAGTTCGCATCCTGGGCCAGGACGAACGTGGCACTGCTGGACAAGGCAATTGCAACGGCAAAGGTGCGGGGCCAGAAAAATTGCACGCAGGTGTCTCCTTACAAGGTGAATATCGCAGTCATCAAGGGGGCAGTTGTTGCAAGGGTCGAGCACACTTCGCGGCCGGTCTTGAGGACACGCCAGCACGTCAGCCTCAATGCTCGCTATCCTTCGCAAGGAGGGATAATGAGCGTCGGATTTATTGCAGAATAATCGAAAAACGAGGCCTTATTGCGAAGCAAGAGCACTTGCTGTTGGTAACTATTCTCAACAGTTTGTCAGATTGTTTACCTGTAAAAAAGCCATATCCCTCAAATAGATAACAAAATTTTCACATTTCTCACGCGTGCCTAGCGTCCGGGCACATCACGTGAGGCCAGAAAGAATGTAGCCAAACAGATATAAAACCTGCAAAAAAGCCCGCAAATGCGGGCTTTTTTTGGTGGCTCAGCGTCCGGACGGGAGGCAGAACCCAGCGATTTTTCGAAGGCATTCAGCAGGATCTTTTTGCTGAGCAATCGGTTTTCTCCACTACCGCCTTTCGGGGCCGTTGTGGGCTTGGTGTTTATCCAGGCTCTTCACGTTGTGGGTCACTACGCCCAGGATGATCAGATCATCATGATCGGTCACATGCAGCGGTGGATACGCTGAGTTCTCGGACGTCAGAATGACCACATCACCTCGCATGTGCAGGCGCCTGCACAGCTGTCGAGAATTGAGCGACGCCACCACGACATCGCCATGCTCGGCATATCGGCTGCGGTCGACAACCAGCATGTCGCCTGTGCACATACCGACACGCTGCATGCTCTCGCTCTCCACCCTGGCCAGGTATGCGTGCGGTTCCCGCACATCACACACCTGCGCGATCGAAAGATGCCTTTCCACAACCGGTGATTGAGAGCCTGCGGATGACAGGGATATGAACGGGAGCCTGGTGCCCCCTTCTGACAACGGACCGAGGAAAGTAACACTCATGACGTAAGCCTTTTTCTTTTTTACTGTATTTATATACAGTAAAACCTACGCCAGCCTCTAGGTCAATCGCAAGCGCAGCTCACTGATCAGTGGACCAGCCAACCGCGCTCGCACGTCGTCGCGAGGCTAAGGCGCTGCGTGTGCGCCGGACAGCTGCCTGATCAATGCCACCGTCAGATAAAGCCTGGGAGCGATGCTCGACAGCTCGATGTATTCGTCGTCGGCATGCAGCCCGGCCCCGACGACGCCCATGGTTTCCAGCACCGCAGGTTTCGCGCTGCCAGGCACATAAGCGTAGCCGGCATCAGTACCAAAACGCATGGCGATGGGTTCGATGGAACGGCCGATCTTGCCGTAGAGCCCCTGAGCAGTTTTCGCCAGTTGTTCGGAGCCGGGATTCTTCGCCAGCGGCGGACGGCCTTTCTCAAGACGCACAGTGACCTCAGTGCCGTCGATGAGCTTTTTCTCGATGATCCGCTTGGCATCGGCGAGCACCCGGTCACTCTCATCCAGATCGGAATAGCGCATGTCGGCTTCGGCCGCTGCACTGGACGGGATGATATTGCGCTTCTCGCCGCCTTTGATCAGCGTCCAGTTGACCGTCGTGCCCTTGGCCGCATCGCCCAGGTCCTTTAACTGCAAAAGCTGGTGCGAAAGCTCAATGGCCGCGTTGCGCCCCTCTTCTGGCGCAGAGCCTGCGTGAGATGACTTGCCTTTCACGTCCAGCAGCAGCCCATTGATCCCGTTGGTTGCAACGGTGACGGCGTCTTTATCCGGTGGTTCGTACGAGAACACGTAATCATGCTGACGAGCGAGTTCGGCAATGATCTTCCTGGAGCCGCTCGAGCCGGTTTCCTCATCAGGGTTGAACAATACCGTCAGCGTACCGAAACCCTTGAAGTTCTCCTCTTTCAGCAACTGCAACGAATGCAGGATCATGGCCACACCGCCCTTGGCATCAGCAACACCAGGCCCGTAGGCCCGCTCCCCTTCGACCTTGAACGGACGCCTGGCGGCAGTGCCAGGGCCAAATACAGTGTCGTAATGAACCATCAGCAGAAATTTTTTGGTGCCGGTGCCCTTAAGGACGCCGACGATATTGTCACCCGCAGACGGCTCAGCTGGCGTTGTGGTGACTTCTGCACCCAAGGCTTTCAATCGCTCGACCAGCGCAGCGCTGATGACTTTCAAACCCGGCGCCTGCCCCGTGCCGGTGTCGACATCCACGAGTTGCTTGACCGTGGCAAGATAGGACTGTTGTTCTGCCTCGGCTTTTTTCAGCAGTTGATCAGGCGACAGCTCAGAAGCAATCGCGGCACAAGACAGAAATGAAAAGGCAATCGCGCCCGCAATGGATGTGCGTCGAAAATGCATGCTGGTTCCCTCAGATAGTTGCAACTGGAAACACCATCTTTGCGCATTGATCCCTGGCGCGCCACATTCGACTGACATGACCGGTTTGTCACGACCCGCATGAGCCGCCAAAAATACTCAAATGCATTTTCAGGGAACAAGCAGTTCGAGACAGGCTCCAAATCAATCTCGACAAGGTATTCACGACAATGCCGACCCTCGACGCCCGACATCCGCAAACGTTATGCGCTGCGGCCTTGAGTGGGCGGCAACGCTCGGGTAATGTCATCCAACCGCACAGGACAGAGCACGCTCATGACTTCCAAGCTGGATCAACTCAAGCAATTCACTACCGTTGTTGCTGACACCGGTGACTTCGGCGCCATCAAAAGCCTCAAGCCACAGGATGCGACCACCAATCCTTCTCTGCTGCTCAAGGCAGCATCAAGCGAAAGCAACTCTCAATTGCTCGCTGACGCATTCAGCGGCAGCAAGGGTGACATCGGCCTCGCCTGCGATCGCTTTGCCGTTGCTATAGGCCAAGAGATTCTGAAGGTCGTACCGGGCCGTGTTTCTACCGAGGTCGACGCCCGCCTTTCGTTTGACACCAATGCCCTGATCGAACGCAGTGAGCGCATCATCAGCCTCTACGACGCCGCCGGAACCAGCCGTGACCGTGTTCTGGTCAAGCTGGCGTCGACCTGGGAAGGTATCCGTGCCGCCGAGAAGCTCGAGAAAGACGGCATCCAGACCAACCTCACGCTGCTGTTCTCCTTCGCTCAGGCTATCGCTTGTGCAGAAGCAGGCGTGTTCCTGATTTCGCCGTTCGTGGGCCGGATCTACGACTGGTACAAGAAGTCGTCAGGCCAGGATTACACCGGGGCTGAAGACCCGGGTGTTCAATCGGTAACGCGTATTTACGACTACTACAAGGCCAACGGCTACAAGACCGTGGTAATGGGTGCGAGCTTCCGCAACCTGAACCAGATCGAGCAGTTGGCTGGCTGTGACCGTCTGACCATCAGCCCGGACCTGCTCAAGCAACTGGCTGAGGACAACGGCACGCTGGAACAGAAACTCAAGCCGGGCAATGGCAATGAACAGCGCCAGAGCCTGACCGAGGCTCAATTCCGCTGGGCGTCCAATGAAGACGCGATGGCCACTGAAAAACTGGCCGAAGGTATTCGCCAGTTCGCTCGCGATCAGGAAAAGCTCGAGGCTCTGCTTTCCGCCAAAGCCTGAATGTACTAAAGGGCGACACCCTCACGGGTGTCGCCCTTTTTGTGCGTGGCGTTCAGCCAGGCAAACGCCACCTGCGGCTTAACGCTGCCCTTCGAGCGCGTTGACCAGATCGTGGAACGCTTCGCGGTTGGAGTCGTTCAGGCCCATGAGAATCTTGTGTGCTTCGAGCACCTTGGCCTTGACCACCTCTTCGCATTGGTCCTGCGAAGGCAGATCAGTCAGACATTCAGGACGCGGCAATGGCTTGTCGACGATGTTGAATACCTGATCGAAGCCCATCGACTGCAGCAGTCGCGTGATATCTTCATGAGTGGTTACCAGCGTCGGCAACAGACCCACTTTCTGGCGGGACAGGATCGAAAGCTTCGCCAACAGGCCAAGCGTCGTACTGTCGATGCTGCGCGTCTCGGTCAGATCGATAACCACCGCCGAAAAATTCAAGGCAGTGAAAATCCGCTCTATCGTTGCATCCAAAGCCGAACACAGCGTCAACCGCACCTCACCCACGAACTTGAGAACGAAGGTGCCTTCCTGCTCGGCGAACTGGATTCTACCGGTACTCATTAAAGATTCCTGCTTAACACTAACAAGGCGATATCATCCGGCATCTCCCCTAGTGTTGCCAATTCAAAAACCTGCCGCAAGCCATCCAGGCTGCCGCCAGCCGTCTTCACCAACTCGGGCAAAATGGCTTCTTTCTCCTTGAGTGTATCACCGGGCAAAAGATCAAGTATGCCATCAGACAACATGGTCAGACTGAAGGAGCCCGGCAGGTCCACTTCATGGTCCTGATAGGTCGCCTCGTTGAACAGACCGACCGGCAGCCCGCGGCCTTGCAGATAACGTGTCTGGCCTTCGGTGTACAGCACCGGAAGCGGCAAATGACCGCCAACGGCGTAGGTCAGCTTGCCAGAATCCTCGTCTATCACACCACCCACCATGGTCACGTGCTTGCCCAGCTTGCAGCTGATCAGACCGCGATTGATATGCCCCAGCACGTCCGACGGCTTGAACTCCGGCAAGGAACCGCCCCGCTTTGATTCGAACAAAAGGCGCGTGGTCATGAACTTCAGCAGCACCGTAATAAAAGCTGAAGAGGCTCCATGCCCTGAAACATCGGCCAGATAAAATGCAACGCGCCGTTCGTCGACACGGAAGTAATCGACGAAGTCGCCCGACAAGTACAGGGACGGGATGATCTCGTGGGCAAACTGGAACTCGTCGATCGACCACGGAGTGATCGGTAACATGTTCATCTGTACCTGCCGGCCAGCATCCTGGTCTTCCTGCAACAGATGAAGGCTGGCTTCGAGCTCGCGATTGGCGGTTTCCAGCTTCTCGCGATAGACCAGATTCTCACTCAGCAGACGGGCACGGTCCAACGCACGGCGTACCGAGTGTTCAAGTACAGCCAGGTCTTCAAGCGGCTTGATCAGGTAGTCGGCAGCGCCCAGACGCAACGCCTCGACCGCGTCGCTCATCACGCCCGCGCCGGACACGACGATTACCGGCGTCTGCGAGGCGATACTGGTCACCTGACGAATCAGTTCAAGCCCGCCCATCTGAGGCATGCGCAAGTCGCAGACCACAAGATCGGGCTTTTCCTGCTCGAATATTTGTATGCCTTGCTGGCCATTACTGGCTTGCAAGACGCTGAAGCCACTGTCTTCCAAGTAGGCGGCAAGACTTGCGCGCACTACTTCGTCGTCATCGATTATCAGCAGCGTGGCACTGGTTTTTGGCATGTGGGCAAACGGCGCCAGATCAGGTTGGCGTAGGCGCTCGGTGGTACCGGAGCGCTTACTGGATTCGCTACTAGCCTCTCTGCAACGATGGGTACGCAGGCAAGCGTGCGCATCGTGTTTCAAAGGTGCCCTTCAAGGCGCAGACGGTACTCCCATCCGACTGGCGTTTCAAGCACGCTCCGGCCCTCACTTTGCGCTCTTTACATCGCAAATCGCCGGGAGTTATAAGAACCGACAAATCAGCAACCAAAACGAAGGGCCGCACATGAGTCGAAACGATCGCGACTACGAGGAGAAACGAGATTACATACGCATGCGCGTCGACGCGGACGTCAACCTGATTCACGCTGGTCAGGTCATTCCCGCCGTATGCATTGACCTTTCCAGCTCTGGCATGCAGGTGCAGGCACCTCGCTCGTTCAAGGTGGGAGACCGCCTGATGGTGCAGATCGACTCTGATCACCCGGCGCTGAAAGGTCTGGAAGCCGATACCGAGGTCGTCTGGGTCACTGATGAGGGCGGCGACGCACAGAAACTGGGCCTGTCGATCGTGTCCATGAGTTGACGACCGGTTCACAGTTCTGAAAACAAAAAGGCGACCTGAGGTCGCCTTTATTCATTCACAACACGGTAGCGAGGCGACGATTAAAAATCGTCCTCGACCTGACCATCCTTGACCTTGAACTCGCGGTTCTGCAGATAGGCATTGCGGACAAACGTGTAACGGTCGCCACTGATCATGCGCTCGGCGGACAGCAGGCTGGCTCGCGTATCGACCAGGTTGATGCCCCAGGCGGTGTTGCGTGTCGGCACGTGATCAATATAAGTGTAAGGCGATGTGTAGGTATCAGGGAATATCGCAACGGCATCACGCACCGTGCTTGGACCCAGCAACGGCAGTACAACAAACGGACCGCTGCCAACACCCCAGTGGCCCAGCGTCTGACCAAAGTCTTCATCATTGCGCTGCAGGCCCATGTGAGTGCCGACGTCAATGAAGCCCAGCAGGCCGAACGTAGTGTTGAAGATCAGACGGGCGGTATCCACGCCTGCTGCAGCAGGTTTGGCCTGCAACACATCGTTGGCAAGGTTGCGCACATCACCAATGTTACTGAAGAAATTATGCACGCCGTCCTCGACGAACTGCGGCGCAATGTATTGGTAACCCTTTGCCAGCGGCTTGAGCGTGTAGGTATCCACCACATCGTTGAAGCGGAAGATCGCGCGGTTCACACCTTCCCAAGGGTCGTCTTCAGCAGCCTGGACGGCAACTGGAACCAGCGCCACACCGGCACAGACAGAAAGCTGAGCCAGACGTTTTATAAAGCCTGCACCAGTCACGGGCATAGCTGACACTCCTGATCGAAATAATGACGCGGGCGCTACGCCCCCACACGCAAGCACAGCAGTATAAAGCGTTCTGGCGGGAATAAGGCAGGTCTGTCAGCAAAGCGCAGCGGATAAACTTCGTCACGCGCCCTTCATCCAATTGTCATACAAGCCCAGTAGCGTTCATGAGTATTTCAGAGATATCACCATGTTCGCGCCGGCCATTACCCCTCTGCCCACCTTCCCCGCCCTGCTCTTCGGTCTCAGCGGCTGCCTGGTAGACTTTGGCGCACAGGCCGGACGCAAAGCGCACGACCTGACCGAACTTGTGGCCCAGGAGAGTGATCATGCGCAAGTCACACCTGGCGCACTGGCCATTCTGAAAGCACTCCACCGTCAGGGCCAACCTTGTGCGTGGCTGGATGAACTGCCCGAAACGCTCAGCCAGGACCTCGCAGCGCCGCTGAGCGGCTGGATACACCCTGCCCCTCGCCCGGTTGCCAAATGGCCTGCTCCAGATGCCTGCTGGCTGGCGCTGATGGCCCTGAAAGTCAGCCAACTGGACGGCTGCGTGTTGATCAGTGGCGACCCGCGCCTTTTGCAGTCAGGCCTGAATGCAGGTCTGTGGACCATTGGCCTGGCCTCATGTGGTCCGCTCTGCGGTCAATCCCCTTCGCAATGGCAAGCGCTGAGCGATGCCGAGCGCGAACAGCGACGCACTCATGCCACGCTGAAGCTCTACGCACTGGGGGTGCATTCGGTGATAGATCACCTTGGTGAACTGGAGTCTTGCCTCGCCGACATCGCCCTGCGGCGCAGCAAAGGCGAAAAACCCTGATACACCGCAGGCAGCCTGCCCGAGAGTGGATTAGTCTTGAGCCATCACGGACCTTTAGCCCAGCGGCGGAGTCCATGAAACAGACTTATCAATGAAGGAGCACGTCATGCCTGCCCGCGAACTGCAAGAACAACTCAATACACTGCGCGAGCAACTGGAGCAGAACCCACCGCTTTCCGAATCCGAGCGCGACAATTTGCGCGAACTCATGCAACAAATTGAAACGAAAATTCAGCTGGAAGAATCCACTCACGAAGACCCAAGCCTGGCTGACGGAGTGAATCTGGCCGTCGAACGCTTCGAACTGGAACATCCCGCCATCGCTGGCACGTTGCGCAATATCGTTCAGACACTGGGCAACATCGGCATCTGAAGCGGGTGCTCCCACCCTTGGGGCGGGAGCACAACGTTACTGCCGGGCCAGCCGACGATTGTCTACATTCAGCGCTTCAGTGCTGCGGTAGGGGTTGATGTCCAGACCGCCACGTCGCACGTACCGCGCGTAAACGGTCAATTTATCCGGCTTGAGCAAGCGCTGCAGGTCGAGGAAAATCCGCTCCACGCACTGCTCATGGAAGTCCGAATGCTGACGGAAGCTGACGATGTAGGCCAACAGGCTTGCAGGGTCCAGTGCGGCGCCACGGTACTCGACCACCACACTGCCCCAGTCCGGCTGGCTGGTCACCGGGCAATTGGATTTCAGCAAATGGCTGTGCACGCTTTCTTCGACAATGCGTGAATCGTCGCAGCGCAACAGTTCGGGCTGCGGCCTGTCATAGCTGCTGACGCTGATATCCAGCTCGTCGATACAGACGCCGGGCAACGCTGCAACACCCTCGTGTTCAATCTCGGTCAGGCTGCGAATGCGCACCCCAACCGGTTTCCCTGCCGACTCGGACAAATCCTTCTCAAGCGTTGCCTGAACCTGGGCCTGCGTGTCGAAGGCTGTCTGATTCAACGAGTTGAGGTACAGCTTGAAAGACTTCGACTCGATGATGTTCGGCGAGTCGGCCGGGATGCTGAATTCGGCAATCGCAACCACCGGTTTGCCGGACGGCAACAGCCAGGACAGCTCGTAGCAATTCCAGAAATCGACACCGGTGTAAGGCAGCGTCTGCGCTGTAAGCCCCAGTTCCGCCCACTTCGCAGCGCGCGGAATAGGGAACAACAAAGACGGCGTGTAGGTGGCAATGTACTCACTGGACTTGCCCAGCGGCGAGTGTTCGGCTGCGGGATGCATGGCGATACCTGGATCATGAATTAACACGGCAAGTTTATAGGGTTTGCGCCGGGCTTTCAGCGTCATTCTTGGACAGTTCTGAACCGGACGGTCAGATTACAGTGCTGTCAGCTTCACCCCACATCTGACCGTGTGCGTTATAAAGCCTGCATTGCAATCGCAGAGTGGCATCCATGAAATTACTGATCGTCGAAGATCAACCCAAAACCGGTCAGTTTTTATCACAGGGCCTGAACGAAGCCGGGTTTGACGCGCATTGGGTCGCCGACGGCCAGACAGGGCAGCAACACGCAATGAGTGGCGATTACGCGCTCTTGATTCTCGACGTGATGCTGCCTGACCAGAACGGATGGCAGATTCTCGAATCGGTGCGTGCAGCGGGCCTGGACACTCCGGTTCTGTTTCTGACCGCACGTGACGCTGTAGAAGACCGCGTGCATGGCCTGGAACTGGGCGCTGATGATTATCTGGTCAAACCCTTTGCGTTTTCCGAGCTGCTGGCCAGGGTTCGTACCCTGTTGCGCCGAAGCAGCGTTGCTGCCACAGACACTCATCTGCATATCGCCGACTTGCGTCTGGATCTGATGCGCCGTCAGGTTGAACGCAACGGTCGGCATATCGTTCTGACTGCCAAGGAATTCACGCTACTGGAGCTGTTGCTAAGGCGTCAGGGCGAGGTACTGCCTAAATCGCTGCTCGCCTCACAGGTATGGGGCATGAACTTCGACAGTGAAACCAACGTGATCGAGGTCGCTATTCGCCGCCTGCGTCGAAAGATCGACGACGACTTTTCCGACAAGCTGATTCACACGGTACGCGGCATGGGTTATGTGATTGAGGAACGTGCTTCGTGAAGACTACTGGCTGGCGGGACCGTCTCTCGCTGCGCAATCGCCTGGCACTGCTTTTCTCGATCTGCACGGCAGTAGTGTCGCTGAGTGCTGGCGTACTGTTCACCCACGCCAGCGCCACGCACTTCGTCGAGCTGGACCAGCAGTTGCTCAACGCCAGGCTTGCCAACCTGCGCAGCACCCTGAACGGCGTCGAGACGCTACAGGCGTTCGATGAGCGCAAAGCCCATCTGCTGGCTGACCTGGGCCATCAGCCCGACCTGACGCTAAGACTCACGGCCGCAGACGGTCAGATCTGGTTCGACAACACCCCAACAGCTTCACCTGCCGATCCAGGCCTGCACACCGTGGACAACGACCAGGCCTCCTACCGCAGTTTCAGCGCCCTGGTGCAACCGGAGTCGCCACGCTCACCGCGGGCCACGCTGTTGCTGGACATCACACATCACCAGCATTTTTTGCAACGCATGCAGCACTTGATCTGGCTCACCGTGGGGTTGTCGGCGCTGGCAACAGCATTGCTGGGCGCATGGGCAACACGCAGCGGGCTAAGGCCGCTGAACAGGATGAGCCACGTCGCGGCCAGCGTCTCGGCCAGCTCGCTGACCACGCGCCTGCCGGAACAGGGCATGCCCGCCGAGCTTGCGCAATTGACGCGGGCTTTCAACGCCATGCTGGGCAGACTGGATGAAGGTTTTCAGCGCCTGTCCGCGTTTTCCGCCGACATTGCTCATGAACTGCGCACCCCCTTGTCCAATCTGCTGACGCAGACTCAAGTCACCCTTACCCGGCCGCGCACGCTGGAAACCTACCGCGATGCGCTGGCGGGCAATCTCGAGGAACTGCAGGGCATGTCGCAGATGGTCAACGACATGCTGTTTCTCGCCAAGGCCGAGCACGGGCTTCTGAACCCCACCCGTGAGCCCTTGCAGCTGGAAGATGAGGTCGATGCGGTACTGGAATATTTTTCGCCAATGGCGGAAGACGCAGGCATCAGCTTGTCTCGCACAGGCGAGGCCTGTATTCAGGGCGACCAGTTGCTGCTGCGTCGGGTGCTGTCCAACCTGCTGGACAACGCCTTGCGGTTCACCGGGTCGGGTGGCTACGTGGCATTCGAAATACAGACGTCGCCCACCGGCATCGCACTGAGCGTGGAAAACAACGGGACAGCCATTGCGCCCCACGCACTGCCCCGCCTGTTCGACCGCTTCTATCGGGTCGATCCCGTGCGCCGGGAGAGTAATGAGCATGCAGGGCTGGGGCTGGCAATCACTCGATCAATCGTCGCAGCCCACGGGGGGACCATCACCTGCGAATCGAAAAACAGTATCACCCGTTTTCTGATTGACCTGCCTGCGTGATATTCGCGGGCTCTCAGGAGCACGCGAATATCCGTTCACACCAGACTGATCACTCGTAGCGCAAGGCATGCGCAGGCTCGATCTGCGCCGCACGCCATGCCGGGTAGACCGTTGCCAGAAAGCTCAGGATGAAACCTGCGCTACAGATCAACAGCACATCGCCACCTTGCAGTTCGGACGGCAGGTTGCTGATGAAATAGACGTCGGAACTGAAAATATGCTGGCCGCTGACACGCTCGAACCATCCCACCAGACTGCTGACGTTCAGCGCGGCAATAATACCCAGCACGCCGCCGATCAAGGTGCCAACGATACCGATCACTGTGCCCTGCACCATGAAGATCGCCATGATCTGCCGAGGCGTCGCGCCGATGGTGCGCAGGATCGCGATATCAGCGCCCTTGTCGTTGACCACCATGATCAGCGTGGCAATGATGTTGAACGCGGCCACGGCGACGATCATCAGCAGCAACAGGCCGATCATGGTCTTTTCCATTTTCATGGCACTGAACAGGCTGCCTTGAGTGTGGGTCCAGTCATCGGCCGTATAACCGGCACCCAGACCGGTGGCAATCGCCTTGGAAACCTGTGGCGCCATGTACAAGTCCTTGAGCGCCAGACGCACGCCCTGCACCTGATCGGGTTGCCAGCGCTGCATTTGCGCGGCGTCAGCGATGTTGATCAACCCCATTGAGCCATCCAGCTCGGCGCCGACCTTGAACACACCAACCACCGTCAGACGCTGCAGACGAGGAGTGATGCCACCCGGAGCACTGCTGACTTCCGGAACGATCAGAGTCAGTTTGTCGCCAATGCTCAGGCGAAAGCGCCGCGCCGTAATATCGCCCAGTACTACGCCAAACTCACCCGGTTTGAGATCCGCCAGACTGCCGCGCGTGATGTGCTGTGTGACGATCGACACTTCGTGCTCAAGCGCAGGGTCCACGCCGCTGATCTGGATCGGCTGCATCGAGCCCTTGTACGAAAGCATGCCTTCCATGTCCGTGAACGGGACAGCAGCCGTTACCTCAGGATTTTTAAGGGCTGCGGCGGCCAGTGGTTTCCAGTCGTCGACCGGCGTCGTGCCCGCAATTACCGCGTGAGGCACCATCCCGAGGATGCGCGAGCTCATTTCGCGCTGGAAGCCGTTCATCACCGACAGCACCACGATCATCGCCAGCACGCCCAGCGCCAGACCGATCATCGAGGTCATCGAAATGAACGAGATAAAACTTTTGCGGCGTTTGGCGCGGGTATAGCGCATGCCGATGAAGATGGGTAACGGTCTGAACATTCGCGGAGCACCGTAGAAAAAAGTAGAACCCGGCGCGATGACTTGCGCCGGGTCAGGTGAATCAGACCTCAACGAGGCGACCGTCTTCCAGACGCAGAATGCGGTCCATCTGCTGAGCAAGGCTCATGTCGTGGGTCACGACCAGAAACGCCGTGCGCGACGAGGTGCTCAATTCACGCATCAGGTCCTGAATACCTTGCGCGGTGTGATGGTCGAGGTTACCCGTGGGCTCGTCGAGCATCACCAGGCCCGGCTGATTGACCAGGGCACGTGCAATCGCCACGCGCTGGCGCTCACCACCGGACAGCTCCGAGGGCTTGTGAGCCAGACGATGGCCGAGACCGACACGTTCGAGCAACGCCGTGGCACGCTGACGGGCCTCTGGAATGGCGGTGCGGCCGATCAACAACGGCATGCAGACGTTTTCAAGCGCTGTGAACTCGGGCAGCAGGTGGTGGAACTGGTAGACAAAGCCCAGCGCCCGGTTACGCAACAGTCCGCGAGCCTTTTCACCGAGTGCCGACAGTTCTTCACCCGCCAGCCAGACGCTGCCTTCGGACGGCGTATCAAGGCCACCGAGCAGGTTGAGCAAGGTACTTTTGCCCGAGCCTGAACTGCCGACAATCGCCACCCGCTCACCAGGGTGCAGCTCCAGTTGCAGACCAGACAACACGACCACAGATTCCGGGCCTTCCTCGTAGGATTTACCCAGGTTGCGGCAACTCAATACTGCTTTATCAGACATGCCCGACTCACTCATAACGTAACGCCTCCGCCGGCTGGGTGCGCGCGGCACGCCAGGCGGGATACAGGGTGGCGAGGAAACTCAGCACCAACGCCGCACCGCAGACCTGGAACACGTCCTGGGCCATCAGTTGCGAAGGCAGGTAATCAATGAAATAGACGTCGGCGTTGAGAAACTTGTGGCCGATCAGTCCTTCGAGCACAGAGATGGCCGCACTTACATTCAGCGCAGCCAGAATGCCCAGCACAGCACCAATGAAGGTGCCGACCACACCGATCACCGTACCCTGCACCATGAAGATCGCCATGATCTGCCGCGGCGTTGAGCCCAGGGTGCGCAGGATCGCGATATCGCCTTTCTTGTCATTCACCACCATGACCAGCGTGGAAATGATGTTGAACGCCGCCACTGCCACGATGAGCAACAACAGCAGACCGATCATGGCTTTTTCCATGCGTATGGCCTGATAGAGGTTGCCGTGCGTACGGGTCCAGTCGCGGGAGTAGAAATGGTTTTCACCCAGCTTCTGGGCGATTTCCCACGAGGTACGCGGGGCGGCGAACAGGTCGTCGAACTTCAGACGCAGACCCTGCACCTGATTGGGCTTCCAGCGATGCAGACGGCCCAGGTCATCAAGATTGGTCAGGCCCAGGAAGCCGTCGATTTCACCGGCGCCGAGATGAAAGATGCCGACCACTTCAAAGCGTTTCATTCGCGGGAACATACCGGCAGGCGTGACCGTCACTTCGGGGGCGACAAACGTCAGCTTGTCACCGATCCCGACGCCCAGCTTGGCCGCCGCCTTGTCGCCGATCATGATGCCGAAGCTGCCGGGCGCCAGACTGTCGAGCTTACCCTGCTGGATGAAGTGGTCGATGATCGACACGTTCCGTTCCTGCACAGGGTCGATGCCATTGAGCAGCACCTTCTGAACCTTGCCATCATGCGTCAGCAAACCCTGCATCTGGGTAAACGGCGCGACAGCCAGAACCTGAGGGTTTTCCTTCACTTTGGCGGCGAGACCCTGCCAGTCAGTGATCGGGTCACCTGATTCGATGGTGGCGTGTGGCACCATGCCAAGCACGCGGGTACGCATTTCATGATCGAAACCATTCATGACCGATAACACGACTATCATCACCACAACGCCAAGGGCGAGGCCGATCATGGATGTCAGGGAAATGAAGGAAACAAAATGATTGCGTCGCTTTGCACGTGTGTAGCGCGTGCCGATAAATACAAAAAGAGGTCTGAACATTTAGGAATTTGTTCGCAGGAATGAGGACGTCCGTGTGGCGGGCCTTGACGTGCAGCTTTACACTCGAAACTCTCTGACCACAGCCGCTACCATGGGTTCGCCATGTCGACATTAGATGAAGCAGGACGCCGCGAATACTACCGTATCGATGACAGCGTCGCACTGGAAATTCACCCGCTATCTTCTTCAGATCAGGCAAGCCAGGCTGCCATGCAGGAGACCTCGACCCTCTTCGACCTGCTGAGCGAACTGCATGTCAGTGAGTTCGAGTCCCAGCACCTGATGCGCCAGCTGGACGAGCGCGACCGGGTGCTCAACAGCTTTCTCAAGTCACTGAGCAAACGCATCGACCTGCTCGGACAGGTCGTAGCGCACACTGCGCTCGGCAAACTCGGCGCTCCACAGCCGGTAAAACTGTCCGAAGGCGGTGTGCAGTTCAATTCGTTGCAGGCTTTTGCAGTAGGCGAACAGCTGTCCATCAAGATGGTGTTGATGCCACAGGCTGCCGGCCTGATGTTGCGCGCCAGGGTCGCGCAGTGCAGCGCACTGGGCGATGGTTTCGACATCAGTACCGACTTTATCAACCTGCCGGACACCCAGCGGCAACTGCTCGCCCGGCATGTGTTGCAACGCCAGGCCCAGCAAAGGCGTCAGGCTCTGGAACAGGGTCAGCCGAACGGCTCCTGAGCCACTGTCAGCTCACACATGTTCAATGTATTTGAAGCCTTCGAGGCCAGGAGTAAACGTGACCCTCATTTATGGCCACCGCGGCGCAAAGGGCGAAGCACCGGAAAACACGCTGAACAGTTTCAAGGAATGTCTGAAGCATGGAGTACGCCGCTGCGAACTGGACCTGCACCTGTCTCGCGACGGTGAACTCATGGTCATACACGACCCGACGCTCAAGCGCACCACAGACCGACGCGGCAAGGTCAACGAACACCTGGCTGACGATCTGGTGACCTATGACGCACGCAAAGGGGGGCCTGGCTGGGTATCACCCTGCCCGATACCACGCCTGGAAGAACTGTTTGAACAGTGCGATTTCGATCACTGGCAGCTTGAAGTCAAAAGTGCTTCGCGCACTCGGGCGGCCAACACCGTGCTGGCGATCCGTGAGATGGCTCAGCGACACGGCCTGCTGGACAAGGTCACCATCACCTCAAGCTCACGCGAAGTACTGCGAGCAGCAGTCGATCTGACACCGGACATTTCGCGCGGGCTGGTCGCCGAATATGCGTGGCTCGATCCGCTGAAAGTTGCCCAGAGTTACGGTTGCGAGATTCTTGCGCTGAACTGGACACTGTGCACCCCCGAGCGTCTGCAAAAAGCACAGCGTCAGGGGCTGCATGTGTCGGTATGGACGGTCAACGAACCTGCCCTGATGCGCAGGCTCGCTGACTTCGGCGTGGACAGCCTGATTACAGACTTTCCCGGTTTGGCCACTGCCACGCTCGGGAATCACTGAAATCGGTCTCCCCGGCCGGCTCAGGCCACCGGCCGGAGTCGCTTAAAAAAGCCGGTTGAGGCCATCATAAGCCGCTACCCGATAGGCTTCGGCCATGGTCGGGTAGTTGAACGTGGTGTTCACGAAATACTTGATGGTGTTGGCCTCACCGGGCTGGCTCATGATCGCCTGGCCGATGTGCACGATCTCCGATGCCTGGTCGCCGAAGCAATGCACGCCAAGCACCTCCAGGGTTTCGCGGTGGAACAGGATTTTCAGCATCCCGACCCGCTCACCGGAAATCTGCGCTCGCGCCATGCCTTTGAAGAACGCCTTGCCGACTTCATACGGCACTTTGGCCTGGGTCAGTTCATGCTCGTTCTTGCCGATCGAGCTGATCTCGGGAATGGTGTAAATACCGGTTGGTACGTCGTTGACGTAACGCCAGCTGCCATTGTCGACCATGCTGCCAGCCGCAGAACGGCCCTGGTCGTAGGCTGCACTGGCCAGGCTTGGCCAGCCGATCACATCGCCAGCGCCATAGACGTTGGTAACACTGGTGCGATACGTTTCATCGACCTCGATCTGACCGCGCCCGTTGGCCTTGAGGCCAATATTTTCCAGCCCGAGACGATCGGTGTTGCCGGTACGTCCGTTACACCAGAGCAAGGCGTCGGCCTTGATCTTCTTGCCGGATTTCAGGTGCAGGATCACGCCGTTGTCCAGCCCTTCGACCTTCTCGTATTCTTCGTTGTGGCGAACCATCACATTGTTGTTGCTGAAGTGATAGCTGAGGGCCTGAGAGATTTCCGAGTCCAGAAAGCTCAACAATTGATCGCGGTTGTCCACCAGCTCGACCAGTACACCCAGACCACTGAAGATCGATGCGTATTCACAGCCGATCACGCCAGCACCATAGATGATCAGTTTGCGCGGGGTGTGCCCCAGGCTGAGGATCGTGTCGCTGTCGTAGATGCGCTTATGGCTGAAATCGATGTCTGCCGGGCGATAAGGACGCGAGCCGGTGGCAATGATGATCTGGTTAGCAACCAGTTTTTCGACCACGCCATTGGCGCAGACCACATTGATGCTGTTCTCGTCGGCAAAACTGCCTGTGCCAAAAAACACGTCAACGCGGTTACGGGCGTAGTAACTGGTGCGTGAGGCTACTTGCTTGGAAATGACCATCTCGGCGTTTTTCAACACATCCGGAAACGAAAACCAGCGCGGCTCGCCGATGGCCCGGAACATCGGGTTGGTGTTGAACTGAATGATCTGTTTGACCGAATGACGCAGTGCCTTGGACGGGATGGTGCCCAAGTGCGTGCAGTTACCGCCCACTTGCCGACGGCTGTCGACCATGGCGACCTTGCGCCCCGCCTTGGCGGCGTTCATCGCCGCGCCTTCTCCGGCAGGGCCGGAACCCAGTACTACCACGTCGTAGTTGTAGACAGCCATGCGTACTCCTTTAAAACGGACCGAGGCACCTTTCTGGCATCTCTGGCTAAATCACGCGGCGCAGTCTAGCGCTGCTCTGTTGCGGCGAACATTAACCGTTGGTCGCGTCGAAGGCCAATTTTTGTCTGCGTTGCATGCCAGTGTCTGGCATTTCCTGCTGCGGACTCAGCGGGGCTCCTCGACGACCAGCCGGTCAAACGCCGTATTACTGCGAATGATAAAGCGCTTATCGGCACGAATCACAAAAAACGCAGCAATCTGGTGCTCCTGCGCATAGTTCCAGCCGCGCTCCGGGCCCAGGATCAGCAACAACGAAGACAAGCCGTCAGCCATCAGCGCCGACGGATGGATCACTGTCACTGATGCCAGACTGTGCTGGATTGGCGTGCCGGTCAACGCATCGAAGGTGTCGGAAAAATGCTGACTGCCTTGTCTCAGATAACGGCGGTAGTCGCCTGAGGTAGAAACACTGTAGCCGTTCAACGGGAAAACCTTGTGCTCTATGTGCGAGTCGTCGCGTGGCACTTCCAGCGTTACTCGCCAGGGCGAGCCATCGGGCTTGCTACCCTTGACCTTGAGCTCGCCGGTGGCCTGTACCAGGTAATCGTGCAGACCGAGCGCCTCCATTCTTTCGCTGATGCGCTCCACGGCGTAACCGGCGGCAATGCTGTTGAGGTCGACATGCACGGCGGCGTCCTTGCAGAGCCGCTGACCATCAATGCGCAGATTCCGATACCCGACTCGGGTCCTGGTCCGCACGACCTGCTGCGCGGAAGGCACGCCCTCGGCGATGGCATGGGGGCCGAAGCCCCAGAGATTCATCAAAGGCTCAACGGTCAGATCAAAGGCTCCGCCACTTTCACGGGACAACTGATCGCCGACACGCACCAGCTTCAGGATGGCATCGGGCATGTTCTGGCAGGCATTGGCAGGCAGACGGTTGAACCGCTCAAGATCCGAGTCGCTGTGCCACAGAGACATTTGCTGATCGATCTGCGCCAGAATCGTCTCGACCTCAGGACGCAGCACCTCCTTGTCAGGCTGATCGGGCGTTCGCCCGTACATCACCGAGTAGTGGCTACCCATGGTCGGACCACCAAAACTTTCCAGCTTGCGCGTTTGATCACAGCCACTGCACACGATCAATACAACCCACAGCACGATCCGTCCAAACCCAAACAAATGCATATCCCATCAATAAAAAGCGATCCAAAGTGCCCTGCGAAACAACGCCGGACAAGGACGCGGTCGTCTGCGTCGTTCACGCGCCGCCGATCGTCCCTGTCCTTGCAAATAACCCCATGTCGCCCTGTGTCCGATATCGCAGGCTCTCGCGCCAACGTTGAGTTTTTTCACGCGCACCGGCATTTCCGGGCGGTTTCAGATAAGCGGTCGGTGCTGACTTCATAGCGACAAAGGCTACTCAAGCACTTGAGTGGTCTGCGCAGCGAGATCGTTCCCAAGCCTTTGTCGAACGCCTTGCTTCACAGACTCAGCGCTCTTCCTGTGCCGCAACAGCCCCGGCGGGGCTTGTTTTAACTGAGGCCGTAGGTTGGAGATACCCGCATGACCATCTTCAGCGGCATTACAGAACCGCCAATACTGCGATAACGCCCACCTGCGAACAGCGTTGTGGAACATTCAAAACGTTAACTGTCAATAGCTTACCGACTGATAGCCAATGGCCGAAACGGTTGTCTTTGAGCGGTGTAACACATACTGTTACAAATATGCAGGAAGATGCGCAACACGCCTCTGACCTGCATACGGGATAAAAACGACAACGGACTCCAAGCCGATGAGCCTGAGCGAGTAACTAAATGGCCTCCACAACCAGTAAGGGCAAGGCGATCTTTCGCGTTGTCAGCGGTAACTTCCTCGAGATGTTCGATTTCATGGTCTATGGCTTCTACGCCACGGCCATTGCCAAGACCTTCTTCCCTGCCGACAGTGCGTTCGCATCATTGATGCTGTCGCTGGCAACCTTTGGCGCAGGCTTCCTGATGCGTCCACTGGGCGCCATCTTTCTCGGCGCCTACATCGACCGCCACGGACGTCGCAAAGGTCTGATTATCACCCTTGCCATGATGGCCATGGGCACACTGTTGATTGCCTGCGTGCCCGGCTACGCCACACTCGGTGTTGCCGCACCACTGTTGGTGTTGGTCGGTCGCTTGCTGCAAGGTTTCTCGGCAGGCGTTGAGCTGGGTGGCGTATCGGTTTATCTGGCCGAGATTTCGACGCCAGGCCGCAAGGGCTTTTTCGTCAGTTGGCAGTCCGCCAGTCAACAGGCGGCCGTTGTGTTCGCCGGTCTGCTGGGCGTCGGCCTGAACCACTGGCTCAGCCCCGAGCAAATGGGTGACTGGGGCTGGCGTGTGCCGTTCCTGGTCGGCTGCATGATCGTGCCTGCGATCTTCATCATCCGTCGTTCGCTGGAAGAGTCTCCGGAATTCGAAGCCCGTACGCACCGTCCGACGTTGCGTGAAGTGATGCGCTCGATCAGCCAGAACTTCGGTCTGGTGCTGGGCGGCATGGCGCTGGTGGTCATGACCACGGTCTCGTTCTACCTGATCACGGCGTACACACCGACCTTCGGCAAAAACGAACTGAACCTGACTGACCTGGAAAGCTTGCTGGTGACAGTGTGCGTGGGCGTCTCGAACTTCATCTGGCTGCCGATCATGGGCTCGTTCTCGGACCGTATAGGACGCAAGCCGCTGTTGGTCGCGGCCACCGTGCTGGCCATCGCGACGGCCTACCCTGCCCTGTCGTGGCTAGTGGCGCACCCGAGCTTCGGCAATCTGTTGATGGTCGAACTATGGTTCTCGTTCCTGTACGGCTCGTACAACGGCGCCATGGTTGTTGCACTGACCGAAATCATGCCGGTCGAAGTGCGCACAACGGGCTTCTCTCTGGCTTACAGTCTGGCGACCGCCACCTTCGGCGGATTCACTCCAGCAGCCTGTACCTACCTGATCCACGCCCTGGACAACAAGGCAGCCCCAGGTATCTGGCTCACTGGTGCAGCCGTGCTGGGTCTGGTTGCAACTCTGGTACTGTTCCGCAAAGGCGGACAGCGACTGGAAGCACCTCGCGAGGCCTCTGCCACCTGACGTTCACCACGATGATCGTCAAACCGTAGAAACAAAAATGCCCCGACATGTCGGGGCATTTTTTTGCCTTGAGCTTCTGCAGCAAAAACTCAAGGCCTGTCGCTGGGTGCGGCTTTTACAGAGGGAACGCAGGCGGGTTGACGTCTGCCATGTCTTCCATCACGCGAACCACCTGGCAGCTGTAACCGAATTCGTTGTCGTACCAGACGTACAGCACAACGCGGTTATCGTTGACGATGGTGGCTTCGGCATCCACGACACCGGCATGACGCGAGCCCACGAAGTCAGTGGATACCACTTCCTGTGAGTTCACGAAGTCGATCTGCTTGTGCAGGTCCGAATGCAGCGCCATGTAGCGCAGGTACTCGTTCATTTCTTCGCGAGTGGTCTGCTTCTCAAGGTTGAGGTTGAGAATGGCCATAGAAACGTTTGGCGTAGGAACGCGAATCGCGTTGCCGGTCAACTTGCCGGCCAGCTCAGGCAGCGCCTTGGCAGCAGCAGTGGCGGCACCGGTTTCGGTGATGACCATGTTCAACGCAGCGCTACGGCCGCGACGATCGCCCTTGTGGAAGTTGTCGATCAAGTTCTGGTCGTTGGTGTACGAGTGAACCGTTTCAACGTGACCGTTGACGATGCCGAACTTGTCGTTGACGGCCTTGAGCACCGGCACGATGGCGTTGGTGGTGCAGGAAGCCGCGGATACGATCTTGTCGTCGGCAGTGATTTCACCGTGGTTGATACCGTGCACGATGTTCTTCAGCTTGCCTTTGCCCGGCGCAGTCAGCACGACGCGGTCGATACCTGGGCAGGCCAAATGCTGACCCAGACCTTCGGCATCACGCCATACACCGGTGTTGTCCACCAGCAAGGCGTCCTTGATCCCGTACTGGGTGTAATCCACCTCGGTCGGGTTCTTGGCGTAGATCACCTGAATCAGGTTGCCGTTGGCAGTGATGGTGCTGTTGGCTTCATCGATGGTGATGGTGCCATCGAACGGGCCGTGTACCGAGTCACGACGCAACAGGCTGGCACGCTTGACCAGATCGTTCTCTGCACCTTTGCGCACAACAATGGCACGCAGACGCAGGCCATCGCCACCACCGGTCTTCTCGATCAGGATCCGCGCCAGCAGGCGACCGATACGACCGAAACCATACAGCACGACATCCGTGCCTTTACGCGGGCTGGTGTTCTGCTGACCGACAACACTGGCCAGCTCTTCCCGCACGAACTGCTCCGGCGTGCGGCCATTGCCTTCAGTCTTGAACTTGACGGCCAACTTGCCCAGGTCCACCGAAGCGGCACCCAGCTTGAGCTCGCTCATCGCTTTGATGAGCGGGAAAGTCTCGTGTACGGACAACTCAACCGCATCGGACTGACGATGACGCGCAAAGCGGTGAGCTTTGAGAATCGCGATGACTGAACGGTTGATCAGGCTGCGGCCATAGATCGAACTCACCACATTGTTATTGCGGTAGAGCTGACCGATAAGCGGGATCATCGCCTCGGCGAGGGCCTCACGATCAATCCATTCACCAAGACACTGGTCGGGCTTCTGAGTCACGGGAACCTTCCACATGTAGGGGCTGAAAAAAGGGGCTACATTATGACTTCGCCAGTGTTTATGAGCAATGCGCGACTGTCAGAACATTGCGCACTACATAATTTTCGCCCGAAAACACGGGGCAAAACATTCGAAAACTGACAGCCACCACCTTCCCCCGCTACAATCGCGGCCCCTGTCGCAACGCCTGGAGCCTGACCTTCCGTGCCAGTTCTGCGTCTACCGCTTCTTTCTGCCGCTGCAGGCAAACAACACTGGGGCAATCTTCCCGGTGCCGCACTGAGCCTGGCCATTGCCGAGGCTGCCAGTGCCGCCAAGCGCTTTACCCTGTTACTGACCGCCGACAGCCAGACTGCCGAGCGACTTGAACAGGAGCTTAAGTTCTTCGCACCCACGCTGCCGGTTCTGCACTTCCCGGACTGGGAAACCCTGCCCTACGATCTGTTCTCGCCGCACCAGGACATCATTTCCCAGCGCATCGCAAGCCTTTATCGCCTGCCTGAGCTGGAGCATGGCGTTCTGGTAGTACCGATCACCACCGCCCTACACCGACTGGCCCCGACCAAGTTTCTGCTGGGCAGCAGTCTGGTGCTGGATGTCGGCCAGAAGCTGGACGTGGATGCAATGCGCACGCGCCTGGAAGCCAGCGGTTATCGATACGTGGACACGGTATACGAGCACGGCGAGTTCACGGTGCGTGGCGCCTTGATCGACCTGTTCCCGATGGGCAGCAAGGTGCCTTACCGCATCGACCTGTTCGACGATGAAATCGAAACCCTGCGCACGTTCGACCCGGACACCCAGCGGTCCATCGACAAGGTCGAATCGGTACGCCTGTTGCCCGCGCGCGAGTTCCCGCTCAAGAAAGAAGAAGTGACGCGTTTCAAGGCCCGTTTCCGTGAGCGCTTTGACGTGGACTTCCGTCGCAGCCCGATTTTTCAGGACTTGAGCAGCGGCATCACACCTGCGGGTATCGAGTACTACATCCCGCTGTTCTTCGAAGAAACGTCGACCCTGTTCGACTACCTGCCGCAGGACACTCAAGTATTCTCGCTGCCGGGTATCGAACAGGCTGCAGAAAACTTCTGGAACGACGTACGCAATCGCTACGAAGAACGCCGCGTCGATCCGGCGCGCCCGTTGCTGCCGCCAGCCGAGCTGTTCCTGCCCGTGGAAGACTGCTTCGCCCGCCTGAAAAATTGGCCGCGGGTGGTCGCCAGCCAGCAGGACGTGGACGCCGGCGCGGGGCGCGAGCGCTTCCCGGCGCAGGCCCTGCCGGATCTGGCAATTGAGGCCAAGGCCAGCCAGCCATTGGCTGCGCTTTCGAAATTTCTCGACGAGTTTCCGGGTCGCGTGCTGTTCACTGCCGAATCTGCCGGACGCCGGGAAGTACTGCTTGAACTGCTCGAACGCTTGAAGCTGCGCCCGAAAACCGTAGACAGCTGGCTGGACTTTGTCGATGGCAAGGATCGGCTGGCCATCACCATTGCACCACTCAACGACGGCCTGGTACTGGAGCAGCCTGAACTGGCACTGGTCGCGGAAAGCCCGCTGTTCGGCCAGCGCGTCATGCAGCGCCGTCGCCGCGAGAAGCGCACCGATGGCGGCAACAACGACGCCGTCATCAAGAACCTCACCGAACTGCGTGAAGGCGCACCGGTGGTGCACATCGACCACGGCGTCGGCCGCTACCTGGGTCTGGCGACGCTGGAGGTCGAAAATCAGGTCGCCGAATTCCTGATGCTGGCCTACGCCGAGGACGCCAAGCTTTACGTCCCGGTGGCCAACCTGCACCTGATCGCACGCTACACCGGCAGCGATGACGAGATGGCGCCCTTGCACCGCCTGGGTTCGGAAACCTGGCAGAAAGCCAAGCGCAAGGCCGCCGAACAGGTCCGTGACGTGGCCGCCGAGCTGTTGGATATCTATGCGCGCAGGGCAGCCCGCGAAGGTTATGCGTTCGCCGACCCGAAGGCCGACTACGCCACTTTCAGCGCAGGCTTCCCGTTCGAAGAGACGCCCGATCAGCAGACCACTATCGAAGCCGTACGCGCTGACATGCTGGCGCCCAGGCCCATGGACCGTCTGGTGTGCGGCGACGTGGGTTTCGGCAAGACCGAAGTGGCCATGCGCGCAGCGTTCATCGCCGTGCACGGCGGGCGTCAGGTCGCGATTCTGGTGCCGACCACGCTGCTTGCCCAGCAGCATTACAACAGCTTTCGCGACCGTTTCGCCGACTGGCCGGTAACGGTAGAGGTCATGAGCCGCTTCAAGTCAGCCAAGGAAGTCAGCGCCGCCGTGGCAGACCTGGCCGAAGGCAAGATCGACATTGTGATCGGCACGCACAAGCTGTTGCAGGATGACGTGAAGATCAAAAACCTGGGCCTGGTCATCATCGACGAAGAGCACCGCTTTGGCGTACGCCAGAAAGAACAGCTCAAGGCGCTGCGCAGCGAAGTCGATATTCTGACCCTCACCGCGACCCCGATCCCCCGCACCTTGAACATGGCCGTTTCAGGCATGCGCGATCTGTCGATTATCGCCACACCGCCAGCGCGCAGGTTGTCGGTACGCACCTTTGTCATGGAACAGAACAAACCCACGATAAAAGAGGCGCTGCTGCGTGAGCTGCTGCGTGGCGGGCAGGTTTATTACCTGCACAACGATGTAAAAACCATCGAGAAGTGCGCAGCCGATCTGGCCGAGCTGGTGCCGGAAGCCCGAATCGGCATCGGCCACGGGCAAATGCGCGAACGCGAACTCGAACAGGTGATGAGCGACTTCTACCACAAGCGCTTCAACGTGCTGATCGCCTCGACCATCATCGAAACCGGCATTGACGTGCCAAGCGCTAACACCATCATTATCGAGCGCGCCGACAAGTTCGGTCTGGCTCAGTTGCACCAGTTGCGTGGCCGCGTCGGACGCAGCCACCACCAGGCCTATGCCTACCTGCTGACACCGCCGCGCAAACAGATTACTCCAGACGCCGAAAAGCGCCTGGAGGCCATCGCCAATACCCAGGACCTTGGCGCAGGCTTCGTGCTTGCCACCAACGACCTGGAGATCCGTGGTGCAGGCGAGCTGCTGGGCGACGGCCAAAGCGGCCAGATCCAGGCCGTGGGCTTCACGCTGTACATGGAAATGCTTGAACGCGCAGTGAAATCCATCCGCAAAGGCGAGCAACCCAACCTTGATCAACCGCTGGGTGGCGGGCCGGAGATCAACTTGCGAGTGCCTGCGCTGATCCCGGAAGCCTACCTGCCGGATGTCCATACTCGCCTGATTCTCTACAAGCGCATCGCCAATGCCGCTGATGAGGATGCGCTGAAGGACCTTCAGGTCGAAATGATCGACCGCTTCGGCCTGCTGCCCGAGCCGACCAAGAATCTGGTGCGCATTACCTTGCTCAAGCTTCAGGCCGAACAACTGGGCATCAAGAAGATCGACGCCGGACCGCAAGGCGGGCGTATCGAGTTTGCTGCTGAAACGCCGGTCGACCCGTTGACCCTGATCAAACTGATCCAGAGTCAGCCCAACCGCTACAAGTTCGAAGGCGCCACATTGTTCAAATTCATGGTCCCCATGGAGCGTTCCGACGAGCGCTTCAATACGATCGAAGCGCTGCTTGAGCGCCTGACCCCGAAAACTGCTTGAAGGATTCATGCATGCGTCTGTTTCGTTCATTGTTCCTGTTGCTGACGCTGGTCGCTCCGGCCGCGTTTGCAGACGGTGCCTATCAGGTCGAGATGATTCTGTTTCGTCAGAGCGGCGAGCCGGCTGCAACCCGCCAGCTGGCACCTGAAGACTGGGATGCGGGCGCCCAACGGATTGGCCACGACAACGAACGCAGTCCTGCGCTGAATGATCTGGCGGGTAAACTGCAAGGCAGCGGCAGCTACGAGGTGTTGATGCAGCGCGCCTGGCAGCAGACCCTTGGCGCCGAGCCGAGCAGGATGGCAGTCACCAAAGGTCAGGAGCAACTGGGGCACTTCCCTGTCGAGGGTACGATCAGCCTGGCTCTGGGGCGCTTTACTGACATTGATGCGCAGTTCTGGGTCAATCAACTGGACGCGCACGGCGTGGTGGTGAGCAGCGAACGCTTGAAGCAGAACGCCCGGGTCAAGAACGGTGAGCTGACTTACCTGGACAATGGCAATCTGGCGCTGCTGATCAAGGTTTCCCCACTCTGATAGGTATGTATTCAAGGGGCGCTGCGGCGCTCCCTTTCTTTTGAGCATCGCTGCGGCGTAGGGCTTTTTAAAACTTGTCGTCCATTCTCGAAAAAGTCCTCGCTTCGGCCTGGACAGACTTATTCAACGATCGAACGCTTGAGCGAGGGCTCGACTATGCCCGGCAGAAACGTATTGTGCTGGAAGACTCCAGCCCGCAGATCATCCGTACCGCCTGCCGCGGCTCCAGCCTGGAAATCTATACACAGACCCTGCTGTTCAAAGACCCTGATCGTTATCAGAACTACCTGACCTGCAAATGCACCTGTCCGGTTCGCAACGACTGCAAGCACTGTGTGGCGGCGCTGTATTTCCTGCAGGACCCGCAAAACAAACCGCTGTTGCAGGCTGCTCTTGGCTCACAACATCGCGAGATCGAACAAAAGCCGAGACTGCCTGAGCGCCTGATCGACAACCTTCAGCCCAAGCCGCGGCTGATTCTGGCCAGCATAGAATTCAGCGCTTACGAGCCGCGCAACGGCCGCATGCAACGCCACATTCAGCACCGCGCCGCACTGGCATTTGCGTACGGCAAGCATTACGCCGTAGGCACCACCAATGTCAGCATTCTGGTGAGTTCGCTGGGCAGTGATCTGGTCAACCAGAAAAGCGACATCATCGAGCACACCGAAACCGAAACCCTGCGCATCCGCCGTCAGGGCGAGCAGGAACGCCAGCTTCGCCAGCAGCTCGCCGACCTGGGTTTCAAGGTGGCGACGCGGCAGAGCAAGGCCCTGCCCGACAGTGCGGGCGACATGTATGAACTGCCCAACGACAAGGCCTGGCTGCATTTTGTACTCGACGACCTGCCGCGCCTGCGCGAGCAAGGCTGGGAGATCGAGATTCAGGACGAGTTCGGCTTCGACGTCACGCCAGTGGATGACTGGTACGCCGTCATCGACGAAGAGACCGAGCGCGACTGGTTCGATCTGGAACTGGGCATCATCGTCAACGGCGAACGGCTCAGCCTGCTGCCAATTCTGATCAACCTGATTCGCACCCATCCTGAGCTGATGAACCCCTCAGCTGTTGCCAAACGGGGCGACGAAGAACAATTGCTGGTGCAGCTCAATCACTTCACGGTGAGCGGCGGCGCGCCGGTGCAGATTGCCCTGCCCTATGGTCGGCTCAAGCCGGTACTGGCAACACTTGGCGATTTCTACTGGCGCCAGGATGGCAACAATGCGCTGCGCATGAGCAAGGCCGACGCCGCTCGCCTGACGCAGCTCGAAGACCTTCCGCTGACCTGGCAAGGCGGCGACCGGTTGCGGCATTTTGCCGAGCGTCTGGTCAACATCAAGGACGCACCGATCAGCGTGCCGGAGGGCCTGAACGCCACGTTGCGCCCGTACCAGCTCGAAGGCCTCAGCTGGATGCAATCACTACGAGAACTGGAAGTCGGCGGCGTCCTGGCTGACGACATGGGTCTGGGCAAGACCCTGCAGACCCTGGCTCACCTGTTGATGGAAAAACAGGCCGGACGCCTTGATCGTCCAGCGCTGGCCGTCATGCCCACCAGCCTGATTCCCAACTGGCTGGACGAGGCGGAGCACTTCACGCCCGAGCTCAAGGTGCTGGCCTTGTATGGCGCCAATCGTCATCAGGACGCGAACAATCTCCAGGACTACGACCTGATCCTGACCACCTACGCACTGCTGCCGCGCGACCTTGAACTGCTCCAGAAACAACCGTTGCATGTGCTGATTCTCGACGAAGCGCAATACATCAAAAACCCCAACAGCAAAGCCGCACAGGCTGCCCGTGAACTCACTGCCCGACAACGCTTGTGCCTGAGCGGTACGCCGCTTGAAAACCATCTCGGCGAGCTGTGGTCGCTGTTTCACTTCCTGATGCCCGGCTGGCTGGGTAACAGCAAGGAGTTCAACAGCAACTACCGCACCGCCATCGAGAAGCATGGCAACCAGGATCGCCTGCAACACCTCAATGCTCGCATCAAGCCGTTCCTGCTGCGTCGCACCAAGGAGCAGGTCGCCACCGAGCTGCCACCCAAGACAGAAATCATTCACTGGGTGGACCTCAACGACGCGCAACGTGACGTTTACGAAACCGTGCGCCTGGCGATGGACAAGAAAGTCCGCGACGAGATCACCCGCAAGGGCGTCGCACGCAGTCAGATCATCATTCTGGAAGCGCTGCTCAAACTGCGTCAGGTGTGCTGCGACCTGCGGCTGGTCAACGATGACATTCCCGTCAACAGCAAACAGGGCACATCGGGCAAGCTCAACAGCCTGATGGAAATGTTCGAAGAGCTGCTGGCCGAAGGACGCAAGATCCTGTTGTTTTCGCAGTTCACCTCAATGCTGACGCTGATCGAGGGCGAACTCAAACAGCGCGGTATTGCCTATGCGCTGCTGACGGGTTCGACCCGCGACCGGCGCACGCCGATTCACGACTTCCAGAGCGGCAAGCTGCCCATCTTCCTCATCAGCCTGAAGGCAGGCGGTACCGGTCTCAACCTGACGGCTGCCGACACCGTGATCCACTACGACCCCTGGTGGAACCCGGCGGCTGAAAATCAGGCCACTGACCGTGCCTATCGCATCGGCCAGGACAAGCCGGTGTTCGTCTACAAGATGATTGCGCGCGGCACCGTCGAGGAGAAAATCCAGCGCCTGCAACGAGAAAAATCCGCGCTGGCTGCAGGCGTTCTCGATGGTCGCACCACCGGCGACTGGAAGTTGCGCGACGAGGACCTGCAAACGCTGTTCGCGCCCCTGCCCCTGGCACCGAAGAAGACCAGAAAATAGCCGCCGAAGGTGCGCGCGCAAGCTATCATCAGCAGCGCTCGCACCCTCGACCTCAAGGACTTCTCATGCGTACCCGATTATTGACTGCAATGGCGGTCATGCTGGGCTCTGCCCTTTTCAATCAGGCCCAGGCCAGCGGCGACGACTCGTGCTATCCGTCCTGGACGCTCATCAAGGAAGATCTCGACCCCTGCAGCAACCTGGCATTCCTGAGCCCCGGCAATGACAGCGAGGTCAACCTTCGACTGTTGCTGGCCGACAGCGGCGTGGACACGCTGCAATTGCCCGCAGCAAAGGGTGTCGAGCTTGACGAGGGATATGGACCGGTGCCGTTTTCACTGTACCGTTTCGCCGCAAACGCATCACTGGAAGAAAGCACAGGCCGCTCGGCATCTGAAAAAAATCCGACTTCGCCGCTGACATCCCTGCTTGCAAAACTCGGGCTGACACGTGACGAAACGCCTGCTGCCGGTGACGCGTTTCTGGACGGGGAAGGCAGTCGCTGTCGCAGCAATTCAGACGCCAGCGCCGAGGCGTTCATCGAGCAAGTAACAGCGAGCCCGAACCTGCCTGATAACGAGCGCAAAGCCCTGGCAGCCAGCCGGTTGCAGATGCTCGAAGCCTGCAACTGGGACGCCGAAGCCCTGCAAGCGCTGCAGCCCAAAGACATCCAGTCCGATACGGGCAAGGCATTCGCGCGCTACCTGCAAGCCGCCACCCAGTTCTATAACGGACAGTTTGATGAAGCAGTAGCGGGCTTCAATGCGTTGACCAGTACTTCCCAGCCGTGGCTCAAACAGACCGCCCTGTACATGAGCGCACGTAGCCAATTGAACGCTGCCACCGAGGATGTGTTCGACGAATACAGCCAGTTGCAGCGGGACAAGGTGGACCAGCCCTATCTGCAAGAAGTGGAAAAAGCCTTCAAACACTATCTCGACACCTACCCGGACGGCGATTATTCGGCATCGGCGACCGGCCTCCTCAGGCGTGTCCACTGGCTGGCAGGGGATGACGCACAACTGGTCGAGGATTATGCCCGGCAGCTCAAACGCAAACCCGATGACACTGACGCGCCGGACATAAATCCGCTGGTCAATGAGATGGATCGCGCAGTTCTGGGCAGTGATCGGCAAAACCTCAGCGCGCCATGGATGCTGGCCATCGTCGACCTGATCCAGATGCGCGAAACCGCAAACCCACGCCTCACCGCAGCCGATCTGCAGGCTCAGAAAGCACGCTTTGCTGAGCAACCGGAACTCTACAGTTACCTGCAAGGGGCATTGGCGCTTTATGTAGAGGATGATGCCGAACAGGCCCTGAAATACCTGCCCACCGACCTGCCAGAGCATCTGGGCTATGTGACGTTCAGCCAGCATCTGTTGCGAGGCCTGGCGCTTCAAGCGCGCCAGGACTTCAAGGGCGCACAAGCCCTGTGGCTGCAGATGCTGACCCGCGTCGACCGCCCGCTGCAGCGCGAGCAACTCGAAATGGCGCTGGCCATGAGTTTCGAGCGCGACGAGCAAGTGTCGCGGATATTCGCGGCAGACTCGCCGATCAAGACCGGCAAGGTGCGCAGCATTCTGCTCGGTCACGTTGCCGATGCCGATCTGCTGCGTCAGCAAACCACAGCTGGACTGGATGAAACAGAACGCAATACGGCGCTGTTCGTGCTGCTATACAAGGAGCTGATGCGCGGTCGCTACGCGGACTTCGCCCAGGACTTGAAACGCTTGCCTGCGACACTGCCGGAACAACGCCTCGGCTACAGCCTGGGCTATACCTACGAACAGGGGCCGTCCCTGAAATTGTTTCAGTGGCAGGGTGACAAACCCGAGTCTGGCTATTCCTGCCCCACGGTTATCCAGACCGCTGCAGCGTTGGCCAACGACGCCAAAGACCCCAAAAGCCTGAACTGCCTGGGCGAGTTCATTCGTGCCAACAGTCTGGACGGCATGCCGCTGGACAAGCGACGCCAGGCCGACAGCCTTGGCGGCACAGCACCGGGGTTTGCAGGAGAAGTGTTCTCGCGGCTGGAAGGTTACAAAGCCGTGATCGACAACCCCAGGGCGCCACGCGACGAAAAAGCCTACGCGCTGTATCGGGCAGTCAACTGCTATGGTCCATCGGGCTATAACACCTGTGGCGGTAAAGAGGTTGAGCCTGCGGTGCGTAAAGCCTGGTTCAAGCAGTTGAAGAAGGATTTCGCCAGCACTTCATGGGGTAAAACGCAGCAGTACTACTGGTAATGCAAGGCGGTGTCTGGCGTTGCGTGGCCGCGCTGTGGCTGCTCGGTTGCAGCCCTGCGTGGGGAGCGGTAGACGCGGATGACTATGACGCGTTCTGGCTGTGGGCAGGCGTCAATCATCAGCCAGTGATCGACACGGCGAAAACGCTGTACGTGTTGCAAGGCCAAGTGAGCCATTTGCGTCGCGACCCGCAACAGCGGGTCAACTTCATCGCCCAGGGCCGCTCCATCACCCGTCTGCCTCAAGACCAGCTGTGGCTGGTCTATCGCGCGCACACGCTGCGCTGGCCCGAATCGGTGTACCGGCGCATGTTGGGGCAAGTGCAGCGCTGGCGGGCCGCAGGCAACAACGTGGCCGGTATCCAGATCGACTTCGACGCCCGCACCCGATACCTGAATGAATACGTCAATTTTCTACGTGACCTGCGTCAACGCATGCCGGGCGAATACCGTCTGAGCATCACCGGCCTGATGGACTGGAGCAGCAATGCAGACATGAGCGCAATCAGCGATCTCAAGGGTGTGGTGGATGAGGTCGTGGTGCAAACCTATCAGGGACGCCACAGCATCCCCGACTATGCAGCCTACCTGCCGCGCCTGAGCCGCATGGGCCTGCCGTTCAAGGTCGGCCTGATTCAGGGCGGCGACTGGCAGGCACCGGACTACCTGGTCGACAGCCCGTGGTTCAGGGGTTACGTGGTCTTTCTGCAGAATCGCGAACTGCAAAGACCCTAGCGCGGTGCGCTTTGCAAGATTTCAGCAGTCGCAAGCACCGTCGCATATTCCCCGTGCAGATTGCCCAGTGACATGGCGTGAACCTCTTCTGCACTGCGTGGCGTGCCGAAAAAGTCCGGCTGATCAAACGTGAAGCAGGCGTCATGCGCAACAATCACCTCGAACCCGAGATTGCCACCACTGCGCGCAGTGGACTCCACGGAGTTATTGGTGACCACACCGACGATCACGATCTGCCGGATGCCGTCGGCACGCAGCCACATTTCGAGAAACGACCCGCAGAACGCATCCGGCACGTGCTTGCTCAGCTCACGCTCGTCATCCTGAGGCAAAAAAGCTGTCTGGTACTCGACACCTGACTGCTGGGGCCAGAACACCGAAGACGGCGAAGTCGAAAAATGCCGGACATGGATCACCGGGCGACCGGTCTCTCGCCACTCATTCAGTAGCCTCGAGATCTGCTCCTCGGCGTAGGGGTTATTGCGGCGACCCAGTTTCGGGTGATTGATGCCCTGCTGCATGTCGATCAGGATAAGTGCACTGTTGACGTGTATGCCCATGCCTTGAAATAACTCCCGGATTCTGCCGATCAGATGAGATCAGAGCCTCTTCAGAGACTCCTTTGCCTGAGGTAGCCATTATGGTGTGGCCCCGCCTGGAAAGCACTGAACTGCCGAGCCAACTCCTGCCCGGCAAACTGCTCGATCAGGAAGTCGACGAAAGCCCGCGTCTTGCCAGGCAGCAGCTTGCGCTCACTGTAGTAGAGCGAAATATTGCCATCATCCACAAACCAGTCAGGCAAGACCCGAACCAGGCTGCCGTCATGCAGGTGCGGCAACGCGAAAGGCATGCTGACCAGCGCGATCCCCAGAGCCTGCTGCGCTGCAGCGCAGGCGGCTTCGGAATCGCTCATGGTCATGCGCACGTTCAGGCTCAACGGGCGCGGCTCCAGATCGCGATGGCTCAACGGCCAGGATCGAATACGACCGGTTTGCGGCGAGCGAATCAGGATGCCCGCCAGCGCCTGCAAATCTTCAGGCTCATGGATGCGCGGGTGCTGCACCATGTAATCCGGCGATGCCACCAATATACGGTGCGCCGGTGCCAACCTGCGTGCCACGACGCCGGGGGGCAATTCGAAACCGCCGCCGATGGCTGCATCGAACCCCTGTCCGATCAGGTCCACCTGACGGTTGTCGAAATGCCAGTCCGGTGTGATCTGCGGGTAGCGTTTCAGGAACTCGCCCAGCATTGGCAAAACATACAGCCGACCGAATACTGTCCCCATGCTGACCTTGAGCGTACCGACTGGCTGCCCCTCGGCCGATGCGATCGTCGCCAGCGCATTCTGAATAGTGTGAAAGCTGACACTGACTTCCTGCAAAAAAATCTGCCCGGCCTCGGTCAATGTCAGGCTGCGAGTACTACGCTGAAACAGCCGAACCGCCAGCGTCACTTCAAGTCTAGCGACACTCTTGCCAACGGCAGCAGGCGTCAGCCCCAGACCACGCGCGGCTTCGGCAAAGCTGCCCGCCTCAGCGCTACGGATAAAACACTCGATGTTGCTGAAGTTGTTCATGGCTGACGATTCGATACCTTTGGTTTACACAGCGTATCTCGATTACAGCCTACTCAGGGATCAATAGCCACTGGATACTGGCATCACCTGATACCTGCCTACTGGAGAACATGATGACCCAACACCTCAACCTTGCTGACAAAGTGGCCTTCGTACAAGGAGGCTCACGCGGCATCGGCGCCGCCATTGTCAAGCGCCTGGCCAAAGAAGGCGCAGCGGTCGCCTTCACCTATGTGAGTTCCGAATCCACCGCGCTTGACGTGCAGGACAGCATCAAGGCCAACGGCGGAAACGCACTCGCCATCCGTGCCGACAGCGCCGATGAAAAAGCCCTGCGCCAAGCCATAAAGACTGCTGCGCAGACCTTCGGACGCCTGGACATCCTGGTCAATAACGCAGGCGTCCTGGCGATCGCCCCCCTGAAAGAGTTCACTATGGAAAACTTCGACAGAACCCTGGCGATCAACGTACGCAGCGTATTCATCGCCAGCCAGGAAGCCGCACAGCACATGGAAGAAGGCGGTCGCATCATCAACATTGGCAGCACCAATGCCGACCGTATGCCCTTCGCTGGCGGTGCAACCTATGCCATGAGCAAATCGGCGCTGGTGGGTCTGACCAAGGGCATGGCGCGTGATCTGGGCCCACAGGGCATCACGGTCAACAATGTCCAGCCAGGACCGGTCGACACCGACATGAACCCCGAAAACAGCGAATTCGCCGAATCGCTCAAAGGCCTGATGGCTATCCCGCGTTACGGCAAGAGCGAAGAGATCGCCAGCTTCGTGGCTTACCTCGCAGGCCCGGAGGCTGGCTACATCACCGGCGCCAGCCTGAGCATTGACGGCGGCTTCGGCGCTTGAGCATGCCGCTGTAACTGCCTGCCCGTCCGCCCTCGGCGCCTCTTCACGCGCCGAGGCTGGTCTTGATTCAACCACACACCGGCAAATTTGCTTAACCACATGAAAATTCTGAAAAAAAGTTTTGCGTTCAGGAAAGCTTTCGACTACATTAGCGCGCCTCGACAGACACAACGTTGTCAGCGAGATACGGTGAGGTGTCCGAGTGGCTTAAGGAGCACGCCTGGAAAGTGTGTATACAAGAAATTGTATCGAGGGTTCGAATCCCTCCTTCACCGCCATATTGAGTCAAGCCAAGGCCCCGATCTTCTAACGAAAGTCGGGGCTTTTGCGTTTCTGATGTGCGGGCTCAAGGCAACTTCAGGGCAAACCTGATGCGAGGCAAGCAATGAGCCTTCATGAGCCGACAACCCCTCCCCTGCTCTAAAAATCCTTTCCTCATCAAGAACTTCCCCCTCTAAAGTGTCACTTATCAGCGCCATTCAACCTCATTACTGCAATAAGCCAAGCACTAAAGACACGTATCCAGCTCACTGATGTCAGGATAACTTTACACTTTCCTACCCACTGGACATCAAATCATCCTTGACTGGACTATATACTCGGCCCTTAATATCGATCTGCTTCCAATGATGCAACTCCAACTAACACCCCCGTCGCCATCATTTAGCAATCAAAATGCCATGAACACACTTTATCTAAAGACATCACATTACAGTCAGCGCCCCGAAGCAAAAGAAGGTGAGCTCGACCTTGTAAATAATGACTTTCATGACTGTAAGGGTATTGGAAAAGGCCCCGTGTTTCTAATCGGCTCCGGAAGCTCGGCAACCGACTTCCCCATCAGGGAAATGTCCTGCATACCCATGATCACCATGAATGGGGCTATCTCGATGTTCACTGACGCAGGCGTCCGACCGTTCTTCTACGTGTGTTCGGACAAGGACTTCTGCAAACAGCAACCCGAACTGTTCAGCGCTGCCATGCGCGACAGCGAAAACGTGGCGCTGTGGGATGATCAGTTGCACGATCTGGCCCAGATACCTTGGGGCCGTGCTTATCCCCTGAAGAAAGCCGAGCGGGCTTCGCCTTTATCAATACTTATTCGAGATGCTGCTATCGTCCGAAAGCATTCACTGTTCAGCCGACGCAGCAGAGACATCGGATTCAGCAAAGACATGACGCTTGGCTTTTTCGACGCCCGCACTGTGATGTACCTGGCGATACAAATGGCGTATCACCTGGGGTTCGATAAAGTATTTCTGGTGGGCTTCGATTTGAATCAGACGGCTGGAAGGTTTTATGAAACGCCGGGGTGTATCTGCTCACCTTGCGGACTGGATCAGCACTATCACTCCAGAATATTGCCTTCACTGGAACTGATGTCGAAGTACGTTATGGACGAAAACTTCCAGGTCTATAACCTTTCAAGTGTTTCCAGAGTGCCTGAGGACATTATCCCGAGACTTACTATCGACGAGGTCAGAGCCCGACTCGGCATCACGGACTTTGTGCAGTGATAACGCGAAAGATGCCAACTGATCAAGGGCGCCTCAGCGATTGCCGAGTATTCTTTCACTCACCCTTCACGGATCCGCATACTCGTCACATACGGACCCGCTCCGGCTTTATCAAGCCGCGATATCGTCAGCCTGAAGAGTATTGACGCCCACCAGCTGAATTTCGAAGTCTGCTTTCAGGTCGCCGTTGACGTTGCCGGACAGCACATGGTCAACGAAGCGCAATTGGCCGGCTCCGGTGAAGTCTGCACTGCCGATAAACGTAAAAGCATCCAGGCCTGGGGTAGTCACGTTTGCATCAAGCTTGAGAAAGCTCAACTTGTCGCCTTCGCTGTGATTGAAATCAACGATCACATCCCTTGCCTGACCCAGACCCGCTTCGGCCACGCTGTTGAACACAAAACGATCAGCACCGGTGCCGCCGATCAGTGTGTCGGTACCCAGACCGCCCACCAGCTTGTCATTGCCTGCGCCGCCGTTGAGTATGTTGTTCGCGTCGTTGCCGGTCAGGGTGTTTTTGCGGTCGTTGCCCAACACGTTGAACGCGCCCTCACCTTTCAAGTGAACGTTCTCGAAGTTTGCCAATGTACCGGTGTTGAGGTCGATCACAGCAGCGGTGGACGACGTGTTGTTGTACATGACTTTCAGGGTATCGGTGCCTTGATCCGCCAGTTCTTTCAAGAGCGGAATTTCATCCGCCTGATCGACGATATAGGTGTCATTACCCTTGCCACCGATCAAGGTATCGCGACCGCCGCGACCATCAAGTACGTTGTCGAGATCGTTGCCGATCAATGTGTCATCGAAGGCCGAGCCGATCGCATTTTCAATGTGTGCGCCATAGGCAATCGCCAGGCCTGAATCCATCACGGTAGGGCTGTCAGGTGTCTTGTTGTAATCAAGGAACGCCTTGCCGATCTTGCTGAATTCGCCTTCATTAAGGTTGATGCGCACCGATGCCTCCTGATTACTGGCATCAATGGTGTCCTTGCCGCCGGCGTCCCAGATCGTTTCGAACACCGACTGACCCGGCGCCCATTTGTATACGTCGTTGCCTGCGTGATACGACATGTTCGCGCCATACAAGTACTGCATGGTCAGCACATCCAGCAACATGGGCGTGGTCGGCAGGTAGCTGTAATCGTTCGTGTAGCTCATCAGCGTATAGCTGGCATCTTCGTACTTGGGGTCCAACAGAACGTCGTTGTACTGAGATTCTTCAAAGGGATGTTTCAAGCCCAGTGCATGTCCCATCTCGTGGATGAAGGTCATGTAACTCAGCGAGCCCTTGACTGGAGAAGACGTTACGTCGGGACCGATCCAGACATCACCGGAGCGGGCCACATCGCCCGGTGCATAAGCCTGGCCCATTTCCTTGCCGACGAGCCCTTTGAAACCGCCAAAACGTATATCTCCGACATTGGTCGCGGTGTCTTCTACCTGCGTGAAGGTGATATTCGCGACAGCGCTCCACGCATCCAGCGCGCTCTTGGCAGCCGCTTCCTGAGCTGGCGTCAATGAAAAAGCGTCGCCTGGCTCCTGAGACCGACTGTAGTCAGTGGCATAAACAGAATTTGCAGTGTGAAAACTGTAAGTCAGGTGAGCACCACTCGGCGCACCGGGCGTCCAGTATGGCCCCCAGAGCAAGCTGGTCACGCGCGCATCCGGCGCTTCTTCTTGCAACAGATCTACCGGAGTTGAACCATTCGGGCTGGGCATCGACGCTTCCTTAAAAGGTATTAATTGAAATAGAAACCATCAACACCACATAGAGTGGAACTGTTTGATGACAACTTGAATATCATGTTAATGGAACCGAATACTCTAACAACACAGGTCAATCGCACGACAGAGTGCATCAGTTGCCGAAAAAAAGTAAAACTTTTTATCGAAAAACTGCGCCCTTGATGGATCCAATATATCGTCTTCTGCCTAAAATATTACTTAAGGGCAGGGAACAAAACTGCTTAAACCAGGGTTTCAACGCTGCCACCCTGCTATATGACAAACGCCATAAGAAGCGCCAAACGACCTGCCCACTTACAACTAAAAGCTGCTATTTTTTCACTGACCTGCCGATTAATAATCTTGCCATCGCGTCAATTAACTTTTTATTTATAAAAACTCCACCCACACTGACCAGTGACGCTTCCATTCAGGCAGAACGGATGAGTCGAAGTGCTTCAGCTATCGCCGATGGACACAGAACTGATAGTTCTGCACATGATGCAAAAACGCCGCTACTTTTGATGGGGCATCCAGCCGCATGCGGCTCTTGACCGCACCAACAGTCATCCGGATTTCTGCCTGCTCCAGGACTGGGTTAAATTGAACGCTTTGGACAGAGGTCGTTGGACCCGACATGGAATATTCGTGAAGAAAATTGCACTACTGATGCTGGCGCTGACAACCCATACGGCAGCAAGCGCTGCAGGCGATGCACAGGAAGGGAAAGGGGCGTACACACGCTTGTGCTCTGGCTGCCACAAGATCGGCCCGTCAGCGCGCAATGCGTTCGGCCCGCCACTCAATGGCATCATCGGACGTAAGGCCGGGCAACAGGAAGGGTATGTCTATACGCAGGGGATGAAGGATTCGGATATCACCTGGACCCGCGAACAACTGCGCAATTACATCAAGGACCCAGGCAAGGTGGTCCCTGGCACGCGCATGAAGCTGTGGTGGATGGGAAGTGATGAGCGCATGGAAGACTTGCTGGAATACCTGGACGCCAACAAGTAGCGCCTGATGGTCAAGCGCCCCCGGATCAGACCGGGGGCAACCGGTTATTTTTCAGAATTGTAAGGAGGGTAATCGTCCTTGGTACCTTCCTCGTTGGCCTGTGGTTTTGCAGGCTCGGTTGGGTCCATTTGCGGATCTTCTGCGTCTGGCGATTCCGTATCGAAATCAGGCTCGTCTTTACTGCTGCCGTTTGCCTTATTGTCAGTCATGTTCGCCTCCGTTATATAAAACCAAAACCTGTTATTCAGAGGCCGTTGATTCGCAGAGGTGCGACAAGACTGACGAACGGGCCTCAACGGACACCCCGTTCATTCAAAAACGATACTCTGGCCACGCCTGCGGACAGCTGGTAGCCTCCCGCGCGACAGGGAGATAAACCATGAAAAGGCTTTCGATGGCAGTAGCATTGTCTGCGTTTGCGGCAACGGGCCTCGCACAGGGCGAGATATTCAAGTGCACCGCACCCGACGGCAAGGTGAGCTTCACGTCGTTGCCGTGCGACAGCAGCTCGCACAGCGCCGTTCAGCGACCGGGCCCGCCCAGAATAATGGGCCAGGGCGAACCGGCTGACCTTGCCCACACACTCAATCTGAAAGCTACCGAGTACTTGAAGGTCAGCGGCCGCGCCAAAGTGACTGTTTACGAGACAGAACGCTACAAGGCTTTTCAGAAAAGCCATCCGCCGCCGCCCAACGTCGCATCGCAGTGCCGCAGCCCTCTCTATGACAGCCAGTGCTTTGATCCATCGGGCGGGACTTCTTCGAAGCCCCGTGGATCAGTCGAATCGCTGGCCGATCATTGAGCAAAGGCTTCAATCACTCCACACGAACTTCGCTGATCTGAATGACCGGTATCAGGTCCGTGTAGTTGATGATGTCAGCGTTGATGCGTTCGGCGTGGGGACCCATACCAGCCTGAAAGGCTTCGATCGACTCGCAGAAGATATGGCACATGCCAATGTACAGCGGATCGGAACCCGGCGTTGCGCCACCCAGTCCTTTGTCGACGCTGTAGCGCGTGCAATGCTCGCCCATCAGGGACTGCACCAGCGGCATATGCTGGTCACGGTAGTAATCATGGTCGAAACGGGCATCTTTCTGATACGGATAAAGCACGCTGACTTTGATCATGTTGATCTCCTGTTGATAAATGGTTCCTGGGTAACTCTACCGCGATTATTTGCGGCAAGTGTTATGACATCACTGGCACGCATTTCTCTGCTCCATCACAATCTCACCCTCCCGTGGGGCCGCACATGATTGCAGCCTGACCATCAGAACAGTGTGAGGAACCGGTATGAATGCACTTGAGTGGAACGAGGCCGCGCTGGCGAAATACCTCTCGACCCATCCGACCCTTAAGGATGAAATCAGCAGCCTCAGCGTCGAAGAGCAAAAGCAGCAGTTGCAGTGGGCGTTTGAAGATGAGGCGGACAGTCAGGGCATCGAACCCTGGGAGTTGGCGCTGGAGCTGATCGCAGAGTCGCCAGAGCAACTCAAGAGCATGCGCCTGGAAGCTCATGCCCAAGTGGCCGAGGCGCTCGGAATGGACTGGGGCGAGTATTGCGAACTCAACGAAATCCAGCCCTGACCTGGGCATACCATTACCTAATGGATTTTCGGGCCAGATCCTCTGCCAAAGCTGCACTGAACGCCGCCAGACAAGCCATTACGCAACAACCCGTTCAGTGACCCATCAGTCAGCGCTTTACCTGCTCATTGCGGGTGAGTAACGTCTGCTCACTTCAATAAAAGGAATCGCGTCATGAGTGATCTGGTCTCGTACCACCTGGACGATGGTATCGCCACCCTGACCCTTAACAATGGCAAGGTCAATGCCATTTCTCCGGAAGTCATCATCGCGCTCAACAGCGCACTGGATCAGGCCGAAAAAGACCGCGCGGTAGTGATCGTGACCGGGCAGCCGGGCATTCTCTCGGGTGGCTATGACCTCAAGGTCATGACCTCGAGTGCCGAAGCCGCGATCAACCTGGTTGCTCAGGGTTCGACCCTGGCAAGAAGGCTGCTCTCGCATCCGTTCCCCGTGATCGTTGCCTGCCCGGGCCATGCCATAGCCAAAGGTGCTTTTCTGCTGCTTTCGGCAGACTATCGAATAGGTGTGGAAGGCGCGTTCAACATCGGCCTCAACGAAGTTCAGATCGGCATGACCATGCACCACGCCGGTATCGAACTGGCGCGCGATCGACTCCGCAAGTCGGCGTTCAATCGCTCGGTCATCAACGCCGAGATCTTCAACCCGCAGGACGCCATGGCGGCAGGTTTCCTGGATCAGGTGGTCAGTATCGAAGCGCTGCCCGAAACGGCGCGTGCGGTTGCAACGCAGCTGAAAAAAATCAACATGAACGCCCACAAGAAAACCAAGCTCAAGGTCAGAAAAGCATTGCTCGACACCCTCGACGCTGCGATTGAACTGGATAAACAGCACTCGCTTCAAGGTTGATCAAAGCCCGCAGATGCGGGCTTTCGTTTGTGGGCGAACTCGTAAGCGTTTGGATAATCTCATCAGCCACAGCGCATCGTTTGATGCGCCACTGCCACATTGAAGAAGCGATAGCACCATGGGTCGAGTTGTTGCAGCAGCGGTTTACAGCAAAGGCAAAAAAGTCCGCGACATCACCCTCGACGAAGGCGCGGCATGGGCCGCCAAGCCCGACCACTTTGTGTGGATCGGCCTGGAGCAGCCCAACGCGCAAGAACTGACCAGCTTGAAGAACCAGTTCAATTTGCATGAACTGGCCCTTGAAGATGCCATGGAAGTGCACAGTCGTCCCAAGCTCGAAACCTTCGGCGACGCCCTGTTTATCGTGACTTACGCCCCGGTGCGTGATAACGGCAAATTGCTGTTTATCGAAACCCATATCTTCGCTGGCAAGGGCTACATCATTACTTCACGCAACGGCCATTCCAAGTCTTATGGGCTTGTGCGCCAGCGCTGCGAAGCCAGGCCATTGTTGCTCGAGCACGGCGAAGACTTTGTGTTGTACGCCCTGCTCGACTTTGTGACCGAAAACTACCAGCCCGTGACCGAAGCGATTCATGCCGAACTGGAAGTGCTGGAGCAGAACGTTCTGGGCGGCGCGTTGCGCGAGGCTGACATCCAGAAAATTCATTCGCTGCGCCGTGACTTGTTGCGTATGCGCCGCTACGTGGCACCGATGGTAGAAGTGGGCGAGGAACTGCAGAAGCTGAGTTTCCCGTTCATCGACAAGAACATGCGCCCGTACTTCCGGGACGTGGAAATTCATGTCAAACGACAGATGGAAGACTTGGGCAACCTGTGCGACATCGCCAGCCAGACCATTGAAATCGGTCTGCTGCTGGAGTCATCCCGGCAAAGTATCGTGCAACGCAAGTTCGCCGGCTGGGCAGCGATCCTCGCATTCCCGACGGCCATCGCTGGCATCTATGGGATGAATTTCGAGAACATGCCCGAACTGACCTGGCATTACGGGTACTTCATTGTGCTGGGCGTGATTGTGGGCGGCTGCTCGGCGCTGTTTGCGAGCTTCAAGCGTTCGGGCTGGCTCTAGGCGCCGGCGACGCGAAGAAAGACAGCTGAATCCTGTTGCACAACGGCAATGCTCCGCTGTGCGCACAGGGTGATTTTGATCAGAGCGCTGGAGACTCTGGCTTGTGTGCCACGAAACGCATCATCCATTCAGCAACGGTCACGCCATGGTGATCGTGCTCCAGGCTGGCCACGCCTTTCTGATAGACCTGCTCGCCCAGCGACTCCTGGCGAATATCCAGTAACGTGCGTGAATAGTCGTGAATGAACTCGGGGTGCCCCTGGAAACACAGCACCTGATGATTGATGTGGTAGGCGGCGAACGGGCAGAACTCGCTGGAGGCGATCACAGTGGCATTCTGCGGCAACTCCGTGACCTGGTCCTGATGGCTGATCAACAGGGTCAGATTGTCCATCGCAGGCGTCATCCAGGCCGTGGCGGGCGCCAACTGATAATTGTGGGTGCCCACACCCCAACCCTGAGTCGCGCGCTCGCTCCTGCCGCCCAGCAGCAATGCCAGCAACTGATGACCGAAGCAAATACCCAGCAACTTGTCGCCACGCTCGTACAGCTTGAGCAGGTAAATCTTCAGCGTTTGAATCCAGGGGTCGACACCGAATGAATCGGCCTTGCTTCCGGTGACAAGATAAGCATCAAACTGCTCATCATCCGAAGGGTATACGCCCTGCATCACGTTATAAACCGTGAACGTAGCAGCAATAGGCTGGCGTGCGAACAGCAGCTCGAACATGCGCCCATAACCGTGATACTGCTCTACCAACTCGGGGCGCAGAATATCGGTTTCCAGAATACAGATGCGTAACGACATGACGGAGGGACCTGCAGCAATGATGGCGAGAGCGCACCGGCGCAGACTGCCCTGAATGCCATGTCCAGATCAAGTGGCGCTTGGCTTGAAACAAGCAGTTTGGCAAACGTCGACAAACGCAGCGGCAAAACAGCAGGCTAATTCGATTCAGTCTTGCTCCGAGCGGTCAGTCCGCCATTTTCAAATGTAGGACTTTTCCTGCCCGGACGAACGGTAGAAAGCTAACGATTATGCTCGACGTGTCTAGTCAAGGCATTCTCACCGAGGCGCAGAAATTTTAATTCCATATCAAACTAAAAACGCTTTTTAAAATTCTTAACGGTTCTAAATCGTGGTGCACGCGCGCTCTAAGGTTAAGTCTGTAACAGGGTGGCGCTACAAAAAAGGCGCCCATTCCGGGGTTGCCGATCCTTTGATCGGGCCCACCTGTTCAACGATTTCACCTTTGCCAGCTGATTGGGTGCTGCGTGTTGGGACCTTCAATCGGCTGTTTTCGCTCAGGAATAACAACAAAAGGCGGACAGCCATGTTCAAACGTTCAAAAGTACGTCAGGCGGGGCTTATTCTCTTTGCTACCACCCTCATATTGATTTTGCCCAACCTGAACCGGTTGTTCGGCTGACCCTGCATGCGCTATCAGCCAGCCTTCAACTGTGCCACTCTTCCCTTACATAATTAAGGAGGCAGGTTCATGCGCCAGGGACTAGCGATAATCATGTGGGCAACCAGCGTTGCCGCTCACGCCGGTGTGGTTGATCAGGCTGCTGCGGTGGCTGCGCTGAAAGAAGGCAAGTTGGCGATGGATATCCGTAGCCAGACTGACTATGACGCTGGCACCGTCCTGAATGCGGTGCGAGTCGACAACGTGCGTTTGGTCAACCAGATGAAGCAGGTGCTTACTGATCGCAACTCCGTGTTTGTGATCTTCAGCAGCTCCAATGAAAAAGCCAACACGGCCCAGGACAAACTGACGAAAGCCGGGTACTACAGCGTGATCAACGGCGGTAATTATGAAGAGCTGCATAACGCGCTCTATGACATCAGCGACGACCCTGCCGAATAAGCCAGATGTCGCGCAGCGTGGCAGGCGTCAAGTCTATCGTGGTTACTCGCAGTGCATGTTCCCAAGAAATACCTGACGCCCCACGCCGACCTGAACGAAGGTCGGCACAATACGCGTAACCCTGCCTGAAACCCTCTCACCTATCTATTGATGCTGTGCCTGAACCTGAACCCGGACCTTGGGTTTCGGCGTGCTGCTGACCATGGGTGAAACGACGACTTTGGCGTGCATCTGCTCGGACCCACCGCCGCGACGCATGCCGCGCACCGGACAGGCATCGAGATAATCCAGCCCTACCGCCAGTTTCAGATGGCGTTCGGGAATCGCCAACTGGTTGGTCACATCAAAGCTGTACCACGCGTCATCAATCCACGCCTCGGCCCATGCGTGACTGGACAGGTGATCGCTGTCTTCGCTGCACAAGTAACCCGACACATAACGCGCAGGTACGCCCAGGCTTCGGGCGCAGGCCAGAAACGCATGGGTGTGGTCCTGACAGACACCGGAACGGCCGGCGAACGCCTTGGCGGCGCTGGTATCGACTTCGGTCGTGCCTTGCGTGTAGGTCATGTGCTGATTCAGCGCCTGCATCAGGTCGATCAACACCGTACGGTCGGTGCGCTGACCACAATGCTTGGTAGCGAAACTGCGGATCGCTTCATCAGGCTCTGTCAGGCGCGTGACGCGCAGGAACGGAAATGCCGACTGGCTTTCGTGTTCAGCCTCGCGCGTCTGGTCGATTTCGACCTGCCCTCGTGCCCCGATGATGATTTCTTCGTGAGGCTCTTCCAGACTCAGTACATGCAGAATGTTGCCAAACGGGTCGATTTGCGCGCGTACCGGCCGGGGCAGCGTCAACTGCCAACTGAGCACTTGCTGTCGCTGGCTGTCGCTGGGGGTCAGGCGCAGATACTGAATGCTGGAGCGGACCTGATCGTCGTAGTGATAGGTGGTCTCGTGGCTAATTGAGAGTCTCATGCAGCCTCCAGATACGAAATGTGAATGGCATCACCCAGTTGGGCCAGCATCGGAATGAACTCGTTCAACCACTCATGCAGGCCTTCGTCCAGGATCTCGTCGATACTGGTGTAGCGCAGTCTTGCATCCATCTCCGCGGCCATGCGTTGGGCAGGCCGACCATTGATGCCGGGCAGACTGGCGAGAATCAGGTCCATCTCCTCCAGACAGGCCCGTAGCGAGCGAGGAATGTCGGCGCGTAATAGCAGCAGTTCGGCAACCTGACGGGCACCGGGTGCATCGCGATAGACCTCGGTGTAGGCCTCGAACGAAGACAAGGCTCGTAACAGGGCGCTCCACTGGTAGTAACCGGCTGCGGAGTTGTCCGCCGCCGCATTGGCCTGAGGCCCACGCAACTCGAGCATTTCATAACGCGCATCGAGCATGCGCATCGTGTTGTCGGCGCGCTCGATAAAGGTCCCTAGACGGATAAACCGGAATGCGTCGTTGCGCATGATCGTGCCGTAGGTGGCACCCCGAAACAGGTGCGAACGCTCCTTGACCCATTCGCAGAAACGGCTCATGCCATAACGCGTCAGGCCCTGCTGAGCGATACCGCGTATCTCCAGCCAGGTCGAATTGATGTTTTCCCACATATCGGCGGTGATACGCCCACGCACGGCATGGGCGCTTGCCCGTGCAGCGCCCAGACAGCTGTAAATGCTGGCAGGGTTGGTCGCGTCCAGGGCGAAGAAGTGCAGCATACGCTCGGCATGCAGCTCGCCATGGCGTTCAACATAGGTTTCAAGCGTGCCAGTGATCAACAACGGCATGGCTATTTCATCCAGCCCGTCACCGCGCCCATCCTGGGGCATCAGCGACAGCGAATAGCTCACGTCCAGCATGCGGGCGAGGTTCTCCGCTCGCTCCAGGTAACGCGACATCCAGAAAAGATCCGAGGCAGTTCTACTTAACATTGGCAGGCATCCTTAATCCTCGACGACCCAGGTGTCTTTGGTTCCACCACCTTGAGACGAATTGACCACCAGCGAGCCTTCACGCAACGCCACTCGGGTAAGACCACCAGGTACGACGCGCGTCTCTCGCCCGGACAGCACGAAGGGACGCAAGTCGATGTGCCGCGGAGCAATGCCGTTCTCGACAAATGTCGGACAGGTCGACAGGCACAACGTGGGCTGAGCAATGTAGGCATGCGGCTTGGCCTTGAGTCGTGCCCGGAAGGCCTCGATCTCGGCAGCGGTCGCAGCCGGGCCTACCAGCATTCCGTAACCACCGGAGCCCTGAGTTTCCTTGACAACCAGGTCACCCAGGTTGGCCAGCACGTGGGAAAGCTCTTCAGGCTTGCGGCACTGCCAAGTGGGCACGTTCTTCAGAATCGGCTCTTCGTCCAGATAGAAACGGATCATGTCCGTGACATACGGGTAGACCGATTTATCGTCCGCAACTCCTGTGCCAATGGCGTTGGCCAGCACGACGTTACCGCTGCGGTAGGCGGCCAGCAGACCCGGGACACCCAGCATCGAATCCGGATTGAACGCCAGTGGATCGAGGAACGCATCGTCGAGACGACGATAGATCACGTCTACAGCCTTGGGACCATCGGTCGTGCGCATGAAGACTCGATCATCACGCACAAACAGGTCGGCGCCTTCCACCAGTTCGACACCCATCTCGCGTGCCAGAAACGCATGCTCGAAGAAGGCACTGTTGAAACGTCCGGGCGTCAGTACCACCACGCTCGGATTGTCGAGATGACTTGAACTCTTGAGTGTGTCGAGCAGCAGATTAGGGTAATGATCGATCGGCGCGATGCGCTGCGCCGCGAACAGCTCAGGGAACAGACGCATCATCATCTTGCGGTCTTCGAGCATGTAGCTGACGCCACTGGGCGTGCGAAGGTTGTCTTCAAGCACGTAGTAGGTGCCATCGCCATCGCGCACCAGGTCGACGCCAGAAATATGCGAATACAGATCGCGGTGCAGGTTCAGGCCCTGCATTGCCAACTGGTATTGTTCGTTGGCGAGCACCTGTTCTGCAGGAATGATCCCGGCCTTGATGATGCGTTGATCGTGGTAAAGATCGGCCAGAAACATGTTCAGCGCCTTGACGCGCTGAATGCAGCCTCGCTCAACGATGCGCCATTCGCTGGCCGGAATGCTGCGAGGAATGGTATCGAAGGGAATAAGCCTTTCAGTGCCCTGCTCGTCACCATAGAGCGTGAACGTGATGCCGGCGCGATGAAACAGTAAATCGGCTTCACGACGGCGCTGAGCAAGAAGCTCAGGAGGCGTGTCACCCAACCACCGGGCGAATTCCCGATAGTGCGGGCGGACCAGACCGCCAGCGTCGTACATCTCGTCATAAAAGGTGCGGATCATGCCGTACTCCTTGTCACCATGGACACCAAGACCTTCGCAAGGCCCGTGCCATCGGCATAAACGCTTGAATATCAATAAGTTAGATAAACATTTGACGATCTGCGCACCATTCCTGTGCACTAAACGCCCAAGCCAATTCTCCTACGCCTCATTCGGAAGCGTCATTCAACCGTGAAATCTATGAACAGCATAGTCAGAGTTGATTTCCGCCGGCGATATTAGTTCGCCATAATCGCCAGCAACTGAGCAAACACGGCATCAAACGCCACTATTGTCCTGAAATATTTTTTTGACGCTTTGCCGTTTCTGCGTTGATAGCACTCGTATCCGCAACTGACTTCCCTTTGAGCCACTCGATTGAGTGGCTTTTTTTTGCCCAAAAGAAGTGCCCGACCGCAGCAAGCCTGGTACACAGTGATGATGCGAAGGTTCGAAATGCTGAAAGCCCTGCTTATCCGGTATCAGAAACCAGACCGGCCGATCCAGGAGATCACCCCGAATCGGCCGGTCAGTTATCGCGCGCAACGCATCACGCGTGCAGTCTTCTGATCTCCTGTGTCACGCCCCAGCCTTCAACCTCCCCGTCCATTGGCGAAATAACCATCTGAAAATCTTGCTCGAAGTCGCCGATACCATCATAGGTGGCATACATGACCTTGCTCAGTTGCAAGTGCCACGCACCGTCGTCACGAATATTGATCTGGGTGTTGAGGGACTCACCACGAAATTGCTCTGCAGCCTGCCGTGCCCGTTCCTCGTCGGGAAAAATGGCATAAAACTCAATGGGATGAATTCGTGCAAAGTCAAAACCGCCTTCTTTCATGCGGCGCAGTACGCTACTGCTTATGTCCTCTTGATAGGCTGTGCTCATGAAACGTCCTCCTATGCAACGATAGATAGAGTTTCAACTCTTCCCTGGGCGACCACCTGGCGGGGGTCGCGGCACGACAGTTAATCCGACGCGGGGAATCAAGCATGTAGCTGACCAGACCTGGCCTTGGGACAGGCCGGGTACGACATGTGGCAGAGGTCGCCCTGGCGACCTCAATTGCAGAGTAGACCCATAGCGGGGCCGTTGCCAAGTGTCTGGCATGACAAGACTTTTATCGAGGAGCGGAATCAGCTTGTTTCTGTAATGGAAACGATCTGGACACTGTTGTGGTCCTTGAGCGTCTTGACCGTAGGTTCGCTGGTGCGTCCATCGAGATCGTTGAGATCCAGCTCGCCCGTGACCGGGAAGAGGTTCTTGCGAAGAAGCTGCGCAGCCTCCTCCTCGCTGGGACGTTCCTGATACTCAACTTCGTGACGCTGCTGTACACCATCCTTATCGAGATACGAAATGGCCCACTGTTTCATCAATGCCTCCAGAACGAAGCCAGATACTCCGGCTTACAACATCTGGACTCTCTGAGGGATACATTCGTTCAAATGGATTGCGGGCCGACGACCACTTCAAAACCGCCCATGCAAAAAGGCCCTTGCAGTGCATGCCAAGGGCCTTTTTGTGTAATGCGGGTGCAGGATCAGCCGTTCGGCTCGCCAGGTCGTCCGGGCGAGCCGTAGGGGCATCAGTTCCTGTTTTTGCTGGCCTCCACACCAGCCGTGTTATCCAACAGGCTCTTGGTGGCCGTCTGCAGGAAGCTTTCAAGCTTGCGCTTGAGCTCCTGAGTATCCGGCGCGTCCGGCACTTCCTCAGCGTGCGGCTTGGCGCCCAACGTGTAGGTCAGCAACTTGGCCGGCATTTCGGTTGGTTCGATCAGGATGCGATTACCGCTGATGATCGCAACCACCTGCTCGCTGCCCGATGGTTTGATCACGCCAAAGCCCTTGTCGCCTTCCGGCAGGTTGAGCAGGTCACGTCCCCAGCACTGGTTACGGGTTTGGCCACCCAGGCGACCCATGATGGTTGGAACAACATCCACCTGTGTACCCACTATGCTGCTGCGCTGGCCGAACTTCTCCTGCATGCCAGGAGCAATCAGCAGCAACGGCACGTTGAAACGACCCAGGTCCATTTCGGTCAGCTGCCTGTTGTTGCCAAAACCATGGTCGCCCAACACGACGAACAACGTGTTTTTGTAGTACGGCTCTTTTTTGGCCTTCTCGAAGAACTGACCCAACGCCCAGTCGGAATACCGCATGGCGGTCAAATGCTCGTCCAGAGAGCCATGACCGGTCACGCGCTCGACCGGCAGGTTTTCCGGCAATGCATACGGGGTATGGTTGGACAGCGTCTGCAACAAGGCATAGAACGGCTTACCGTTCTGACGGGCTTTGAGCTCCACTGCGCCGCGGTCGAACATGTCCTGGTCGGACACGCCCCAGGTCGGATCAGAGAACACCGGATTGACGAAGTCTTCACGCCCGACAAAGTTGGTCATGCCCTGGTTGCTGAAGAAGCCTGACTGGTTGTCCCAGGCAAAGTTTCCGTTGTAGACATACACGTCGTCGTAATTGCGGCCAGCGCTGAGCAGTTGCGGCAGGCCCGACAGCTTGTGACTGCCTTCCGGCGTCTGCATCAGGTATTCGAAACCTGGCAGGTTCGGGAAGCAGGCCATGGTGGCGAACATGCCCTGGTGGGTGTGTGTACCGTTCGAAAAGAAGTGATCGAACAGCAGACCTTCCTTGGACAGCCGGTCGAAGTTCGGCGTGATGTTGGCATCGCTGCCGAGTGCGCCCACCGAGTGACCGGCGAAGCTTTCCATCAGGATCACGACGACGTTACGGATCGGCAGCGTGTTTTCTGCTGGAGGCGTGAAGTCACGACGCACAGCGGCAATATCCGGCTCGACCAGCTTGTCGTGAGCGGTCAGCAGCATGTCACGCACGGTCTGCTGGGCATCCGCCTGAGGCAGCGTGGCCTTCCAGATATTGTCGCGATCCTCGGACATACGACTCTTGGCTGCAGTGATCAGCGTCAAGGTGCCGTTAAGGCCCAACTGGTTGGCGAAGTTGGAGTCTGTGGTGTACGCGTCGCCCCAGCGCAGCGGCGGCCCCTGGCGCAAGGTGCCACGCGCGCAGATCACCGCGACGATCAACACCAGAAAGAACACGCCGATACGCAGGTACCACGGCGCAATCGACCGTCCACTGCTACTGCTGACGCTGAACTCGCGGCGCGGACGAGTGACCCGATCAATGCCCTTGAATACCAGACTCAACAGCCACGTCACAGCGGCCCATGCCAGCAGGTAACGCACCACCGGGAAGCCGTACCACAACATGCTCAGGACCGTCTTGGGGTCTTCCTTGACGTACTGGAAGACCAGGCCATTAAGGCGTTGGTGGAACTCACGGTAGAAGTCCATCTCCATCAGGCCGAAGAACAGCGTGATGCTGCCGACCAGTGTCAGCCAGAACCGGAAAAACCCGCGCGCCGCCATGGCCCGAGCGCTGAACAAGGCCAGCATCAGAGGGATCAGCAGATAGACCGTCAGGCGCAGGTCGAAACGCATGCCGTTGAACAGCGCCTCGATGAAAGTGGAAGCTGGCGTGTCGCCAATCATCTCGCGGTTGTAAACCAGCAGGCCGATACGCAGCAGCGTGTACATCACCATCAGGGCGAAGCCACTGAGCAATGTGTAAGCCAGATGCGATTTGACGGTGGGGTTTTGCAGGCGGGACAAGGCTTGCCGATGAATCTGGGCGTCCGTTTTGGCCATGGTTGTCAGGATCCGGTGGATTCAGGGTTGGGTTCAGGCATGCGAAACCGGCCTTCCATCGAATGGCAGGCCGGTTGCAGGGGGGCAGATACTACTTGATCGCCGGTCATTTGGCGCTCGTTGAACCTGTAAACGTATCTGCGTGTTCAGCTTCGCGCGCAATTCTGTAGCAGGCGTTGTGAAAAATTCGTCGCATCTCGCCAAGTTGCAACGGCCTGTCGCTAGCCGCTCGGTCAGCAGACCGAACGTGGCGCGACAAGCTGCCAGGCTTTAAGTGTCAGTCATTGCTCGGCTTGTTGACCGCGTTGAGCACATATTGCGGCAATGCAAACGAACCGATGTGCACTTCAGGGTTGTAGTAACGCGTGACAATGCCACTGCCCGCGAAACGCTGGCGCAGTGTTTCCAATGGCAGCTTGCGGTAGGCCGTGTTGGTAGCACCCCAGGCGAAAGTCATGGCGCCGCCGATGTAAGTCGGGATCGCCGCCTGATAGAAGTGCCAGTCGGCAAACAGACCGTTCATACGACCCGCAGTGGTTTGCACGCCACTCAGCTGCATGAACGGCGTGCCGTTCTGAGTAACCAGAATGCCCCCTTCGTTCAGGCAGCGATGACACGCCTGATAGAAGTTTTCCGAGAACAGTACTTCACCCGGACCGATCGGATCGGTGGAGTCAGAAATGATCACGTCAAACTTCTCTTCGGTCGTGGCCACGAAGCGCATGCCATCGTCGATCACCAGATTCAGGCGTGAGTCCTCGAAGGCACCATTGGAGTGGTTCGGCAGAAACTCCTTGCACATCTCGACCACGGTGGCGTCGATCTCGACCATCGTGATGTGCTCAACGGTGAGGTGCTTGGCCACTTCACGCAGCATGCCGCCGTCACCACCACCAATGATCAGCACGCGCTTGGCGGCGCCGTGCGCCAGAATCGGCACGTGAGTCAGCATTTCGTGGTAGATGAACTCATCCGCTTCGGTGGTCTGGATAACGCCATCAAGCGCCATCACCCGGCCCATGCGCGGGTTCTGGAAAATCACCAGGTGCTGGTGGTCGGTACGAACTTCGTGAAGCATTTTTTCCATACGAAAGCGCTGGCCGTAGCCTTCGTACAACGTTTCCTGATAATCACTCATGGGTAATCTCCTGATGAATAAGAATGACAGGACGACCAACCGCCCGCACAAAGGCGCGCATTCTACTGTGCGCAACATGACAGGTCGAACCTCTCTGTCTGCGCTTCGCTGCACATGAATCACACGTGACGGCCCATAAAGCAAAAAACGCCTGATTGCCGAGGGCAATCAAGCGTTTTTCCGATGTGAGCCAGGTCAGATACGCACGTTACCGCGCGGCCCTGCAATTGCCCAGATGATCAGGCCCAACACAGGCAGAATCACGATCAACAATATCCAGAGAATTTTCTTCCCGGTTTCGGCGCCACTTTTCAGCACATTGATGATGGCCCAGATATCGAGAGCCAAAATGATCAAGCCGACCAGACTATTAAACGTGGAACCCATGGTGTTGCCCCTGATTGAGTACTGACCCTTCTAGGATAGTTGCGCTGTTCGGGGGTTCCGTTGAACCAACCGCTTATTTTCAGGCTCCGAAACGGAGCTCATACCTGTTTTTGTCTTTGCTGCGGCCAGTGTTCCGTCAGCGCTCTCACAAAGGTGCCGCTTTTTATGCAAACACCCGCACACCCTCGAACGCTCTGGTCGTCCTGGTCTGCCCAGCTACACAAAAGCCCACTGGTAAGCCTGGGCTTTATCCTTGCGCTGGTGATTATCCTCGGACTGGGGGGTATCAGCCTCTATAACGCCTTTGTCGGCACCAGTCAGGTTACTTTCAATTACGCGCTGCTCGGCGGAACAGCGGGTTTTGCCGCCACGGCGCTGGGCGCCATGATAGCCGTAGCGTTTCGGGACATTGCGCAGCGCACTCAGGACATCATGCTTGGCTTCGCGGCGGGCATGATGCTCGCTGCCAGTTCGTTTTCGCTGATCTTGCCGGGCCTCGAAGCCGCCCGGGAAATCACAGGCACGGGACCACTCGCGGCGGCAACGGTGGTTACCGGCCTCGCGCTGGGCGTGTTGCTGATGCTGGGGCTGGACCGATTCACGCCCCATGAGCACGAAAGCGTGGGCCGACAAGGGCCGCACTCGGATCGAATCAATCGGGTCTGGCTTTTCGTGCTGGCAATCACTCTTCACAACCTGCCGGAAGGAATGGCCATCGGCGTCAGCTTTGCTGGCGGTGACATGAACGTCGGCCTGCCGCTGACCACGGCCATCGCGCTTCAGGACATTCCGGAAGGCCTGGCAATCGCCCTCGCCCTGCGCGCCACCGGCCTGTCCGCGGTCAAGGCGATGCTGGTCGCCGTCGGCTCAGGCCTGATGGAGCCGCTCGGTGCCCTGGTGGGCCTGGGGATTTCCAGCGGTTTCGCAATTGCCTACCCACTCAGCATGGGGCTGGCAGCGGGCGCGATGATATTTGTGGTCTCACATGAGGTGATCCCGGAAACCCACCGCAACGGCCATCAGACCTCAGCAACGCTGGGCCTGATGGGCGGGTTCGGGGTGATGATGTTTCTCGACACGGCCCTGGGCTGATCCTCAGCCGCGCAGCGCTTCCAGCGAAGGCGCGGCATGGATACCTGCAACCGCCGCCAACTCCAGCACGCGTGCCTGATCGCAGCCATATACCAGTACGGCCTGCAATTCATCATCCAGCGGCTGACTGAAGTCCATCAGTACGTAACCGCCCATTTCCTTGTTCATGCTGCTCAACTGTATCTGAATGCGATTAAGCGCCACCAGCGGTTCGACCTTGGCCAATTGCTTTGGCTTGATGTTGAACGCCACGTCCTTGCCGAACGACTGGACGATCTGCTCGAACAGGTCCATGTAGGTGTCGGCCTGAAACAGAACGGTTTCCGGCAGACTGCCGACCACTACCCATTCACCCAATGCTATGGGGAAGGTGTCGTCGTAATTCACATCGGGGTTGGCGGCCAGAAAAGCCTGCGGGTCGGCGTAGGCTTGAGCAGCTTCGTCGGCGATGCTGGCGATTTCATCATCGCTCATGCACCCCGAACTGACTTTGCTGATGAGTTCGACCAGTGGGTCTTTCATGGGGCAATCCTGACGGCGGGAAAAAAGAGGCGCGAAGGATAACGGGAAATCCTTTGCGCCTCTACGCTATCAGTCACACTTGCGTCGTCAGATCCCGGTATCAGCCCGTTTGAACACCCAGCCGGGTCAACTGCTCTGCTGTCCCGGTGGCGCCCATTGCCTGAGCCGCACCCAGGGCGCTGATGCCCTTGGCGTCTCGGGCGTGAGGGTCAGCACCTTGCGCGATCAGGTAGTCAACGATTTCGATGCGGTTGAACATGGCGGCCATCATCAGTGCAGTACGGCCATCCGCAGCGGCACCCTCAACACTGGCTCCGCCTTCAACCAACAGCTTGACCACCGGCAGGTCACCCTTGAATGCCGCGCCTGCAATCGGGCTCTGGCCGTTGTCATTGCGAATTTCCGGATCTGCCTTGTGGTTCAGCAGCACCCGAACCGCATCCTGGTGGCCGTGGTAGCTGGCAAGCATCAGCAGCGTATCGCCTTTATGGTTACGGAAGTCGGCAGGCAGGCCTTTCTCCAGAAGACGCTCAAGCATTACCGCGTCACCCTGGCGGGCGACGTCAAATACCTGCTCGGCGAACTCCGCGGTCTCTTCATCGGTCATAGTCTTCGGCTGGCCGAGATTTGAATCAGTCATGGGTCGCTCCTTGGCGTGCGGTCATCCGGGAATTCGATGTACCCGGTAGCGGTACACACAGTGACCGCAAGTCTTGCCAGCTGTTCGATCCGTATCAAGCTATGTCTTTGATAGCAAAAAATGTGATGTCGTCGCCTCCCCTCTCCGCTGACAATCCCCTCAAACCGGCAAAATGCAGGACGCCCGAAGGGGGTTCATGCAAAATGCACGAACAACGAAAAATCGTCAAATCATAACCTGTTGATTTTAAAAGAAAAAATAAAGAACAAAAGCTGGCACAGACACTGCACTAGTACTTCCAAGCTTGTTATCCCATGAGCAATGGAGCCGCTAGACATGACTTTTATTCAAGAAAAATTCGCTTCCGTATTCTCCGACTACAACGTGACTACTCAGCCTCGTCCTGACGGCGGTGTGTTGTTGTCCCTGCGCAACGATGAAGGCAAACAAATCCGTCGCTCGGTTTCTTATGCCCAACTGCACACCCCAGTACAGCTGGAGTGGGTGATCAGCGCAATTCGTCGTGACCTTGCTGCTCAAGCAAGTGAACTGCCAGCGATCTCGATGTTGCAAAGCCAGCACCGTTTTGACCTGCCGACGTACCACACACGTTGATAGTTATTGATGTTCCGCGCCGTCCGAAATGGGCGGCGAATGTTTTACGCTCTCTCATCCCTTGTTAGCCGCGATAGCAGTTTTGTTATCGCGGTTTTTTTTCGACCACAAGAATTGCGTTTCGTCACGGCAGGCTTCCCATCAGCTGATCAGTGGATCAAACCGCGACACAGCGCTTCACCAACTGCCTGAGCCCGGTTGGCGACGCCCAGCTTTGAATAGATCGCCTTGAGGTGATATTTCACTGTGGCCTCGGACACTTCGCGGATGACGGAAATTTCCCACACAGTTTTGCCGTCTCGCGCCCACTGCAATACTTCAAGCTCCTTGTGCGTCAGCCCGCGAGCACGAAACTTGATGCCCCGACCCACCCGGTGCAACACCGGTACCAGGCTTGTGATCAGGTATTTATCATCCGTCGTCGCATGGCGCCGCATACCTCCCAACGTGCAAATCGAAGTCACGCCATCTGCCCCTCGACAATGGCTTGTGTAGCCATAGGACAAGGCCGGGATAATGTCGCAAGTTTCCAGCACGTCGATATATGAGGAAGGCGGCGGGTAGCTTTCAAGCGCATCATCCCAGTCCAGAAACCCGAGCGCGTTGCGATAGAAGCGAATGACCGGGTCGTCCGTCATCATCTGGCGCTGGCGATAGGCGTCTCCCCAGGCGTCGTCAACGTTGGACGTGATAAACGTGAGCAGCAGCGGCCCCTTGAATTGGTAAAACAATGCCCGATCGCACCGGCATTCGCTGCGGAGCCACTGGAGTGCATTTTCAATGGCGGCTTCGCCGTCAAGTTCGGTAATGGTTCTGACCATTTGCTCTATCAATAAACCCATTGTTTCGTTGTTGGTCGTGGCACCGCACATCGCTGCCGCTCCTCTTCCCCGCTCAGACACCGTGGCGCTCCTGGTCAACAAAGGGGTCAATGGCGGGCAACTTACACGACTGAAGGCGTTTAAAAACAACCCCCCGAACAAACAGGATTAACGTACTGACAGGCAGGCAGCGTCCGACCTGCAAGCCGGACGCAGCTTACAGATAAAGACCTGATTCGAGGCTATGGGGGCTCGAGACGAGCCTGGCGTATCACGCTGAGTAGAGTGCTGCCAGGCCGGGCTCGTCCAGGACGGGGAAAACGAAGATCAGAACGTCGAGGGATCGATGACAGCGAAGCTGGCCACGTTTTCGTGCCCGCTCAGAACACCGCCCATACGGACCAGCCCGCAGGTTGCCATGCCAGCGGCCTGCGCAGCGTCGAGTTCCTCGACGATGTCCGAGAGGAACAGAATCTCACCTGCCTCACAGCCGATGGCCTGGGTAATGGTGCGATAAGACTGGGCGTCACGCTTGGGGCCGGACGTAGTGTCGAAATAACCGCTGAATAGCCCGGAAAGGTCGCCCGCTTCCGAGCAACCAAAAATCAGTTGCTGCGCCTGTATTGAGCCCGAAGAGTAGACGTACAACCGGTAGCCTTCTTCGTGCCAGCGCTTCAACGCTTCAACCGCGTCAGGGTAGACATGGCCTTTGAGCTGTCCGGCGTCGTAACCCTCGGCCCAGATCATGCCCTGCAACGCCTTGAGCGGGGTTGCCTTGCGGTCCTCGGCAATCCATTCCAGCAAAATCTCTATGACCCGTTCGAGGTTTGCCCCTGGCTCGTCGCTCTCTGCACGCACTGCGTCGAGCTGCGCTGCCACAGACGGCTCAGCGGCATGCTGGCGAACGAACTCTGGCAGATGTTTTTTGGCATACGGAAACAGCACGTCGAATACGAAACTCACGGCGCTGGTGGTGCCTTCGATATCCGTGAGGATGAATTTTATGGACATCTGGGTGGGGCTCCTGTCAGGCGACACTGGCTTGGGTGAGATCAAACAACGCACGAAGTGATCAGCCGATCAGTCTTCCAGCCGAGGGAAACGACCCGCAATGTCTTCACCGGTGAAGTTGGCTACCCAGCCTTCTGGATTATTGAACAGGCGAATCGCAACGAAATGCGGGTTTTCCCCCATGTCGAACCAGTGCCGAGTGCCGGCCGGAACCGAAATCAGATCGTTCTTTTCGCACAGCACGGCATAGACGTAATCATCAATGTGCAGCGTGAACAGGCCACGGCCGGCCACGAAGAAACGTACTTCATCCTCGCCATGACGGTGCTCTTCAAGAAATTTGGCACGCAGTTCGGCTTTTTGCGGGTGATCGCTGTTGAGGCTGATCACGTCCACTGTCACATAACCGTGCCGGGTCATCAGCGTATCGATCTGCGTGCGATAAGCGTTGATGACCTCTTCCTGGCTGGCGCCCGGCGTAATCGGCGTCGCAGCTTCCCAGCGGTCGAACGCCACACCGTGCTCGGCGAGCGTCGAGGCGATGTCTTCAAGATGGGTCAGTACCTTGTTGGGTACCTCGGGGCTTGAAACGTGGTAAACGGACAGACTGCTCATGGTGTGTTTCCTCGGCTATCGGCGTGGGCCAACGCCTTCCGGCTTTTACAGGCCGGTCAGGCAAAGAACGTTTTAGTGGCTGAAGGTCAGCGATTCAATACAGAACGCATCTTCAGCTCGCATTCGAACAAAAACTCGAATGCTTCTATCTGGCGCAGTGCATCACTCATTTTCGCACCCCAGGTGTACAGACCGTGACCGCGGATGAGGTAACCGGCGCAGTCGGGATGCGCGTCCAGCCAAGGCTGTACCTTTGCTGCCAGACGGGCAATGTCCTGATCGTTGTCGAAGATCGGTACCACGACACGCGACTCGTGGGTGACGACACCCTGGAAAGCCTTTTGCAGCTCGTAGTCCTCAAAGACCAGGTGGTCGATCTCGGTCAACCGGGACAGCACTGTCGCATTCACAGAGTGAGTGTGCAGCACAGCGCCGACCTGTGGCCGGCAGCTGTAAAGCTGGGTATGCAGCAAGGTTTCGGCGGACGGTTTTTTGCCTGGCTCCAGGCTGTTGCCGGCAAGATCAGTCGCCAGTACATCTTCACTACCCAGTTGGCCCTTGTGCTTGCCCGACACAGTCAACAGCGCCTCACTGGCCGACAGTCTTACCGAATAATTGCTGCTGGTGGCTGGCGACCAGCCACGGCCGTACAAAAACCGCCCGGCCTCAATGATTTCCAGAGCCAGTTGCTCGCGGGTCATACACCTTCCTCTTTCTTGGGTGTGACAATAATGACGGCTGCGGCCAACGCCGCAAGGCTGGCGATGGCAAACGTCCAGAATGGCCCCAGCGCAGTCCAGCTGTAGCCAGAATAGAGCGCGCCCAATGCGCCACCGACGCCGGACAAGGCAGCATACAGCGCCTGCCCCTGGCCTTGCTGGCGCGAGCCAAAGCTACGTTGCACGAAATGGATGGCAGCCGCGTGAAAGCTGCCGAAGGTTGCCGCATGCATGACCTGGGCAATCAACAAGGCCAGCACATGCTCGGCAAATGCGCCCAGCAATATCCAGCGTGCAGCGGCCAACAGGAAACTGGCCAGCAACACCTGACGCACCGAGAAACGCTGCAGGACACGGCTCATCATCATGAACATCAGCACTTCGGCCACCACGCCGACGGCCCACAGCAGACCGATCAGGCCGCGGCTGTAACCGAGCGCCTCCAGGTGCAAGGTCAGAAAGGTGTAATACGGGCCATGACTGAGCAGCATCAGCGCCACGCTTACGTAGAACGCCAGAACGCCGGGCCTTGTGAGTTGCTTGAGAAAGCCTCCTTCATATGTCTGCAGGGTCGAGGTCACCGGCTGCGCATTCGGCACCCACCAACTGCTGATGGCAATACCGCCCATGACAACCAGCAGCACCTGCGGAAAAAGGTCCAGACTGAACCATTCGAACAGACGGCCCAGCACCACCACGGCAAGAATGAAGCCAATCGACCCCCACAGACGGATCTGACTGTAGCGTGACGTCTGTCCTTGCAGGTGCGCCAGGGTGATGACCTCGAACTGCGGCAGGATGGCGTGCCAGAAGAACGCGTACAGCGCCATGACCATCGCCAGCCACGCGTAGCTCTTGTCGACCAGAATCAGCGAAAACGCCAGCAGCGTGCAGATGGCGCCAAATCGGACGATGGTCAGTCGCCGTCCGGTGTAATCACCCAGCCAACCCCAGATGTTGGGCGCGACACAACGCATCAACATCGGGATGGCGATCAGTTCGCCAATCCGCGCACTGGAGAACCCCAGATGATGAAGGTAAAGCGACATGAACGGCGCCGCCGAGCCGAGCAAGGCGAAATAGCAGAGATAGAACCCGGACAGCCGCCAGTAAGGCAACTGTCCGCCGGTCATCGGCGTCACGCTAGCAGCCCGTGACCATGACTGCGTCCATTACAGCTGAGCCAACACAGGCGTGCTGACGTTGACATCGGCATTCTGCCCGCGGTGGCGAAGCAGATGGTCCAGCAGCACGATCGCCATCATGGCTTCAGCGATCGGCGTGGCGCGGATACCCACGCACGGGTCATGGCGACCTTTGGTGATCACGTCCGCCGCGTTGCCATCAACATCGATGGAACGACCCGACGTGGTAATACTGGAGGTCGGCTTGAGCGCCAGATGCGCAATGATCGGCTGACCGGACGAGATTCCGCCCAGAATGCCGCCAGCCTGGTTGGACAGGAAGCCTTGAGGGGTCATCTCGTCGCGATGCTCGGTACCGCGTTGCGCAACGCAATCGAACCCGGCGCCGATCTCGACGCCCTTGACGGCATTGATACTCATCAGCGCATGCGCCAGCTCGGCATCCAGACGGTCAAAGATCGGCTCGCCAAGGCCGGGCATTACACCCTCCGCGACCACCGTGATCTTCGCGCCAACCGAATCCTGATCGCGACGCAATTGGTCCATGTAGGCTTCCAGTTCCGGCACCTTGTCAGGGTCAGGGCAGAAAAATGCGTTGTCCTCGACGCAATCCCAGGTCTTGAAAGGGATCTGGATCGGGCCCAGCTGGCTCATATAGCCCCGAATCACGATGCCCTGGGTGGCCAGATACTTCTTGGCGATCGCCCCGGCAGCTACGCGCATGGCAGTTTCACGCGCAGAACTGCGGCCACCTCCACGGTAATCACGAATGCCATATTTGTGGTGATAGGTGTAGTCGGCATGCGCTGGGCGGAACAGATCCTTGATTGCGGAATAGTCCTTGGACTTCTGATCGGTATTGCGGATCAGCAGGCCGATGGAGGCTCCGGTGGTCTTGCCCTCGAACACACCGGAAAGAATTTCGACTTCGTCGGCTTCCTGGCGCTGCGTGGTGTGGCGGCTGGTACCTGGCTTGCGCCGGTCCAGATCACGCTGCAGGTCCTGCAGGTCCAGCTCAAGCCCCGGCGGGCAGCCGTCTACGATAGCGACCAGCGCCGGTCCATGGCTTTCGCCAGCGGTGGTAACAGTGAACAGCTTGCCGAAAGTGTTGCCGGACATGCGGGCGCTCCGAAAAATCAGCCAAAAAACCAGATCGTTAAACCAAGCGCGCCAGTATACGCAGGCTCGCCGTTCAGTTCATCCTCGAACCTTCCGTGACGGTACGCGTCCAAGCGAAACCCCGACCCAATGATGGCGATGCGATGTTATCTGTAAACACTCTTGCTCTTGCTGCAACAACGCTGCGTCGCTTGACGTTGCCCGTGGCGCTGTTACTGAGTCTGCTCAGTGGAATGGCCAGTGCCGCCGCGCCCAGCGTGGTGCAGCGCCCTATCAGCGTCGACACCGGCAACGGCAAGCTGTACGGCACGCTGCTACTGCCGCGCTCCGACAAACCGGTGCCAGTGGTGCTGATCATCGCGGGCTCCGGCCCCACCGACCGCAATGGCAATAACCCCGAAGGCGGGCGCAACGACAGCATGAAACGCCTGGCCGTTATCCTCGCCAGCAACAATATCGCCAGCGTGCGCTACGACAAACGTGGCGTAGCGGCCAGCAAGGCCGTCACGCCCGACGAGCGCAATTTGAGCGTTGAGGGCTATGTGGCGGATGTTCAACTCTGGGTGCGTGCAATCCGGGCCAACCCGCGTCTCGGCCCGCTGATCCTGCTGGGCCACAGCGAAGGGGCACTGGTGGCAAGCCTGGCCGCTGAAAAAGCGGATGCAGCCGCCGTGATCTCCGTCGCCGGTACCGGTCGCCCTGTGGATCAAGTGCTGCGCGAACAATTTCAGGAACGCTTGCCGCCTGAGCTGCTGCAGCGTAGTGACCAACTGCTGGATGAGCTCAAGGCTGGCAAAACCGACGACAGCGTGCCTCAAGAGCTGGAAGTGGTATTCCGCCCCAGCGTACAACCTTATCTGATTTCACTCTTCAGGCAGGACCCCGCGGCCGCGTTTGGCGCGCTGCGCATGCCCGCGTTGATTGTTCAGGGCCGCAACGATATCCAGGTCGGGGTGGGCGATGCGCTGTTGCTGAAAAAAGCCAGGCCGGATGCCGAGCTGGCGCTGATCGACGGAATGAATCACGTGCTGCGCATCGTACCGGATGATCTCGAACAGCAATTACTGTCCTACCGTAACCCGACGCAGCCCTTGGCTAAGGAGGTAACGGCACGCATCCTGCGCTTCATCCGCGGACTGCCATCGGCCTGACCAGTAGTTTTGGCGTCAGGAAACCGTAAACCCTTCAGTCTGGAGAAACCCTGCCGATAGCGATGTGCTGGCGCTGTGTTTGCTACACAAGGCCATGGACAGGATCGCCATCAATGACTGACACACATACCATGACCGAAACCGCTGCTGAAACCGTCATCGCCGAAGCCCCGCCGCCACCTCAGCCGTGGGAAGACGTGCTGCCCGAGCACTTCCAGATGCTGCGTCTGTCGCCACTCCCGACTGACCGCGCCACAGGCGGTCGGCCGCTGCGTTTCGTGCAGTTCGGTCGTGCCGAGCGGCACAGCAAGGAACTCAGTCTGCTGCGCATCAACATCCAGCTGCCCGGCCAACGGGTGCGCAAGGAACAGAACAATCTGGATATCTGGGCCGATCACGAAAAGCGCATTGTGCGTTTCGGACCGGAATCCGGCCTGCAGATTGAGCCGTGGAACCGTGGCATCGGTCGGTTCCTGATCGCCCATGGTGTGCATTGGGCGCAGAAGCGCTGGTCGTCGTACAAAATCGAAAGCGTTGCGCTGGCCAGCAAGGACGGTCTCAACGAAGACACCCGCCTGCGTCGGGACCATTTCCTGCGCACATTGGGCTTTGAAGTGGCCTATGCCGATGCCCAGCACATGAAAGGCTCCATCAAGGACGTGCATGTCGGCAACCTGCACAGCACCTGGAACAATGACAAGGTGCAGATCATCGAGATCCTCGAAGCTTCGCAAATGCTGGAAAAGGCAGAGAAGAACCTGATCGAGCAGGAAGTGACCATTCGCCAGCACGAAGACCGCGTCAGCAAATACAAGCGCGAAGACAGCAGCTTGCGTTTCACCATCGCGTGCCTGGTAACGTTCGCAGTGTTTCAGGCCGGTCTGCTGATCTGGATCGCGACACACCGTTGAGAAACGGGCTGACAATGCCAGCCCGCGCCTCAAACCGGCTTCATACCCGTGACTGAAACAACGCCTGATGAGCCTGGCACTGATCGGCAGTGAGCATGAACACGCCGTGCCCGCCACGCTGAAAATCCAGCCAGGCGAAATCAACTTCCGGATACAACGCCTGAACGTGAACCTGACTGTTGCCGACCTCGACGATCAGCAGACCCTTTTCGTTCAAGTGATTCGCTGCCTCGGCGAGCATGCGACGCACCAGATTCAAACCATCGCTGCCACAGGCCAGTGCCAGTTCAGGTTCGTGCTGAAACTCGTCGGGCATGTCGGCAAAGTCTTCGGCATCCACGTACGGAGGGTTGGACACGATCAGGTCGAAACGCTGCCCCGGCAAACCGTCAAAGCCATCGCCCTGCACGGTGTACACACGGTCTTCCACGCCATGGCGCTCGATATTCTGGTTAGCGACTTCAAGCGCGTCGTAAGACAGGTCGGCCAGTACCACTTCCGCATCCTTGAACTCGTCTGCGCAGGCGATACCGATGCAACCCGAGCCGGTACACAGATCCAGAATGCGCACCGGATCACTGGCCAGCCACGGCGCGAAGCGGTCTTCGATCAGCTCGGCAATCGGTGAGCGCGGGATCAAAACGCGGTCATCGACAATGAACGACATGCCGCAGAACCATGCCTCGCCCAACAGGTAAGGCGTTGGCACGCGCTCATCGATACGGCGCTTGATCAAACGCTGCAGCTCGGAGATTTCATCCACTTCCAGACGGCAGTCCAGATAGCTGTCGGTAATTTCCCATGGCAAATGCAAGGCACCCAGTACCAGCTGCCGCGCTTCATCCCAGGCATTGTCGGTGCCATGACCGAAAAACACATCTTCCTCGTGAAAACGGCTGACGGCCCAGCGGATGTGATCGCGCACGGTACGCAAACGGGAAGTGATCATGGACAAACTCCTTGGGAAAACGACAAGCCATTCTGAAATGACCGGTTTTGAATAACTCAGCATTCCGGGTGCCGGACAGGCGAGGAAGTTTCGCCCATTAATGCCCCCTCATCAAGGCAAACCGCCAGTAACTGTTACCCGTCACATGCCCCACAGCCCAGAAAAACCGGGGCCTGCGATTCTTGCCATTCCCAGAACGCTCCAGCCAGAGGACAATGTCGCAAAAGCCCCACGCAAAGGAGCCCCGGAATGCCCTCTATCAAGACCATGTTTCAACTCAGCGGCCGTGTTCACGCCCCGGCCAGTCTGAGCAATGGCACACTGATCATCATCGATGCTCAAAAGGAATACCTCAGCGGTCCTCTGGCGCTGACCGGCGTCGACGAAGCCTTGGCCAACATCGGCCAACTGGTCTCGAAGGCCCGGGCATTGAAGTGTCCGATCGTGCATGTACGCCACCTCGGTACGGTTGGCGGCCTGTTCGACCCACAAGGCGAACGCGGTAAACTGGTGCCGGAGCTGCTGCCGCTGGACGACGAGCACCTGATCGAAAAGCGTCTTCCCAACGCCTTCAATGGCACTGGCCTGCACGAGCTGTTGCAACGCCTTGGCCATCTGGACTTGATCATCTGCGGTTTCATGAGCCATTCAAGCATCAGCACCACGGTGCGCGCGACCAAGGATTATGGTTATCGCTGCACTCTGGTCGACGACGCCTGCGCGACTCGCGACCTGCCCAGCTCACACGGGGTGATCAGCGCCGAGATCGTGCATCGGACCGAAATGGCAATCATGGCGGACAACTTCGCCACCCTGGCACTGACCAAAGACCTGATCTGAGCCATACTCACTGCAGAGGTTGTGTGACTGCCTTCACATAACCGCCCATCTCTTAGTGATCCCATGTCCCGCCCAAACGGGAACCCCGCCCCCTGGTTCTGGTCAGAGCGCCGATACTCATTGAGGAAATCGGAATGAAGATATCCGATGGTTTCGACGCCCGGCGTCTGCGGCCCAAAGGCCGGGGCAACTGGCGTACGCGGATAGGCGCCCTGGTGGCGGCGATCCTTGCAGTGCTGGGCATATTGCTCGTCGTAGCGGGCGTATCCAGCCTGACTGGCCGTGCTCAGGCCATGGGCGACCTGGGTGCCAGCCCGACAGGTGCAGCGCTCGTTGCCGCTGCTGGCCTGCTGGTTTTTTACCTGGGCGTATTGTTGTGGCGCCGCTGCCGTCGACGTCAACGCGGTGCCAGCGGCTTGAGCATGTCGGCCCATTTGATGAAAAAACACGACTGACCCGTTCGCGTTAGCCGGTTAGACTAGCCTCCTTCGCGGAGGCCCCATGCAAGACGACGATTTTTCCCTGTTCAGAAGCGAAACGCGCGGCGTAAAGCCGCTCAAGCACGAGCACGCCGATGTCGGCAAACCCAGAACCGACCGCAAGTTGCTGGCCAGATTGCGCCAGTCAGCTACCGTGCGCACGGACTCTGTGACCGTTGACGGCCTGTCCGATCAGTTCGTGATCGATGTCGGACCTGAGGATGTGCTGAGCTGGGCGCGTGATGGCGTTCAGGAAGGTCAGATGCGCAAGCTCAAGCTGGGCCAGATAAGCTTCGAAGGAAGCCTGGACCTGCATGGCATGACCGTAGAGCTGGCGCGGGAAACGCTCTGGGAGTTTCTGGCAGAGGCCACTAGGCTTGAGATCCGCTGCGTGCGTGTCACCCATGGCAAGGCAGTGCGTCTGGACGGCAAGCGACCGATGATCAAAAGCCACGTCAATACCTGGCTGCGTCAACATACGCAGGTGCTGGGCTTTTGTTCGTGCCTCGCCAAACACGGCGGCGCCGGTGCGGTTTACGTCATGCTCAAGCGCACCATGATGGAGGGTCGCGACGAGTAAAGCGTCGCGCCCTGCCTTGATGACTTCAGCGACCGCCAGGACCGCCACCAGGACCAAATCCCGGACCTGGTCCAGGGCCGCCACCGCCCTGATGATGACCGCCGCCGCCGCCGCCGCCTCCGCCCCCGCCGTGGCCGCCCGGACCGGGCCAGAACGGCCAACAGCCTGACACCGACGACAATACGATGGCGAACATCGCTATTTTTGCTACTCGACTCAACATCTGATTTTACTCTCACGGGCAGTTATTCGAATGACCTGCCCATCAGACCGCGCATTACCACGCAAGTGGGTAGCGGCCTGGTCTCAGGTGCGTAAGCAAGCCGATACAAAACCACGCGCAGGTCGGTTTTACAGTGTCGCCGTGCACCTGTCACCGCGCGTACGTTACTATGTGCGCCTCGGCGAAGGCCCTACCCTTCGCGCTTATCGAAACCCACACGGAAACACAGTCCTGTGACACTGGAACAGAATTACACCGCCATATTGGGGCAACTGGGCGAGGACGTCTCGCGAGAAGGTCTTCTGGACACGCCCAAGCGCGCCGCCAAGGCCATGCAGTATTTGTGTCGCGGTTATGCGCAGACACTCGAAGAAGTGACCAATGGCGCCTTGTTCAGCTCGGATGCCAGCGAAATGGTCATGGTCAAGGACATCGAACTGTATTCGTTGTGCGAGCACCATTTGCTGCCGTTCATTGGCAAGGCTCACGTGGCTTATATTCCAAGTGGCAAGGTACTCGGCCTGTCGAAGGTCGCGCGCATTGTCGACATGTACGCGCGTCGCCTGCAGATTCAGGAAAACCTCAGCCGCCAGATCGCTGAAGCCATTCAGCAAGTCACCGGCGCCCTTGGCGTCGCTGTGGTGATCGAAGCGCAGCACATGTGCATGATGATGCGCGGCGTCGAGAAACAGAATTCGGCCATGATCACCTCTGTGATGCTGGGCGAGTTCCGCGAAAACGCCGCAACGCGCAGCGAGTTTCTCAGCCTGATCAAGTGATCCGATCGCGCCCGCGCCCACGTGCCGTTGCGCATTGGGTGCCGGCAGGTCTTCCCCCTGCTCCCGCAAGAGGTTTGAACGTGTTCATGAAAGCGCTAAGAGTCGGTCTCGGCCAACTCGTCATCTGCATCGACTTCCTCACCCGTCCAGGCAAGAAAAAACGTGATCCCCAGGCTCAGGCGGCCGTCAACGATGCCGCGCAGAACCTGACGCTGTATCAGTTCCATGCCTGCCCGTTCTGCGTGAAGACCCGTCGCACCCTGCACCGCCTCAACGTACCGGTTGCGTTGCGCGACGCGAAAAACAACGAGCTGGATCGCCAGACGCTGCTCAACGAAGGCGGCAAGATCAAGGTGCCTTGCCTGCGTATCGAAGAAGGCGACAAGACGGTCTGGATGTACGAATCCAAAGTGATCATTGACTACCTGAACCAACGCTTCGGCGCCGTTTGAGACCAGCGGATTGCCCGATCTAACGCGGGCAGCTTTCATCCCGACAGCTTTCGTAGGTTTTCAACTGTTCTACTCGCAGCCGGGTCTGTTCGGCCAGGCATTGCGATTGAAGCAGCGGCCAGATAGAACCTGAGTCTTCGCGCTTGCCGACCTGATACAGACAATCAGCGTCACGCAGCGCGATCCACTTCAACTGCGCGTCCTTGAAAGCCTGTCGGGTGGCCGGGGTTTTCAGCCAGGCCATCTGCGCCTTGTAGTGCTTGTTCAACTGCGCATCGATGGTGGCCAGATCATCAGCGGCGCACTGGTTCATGCTCGCCTGATTGGCATTGCAATCCTTCGCCTGGGCAGAGCAGCCGACACCCAGTGCCAGCAGCGTCGCCAGAATGGTCATTGAAATACGCATGAGATCCCCTCTCCTGAGCGATGCATGGGTTTGCACCGCGTCCTGTTTCATCAATCCAGCATGCCTACATAGCCGGGCTGGCTTTGAACCCGGCTCAGCCAATGCCGGATTCCGGTGTAAGGCGTCAGGTCAAAACCGCCCTGATGGGCCACGTGGGTATAGGCGTAGAGGGCGATGTCAGCAATCGAAAAATGCTCGCCCACCAGAAAAGGCGTGCGGTCCAACTGCTGCTCCATGACGGCCAGTGCCCGGTAACCAGACTTCTGCATGGCACGGTACTCATCCATGCGCTCGGCAGGCAAGCCCAGGTAGAACTGAATGAAGCGCGCCACCGCCACCGACGGCTCATGGCTGTACTGCTCGAAAAACTGCCATTGCAGCACTTGAGTACGCAGGCGCGGCTCACTCGGCAGGTAGGCGCTCCCGTCCGCAAGAAAGTTTAGAATCGCATTGGACTCCCAGAGGCAGGTGCCATCTTCCAGCTCCAGCACCGGAATCTTGCCGTTGGGGTTCTTTGCCAGGAAGGCCGAGGTCTGGGTTTCGCCCTTGAGAATATCGACCGGCACCCACTGGTATTCGCTGCCCAGCAGGCTGAGCATCAGTTTGACCTTGTAGCAGTTACCCGAATTGTAATCGCCGTAAACCTTGTACATCGCTCTGCTTCCTTGTTGGGGAGGTCATGATGTCAGTCAAATCAGGCCGCTTTCAGAGTCTGAGCCGTCCGCACAACCGACGCCAGCCGTTTTACGCCTTCGTTCAAGCGCGCAGGATCGATGTGGCTGAAATTGAGCCGCAAATGACCCGGATTGGCGTCAGGATCGGCGAAGAACGGCTCGCCTGGCATAAACGCAACGTCCAGCGCCAGGGCCGCATCCAGCAAGGTGCGTGTGTCCAGTGGAACCTTGAGCGTCAACCAGAAGAACAGACCGCCCTGGGGACTGTTCCAGTCAGCCAGATCAGCAAAGTGCTCCTGCAGAGCGCTTTCGAAAGCATCCCTTCGCCCACGATAGAACTCACGCAGCGTCGCCAGGTGTTCACGGTAGTGTTCAGTGCCGATCCACTGCAAGGCCTGCCATTGTCCAAGCCGGTTGGTGTGCAGGTCGGCCGACTGTTTGAGGCGCAGCAGGTGGGGAAACAGGTCGGGACTTGCGATCAGATAACCCACGCGCAGGCCCGGCAGCAACGTTTTCGACACAGTGCCTGTGTAGATCCAGCTGGCCTTTTTCAAACCGCTGACGATCGGCTTGGCACTGCCGCCGTCGAAGCTCAGCTCGCGGTAGGGCTCATCTTCGATCAGAGTGACGCCAAACTCGTCCATCAAGGCCGCAACACCCTCACGACTGGCCTGGTTGTAGCGTACGGCGGACGGGTTCTGGAACGTCGGGATCAGGTAGGCAAAGGCAGGAGCATGCTGCTCCAGACGCTGACGCATCGCGATTAGATCGGGGCCTTCGGCCTGCAAGGGCACGGTGATGCAATCAGCGCCAAACAACTGAAATATCTGTAAGGCGGCCAGATAGGTCGGCGCCTCCATCAGCACTTCGGTACCTTTGTCGATGTACAGCTTGGCGACCAGATCCAGCGTCTGTTGAGATCCGCTGACGATCAGTACCTGACTGGCCTGACACGGTACGCCCAAAGCCCGCGCTTCTGCCGCCAGCGCCTCGCGCAAGGCCGGCTCGCCCTCGCTCATGCCATATTGGCCAAGCGCCACGGGCATGTTGGCCCATTCCACTTTGGGCAGCATTGACTCGGCGGGCAGACCGCCAGCAAACGACATCACTTCCGGACGCTGAGCGGCGGCCAGGATCTCGCGAATCAAAGAACTTTTCAGTCGGGCAACGCGTTCGGAGAAAGCCATGATATTTACCTGTAGCCGAGCCAATTGAAAATACGTCAAACTTGTTGACTCAAATTACGACGCCCAACCCGGATACGTCAATATGCTTGACCTTAAAAATCCTGCCAGTCAGCAACGCGCCATGGAAGCTTTCTTCTTCGGGTACCAGGCATTCACGGCCAAGGCCGACGAAATGCTGGCCAAACGTGGCTTCAGCCGTGTGCACCAGCGGATTGTATTTTTTATCGCGCGCTACCCCGCCCTGAGCGTCAAGGAGCTGCTCAATGTGCTGGGCGTCAGCAAGCAGGCCCTGAATGCACCGCTGCGCCAATTGATCGCCATGGACCTGGTCTACAGCGAAGCGCCCGAGGCCGACAAACGCAAGCGATTGCTCGGGCTGACCGCAGAAGGCATAAAGTTTGAAGCCGCGCTGCGTCGCGAACAGGTCAAGCTGCTGCAACGGGTATTCGCTGACGCGGATCAGGCGGCTGTCGCAGGCTGGATGACGGTCAACGAAGCGCTGGGGCAGACTTTGCAATCGGGCGCCCGCCCGCCTGTACAGAAGGCCGACTGACCGACTCGGGACAATCAAAAAACCTGGTGTGCCTGGCAGCGCCCAACTGTGCTGGTGATTACCCTGATCGCTGTATCGTAGCGCCCACTCAGCGGACGTTTAGGCTTGGCGTCCTTTGATACCTGCCTGCGTTAAGGAAAACCCCGCATGAACGAGCCCCTCAAGACGCCGTTGCGTCCATTGGCAGACTCTTCGCTCTCGTCAGTCGTTGCCGGGTTCATTGCCATGATGACCGGCTGCACCAGCTCGCTGGTGCTGATGTTCCAGGCCGGGCAGGCAGCAGGCCTGACCAACCTGCAGATCTCTTCATGGCTGTGGGCGTTGTTCATGGGCATGGCGGTGTGCAGCATTGGCCTTTCGCTACGGTATCGAGCGCCCATTACAGTGGCGTGGTCCACGCCCGGTGCGGCACTGCTGATTACAAGCCTGGGTGGCGTGGCCTACCCAGAGGCCATCGGAGCCTTCATCACCTGCGCGCTTCTGGTCACCCTCTGCGGTCTGACCGGCAGCTTCGAGCGTCTGGTCAAACGGCTGCCCGCCTCGCTTGCGGCGGCTTTGCTGGCCGGGATTCTGTTCCGGATCGGCAGTGAAATCTTCATTGCTGCGCAACACCGTACCGGCCTGGTGCTGGGGATGTTTTTCACCTATCTGGTGGTCAAACGGCTGTCGCCACGCTACGCGGTGCTGGTGACGTTACTGGTCGGTATCGCGCTGTCCGGCATGCTTGGCTTGCTGAACTTCGATGGCCTGGCGCTGGAAGTGGCCCTGCCGGTCTGGACCACACCTGAGTTTTCGATGGCAGCCACTATCAGCATCAGCATCCCGCTGTTTGTCGTGGCCATGACCTCGCAAAACATGCCCGGCATTGCAGTGCTGCGTGCGGACGGCTATCACACGCCTGCTTCGCCGCTGATCTCGGTGACCGGCATTGCATCGCTGCTGACGGCGCCGTTTGGCTCTCACGGGATCAACCTGGCCGCCATCAGCGCGGCAATCTGTACCGGCCCGCATGCTCACGAAGACAAGGACAAGCGCTACACGGCCGCCGTGTGGTGTGGAATTTTCTACGCCATCGCCGGTGTTTTTGGGGCCACTCTGGCTGCGCTGTTCAGCGCATTTCCCAAGGAGTTGGTGCTGTCGATCGCCGCGCTGGCCCTGTTTGGCTCAATCATCAATGGCTTGACGGTGGCCATGGCTGAACCCAGGGAGCGCGAACCTGCGCTGATCACCTTCATGGTGACAGCGTCGGGACTGACCCTGTTTTCAATTGGCTCGGCGTTCTGGGGCATCGTTGCGGGCGTGCTGACCCTGCTGATACTGAACGCGCGAAAACCCGGTTGACCCAACGATACGACGATAAAGCACGAGCGGACTGGCTGGCAGACCGCTCGATCAGAGTTTGAAATGCCCGACCATGCCGCGCAGCTCGTTGCCCAACGAAGCCAGCTCGATGCTGGACGCGGCGTTGCCCTGCATGGCCAACGCAGACTGATCGGCGCTGGTGCGAATATGCGTGACGCTTCGATTGATCTCCTCTGCCACTGAGCTTTGCTGCTCGGCAGCGGCGGCAATCTGCTGGTTCATTTGCTGAATGATCGATACGGCATCGGCAATGCTGACCAGCGCGCTTTCTGTCTGCAGCGCATCGCTGACCGCCAGTTTCACGCACTCGCCACTGCTTTGCATTTCCTTGACCGAGGCTTGCGCGCCGCTGCGCAGGCGGGTCACCAGTCGCTCGATTTCTTCGGTGGACTGTTGAGTCCGTTTTGCCAGCGCGCGAACCTCGTCGGCTACCACCGCAAAACCGCGACCCTGCTCGCCCGCCCGGGCCGCTTCGATGGCAGCGTTCAGAGCAAGCAGGTTGGTCTGCTCGGCCACGCTCTTGATGACACCCAGCACCTGACCGATGTTCTGAATCTCGGCGCTGAGGCTTTCGATGCTCTGGCTGGCCGAGGCCGAAGAGCTGGCCAGCTGTTCAATACGCTCCATGCTCTGGCGCACGATGCTCTGCCCACTGCCCACTTTGGCATCAGCCGTCTGCGCCGCCAGGGCGGCCTGCTCGGCATTGCGCGCTACATCGTGAACCGTCGCCGTCATCTGGTTCATGGCCGTGGCGACCTGCTCGGTTTCCTCCTTCTGGTTGCCGACCTCCAGGTTGGTCTGCTCAGTCACTGCCGACAACGCCTGAGCCGAACTGGACAACAACTCGATCCCTGACTGCAAGCCACTGACGACTCGGCTCAGCCCCGCGCCCATCTGCTGCATGGCGTCCATCAACTGGCCAATTTCATCACGGCGGTCAACCGGTTCGCTGCTTCTGAGATCGCCTGCAGCAATGCGCTGTGCAAAACCGATGACCGCGCGCAAAGGGCCGACGATCAGGCGTGTGATCAGCCAGGAAGCCAGCAGCCCGACCAACAGGGCCACCCCTGAAAAGCCAATGATCTTCAGGGTGCTGTCTGTAATCTGTGTTTGCATCGATTGGTCTTCAGCGGCGTAGACCTGTTGCACAAGGTCTACCACCTGACGGGCGTTGGCCGCCAATTGCGCCGACACCTGAGCGTCCCTGGCCAGCAGGTCGGTGTACTCGCGCAGCTTCTCGGTAAAGCTGACGATATGCGTACTGACCTCGCCAAGCACGGTCAGGTAACCGTCGTCCTTGATCAGCCCTTTGAGTTCTGCGGCCAATGAACTGGCCTGGTCAGCCTGTTCAATCGTGCCGGTTTTTGCAGCTTCGCCCGATGCGGTGCGGCGGCTCTTGTCCAGCCGAACCCTGGCCTCGTCCATGGCTTGCAACATCAGCCTGGATACCTGGCTGACCTTGCCAGCCTGCTCGACGAATTCCGCACCCTGCTGCCCTTGCGAGTCTTTCAGGTTCCAGGTGCCATCGTCAGTCAGACCGGCCTGCAGCACATCGAGATTGTTGGCGACACTGGACACCGACCAATTGGCCATTTCCAGCGCAAGGTCTTTGCTCTGACTGATGTCGACGAACTGGTCAAAGGAGGCACGGTAGGCAGCCAGGCCTTGCTGCACCTGCTCCATCGCCACTTGATTGGAGGGTGACAGGGTCTTGAATGTTTCGGCCAACGCGTTCAACTCGTCAACGCCCGCATGCAACTGGTCGACGGTTTTCGGATCGCTGTGCAGCGCATACTCCTGCTCCAGCAAGCGCACCCGGAGCAGCCCGTTATTGAGCGCCGACATTTGCTTGAGGTCTTCGAAATGCACGCCGACGCTCTTCAAGGACCAAACGCCAGTGGCCGCTACCAGCGCTGTCAGCAGCAACACCAGCAAGAAACCCACGCCCAGCTTCTTCGCCATCCCCAGATGGGCGAATCCATTTCGCACGGCCGATATCATAGCGCTCAGTCCCCGTTTGAATACGCGAAGCGCAGTCGCCTCGCATGACCTGTAACAGGCCATTCAATATTCGTGCAGATTCTCAACGAGCGCGGGAGGATACAAGTCTTTGACGCCTGAATAATGGCAAAGAGCTATGTAAGCGTCGCTTTTGGAATGGTTACTGCCCTCAGCCTGCCATGCGCGCGCTCATCGCTGGCGCAACAGGCTGGAGCATAGAGGTGAACATGCGCTAAGTGCGTGCGGCGGCTGCAACAGTCAGCGTACCCGCTTCGACATCAAGGGTTGCATGAGTGCCAAGCGGCAGCGCCTGATTGGCGTCGCCGTGACCGACAGGCAAACCGCCCAATACCGGTATGCCAAGCCCACCCAGGCGCTCGAGCAACACGTCCGCCGGGCTGATCGTACCGCCCGTATTGGCTGCCGGGGTGAACTCACCGATCGCAATACCGGCCAGACCGGTCAGAATGCCGCAGTTGCCCAACTGGGTCAGCATACGATCGACCTTGTAGGCTGCCTCGCCGACGTCTTCGATCAACAGAATGGCGCCTGTCAGGTCGGGCATGAATGGCGTGCCGACAGAAGTACTCAACATGCAAAGGTTGCCACCCAGCAGCAGGCCCTGAGCAATGCCTTGGGTGCGCACCCTGGCGGTAGGCGCAGCTGGATCGACAGCAAGCAAGACTGGCTCGGCGCTCATCAACACATGACGCATGCCACTGGTGAACAACCCGCCGCGCTCGAACTGGGTGGCAACCGGGCCATGAATCGTGGCCAGACGCGCCTGATTCCAGAGCGCGCCGTGCAGTGCAGTGATATCGGAAAAGCCGGTGACCAGCTTCGGATCCCGGCGCACCGCGTCCATGTCCACGCCTTGCAGAATACGTTGCACGCCATAGCCGCCACGGTTGCAGATCACCGCCCTGATCTGCGGATCGGCAAGTGCTGCGTTCAGGTCGGCAAGGCGTTCTTCGTCGGTACCCGAGTAAAACGAATGCTTGCCCAGGGCATGGGGATAGACCTGAGGGCGCAACCCCCACCCCTGCAAAACCTCGACCGCCGCGTCAATCTTGCGCGCATCTACCGGGCCTGCCGGAGATACCAGCGCCACCGCGTCGCCTGCGCGCAGTACCTGTGGATGAAGGGTCTGCAAACTTGTCGCGGTCATGCGTGTAAATCCAGAACTCAAGGAGCCCTCAATGTAGAGCAGCCTTTGGGCTGACTCAAGCTGCAACCGTGGCAAAAAGCAAGGCTCTGCGAATCGGTTTGAACGCGACAGCCCATACCGACTCCTATCAACTACATGGATACACCAGCATTCGCTCAACGACCGCTCCTTGCTCCATCAGCGATCCAGAGCTTGAATCCTTCCTTTAATCTTCTATGAGGCCTGCCATGACCGATCGATCGAACCGCCAGTTTCTACTCGCCAAACGCCCTTCAGGGGACGTGCGCCGTGATGACTTCACTTATCAGGACGTGCCTGTCAGCGCGCTGAGCGATGGCCATATTCTGGTCAGAAACAAGTACCTTTCGCTTGACCCGGCAATGCGCGGCTGGATGAACGAAGGCAAGTCCTACATTCCGCCCGTGCAACTGGGTGAAGTGATGCGTGCGCTGGGCGTGGGTGAAGTCATTGAGTCGAAAAACCCGAAATTTGCCGTGGGCGATCACGTACAGGGCACATTGGGCATTCAGGACTATTTTGCTGGCGAGCCGAAAGGTTTTTACAAGGTAGATCCTTCCCTCGTCGAGCTGCCGCTGTATCTGTCGGCTCTGGGCATGACCGGCATGACTGCCTACTTCGCACTGCTGGATGTCGGTCAGCCGAAAAGCGGTGATACCGTGGTGATTTCCGGCGCGGCAGGTGCTGTTGGCAGCATTGCCGGGCAAATCGCCAAGCTGAAGGGTTGCCGTGTGGTTGGCATCGCAGGCGGCAAGGAAAAATGCAGTTCGCTGACGCAAGAGCTTGGCTTCGATGCGGCCATCGACTACAAGGCCGAGAACGTTCTGGATGCCCTCAAGCGTGAATGCCCGAACGGTGTGAACGTGTACTTCGATAACGTAGGTGGCGACATTCTTGACGCGGTCCTCAGCCAGTTGGCTGTAGGTGCGCGAGTCATCATTTGCGGCGCGATCAGTCAGTACAACAGCACCACCGCGCCCAAAGGCCCGGCCAATTACCTGTCACTGCTGGTCAACCGTGCGCGTATGGAAGGCTTCATCGTGCTGGACCACGCCGCTCGCTTCGAGGAAGCAGGCAAGGAACTGGCAGGCTGGGTCAACGAAGGCAAGCTCAAGAGCAAGGAGCACATTGTCGAAGGGCTTGAGACCTTCCCGGAAACCCTGCTCATGCTGTTCAGTGGTGAGAACTACGGCAAGCTGATGCTGAAGGTGGAAGACAAACAGGCGTCGTAAAAACCGGAATCGCTGCTTTGCGCCACTTCGGGCGGCGCAGAGCACCGATCATGCGTCTCACGCCAGTTCGGCAACCACCGCAGCCAGCGCCCTGGACGGGTCTGCCGCCTGGCTGATTGGACGACCGATTACCAGGTAGTCGGACCCTGCATCCAGTGCCTGACGCGGAGTCAGAATGCGGCGTTGATCATCCTGAGCACTGCCGGCTGGCCGAATGCCAGGCGTCACCAGTTGCAAAGAAGGGTGAGCGGCTTTCAGGGCCTGCGCTTCAAGCGCCGAGCACACCAGACCATCCATACCGGCCTTCTCGGCCAGTGCAGCCAGGCGCAATACCTGGACCTGCGGATCGATGTCCAGACCAATCCCCGCCAGATCTTCGCGCTCCATGCTGGTCAGCACGGTCACGCCGATCAGCAACGGCTGAGGACCGCTGCGCTGCTCCAGTACCTCACGGCACGCCGCCATCATGCGCAACCCGCCAGAGCAGTGGACATTGACCATCCAGACGCCCATTTCGGCTGCGGCCTTTACAGCCATCGCAGTGGTGTTGGGGATGTCGTGAAACTTGAGGTCAAGAAACACCTCGAAGCCCTTGTCACGCAGCGTCTCGACGATGTCCGACGCGCAACTGGTGAACAGCTCCTTGCCGACCTTTACCCGGCACAGCGCAGGGTCGAGCTGATCGGCCAACCGCAGCGCGGCTTCACGGGTTGGAAAATCCAGGGCGACGATGACAGGAGTCTGGCAGGCGGACATGAGCGGGCTCTCAGGTAAGTCGAAATCGGCGCGCATTGTAGCCGAAGCCGCAGGCGGGCGGGACCCGTAGATCGGCATTTGCCTGTGAGTTGCCGTTTTTATCTGTCAGCTCTGGTTGATCCACTCAGGGCAGCGCACTCATGCCCGCGCACTAAAAACGTCTGCCTGCACCGACACCGAACATCATCCTTTTTGCACGCACCAAGCCCGCACAAGGGTGCGTAGCTGCTCGCCGATGCGTTCTGCATACGACCTGTTTTGAAGCAATGCGACGGCCATTCATGCACTGGCACGGCCTCTGCAACAAGATGTTTCGACGATTCTCGACACTCAGGGAGACAACGATGAGTACTCAACTCAAGCCAACGCTGGGCACGCTTCATCTATGGGGGATTGCGGTCGGGCTGGTGATTTCAGGCGAATACTTTGGCTGGAGCTACGGCTGGGGTGTGGCAGGCACTCTGGGGTTTCTGGTAACAGCGCTGATGGTCGCGACCATGTACACCTGTTTCATTTTCAGTTTTACCGAACTGACCACCGCCATCCCGCACGCGGGCGGGCCATTCGCCTACAGCCGCCGTGCGTTCGGTGAAAAAGGCGGGCTGATTGCCGGCATGGCCACACTGATCGAATTTGTGTTCGCACCGCCGGCCATCGCGCTGGCAATCGGTGCCTATCTGAATGTGCAGTTCCCGACGCTGGACCCTAAACATGCCGCCGTCGGCGCTTATATTGTGTTCATGGCGCTCAATATCATGGGTGTCAAACTGGCCGCCACGTTTGAATTGGTAGTGTGCATCCTTGCCGTGGCCGAGCTGCTGGTGTTCATGGGTGTGGTTGCACCGGCCTTCAGCTTCAGCAACTTCGCACTCAATGGATGGGCTGGCTCGCAGACGTTCGGCCCTGGCGCGATTGCCGGGATGTTCGCAGCCATCCCGTTTGCGATCTGGTTTTTTCTGGCCATTGAAGGTGCGGCAATGGCCGCCGAAGAAGCCAAAGACCCGAAACGTACCATCCCCAAAGCCTACATCAGCGGGATTCTGACGCTGGTGGTGCTGGCGATCGGCGTGATGCTGTTTGCAGGTGGCGTGGGCGACTGGCGCACCCTGTCCAATATCAATGATCCACTGCCTCAGGCGATGAAAGCGGTGGTCGGTGACAGTTCCGGCTGGCTGCACATGCTGGTATGGATCGGCCTTTTCGGTCTGGTCGCCAGCTTCCACGGCATCATCCTGGGCTATTCACGCCAGTTCTTCGCCCTGGCCCGCGCCGGTTATCTGCCCGCTTCACTGGCAAAACTCTCGCGCTTCCAGACACCTCACCGGGCAATCATCGCAGGCGGCCTGATCGGCATCGCGGCGATCTACAGCGACGGCCTGATCAACCTCAGCGGCATGACCCTCACAGCGGCCATGATCACAATGGCGGTGTTTGGCGCCATCGTCATGTACATCATGAGCATGCTCAGCCTGTTCAAGCTGCGCAAGACCGAACCTCAGCTGGAACGCACCTTCCGCGCACCGGGCTACCCGATCGTGCCGGGTATCGCGCTGGGGCTGGCAATCGTGTGTCTGGTGGCGATGGCCTGGTTCAACGTGCTGATCGGCCTGATATTCCTGGGCCTGATGGGCATCGGTTTCATCTACTTCAGCCTGACCGCCAAGTCCCGCGCCGACGCACCCGCCGATGCCATGCTGACTGGCGTTTGATCCTTTAACCCATGGGCACGCGTGCACATTGCCGCACGCGGCCTATCCAGGGCGCTTACACTTGAACCATTGAGCCGCGTCGCTGCTCAAAGCGGTATCACAACAAGGAGAGCCTTATGCCCTGGTATGCCTGGTTAATTCTACTCGTTGCAATCGGCTCGATCGTAGGCGGCCTGATGATGCTGCGTGACACAGCAAAGAAGCTGCCCCTGACCGAAGATCAACTCAAGCGTGTCCATGAGCGCAATGCAGAAATGGATGCCAAGGAAGCCAAGGACCGCTGAAGCCAACCGAGTGACAGGCCTTGAGCCTGTCACTTCTGTTTTACGGTGTGGTGACTTCCATGGGTGTGGAAAGTACTTTGATGTCCAATGGATTGAATATTCGAGCCAGCTCACCGTTCTCCCGCAGCCTCTCCAGCAACTCACTGAATTTCGTCACGCCAATATTGCCGTTGGGCAACAGCAGCGCATATTGCCGATAGATCTGGTCGACGCGATCAGAGACCAGCAACTGCTCAGCTTCATTCTTGTTGTGCGCCATGAAATCGACCAGGTAAGAGCGCGTGACCGGCGCAATGTCCGCCCGCCCCCGCGTGACCATCATCAGGTTGCTTTCGTGGGAATAGGTGGAGGTGATATTGAAATGTTCGTTGAGGTATTTGGGGTCGGTGTTGAAGTTGGCAAAGCCGTAGTGATACCCGCTGAAAATGGCCAATCGTTTGTTTGACAAGTTATTGAAGTAATCCTGATGACGCCCTTCGACGCGCCGAGCTACATACACTTCGGCGTCTTCAAGCCCAAGATCCACTTGTTTATGCGGAATGTCTTTCCAGCCCCAGTCGGGGTTTTCGAATATTGCGATATCAAAGCGGCCTTCGGAGAAGTCCCGGAATCTGCGTTGCACGGACGTCGGCACCATGACGAACTGGTAGTCACGCTGCTCAGCATTCAATGCCGCCACCAACTGCGGTAAAAGGCCGGTTTCTTCACCCTTCTCAGGCCGAATCATATAGGGCGGAAAATGCACCGCAGCAATACGAATGATTTGTGCTGCCGAGACCTGCAACGCAGTCAGCAGTGACCCGACCAGTAATGCACCCTGTGCAAAACGGCGTATTGACACATTGAGCCCCACTGCAGGTTTCTTCATATAAACGGCATCAGTTCAAAACCGCACACGCTATGCGGTTTTGACGCTTTAAACAACTATAAGCTTCTCTGCAAGAACAGTGTCTGCTCGACGAGTTCATCGGGTGCCAGAAGATGACCAAGGCACCAACGCCGGATTTGGCGGTCGATGTTAGGATTGTTTTACGCAGACACGCCGGTACAGGCCTGCAGATCGTCCTGCCGGGCATGTGAGCCTTGATATGGCTACGCTGAACTCATTGACTACGGATGGAGCTTGATAATGCCGCATTGGCTGGTGATTGACCTGGAGGCCACCACTGAGGAAGGGGGATGGCCGGTCGCTGAAATGGAAGTCATCGAGATAGGCGCGACACTGGTCAATCAGGACGGGCGTGAGCTGGATCATTTCGAGCGCTTTGTGCGTCCGGTCAGACGGCCGCTGCTGACCCACTTCTGTCGGGAGCTGACGCACATAAGCCAGAGCAGTATCGACACCGCAGCACCGCTGACAACCGTCTGGCCGCAATTCGAGCGCTGGTTGAGTCACCACCGGGCCCGAATCGTCGGGTGGGCGAGCTGGGGCGATTATGATCGGCAACAGTTGGAAGAAGAGTGGCGACGACACGATATTGTCAGCGCGCTGTCCAGCATGCCTCATGTCAACCTGAAGCAACGCTTCGCACAAGCGCGCCAATTGCAGAAACCTCCCGGCCTGAACGGCGCATTGCAATTGGCGGGCATGCAATTTGCCGGGCAACAACACCGGGCGCTGGTGGACGCGCGTAACACTGCCAGACTGCTGCCGTTGATTCTGCCTAATTGACTTCGCTACCTTGTGCATCGTCATCGGGACACTTTCGCAGTCACTCGCTGACGCCTGTTTATGAGTGACGAGTTTTATCGGCTTGGGCATACTGGCCCGCCCTTTTTAACCCTTCCATAAGGAATTGCCCATGTTCAAGGTTAACGAGTACTTCGACGGCACCGTCAAATCAATTGCTTTCAGCCAGACTGAAGGCCAGGCGACCATCGGCGTGATGGCTGCGGGCGAATATGAGTTCGGCACGGCACAGCGTGAAATCATGCACGTGATCTCCGGCGAACTGAGCGTGAAACTTCCAGACAGCACCGACTGGGAAAGCTTTACCACGGGCAGCCAGTTCAACGTGCCTGCAAACAGCAAATTCCAGCTCAAAGTCAGCGTCGACACTGCTTATTTGTGCGAATACCGCTAAAGAGCTCGAGCGGGAGGGGCAATCCTCCCGCCGCTTTCACACAGCATCGCTTCGCTCACGAGGCGCTTTCTACCCCGCCTCCTCCATTCCTGCATTGAACTGCAATGCCGCGAGCCTCGCGTACAGCGGGTTGCTGGCAATCAGTTGCTGATGCGTACCGACCGCCACCAGGTGCCCCTTGTCCATCACCGCAATGCGATCAGCGTTCTGTACTGTCGCCAACCGATGAGCAATCACTAACGTGGTACGGCCTTTCATCAGGCTTGGCAGTGCCTGCTGAATCAGGTGCTCGCTCTGTGCGTCCAGCGCACTCGTGGCCTCGTCCAGCAACAGGATTGGCGCATCCACCAGCAAGGCCCGGGCAATCGCCAGACGTTGACGCTGGCCACCAGACAGTCCCAGGCCACCGTCGCCCAGATGGGTACGATAGCCGTCGGCCATTTCCATGATGAACTCATGGGCGTGTGCGATGCGCGCCGCCGCCTCTACCTGTTCGATACTCGCGTTGGCGTTGCCGTACCGAATGTTGTCTTCGACGCTGCCGTAAAACAGCGCCGGGGTTTGCGAGACAAACGCGAAGCACCGGCGCAAGTCGAGCGGATCCAGCTGGCCGACCGGCAGGCCTTCTATCAGTATCCGCCCCTGCTGAGGGTCATAGAAACGCAACAGCAAATCGAACAGCGTCGATTTCCCCGCGCCGGACGGACCGACCAGGGCCAGCGTTTCTCCTGCTTCAACAGAGAGCGTCAGGCTATCGAGCGCATTGCGCTCCGGTCTGGAAGGATAGGCAAAGCTGACGTTTTCCAGCGCAAGCCTGCCGCTCACCCGCTCCGGTAATTGTTGGAGCCCTGTAACCGGGGCCCTGATTTCACTGCGAGCCTGCAGCAGTTCGCCAATACGTTCGGCGGCACCCGCCGCACGCTGAAGCTCACCGATGACTTCGCTCAGGGTACCGAACGCCGTCCCGACGATGAGGGCGTAGAACACGAACGCTGCCAATTCACCGCTGGTGATGCGCCCGTTGATCACATCCGTTCCACCCACCCAGAGCATCACGGCTACGGCGCCCAGCACCAGAACGATAACCAGCGTGATCAACCAGGAACGCTGGAGAATGCGCTTGCGCGCAGTGTCGAAGGCCTGTTCGGCGGTATTGGAGAAGCGTTGCTTGTCCTGTTGTTGATGGTTGTAGGCCTGAACGGTCTTGATCTGTCCGAGCGCCTCGGCGACGTAACTGCCAACGTCCGCCACGCGGTCCTGACTCTGACGGGAAAGGCTGCGCACGCGCCGGCCGAACATCAGAATCGGCGCAAGGATCAGTGGCAAGGCAACCACCACAATACTGGTGAGTTTGGGGTTGGTAATGAACAGCAGAATGATCCCGCCGATGACCATCAACGCATTGCGCAGGAACATGGAAAGCGAGGAGCCAATCACTGATTGCAGCAAAGTGGTGTCCGCCGTCAATCGCGACTGAATTTCAGAGCTGCGGTTGTTCTCATAAAAGCCCGGGTGCAGCTCGATCAAGTGATCGAAGACCCTTTTGCGCAGGTCCGCAACAACCCGTTCACCCATCCAGGAAACGAGATAAAACCGGGCGAACGTACCGATTGCAAGGCCGATCGTCAGTAGCATGAACAGGCCGATGGAGCGCTCGAGCAGTTGCGTGGAACGGGTCATGAAGCCCTGATCGACCATCAATTTGATGCCCTGCCCCATGGACAGCGTGATGCCCGCCGTGACGATCAGCGCGAGCAATGCGCCCAACGCCTGCCAGCGATAAGGAGCGATAAAACCGGCCGCCAGACGAATGGCCTGGCGTTGGCGATGAGAAACCAATGAAATCATTAAAACCGAACCTGCCTGTGTGCCCGCGATGATTGTGCCGACAGCCTACACCCTCACAGCCGCACAAGCGGTGACACAGAACTCGCTGTGCCAGGAACTTGCGCGGCGCTTTGCGGGTCAGGATTATATCGACTCCACCTTGCCGCTATAAAAGATCGATCCAAGCAAAAGGTGGCAGATTTATATCATTTCTGTTGGAGTCGAGCTTCGCTTGAACGCCAGGTATCTGTCACCGGGCAGTCATCAAGCGAAGTTAACGTGATCGCTGAAACCTGATGAATGGAGAACACCATGAGCCTGCAAGAGAGCAGCAACGAAGTCACCGTCGTACGTGCGACACCCAACCTGCCTGTCGGTGGTGCGATTCTCGACCAGAAAGGGCGTGAGGTGGTGATCACCGAAGAGATGGTTCAAGCCGCCTGCCAGGAATGCGAGAAGCTCTGGGTCACCCCTGACAAACAAGATTGAGCTTGATCGAACACGTTGAAACCCGACCTTGGCGTCGGGTTTTTTATGCATTCAGATTCGCTCAGACCAGCACAGCGCCCAATGCGCTGATAATCCGCGTCAACACTTCAGACTCACCGTCCAACCGGACCCGGAGCCCTTCGATCTCCCGACGGGGCGGGTAATGCTTGCGCAATGCGTCGAAGGCCAGCCGCTGGCTGGCTGTATCGCCCACCAGGCTGCGGCGAAAATCAGCATCATCGCGGCGTGGGTCATAGACGCCACGGCACAGCATGTTCAACGCCCAGAGCGGATCGGTATGTTGATCCAGGCTGACCTGCGCAAGCCACGGGCGCGGCAACAGATCGTCAAGGCTGATCGACGCTGGCTGGCCGAGGAAAGCGCACAGCGCCTGATAAATCTGCGCGGTGCCTCGCTGCCTGCCATCAAGGCTGTAACCGGCGATGTGCGGAGTGCCGATGATGCACAGTTCAGCCAATGGCACATTGACTTGCGGCTCACCTTCCCAGACATCAAGCACTGCCTGGATATCTTCGCGGTCCAGCAGCACGCCGAGCAATGCGGTGTTATCGACCACTGCGCCACGGCTGGCGTTGATCAGCCAGGCACCCTGTTTCAAATGGCGCAGACGCGTTTCATCGAGCAAATGCCAGGTCGCCAGTTCTCCCGTCCGGGTCAACGGCGTGTGCAAGCTGATCACGTCACAACGCGCGATGATCTCGTCCAGGCTGACGAAGTCACCACGCTCCGCAGCCTGGCGTGGCGGGTCACAGGTGAGGACATTCCAGCCGAGCGCCTTGAGCACTTTGACCAGCCGCCCGCCGACCTGCCCTGCACCAACCACCCCGTAGGTTCGCTGCCTGAGATCCGCGCCTTCGATTTCTGCCAGCGTGAGCAGGCTGCCCAACACGTAATCCACCACACCACGGGCGTTGCAACCCGGTGCGCTGGACCACTGGATACCGGCTTCCAGAAAATACGCCAGGTCCAGGTGATCAGTACCTATGGTGCAGGTCCCGACGAACCGGACCCGGCTGCCGTCGAGTATCTCGCGGGTCACCGATGTCACGGAACGCACCAGCAAAATATCGGCATCCGCCACGGCTGCGCGATCAATGGAGCGGCCAGGCATACGATGGATTTCACCAGTGCCTGCAAAAAAGGCATCGAGCAGGGGAATATTTTCGTCGGCGACAATGCGCATGAAAAACTCTCTGAGAGCGGGCGTTGGCCCGTTCACAAGGGAGCGGGCACGGGTGACGGCAACAGACTTTGCGTGAATCAGTCCAGCTTCTTGCGAATCCAGTAGAGGAACGTGCCTTCCTGAGCCTGCTGCTCAACCAGCTCATGGCCCAGAAACACACAAAACTTGGGGATGTCACGACGGGTCGACGGGTCGGTTGCAATCACTTTCAACAGCCCACCGGCGGGCAGGTCACGCACTTTCTGATGCAGCATCATCACCGGCTCAGGGCAGTTAAGCCCGCTGGCATCGAGGATGCCGTCAACCGCGACGTTTTCAATGGATTCAGACATGGGGCCTCCAGAAACAGGTCATCATTGTTGCTCAATTCCTTCAACCAGACCAAATGTCGTGACACGCTGCGAGTATGGCACGACGCCAAGCACTGCCCGAACTTCAGCCCTTGCGCGGCGCGACGGTCTTTTTCACATCCAGCCTGCGCAGGTGACAGGTCACTTCCTCGCGATCGTGGTAAAGCTGCTTGCAGCCAATCGATACCCTGACGCCGCGCGCCTGGAAGCCTTCTTCGATCCGGTCGAGCAACCGCCGCACTTCAGCGTAGCGCTGTTTCATGGGCAGCTTGAGGTTGACCACAGCTTCGCGACACAGGCCTTCGCCCAGCCAGGTTTCCAGCAGGGCCGCATTACGAGCAGGCTTCTCGACGATGTCGCAGACCATCCAGTCCACCGGCTGCCGCGGCTTGTAGGTGAACCCGTCCGCCATCAAGTGCTGTACCAGGCCGGTGTCCATCAGGCTTTCGGCCATCGGACCATTGTCGATAGCCGTGACCAGCATGCCGCGACGCACCAGTTGGTAAGTCCAGCCACCCGGCGCAGCGCCAAGATCCACGCCGGTCATGTCGCCGGACAGACGCTCGTCCCATTGATCTCTGGGGATGAAGTGGTGCCAGGCCTCTTCCAGCTTCAAGGTCGAACGACTCGGCGCTTCGCGGGGGAACTTCAAACGGGGTATGCCCATGGGCCACATGGCCGAATTGGCCGCATCTGCGATACCAAGAAACACTTCACGGCCGCTTTTGAATGTCAGCAGCAAGCGGGGCTTGCGTGGATCGTCGACCAGCTTGCCAGCCTGAACCAGCGCCTTGCGCAGCGGGACTTCGAATTTCTTGCAGAAATTCGACAGTTCTTTGCCGTCATTGGTGTCGACGACTTCCAGCCACAGGCTGCCGCACGTCGCAAACGCTGACAATTGCGCAAGAATCACACTGATCCTGTCGGTTTCCGGCAGATCAAGAAACACGCCGCGCGCCCATTGCCGGGGAAAGATCAACTGGTCGAAGCGCTGGCCATTCATCAAGCGCTCGGCGCCATCGGGCTCGGTGCAGATGAATTCCGCGCAGGCGGTGTTGGGCCGGGCCTTGGCGTAACCAGCGACATCGAGACGCGCTGCATGATCGGCTATTTCCGAGCAGACCTCGCTTTCGAAACCGGGCCGACAGTGCATAAACAGCGTATTCATGGGGACTCCTGGGCAACGGGCACTCGGGCGTAACCCCGCAGACTTGAAAGCCGCGCATGATAGCGGAATCAGGAACCACTGGCGCGACCGGACAGTCCACTAACCGTGAGGCCTCACGCGGCCCCCTCGACCTGATGCATGGGGGGCTTGCGAAAAGAGGCTGACAGATCATTTTACAAGGAGTCGTTCATGCCCTCCCTCGATAGCCTGAAAAGCCTGAAAACACTCGAGATTGATAGCAAGACCTACCACTATTTCAGCTTGCCGGAAGCGGCCCGATCGCTCGGCGACCTGAACAAGCTGCCCATGTCGCTCAAGGTATTGCTGGAAAACCTGCTGCGCTGGGAAGACAACAAGACCGTCACAGGCAATGACCTCAAGGCCATCGCCGACTGGCTGACCGAGCGCCGTTCGGACCGGGAGATTCAATACCGTCCTGCGCGGGTGCTGATGCAGGACTTCACCGGCGTACCCGCCGTGGTCGACCTCGCCGCAATGCGCGCCGCCGTGGCCAAGGCGGGTGGTGATCCGCAGCGCATCAACCCGCTGTCGCCAGTGGACCTGGTGATCGACCACTCGGTGATGGTCGACAAGTTCGGTGATTCCGAAGCCTTCGGTGAAAACGTCGAGATAGAAATGCAGCGCAACGGCGAGCGCTATGCGTTCCTGCGCTGGGGCCAAAGCGCTTTTGACAACTTCAGCGTGGTGCCGCCCGGCACCGGTATCTGCCACCAGGTGAATCTGGAATATCTCGGCAGAACTGTCTGGACCAAAGAAGAAGATGGCCGCACTTACGCATTCCCCGACACTCTCGTCGGCACTGACTCGCACACCACCATGATCAATGGGCTGGGTGTACTGGGTTGGGGTGTGGGCGGCATCGAAGCAGAAGCGGCGATGCTCGGCCAACCCGTTTCGATGCTGATCCCCGAAGTGATCGGCTTCAAGCTGACTGGCAAGCTCAGAGAAGGCATTACCGCAACCGACCTGGTTTTGACTGTCACACAGATGCTGCGCAAGAAAGGCGTGGTCGGCAAGTTCGTCGAGTTCTACGGGGATGGCCTGGCTGACCTGCCGTTGGCTGACCGTGCCACGATTGCCAACATGGCGCCGGAGTATGGCGCGACCTGCGGCTTCTTCCCGGTCGATGAAGTCACACTGGATTATCTGCGGTTGTCCGGCCGTCCCGATGAAACCGTGAAACTGGTCGAGGCTTACAGCAAGGCGCAAGGCTTGTGGCGTCTGGCCGGTCAGGAGCCCGTGTTCACCGATAGCCTCGAACTGGACATGGGCACAGTAGAGGCCAGCCTGGCCGGGCCCAAGCGCCCGCAGGACCGTGTGGCCCTGCCAAACGTCGCCCAGGCGTTCAGCGACTTCCTCGGTCTGCAGGTCAAACCGGCCAAGGTCGATGAAGGTCGTCTGGAAAGCGAAGGCGGCGGCGGTGTCGCAGTCGGCAACGAAGCGCAGATTGGCGGCGAAGTCGATTACGAACACGAAGGCCAGACCCATCGCCTGAAAGACGGCGCGGTGGTGATCGCAGCGATTACCTCGTGCACCAACACCTCCAACCCCAGCGTCATGATGGCGGCCGGGCTGGTGGCCAAAAAAGCGGTCGAGAAAGGCCTCAAGCGCAAACCCTGGGTGAAAAGCTCGCTGGCCCCTGGCTCCAAGGTGGTCACGGACTATTACAAGGCAGCGGGCTTGACCCAATACCTTGATGCGCTGGGTTTTGATCTGGTGGGCTATGGTTGCACTACGTGCATCGGCAACTCCGGCCCGCTGCTGGAGCCTATCGAGAAGGCTGTCCAGCAGTCGGATCTGACCGTCGCATCGGTGCTGTCCGGCAACCGCAACTTCGAAGGCCGCGTGCACCCGCTGGTCAAGACCAACTGGCTGGCATCGCCGCCGCTGGTCGTGGCTTACGCGTTGGCCGGGTCGGTACGCATCGACATCAGCAGCGAATCGCTGGGTCAAGGCACAGACGGCCAGCCGGTCTACCTGCGCGACATCTGGCCGAGCCAGAAGGAGATCGCCGAAGCTGTGGAAAGCGTCAACACCAGCATGTTCCACAAGGAATACGCCGAAGTCTTTGCCGGTGACGAACAATGGCAGGCTATCGAGGTGCCGCAGGCAGCCACGTATGTCTGGCAGGAAGACTCTACCTACATCCAGCACCCGCCATTTTTCGAAGACATCGGCGGCCCGCTGCCTGTGATCGAAGATGTGGACGGCGCACGTGTGCTCGCGATTCTGGGCGACTCGGTGACCACCGACCACATCTCCCCTGCCGGTAATATCAAGGCGGACAGCCCGGCCGGTCGCTATCTGGCCGAGAAAGGCGTCGAGTACAAAGACTTCAACTCGTATGGTTCACGGCGCGGCAATCATGAAGTGATGATGCGTGGCACCTTCGCCAATATCCGGATTCGCAACGAAATGCTCGGTGGCGAAGAAGGCGGCAATACTGTGCACGTGCCGTCAGGCGAGAAACTGGCGATCTATGACGCGGCCATGCGCTATCAGGCCGAAGGGACGCCGCTGGTGATCATTGCCGGCCAGGAATACGGCACCGGTTCAAGCCGCGACTGGGCAGCCAAAGGCACCAATCTGCTGGGCGTCAAAGCGGTCATCGCGGAGAGCTTCGAGCGTATCCATCGTTCCAACCTCGTCGGCATGGGCGTGCTGCCTTTACAGTTCAAGGGCGAGCAGAACCGCAAGACGTTAAAACTGACCGGCAAGGAGACGCTGAAAATCACTGGGCTGACCCACGCGGACGTGCAGCCGGGCATGAGCCTGACCTTGCACATCACTCGCGAAGACGGCAGCAAGGAGACGGTCGACGTGCTGTGCCGCATTGATACCCTCAACGAAGTCGAGTACTTCAAGGCTGGTGGCATTCTGCACTACGTGCTGCGCCAACTGATCGCGTCCTGACCTGGTGCATCGTCGGGCCTGAACCAGAAAATGGCCAGGCTCGCCGATGCTCGACCCTCCCCCTCCGCTTTAATCCGGTTACTCGGCTACCAACTTCGCGGCGCTGTAAAAACGGACCCGGCAGTCACTCCAAGACCTGACCGGGACGAAACACTCAATTTATCGACACTTCGGCCGATACCCTGCGTACGCCTCATCGATCGAAGGACCGAAATCCCATGCGCAACAACCAGCCCATCACTCAACGTGAGCGGACTTTTCCTGCTGAACAACGGCTGATTTCTACCACCGACACGCGCGGCACGATCACTTACTGCAATGACGCCTTCGAGCAGATCAGTGGGTACAGCCAGGCAGAACTGGTCGGTGCTGCACACAACACCGTGCGCCATCCTGACGTACCGCCTGCGGTTTTCGAGCATATGTGGACCACCCTCAAAAACGGGCAACCGTGGATGGGCATCGTCAAGAACCGCTGCAAGAACGGCGACCATTATTGGGTCGACGCCTACGTGACACCGATGCTCGAGAACCGCCAGGTCGTGGGTTTCGAATCGGTACGCATCAAACCGAGCACCGAACAGATACGCCGCGCGCAAGCACTTTACTCACGCCTGAATCAAGGCAAGAGTGCAGTTCCGGGACGCGACAAATGGCTGCCACTGCTGCAGGACTGGCTGCCATTCATACTCGTCAGTCAGCTGAGTTTCATGATCGGAGTATGGCTCGACTCACAATGGGGCTTCGCTCTGGCCGCCGCCCTTGCCGTGCCGCTGGGCCTGCTCGGCCTGTCGTGGCAGCAGCGGGGCACCAAGCGCTTGCTGCGCATGGCCGAACAGACCACCTCCGACCCGCTGATCGCTCAGATGTACACCGACAGCCGGGGACCACAGGCACGTCTGGAGATGTCGATCCTTAGCCAGGAAGCACGTCTGAAAACCTGCCTGACTCGTCTGCAAGACACTGCCGAGCACCTGAACAGTCAGGCGCACCAGTCGAATACCCTGGCCAACGCCAGTTCGACCGGCCTGGAGCGCCAGCGCGTTGAAACCGAGCAAGTGGCCGCAGCCATCAATCAGATGGCCGCTACCACGCAGGAAGTCGCCAGCCACGTCAATCGCGCGGCCGAGGCCACTCAGCAGGCCAATGAGCTGACGCGTCGCGGCCGCGATATTGCCGGTGAAACCCGCGCAGCCATTCAACGCCTGTCCACCTCGGTGGGCGAAACCGGTCTGACTGTCACGCAACTGGCCAAGGACAGCGATGAAATCGGTGGCGTGGTCGATGTGATCAAAGGCATCGCCGATCAGACCAATCTGCTGGCCCTCAACGCCGCCATTGAAGCTGCCCGCGCCGGTGAAATGGGTCGTGGCTTTGCGGTGGTGGCCGATGAGGTCCGCCAGTTGGCGCAGCGCACAGCCGAGTCCACCGGGCAGATCCACGGCCTGATCGCCAAGCTGCAGCAGACCGCGAACGACGCGGTGCAGACCATGAACGCAGGCCGTCGCCAGGCTGAAGAAGGTGTGGAACGCGTGCTGGAGGCCGATCAGGCGCTGGTAGGCATCAGCGAAGCGGTGGCCAACATCACCGACATGACCACCCAGATCGCGACTGCAACCGAAGAACAGAGCTCAGTGGCTGAAGAGATCAATCGCAATATCGCGACCATCGCCAGCCTGGCTGACAAGACGTCCGATGAAGCCCACCGCTCTGCGGTGCTTAGCGCAGAACTGACCGACACTGCCCATTCGCAGTACTCACTGGTCGAGCGCTTTAATCGATAACGACCTGTTCGAATAACAACCCCCGCTCAACTTCAGTTGTCGGGGGTTTTTTATTGCCCCACGTTAAAGAGCGTTGCTTCTCGACTGATGAAGACTTACATAACCTACAAGTTGGTCCCAGCGCCAGGTAGGAAGTTTCTTTAAGTTTGGTACCTGCAGTGAAACTGCATTTCAAAGCATTGACAGGCCAAGCGTTCTCCGATTAGTTGAATCATAAGCAGTGACAATATAGAGCTGCGAATCGCAGTCACTTTTAGCTCTGCGTGAATTCTCACCAGCGACAAACACGAACCGGAGAACAAAATGAAATTCGAAAATATCGCTCAACTCCCTGCCCCCGTTCTACCTGCTATGGAGTCCGACGGCTTGATAAAAGTCAAAGACCTGGTATCGCCGATAGCTGTCTACTGCACAGCCCAAGGCATTATCAAAGAAAATGACAGCTTCGAACTTATGATCAACGGACACCACACCGGAGTTATCCAGATTATTTCCGAGCCCTGGAGCCAGAACCGGGTAGAGTTCTCATTTGACATGAGACCAGACTTTTTTGCCGAAGATGGCGAATATACGATTGGATATCAATGGTTAGCATCACCTGGGGGAAGCCGTTCTAATTCCAGTACCACAACCATTCGCATCGACCGCACAGCCCCAGGCTCCACACTGCTCGCTGCGATCATCTTTCCGCATTTCAACTACGGAGAGGTGCTGAGCGGCGTAATCCCGGGCTACGCAGACATGCAGGTCGGTGACAGCATCCAGACGCTGTGCAATGGGGTTGCAGGCCCGGTGCATATTGTCATTGCCGAGGACCTGACCGAGCGACCTCCGCACATCAGCTTCACCCGCGAGTTTCTGCAGGGACTGGACAGCGAAAACGTCACCTTTACCTATCAGGTCAGCGACCGCGCAGGCAATGCCTCGGTCATGGCGCAACGGGTAGAAATGTCGATGCAGCGCTGAATTCGAAAATTCCTATTCATTCGGATACACGACAGCGAGTTTTTCACGCAGATGCGTGAAAGACTCGAATGAGAGTTTTGAGTGAACAGTCCTACGCAAGAGTGGGACAAAGCTGATGACGAAATTTACCCTGAAACTTTAGGAATTGCCTGTAGTAAACGTCCTACATACTTCCTTACACCTTGAAACCACCCAATAGTGCCTGGCCCTTTGATTACGGGGATATTCTGATATTCGGAGAATTTCAACAGTCGCCAGACGCAACAAAATTTTACAATAACCGGATAAGTACCCGCACAACATGGGTCAATCTTTTCGCATTGACCTCGACAACTGTTTGGCTTGTAATATTTCCGCAGCAACAACATGGCGCTGCAAATTACCAACACAATTCACTAAAACAATACATGAGTTGATGATGTCAGAAGAAAACCCCGACACCACTTCAGCGATTAATCCGCCAGAAGAAACATCCACACAAACACGCACTGAAACTGTCATTGCAGAATCCGCGAGTACTTACTTATCGACCTATACACCGCTTGAACCCTCGGACATCTCCGACACGCTGAAGCAGGTTGTACTGCCAAACGTCAACCCCGACGCAATCAGCCATGAACAGGCCCACGCAGGTGTCTCTGTGCACATCCCAGGCTCGATCAAACTGTGCCAGGAAGATGTCATCGTTTTCTATTGGGGGAAAAACGTATCGTCCACCACTCTCTTCCACCGCGTCGGTGGCAACAGCATCGTTCGGGTGCTGTGCATCTCCTATAACTTTATCCCGTTCATTCAGTACGGCCTGATCGATCTTTACTACGAGGTCTTTCGCGACGAACGATTGATCGGTACATCGCCCGTGCTGCGGGTGAAAGTGAATTACTCCGCACCGGTGACTCCCCGGCAACGGCAACGCAAACGCTCCATCAACGGCCGCTACCCAGGCAGCTGAATGAAAAGCCCCCGGTGATCACTCACCGGGGGCTTTATGGGGTTTATACAGGTCAAACGACTTATGGCCTAGAACGCCAGACGAAGTCCCACGTTCGCCCCCCAAGGCTGCTCGATATGCTTACCCTTCATGAAGTCGAAATCGGCGTGCACCTGCAAGCGTTCGGACAGCGACACCGAAACACCTGCACCCAACTCCGCTCGCGAGCCAAACAGGCCGTTGTCGAATCTCACGTCATTGACCTTTACCTCGTTGCGACGTGAAAGCTCCTGAGCGACCGCTACCCGAACATAGGGCTGCACCATGCCTCCATCCTTGAGCGCGATGCTGCGACCTACCGAGGTACCGGCCTTCGCCAGCACTGATCGAGTATGGTCATTTTTTGCCTGCAAACCGTTGTCCATGCGGAAATCCTGGCCTTGAACCACTACGCTGGACAATTGAGCGAACGGCTCCAGGAAGTAATCATCGGCCAGCTTGATGTGCCGACCAAATTCCACCCAGCCGCCCACACCGTTATTGGTGTAATCACCTTTGGCCTTGCTCGCATCGCTCATGGCAACGTTCGCCTTGTTGCGAAAGCGGTTCAGCTTGAGCACTCCATCCAGGTAGTAGCCATCCTCGGACAACCAGGTACCGTACGCACCGACGTAATAACTGTCGATTTTGCCCGTGGTGCCACGGCTCAGGTCCAGATCGGATTTGCTGTAGCCACCCAACACGCCGAACAACAACTGTCCGCTACTGACTTCAACCGGCGCATCGGCACCCAACGACAGGCCACTCTGCGTCTGCCGATAATCAACATCAGGAGTGCTGGCATTCAGGCGGTTGCCATAGCCGCGCATCCAGGCGCCACCCTGACCACTGCTGCGCACTTCACCCATGCGCGAACGCAAGGTGGACAACTCACTCAACCAGATGGTCGGTGCGGCGTTGAACAGAGCCAGGGCACTTTGGGTCGAAGGGCTCACGACCTTGCCATCACCTACGATGAACCAGTCGTTACCCTGCTGCTCAAGCAGGTAAGAATAAGCCCCCAGGTCCACACGCCCACCGATCAGACTGAACTGCGCATCGCCACCTTCGGTATGCACAACCTTCAGCGGCTGCATGTCCGCAGACACCACCTCCACACCGGTGTTACGCACTCGCAGCTCAAACTCACCATCAGCCTTCCCGTTCACTTTCAGCAAGTCGCCGACGCCGTTGTCCAGGTCAACGCGCATGTCGAACGTTCCTCTGCCCGACAAACCGTTCGTGGACAGCGTGTGAAACCCTTCGCTGTCAAAACCGACATGCCCGCCGTCCATGGCCAGGGATTGAATAGCGCCATCACCCTGCATCTGCCAACCGCCGCCACTGGTGATCGCCAGTGCACTGCCGTTGACGATATCGCCAGTCAGTTGCGCATTGTTTTGCAGCGTCACGTTGAGGATGCTGGTGTCATCGGCAAACAGGTTGCCGTTGAGGGTGCTGTCGTCGATGACCAGATCGGCTGTCGTGAACTCGGTGACTTCGAGCAAATTCCCATTGCCAGCTCGCAGAGCCGAATTATTCCTCACGGTGATCGCTGCATACATGTCGGTTGCCTCACGGCGGTCGATTCTTATGGCCGCACCATTGATACCCTCGATAACAGAATTATCGATGACGGTCGAAGATATAGCCCCTTCAGTTATACCGAATGCAGTCGTACCGTCAATGATGTTGATACCGTTGATATCTCCGGAAACATGACTACCCTGGGTGATGAGGACATCTCCTCCGGAGGTAAGTATTCCCAGCCCAGCACCAGAGCCCTGTTTTGTCCCATAAACGTTGGTGTCAACCAACTTAAGACGCCCCCAAATACCCACGGCAATACCGGCATTCACTCCGGAGATGTCGCTGGAGGAAATCTCTGCGGTGGAACCAGGATTGGAAACCCTAGCGCTGGCGCCAAGGCTTACGCCAAAGCCTGTTTCATTGCGTACCAAAGCATGATTAAGATAAGCCTTGCTATTGGATAAGAAAACCCCCTCTTCCACTGTACCGCGATCTATTTTTACTGTGGCATTAACAGTTTGCACATGCGTAGCGACCCCCCAATCAATGATATTCAAAACACCCCGCTCCATAACCAAATAAGAGTTCAATGGCGTCTTCGCATCGACGGTAAAAACTACACCATCAACAGGCACGGCACCTGCCAACATGACTCCTGACCGACGCTCATCCGCACCACCCCACTGATTCACCTGAGTAAGTTCATTGAGCTCCACTTTAGCATTGGCACTGGATGAAGCTGCCACTCCTGCCATGAATATTGCAAAAAAACTCTTACCTGTACACTCTGGTCTATAGGACACCGTCCATCCCCTCGATTGTCGAAGTGCCCAGAGTAAAAAAGACAGACCATTAATCTCGTATTTTTTCAACTGTAGAAATGTAGGAATTTTCTCAATTTAATATAAACAAGATCCTACAATTAACTTTTTTTGTAAGACCATTCCACAATTGCGCAGCTGCGACCAATAAAAAACAATCCAGCCTTGACGCACAATCAAAAAACCTATTACGTCCAAACGTGACTGAGACGAACCCGACTTCAGTATAAAAACTCGAAGTTATAACTCAGGCGACAGCACTGTCCACTTTGTGCACAGGCAGATCCATCAAGCCTAACAACCACTGGATATATTTATGAATACCCCTAAAATTCGCACCCAACTAATGCCTACCCGCGTACCAAGAGGTCGCCGACTTGAGCTGAACGAAGAACTGGAGTTAGCTGATGTAGAGGTAGCTTTTCACGATGACGATACACCAGGGCTTATTCCAATCAGCGCCCTGATACAACCACTGCTAGTGACGATAAAGGTTTGGGAGGGGGCACGGCCAGGCTATACCTATCAGCTTTACTTTAATGGAGAATCTGTAGGCCCTGTCAATACCATATCCGAATCAGACAAGCCTGGAGATCCATTGACGCTTGAGGCGCCAGTCGATCTATTGACCGAGGGATATCATTCGGTTTCTTACCTAGTGACAAATCCAGCTAACCAGTACCAAGAGTACGCAAACGCCTATAGGATCCAGATCGATAAAACTGCACCTGGCTCGCCCGAACTGGCAACCATTCAGTTCCCTCCGGAAATTCAGAGCGGGCTGACCGCCGCGGAGCTGGATCGATTGGGTGGCCAGCTCGACGTTCAAATCGCGGGTTACACCGGCATGGCCAAACATGACCTTATCAAAACGATGTGGGGAAGCGTGGAAGGCCCGACCGCCATTGTCAACGAAGACGACATGGGTCTGGAAAAGGTCGCTGTCACCTTCACCCGCGAGTTTCTGGAGAGCATCGGAGACGAGGTGAACCTGGTGAGCTATCAAGTATTCGACCGTGCCGGCAACCCCTCGATTTTTTCTAATGCTGTGTCCGTACAGTTGAAGCTTGGAGAAGTACCCTCTGATTACCCGGCGCCTGTCATTGATGCTGGTGTAGGTGATCTGATTGATCATGCTGAAGCACAAATTGGTGTATTGGTCGACATACCTCACTACCCGGGCGCCGCAGCCCTTGATCATATCCAACTGTTCTGGGGTGATGACAATGCCTTGTTACCTGTGATTCTACCGTCCGGAGACGAAAACGAGGATATCGTCATGACTCTGCGGGTGCCGTTCGAAGCCATCGACTACGCACCTGAAAGTCTGGTAACCGTACATTACACAGTCTCCCGTCGAGAAGAGCTTGTCGGCACATCGCTGGGCACCAACATTGAAGTATTTACAACTCTGCCTCTCCCGCTACCTTTAACCCGTTTGACCGTACAGGGTACCAGCGTCGGGAACCCAAACGTCGATGACAATTTTCTTGACGAGGACGATTACGAACTCAATGGCCGAGGGGTAGTTGAGTGGAATTCAGGCTTTGCCATCAGCGATGATTTAAACTTGCACTGGGGCGATCAAATCAAGTTGCAATGGTATCAGATACGCGCAGCAGACGTTGCCGCAAAACGCAACCTGCTTATTCCTATCGACAACGATATTTTGAAAGCTCAAGGGACAGGGGCAGAGATTCCGGTTTACTTTACAACCACCCGCACAGGCAATCCAAACCCGGTTAAATGCCCTGTCCAACTCGTCACTGTAAGGTCTAAAGAAGAACAACCGGGCGGCCCGGAAGGTCTGGAAGGACCCAAATTCAATCTGACGTCCAATGGTGTAGTAGGTCCAAACGAAAACCCCAATGGCGCCGATGTCAGAATTCTGCCTTATGCAAATATTTCAGAAGGTCAACGAATTACATTCACTTTTAAGGGATTTGATAGCTCCAATAATCCTATCGATAGTGCGACGTATATCGCCACTCGTAAACTGGACGAGGTCGACGTTGTTGAAGGTCATGTATTCCGGGTGCCGTTTATCAACACCCGGATCATCTGCACTGGTTTCGCAGAGGCCAGTTACACGGTAAGCCCAGTAGAAGGCAGCAACCAGAGCCCTGCGAACTCCGTGACAACGCGTGTGATTGTCAACATGCTCAAACCTTCTGAAATTACCTGCTCGATTCGTTGATTGAAGTGGCGGAGCCCTCGGCTCCGCCCGCATATTTATTAAAAGGATTTATTCACATGCCTAACAAACATTCAGCACCTGAACTGTATACACTTGACGCACCGGTGATCCCTGCTGCGTTGATGAACGGAATCATTCCGATCATCTACATTAGCAAGCCCGTCACCGTCGAATTCAAAGTATGGCCTGGCGCTCGACCTGGATATACTTATCAGCTTTGTTTCAATGAACAACTTGTCGGCCCCAAAAAACAGATACTGGATACCGACGCAGCCGATGACCTGCTCACGCTGGAAATTCCTCCGGAATTACTCTTGGAAGGTAGTCATTCGGTAGCGTATGAAGTTGAAAACCCAGTTAACATGACCATTGAACACTCTGCGTCAAAGCCTATTCTGATCGACCGAACCGCCCCAGGCGCCCCCGTTCTTGCCCCAATCATTTTCCCGGTCCAGATCCAGAATGGTTTGACTTCGGGCGAACTGGAAAGCCTGGGCAATGTGCTTTCCGGGACTGTTGCTGGCTATAAAGGCATGGAGGAAGGGGACGTTATCCGCACTTACTGGAATAACATCCCCGGCCCACTTGCGGTCGTCACCCGGGATGACATGGGCCTGAAGCGCGTCATGGTTGATTTCATCCGGCCATTTCTGGAGATGATTGGCGATATCCAGGCGCCGGTTCACTACACCGTGACTGATCTGGCTGGCAACCTGTCCATGGAGTCAGAGCGACTGAATGTCGCGCTTCAACTTTCCGTGGTCACCCCACTCCCAACCCCCAAAATCAAGGAAGCCAACGGCAGCACGCTGGATCCGGCCGACGCACTGCAGGGTGCGACGGTGGTGGTGGGTGCGAGCGCCAATCTGAAGGCTGGCGATCGGGTCACGTTGCAGTGGCGTGGGCCCCTAGGCAGCGATACCAAGGAGAAGTCCATTACCGAAGCCGAGGCAGGCGCGGCGCTGGAGGTGGTTTTTGCGGCCGCGCTGGTAATGGCCAATGCCGGGCAGAGTGTGAGTGTGCTTTACACCATCAATCGCGCGAACGGTACGGTACAGACCTCCGCAACCTTGAATCTGCAGATTGTTGCCGGCCTGAGCGAATTGCCTGCGCCGCGCATGGATACCGTCGGTGCCGACGGCGTGGTGGTGCCATCGCTGATCCCGGCTTCCGGCGCGACAGTCCGCGTCACTTACCCGACGATGGGCGCACAGGATTCGGTGGTGGTCAGTTGGCAGGGCGCATCGAGTTATCACACAGCGCCGCAAGCCGGCAATGGGCGTGAGTTGCTGTTCACCGTGCCTAAGGCATTGATCGTGGCGACTGCGGGTGGTTCGGCGACTGCGAACTACACGGTGACCCGCGCAGGCGTGGCAAAAACGTCCGCCCCGCTGTGGTTGAAGGTCAAACAGGAGTTGGTGTTCGACACCTCGTCTGTGAAGCTGACCGGCAAGGTCTACCTGATCCCGAGCACACCCGATCTACTGCCAAACCTGCCAGCCGGCACATCGGTCCGACGCCAGGCCACGGGCGGACAAGCACCTTACCGTTATGCATCGAGCAATCCGCTGGTTGCCAAAGTGGACGGCAATGGTCTGACCACCGTACGAGGCAACGGCTCATCGTTGATTACTGTCACCGATGCTCTGGGGACCAGCCAGAGCTACACAGTGACTGTCACCGGCGTGATCCATTGCCTTGCACTGGGCAGCGGTAGTTTTTCGCAGATGACCAGCGCAGCGTCCGGCAAAAGCGCGAGAATCCCGTCCATCCATGAACTGCAGGAAATCTATGCGGCATATGGCAGTCGCTGGCCGCTTGGCAATGGTAACTACTGGTCCTCGACGGTCGCCTCGCAGAACCTGCTGGGCTGGAAGTGGTACTTCGTGAAAAACCTGGTCACAGGCAAAGACTTCAAATTGCTCCATCACAATGCCAGTCTTGGCGTCGCCATTCGCTGAGCCATGGCTGAGCAATCAGGCGAGACAACTCCGGGCGTTACGCGACACGCGTAGCGCCTTCTCCTTCATGTATGCGTGCAAGACGTACAGCCCTCCGGTTTTGAGAGCCCCAACATGCGCCCGACCCAATCCCCTGCCAAGCGCTTTACTCGCCATCCTTCCTGTGAAGGCAGTTTTGAGGCCTGCGTCAACCAAAAGCCATTTGTCATGACGTCGTTGCTGGGCGGGCTGGCAGAGCGTCCCGAATTGTCTCAAGTGTCTGATCACTGGGTATGGAAAGTGATCGCGGACGGCAAGGTGGGTAACGCGCGCACCAGCTTCGGCCTGTTCTTTGATCATGACCTGCGGCTTGGCACACACAACCTCATCGGCCATGACCGAATCAGGGTGATCTTCAACGAGACGCGTGCCAAACAGAGTGTCATCTATCATTCCGGGCATTTTCAGACCGGTGTTCTGACACTGATAGAAGCCAATCCAAGAACCTTGCGTTTGCGGGGCGAGTTCAGTTTTGGTATGTCGGCGATGGCGTTCGACGTGACGGACGGTGTATTTGACGTGCAGGGCAGATAACTCGAGCCCTACCTTGCGGCAAGGCTGCGACGCTCTCGCGCTCAGGCGTTCAGGCGTTCAGAAAGTCAGCAATCCTGATCGCGGAGCGAGACAGGCACTGATCATGAGTCACGCCGGACACCTTCAGAGGTTTGAGGTCATGGTTGGCCGTCGGTAACCAGTGGACCTGAATTGCATCAGACAACGCGTAGCCGTCCACTGCCTCGCGGTTGCCCAGCGCATCACGCTCACCCTGCACGATCAAGCTGCGGGTGCGCATTTCTGCCAGATGCGCCACGCGCGGCTTCTCCGGTTTGCCCACGGCATAAAACGGGTAGCCCAGGCACACCAGCGCATCAACCTCAAGCTCATCGGCGAGCAGACTCGCCATCCTGCCACCCATTGATTTGCCGCCTATCGCCAGGCGCCCTTTAACAAGAGGACGCAGTTGCGCGTATACCTGACGCCAGCAGTCGAGCAGGCGTTCCTGCTTGTCCGGCGGCCGCTTGCTGCCACCCTCGCGTCGTTGCGCCATATATGGAAACTCGAAACGTAGCGTGCTCACGCCTTGTGCCGCCAGATGTGCAGCCATGTCATTCATGAACTCACTGTCCATTGGCGCACCTGCGCCGTGGGCCAACACCAGGGTCAACGGCGAATGTCCGGACTGCGGGTTGGCGGCCACCCATAACCAGCCATTGTCCTGCGCCAGCAGTGCGCATTGCTCAATTGCCCTGGCGGAGTGTTGCTCCTGATTCATGTGTACCTCACGCGGGATCAGTTGCCCAAAACACTGCACTATAAACCTGTGCGCAAAGGCTGTGCACGATGGACTGCCATCAGCCAGCCCATTCATGCGACGCCGGACAGCCACTGTTCAGTTATCAGCTGTCAGCATGAGAGGGTGCTGAAGGCGTCGCAGTGTGTCGACGCCCTGTGCCGTGCACGTTGCGACGTCAGCCGCGCAGCGCTCTCCAGTCCTGTAAATCGCCAAGGTCATTTCCTGCTCAGGCCAACGTGTTGGGCTATGACACGGTTCAGGGTTGGCAAGCTGCCTGTGCAGCCTTTCAGGAGTCCTGATCAACTCAGTCATCGGAAGGTAATCGGTGTCACGTTTCAGCCCGGTAGCACGGTTGAAATCCGCACCCCGCAATGGGGTGTGGAATTCTCCTGCATGCGTTGGGGGCATCTTCAAGACTCTTGCGACTTCCATCACTGTTCTTTCGAGGCTAAGCTTGCGGCCAGCAGGATAGCTGCTGCGGATCACCGTCCGTTCAAAGAGACGTTCCGTGACTTCACCCTCGTCATTCCAAGCTTACCTCCGACCTGCCCTGCCTCTCGACCAGCATCAAGGTTGCCTTGCGAAGTGACGCTGCTCCGTGGTCAGCCACGAGGGCCGGAAGACTGCCGGCAAGCCGATTGGCTGCAGAGGTGCCGAGTTCCCGGTACGCCTTTTAGAGCACTACCCTGCCAAACATCCGAATCGTGGAAGTCAGTCATGAACACAGTAAACAGTCCGACGGCCTACAACTACACCGTAGTCCGCCAGTTCGCCGTCATGACTGTAGTCTGGGGCATCATTGGCATGAGCCTCGGGGTGTTCATTGCCGCACAATTGGTCTGGCCCGAACTGAATTTCGATCTGGAATGGACCACCTTCGGACGCCTGCGCCCGCTGCACACCAACCTGGTGATTTTCGCATTCGGCGGCTGCGCGCTGTTCGGCACCTCCTACTACGTGGTGCAGCGAACCTGTCAGACACGCCTGATCTCCGACGGGCTGGCCGCGTTCACATTCTGGGGCTGGCAGGCGGTGATCATCAGCGCAATCATTTCCTTGCCGATGGGCTATACCACGACCAAGGAATATGCCGAGCTCGAATGGCCGATCGCGATTCTGCTGGCCATCGTGTGGATAGCCTACGGAGCGGTTTTCTTCGGCACCATTGTGCAGCGCAAGACCCGGCACATTTATGTCGCCAACTGGTTCTACGGGGCGTTTATTGTGGTAACCGGCATGCTGCATGTGGTCAACCACATTGCCCTGCCGGTCAGCCTGTTCAAGTCCTATTCGGTGTACGCCGGGGCAACCGACGCCATGATTCAGTGGTGGTACGGGCACAACGCCGTAGGCTTTTTCCTGACCACGGGCTTTCTCGGGATGATGTACTACTTCGTGCCCAAGCAGGCAGAGCGTCCGATCTATTCGTATCGCCTGTCCATCGTGCATTTCTGGGCGCTGATCACGCTGTACATCTGGGCCGGGCCTCACCACCTGCATTACACAGCCTTGCCGGACTGGGCTCAGTCGCTGGGCATGGTCATGTCGATCATCCTGCTCGTACCCAGCTGGGGCGGCATGATCAACGGCATGATGACGCTGTCCGGTGCCTGGCATAAATTGCGCACCGATCCGATCCTGCGTTTTCTGGTGGTGTCGCTGGCGTTCTACGGCATGTCGACCTTCGAAGGCCCGATGATGGCGATCAAGACGGTCAACTCCCTGTCTCATTACACCGACTGGGTCATTGGTCACGTGCACGCCGGTGCGCTGGGCTGGGTCGCCATGATCACCATCGGCTCGACGTACCACATGCTGCCCAGGGTGTTCGGTCGCCAACAGATGCACAGCACCAGCCTGATCAATACGCACTTCTGGCTGGCGACTGTCGGCACCGTGCTGTACATCTGCTCGATGTGGGTCAACGGCATGACTCAGGGCCTGATGTGGCGTGCCGTGGACGTTGACGGTCTGCTGACCTACTCCTTCATTCAGACCATGCAGGCCAGCCACCTGGGCTACATCGTGCGGTTGATCGGCGGCGTGATCTTCACCAGCGGCATGCTGTTGATGGCTTATAACGTGGTACGAACCATCCGCGCCGCAGATCCGAAAGAGGCCGAGGCCGCCGCGGTGATCGCTGTATCGGGGGCCTCGCGATGAAACATGAGCGGCTGGAAAAGAACATCGGCCTGTTGGCATTCTTCATGGTCATCGCCGTGAGCATCGGTGGCTTGACGCAGATCGTGCCGCTGTTCTTTCAGGACGTGACCAACCAGCCCATCGAAGGCATGAAGCCGCGTACCGCGCTCGAAGTCGAAGGCCGTGACGTCTACATCGCCAATGGTTGCGTGGGCTGTCACTCGCAAATGATCCGACCATTTCGCGCCGAAACCGAGCGCTACGGTCATTACTCCGTCGCTGGCGAAAGCGCGTGGGACCACCCTTTTCTGTGGGGCTCAAAGCGCACCGGTCCAGACCTGGCACGTATCGGCGGGCGGTACTCGGATGACTGGCATCGCGCACACCTCTACAACCCGCGTGATCTGGTCCCGACCTCGAAGATGCCGGCCTATCCGTTCCTGCTGGAAAAGAAACTCGACGGCAAGGACACCGCGAAAAAAATGGAAGTGCTGCGCACGCTCGGTACGCCGTACACCGACGCCGACATCGCCGGTGCCGCCGCTGCGGTGCAGGGCAAAACTGAAATGGACGCGCTGATTGCCTATCTGCAAGGCCTCGGCACCCTCATCAAAAGCAAGCGGTGAAGACGATGGACATCGGAATGATTCGTGGCCTCGGCACGCTGGTGGTAATGCTGGCCTTCATAGGCCTGACTTTGTGGGTGTTCAGCCCCCGCCGCAAGGCAGCGTTCGATGACGCCACCCTGCTGCCCTTCGCTGACGACCCCGACGCGATCCGCAAGGTTGAGCAAGCGAAGGCACACGAGAAAGAGCCGCAATGAGCACGTTCTGGAGTCTTTACGTCACCGTCCTGACACTGGGCACTCTGGTGGCCTTGACGTGGCTGCTGTTTGCGACCCGAAAAGGCCAGCGCAAGGACTTGACCGAAGAAACGGTCGGGCACGACTTCGACGGGATCGAGGAATACGACAATCCACTGCCCAAATGGTGGTTCGTACTGTTCCTGGCCACGATTGTTTTTTCCGTGGGCTATCTTTTGCTTTACCCGGGCCTGGGCAACTGGAGAGGATTACTGCCCGGCTATGAATACCTGGATGCAGAGAAGAAAACAGGCTTCTCCGATGGCCAACAAGGCTGGACCGCTGTCCATGAGTGGGAACGCGAAGTCGCTCGCGCCGAGGCTCGCTTCGGCCCGTTGTTCGCCAAATACGCCGCCCTGCCGGTCGAGCAAGTGGCCGAAGATCCGCAAGCGCTGAAAATGGGCGCTCGACTTTTCGCCTCCAATTGCTCGGTCTGTCATGGCTCTGACGCCAAGGGTGGCTATGGCTTTCCGAACCTGACCGATGCCGACTGGCGCTGGGGCGGCGACGCTCAAGCGATCAAGACATCCATTCTTGCCGGACGCCAGGCGGTGATGCCGCCATGGGGCGCGGTGCTTGGTGAGCAAGGCGTTCGCGACGTGTCGGCTTACGTGCTGACCCAATTAGGCGGCCGACCGCTACCGCAAGGCACCAAGGCCGATTCACTCGCCGGACAGAAAACCTACGCAACAATGTGCGTCGCCTGTCACGGCCCGCAAGGCAAAGGCATGCCCGTGCTGGGTGCACCGGACCTGACACATCCCGGCGCGTTCATCTATGGCTCAAGCCTGGCGCAGCTTCAGCAGTCTATCTTCTACGGCCGCCAGGGACAGATGCCTGCCCAGCAGGCGACCCAGGGCAATGATCGTGTGCACGTGCTGGCCGCTTATATCTACAGCCTGTCGCGTCCGGAAAAACCCGCGGCCCCTCAATGACCGCAGTGGGTTCATAATGGCCGGGGCGAAAGCCCGCGGCCATGGAATGCAGCAATGAACAAGCAGATCCCGCTACAGAACATCACGCCGGCTGAGGGGCAATACGACGACCGCGTCGACCTCTACGCCCCGCACGAAAAAATCTACACCCGCGCGTTCAAAGGGCTGTTTCGCAGCGTGCGCATGGCGGGCGGCGCCCTGCTGTTCCTGATTTTCTTTGGTACGGTGTGGCTCAACCACAGTGGGCATCAGGCGGTGTGGTGGAACCTGCCAGAACGCAAGTTCTATATCTTTGGCTCAACGTTCTGGCCACAGGACTTCATTCTGCTGTCAGGTCTGCTGATCATCGCGGCATTCGGCCTGTTTTTCATTACCGTATATGCCGGGCGCATATGGTGTGGTTACACCTGCCCGCAAAGCGTCTGGACGTGGCTGTTCATGTGGTGCGAGAAGATCACCGAGGGCGACAGAAACCAGCGTATCCGGCTCGACCACGCGCCCGTCAGCGCCAACAAACTGTTACGTAAATCCGCCAAACACAGCCTCTGGCTGGCGATCAGTCTGGCCACAGCGCTGACGTTCGTTGGCTATTTCTCGCCCATTCGCGACCTGTGTAGCGACCTGCTCAGCGGGCAAGCGGACGGTTGGGTGTATTTCTGGATCAGTTTTTTTACCCTGGCCACTTACGGCAATGCGGGATGGCTGCGCGAACAGGTGTGCATTTATATGTGCCCCTATGCGCGGTTCCAGAGCGTCATGTTCGACAAGAACACATTGACCGTCACCTACGATCCGCGTCGAGGTGAGCCGCGTGGGGCGCGCAAGCGCAATGCAGACCTCAGGTCACAGCAACTGGGCGACTGCATCGACTGCACCCTGTGCGTTCAGGTGTGTCCGACTGGTATCGACATTCGCGACGGGCTGCAAGTCGAGTGCATTGGCTGCGCGGCGTGTATCGATGTCTGCAACACCGTCATGGACAAGATGGCGTACCCTCGCGGCCTGATCAGCTACACCACTGAGCAGGTGCTTGCCGGGCAGACCAGCAGCACGCTGCGTCCGCGGCTGCTGGGTTACGCACTGGTGCTGGTGTTGATGATCGGTTTGCTGACCAGTGCCTTTCTGAATCGCTCACTGGCAGGTCTGGACGTCAGCAGAGACCGCATGCTGTTTCGCGAAAACGCCGAGGGACGCATCGAGAATGTCTACAGCCTCAGCGTGATGAACAAGGATCAGGTCGACCACATCTACATGCTGGAGGCCAAAGGGTGGCCGGATCTTCAATGGCAGGGCTCGCGCCAAATCAGGGTCGCTGCGGGAGACAGGCTCAATGTGCCGGTGGCGTTATCCAGCGCGCTGGAGAAAATGCCTTCGACGACCCACGAGGTGACCTTCATCCTCAGGGAAACAGACAGCAACACCCAGGTCGAAGCCATGAGCCGGTTCATCGGCCCCACTACCCGTTAAGAGCACCGTCATGCCTGCCGCTATCGCTTCAAACCCCTGGTACAAGCACCTTTGGCCATGGATCATCATCGCGATCCTCGGCGGTTCGGTGTTTCTGAGCCTGGCGATGGTGACGATTGCAGTGACCCATCCCGACACGCTGGTCGCTGACAACTATTACGAAGCGGGCAAAGGCATCAACCGTTCCATTGACCGCGAAACGCTGGCCCAGACCCTGAAGCTGCGCGCCCATATCCAGCTGGATGAGCTGACCGGCGAAGCTGATGTGCGCCTCAGCGGTAACAGCCAACCCGAGCGACTGCAGCTCAATCTGATTTCGCCAACCCAGCCGGAAAAAGACCAGACCGTCGTGCTCAACCGCAGTCCATCCGATGCCGGTCGCTATGTCGGCCAACTGCAGGATCGCGTCGAAGGACGGCGCTTTGTCGAGTTGCTGGGGGTAGAGAGTGGCCAGACGTGGCGCCTGTTTGAAGAGGAACACGTTGCTCACGATCAGCCCTTGACGCTGGGCGATGAGCCGCTACAGGGCGCACAGGGCGGCAAGAATTGACCGTGCGTGCAACCGCGCTGTGCTATCACTGCGCCCTGCCCGTCCCACGCGGCAATCACTTCACCGCCGAGGTGTTGGGTGAGACCCGCGCATTGTGCTGCCCTGGCTGTCAGGCGGTGACGCAAGCCATTGTCGCAGGAGGGCTGGAAAGCTATTACCGCCATCGCAGCGAAGCCTCGGCCAACCCGGACAGCCTGCCAACAACTCTTGTTGAGGAGTGGACGCTGTACGACCGTAAGGACGTGCAGGCGCCGTTCGTTCATCAACAGGCTGATGTGTCGGAAACCATCCTGCTTGTCGAAGGCATCAGTTGCGCCGCCTGTGGCTGGCTGATCGAGCAACGCCTCGGCAGGCTGCCGGGTGTGATCGAAGTCCGGCTGAACCTGAGCAATCATCGCCTGCATGTTCGCTGGACCCACAACCAACTGCTGCTCAGCCGATTGTTGATCGAGTTGCGCAACATCGGTTACGTCGCGCACCTCTGGCAGGCCGATCATGCCGCCGAGCAACTCGCCCGTGAAAACAGGCTGGCGGTGCGGCAGTTGGGTGTCGCAGGGCTGCTATGGTTTCAGGCCATGATGGCGACCATGGCAACCTGGCCGGAATTCAATATCGACCTCAGCCCGCAGATGCACACCATCCTGCGCTGGGTGGCAATGTTTCTGACTACGCCAATTGTGTTTTACAGCTGTGCACCTTTCTTTCGCGGCGCGCTACGAGACCTGCGTACCCGGCACCTGACGATGGATGTTTCAGTGTCGCTGGCGATTGGCGGTGCCTACGTCGCAGGCATCTGGACGGCAATGACAGGCACCGGCGAGTTGTACTTCGATGCGGTCGGCATGTTCGCGCTGTTGCTGCTGACTGGCCGCTATCTGGAGCGCCGCGCAAGGACGCGAACCGCTGTCGCGACTGCGCAACTGGTCAATGTGCTGCCTGCATCGTGTCTGCGGCTGACGCCGGACGGTCAAAGCGTGCGTGTGCTGCTCAGCGAGCTGCAAATGGCTGACGTCGTTCTGGTGCCTCCGGGCACGGTGATCCCTGCCGACGGCAGCATCCTCGACGGTCACTCCAGCATCGACGAATCGTTGCTGACAGGCGAGTACCTGCCAAGGCCTTGCGACGTGGGCGATGCGGTAACCGCCGGCACACTGAATGTCGAAGGGCCACTGACGGTCCTGGTGTCGGCATTGGGTCAGGAAACTCGACTGTCAGCCATTGTCCGCCTGCTGGAGCGGGCGCAGGCCGAGAAGCCTCGAATCGCAGAACTTGCAGACCGCGCAGCCCAGGTGTTCCTGTGGTGCTCGCTGATCGCGGCGGTATCGATTGGAGTGGTCTGGTGGCAGATCGACTCTACTCGCGCCTTCTGGGTTGTGTTGGCCATGTTGGTTGCCACCTGCCCCTGCGCCCTGTCGCTGGCAACCCCGACGGCACTGACCGCTGCAACCGGCACGCTGCACACACTGGGATTGCTGCTGACCCGAGGCCATGTGCTGGAAGGGCTGAACCAGATCGACACGGTGATTTTCGACAAGACCGGCACGCTCACCGAAGGACGGTTGACCCTGCGCGGTATCCAGACGCTGGGCAATCTGGATGCAGACACCTGCCTGGGCCTGGCGGCTGCACTGGAGCGTCATTCCGAACACCCCATCGCCCGCGCGTTCGGGCATGCAGCGCAGGCCGCCGAAGCCATTCATAACACGCCAGGGCTGGGCCTTGAAGGTCGCGCAGGATCACGCCGGTTGCGCATTGGCCGGCCCGACTTTGTCTGCGCCCTGAGTGGTACAGAACCGCCCGCCATCCCTGGCACGACAGGCCAGTGGTTATTGCTGGGCGACAGCGAAGGCCTGCTCGCCTGGTGCGTGCTGGATGACCGACTGCGCGATGATGCCGCCGAGCTGGTGCAGGCCTGCAAGGCGCGGGGCTGCAAGACGCTGCTGCTGTCCGGTGACAGCTCACCGATGGTCGCCCATATCGCCGCAGAACTGGGCATCGCTGATGCGCGGGGCAGTTTGCGCCCTGATGAAAAGCTGGCGGTGCTACAGCGATTGCAAGCGCTGGGGCACAAAGTCCTGATGATCGGTGATGGGGTAAACGATGTGCCGGTGATGGCGGCGGCCGATATCAGTATCGCGATGGGTTCGGCGACGGATCTCACCAAAACCGGCGCGGACGCGGTACTGCTGTCCAACCGGTTGCGCAGTCTGATCGAGGCCTTCGACCTGGCGAAACGTACGCGCCGCGTGATCGTCGAAAACCTGTTGTGGGCGGGGCTGTACAATGGCCTGATGCTGCCGTTCGCGGCGCTGGGCTGGATATCGCCAGCCTGGGCCGCGATCGGCATGTCCGTCAGCTCACTGATTGTAGTGCTCAACGCCTTGCGCCTGAGCCGCCCGCCATCAGTCAAGGAGCGCTGCTGATGCCTGCGCTATACATCATGATCCCCGTCGCGCTGGTGCTGGTGGCCCTCGCGATATATGTCTTCTTCTGGGCCGTGGACAGCGGTCAATACGACGATCTGGACGGTCCCGCGCACAGCATCCTGTTTGATGAACAGGCCCCTGATCACCAGTCAGCCCCTCGCAACCTCACAACCGAACCCAAGCGGCTACAGCATGAAGAGAAGCCCGATGCCTGAGCACTGCAACGACTGCCATAATGTTTGATCTGGCGCCCTTGCTGCTGTCAGCCCTGATCCTGGGGCTGCTCGGTGGCGGCCATTGTCTGGGGATGTGTGGCGGCCTGATGGGCGCGTTGACTCTGGCCATTCCTCCCCAACAGCGCAGCCGACGGTTGCGCCTGTTGCTGGCGTACAACCTGGGCCGCCTGTTCAGTTACACCCTGGCGGGCCTGCTGACGGGGCTGGTCGGCTGGGCCGTGGCCAATACCCCGCTGAACACTGCGTTACGCTCGATTGCTGCTCTGCTGCTGATCACCATGGGCCTGTACCTGGCAGGCTGGTGGAGTGGCCTGACACGCATCGAGCGCCTGGGGCGTGGCGTGTGGCGTCATGTACAGCCGTTCGCAGCACGCCTGCTGCCAGTAAAGAGCACGCCGCACGCCTTGTTGCTGGGTGCGCTGTGGGGCTGGCTGCCCTGCGGGCTGGTCTACAGCACGCTGCTCTGGGCCTCAAGCCAGGGTAATGCGCTGGAGAGTGCGCTGCTGATGCTGGCGTTCGGGCTGGGCACCTGGCCGGTGCTGATCGCAACCGGCCTGGCTGCCGAGCGGACCACTGCGTTGCTGCGCCGACGTGGTGTTCGTATCGCGGGTGGCCTGCTGGTGATCGCGTTCGGCATCTGGACGTTTCCGGGGCCGCACCAGCACTGGCTTATGAAACATTGATTCCCTCAAGTCTTCGCGAACAAATCACTCGCGCCAGCGGATAACGCGGGTAACTTAAACCGTGCCCGGCCGAGTGGGCCTCATATTCGAATTGATATACGCCTGCCCATTCGGGCCACGACTGCATGCCCGATACCGCCTCACACAGCACAATCAGCAACGCTGTTCACGGGATCCGAACCCGCCCACTTGACCCCATCACAAATTGCTGAGGACCAGCATACCGGCCTTGAATTTGTCGTCATTGCTGGAATCGAGCCGGTTCATCAATGTGGACATATCAGCGCTGGTTGAGCTGATCTGCGCCTGCAGGATGCTCATCACAACCTGGAGGCCTGCCGCCCTGCTCTTGCGCTCGTCATCGCTGAGCGAAGGGTCCTTCATCACCTGCTGAATCTGCTCGGTCAGTTCGGCGATCTGTCGCTGCAGTTCGCGAATGGCCTTGAGGAGTTTCTGAACCGAGGCCGGCAAACCGCTTTGCTCGATGTCCGAATCTCTGGAAGCCGACGAAGCAGCTGCCTTGCCCTTGCTCGACAGATCAACCTTCACGCCTTCTGCAACCGCGGGCGCTGCGGGTGTCGCCTGGACTGTTTCGGTGACTGTGGACGAGGCAACCGTAGTCGGCGGCTTGGCAATAGTCAGGCTGAAGCCGCCAAACGGCGAAGTTGTTATCGACATGATGAGGAATCCTGCAACGATGAACGGATACAAGGTCATCGGCCGGCGCTCCCGAATCTTGATGTAGCAGGCGGCCTCGCAGACTGGCCCTACTTGCCTTGGGTAGGTTACCCTTACGACTTATGTGTGATTTCCCACAAGGAATTTAGTGATGTCCGAGCCCGCCAATGGTCGTGCTGCACCCCAGGCTCACTGCAAGGATTGCAGTCTCGCACCGCTCTGCCTGCCCCTGTCACTGGAGTATGAAGACATGGACTCGCTCGACCAGATCGTCAAGCGGGGTCGCCCCCTGAAAAAAGGTGAATACCTGTTTCGCCAGGGCGACACGTTCGAGTCGGTGTACGCCGTGCGCTCCGGCGCCTTGAAAACGTTCAGTCTCAGCGACAGTGGTGACGAACAGCTCACCGGCTTTCACTTGCCCAGCGAGCTGTTGGGCATGTCTGGCATGGATGCGCAAGCCTACCCGGTGTCTGCCCAGGCACTGGAAACCACATCGGTATGTGAAATTCCATTTGAGCGTCTGGATGAACTGTCTGCGCAGTTGCCGCAATTGCGTCGCCAACTGATGCGCGTCATGAGCCGGGAGATTCGCGACGACCAGAAAATGATGCTGTTGCTGTCGAAAAAAACTGCCGATGAGCGGATCGCCACATTCCTGGTCAATTTGTCGGCACGCTTTCGCGCACGCGGCTATTCGGCGAATCAGTTCCGTTTGAGCATGTCGCGCAACGAAATCGGCAACTACCTGGGGTTGGCAGTCGAGACTGTCTCGCGGGTGTTCACCCGCTTCCAGCAGAATGAGCTGATCAAGGCAGAGGGCAAGGAAGTGCGTATCCTCGACTCCATCGAGCTGTGCGCATTGGCCGGCGGTGCCATGCAACGCTGAGGCGTGCGATTCGGGGCAGGTCGGCTTAAACTGTCGGCCAACTCTGCTCCCGGATCACCTCTGATGATTGTCGATGAATTCAGCTTCAAATCCTTGATACGTCCTGTTGTGGACTTCCCAAAGCCTGGCGTCGTGTTCCGCGATATCACTCCGCTTTTCCAGTCGCCCAAGGCCACTCGCCAGGTGATAGACAGCTTTGTGCAGCACTACATCGAAGCCGACTTCAGCCACATTGGCGTTATGGATGCGCGCGGTTTTCTGATTGGTTCGATCGTGGCGTATCAGTTGAACAAGCCGCTGGTGCTGTTTCGCAAACAAGGCAAGCTCCCCGCCGATGTATTGGCAGAGGGGTATCAGACCGAGTACGGCGAAGCGTATCTGGAGGTGCATGCCGACAGCCTGTGCGATGGCGACTCGGTGGTGATGTTCGATGACCTGATCGCAACCGGCGGCACGCTGATCGCGGCAGCCAATCTGATTCGTCGCATGGGGGCGCAGGTGTATGAAGCAGCGGCAATCATCGACTTGCCCGAACTGGACGGCTCGAAGCGTTTGCGCGCTATCGGCATCCCGACGTTCTGCTTGACCGAGTTTGCGCTGGACGAACAGTAAGATGTAAAAAGCCTGCGGCGAGCCGAGCAGGAATGACAGGGAGACAGGGAGACAGGGAGACAGGGAGAAGGTATCGGCAGGCAGTTAGCGCGCACTGGAGAAACGGCCTGATCATGCACTGATCAGGCTGTCTGGCAGATCAACCGGCCGTGTGGCCGTGCAATTTGCTCATCAGTTGCGCTTCGGCCTGAGTCAGTCCGCAGGACTGAGTCAGCTCATCGACGCTGGCACCCATACCGACAAGGCGTGCGGCCTGGGCGAAAGACAGCGTGGAGGGATCGCGCTGTTCCAACGCCGTGAGTTTGTCCGGTAACGGGGCGACTATCGCACGCAGTTCATGCAAGTCCTCGCCCATACGCACTGTGCCGCTCTGGAAGTTTTCCACGCGGCGGGCCAACTCTTTGATCCGCAGATCCCGCAAGGCAGCCGCCTCGTCACGCTCGGCATCAAGCTTGCGCTGACGCTTGGTATGGGCCAGGAACATCCCCAGAGTGATCACCCAAAGGATACCCAGAAAGACGACAGCTACCTCAAGAATCAATCAGATGTTCTCCAGATCGGACCATTCTTCTTCGGACATCATTTTGTCCAGTTCAACCAGAATCAACAGTTCGCCGTTCTTGTTGCACACGCCTTGAATGAACTTGGCGGACTCGTCGTTACCGACGTTAGGTGCAGTTTCGACTTCCGACTGACGCAAGTAAACAACTTCAGCCACGCTGTCGACCAGAATACCGACCACTTGCTTGTCAGCTTCGATGATCACGATACGCGTGTTGTCGCTGACTTCAACCGGTGCTAGGCCGAAGCGCTGACGGGTGTCGATCACGGTCACAACGTTACCGCGCAGGTTGATGATACCCAGCACATAGCTCGGAGCGCCCGGCACCGGGGCAATTTCGGTGTAACGCAGCACTTCCTGAACCTGCATCACGTTGATGCCGTAGGACTCGTTGTCCAGACGGAACGTAACCCATTGCAGGATTGGATCTTCAGAACCTTGCGCAGACGACTTATTCATACCCCAAACCCCTCACGTGTGTACTCTTCGAGCGACGCAACCGGCGCCCACTCATGATTATTTAGACTTGTTCAACTGCTTGACCGCACCACTGGCTATCAGCTCGGCCAACTCTGCAACGTCCAGCAACGCACACATATGTTCGATCACTGTACCCGCCAGCCATGGACGCTGACCTCGCTGTGCGCGCCATTTGATCTCGTTGGGATCAAGGCGCAGCGAGCGGCTGACTTGATGCACCGCCAGCCCCCATTCGTATCCTTGTACCGAGATCACATACTGCAATCCCTGGCGAAAATCGTCGCGGTAGCGATCAGGCATAATCCAGCGCGCCGTATCCAACACTTTCAGGTTGCCTGCCTGGCACGGCAGAATCCCGAGAAACCAGTCCGGCTGACCGAACAGCGGCGTCAGCTCCTGCCCCGCCAGCGGATAAATCGACCCCAGGCACACCAGCGGCACTGCCAGCGTCAGCCCTGCCACGTCGAACAACAGACATTCGAACGGTTCAGCGGCCCAGGCCGGACGACCATCGATGGTTGGCGGCGGCGTGCGCCCGTGCTGGGTCACCATCGTGCTCAACTCGGCGACCGGCTCGACCAGCTCCTGCGTCGGTACAACCACATCAACCTGCGGCACTTCAACCTGCGGTAACTCGGCCACAATCACTGGGGCTACGTCGGCCATCGGCATCGGCACCATGACCGGCGTCATCACCGGTACTGCAACGGGAACGGCGACCGCTACCGGCGCGGCCTGCCTGACCGGCACCGCTACCGAAGCGGGTGCTGCAACCGCCACTGCTACTGGCTTGATCTGTGCCTGCCTGCGCGCGTCAAAAGCCTGCTCTTCGAGCACAGCCGCTTGAAACTCATCAATGCTGCTGGAAGGCTCCTGCAGTTCTTCGGTGGCGTCCTGAAGCAACGCATCCAGATAAGACTGCAAGGCCAGCTTGGGTCGTGTAGCAACTTCTAAAGGGCGGTTCATACCGGGGCCCAACAAAAAATGGAGCGTGTGCAGCCTGATAGAGTTATCGGCCGCATTGAGGCATCACTTGAGCTGACTGCACAGAAAGAATAAAGGCGCACGTCAGGCCACCTGAGTATTGAGTTGCTCAGCGAGCATGTGCTTGAGCAATGCCCGGTACGCTATGACACCGCGACTCTTGCCATCGTTCTGCGACGGCGTCAGGCCCGCACGGCTGGCGTCACGCAAACGCGTGTCGACCGGTACATAGGCTTGCCAGACATGCTCAGGGAAGCTGTCACGCAATAGTTTCAAGGTGCCCATCGAGGCTTGCGTGCGGCGGTCGAAAAGCGTCGGCACGATGGTGTACGGCAACGGCACCTTGCGTGAGCGGTTGATCATGGCGAGAGTATTGACCATGCGCTCAAGACCTTTCACAGCGAGAAACTCGGTTTGTACCGGGATCGCCAGCTGCTGGCTGGCCGCCAGCGCGTTGACCATCAGCACGCCCAATAAAGGCGGGCTATCAATCAGGGCGTAGTCAAAATCCTGCCACAGCTGCGCGAGACTTTTGGCAATCACCAAACCCAGGCCGCTCTGTCCCGGCGACTGACGCTCCAGGGTCGCAAGCGCAGTACTCGACGGGATCAGGGAGATACGCTGGTCACTGGTCGGCAGCAACAATTGGCCGGGTAACCCATCCGGGACGACGCCCTTGTGCAGAAACAGATCGTAGGCACTGTGTTCGAGCTCGTCAGGATTGTGCCCGAAGTAGCTGGTCATCGAGCCATGCGGGTCCAGATCGACCACCACCACGCGCTTGCCCGCATCGGCCAGTAATCCGGCCAGGGCAATGGTCGTGGTGGTCTTTCCGACTCCACCTTTCTGATTGGCTACTGCCCAGACTCTCATTGATCTTTTTCCTTCAGAACAGCAGTGGCCATACCGACGATGACTGACGATAACTAGGGAGCTGGTGACGGAGAATTGACGGCGTTCGCACGTACCGGCGGCTTTGCTGGCACCGGTGCAGTTTGTGTGCCAGCACGCTTCAATGCAGCGTCAGGTTGCGTATTGGCCGTGCCGGTACTGGTCAGACTGCGCCGCACATCCAGATTGCGCGAAATCACCAGCACTACGCGGCGGTTTTTGGCGCGCCCGGTGACAGAAGTGTTGGGCGCAATTGGCTGGAACTCGCCGTAGCCGACAGATGCCAGACGGGCCGGGTTAACGCCGTCAATGGCCAGCATGCGCACGATACTGGCCGAGCGTGCCGATGACAGTTCCCAGTTGGTCGGGAACTGCGAGGTGCTTATCGGCTGGTCGTCAGTGAAGCCTTCCACATGAATTGGATTGTCGAAGCGTTTGACGATGCCCGCGACCTTCTCGATGATGGTGAATGCCTTGTCACTGGGCATCGCGTCACCGCTGCCGAACAACATGCTGGAATTGAGTTCGATCTCGATCCAGAGCTCATTGCCGCGAACAGTCATCTGGTCCGACTTGATCAGGTCACCGAACGCATCGCGCACATCCTGAGCGATGGTCTTCAGAGGGTCGTCGGAAGCCTGGCCAATGCCCGCGTCCGTCTGTTCGCTTTCCTTGAGCAACGGCTCGGCAGGTTTTACCGACACCGGGCGCTGCTCACCGATGGGGATCGGCTTCATGGTGCGCTCAGCGTCGTTGAACACGCCTACCAATGCCTGGGAAAGGATTTTGTACTTGCCTTCGTTGACCGACGAAATCGAATACATGACCACGAAGAACGCGAACAGCAGGGTGATGAAGTCGGCGTAGGACACAAGCCAGCGTTCATGATTTTCGTGATCTTCGGGCGGACGACGTCGGGCCATGTCCTGTTACTCCATGAAGCCTTGCAGCTTGAGTTCGATGGAGCGCGGATTTTCACCTTCGGCAATCGACAGCAGGCCTTCGAGCAGCATTTCGCGATAGCGCGACTGACGATGGGCAATTGCCTTGAGCTTGTTGGCAACCGGCAGCAGGATCAGGTTGGCCGTCGCGACACCGTAAATGGTTGCGACGAACGCCACGGCAATACCGCTGCCCAACTGGCTCGGGTCAGCCAGATTGCCCATCACATGAATCAAGCCCATCACAGCGCCGATGATGCCCACGGTCGGCGCGTAGCCGCCCATGCTTTCGAATACCTTGGCGGCCTGAATATCACGGGTTTCCTGAGTAATGAAATCCACCTCAAGAATGCTGCGAATCGCTTCTGGCTCAGCGCCGTCAACCAGCAACTGCAAGCCCTTGCGGGCGTAGCTGTCAGGCTCGGCGTCCGCGACGGACTCAAGACCCAGCAGGCCTTCCTTGCGAGCCGTCATGCTCCAGCCGATCACCCGATCAACGCCGCCAGGCAGATCGATGCGCGGCGGAAAAAGAATCCAGCGGATGATTTTCATGGCGCGCATGAACGCACTCATTGGTGATTGCAACAACGAAGCGCCCAATGTACCGCCCAGCACAATCAGTGCGGCCGGACCATTGAGCAGCGCACTGAGGTGACCGCCTTCGAGAAAGTTACCGCCAATGATCGCGACAAACGCCAGGATAAGACCGATAAGACTCAGTACATCCATCAGATACACGCCTCGACCAGATGCCGACCGATGTCATCCAGGCTGTAGATCGCATCGGCGAGCTCCGCCTTGACGATTGCCATCGGCATGCCGTAGATCACGCAGCTCGCTTCGTCCTGCGCCCATACCGTACTGCCGACCTGCTTGAGCAGACGAGCACCTTCACGGCCGTCAGCCCCCATACCGGTCAGCACGACGGACAGCACTTTGTCGCCGTACGACTTGGCCGCCGAGCCGAAAGTAATGTCGACGCACGGCTTGTAGTTGAGGCGCTCGTCACCCGGCAGAATCTTCACCGTGCCACGGCTGTCGACCATCATCTGTTTGCCACCAGGCGCCAGCAAGGCCAGCCCTGGACGTAACACATCGCCGTCTTCGGCTTCCTTGACGCTGATCTTGCACAGCTTGTCGAGACGCTCGGCGAAGGCCTTGGTAAATGCGGCAGGCATGTGCTGGATCAGCACCAGCGGTGCAGGGAAACTGGCGGGTAGCTGGGTCAAGACACGCTGCAAGGCAACCGGACCGCCCGTGGAAGTACCAATTGCAACCAGCTTGTAGGCTTTGCGCTTGGGCGTGCCAGACGTCGTCGGATGTGCCGGAGCATGAGCGTGTGAGTGAGTAGCAGGCGCAGCGGGGGCAGCAGTGCGCGTCGGCAATGGCGCTCGTGCAGGTGCAGGTGCAGGTGCAGCCGGTGCAGGTGCGCGACTGGACAGCGGCGGCGCGCCTGGCGTTACCGCAGGGGCATGTAACGGAGCATGCGCGGGCGCGGCGCCAAAACTGCTGACGCGGCGGTTACTGCGCGAAATGCTGTTGATCTTCTCGCACAGCAGTTGCTTGACCTTCTGCGGGTTGCGCGAGATATCTTCAAAGTTCTTGGGCAGAAAATCGACTGCACCGGCGTCCAGCGCATCCAGTGTGACGCGTGCGCCTTCGTGGGTGAGCGACGAGAACATCAGTACCGGAGTGGGGATGCGTTGCATGATATGGCGGACGGCTGTGATGCCATCCATCATCGGCATCTCGTAGTCCATGGTGATCACATCAGGCTTGAGCGCCAGTGCCTGTTCAATCGCTTCCTTGCCATTGGTTGCAGTGCCGACGACCTCGATGTTGGGGTCCGAAGAAAGGATTTCCGTAACACGGCGGCGGAAGAAACCGGAATCATCCACCACCAGGACCTTGACTGCCATAAACACTCCAATAGGCGCCGCAGGCAGTCAGAGACTGCCCGCAACCCCAGAATCAAATACGCCGGGCGGCGTAACGCTTGAGCATGCTCGGTACATCGAGAATCAAGGCAATACGACCGTCACCGGTAATGGTGGCGCCCGACATACCCGGCGTACCCTGCAACATCTTGCCCAGCGGTTTGATCACCACCTCTTCCTGACCCACCAACTGGTCGACCACAAAGCCGATCCGCTGGGTGCCGACAGTAAGGATCACGACGTGCCCTTCACGCTGTTCTTCGTGCGCGGCAGAGCTGATCAGCCAACGCTTGAGGTAAAACAGCGGCAGCGCCTTGTCACGTACGATCACCACTTCCTGGCCATCAACGACGTTGGTGGTTGAAAGGTTCAAGTGGAAGATTTCGTTGACGTTGACCAGAGGGAACGCAAACGCCTGGTTGCCCAGCATCACCATCAGGGTCGGCATGATCGCCAGGGTCAACGGGACCTTGATGACGATCTTCGAACCCTGGCCCTTGGTCGAGTAGATATTGATCGAACCATTGAGCTGAGAGATCTTGGTCTTTACCACGTCCATGCCCACACCGCGGCCGGAGACGTCGGAAATCTCGGTCTTGGTCGAGAAACCCGGTGCAAAGATCAGGTTGTAGCAGTCGGAGTCGCTGAGGCGATCGGCGGCATCCTTGTCCATCACCCCGCGCTTGACGGCAATCGAACGCAGGACATTGGGGTCCATGCCTTTGCCGTCATCGGAAATCGACAGCAGGATATGGTCGCCTTCCTGTTCGGCCGAGAGAATCACGCGGCCACCTCGGGACTTGCCCGTGGCTTCGCGCTCTTCCGGTGTCTCGATACCATGGTCTACCGCGTTGCGCACCAAGTGGACCAGCGGGTCGGCAAGCGCCTCGACGAGGTTCTTGTCCAGGTCGGTTTCTTCACCGACCAGTTCCAGATTGATCTCTTTCTTGAGCTGACGCGCCAGGTCACGAACCAGACGCGGGAAGCGACCGAAGACTTTCTTGATCGGCTGCATGCGGGTTTTCATCACCGCAGTCTGCAGATCGGCTGTCACCACATCCAGGTTGGAAACTGCCTTGGACATGGCTTCGTCGCCACTGTTGAGGCCCAGGCGCACCAGACGGTTACGCACCAGCACCAACTCGCCGACCATGTTCATGATCTCGTCAAGGCGCGCAGTGTCGACCCGTACCGTGGTTTCCGCTTCCGAAGCTGCGGGCTTTTCGCTTGGCGCAGAAGCGCGGGCCGGTGCCGCTGCAGCTTTGGCGGGTGCAGCTTCAGCCTTGGCAGCAGGTGCAGGTGCAGGCTTGGCGACGGGCGCTGGTGCAGCAGCAGGCGCTGGCGCCTTGGCCACTACCGCCTGAGGCTCGAATTTGCCTTTGCCGTGCAACTCATCCAGCAGGTTTTCAAATTCGTGATCGGTGATCTCGTCAGACGCCACAGCAGCGACCGGAGCTTTGGCAGCGACTGCCTCTGCAGCGACTGGCGCGACTACGGCACCGTCGAACGAGCCCTTGCCATGCAACTGATCAAGAAGCGCCTCGAATTCGTCGTCGGTAATCTCGTCGCTCGCAGGTGCAGCTGTGCCTGCCCGGGCAGCAGGGGCCGGTGCCGGGGCGACCGCAGCGTCAGCCGCGAACTTGCCCTTGCCATGCAGCTGATCGAGCAGGGATTCAAATTCCTGATCGGTGATTTCATCGCTGGCAGGCGCTTGGGCCGCCGGTGCAGGCGCACTGACCGCTGCAACAGGCTTGCTGCCATGCAGCGAGTCGAGTAATTGTTCGAATTCATCGTCCGTGATGTCATCGCTTGCCGCAGCGGGCTCTGCAACTTCGGCCACGGCCTCTGCGACAGGCTCAGGTTCCGGCTCGGCCGCAACGGCCTCGTCGGCAGACTGAGGCTCGGCCAGACGCGACAGTGCTGCCAGAAGCTCTGGGGTCGCTGCTGTCACATCCGTACGCTCACGGACCTGGCCAAACATGCTGTTGACCGTGTCCAGTGCTTCAAGAACCACGTCCATGAGTTCGGAATCAACGCGCCGCTCACCCTTGCGAAGAATGTCGAACACGTTTTCGGCGATGTGGCAGCACTCCACCAGCTCGTGGAGCTGGAGGAAGCCGGCGCCCCCTTTAACAGTGTGAAAACCGCGAAAAATTGCATTGAGCAGATCAGCATCATCCGGTCGGCTTTCCAGCTCGACCAATTGTTCTGACAACTGCTCCAGAATCTCGCCGGCCTCTACCAGAAAATCCTGAAGGATTTCTTCATCGGCGCCGAAGCTCATGGGGTGCTCCCTAAAATTATCGTCAACAGACCTAGAAGCCGAGGCTCGATAGCAGATCGTCTACATCATCCTGTCCGGATACGACGTCTTCACGTTTATCGGCATGAATCTGCGGACCTTCACCCTGAGCGAGATGTTTTTTAGGATCTTTTTCAGCAAGGATGGATTCAGCGTCATGTTCGATGCCCGCAAAGCGATCAACCTGACTGGCCATGAGCACCAGTTTCAGCAGATTGCTTTCGACTTCAGTGACCAATTGCGTGACGCGCTTGATCACCTGACCTGTAAGGTCCTGATAGTCCTGCGCCAACAGAATGTCATTGAGGTGACCGGCAACCTCGTGAGTTTCCTTTTCGCTACGCGTCAGAAACCCGTCAACGCGTTTGGCCAACTCACGAAATTCGTCCGCACCGATTTCACGGCGCATGAAACGCCCCCAATCAGCACTCAGCGACTTGGCTTCGCTGCTCAAGCCATGCATCAACGGCGTGCTTTGCTCGACCAGGTCCATCGTACGGTTAGCTGCACCTTCGGTCAGCCTCACAACGTACGACAAGCGCTCGGTCGCGTCAGTGATCTGGGACACTTCTTCGGCTTGCGGCATGTGCGGGTCAATTTGAAAATTGACAATTGCACTGTGCAACTCGCGTGTCAGCTTGCCCACTTCCTGATACAGGCCGCGATCGCGCGTCTGATTGAGCTCATGGATCAGTTGCACAGCTTCGCCGAATCGGCCTTTTTCAAGGCTGGTGACCAGTTCCTGCGCGTGTTTCTTTAGGGTCGACTCAAAGTCACCCATCGAATCTTTGGTATCCATAGCGCCCTCGCGGCATGCATCAGCTATTGACGCGTTCGAAGATCTTGTCGATCTTTTCGCTCAGCACTTGGGCCGTGAAAGGCTTGACGACATAACCGTTCACCCCGGCCTGGGCAGCTTCGATGATCTGCTCACGCTTGGCTTCTGCTGTAACCATCAGAACGGGAAGGTTCTTGAGGCGCTCGTCCAGGCGAACCTGACGCAGCAGATCGATACCGGACATGCCAGGCATGTTCCAGTCCGTCACCAGAAAATCAAAGGCGCCGCTTTGCAGCATCGGCAGCGCGGTCAGACCGTCATCTGCTTCAGATGTGTTGGTAAACCCCAGGTCACGCAACAGGTTCTTGATGATCCGCCGCATCGTTGAGAAGTCATCAACGATGAGGATTTTCATGTTCTTGTCCAATTCGACCTCCAAGCAGTCTTTAACGCGTTCAGCACCTGAACACGCTGTTCAATCAAATACTGGCACAGCACAACCCAGCTGTACGAAACGACGACGGGCTTGGTAAAACGACAGGCACAGACCCCAAGCGACAGCCCATCGAGGCGCTGCCCGACAGGCTCCTGCCGTGTCTATCCTGTTACCACGTAACGCTTTGCACAGCCGGCTTGCAGATACCGCACGACGTAACGTCGGGCGTTATCTGTCAACGCGCTCGCCACTCCCCCAAACGCCCTCGCAAACGAGCTGCGCACTGGCTGTGTAACTGACTGACTCGCGATTCGCTGACCCCCAGGACCTCTCCGATCTCTTTGAGGTTCAGTTCTTCGTCGTAGTACAGTGCCAGGACCAGCCGCTCACGCTCCGGCAGGTTGGCAATTGCATCGGCCAACGCAGCCTGGAAGCGCTCGTCTTCCAGGTCGCGTGACGGTTCGAGCGAACCGCTGGCCCCGTCCTCGTGCAACCCTTCATGATCGCCGTCCTGTAAAAGGTCGTCGAAACTGAAAAGGCGACTGCCCAAGGTGTCATTCAAAATCCCGTAATAATCATCGAGACTCAACTGGAGTTCGGCAGCAACCTCGTGATCTTTAGCGTCACGTCCGGTTTTCGCTTCAATTGCCCGTATTGCATCACTGACCATGCGCGTATTGCGATGCACCGAGCGGGGTGCCCAGTCACCTTTGCGCACTTCATCCAGCATCGCGCCACGTATGCGAATACCGGCATAAGTTTCGAAACTCGCGCCCTTGGTCGAGTCGTATTTGGTCGAAACCTCGAGCAGACCGATCATCCCTGCCTGGATCAGGTCTTCGACCTGAACACTGGCTGGCAAACGGGCCAGCAGGTGATAAGCGATACGCTTGACCAGCGGCGCGTAGCGCTCGATCAGCTCGTACTGCGAATTACGGGAGGCCTTGCTGTACATCTGGTAGCCGCTCGCTGTCATTGGACAGGCCCCGCGCTGGTCTGGTGAACAAGTCGCTCAACGAAGAACTCAAGGTGGCCCCTTGGGTTGGCTGGCAGTGGCCAGGTATCAACCTTCTGGGCGATCGCCTTGAAAGCAAGCGCGCATTTGGAACGCGGGAAGGCTTCATAGACGGCCCGCTGCTTCTGCACTGCCTTGCGAACGCATTCGTCGTAAGGCACAGCGCCGACGTATTGCAGCGCAACATCGAGAAAGCGATCCGTCACCTTGGTCAGCTTGGCAAACAGGTTGCGGCCTTCCTGCGGGCTCTGCGCCATATTGGCCAGAACACGGAAGCGGTTCATGCCGTAATCGCGGTTCAGCAGCTTGATCAGGGCATAGGCGTCAGTGATCGAGGTGGGCTCATCGCACACCACCAGCAACACTTCCTGAGCGGCGCGCACAAAGCTCACGACCGATTCGCCAATCCCCGCTGCCGTGTCGATGACCAGCACGTCGAGATTGTCGCCAATCTCGCTGAACGCCTGAATCAACCCCGCGTGTTGCGCAGGCGACAAGTGCACCATGCTTTGAGTGCCGGAAGCAGCAGGTACGATGCGAACACCGCCTGGCCCCTGCAAGAGCACATCACGCAATTCGCAACGCCCTTCAATGACGTCCGCCAGCGTGCGCTTGGGCGTCAGCCCCAGAAGGACATCGACATTGGCCAGACCCAGATCGGCATCCAGCAGCATGACGCGTCGGCCAAGCTCGGCCAGAGCCAGTGAAAGATTCACTGAAACGTTAGTCTTACCGACGCCACCTTTGCCGCCGGTCACCGCGATAACCTGTACGGGATGCATGCTGCCCATGTTATTTCTTTACCTTGTCTTGCGTAGACCGAAACCACATTACAGGCTGCACGGTGGCGAAAGAACAGCGCCGGGCAGACCATCGATGCAGGGACATTCCAATCATATCCATCACTTAACCCACCCTCTTGCCCGGTGTGTGGTAGAGGTCGGCGAACATATCAGCCATCGCTTCCTCGCTAGGCTCGTCTTGCATTTGTATGCTCACCGCGCGGCTTACCAGTTGATGACGACGCGGAAGATGCAAATCGTCCGGAATACGAGGGCCGTCAGTCAGGTAAGCAACAGGCAATTCGTGACTGATCGCCAGGCTCAACACTTCGCCGAGACTGGCTGTTTCATCCAGCTTGGTCAGAATGCATCCGGCCAGGCCACAACGTTTGTAACTGTGATAGGCCGCCGACAGCACCTGCTTCTGGCTGGTAGTTGCCAGGACCAGATAATTGCGCGACTTGATGCCACGGCCCGCCAGGCTCTCCAGTTGCATGCGCAACGCAGGATCGCTGGCTTGCAGGCCTGCGGTATCAATCAACACCACACGCTTGCGCAAAAGGGGCTCAAGCGCCTGAACCAGCGACTGACCAGGATCGACATGGGTAACCGGCACGTTGAGGATGCGACCCAGTGTCTTGAGCTGCTCCTGCGCGCCGATACGGAAACTGTCCATGCTGACCAGCGCGATGTTCTGCGGACCGTATTTCAGGACGTAGCGGGCAGCCAGTTTGGCCAGCGTCGTGGTCTTGCCCATGCCGGCAGGGCCGACCATGGCGATCACACCGCCCTCTTCCAATGGCTCGGTATCCGGTACGGCAATCATCCGCGCCAAGTGCGCGAGCAACATGCGCCAGGCCTGACGAGGCTCGTCGATTTCAGGAATCATCGACAACAGGTCACGTGAGAGCGGACCGGACAAGCCGACGCGCTGCAGACGGCGCCACAGGTTGGCCTGCTGCGGACGGCTGCCTTGCAACTGGTTCCAGGCCAGGGAGCCGAGCTGGACTTCCAGCAATTCGCGCAGGCCGTTCAATTCGGAACGCATCGAATCATACGCGCGCTGCCCGCCAGCAGGTTCGGCGGCAGGCGCTGGCGCGTAGGCGAAAGGACGTGGTGGCTCTTCAAGCGTCGGTTCGATGTGAGTGTCGACTGCGCTGACCGGCTTGCCGGAAAACAGCTGCAGATTGACCGAGGCATCGCTGTCGCTGCGATTGTTCAGCTCGGCCTGAGCGGAGACGATACGCGACTGTGTCTTGCGCAGTTCGTCTTCAAGCTCCATGTTCGGTACACGAGGTGCCAGCGCCGACAGCTTGTAATCCAGAGCGGCAGTCAGCTCGACGCCACCGGCGATGCGGCGGTTGCCAATGATGGCCGCCTCGGCGCCCAGCTCATCGCGAACCAGCTTCATGGCTTGACGCATATCGGCGGCGAAAAATCGCTTAACTTGCATGACTCACTACCTCAGCCGTTCGGCCCGACAGTCGCTACGATGGTTACTTGCTTGTTGTCAGGAATTTCCTGATACGCCAGCACATGCATGTTCGGTACAGCCAATCGTCCAAATCGTGACAGCATCGCCCGAATCGGACCGGCCACCAGCAGTATCACCGGCGACCCTTGCATTTCCTGACGCTGAGCTGCCTCGATCAACGAACGCTGAAGCTTCTCAGCCATGCTTGGCTCGAGAAGAACGCCTTCTTCCTGACCCTGACCAGCCTTCTGCAAACTATTGAGCAATATCTGTTCCAACCTTGGTTCCAGAGTGATGACAGGCAGCTCCGGCTCAATGCCTACAATGCTTTGCACGATTGCGCGGCTCAAACCGACGCGAACCGCCGCCACCAAAGCGGCGGTATCTTGACTCTTGCTGGCATTGTTGGCGATGGCTTCTGCAATGCTGCGGATGTCACGCACCGGTACATGTTCGGCAAGCAGGGCTTGCAGCACGTTGAGCAAAGCCGACAGCGAAAGAACACCCGGCACCAGCTCTTCAGCCAGCTTGGGCGAGCTCTTGGCCAACAATTGCATCAATTGCTGGACCTCCTCGTGGCCGATCAGTTCATGCGAGTGCTTGTAAAGAATCTGGTTAAGGTGAGTGGCCACTACCGTACTGGCGTCTACCACGGTGTAGCCAAGCGACTGCGCCTGGCTGCGCTGACTGATCTCGATCCAGACCGCCTCAAGGCCAAATGCCGGATCTCTGGCGGTAATACCATTGAGCGTACCGAACACCTGTCCAGGGTTGATAGCCAGCTCGCGGTCAGGGTAGATCTCTGCTTCCGCGAGAATCACGCCCATCAGCGTCAACCGATAGGCGCTGGGCGCCAGGTCAAGGTTGTCGCGGATGTGCACGGTCGGCATCAGGAAACCCAGTTCCTGGGACAGCTTCTTGCGCACGCCCTTGATACGCGCCAGCAACTGCCCGCCCTGGTTACGGTCCACCAGCGGAATCAGGCGGTAGCCCACCTCAAGGCCGATGATGTCGATCGGCGTAACGTCATCCCAGCCGAGCTCCTTGGAGTCCAGCACACGGGTTGGCGATGGCAGCAGATCCTGCTGACGCTGAACTTCGGCCAGCGCCTCGACCTTTACCTGATGCTCTTTCTTCCACAGCAGGTACGCGGCACCGGCAGCCACCAGACCCAGGCTGATGAACGAGAAGTGCGGCATGCCCGGCACCAGCCCCATCACAATCATGATTGCAGCGGAAACTGCCAGTGCCTTGTGAGAGGTAAACATCTGACGATTGATCAGCTTGCCCATTTCTTCCGAACCGGAAGCACGGGTCACCATGATCGCAGCAGCCGTGGACAGCAGCAGTGATGGCAATTGCGCCACCAAACCGTCACCGATGGTCAGCAGGGTGTAAACACGGCCTGCGTCGGCAAAGGTCATGTTGTGTTGCATGATACCGACGAGCATGCCGCCGATGAGGTTGATGAACAGAATCAGCAGGCCCGCGATGGCGTCGCCGCGCACAAATTTGCTGGCACCGTCCATGGAGCCGTAGAACTCAGCTTCCTGAGCCACTTCGGAACGGCGGCGCTTGGCTTCAGGCTGATCGATAAGGCCGGCGTTGAGATCGGCATCGATTGCCATCTGCTTGCCGGGCATCGCATCAAGGGTAAAACGCGCACTCACTTCAGAGATACGGCCGGCACCCTTGGTGATTACAACGAAGTTGATGATCATCAGAATCGCGAACACTACGATACCGACTACATAGTTGCCGCCGATCACAACCTCACCAAAGGCCTGAATCACCTTGCCCGCGGCGGCGTGACCGTCCTGACCGTGAAGCATGACCACGCGTGTCGATGCGACGTTAAGCGCCAGACGCAACAGCGTTGCCACCAGCAGAATGGTCGGAAACACCGAGAAATCGAGGGGCCGCAGCGCATAGACGCAGACCAGCAGGACGACGATAGACAGCGCAATGTTGAACGTGAAGAACACGTCCAGCAGGAAAGGTGGCATGGGCAACATCATCATTGCCAGCATGACCAACAACAACACAGGTACGCCCAACTGGCCACGGCCAAGGCCTGACAGATTGCTGCGTGCGCTATTGAATATCTGAGAGCGATCCACTGATTCTTTTACCTGCGCACTAGATCAAAACTTTGACGCCGTAGGCGACCTGTAATGACTTATTGCAAAAAGCTGTCCAACTTTTCAAAAGCCCACAACTGCGGGCCTGAAACGCCAGTGCGTCAGGGAATAGCGATCAACGGCGACCCCATGTCAACAGACAGAGGAGCGTCAATGCGGCGGTCAGGAATCGCGCTGCAAATCAGTCGGGATCGGCACGTCACCCAGCGGATCGGGACGCTTGCCCTGCCCCGCATGGAATTGGCGGATTTGATAGACGTAAGCCAACACCTGAGCAACCGCCAGGTAAAGCCCGGCAGGGATCTCCTGCTCGATCTCGGTGCTGTAGTAGATGGAGCGGGCCAACGCCGCCGACTCCAGAATAAGGATCTGGTTGTGCGCGCCAATCTCGCGAATCTTCAACGCCATCAGATCGGTGCCTTTGGCGAGCAGCATAGGCGCCCCGCCCTGCTCGGGATCGTATTTCAAGGCCACAGCAAAATGAGTCGGGTTGGTAATGATAACGTCCGCCTCGGGGATCGACGCCATCATGCGGCGCTGGGACATCTCGCGCTGCAACTGGCGAATCCGCTGCTTGATCTCCGGACTGCCCTCGCTGTTCTTGTGCTCATCACGTACTTCCTGCTTGGTCATCAGCAGTTTCTTGTGAGCTTCCCACAGCACGAACGGCACATCGGCCGCAGCGATGAAGATCAGCCCGCACGCCATCCAGAAACTGCTCCAGCCCACCACTTGCAGACTGTGAATGATCGCCTGCTCCAACGGCTCATGAGCAATGGCCACCAGGTCGTTGCGCTCTTTACTGAGCACCACCAGCGCAACCGCAAGAATGATCAGAAATTTGGCGAACGACTTGAGCAGCTCAACCAGGGCGTGAGGCGAAAACATCCGTTTGAGGCCCGCTGCCGGATTCATGCGGCTGAACTTGGGCGCCAGCGATTTGGTGGCGAACAACCAGCCCCCCAGCATGATCGGCCCGACCAGCGCTGCCATCAGCATGGCAATCAGAAACGGAAGCACGACGACCAGAGCGTGCAAACCCGAACTGAGCAGCGCCTTGCCCATGTAGTCCTGATCCATCAGCGTCTCTCGACTGATGGTGAAATTGTCGCGCATCAATTCGGACATCATCTGCGCAATACCCCCGCCGAACCACAACAGCCCGCCGGCCCCCATCAGCATCACCACCAGCGTGGTCAGCTCCTTGGAGCGCGCAATCTGACCCTCGGCACGAGAGTCCTTGACCTTTTTATCCGTGGGGTCTTCTGTCTTGTCCTGACCATTCTCGTTTTCTGCCATCTCAACGAGCCCTCACCATGTCGCGCAAACCCTGCAAAGCCTCTACGGCCAAGGGCTGATACTGATTGAGGATATCGGCCATGGTCATCCACAGAATGACCATGCCGAGCACGAGCGTCAGCGGAAAACCGATGGAAAAGATATTGAGCTGCGGTGCGGCGCGCGTCATGACGCCAAACGCGATGTTGATGATCAGTAACGCAGTGATGGCGGGCAAGACAAGTCGCAGACCAGAACTCATTACCCAGCCAAGCCCGGTCGCCAGCTCCCAGAAGTTATTGACCAGCAGACCGCTGCCCACCGGCATGGTGGTGAAGCTTTCCACGACGACCTCAAGCACCACCAGATGGCCGTTCATGGCCAGAAACAGCAGCGTGACCAGCATGGTGAAAAACTGCCCGATGGTTGCCGAGGAGACACCGTTGGTAGGGTCGACCATGGACGCGAAGCCCATCCCCATCTGGGTCGAGATGATCTGACCGGCGATAACGAAGATATGGAAGAACAGCTGCAGTGCCAACCCCATACCGGCGCCAATGATGATCTGCTCGCCGATCAACAGCAGCGCGCTGAGATCGAGTGCCTGCACTACGGGCATGGCAGGCAGGACCGGCGCGACCACAACCGTGATCGCCACAGCAAAATACAGACGGATGCGCCGGGGAACCAGCGTCGTACCAAAGATCGGCATCGTCATCAGGACAGCGACGATACGAAACAATGGCAGCATGAAGCTGGCAACCCAGGTACTGATCTGGGCATCGGTCAGTGCAAGCATCGGTTGCATGCAGCGCTAGCCGATCAGCGTCGGAATACTGTTGTACAGAGACAGCATGTATTCCATGAATATTTTCAACAACCAGGGGCCAATCACGATCAACGTGATCAGCATTACGATCAGACGCGGCAGAAAGCTCAACGTCTGTTCGTTGATCTGGGTGGCCGCCTGAAACATGGCGACCAGCAGACCGCAGATCAGGCTCGGCACCACGAGTATTGCAACCAGCACGGTGGTCAGCCACAGCGCTTCACGAAACAGATCGATCGCGACTTCTGGCGTCATTGGTCAGACTCCTCAGCAAAACCACTCATACGCCACCGAAACTTCCAGCCAGCGTGCCGACTATCAACGCCCAGCCATCCACCAGCACGAACAGCATGATCTTGAAAGGCAGGGAGATGATCAGCGGCGACAGCATCATCATGCCCATCGCCATCAACACACTGGCCACAACGAGGTCGATGATCAGGAACGGAATAAAGATCATGAAGCCGATCTGAAAAGCCGTCTTGAGCTCCGAGATAACGAAAGCCGGTACCAGAATCGTCAACGGCGCGGCGTCCGGCGTTGCGATATCGGTACGCTTGGACAAACGCATGAACAACTCAAGGTCGCTGGTGCGGGTCTGCGCCAGCATGAAATCCTTGATTGGCACCTGAGCCTTGGCCACCGCATCCTGAGCCGTCAACTGCTCAGCCAGATAAGGCTGCAATGCATCCTGATTCACCCGGTCAAACACCGGGGCCATGATGAACATGGTCAGAAACAGCGCCATGCCAGTGAGGATTTGGTTGGACGGCGTCTGTTGCAGACCCAGGGCCTGACGAAGGATGGAAAACACGATGATGATGCGGGTGAAACTCGTCATCAGCATGACGAACGCCGGGATAAAACTCAGCGCCGTCATGATCAGCAGGATCTGCAGGCTGACCGAGTACTCCTGCTGACCATCCGCGCCATTGGACAGCGTGATCGCCGGGATTGAAAGTGGATCGGCTGCCAGCGCCAGCGGCGCCGCCATCACTAACAGCAGCAGAATCAGGAAACGCGAGGCGCCCATTACTTCTTGTCCTTATCCTTGCCCATCAGCTCCAGCAGACGCTGAGCGAATTCAGGGGTCGCCTGCTCGCGCACCGGCACTTGCACAGGCTCTTTGAGCACATGCAAAGGCGTGATGCTGCCCGGCGAGATACCCAACAGAACCTGTTCGTTGCCAACCTGCACCAGCACCAGTCGATCACGCGGACCAATGGCCCGCGAACTCACCAGTTCTATCACCTGACTGTTGTTCGGCCCGGCACGCTGTACCCGACGCATGACCCATGCCAGGACGAAGATCAGGCCGATGACCAGCAGCAGACCGAACAGCAGTTGCGCCACCTGTCCGCCCACACCGCTGGATACGCTGTTGGCTACTTGTGCAGGAGCCGCCGGTGCCGCCTGCGTAGCGGGCTCAACTGCCCACACCAGAGCAGGCAGCATCAGCAGAACGCTCAGCAAGCGCCTCACTTAGCGCAACTTCTTGATGCGTTCACTTGGGCTGATCACGTCAGTCAGACGGATACCGAACTTCTCGTTGACCACAACCACTTCACCATGGGCAATCAGTGTGCCGTTGACCAACACGTCCAGCGGCTCACCGGCAAGACGATCCAGCTCGATCACCGAACCCTGGTTGAGCTGCAGCAGGTTGCGGATGTTGATGTCCGTGCTGCCCACCTCCATCGAGATCGACACAGGGATGTCCAGAATCACATCCAGGTTCGGACCATCCAGCGTCACCGGCGCAGTGTTTTTCGGCACGCTGCCGAACTCTTCCATCGCCATGCGATTGGTCGCATTGCCTGCGTCAGCGGCCAGCAGCGCGTCGATGTCATCCTGACCACCTTCACCGGCTTCACCCAATGCAGCAGCCCACTCATCGGCCAGTGCCTGGTCTTCAGCAGACGTCATATCGTTTTCATCAGCCATCGGTTGTCCTCTGCGAACAGTCATTCAATTACGCAACAATTTCCGACGTCGACCTTGAAGGTCAGCGCCGCGCTATGGGTTCGATTACTTGCAGGGCCATCTTGCCCTTGTGCGAGCCGAGCTTGACCTTGAACGACGGCACGCCGTTGGCCCGCAGGACCAGCGAGTCGGCCAGTTCGATCGGAATCACGTCGCCAGGCCGCATGTGCAAAATATCGCGCAAGGGCAACTGGCGCTGGGCAATGGTGGTGCTCAGCGGCACATTGACGTCCAGCACGTCTTCCTTGAGCGCATTGACCCAGCGCTCATCCTGATCATCGAGATCCGACTGAAAACCGGCGTCGAGCATTTCGCGGATCGGCTCGATCATCGAATACGGCATGGTCACGTGCAAATCGCCGCCGCCGCCATCGAGTTCGATATGGAACGTTGAAATCACCACCGCTTCGCTCGGACCGACAATGTTGGCCATGGCCGGGTTAACTTCCGAGTTGATGTACTCGAAGTTCACTTCCATGATCGCCTGCCAGGCTTCCTTGAGGTCGATGAAGGCCTGATCCAGCACCATGCGAACAACACGCAGCTCGGTTGGTGTGAATTCACGGCCTTCGATCTTGGCGTGGCGACCGTCGCCGCCAAAAAAATTGTCTACCAGCTTGAACACCAGCTTGGCGTCGAGGATGAACAACGCGGTACCGCGCAACGGTTTGATCTTGGCCAGGTTGAGGCTGGTAGGCACGTACAGCGAATGCACGTACTCACCGAACTTCATGACCTGAACGCCTCCGACCGCCACGTCCGCCGAACGGCGCAGCAGGTTGAACATGCTGATACGCGTGTAGCGGGCAAATCGCTCGTTGATCATTTCCAGGGTCGGCATGCGACCCCGGACGATTCGGTCCTGACTGGTCAGGTCATAGCTCTTGACGCTGCCCGGCTCGCCAACGGCTTCAGTCTGGACCATACCATCGTCAACGCCATGCAGCAGCGCGTCGATTTCATCCTGGGACAGCAGGTCTTGCACGGCCATGTGTGGGTCCTACTGCAATACGAAATTAGTGAACAGCAGCTGTTCGATCACAGTCTTGCCGAGTTCTTTCTGTGCCACTTCCTGAATGCTCGCGGTCGCTTTCTGACGCAGCATTTCCTGACCGATCGGCGAGGCCAGCGAATCAAAAGGAATGGCCGCGAACAGCATGACCAGATTGTTGCGAATCACCGGCATATGCGCCTTCAAGGCCTCCATGTCGGCAGCATTGCGCCCCAGCATGGTAATACTGACCTGCATGTAGCGCTGGCGACCGCCGGCATTGAAGTTAACGACGAAAGCAGGCGTGAGTGGCTCGAACACCGCCACCGGCTTGACGTTGGCTGCAGCTGCAGCTACTGCCGGATCAGGTTTGCTTTCACCCTTGTGCATCAGGAACCAGGTTGCCCCCACCGACAGGCCGACGGCAAGAAGCAACGCCACAACCGCAACGATGATGAGCTTGAGCTTACCTTTGGTTGCGGGGTCTTTAACTTCTTCGCTCTTCGCCATGCCAATAATCCGTCACTATTCAAGAGGTTCTTCAATATGTGACAGGGGCTGAGCAAGTGTTATGCCAGAGTTGAAAGAAGTCAGGACTCAACGGACACAAATAGATACCACTCGGCGCCGACACACGGATCAGGCGAGCATTACAGGCGGGAACCTTCAGCGCGAGAAGCGCGGCAGATTTCGCGATCCCACCTGCCCCATGGTGACATAGGTCAACCGTGGGGCAAGTCGGTGCGCTTCAGTGAGCGTCAGGCGTAGTAATCGATTTCGCTGCTGCCTATCACGCGTGCCGCTGGCTGGCTGACCGGGATAGCCGCATCGACCGTCGCAGCGTCATCCAGGGTATCGCCAGAGCCCATGCCATTGCCGCGTCCGCCGCGCTGAGCGCGACTGGCCTGTTCCTGAGCCTGCTGCTGGGCCTGTTGCTGCGACTGATCCGACACGTTGACGTCTACCTGGCCAAGACCCTGCTGGACGAACGATTCACGCAGACGCGACATCTGGCTTTCAAGCGCGTCGCGTACACCCAAGTGGGCGCTCATGAATGTCACCTGAGTCTGCTGGTCTGGCGCCATGTTGACGCGAATATCCAGACGGCCGAGCTCGGCAGGTTCCAGCTTGATGTCCGCCGACTTCAGATTCTGGCTCGACAGGTACATCACTCGGTCAACGATCCCTTCCGTCCAGCCGCTCTGGTGCATGGCCAGTGGCTGGCTCATCAACGGGGCACTGGCAGGCGTTGCGGCAACCCGGGCAGGCTGGGCAGCTTGACTCAATGCCGCAAGGCGGTCGGCAAAGTTATCGACACGTGTATCGCCGGCGGCACTCTTGACATCTTTCAAGCCCTCACCGATCAGGCCACTGAACGACTTGTCGCTGCTTTCGGTGCTACTGCCTTCCGATGGCTGCTGCTCGGTCAGGGCCGCCAGGTTATTGGCGACATTCTGCGAAGGATCCGCTTCGGCATTCGCCGGCGTCGCCTTAATGGCGGCCTGGGCGTTTTGCCCAGCCAGCTGTGTCTTGGCACTGGCGTTTTCCAGTGCCAGTTGCACCGCGTCCAGGCCGTCCAGTGGATCCGCTTCAGGGTTGAACGATGCTTGCGCCACCACCGGTGCCGCAACGGTACTCGCGACCAGGGCGACAGCGGGCGAAGCCTTGGCGTCGCCGGCCGGTTTGGCTGCTACGGGTGTCGGGGGCAAGGCTGGTGCCTGGGCAGCCAATGCTTGCAGCGCAGGGTCCAGAAGAGGATCGATGACCACTTGCGCCTCGACTGTCGCGGGGTCGACTGACACTTGGGCATCCGCAGCATCGGCAGCCTTGCCGTCATCGGCAGAGGCAGCGGCGCCATTGGCAGGCAAGTCGTTGCCGCTATCGGCAACCGTCGACTGGTCAGCGGCAGCAGTCTTGTCGTCGTCGGGCTTGCCCTTGCCGCTCGCTACCTTGTCCTTGTCGGGCAAGGCCTTGTCGCGTCCCGTCCTGGCTTGCACGTCATCGCGAGCGGGAACGGCGTCTTTGGCCTGTTTGGCATAGACGTTGGAAAAGCTGGAAGCCTCGTCCTTGCTGCTGTCAGCCGACTTGAGCGCGTTGTTGGCGGTACTCGACCGGGAGGCCGCGGTCGTGTTGGCCTGAAGAAGTGCGTTGGTAGCGAGGGGCATTTTGGTCTCCGCATGAGCTGCTTGTTACCGTGGTAACAGCAAGATACGGGCCAATGCGCAGATGACGACTGATACAGAGCCGTCGACAGTTCAATCGATGAAAAACTGGCGCTCGGCATTGAAGAGCCGTCGAACCGTCAGATATTCGGTGTCGATCTTGCCGATCAACTCTGTCAGCCCCGAGCTTTCCTGCTGGCGGGCCCGCTCCTCAAGCTGACGACAGAGCTCGGAGAGGCGCAACGCGCCCATGTTGCTACTGCTGCCCTTGAAGCTGTGGGCCGTCAGGCTCAAGGCCTGCAAGTCAGGATTACGGTCATCGGCAGCGGATCGCAGTTGCAGGAGCCGCAGCTCGGAATCCTTGAGAAACACATCCAGCAACGTCGGATACTCATCTTCCATGACGTCTTGCAAGGCACTTAACACACTGTAATCCAGATGAATCGACACTTGCTCACTCCTTGATCAAGACTCCGGGGCCGATTATGCCACTCACTCCCAGAAAAATTCCACGCTGGCCGTCCTGCCATCCGTAGACCATCGAGCCTGACGGCTCAGTTCACGCACCAATCGCATCCCCCGACCGTACAGCTCGTCTTCAGCCGGTTCAAGGTTCAGGACATAAGGCGCATCGAATCCGTCACCACTGTCTTCAACACTGATGGTCAGACGACCACCCTGCCCCATGGGTTCAATCTGCACACTCACGCGCACGAAACCGTCCTGAAGTGCCTCCAGACGTGATGCGCGTTGCTCATAATAGCGGGCAAACCCCAGCGCATCATGTTTGAGCGACGAATCAAGCCCCAGCACGCCGTGCTCCAGCGCGTTGCTGTAGAGCTCGCCCATCACCGCATGCAGGGCACCACCCTGACTGCGAAGACCGTGCACCTCCAGCAGCAGCTGCAATATATAGGGCAAAGGGTTGAAACGTCTGAGGGTGGAGGCCCTGAACTCGAAGCTGGCCGACCAGTCCAGAGGGCTCGATGCTCCGCTATCGGAATAGGTCAGCGTCGGCAACGAATCAGACACTTCATCTGTGGCCGTGATCTCCAGCAGGCTGACGTCGTCACGCGCCTTGCCGCCAAAATCATTCAATGCGTGAAGAATCTCTTCGATCAACAAGTCTGGCTGAAGGTTGGCCGCCAGTACGTCGCGCAAGCGCTGTACGCCAAACAACTGATCGTGACTGTCGCTGGTGTCGAGCACGCCATCGGACAGCAGGAATATACGATCACCCGGAGCCAACGGATGAACCTCGGTACGAGGATCGAAACCATTGACACTGAGCACGCCAAGGGGCAAATGACGCGAAGCCAGCGGGACTCGCTCGCTCCGGTCAGCCCGTAGCAGGTAGCCATCGGGCAGACCGCCATTCCAGACCTCGACCTGACGCCGCTCGAGATTGACGCACAGCAACGTAGCGCAGCAAAACATGTCAACCGGCAGGATGCGCTTGAGCTTGGCGTTCATCTCTCTGAGTATTTCCACAAGGCCGTAGCCCTTGGCGGTCATGCCATAGAACACCTCAGCAAGCGGCATGGCACCCACGGCAGCCGGCAGGCCATGCCCTGTGAAGTCACCCAGCAGTACATGCATATGCCCGGCGGGCGTGTAGGCCGCCAGCATCAGGTCGCCGTTGAACAACGCGTAAGGAGACTGCAGATAACGGATATTGGCCGCGCCCAGGCACCCCGAGTGCGCGATCTGATCAAATACCGCCTTGGCGACACGCTGTTCATTGAGTAGGTACTCGTGGTGCGTCGCAATCAGGTCGCGCTGTTGAAGAACCGTCTCCTGCAGCAGTCTGAGACGGTTCATCGCGTTGATTTTGGCGGCCAGTACCAACGGGTTGTAAGGTTTGGAGATGAAATCATCGCCACCAGCATCCAGACAACGCGCCAGCGCCTCACCCTGGGTGAGTGACGTCAGGAATATGATCGGCACCAGCGCTTCACCGGCCATGGCCTTGATCCGACGCGCCGCCTCGAAGCCGTCCATCAACGGCATCATTGCGTCCATCAGAATCAGATGTGGGCGTTCGGAACTGAATAACGCCACGGCCTCCAGCCCATTGGCAGCACTCAACACCCAATGCCCCTGCCGCGCCACGATTGTGGCGAGCAGCAATCGGTCGCTGGCGCTGTCGTCAGCGATCAGAATGCGCAAGCCTTTCGGTACCGGGAGCAAGCGTCAGCTCAACTGGAACAGCTTGGAGAAATTCGAGATGGCCAGGATCTTGAAGACATCAGACGTGCAATTGATGAGTCGGACCTGAGCCCGTTCGCCGCCAGCGTGATCGCGCAACAGCAACAGCATCCCCAATGCCGAGCTGTCCAGATAATGCGTATCGCGAAGGTCGACCACATAGTTCAGGTCGTAAGGGTAACTTTCATACGCGCTTCGAAACGCTTGGTGCATCGCAAAATCGAAACGACCTTCAACCAGTAGCGTCAGCTGCCGTTTGTCGGGAGAAAGCTCGGATGTCACTGTCATGGGATCCCTCAAGTGTTTCATCGCCGAGACGATGTGAGCTTAGACCAGCCTGAGCAATTGCCCATCACAGTCAGAACTGTTCGTGGCGGGGCAACCGCTGGGACAATTCGTCCAACAGCTTTTGCTCCCGCTTGTCTTCCAGCTTGCGTGCCTCATCCATGTAGCGCTGCACCAGCTTGCGCAAGCCTTCGACCCGCGCATAACACGCCTGCCAGGCACCGCGGGCCTTTTCCAGATTGACCTTGTGCCATTCAAGACTTTTGTACTGCTGTGCGACGGCGGTATCGAGCTGGCTGAGAAACCGCTGGTAGCCCAGCAGCCATTGACCGGAGACGCCGGCACTGCCTCGCTCGAGCCATTGCTGCTGATAGTCCTGGCGAAACTGGTCCAGTTCCTGAAGCTTGTTGTTGGCGAGATTGACCTGCCCTTGAAAATGCCCGAGACGCTGGGCCGCGGCACGCTCGGCGGCCTCCGCCATCTCGACGACTGGCGCCAGACGCGCCGCTCGACTCTGAGCCATGGTCTATCAGCCGCCAGGAGCCGGGCCGAACACCGAAGCCAACGCTTCGCCGCTGGCCTGCATGCTTTCGTTGTCGTGCAAACCCTGGCGCTGGTAGCGCACCAGCACAGGCTGAAGTGCGATGGCCATGTCGGTCTCCCGATCACCGCCAGCCACATAGGCACCCACGCTGATCAGGTCACGAGCCTGCTGATAGCGCGACCACAGCTGCTTGAAATGCTGGGCACGGGCCATGTGCTCCGGGCTGACCACGGCGGGCATGACTCGGCTGATGGATGCCTCGATATCGATAGCGGGGTAATGCCCTTCTTCAGCCAGTCGGCGTGACAGCACGATGTGGCCGTCAAGCACGCCACGCGCAGAGTCGGCAATCGGGTCCTGCTGATCATCGCCTTCGGACAACACGGTATAAAACGCAGTGATCGAGCCACCCCCCGCTTCGGCATTACCGGCACGTTCGACCAGCTTGGGCAGACGGGCAAACACTGACGGTGGATAACCCTTGGTGGCGGGCGGCTCGCCAATGGCCAGGGCGATTTCCCGCTGGGCCTGGGCAAAGCGGGTCAGCGAATCCATCAGCAGCAGGACATTCTTGCCCTGATCGCGAAAATATTCGGCAATGCGCGTGCAGTACATGGCAGCGCGCAGCCGCATCAACGGCGCATCATCCGCTGGCGAGGCTACGACAACTGAACGCTTCAGGCCCTCCTCACCAAGAATGTGCTCGATGAATTCCTTGACCTCGCGGCCGCGTTCACCAATCAGACCCACAACGATGATGTCCGCCTCGGTAAAGCGGGTCATCATGCCCAACAGTACACTCTTGCCCACGCCGGTACCGGCAAACAGGCCGAGGCGCTGACCGCGCCCCACTGTCAATAAACCGTTGATGCAGCGGATACCGACATCGAGCGGCTGGCTGATGGGGTCGCGCTTGAGTGGGTTGATTGTCGGACCGTCCATTGGCACCCAGTCTTCAGCCTTGATCGGCGGACGACCATCCAACGGGCGACCCGCGCCATCCAGTACGCGGCCAAGCATGCTCATGCCCATGGGCAAGCGGCCGGTATCGGCCAGCGGCACCACTCGGGCACCTGGCGCAATACCAGCGACACTGCCGACTGGCATCAGGAACACCTTGCCACCCGAAAAACCCATTACCTCAGCTTCGACTTCCACCGGGTGATGGCTGTCATCGTTGATCACTACGCAGCGGCTGCCCATTGCAGCACGCAAGCCTTCCGCTTCAAGCGTCAGACCTACCATACGCAGCAAACGCCCCTCCACCACCGGCTGCGCAGGCAGGCCGATAGCGTCAGCGTAACTCCCCAGCCGCTTGCCGAAACTGGTGCGATCAAGGCGCATCGTAGGGTTCCGAATCAGGATCGATCAGAGGCAAGGCAGGCGCAACGTCCAGTTCGAGGTGCGTATCAGCCGGTGCCGGATGGGTCAGTTGTTCATGCAATTGATCGTGCATTTTAGTAAATGCCAAAGCGATTCGCGTCTCGACGCTGGCATCAAGGCGACTGTGCTCGGTTTCAATCCGGCAGCCGCCAGCCAGCAGTTCATCATCTTCGACGATTTTCCAGCTTTCTTCATGGCGCTCACGCATGGCCTTGACCAGCGCGAAGTCCTGAGGATTGATGAAGATGCGCACATTCTGCGCGCCCATCGGTAACAATTTCAGGGCATCGCGCAGCACTACGGCGATCTGGCTCGAGTCGGTCGCAAGCTCACGACGGATGACCTCGCGAGCGATATGCTCGACCAGATGCACCATGGCCTTTTCGATCTGTTTGTCTTGCTCCGCGATAGGCTCAAGCAGGTGAGTCATCAGTTGCTCAAGGCTGGCGACTTTGCCTGCCAGCGCAACTTCCGCCTCTTGCCTGACTTTCAGCTGGGTGCTGTGAAAGCCTTCTTTTTCGCCCGTGGCGAAGCCTTCGTTCCAGGCCTCCTGGCGGATGCTTTCCAGCTCCTCCAGGGTAATGGGCTGTACCTCTTCCAGAGGCACCTCTTCCATCTCGATCGGCTCGTCGACCAGTTCCGGCTCGGGCTCGGGTTCTGGCTCTACGTGCGGATCGAAGCTGGGCAAGGCCCAGAGGTCAAGGCCACTGACGTCCTTGGCGCGAATGAGGTCGCTGGCCGATTCTTTATTGGAGCTGGACATGAGTCGGCTGAATCCTTAGATCATTTCCTCGCCACCCTTGCCACCGAGCACGATCTCGCCGGCCTCGGCCATACGACGCGCAATGGTAAGGATTTCTTTCTGGGCGGTTTCCACATCGCTGACACGCACCGGCCCCTTGGCTTCGAGGTCGTCGCGCAGCAGTTCGGCGGCACGCTTGGACATGTTCTTGAAGATTTTTTCCTTGATCGCCTCGTCCGAACCCTTGAGCGCCAGCACCAGAACGTCCGAAGACACCTCGCGCAGCAGCGCCTGGATACCGCGATCGTCCACGTCGGACAGGTTGTTGAAAACGAACATGAGGTCTTCGATCTGCACCGAAAGGTCTTCGTCGACCTCGCGGATCGAATCCATGAGCGCGCCTTCGATGGAGCTGTCGAGGAAGTTCATGATATCGGCAGCACGCTTGATACCACCCAGGGTGGTACGCGACGTGTTGGCGTTACCCGAGAACTGCTTCTCGAGAATCTGGTTCAGTTCTTTAAGGGCCGCAGGCTGAACGGTATTGAGTGACGAGACGCGCAGGATGATATCCAGACGTACCTTGTGGTCGAAATGGCCCAGCACTTCACCGGCCTGATCGGCATCCAGATACGCCACTACGATGGCTTGAATCTGCGGGTGCTCGAAACGGATAACATCGGCCACTGCGCGAGGTTCCATCCATTTCAGGCTGTCCAGGCCGCTGGTGTTGCCGCCCAGCAGGATCCGGTCGATGAGGCCGTTGGCCTTGTCTTCGCCCAATGCCTGGGTGAGCATCTTGCGAATGTAGCCATCGGAGCCGACGCCCAGGCTGGTCTGATCGCCGACGATGTCGACGAACTCACTCATGACCTCCTCCACCTGCTCACGGTGCACATTGCGCATCTGCGCCATGGCCACGCCCACTTTCTGGACTTCCTTGGGACCCATGTGACGCAGCACCTGAGCCGCGTCGGTCTCTCCAAGAGAAAGCAGCAGTACAGCGGCCTTTTCGACCTTACTGAGTTTGGCTACCACGGCTCGATCATTCATCAGTGTTAATCCACTCTTTCACGACCTGAGCGACACGACCCGGGTCTTCGGCCACCAAGCTCTTGATTGCATTCAACTGTGCGTCGTAACCCTCGGTCGGGCTAGGCAGCAGGATACTTTGCGGACCACCGAGACTGACACGGTCGTTGGACAGCTCGCCATCCAGACCACCCATGCCGCCCAGCTCTGCGTCACCGCCAAAACCAGCGAGCTCCTTACTCTTGCCGGTGGTGATGTTGTTCAACACCGGGCGCAGCACACCGAACACCAGAATCAGGATGAAGATCACACCCACAGCCTGCTTGACGATGTCCCAGAACCACGGTTGCGAGTAGAACGAAGCTTCCGGCAGCGTTTCAGCACGTTCACTGGAGAACGGTACGTTGATAACGCTCACGCTGTCGCCACGGCTGGCATCGAAGCCGACCGCATCCTGAACCAGACGCGTGAAGCGCGCCAGGTCTGCGGCACTCCAGGGCGCACGGGTCACCTCACCATTGGCGGCGTTGGTCTTGACCATGTCATCGACCACCACAGCGACCGAAAGACGCGTCAGGCGGCCTTGCTGCTGTTTGGTGTGACTGATAGAACGGTCCAGCTCGAAGTTCTTGGTCGACTGCACGCGCTTGTCAGCCGGGTACGGCGCCAGAGCAGGCTGCCCCGTCGCCGGGTCCATGATCTGCTGACCGTTCGCATCGAGCAGTGGCTGCCCCGGTGCAATGGCTGCAGCCGCACCGCCTGCTGCACCGCCGGTGTTCTGTGGCGCAGTGGCCGGGCCTGGTGGCTGGTTGCTCAAGGCACCGGGCACACCCTGCGGACCCGAGCTGCTGGAACGCTGCTCATTGACCGACTGCTCGCTGCGCAACGCTGGCTGGTCAGGGTTGAAGCTTTCAGCCGTCGACTCGACCGCGCTGAAATCGACCACTGCCGAGACTTCGGCCTTGTAGCGATCAGTGCCCAGGATCGGCTGAAGAATATTCTGCACACGCTGAGTCAGCATGCCTTCCATGCGGCGGCTGTAATCGAACTGCTTGCCGGCCATGGTGAGTTCGGTGTTTTCGGCCTGATCCGAGAGCAGAGTGCCCTTCTGGTCCACAACGGTGATCTGTGACTTGCTCAGCTCAGGAACGCTGGTGGCCACCAGATTGATGATCGCGAGCACCTGACTTGGCTCCAGTGAACGACCGGCATACAGCTCGACCAGTACCGACGCACTGGGTTTGCGGTCATCACGCACGAACACCGAGCTTTTCGGAATCGCCAGGTGCACACGGGCACCCTTGACGTTGTTCAAGGCCGAAATCGTACGCGCCAGCTCACCTTCAAGACCCCGACGATAGCGGGTGGCTTCCATGAACTGACTGGTCCCCAGCCCCTGATCCTTGTCGAGGATCTCGAAGCCGATGTTGGCGTCGTTCTGCACAACGCCCGCCTGGGCCAGCTGGATGCGAGCACGCTGCACGTCATCTGCCTTCACCAACAGCGCGCCGGAGTTGGGCTCCACGGTGTAATTGATGTTCGCAGCGGTGAGGGTCTCCATGATCTGCTTGCTGTCCATGCCCGCAAGGCTGCCATACAGCGGACGATAGTCAGGCTGCTGGGACCAGAGCACCACGGCAAAGCCAATGGCCACGCTCGCGGCCAGACCGACCATAAGGCCGATCTGACGCAGCATGGTCATCTCGGAAAGGTTTTCCAGAAAAGAAAGCCCGAACAGGGGCTTCTTGTCGCCCGCTCTTGCAGGAACGGGATCGGCTGTTGCTTCGGCCATGACTCAGTACGTCCCTTAAACCGGCATCTGCATGATGTCTTGATAGGCCTGAACCAGCTTGTTGCGAACCTGGGTCAACGCCTGAAACGACACACTGGCTTTCTGCGAAGAAATCATGACATCTGTCAGATCAACGCCGCTCTTGCCGATCTCGAAGGCATTGGCCAACTGGCTGGAAGCCTGCTGGGTAGATGCAACCTTGTTGACCGCTTGGCCAAGCATGTCGGCAAAACTGCTGGCGCCCACTTCCTGGGGACCGGACACGGACTTGGGGGCAGCCATGGCATCCATCTGCATGGCCCGCATATCCAACATCAAGCGATTAAATTCAACACCTTGGCTCATGGACATTTTCTCTCGTAAGGCCCGCAAATTTTTGACACTGATTCAGCGGATAGTGAAGACGTAGCAACAAGGGTGCCAAATAAGTAGCGGCAAAGTGCCACATACCCCACATTCCATGTTGCTCGACATATATTGCTAAAGGACTTCGCCAGGCTGTAATGCTTGCGCCACCTGCCCTACGCCACTTATACGGTCGTCATGTGGCACAGGATCACGGTCGCAAACACCGTTCATCACTCAAGTGGCAAACAGATAACCTTCTACATCCATACCGGCATCACGCATCTGCGCCAGCTTGTACCTCAAGGTCCGCGGACTGATACCCAAACGCTCGGCGGCCTCCTTGCGACGGCCACGCTCGGTGCGCAGCGTATCGATGATCATCTGAAACTCGCGGCGCCTGAGATCGTCCTCCAATGCGCCAACTGTTTCTGCGGGCACGGCCATAGCTGCGCTCTCGCCCGCCAGACTCACGGGAAACGCCACTGCCGCAGGCGCCACCGCTATCGCAGCCAACGCGACAGGCCCCGCGAGACAGAAGTCTTCTGCCTGGATAACTCCGCCCTGCTGCAGGATCAATGCGCGCTGAACAGCGTTATCCAACTCGCGAACATTACCCGGCCATGCATAACTGACCAGACAGTCCTGAGCCTGCGCAGAGAGTCGAACCGGTGGATGTTTCATTTTATTGACGTGTTTGGTCAGTAGTCGCTCGGCCAGCGGCAGAATATCGGCAGTCCTTTGACGCAGCGCCTGCCACGCCAATGGAAATACAGAAAGACGATAAAACAGATCCTCACGGAACCTGCCCGCCGCCACCTCACCGGCGAGATCACGGTTGGTCGTAGCCAGCACACGGATATCCAGGGTGATCGGCTTACGCGCACCAACGCGTTCGACCTCTCGCTCCTGAAGCACACGCAACAGCTTGGCCTGCAGCCCCATTGGCATTTCAGAAATCTCGTCGAGCAGGATCGTGCCGCCATCTGCCTGCTCGAACTTGCCCGCCTGCGCCGCAATCGCGCCCGTAAATGAGCCCTTTTCATGCCCGAACAACGTTGCCTCCAGCATGTTGTCTGGAATGGCGGCACAGTTGATGGCGATAAACGGCTTATCGGCACGCGGTGAATTTTGATGAATGAAACGCGCCAATACTTCCTTGCCAGTTCCTGACTCGCCGGAAATCAGTACGGTGGAGTCGCTTTTTGCAACGCGGCTGGCCAGGTTGAGCAACTGAATACTGGCGGGCTCGACCGCGATCGGCCCGTCCCCGTCGGCAGGCCCGAGACGCCCCAGCGCATGCCGCGCCACAAGCGCCAGCAATGCCTTGGGCTCGAAGGGCTTGACCAGATAATCTGCGGCGCCCTGACGCATGGCATCGACGGCGCGTTCGACAGCACCGTGCGCGGTCATCAAAAGCACTGGCAATTGCGGATGCCGATTGCGCAAGGACGCCAATAACTGGTGACCGTCCATGCCCGGCATGTTCACGTCGCTGACCACCAGACTGAAGGACTCTGCCTCAACTGCAATCAATGCTTCTTCCGCAGACCCGACCGCTTGATAGCCGTAGCCCCCCAATTCAAGGGTTTCACCCAGCGCTTCGCGCAACGCACGGTCATCTTCGACCAGCAACACTTTGATCGACATCAGCTGGCACTCACTGTGCTGGGAGCAGGAATCAACGGAAGGCTGACGATGGCGCATGTGCCGCGGCCTACCCGGGAACGATAGTGAACGCTGCCCTGGTGTGCCCGCGCAACTGCGGTTACCACCCCAAGCCCAAGGCCGGTGCCAGTGGCCTTGGTCGTAAAGAACGGCTCACCAATGCGCGCCAATGCGGCCTGGTCCATGCCGCTGCCGTTATCACTGAAACACAGCCGCAGCGTATTGCCACGGCTGTAGGCGTGGACCTTCAGGCGAGTATGCCCGGCGCTGGCCTGTACCGCGTTCTCGACCAGATTGAGCAGCGCGCCGACCAGCGTATCGCGGTTGCACAGCAACTCACCGTCAACCCGATCACACTGCCAACGAACCGTCACACCCTCTACATGTGTGGACGCCGCATTTTGCAACGTCTGAAACAGATGACTCGGCGTCAGGCGGTCCGTCAGCGGCAGCTCGCCACGCGCGAACACCAACATGTCGCGCACCTGATGCTCAAGCTCGTGCAGACGCTCCTTGAGGCGACCGGCAAAACGCTGCTGGGTTTCGACAGGCAACGCCTGCTCCGTCAGATGACTGGCGTAAATCATGGCGGCAGACAGAGGCGTACGAATCTGATGCGCCAGCGAAGCGACCATACGGCCCAGCGAGGACAAGCGCTCGTGACGCGCCAGCTGCTCCTGAAGACGACGAGTTTCAGTCAAGTCATTAAGCAACACCAACTGCCCCGGCTCGGCATCCAGCGAACGCGTGGCGATGGAAAGACGACGCCCGTCCTTCAAAGACACTTCATGACCATCGTCATCGCGGGGCGCGAAACACCGGCTGATCACATGACGCCACAGCATGCCGATCAAGGGTTGGCCCAACAGATCGATCGCCGCCGGGTTGGCCTCGCGAACCACGCCCATGCCATCGATGACAATGACGCCGCCGGGCAACAGATCCAGCAGGTTTTGCAGGCGGTTGGCCAAGCGCTCCTTTTCCGCCAGCTCCTGAAGGCGCTCCTCACCGGCCTGGGCCAGCTCGCCCTTGAGCTCGGTGACACGCGCTTCCAGCAATCCGTAGGAGTCCGACAGCTGCGCTGACATCTGACTGAACAGCGAGAACGCCTGCTCAAGCCCGTGACGACTTTCCAGCTCCGGCAGGGGTGGCATGGGAGGATTCAGGTCGGAGGTCATCTGGGCGGCGTTGGACATTGATCATCTCTCGCGTGGCGGACCGTCATTAAACGGTGTGTTGAGAGAGACATAGCAATCCTCGTGCCGAAAAAAAACCTCTGAAAATTCAGAGGTTTGATTTTTGGCCAATATGACAAGCGTCAATCATCCGCCTGTTCATCACCTTCACGGCGGCTCATACCGTATTTGCGCATCTTCTCGACCAGTGTCGTACGACGGATTCGCAAGCGCTCTGCGGCGCGCGCCACGATCCCGTTGGCATCGTCGAGAGCCTGCTGAATCAGACCCTGCTCCAGACCACCCAGGTAATCTTTCAAATCAAGGCCTTCAGGCGGCAACAAGGCACCGGAAGAAAAGTTTGGCGTATGACTATTGATCGCTACGCGCTCTTCAATGTCGCTGCGCAAGCTGTCGACCATCTGTTCATCTTCGTCGTCGACATAGCGAAACTTCTTCGGCAACTCTGCAACACCAATCACACCATACGGATGCATGATCGCCATCCGCTCGACCAGATTGGCCAGCTCACGCACATTACCGGGGAACGCATGGCGACACAGCGACATGATCGCTGCCGAGTTAAAACGAATAGAACCGCGCTTTTCATGTTCCATGCGCGAGATCAGTTCATTCATCAACAACGGAATATCTTCAACCCGTTCGCGCAATGGCGCCATTTCAATCGGGAAAACATTCAGGCGGTAATAAAGGTCTTCGCGGAAGCTGCCAAGCTCGATCATGTTTTCGAGATTCTTGTGAGTGGCCGCGATGATGCGCACATCAATACTTTGGGTCTTGTTACTGCCAACGCGCTCAAACGTGCGCTCTTGGAGCACGCGCAGCAGCTTGACCTGCATCGGCAACGGCATATCGCCGATCTCGTCCAGAAACAGCGTACCGCCGTTGGCCAGTTCAAAACGACCGGCACGGCTGGTAATGGCGCCCGTAAAAGCGCCCTTCTCGTGGCCGAACAGTTCGCTTTCCAGCAACTCGGCCGGGATAGCGCCACAGTTCACAGGCACAAAAGGCGCGTCACGGCGCTTGGAATGGTAATGCAGGTTACGTGCAACCACTTCCTTGCCGGTTCCCGACTCACCCAGGATCAACACGCTGGCGTCGGTATCAGCAACCTGCTGCATCATCTGCCGTACGTGTTGAATGGCGCGACTGGTGCCTACCAGGCTGCGGAACAGGTTTGGCTCGCGATGGCGACCGCGCTCGCGGGCCTGATCGTACATTTCACGATAGACCTGGGCACGGTGCAGGGAATCCAGCAGTTTGCTGTAGCTGGGCGGCATTTCAAGCGCAGACAACACACGCCTGCGCAGGTCTTCAGGCAGATCGACCGAAGAATTTTCGCCCATCAGCAAAACAGGAAGGAACTCATCCCATGCTGCGACTGTCTTAAGAAGCCCTTGCATGGTCCCTGGGGCGCTGACGCTGCCAACAAGCACGCACAGTACTTCCCGAGTGGATGTCAGGGACCCGACGACCTGTTGCCAGTCCTGACTGGAGCAGGACAGATTTTCTTCGCCCAGAAAATTCAGGATGACCGCCAGATCCCGGCGGCGCTGGCTATCGTCATCGATTAGCAGAATCTTGATTTCACGCCACATGCAATAGCAACTTCCCTAGTCAACTCAATGCCCATGATTGGGGGGGCAGCTTGGCATCTCAGCCGTTACAGATGATGAGACGTCAGAAAATAGTAAACATCACTAGTTAAGTCAAAAATTCGGACACAGTCAAATTTATGGCGAACTTCTTGTCGAAATAAAAAAACGACAATTAATAGCTAGCCGAACAGATGGTATACCTTCGTTGCGTTTTTGGCATTCTGGATTTGCGTCATTTCGTCGACGATTGCTTGACGCTCACCAGTCGCAACGTCAATCAACTGCCGATAGACCCCCAAAAGCTCTTCCAGATTGCTGCGCAGCGCAGGCTCGTCGGCTGGTGCCTCGCTGACAACAGCGTCCATGCACTCCCGACATGCCAGATCAAGCTGGACGATTGCCTCCCAGTCGCGCTCGGCCAAGGCCCCTACCAGAGCTTCACGGGTTTCTTCGATACGCTTGAGTGCAGCACTCATGGTGTTCTTCTCCTGAGGCGACGACAGTGACTATTGCGCGGCGCCGATTGCGTCCCAGCCTTCCTTGACCGTAATCAGGAGACCAGCCACTTCGTCGAGCATTTTTTGATCGTTACGCGCATTGGCTTCAGCCAGGCGCGTCATCATGTAGTGATACAGACTGTCCTGCCTGATCAAAGCTTCGGTAGGCTGAGTCTCAAGATCCAACCCCTCACGCAGGCCGCCGACAATACCAATGGCCTTGCTGATAAAGACGCCTTTGTTGGCGATGTCTTTACGCGCCATGGCACCCTTGGCCTGAGCGATGCGGTCCAGACCACCCTCCATCAACATCTGAACCAGACGGTGTGGGCTGGCTTCCGAGGTCTGTGCCTGGGAACCAATCTTCTGATACTGCCGCAACGCTAACATCGGATTCATAGGGGGCCTCGTGCTAAATCCAGAATACTCATACTCATACTATCGACGTACGGCGAAAAAACTTTAGCCCAAAAACAACAACCCGACACAGGGTCGGGTTGTTGGCAAGCACAATAATCAGTAAAGAAGAGTTTACGAAGCGTTCTTCTGCGCATTCATGGCTTCGAAGATCGACGTGATGTTGTTACCGGTAGCCTTGAGCTTGCCCACGATAAGGTCCATCGCGTTGTACTTCTTGGTCAGCGTGTCTGTCAGGGTTTCGATCCGGCGATCCAGGGCCTCCTGATCCGTCGCAAGGCGCTTCTGCACAGTCGTCAAACTGTTTTTCTTGCTGGCAAGCACACCGTCAGCCTTGGAGTAGGGTTCAACCGCCTTGTTGAGACGAGTGACCAAACCGCCGTCACCCGTGAACAGCGACTGGATCTGGCTACCCAGCTTCTTGTCACTCAGTGCGTTCGTGAACGCGGCGCTGTCAATCGACAGGGTGCCGTCGGCCTGCTGAGTGCGTATGCCCAGTTGCGCCAGCGAACCAAGCCCCGTCTTCGAGCCGGCCGCTGCGATCTGGTTACGCACAGCAGCCAGCAGGGAGCGAGGCGTCGTGTCGCCGGTCAACGCGGCTGCAGCGAATTTACCGTCGTCACCTATGCTGCCCTTGGTCAGCGACGTCACCAGTTTGACCAACGTGTTGTAAGAGTCGACGAACGACTGGAGCGAGGTCTTCAGCCCATCGGTGTTGGTGGCGACAGTTACTTTTGTCTCTGCACCGTCCTTTGGCGTCGGCGCAACCAACGTGAAGCTCAAGCCCGAAATGGCGTTGCTGACCGTGTTGCTGGAGCTGGTCAGGCTGAGACCATCGACAGTAAAGTTCGCATCCTGAGCCACATCAGAAATGGCACCAGCACCTGGAATCGGCTTGCCACCGGCATCAGTACCGGTACTGCTGGCGCTCATCTTTTGAGTGCCGTCGATGTTCAGCATTTCCTGACCTGCTGAGCCCTTGACGGAGATGTCACTGCCCTTGCCTGTCGTGGTCGAACTGAACACCAGTCGCGAGCCATTACTGTCGGTAATAATGTTGGCAGTGATGCCTTTACCCTGCAGCGTCGAGTTTACCTTGTCGCGTACTTCCTGCAGCGAGGAAGCCTTTGTGATGTCGACGTTGTATGTAGTGCCATTTTGAGTGATTTCCACATTACCACTCGGAATAGCACTGGCCTGCGTCGCATTCATCGCAATGGTTGCAACCTTGGAAGGCGTCGCAAGATTGACCACGTTGATGGCGTAAGTACCGTTTACTGCAGTATTACCCGCCGTCGCCTTGACAACCGCTTCGTTGGAAGACGTCGCCGCAAAGCCCTGGAACGCAGGCGTTGTGGTACTGCCAAGGGTATCGAGGGTTTTCTGAAACGCGGCCAGAGCAGACGTGAGCTGACTCACACCCGACAATGAGGCCGTGGTTGAAGCCGTCTGCTTGTCGATCTGGTTCTGTTTGGGTGCTTTTTCAGCCCCGACCAGACCCTTGACGATGTCACCGATCGCCAGACCCGAACCCAGGCCTACGTTGGACGAAATAGGACTTGCCATGTTGCCTCTCCTTCAAGAATGCTGTGGGGCGACCTGCACCACCTGGGTGTCAGGAAACCTGCAACAAAAACCATACCGGCAATCAAGCCCTGGCGCGGAACAACAAACTGTTCGCATCACTCAGGCTATCGGCCAGCTTAAGGATTTCTGCATTGGGAATCTGTCGAACCACTTGACCCGAATCACTTGCAATGACTTTGACAATCACTTTGCCAGATTCTTCGTCGATCGAGAATTCAAGATTGCGCTTGACCGAATTAAAGAATTTCTGGATATCCTCGGCAGCAGCCTTGACCTTTGCCTCGTCCCGGGCATCATCCTTTTTCAAGCTTGAGCCTTTGCTTTCTTCCGAAGCAGCCACTCGCTCAACCGGCTTGACGTCGGCTGGCTTATCAACTGACTTGTCCTGCACGGGGGCCTGACTCGCCGGTTGAACGGCAGGATAAGACACGTTCAACTTTATACTCATATCCATGACCATCACCTCCGAAAGCAAAAAGGCGAGAGAGCACGATTACGCACTCCCCCGCCAAAACTCATGCCGATATTACTGAAGCAGTTTCAGTACAGCGGATGGCAGCTGGTTAGCCTGGGCCAGAACAGAGGTGGAAGCCTGTTGCAGAGTCTGTTGCTTGGTCAGCTGTGCAGTTTCAGCAGCGAAGTCGGTATCTTGTACGCGACCCAGTGCAGCACTGGCGTTTTCGTTGATGTTCTGCAGGTTGGAGATGGTGCTGCTCAGACGGTTTTGTGCAGCACCGAGGTCAGCACGAGTGGAGTTGATGGTCTGCAGAGCAGAGTCGATCGCGTCCATTGCAGCAGAGAAAGCGCTCTCTGCAGCGGCACTGTCCGAACCGGCGATGGTGATGGCCGAACCGACGCCCAGGGTGTCTGCGTCGAAGCTTGCGCTCAGAGTCAGAGTAATCTGGTTTGCAGCGCCAGTGTTGGAACCAACCTGGAAGGTCATGGTGCTGGCAGTACCGTCGATCAGGTTCTTGCCGTTCAGGTTGGTGCTCTGAGCGATACGGGTCAGTTCCGAGCTCATCGCGGTGAATTCTTTGTTCAGTGCGTCACGGTCGCTTTCGCTGTTGCTGTCGTTTCGCGACTGGACAGCCAGTTCACGCATACGCTGCAGAATGTTGGTCGACTCTTGCAGAGCGCCTTCAGCGGTCTGAGCCAGAGACATACCGTCGTTGGCGTTTTTGATCGCCATTGTCTGGCCTTTGATCTGCGAGTTGATCTTGGTGGAGATTTGCAGACCAGCAGCGTCATCTTTGGCGCTGTTGATTTTCAGGCCAGAAGACAGACGAGTCATGGAAGTCGACAGTGCATCAGAGGCGCGGCCCAGGTTCTTCTGAACGTTCAACGATGCTACGTTGGTGTTTACTGTTAAAGCCATGATGAATTCCTCGTTGGTTGGGTACTACGTGGCTTCCGGCCCCTGCAAGCGCCGGGTGTGCCTAGAGAACCTTCGTAATAGTTATCGTCGCGATGGCAGGTTGCTTGAGTGTTTTTTTTTAAAATTTTACTAGCAGACTGCCACCCCTTGTAAATCAAGGGCTTGAAGCACAACCAATGAGTGGAAACCGAGGAACGAAACAGGCTGAAACGGCATGAAGCGCTAGCAATAGACGCCTACTTCACATTAAAGCGCGTGCAACTAAGTCCGTCATCCATAAAAAAAGCGCCTGTGTGTCTGACACTAGGCGCTTTTTTATCTTTCTGCGACTCAGCCTCTATAGATAATTGCCGAACCCCAGGACAAACCGACACCAAAACCACTCAGCGCCACTCGATTCCAGGAAGAACCGAGCACGTGTTTTTCAATCAGCAGCGGGATGCTCGAAGACACGGTATTGCCGGTCTCGACCATGTCCTTGAGAAACTTCTCGGGTTTGTCCTCGAAGCGCCTCGCCACAGCGTCGACAATCGCCGCGCTGCCCTGATGAATACAGAACGCGTCGATGTCGTCGGGTGTGAAGCCTGACTCACCGAGTAGCTCGTGCAGATGGGCTGGCACCTTGATCAACGCAAAGTTGAAGACCTGGCGGCCGTTCATGAAAAACACACCATTGCTGATCTTCAGATGCGGCGCACCGGAACCGTCCGTACCAAACTTTGCCTTGCCCAATTGCCAGGCCGCATCCTCGCCCATCCAGGTTGCCGTAGCGGCATCACCAAACAGCATCGTGGTGTTACGGTCCTCAGGGTCGACGATCTTCGAGTAAGGGTCAGCTGTCACCAGCAAACCGTTTTTCAGGCCTGCAGCTTCCATGAAGCCTTTGATAGCGTAAATGCCGTACACGTAACCGGAACAGCCGAGCGAGATGTCGAACGCCGCAACGTTGGTCGACAGCCCGAGCTTGTCCTGCACGATCGCGGCGGTATGCGGCAGGCCTTCTTCGTCACCATTTTGCGTGACGACAATCAGCACATCGACATCTTCACGCTTGAGCTGAGGATTGTTGGCAAACAGCGTATTGGCCGCTTCGACGCAAAGATCCGAGGTTTCCTGGCCCGCGTCTTTGCGCGGCAGGAACGTGGAGCCGATTTTCCCGAGAATGAATTCTTCATCCTTGCCGAATTTGGCACCTTGAGCGTAGTTATCCACGCCTGCAGCGGGGACGTAACTCGCTATGCTTTTTATGCCAATCATCATGGCTTCCCGATTAGTAAACAGGTAAATATTCGTCCCAAAAAAAATCAGGGCGCTACCGAAATAGAGGCAAATGTGGCGATATTTTCAGGGCACCGAGCACGTTAGGCAAGTCAGGCGCACGTCGCTTCCTGTAACACAATACAGTGAAGATGCACTTTATGACCTGCAGGTCACTCCGGTTTTCATGGTTTGCGATCTTTGGCGACTGAAAAAGCCGACGCGCCGGGCATGAAGCAAGGGGTTGAAACGGCGTCTGAACGTCGATCCGGCCGGGCTACAGCCGGATCACGTAGAGAAAGGGAGGCTCAGCGAGTCGCGAGGGTAAAACCTTGACCGCTTAACGCAAGATTGGCGTTGTAAGCTTCATCATGTGCAAATTGAGCCGACCATTTGCTTATCAATGCCGTGCGTGCCTGTTCGTTCATGTGAACCAGACCGGAGTGAACCACCTGAACATGAGGTGTCCATACGGTCAGATAGCCCGCTTCGGCAGCCTTCAGGCACAGATCAACATCACCCAGCGCCTGCGCGAAAGCCTCTTGGTCCAGCCCCCCGACGGCATCGAACAGCTCTTTGCTGATCATCAGACACGCCGACGACACTGCTGAATAGTTTTGCTCGACCGCCAGCCGCTGCATATAGCCGCGGGATTTCTTGGGCGCGCCCACAAACGCTGAACCCACGCCGCCATTGAAGCCCAGAATCAGCCCTGCCTGTGTCACCTGCCCTTCCTGGTCCACCAGTCTGACACCAACCACACCGACCTCAGGACGCTGTGCCTGATTGAGCAGCGACTCGATCCAGCCAACGTTGACAATCTGGCTCTCGGCATCCAGCAGGACCAGATACTCGCCTTTGGCTTCCTGACTGACCAGATTACGCAACGCTGCCACGCTCATACGATGCTCTGCGCGGAAAACCCGCACTCGGCTCGACTGCTGCTCCTGCTGATCGAGCCAGGCTGACACTTGCGTAGAAGTGCTGTCGTTGTCTGCGATCAGTACCTCGAAGCGCTGATAACGTGTGCGTTGCAGGATGCTTTGCAGGCAACGCTGCAGTTCCGGCAGGTTGTCCTGGCTATGCAGCAGGATCGAGACCATCGGCCGGTGCGCATGGCGATAATCGATCTTGTAAGTGCCGGGTAGCAACGAGCTGACTTCGGCCTGATAACCCCGGTTGACCAGATGGCGGGTCAACACCTTCTGTTCGTCCTGGTTGTCTTCAAGCTCCGGCGCATCACAGACCAGCACCGGCTCACTGAGGTGAGCGAGGCCGCTCATCCCGCCCTGCTCGATCAACCGTAACAGCACATCGAATTCCAGTGCCTTGGTGTATTCGCGGGAGTATCCACCCAACTCTACCAACAGTTCTCGACGAACCAGCCAGTGAGTGGCCATCAGTGCAGGCACACTCTGCAGCAGGTCCAGGTTGAAGCCGGGGCGGAACAACGGTTCAAGGATGCCGTTCGGCTGGCGATGAATCTCATCGACAGCAACCGCGCGGCACTGGGACGCATCGATCAGCTCGGCACTGGCCAGTAGCAAACCACTGCGGGTGAATTCCTCGCCAGCCCGAGCCAGCATCAACCAGTCGCTTGGCGATTGTTTAATGACCTGGTTGATCTTGTCGACATAATTGCTTTCGCTGACTTTGACAAAGTGCACGGTGTTTTGCAGAGTCGTCGTGGCTGGCAGTTCGCCGGTGGTGAATACCACCACATTGAACGCTCGATAATGGCCATTGATCAGGCTGTCAAAGGTTGCCTGCAATTTGAATACATCAGCTTCCAGATCCAGTAGCAGAACACCAATCCGAGAGCCGGCCGGCTGTTTTGCCAAACGCGCGGTGAGCCTGTTCACATCAGCCGGCGGCGGATCGCGCGAATCGAGCCAGTTGAGCAACTGCCCTGACACCATGCCGTCCAGCAGCATCCCGTTATCCCGATTGGAAACCGCTCGCAGACGCTTGCCCCACGCCGTCAGGCGCTCAGCCTCTTCCTCGTCTTCCTCGGAAGTGGCCAGCTCACTGGCCAGGCTTTGCACAACACCCACATTGAATGCGTAGTTTGCATAGGCTTGCCAAAGGCGACTGACGCGCGTTTCGGCATCCGGGTTGTTTTGCGGACGCAGCAGTTCAGCCTGCTTGAGAAGCGCCGCTTCAAGCCCTTCAAGCTGATGTGCACCTGCCGGCAACACATGAATCAGAAACTCGATGCGCGCCAACTCATCGAAGAACGGCCGAGTGTAGAACGGCATTTCAACAAACTGCCTGGGTTCGAATTGCGCCTCGGACTGCTCAAGTGCGACGTTCCAGACTGAGCTGACAAGCTTGTCACTGGCCTGGTAGGCCTGAGTCTCGAGGTTCTGCGCAAGCGCCTGCAGGCCATCCAGTACTTGCTGTTCGCCCAGCTCAGCGTCGTGACCGGGGGCATCACCAAGAATCGACACCAGCATGCCAGCGAAGGTCTCGCGTTCTGCGCGTGCCTTGGGATCGTTATGGCTGACAGCTGCGGTGATCGCGTTACTGTGGCTGGATTGTTTATCGCTGTCCTGCTTGTAATGCAGCGCGTAAGGCATGGCCAGGATGCGCAATCTGGCTGCAGCAACCAGGTAGTTCATATGACCGAGTTCCTGCCAGTGCAGCTCGGTTTGCTCAGGCACTGACGCGAACCAGTGGCGGGCCAGTTCCGTGCGGGTCACCGCGTTGAGCAACGACAGACCCTGCCCCATGAAATCGAGAACGCGCTCACTCGCCCGCTCGGCTGAATAGTCCTCCGCGACCTTGCGGTCACGAAGCCAGTAGTCCACGTGACCGACGAAGGTCTGATAACCCAGGCTATAGCCCTGACACGCACCATAATGCGGATTGGCATCCAGAAAGCCTACGGCTTCGGCCAAGGCGTCAGTCAGAAGGAAACTGTCGACACGGGCATACACCACCAACGGCGTTGTAACGCGTTTGAGGCCCCGAGCAATCGTGGTGCTCAGGCCTGCATCCGCCAACGCAGAATCGTGCAGGTAGTCGATACCGCTAATCGCAGCGATCTCGGCGTCGTATTCTGCCGAAGCATCCACGACCACCACACTGCACGCCATGCCTTGGTAATACTTCAAGGCGCGGCGCAGGAAATCCGGTTGATCCTGATTCAATAACAGCAGGGTCAGACGCTGATTCAACGGTGTGGCTTCATTGCCCAGATGGCTTTGCATACGTATTCCTATAGCAAACCGATTGCGCCCCTGATACGCGGGAAATAATCTGACCCAACGATTAAACAAGGGCAAAACATGGCGGCTCCGGCAAAGGTCACCGGAGCCCGTTCAAAGCGAGGTGATCAGTCCGGCAGCCAGCCATTGGCCCAGTATTGCAGGTTGTCGCCGCGCAACATGAAGTCGCGCAAGACCGTTTCACGGAGCTCGTCGCCCATGCGATAGCTTGCTTGCGGGTCTGACAAGTGCATACGAATGGCCTGCAACCACTCTTCAGGACTGTTGGTATATACGCGTGTTGCCGGCAAATGCCCACGATACGCCTCGGTGTCCGAGCAGATCACCGGATAGCCACAGGCACCGTACTCCAGCAACCGCAGATTACTCTTGCAGTCATTGAAGATATGAAATTCCAGCGGCGCCAGTGCCAGGTCGAGGTTCAGACTGGCCAGTTTGGCCGGATAGGTGTGCAGACTGACCGCTTCATGGAACTCGTGAATGTAGGGTCTCAGCAGGTCGGGGCACATGCCGAAGAAGACCCATTCGACTTCATCCGCCAGCTCGCGCACCACATCGAAAATAAGTTCCAGATCGCCACGGTGGCTGGTCCCGCCACCCCAGCCTATACGTGGCTTGTCTGACTGGCGTCGACGGCTTTTCAACTTGCTCCACAGATGAGGCGCCAGCATGTTTGGCACTACGCGAATATCACTGTGCATGCTGGACAACGCTTGCGCCAACGGGTGCGTCGAGACCACCACCCGGTCACATAAACCTATGCCCTTGCGCAGCATGGCTGCGATGTTGTCAGGCATGTTGCGTCGATGCTCATTGAGCACCGGCACATCGGCAATGTAGTCGTCGAGTTCAAAGATGCGCATCGCATTGGAGAAGTCCTTGACCTGAATGATGTCGGGCACCTTGGCTTCGGTGTAGCGCCCTTGAAAAACCACCACATCCGGAGACTGACGCTCCACTTCAACCACAGTAGGTGAGTGATAGGTGATCCGCCCAAGAATACGACCGGCAGCCATCAATTCAAGCATCGGCTGGCTGACACGGTAATGTCCGACCGCCGACGAGTTGACGATCATGCCCAGAATTGACGGCAGATGACGGGTGCAGAATGGGTTCCAGCCCTGCAGCAGACCAGGCTCCAGATCAAACGCCAGCGGTTCGTGGAGGTTCAGGTTGGGGTTGTACGCAGGGTCCCAAGCCATTTTCGGCAGCCATTTCTTGTGAAAGGCTTTTTGTTCGTTCGCCAGCGTCTCCTTGGACGTCTCGGAGCGATGAACACCCGCATGCGCAGACAGCGCAACAGATGAATCGGGTGTACCGACCACCAGATAACCTTCACGCCCGACACGCAGGCATAGATCGAGGTCCTGAAGCCCCTGTGTGAAAGTTTTCGCTTCCATTTCGCCGACGCTATTGAAAACTTCCTTGCGAACCATCAGGCAATTGCCGCTGACCGCGCTCCAGTTCTGTGACAACTGCAGGCGCTGCATGTAGCTGTTTGCGTCAGCCGAAAAACTCAGGAACGGCCGGCCCGCCAGCCCTTCCATACCCAGCACCATGCCCGCGCTGAGAATATCGCCCTGCAGGCCGAGTATCCGCGCACCGACGATACCGACTTCTGGGCGCTGCGCATGGTTAAGCAGGCGCTCCAGCCAGTCAGCCTGGTGAAGGACAGCGTGGGGGCTGAGCATAAGCAGGTACTCGCCGCGCGCCTGTGCTGCGGCGACGTTTTGCGCGGTCGCCTCACTGGCGGCTTCAACCAGCGAAATGATACGAAGCTTGTCAGTGCCCAACTGACCCATCGCCGCAAACCAGTTTCTGGCTTCGGCAGTCTCACTGGCATTGTCGACGATCAATACTTCGTAATTCAGGTAAGTACTCTTGCTCAGCAGGCTGTCGATGCAACGCTCAAGCGCCACCAACTGATCGGTGGTAGTGATGATGATCGACACCAGCGGGCGATCGGCATGTAAGTATTCGATCCGATTGATCAGCGGCAGTTGATCATGATGGATGACATGGTCTCGACCGATGCGTGTGAGGTGGGCAGAAACAACCGATTCGTTATGTTCAATCACCTTTGGCAAAGACAGCCACAGAGCGAAGGCCAGCGTCGACTCAACCTGGACCTCGGCAATGTGCTCGATCGCCTGCGGTCCGACACCCTCCACCAGACGCCAGATCACGTCGTGCGGAGCCAGCTCATCGTGAGCAGGATCCAGACCGCCCATGTCCAGCAGGTTTCGCCGCTCAAATGCCAGCGCGCGCCCGACGTAAGGGTAAGCCCGCATCAAGTCCAGGTTGAAGTCCGGTTTGAAAATCGGCTCCTGCGACTCGTCGTCGACGAGCGCGCCTTCATCGCTGTAAACACACTTGAGGCCAGGGGTCTGAGCCACTCGCTCAGCAAGGATCAGCAGTGCAGGCGGGGTCAGCCTGTCGCCGGCGCGTAACAGGTAGACCCAGTCAGCGTTTTCCAGCAACGGCAGAATATCGTTCAATTGCCGCGACCAGTTTGCCTGCAACCCGAAGCGCAACACCGTGGGATCGTCGACCGAGGACGTATTGGTCAGAACCACCACAGATTCGGCGGCGTAGTTCTGCTCGGCAATACTACTGAGCGTTACATCCAGCAGCGCAGGACTGCCCTCGACATCAATGATGATCGGGACAATACGCGGCTGCCATGCCCAGCGAACGATGCGCTGCTCCAGAAGCTTCTGCTGATTCCTGGAAAAACGGCGGCAGGACAGCCATTCAGCATAGAGCTCCGCGTAGTTCTGGCTTTCGCTGCCTACCCGGCTGCGCATGACGCCCTGCCGGTTGGCCATGACGCCGTACAAACCGACCTCGTCCCACTCCTCGCGAGGATCCTGTGACGCCTTGCGCAGCGCCAGAAAACGCACCCAACCCTTGGCTGGGGCAGACTCGCCACTGCGCGCCTTGAGCATTTCACCCAACCAGCCCCATTCGATGGTTGCTTTCTGGTTCATGTCGGAATGACTGCTGAAGCGACCGGGGTGAACGCGTTCGACGTTTTCAATGCTGTGCAGCGCAACCAGATTGCCGCGCCGCAACAGGCACATGAACAAGGCGAAGTCCAACAACGCCGCAAATCCCTGACCCGGCTGGGCAAGTGAGGGCAGGTATTGCGTCACGTCGGCCCGGCGCATCAGTGCACCGCTGAATCCGCCCAGATAATTTCGCGGCGTGCGCTCGAAGATCGCCAGCATGTCCTCGCCCTTGAACAAGGCATCGTAAGGAACAAGCCCGACGTTTTCCATTCGCGCCGGCAGCACATAATCATTGATGTCTACCAGGTGGCGTCGGCCGATGACCAGACGAACATCGTCATGCATCTCCAGCACGCTTGCCTGGTTTTTCACGCAATAGGTGAAGAGCCGATCATCGTCACAGAGAAATTTTATGTATTCGCCCTGCGCCTCATCCAGGCACTTGAGCAGATTGCCCTGGAAGCCGAGGCGCTGGGGATTGGCCACATACCGCGCTCGGTCGCCGGTTGATGGCACCAGCTCATCGAAAATGGACTTGATCTCGCCAGTGCGGCAGTCGTCGCACACAATGATTTCAAGGTTGTCGTGGACCTGGTTCAGAGCGCTCTGCAGTGCAGAACGAAAGAACCGTGGGTTGAAGGCGGGGATAACGATACTGACGAGGGGAACTGAATTCACTGTACAGACTCATGAGCGGTGGGGAGACAGCCAGTCAGCCTACTCCCCTTCACCGCTGAAAAAAGACGGCGGATGCTCAACGCCATGACTTACAGCTGGCTGAACAGATTCAACCGTGAAAGCTGAGTAAACACCTGCTGCGACGCTTCCAGCATGGTCTTTTGCAGCGTCAGACGCGTGGTAGCTTCAACCAGGTCAGCGTTGACGAACGTGCCCTGCTCAACGGTGTTATTACCCTTGAGCAAGTCGTTGGTCACACCTTGCGCGATCGCGGCATTCTGCCGCGCACCACCATTGGAACGCGCAGTGGACGCCTGGTCCATGCTGCTGCTCAGGTTGCCCAATGCCGACGTCAGTGCGGCATCCAGATTCTGCGATGCAACCAGATTGCCATCTGTCGGGGTCGACAGCGCCTTGATCACCGATGACAACGTATTCAGGATGTTTTCAGTCTGACGGGTGCCAGACTGCACCACGAACTGATCACCCGGGTTAGGCGTGCCGCTGACGACGAAGTTGACACCCGAAGCGTTGGCCGTAGTGCCCGACATCGTGCCCGTTGACACTGGCTTGCTGCTGCTGGTCAGCGGTGTTGCGTACAGCTCGTAATCCGTGGAACTGGTGAACTTCAGAATCGCACCGTTGCTCGGAAACGTGTTGTTGAACGCAGTTGTATCTGCAGGGCTGGTGCTCACCGCCGAACTGCTGATGGCCGCCGCCGAGGTGTTACCCGGACTGCGCGCTGTCGATACGTTGTCCGGCGTCGAAGCCAGTCGGTATTCCCGATTGGTCAGCGCGGCATCAGCCGTGGCCGCGGTGGCGGTATCGGCGGCACTCAGGTTGATGTTCATGGTCAGCTCGACACCCCGGAAGGTGAACGTCTGATCAGCAAACGAGCTGTAGCTGAACTTGCCGGCAGACGACGCTTCAGTCGTCACGTCAGTGCCGGTACCGTCAGTGATCTTGAACTGTGTGCCACTCAGGAACGTGACCGTGTAAGGCTCGCCCGCCTGATAATTGGCGTTATAGGCACTGGTGGATTTGACCAGGCCGCCAGTCAGGTTGACCTTGCCGTCGTCGACGGCTGGGTTGACCAGAGTCGAAGAGGTACGGGTCGTATTGACCGCCTGCTCGAACGCTTCGAAACCGGTGATGTTACTTGGCAGAATCAGGCCATCGCCCACGGCCAGGTTGATGCTGGTCTGGTCACCGTTGTAACTGTATGAACCGTCAGCGTTCAGCGAATAAGGCGGCGCCGAGGTCTTGGAACCCCCAAAGATATATTGGCCGTTGGAGTCCTGGCTGTTCATCAATCCCAGAATCTGGCTCTGGTACTGCCGGAGTTCGCCTGCCTTGGCAGTACGGTCTGCGTCGGTGTAGGCACCGTTGCCTGCCGAGACAACCAGTTCGCGCGCTGCCTGGATGGTATCAACGATGCTGGTCAATGCGGTCTCGGCATTGACGACGTTGGTATTGATCGTGCCAATGTTCGACTCGTACTGAGTCAGCATGGAGTTCTGCTGAGCCAGCTGCAGGACACGGGCAGCACCAATCGGGTCATCACTGGCGGTATTGAGTTTTACGCCGCTGGAGACTTCTTCGCTGGTCTTCAAGACATTCGAGTAAGTACGCTGGTAATTGGCCGTCGTGGATTCGTAGAACTGGGTAGTTGAGATACGCATGGTTCACGACTCCTTAAAGACTGTTGATCAGCGTGCTGAAAATGGTTTGTGCCGCTTTGATAATCTGCGACGACGCGGTGTAGTACTGCTGATATTTGATCAGGTTGGCCGCTTCTTCATCCAGCGACACACCCGAGACCGAATCACGTGCCGTCTTGGCCTGCGCAACCACGGCAGCGTTCAAGGTCACGTCGCTCTTGGCCTGCGCCGAGTGCGAGCCCATGGTGGACACCAGGTCTGCATAAGCACCGGACAGGCTGGTGCCGACGCCGCCGTTGACGACGTCAACGGTCTTGGCGGTCTGCAGCCCGACGATTGCGAGAGCGTTGCGGTTGTCGGCGGAACCAGCACCCGTCAGACCGATGCTGAACGTGTCGTTGTTCACGGGCGAACCGGACAAGGTCATCTGGACCTCGAACGCGGTCTGTGAGCTTGGCGTGGTGGTGTTATCGGTGTAGCCAATGTTCAATTTGACGGTGTTGTTCTGACCTTGAATGATCGTCCCACCGATGGCATTCCCATTCTGGTCAAGAACCGCAGCACCGGTAGCGTCCAGCAGCTTGTAGCTCTGCACTCCAGTACTGCTCGCCGCACCCATTACCAGTTTCATGGGCGCAGAGTCTTTGATCGCGTTGCGCAGGTCAGCGGTCTGAGTCGGGTTGTAGATATTGGATTTGGTATTGAGCACTGGCTGAGTGAAACCGCCGGTACCCGAGTTGCTGGCGCCCGCAGTGGCGGTCAGTGGCGCGGCGGCAGCGATATCCTTGGGATCGGTCAGGGCCACGGCAATACCGGACGCACCGTTGCGGGTCGGCGTGACCTTGAAGACATCGTTCGCCGCGACGTTGTTGCCATTGAGGGTCATGCTGAAGCCGTCAAACACGTCAGGTGGCGTCTTGCCGAGCACGCCAGTGCCGAGGCTTTCGCCATTGGGCAGGCGACGCACTGTGAAGTTGGTGGCGTCGCTGAACGTGACCTCGTAATCGTCGGCCGTCAGTTTGCTGGTGTCGGCAATCGTGACGTCCAGGTTACCGGAGTTCGGCGAGTTGGTGGTCTTGCCGGTACTGCGATGCGAAATGTTTTCGGCACTGTTGATACTGGTGTAGAGGCCCGAACCGAAATTGCCCTTGCTGTCGATACCCTGGCTCATCTGGCTGTTGACCTGATCCGCCAGCACCATCGCGACACGACCCAGTTCGTTGGCAGACGGCGTAAGGATGTCGGTGCGGTAGTTCAAAAGACCGCCGATGGCGCCGCGCTCAAGCACCGAAGTAACGTCAGTCTGGCTCTGGCCATAAGTGATCTGTACGTTGTATTGCAGCGGATCAGTGCTGCTCGGCGTGGCGGACATCTTGTACGCTGTCGCGCCGCTGACCAGCGATTGCCCAGTCCCGGTGTAGATGTCGTAATTACCGTTGTTTTCGATGACATTCACACCGACCAGCTCGTTGAGCTTGCGCACCGTCTCGTTGCGCGTGTCCAGCAGCGAGTTGGGCGATGTGTTGCCTGCCGACGCCTGAGTGATCTGCTTGTTCAGACTGGCAATGGTCGCTGTCAGGTCGTTGACCTGGCTGGCGTAAGTATTGAGCTGTGCGTTGACGTTGTCGTTCTGGGACGACAACTGCGACGCAACCGAATTGAAGCGTGCGCTCATCGCCGTCGCCTGGGTCAGGAACGCGGAACGGTCTGACGCCTGGGTGGCGTTGGTGGCGATGCCCTGCATCTTGGTGAAGAAGTCTGCCAATTGTGCGGCAACGCCTGTGGTGCCGTCGGACAAAAGCTTGTCGGTCTTGGCTGCCTGATCGGCATAGGCGTTGGCTTCGGCACTGAGCGAAGTCTTGTTTTGCAATTGGGCGTCAAGGTAGCTGTTGTAAATACGACGCACGTCGGACAGCGTGGTACCGGTGCCGATGTAGCCGACCCCCAGACCGATGTTGATCTGTGCCGACGCCGTGGTCATCACCTGCTGACGCGAGTAACCAGCGGTATCCACGTTGGCCGTGTTGTTACCAATGGTGTTGATCGCGGCACTGCTGGCGTTGATACCTGAGAGCCCAATTGAAATCAGCGACATGATTAAAACCTTATAAAGTCGTGGAAGAGCCCGTTGCGGCGGCGTAGGTCTGGTAACTCTTCATCTGCTTCGCTATCTGCGAAATCTTGCTGGCATAGGCCGGGTCTGTTGCGTAGCCGGCCTTCTGCAACTCTTTTACAAACTGTTCCGGGTTATCGGCCGAATTGACCACTTCTTTATAACGATTGTTGTTTTGCAGCAGGCTGACAAGGTCATGGAAACTGTCGGCGTAGGACGTGTAGGAACGGAAATCTGCCGTTTCCTTGACCATCTTGCCGTCGCGGAACTCGCTGGTGATCGCACGGGCCTCTGGCCCCTTCCAGCTACCCGCAGCCTTGATGCCGAACAGGTTATGGCTACTGCTGCCATCCTGCTGACGCATGATGGATTTGCCCCAACCGGTTTCCAGTGCGGCCTGCGCCACCAGCATGACCGGGTCGACGCCAATGCGTGACGCGGCTTCCTTGGCCAGCGGCAACATGGTCTCGACAAACTGGTCAGCATTGCTGAAGGCACGTTTGGCCGGCGCAAGAGGCGGCTGAGCCATGGTGCGAACGTATTCCGGTGCAGGCGCCAGGTTCGGGTCGAGCGTCCAGTCGCCATTACCGCCCTTGGCCGCCGATGCGGCACGGCCAGGCGCAGGACTGTTGGCAACACCTGCCGTGGCGGACGGTACGATGCCCGCCAACAGCCGGTCGGTCAGTTTGGTCGGCAGCGACAGACGTCGCGAGTTAAGCAACGCCATGTCGTTGCGGCCTTCGCCGGATGCCGACGCAGCGGCGGCAGCCTGATCAGCTGCAGCCGAACGCGTCGCCCACAAAGGACGCTGATAGACACTGGTGGCCAGACCGGTTTTTGCCGGTGCACCATCCGTAGCAGCCGCATCAGGCGTTGCAGCATGCTGCACGCCCTTGTCCTTGGAGAGCTGACGCATCAGCACGTCCTGCAAACCGATACCGTTGCCGCGGGTCGACAGGGTCACGGCCAGTTGCTGGTCATACATGTCCTGATACTGCCGCGTGGCGGCGGTATTCATCGGGTTGTCCTTGGCCAGCACTTCGTTGGCCGAACGCATGGCCTTGAGCATCTGGCTGACGAACAGCGATTCGAATTCCTGGGCAACTTTCTTCAAGTTGCCCTGGCTGTCCTTGTCGCCATGTTTCAACGCAGCCAGACGATTGACGTCGGTATAGGCACCCGAGTCGACCGTCGTGGAGATTCCGCTCTTGGGCATATCCATGCTCGAATCCTCAGATCACGATCAAGTCGGCTTGCAACGCGCCGGCCTGCTTCAAGGCTTCGAGAATGGCCATCAGGTCACCGGGCGCAGCGCCCACCTGATTGACCGCACGGACTATCTCATCCAGCGTGGTGCCAGGGCCGAACTTGAACATCGGGTGCAGCTCCTGTTGAGCGTTGACGCGCGAGCGCGGCACCACAGCGGTCTGGCCACCGGACAACGCGCCTGGCTGACTGACGATCGGGTCTTCGGTGATGGTCACCGTCAGGCTGCCGTGGGTAACAGCAGCGGGCGATACCTTGACGTTCTGGCCAATGACGATAGTGCCAGTCCGCGAATTGATGATGACCTTGGCAGCGGTCTGGCCCGGGTCGACTTCCAGGTTTTCCAGGATCGACAGGTAGTCGACACGCTGGCCCGGATCAAGCGGCGCAGTTACACGCACCGATCCACCATCGATCGCCTGAGCAACGCCAGGGCCAAGCAGATCGTTGATCTTGTCCACCACGCGCTTGGCGGTGGTGAAGTCGGAACGGTTGAGGTTCAGGGTCAGTGTGTTGCCCTGATTGAAACCGCTCGGCACCGAACGCTCGACCGACGCACCGCCAGGAATACGACCCGAGGACGGCACGTTGACAGTGATCTTGGAACCGTCACGACCTTCGGCATCGAAACCGCCCACGACCAGGTTGCCCTGAGCGATGGCGTAGACGTTGCCATCGACACCTTTCATCGGTGTCATCAACAGCGCACCGCCGCGCAAGCTTTTGGAGTTACCGATCGACGAAACAGTGATATCGACGGTCTGACCAGGCTTGGCAAAGGCTGGCAGGTCAGCATATACCGCAACCGCCGCGACGTTTTTCAACTGCACAGTGCCCGACCCGGCAGGCACCTTGATGCCGAACTGCGAGAGCATGTTATTGAACGTCTGCAGGGTGAACGGCGTCTGTGTGGTCTGGTCACCCGTACCATTGAGACCCACCACCAGACCGTAACCGATCAACTGGTTGGCCCGCACGCCGGAGATGCTGGCGATGTCCTTCAGGCGCTCGGCGTGAGCGCCGAATGCCGTGGACAACAACAAGGTCGCCGCTATCAGTTGCTTGAGCTTGATCATGTCTATCCCGCTATCAGAAAGGGAACAACGGGCTGAGGAAGAATCGGTCGAACCAGCCTGGCTGGCTGGAATCGGCAAACGATCCGGTCCCCGAATAGGTAATGCGTGCATCGGCAATACGTGTGGACGACACGGTATTGTCCGTGGCGATATCGTCGGCGCGGATCAGACCTGCTATGCGCACCAGCTCGTCACCGGTGTTGAGGGTCATCCACTTCTCGCCGCGCACCGACAGAATGCCGTTGGGCAACACATCCGCCACAGTCACCGTCACCGAACCGGTCAGGCTGTTGCTCTGCGCTGCCTTGCCATCACCCTTGGTGGAACGGGCACCGTTGTAACCGGCATTCAGGCTCAGGTCATTGCTGCCAATAGGGTTGTTGGTGGTCAACCCGGATCCGAACAGTGACGTCAGGCCGATGCTGTTGGTGCTGTTCTTGCTGACCGCCGAGGTCGCAGCCTTGCTGGCCGCCATACGCTCGGAAAGCGTGATGGTAATGATGTCGCCCACCCGGAACGCTTTGCGGTCGCCGTACAGGTTCTGCTCGAAACCCGCCTGATAGATCGCGCCATTGTTGGACGCGGCCGACATGGGAGTACGCGGCAACACCGGAGCATAGTAAGGGTCATTAGGCTTCGCGGCGGGCGCCACGCAGCCCGACAGCAAAGCGATCCCGCACAATGAAGCGATCAACACTGAACAACGCGGAACAACACTTAGATGTTTCATGACACTTGCAACCTCGCGGTGTAACAGACGCTTATCAGGCGCCGCATCGGATTGAGCTTGTACAGCAGCAAATACATCAGGGTCTTACAGGTTTTGAGTCAGGTTCTGCAGCATCTGGTCGGCCGTCGAGATCACCTTGGAGTTCATCTCGTAAGCGCGCTGAGTGGTGATCATGTTGACCAGCTCTTCAACCGTGCTGACGTTGGAGTTTTCCAGGGTGTTCTGCAGGGTCGGGCCGAGACCGTTCAGGCCAGGCGTACCGATCTGCGGTGCACCGCTGGAACCGGTTTCCAGGTAAAGGTTGCCGCCGATGGCCTGCAGGCCAGCCGGGTTGATGAAGTCGGCCGTCTGAATATTGCCGATGATCTGCGGCGTCGCAGTTGCGCCCGCCAGCGTGACCGACACCGTACCGTCCTGACCGACCGTGAAGGTCTGGGCGTTCTGAGGCACGACAATCGCAGGCTCCAGAGCGTAGCCGTTGGAAGTGACGATCTGGCCGTTGGCGTCCAGGTGGAAAGTACCGTCGCGGCTGTAGGCGATGGTGCCGTCCGGCTGGGTTACCTGAAAGAAACCGCGACCATTGACGGCAAGGTCAAGCGGGTTGTTGGTGGTTTGCAGGCTACCGGCGGTGAAGTTTTTCTGAGTGCCGACGATACGCACACCAGTACCCAACTGAAGACCCGAAGGCAGCTCGCTGTCCTGAGTGGACTGGGCACCCGGCTGACGTTTGATCTGGTAGAGCAAGTCCTGGAATTCGGCGCGATCGCTTTTGAAGCCAGTGGTCGACACGTTCGCCAGGTTGTTGGAAATGGTGGTCAGGTTGATGTCCTGAGCGGCAAGACCGGTTTTCGCGACGTATAGTGCAGGTAGCATAAGGTGTTCTCCTCAAGCGCCGGATTGTCGGCGCAAGCTGTCAATGGTTAGCCAAGTTGCAAGACGCGAGCCATCGACTGATCGTCTTCTTCGGCGGTCTTCATCATCTTGACGTGCAGCTCGAACTGGCGAGACAAAGCCAGCACCGACGTCATCTCTTCAACCGCATTGACGTTGCTCGCCTGCAGGAAGCCGGACTCGACCTGTACATTGGCATCCACCGGTGCAGGCTGGCCGCTCTTGGTATGAATCAGGCCATCAGGGCCTTTTTCCATCGTTTTAAGATCAGGGTTGACCAGCTTGATGCGGTCGACCTGCGCCATCACCTGCGGGCTTTCACCCAGAGAACGAATACTGATGGTGCCGTCGGCACCGATCTCGATCTGCTGCTGAGGCGGCACGGCAATAGGACCGCCGTTGCCCATTACCGGCAATCCACTGCCGTCGCGCAGCACACCCAGTGCGTCGATATTCATGCCGGAGCTGCGGGTATAAGCCTCGCCACCATCGGCGGTCTGCACAGCAATCCAGCCATTGCCCTTGATAGCAATGTCCAGCTCGCGGCCAGTCTCGACCATGGTGCCACCGGAAAAGTCAGTCCCCGGACGCTCACTCATGGCGTAGGCACGCGATGGCATGACCTCACCAAACACCGGCATCGAGCGGGCCTGTTCCAGGTCACGCATGAAACCGTTGGTAGAGACGTTCGCCAGGTTGTTGGCGTGAGCCTTTTGCGCAATTGCGTTTTCAGACGCCCCGCTCATTGCGACGTAAAGCAACTTGTCCACAGTCTTCCTCCTCCGACAGACGCTTGCCGCCTGTAGCTGTTCTACAAGTGACGAAGCAATTTTTGAACCAACTTCTCTACAACTACTTAACTGATTGATTAACCAGTAAAAACGGCGTCACCACAGCGACCTTCAGGCGAAGCACCGAGCGATAGCGGCGGCAGACTGCCGCCTGTGGCCAATTGCTTGGTCAGTACCGCCAAAAAAACTTCATTACCACGTTTGGCCAGTTGGTGCGCAGTGGTAATCTGGTGTTCACCCCCTACCCCATCGGGAATCCACATGCCCGTTCGCAACTGCCTCTTCGGCATCGTCACTGCCAGCCTGACAGCCCTGACCCTGCTGGCCGAGGCCGCGCCCGCTCATTACTACAAGTGGCAGGGCGACAATCGCATCGTCTGCGCCCAGACCAGCCCAGGGCCGGGCTGGACACGATTGAAAGGTCACTTCGTCAGATCCGACTGTTCAATCTGATCAGGTGGACTGGATCAGCGTTTGCAGAAGCGTCACCTCTGTGGAAATTGCCTTTGAATTGGCCTGGTATGCCGTCTGCGCCTGGATCAAGGCAATCAGTTCGTCCGCCAATACGACATTGGAACCCTCAAGTCCGTCGCCAATAATGCTGCCGAGCGTGCCCACACCGGGGGACTCGTAATCGGCGACGCCCGAGCTGATGGTTTCGGTCCAGCGCGTATCACTGCGCGCCTGCAAGCCATGAGGGTTGGCGAAGTTGGCAAGCATGACCTGGCCAATACCTTTGTTCAGGCCATTGGTAAAGCCTGCGCGTAAAATGCCATCGCGACCGACGCTCAGACTGCTGAGCTGCCCTGCGGCGTGGCCGTCGACCTGCGCAGAAGAGCGCGCGGTAATGGCGTTGTGTTGGGACAGGTGGGTGAAATCCAGCGTGATGCCGTTGGCGCTGCCAGCCGCGCCATTGGAGACCCAGTTATCACGCCCCTTCCTGTTATGTGCGTAAGGCATGGCAGGCACCCAGCCGGCCAACTGAAGACTGCTGCCGCTACGATTTTCAAGACCTGGCGAGCCAGTCAGCGACTGGAGCGAACCATCCCTGCCGAAAGCCAGATTGGCGGTCAGCGGCTCGATGGACTCTGGCGCTTGCGGGTTGCGGCCATCGATCAATACATGCAAGCGCCAATTGTTGGTGCCCTCCTTGACGAAATACTGTTTGATTTCGTGCTGGTTGCCCTGGCCATCAAAAATCGCATTGGCAAAAACCCGGCTGTACGTCTTCGAATCAGAGGCATCGAACGTCGGAACCGGCAGCACCACTACCGCATCCGCAGGGTCAAGCAGGCTGGCGGAGCCATCCGTCATGGCCAATGAAACCGCACCAGCGCTGACAATACCGCTGGCGTCCCATTCGCCGCTGACCTCTTTGGCTGGACGCCAGCCCTGCAATGAAAATTCACTGTCCGATACTTTCCGGACGTGCTGATTATTACCATAGTAAAGAACTGTGCCGTCCGGCTTACGCTCGAGAGAAACTTGCAGCGGTGTCGAACTTTTAGGGTCGACCGGATTGCGCCCATCCACCAGAACATACATCGACCAATGATTGTCTTCGGTCTTGACGAAGTACTGTTTAAGCTCATGTTCGGCCTCAGGAATGGACGGAGCACCGGCATCCTTGATCGTCCGCGTCACGGCTCGCGTATAGGTGGCTGGGTCCTGCGGATCGAAGGCCGGCAACTGGGCAAGTGACGGTAGCGACGAATTCAGATTGATCGTTTCGCCCACACGCGATGTGGCTGTCGGCGCAATATTCGACGTATCAATCCTGAGATCAGTCCGCACCCCTTTCACGATCTCGCCCTGTTCATCTACCGCATACCCTTGCAGGCGCCCGCCTTCACTGTCGACAACAAAATCCGTGGCATCCTTGATGAAGTTGCCCGCACGCGTATAAGCCAGCGAACCGCGATCACTGACAACGAAAAAGCCATTACCCTGGATACGCATGTCCAGCGAGTTGCCAGAACTGGTGATGCTGTCGCCCTGATTGAAGTTCTGCTGCGTGGACGCAAGTCGGACACCATCACCGACCGCATGTTGTCCATTGCCAAGATGAGCAGAGGCATACAGAGCAGCGAACTGCGCGCGCGAGGACTTGAAACCAATAGTGCCAGCGTTGGCGATATTGTTACCTGCAACTTCCAGGCGCTTGTTTGCCGCATGAAGACCACTGATCGCAATATTGAATGACATGAATACTCCCTGGCCGTAAACGGCACTTCATAGAGGAGCTTTATTCTCACATCATCGTGCGTAGGACGTTTCCAAGTGCATTGAATGACTCGTCCGTAACTTTCCAACCCATGAATCGGGTACTACTTCTATTGAATTCAATACATAAAAAAACCCCTGTGAACAGGGGCTTTCAGCCTATCAACCCACCGACGTCATCAGGTCATCTGAATAGTGGTTTGCATGATGGTGCTTTGAGTGGAAATTGTCTTGGCGTTCGCCTGATAGTTGCTTTGCGCCTTGATCAGATTCACAAGCTCCATGGTCAGGTCGACGTTGGACTCTTCAAGCGCCTGACCCGTCAGGTAGCCCAGCGTGCCAGACTCTGGCGTGCCGCTTACCGGAACACCCGAAGCAAAGGTTTCACGCCAGTTGGTACCGCCCGCCTGCGCCAGACCTTGCACGTTGGCAAAGTTGGTCAGGGACACTTGGCCAATGATCTGCGACTTGCCGTTGGTATAAGTGGCGAACAGGTTGCCGGTTGCATCAACGCTCATGGCACTGAGCTGACCAGTGGCGTAGCCGTTCTGGTCCTGGGTGATCAAACCGGAAACCGATGCGGTCTGAGTGATACCAGCCATGTTGAGCTTGATCGAGTCAGCACCGGTAGCGCCGTTTTCTACCCAGGCAGTAGTGGTACCAGAGCCGGTCTGCACACCCGGTTTCCAATTGGCAACGGTGAATGTGCCGTCGGTATTGAAGGTAATGTTGGCGCTGCTAGTCGGCACAGTGCCTGGCGCTGCAACGACCAGATTGCCCGACGAGTCGAAGGTCAAATCATTCTTGTCCGCAGTGGTGGTGGTCGGATCAGCAATGCTGCGGCCATCCATCAGCGAGTACATGGACCAGGTGTTGGTACCGGTCTTGACGAAGTACTGGTCCAGAGTATGCGCGTTACCCTGAGAGTCGTACATCGGTGTGCTGTACTTCATGTTGTAGCTTTTGGTGTCTGTGGCATCGAACGTAGTCAGCGTTGGCAAAATCGACGTCGAGTTGAGGTTGGCAACGTTGGTGATCGAGTTGGTCGCCTTCGGCTGAAGGTTCGAAGAATCGACACGCAGATCGCTGAGTGCGCCAGTCACGACGCTGCCGTTGGCATCAACGTTGTAACCCTGCAGCTTCAAGCCCTGACTGTTGACGACCAGGCCTTCCTTGTCGGTGTGGAACGCACCGGCACGGGTGTACAGTTTTTCACCGTTGTTGCTCAGCATGAAGAAACCGTTGCCGTTGATGGCAAGGTCCAGGCTGTTGGCGGTACCTGTGGTCAGGTTGCCCTGAGAAAACTGCTGGGAAACTGCCGCAGTGGATACACCGCTGCCGACGTTGGTCTGGCCCGACGTACCGCGGATCGACTGAGCATACTGGTCAGCGAACTCGGCACGCGATGATTTGAAACCCGTGGTCGCGACGTTGGCAATGTTGTTGCCGGTTACGTCGAGGCTTTTGTTTGCGGCATAGAGCCCACTAAGACCGATATTGAAAGACATATTTCACTCCTGCGCCGTCTAGTCGGCTCTATATTCCGATCGTTTGAACTTTGGACAGGGCGACACTGCCGCTGGCCAGGTTGAGCATTGTTTCCGCACCATTGACGCCCAGCGTGACGCTGTTGACAGTTGCCGGCAGGTAGGTCGAAAGCTGTGTATTCTTGCCGTCGATCGAGCCTTCGGCCTTGAATGTGTAACTGCCAGCAGGTGCTGCCGTTCCATCACTGGCCAATCCGTCCCAGGCAAAGCTTGTGGTACCGGCTTTCTGTGCGCCCAGATCGACGGTATCGACCAGGTTCGACTGAGCATCGTAGATCTTGACCGAGGTCATAGAGCTGGAACCCGGCACGACGATCGAGCCGGTCATGCCTTTTGCGGTATCGACGGTGGTCGAGCTCGCATCAATGATCACTGAGCGTCCAACCAGAGACGATGCCTGCAACGCCTGGGAGGACTTGTAGCTGGTTGCAATCGAATCCACTGTGGTGGTCAGGTTCTGCATGCTTTCGAGGCTGCTGAATTGAGCAAGTTGCGCCACGAACTGCGTGTTGTCCTGCGGGTCCAGCGGGTTTTGATTCTTCATCTGCGTGACAAGCAACTGCAGAAACGCGTCCTTGCCCAGCGTGCCCGTCGAATCAGTTTTGGTCGGTGTCGGGTTTTGCAGATTGTTCAAAAAACTCGTCGAGATATCGTTTTCAACGGCCATGTCTTTCGCCTTCTATCACTGACCGAGGGTCAGAACCTTCTGCATCATGGATTTTGCGGTGTTCATGATTTCGGCGTTGGTCTGGAACGAACGACTGGCGGAAATCATGTCGGCCATTTCTTCCACGACATTGACGTTGGGGTAGTAGACATACCCGTCCTTGTCAGCCGAAGGATGATTAGGCTCGTAGCGCGCTTCGAGGTTGGAGCTGTCTTCAATAATGCCGTTGACCTGAACACCCTGCCCGGCTTCGCCCTGATCCTGAAACAGCGAACCGCCGGTGGACTGCTGGCCCTGCATCACGGTGGCGAACACAGGGTGACGAGCGCGATAAGTCTGGTCCATGCTCGACGACACGGTCTCGGCGTTGGCGATGTTACTGGCCGTGGTGTTCAGACGCGTGGTCTGGGCACTCATGGCGCTACCGGCAATGTTGAATACATTGGCGAGGGACATGAATTATTCTCCGCGAAGGGCTGCAACCAGCCCTTTGAACTTGCTGTTGAGCAACGTGAAGCTGGCCTGGAAGCCCATGGCGTTCTCGGTATAGCTGGCCTGCTCGACTTGCGAATCGACGGTGTTCTGGTCCAGCGAAGGTTGCGACGGAGTGCGGTACATCAAAGTACCGTCATCGTTGCTCATGCCTTCAGCTTCGATGTGACGGCTGTTGGTCTTGTTCAGCACGAAATGGCCGTTCTGGGTCTTTTCGCTTTCAGCGGCCAGCACCGAAGAAAAGCTCAGGTCGCGCGCCTTGAAGTTCGGGGTGTCAGCGTTGGAAATGTTGTTAGCCAATACTTCTGCGCGCTGAGCCCGGAAGTTGAGGGCCTTTTCGTGAATGCCTAGCGCTTTATCGAAACTGATGCTCATGTCGGGAAACCTTTGCCGGTTGACCTGATTCTGTTGTTACTGAGAAAGCAATCGGCGTGCCAGGTTGTAAAACCCAGTGATTACGGGCTCTGGAGATGCTGACGAGGCGGCAATGCCAGAAAAGCGGCAATGCATTTCCGCTGTGGAGAGGCAAAGCGGCAAGGTGGGTGCCGTTTTTTTGCCAGTATGGGATGCCATCAGAGGGTCGCGGCCCGATGCCTGCTCACGGCCGGGTTCAGGTGGTGTGACTTTATTGGGGCGTGCCAGGCTGTGGACTCAGTGGTATCGGAGTCTGACTCAGGTCACCTTTTCGCACCTCGGCGACCCACTTTGATGGGGCCAAAGTGGGCAAAGCCCCAGGCTCCGGTTGGGTCCGCCTGCGGCGGATTCCTTCGTCCTGACACTGATCCGGCGGTCGCTGCAACGGGCCATCCATGGCCCGGTGCAGCTCAATCGGCATCCATGCCGATTGCCCCCCGGATCAGCGCCAGAACTCAGCCTGCACCTTGCGTCGCGTTCTGTGGTGTCGCGGCTATCGTGGGAGAAAAGCGCTGTTTGTTTTCGGGCTTACTTGGCTGGGCTTTCTTTGATCTTGTGGAGAAAGCTCTGTGAACATACCGGCCTCTTCGTCAGCAAACGGTAAGCCGCCCGGCTGACTCCCACAGGGGCGTCAACGGGTCTGGTGTTCAATCTGAAATCGAGGTTTCAGTGGGAGTGCGTTTGGAGGTGCGCCGTTTGCTCGCGGAAAATCAAACAGCAATATCTGGCATCCGTTCAACCCGGTGCCCATGAAAAAAAGAGACTCGATAGTCTCTTTTTATTGAGTACCCTGTCCCCAATCACTTGGCCTTGTAGATGATTCCTGGGCTGCACTGAACCATCTGATAATGATCCGGCAGACCATTGAGCGCCTCAGAGGCCCCCAGGAACAGGTAGCCACCCGGCTTGAGGGTGCCGTGGATGCGCAGCAGGATGTCCTTCTTCACTTCAGCGGAGAAGTAGATCAGCACGTTGCGACAGAACACGATGTCGAACTTGCCCAGCGCCGCGTAGCTGTCGAGCAGATTGAACGAGCGGAACTCCACGCGGCTCTTGATCGGCGCCTTGATCGCCCAGCGACCCGGTGATTTCACGTCGAAAAAGCGCTGCAGACGATCCGGCGACAAGCCACGACCGATTGCCAGGCTGTCGTATTCGCCAGTCTTGCAGTTGTTAAGCATTGCACCGGACAGATCGGTGGCAACAATCTGCGCGCCAGACTTGAGCTGGCCCGGATTGCTACGCTCGAACTCGTCGATAGACATCGACAACGAGAACGGTTCCTGACCCGACGAGCAGGCTGCCGACCAGATACGCAGACGCTGGCCGGGGCTGGCCTTTATCTGCTCCGGAAGCACTTTGTTCTTCAGCACTTCAAAGGGGTAGGTATCGCGAAACCACAGGGTTTCGTTGGTCGTCATGGCGTCGACCACCTGCTCCTTCAAACCACTGCGCGGCTGAGTCTGAATGCGCTGAACCAGCTCGCCGAGCGATTTGATGCTCTGCTGTTCCATCAGCTTGTTGAGGCGGCTGGACACCAGATACTGCTTGTTCTCACCAAGCAAGATGCCACAGGCTTTTTCCAGAAATACCCGGAACTGATCAAAATCCAAATTACCCGTAGACAAGGTGCCGCCTCTCAAATCATGTGAATCACCAGGGGCGACGCCCCCGGCTATTTATTCTGCTGCCTTTATTCGCGCAACAACCCTGGCCGCCAGATCATCCGGGCGGAATTTCGCCAGAAAATCATCAGCGCCGACTTTCTTCACCATCGCCTGGTTGAATACCCCGGAAAGCGAGGTGTGCAAGGTGATGTGCAGCTTCTGCATGCGCGGGTCATTACGAATGGCCGCTGTAAGGGTATAGCCATCCATCTCCGGCATTTCAATGTCGGAGATCATCATCAGGAATTCTTCGTGGGGTTTTTTGCCTTCCTCGACCATCTTGCGCAGGTAATCCAGCGCTTGACGACCGTCGTTCAAGGCAACCACCTCGACACCCACCGTTTCCAGACAGCGACTTACCTGCTTGCGGGCCACTGATGAGTCATCGACGGTCAGGACGCGCAACGAAATCGCCTTGTGATGAACTTCTTCGTCAATGACCCCAACCGAAACCTCTTCGGAAATGGGCGCAACCTCGGCGAGGATCTTCTCCACGTCGATGATCTCGACCAACTGGTTATCGACGCGCGTGACCGCAGTCAGATAATGGTCGCGGCCCGTACCCTTGGGTGGTGGATGAATCTCTTCCCAGTTCATGTTGACGATGCGCTCCACCGAATGCACCAGAAAGCCCTGAACCTTGGTGTTGTATTCAGTGATGATGACAAACGAATTGACGAGCGAAATCATGCCTGCTGAGCCTGTCGCCATTGCCAGGTCAAGAATCGGGATGGTGCCGCCGCGAATGCTGGCAACGCCACGTACGATCGGACTCGACTTGGGCATGATGGTCAGCTTCGGGCATTGCAGTACTTCTTTGACCTTGAATACGTTGATCCCGTAGAGCTGCTTGCCGTCGAGACGGAACAAGAGCAGCTCAAGGCGATTCTGACCCACCAGCTGAGTTCGCTGGTTTACCGAATCCATTACACCTGCCATGCCGAACCCCCCTTACCCAAGAGACCGTTGACCCCACACCAAATTGGTAAACGGCACGGGCTTTGCTTTTTATACGTCATGAACACACTGACGACAATTTCTCGACACCTTGCATTAGAGACCCGAAGGCTTCTATGCGCAATCGCCTTGCTGTGTGTTTCAAGCACGGCGAGCTACAGCCATGCAGAGAATTTCACACTTCCTGAACAGCTTATCGGCGTCACCCAGGGGTTTCTTGAGTTCACGGTGGAAGACTATTTGGCGACCAATCAGATTGACGGGCGTCACGACATACAGGTCAAGCAGCTTGACCCCCGGATGCGCATGGGTTTTTGCGACAAGGATTTGACAGCCACGCTGGAAAGCCCACGCCCGGTTGGCAGAGTGACAGTACGCGTGCGCTGTGAAGGCTCCTCCCCGTGGACCGTGTTTGTTCCGGCTCAGGTACAGCTGTTTCGCAACGTGGTGACGGTCATGCGTCCGCTTAAACGTGATGCCATTGTGACTGAGGAGGATGTCGCAATGCGTGAGCGTGACGTCAGCAGCCTTGGCCTGGGATTTCTGGCATCGCTGGACCAGGCAGTCGGGCAGAAGGTTGTCCGACAAATGGTCATCGACCAGGTCGTGACGCCGGTGGCGCTCGAACAGCCGCAAATGATCCACAAGGGTGATCAAGTGGTGATCATTGCGCGCACTGGGTCGCTGGCGGTCCGCATGCCGGGCGAGGCGCTGTCAGATGGAGGCTTCAACGAACAGATACGGGTGAAAAACCTCAATTCCAACCGGGTCATCAAGGCCAGCGTAACCGGGCCCGGGCAGGTGGAAGTCGCCATGTGAACACTTTGAGGTAGCGTAGAACGTGCGTTTTTTCTAGACTGCGGTGAATTTCCCGACGGTGCTGGCTTCTATTGAGAAGCTTTATCACGACGAGCCTAAAGTTTTATCGGGGTTAGCCGAAAACAAGGCAAGCGTCCAAACACCCAGAGGTTTTTTATCATGGTCATAGACTTCAGTCGCCTTAACAGTTCCCAGTCCGTGGGTAGCGCATCGCGCACCAACGCAACAAAAGATATCAACAAAGCCGATGCAACAACGGCTGCCAGCAGCACCGCAGGCGTTAAAAGCACCGGGGAAACCGTTTCTCTGAGCAGTGAGGCTCAACAGTTGCAGAAAATCACTGACAAGCTGTCCGATCTGCCGACCGTCAACAGCGCACGCGTTGCCGAGCTCAAGCAGGCCATCGCTGACGGCACGTATACAGTGGACAGCAACCGTGTAGCCAGCAAGTTGCTCAATTTCGAAACCCAACGCTAGCCCTGGCTTGCGCTGGATATTCTGGACGCTTAAAAACCAGAGCATGCGATGCACGATACTACTTTGCTTCAGATGATTACTGATGACATGATTCCAGCACGACAGCTTCATGAGCTGTTGCAAGCCGAATCAGTGATTCTTCATGGCCGCGAGATGGGCGAGATGGAACACGTACTGGCGCAGAAGCAGGCGCTGGTGATTCTTCTCGAACAGCATGGTCGCAGGCGCAGCCAGGTGCTTGTAGGCCTGGGTTTGCCGACGAATCGAAATGGACTTGAGCAACTGGCCAGCCACTCGGACATTGGTGAGCAATTGCTTGCATCCGGTGATGAGCTGAGCGCACTGATCACTGAATGCCAGGCTCTCAATGAGAGAAATGGCAGCCTGATTCAGTTGCAACAGTTGAGCACCGCCCATCAGTTGCGCATTCTCAACGGCGGTGACACACCGACCTTGTACGACAGTCGCGGGTCGACTGCCTTGAGAGCAAAGCCGCGCCCCCTCAGTCAGGCGTAACTTCCTGTATGAAGGTTCTGTGCGTAGTGGCAGAATGCTTGTTGTTGCATTGCCGTAGTATTTTGCCTGGAGATGTAAGAACGTGAATGGCTCAAGCGCGGATGATGCTCCGCAGCCCCCAAAGGTGTTGAATACATCGTTGGAGATCGCCGCTAACCTGCGGTTACTTCTCGAAAGTCATGATCCGTTGATCATTACCTTTCACGAGCGCGCCCAGCGCTTCCAGAGTTATCTGATAGAGCTCGACCGTGACAGTAACGTCATGGCGCTCGATGAAATGATCCCGCGAGATGGCGAACGCTACCTGAGCAACGGTGAATCCTTCCGCGTCGAAGGCTTTCATGATGGCGTGCGTATCGCCTGGGAAAGCTCAGAGCAAATGACGATTGTCGACACCGACGGTCAGCGCCTCTACCGTGGTCCGCTCCCTGAAGAAGTGATCTACCATCAGCGCCGCAATGCGTTTCGCGCGGCACTCAAGCTGGCACAGCTGGTTGACATCGAGATCGGTGGCGAGAAGCTGAAATCTCCACTCAAAGGCAAGCTGCTCGACATTTCTGCGACCGGCTGCAAGCTGCGTTTTGAAGGGGATGTGTCCGAGCGGATGCAACTGGGTCAGGTGTATGAGCGATTTATCGCACGCCTGCCGTTCGGGGCAATGACTGCGCCCGTCGAGCTACGGTATCTGCATTTCGAAGAAAGGGTTCACACCACATTCGCTGGCGTGCGCTTTCACAACATGAGTGGACTGGTGCAGCGTCAGGTCGAACGTTTCGTGTATCAACTGCAACGCGAGGCGCGTCGCTTCGATAAAGACGACGACTTCTGATACGCCGCGTTACGCCAAGTGATTGCGGTCGCTGTACCGCAATCACTTTCTCCCCGATTCACCCTCTCCGCGCAGTGCACAAGGCTGCCAGCCTGAACTGCAAGCTCAGACTGAAAACAACCGCCCTGTTCATTGCATCGCCCGTGTCAGGCTTTCCAGGTCTCATCCTCACGCTCGCGCTCACCATCGGGCAACGACGTATCTGCAACTGTGTGCACCGGTTCTTCTACAGGCTCAGCCACAGGCTCTTCCGGCACTTCATCAGCGACTTCCGGCTCTGCGGTTGCCTGCATCTGATCCTGCACCACTTGCTCATCCACACGTGGGTCAAGTGCGACGACCAGCGGTGAGCTGGACATGCTGTCGGGCATCGCGATGTGATGCAGCGGCGCATTTTCGACCTGATGCAGGTGAGTGACTGCCTTCGGACGGATCAGCAATACCAGGATCACGCCCGCGCCGCAGACGAAGGCGTACAACATATGCCCGCCAAACGCCTTCATGATCACACCAGCCGCAAGCGGCCCGATACTGGCGCCAATACCGTAGGTCATCAGCAACATGGCTGTCAGCGAAACGCGACGCTCGGCCTCGACATGGTCGTTGGCGAATGCAACAGCGAGCGGATACAGGCAGAACTGCATCAGCGAAGCAAGAAAGCCCACGCCGAACAGCACTTCAACCGGCACGCTCGGCAGCACCGCCAACGGCAGCGAAGCAATTACCAGCGCTGCAGCGAACACACGCATCAGCACTGACCGGTCATAACGGTCAGACAACAGACCCAGCGGCCATTGCACAAGAAAGCCCGCCAGAATGCAGCAGCCCATGAACAGGCCCACCTGCTCTGTCGATAACCCCTGCTCGGCGGCATAGACCGGCGCCAGCCCGTAGAACGAGCCGATGATCAGCCCTGCGCCCAGCACCGCGGTCAACGACTGTGGCACCCGTTTCATGAAGAAACGCGGCTCCAGCGGGGCCGGATGCAGCGGCGCAGGGTGAATCGCACGGGTCATGGCGACCGGTACCAGGCACAGCGCAAAACACAGCGCGACCAGCATCAGCAACTCAAGGCCCAGTTGCGGGTGGACCACCAGCACCAGTTGCCCGAGCACAAGGCCCAGGTAAGAGGCGATCATGTAGCCACTGAACACCATGCCGCGCTGCTTGGCTTCTGCCTGCTCGTTCAACCAGCTTTCGATAACCATGTACTGGCACATCATGCCCAGGCCGACAATGACCCGCAGGATCAGCCAGGCGGGGAGCCAACTGATCAGGCCATGGCCCAGCACCGCTGCGCCGACGATGCCAGCGCAGGTGGCATAAGCGCGGATATGACCCACGCGACCGATCAGGCGGTGGCCGATCTTGCCGCCCAGCACCAGACCAAAATAGTTGGCCGCCATCAATGCACCAACCCACAGGCTGTCGACCTGATCAGCAGCCAGACGCAACGCAAGGTAGGTACTCAGCAGACCCGAGCCGATCAACATCATCAGCGAGGCAAAATAAAGCGCTCGAAAAGACTTCCAGATTTGACGCATCAACGTTCCATAAATAAGGACGCCTCCCCGAGGGACGCGTCCAGTACGACAATTGTTAAACTTGAGCAGCCAGCACACGCCGCTCCCAAGGGGTTATCTCATCAAAAAAACTGGTCAATTCCATGGTCTTCGAAGCGATGTAACCTTCGATGAACTCTCGCCCGAACAGTTCCTTGGCCAAATGACTGCATTTCAGACGCTCAAGAGCGGCGTGCAAGGTACAGGGTAATGACAATTCTTGCGGCACCTCGATTTCGCCCTGCACAGCGGCCGTCGGTTCCAGTGCGTTCTCAATGCCGTAAAACCCCGCCGCAAGACTCGCCGCGATGACCAGATACGGATTGGCATCGGCACCCGGCAAACGATTTTCCACACGGCGTGCCTCGGGGCCGCTGGCTGGAATCCGCAGACCCGCCGCCCGGTTGTCATGCGACCAGCAGGCGTTATTGGGGGATGCAAACGGATGGCAGAGGCGCTGGTAAGAGTTCACGTTGGGCGCGAACAAGGCTGCCAGATCAGCCATGCAAGCCTGTTGGCCGCCGATGAAGTGGTGAAAGGTTGCCGTTGGCTGCCCGTCCTCGTCGCTGAATACGTTACGTCGGGACGTTGCATCAATGACGCTCTGATGCAGGTGCATCGAGCTGCCGGGCGTCTGGGCCAACGGCTTGGCCATGCACACCACGCTCAAACCGTGCTTGAGCCCGATTTCCTTGAGCAGATGCTTGAACAGAAAGGTCTGGTCCGCCACCTGCAGCGGGTCGCCGTGCAGCAGATTGATCTCGAACTGGCTGACGCCCATCTCATGCATGAACGTATCGCGGGGCAGGCCCAGCGCATTCATGGCGCTGTAGACCTCTTTGAAGAAGGGACGCAGTCCGTTGTTGGAGCTGACGCTGAACGCCGAATAGCCCTGCTCTTGTCGGCCATCCAGCCCGGAGGGTGGCACAAACGGCAAAAGCGGATCCGGATTGGGCGCGAACACGAAGAATTCGAGTTCGGTCGCGACCACAGGCACCAACCCGCGTGACGCGTACCGGGCGATCACCGACTTGAGCTGCCCGCGTGTCGAGAGCGCGCAGGACTCGCCGGTCAGCTCATCGGCGTCGCAGATCGCCAGCGCACGCGGCTCGTCACTCCAGGGCAGTCGGTGAATCTGCTCAGGGTCGGCGATCAGCGCCAGATCACCGTCATCACTGCCGTAGAACCGCGCTGGCGGATAGCCGCCTATGATGCATTGCAGCAATACCCCTCGGGCCATCTGCAGCCGACGACCTTCCAGAAAACCTTCGGCCGTCATTACCTTGCCACGTGGCACACCGTTAAGGTCCGGAGTGACACATTCAATTTCATCAATCCCCACGAGCTGCTGCGCCAGTGAAAGGGAGTCGTTGCGGGTCATTACTCAATCCTTGATGGGTATCCGCGCCTGTGCACGGCGGTTTTCACAAAATACCCACCGCGTGGCGTGGTTATCAAGCATTGAAACCACATCGTGAAGGCAGTCACAAACTGCGCACGGTCAGAAACTTCGCCACGCTCTTGGCTGGTTTTTTGCTTTTATCCCTGACAGAACTGCTCGGCTGTCATTTTTACGTCAGACATTTTCCGGTCATGCGCAAAGCGCCTTAAAAATGGCTCGTCGACCAGCACCCTTTCGCGACATGCGTTGAGAATTGTCCATGAGCTCACCGATCCCTGTCACTCGTCCACTGCTGCCGCCGCTTGACGAGTTCATTCCCTACCTTGAGCAAATCTGGGAGAGCCATCAGCTCACCAACGGTGGTCCGTTTCATCAGCAGCTCGAAAAGGAGCTGGCTCAATATCTGGGTGTCAATCACCTGTCCCTGTTCTCCAACGGCACCCTGGCACTGATGACCGCCATTCAGGCGCTGCGCATCAAAGGCGAAGTCATTACAACGCCCTACTCGTTCGTCGCGACCGCGCACTCTCTACTCTGGAACAGTCTGACACCGGTGTTCGTGGATATTGACCCAGGCACTTATAACCTGAATCCTGACCGCATCGAAGAAGCCATCACGCCCGCAACCACGGCAATCATGCCGGTGCATTGCTACGGAATACCTTGTGACGTCGACCGCATCCAGCAGATCGCCGACCGCTATGGCTTGAAGGTCATCTACGACGCCGCTCATGCATTCGGTGTGCAGCACGGAGGCGAAAGCCTGCTCAAACACGGTGATCTTTCGATCTTGAGTTTCCACGCCACCAAGGTTTTCAACACCTTTGAAGGCGGCGCCATCGTCAGCCCGGACGCCAAGACCAAACAACGCATCGACTATCTGAAGAACTTCGGCTTTGCCGATGAAGTAACGGTCGTGGCGCCGGGCATCAACGGCAAGATGAGTGAGATTAACGCCGCGTTTGGTCTGCTGCAGCTCAAGCATATCGACCAGGCTTTGCTGAAACGCAAACGTATCGATGAGCGATACCGCGATGCCCTGTCGTCGATTGCAGGGATCGAAATCGTCTGGCAGAGCACCGAAAAGCATAACTACTCGTATTTTCCGGTACTGGTCAGGGAAAACTTCGCACTGTCTCGTGACGACCTGTATCAGCGGCTGCGTGACAAGGACATCCTGGCACGCCGCTACTTCTACCCGTTGATATCGACGTTTCCGATGTACCGGGGTCTCGATTCAGCAAGACCGGAGCGTTTGCCGATCGCGACCGGTCTGTCGAACCAGATCCTGTGCCTGCCCATTTTCGACAGCCTTGGCGATGATGCCTTCGACAGCATCATCGAGGTGATTGTCACTGCCAGTAATGAGAACTGCTGATGCGAACGTGCCCGGTATGCTCCTGCCGCTTTCCGAACTTTTACCCGATGGATCGAGCCCACCTGGAGGTTTTCCATCGTTTGAACGTGCACTACAGCGTGGAGGACTTCGAAACCCTCAATGTGGGTCAGTACAGCTGCCCTGAATGCCTGGCGTCGGATCGTGACCGGCTCTATGCGCTGTTCGCCATGCACCTGCTCAATAACCCGCCAGGCAAACCGCTGCGCATTCTGGATATCGCGCCTGCGGTAGTGCTGTCACGTTTCCTGCGCAGCCTGCCCAATGCCCGGTATCGCTCGGCCGACCTGTTCTCGCCGCTGGCCGATGACGTCGTCGACATCATGGACATGCACATGTATGCCGACGAGTCGTTTGATTTCATCGTCTGCTCACATGTCCTCGAACACGTACCGGACGATTCGAAGGCCATGTCCGAGCTGTTCAGGGTTCTGGCCAGGGGCGGTTCGGCAATTCTGATGGTGCCAATCCTGCTGACAGCTACCGAGACAGACGAAGATCCTGCCGAACCCAGTGTCGACGAACGCTGGGCACGCTTTGGCCAGGACGATCACGTACGCATGTACACCCGGCACGACTTCTTGAGCCGCCTGGGCATGGCCGGTTTTCAGGTGAATGCGTTGGGATCAACCGCGTTCGGGGACGGGGTTTTCAAACGGCATGGCATTACCGAGCAGTCGGTCTTGTATGTAGGCCGCAAAAAATGACCGCCTTCGCTCGCCTGCGCACCGCTTCGAGCGTCCGACTGCTGCCTCCGTACAGCAGACCCTCTCTATCCTCTTCACACGTGGTATTGCGATGAGTTCTTCACGCCTGGTCAGTATTGTCATCCCGGCTTACAAACCCGATTTTTTCGAAGCATCGCTTGCCAGTGCGCTTCGCCAGAACCACGACGAGATAGAAATCATCATCTGCGACGACTGCCGAAATGACGGCATCAAGCACATTGTCGAAAAGCTCAGACCGAGCAGCCGCTGGCCTATCCATTATGTGAAGAATGAAACCCCACTCGGCGAAGCGCATAACGTCGCCCGTGCGATCAGTCTGGCGCAGGGCCCCTATATCAAGTTTCTTTACGACGATGATGTGCTGCTTCCCGACTGCGTCCGCCTGCTGCTGGACGTGCTGCACGACAGCCCGGACATCAAGCTGGTTTCGGCCACCCGCAAGCGGATCGACGGCGACGGCAATCTGCTGCCCGACAACCTGTACACAGCCAACCCGTTCGGCAAGAACGTCGTGCTGGACGGCCCTGAGCTGGTTTCCTTTCTGGCCCAGTACCCGATCAACTTCGTCGGTGAGCCGACGTCGGTCATGTGCCGTCGCGAGGACGTACTCGCCTTCGGGCAGGACATCATGTCGCTCAAGGAAGTCTTTATCTGGGGCCTGGGTGACGTTGCGATGTATCTGAAGCTGCTTCGTCAGGGCAATCTGGCGATGCTGGTGCGTCCGCTGTCCTACTTCAGGGTTTCGGATCAGCAAACCAGCGAACAGGGGCGGACCGTGCCGCATCTGTCTCGCGATGGCCACGCCAATCACTACCGCCTGACTCAGGAGTTGGGCTGGCTGCGCCCGGACCACCTCAACTACACGGTGAGGATCGCGCCGCTGTCCCGACGCGACAACATTCAGGTGCTGGACCTTTACGCCCATTTCGTCAGAAAACCAGAAGCCGCAGTGCGCAATACACAGGTGGCCGGCTGGCTCGGCCAGCGTAAGCCGTCCCTGGCGGATCAGGCATTACTCAGAGAACACCTGCGGCAGCACGACGACGGCCCCTCGATTGCTATTGTGATATCGGACTTCAACCAGCAGCCTGACAGCGTCATGGCCACGTTACAGAGCCTGGCATCAGAAGCGCCACTGCTCGACAAGCTCAAGGTATTTATTCTTGCCGACTACGACAAGGATAAACAGACGCCGCTGCAAACACAGCTTCCGTGGCTGCCAGCCAGCATGGAAAACCGCGCGACGGTCATAAACGACTTGATGGAACAAAACAGCCACGCCTGGTGGATTCTGGTCGATGCCGGAATAACGTTCACCCAGAGTGGCCTGTTGTGTGCTGCGATGAAAATGCTTGAAGCACCGGATGCCTGCGCGGTGTTTGGCGATGAAGTGACCCTGCATGGACAGACCGGCGCCAGCCTGGCGTTCCGTCCAGACTTCAGCCTCGATTACCTGTTGGCCTGCCCGGCAGCGACCAGCCGCAACTGGCTGTTCAACCGTGATAAAACCTTGGCTGCAGGCGGCTTCGATGCAGCCCATGCGCAAGCGATCGAGCTGAACCTGATCCTGCGCCTGATTGAGCATCAAGGCTTTACCGAATTCGCCCATGCCTCCGAGCCGTTGGTCATCACACCCTTGTGGCAGGCCTGGAACAATCATGACGAGTTGCGCACGCTGCAGCGACATCTGCTTGCCCGCGGGTATGTCGACAGCCGGGTGCACACCACAGATTCAGGCTACTACCGGATCGAATACGGCCATGCCGATCAACCACTGGTGTCTATCCTCCTGATGTCCCATGACCAGTTGGACGTGCTGTTGCCGTGCGTTGAAAGCATTCTGGAGAACACTACCTATCCGCATTACGAAATCCTGATCTGCGACAACTGCAGTCAGTCGCCGCAAACCATCGACTGGCTGGCCACTCTCGAATCGATGCAGTCGGACAGAATTCGCGTTTTGCGTCACGAGCGGACACTTGGCTCCTCTGCGCTGATCAACGCGGCCACGCAGCATGCGAAAGGCGACTATCTGGTGCTGCTGGCCAGCAACGCGTTGATCATCCAGCACGAATGGCTGGACAGCCTGCTCAACCATGCCCTGCGACCCGAAGTGGGCATCGTCGGCGCAAAAATGATTGATCCGGATGGCCATGTCGTTCAGGCCGGGTTGGTCGTAGGGCTCAATGGTACAGCTGGCGCAGTGACTGCCAACGCCAAGGCGCCTTTCGCCAGCCTTGAACAACGTCTTGAAACCGACCAGAACTACAGCGCGGTCAGTGGTACATGCCTGATGATTCGCAAAACGGTTCATGACGAGGTGCAGGGGCTGGACGAACACCTGTTCCCCGAGCTGTTCAACGATGTCGATCTGTGTCTGAAAATCCGTGACACCGGGCATCTGGTGGTCTGGACGCCGCACGCGATCCTGGCCCTGCGTCCGACTGAATCACATATTGATGCGCAGGCCATGGACTTCGCAACGCGTGCGCTGTATCACCGCTGGTTGCATTACATGGCCTGGGACCCGGCCTATAACAAAAACCTGACACTGCAGGCGAACCCTGGTTTTGCCATTCAGAGCAAGCCTGAGCTGAGCTGGCGCCCGCTGACCCATCGTCCGCTGCCAGTGGTCCTGGCTCTGCCGGTCGACGAAGATGAGGCTGGCAGCCGCCTGGTGACTCCTCTGCGAGGGTTGCGTGCAGAAGGAGCGATTGACGGCGTCCTCGGCCACAGCGGCTTGTCGCTTGTTGAAATCGCACGACTGAGTCCGGACGCCGTCATCCTCCAGGGCCCAGTGGACGATGCGATGATTGCCAGCATCAACGCAATCAAGGATCACACCAACGCACGGGTGGTCTATGACCTCGCCGAATTCCCGGTTTTTGAAAGTACGGATAAAACTGCTGTGCCGCTGGCTGCGGTGCAAGGTTTCCTGCATCACGGTCTGGGGCGGGCTGACCGAATTACCGTACCGACTCGCGCACTGGCAGAGTTGCTTCAGGGCTCACACCCGGACGTTCAGGTCGTCGAGACCCGGTTGGCACCGGAAATCTGGCAGCCTCTCGAAAGCCGACGCAACACGCGAACAAAACCTCGTGTGGGCTGGGTGGGCAAGGCACGACAGCTAGGTGATCTGCTTATCCTCTCTGAGGTCATCAAGGCGCTGGCTGACAAGGTGGAATGGGTCATCATGGGCCCCTGCACGCGTTGGCTTCGACCTTACATCCATGAACTGCACTCGCCGGTGGAAGGCGCCTTGTTTCCGGGCGTTCTGGCCAGCCTGGATCTGGATCTGGTGCTGGTACCGGCCGAGCAGAACGTGGCCAACCGGAGCAAGGGGCCGCTTTCGCTGCTCGAGTTCGGTGCTTGTGGTTTTCCAGTCATTTGCAGCGATGTGCTGTGCGATGAGACCAACCTTCCCGTCACACGGGTCTCGAACCAGAGCCAGGCCTGGGTCGATGCCATCGAAGCTCACATCCAGGACATGGGTGAATGCGCCCGGATCGGCGATGCACTCAAACAGTCTGTGACTCATAACTGGATGCTGGACGCCGCGCATCTGCAAACCTGGCACGTCGCCTGGCTTGCAGATGAACCAGCCTGACGAGGTAGGGGCCGAAGAGTGCTGACCCTCGACGCCAGCCTCTCGTCCCGTCAAAACCCTGCAAGGCTCACCGGGAAGTCGTAAACCAGAACCTGTCAATCAGACGGCGTGCTCAATATTACGAGCGGGCACGCCGACGACGGTAAGACCTGGAGCCACAGAGCGATTGACGACGCTGCCTGCGCCAATACATGCCTTGTGACCAACGTGAACGTTGGGCAGGACCGAGGCCCTTGACCCCAGGAATACTTCGTCACCCAAAATCACCCCTCCGGTCACGTCGCATTGCAGGCTCAGCGTGACGAACTTGCCCATTCTCACATCGTGGGCGACGGTGCAGGCGGAGTTGATGGTGGCAAAAGCGCCTACCTCCAGATCCACCGAAAGGATCGCGTAAGGACAGATGACCGTGCCTGCGCCGATGATGACGTTCTTGCCAACAATGGCAGTTGGATGGATCAACGTGAAAAACTGCGCGCCTCTGTTCAACAGTTTGGTCACCACCGCTTTTTTGCCAGACGGCGTGGCGATGGCACACACCAGATGTTCATCGGCGCAAGGCACATAACCTTCGATGGACGAGAGGATGGGCGAATAATTGAGAAACTGGCCCATGTCCGACTTCGTGTCATCAATGAACCCGGCGATGGACCATTCTGGATTATGGACAATCCAGTCCTCGAGCCATTGATGGACTTCACGCCCAAAACTGCCCGCACCCACGATAACCAGCTTTTTAGTGCTCATGCTCTGCCCCTCCCTCACCTAAGACCGACGTACCCCTGTTTCAAGACTGGTCGAGTCATGAACCGCCGAGGCTTTCCAACGCATCTGCATACGGCCCGGACGCCCTTGGGCTCAGACCGCTGCTGCGAATTTGAAAAGGTGCCGCATTCTGCTGCTTACGCCGGCCGCCTGCGCAGTCCTGGGCGAACCGCGCTGACACCGTGCAAAGCACTGGGGAAAACGATAGCAATAATCGAACCAAAGGGCCGCGTACGTCTGCAGGCCCATACAGCAAAGGCCAGGTGCCTGAACGCGGTGTGCCCAACGGTGCAGAAGACAATAAATCGACGCCGGAGCCCCTATAAAGCGAGACAAACACCCGGGCAGTGTCAAGAAAAAACCAGATCGGCACCAGGTTGAGTCAGGGCAGAAAAATGCTGAACAAACCACCGCCCAGCACGCCGCCGTTGGCAATTTCGATCCGGCCCTGCATGCCGTTTCGCGCATGCAGCCGCGCAATGTGCGACGCGAAATAAAGGCCCAGTCCTGTGCTGCCGCTGCCCTGATTGATGCCCAGTACGTAGTCGGTCTGATGTTCGATCATGTGCGCCGGATAACCGGGACCGTCGTCGTTTATGGTGATTTTCAACTGACCGTTGTCGTCGCCTGCGTTGATCACGATCTTGTGGCGCGCAAAGCGAACCGCATTGACCAGAATATTGGCAACCACCGACCCAACCAGTTCACGATCAAAGAAACCCAGCGGGTTCAGGTTGTCGACCTCAAAGCTTGCGACTATGCCTTTACTGAGCAGCACTTCCTCGTGGTGCGCCAGTTGCGCTTCGATGAAGTCGTCCAGCTCGTGATAATCGGGGCGCAACGGCAACTGGTTGACGCCCAATTTATAAAGCCCCAGCAGTTGTACCAACATGCCGTTGAGGCTCGCGAACTCGTACTCGATCACAGCCTGTTCCGGGTTGTCGCGCTGCTCGCCGGAGAGCTTGGTCAACCACTGACTGTGCGCCTGAGTCAGCGTTGCCAGCGAGTTCTTCATGTCATGCACGGTGGAGGCAATCACCATCGAAAAATCGAGCCCCTGCTGCATCTCCTCACTCATGCGCCAAACGCCCTTTCCTTGAGTTTTTGATAACGCTCGTAACGTGGATCACTGTCCATGATCTTGCCGACCATTTTCAGGCTGGTACGGCATTCTTCAAGTCCGGCTTCACCCAGACTTTGTCCAGGGTGCAGCAGCGATTGCGCCATGTTCAACGCAATGCTGATGTTTTTAGGCTGCAACTCCAGCGCCCGGCGGAAGAACCCCTGAGCCTCGGTCAGATTGCCAGCCTTGTAACTGCGCACACCTTGCAGGTTGAAATCGATGGCCGCCTTGTTGGCACCCAGAATCGCCGGATCGTCGGTCATGCTGGCGACGCTTTTCATGACGGCAGGATCGTCGCCATATACTTCAGCGCAGTTTTTCAGAACACCGGCGCCCGCCTCTTCCTGACCGAGCTGCTTGAGCTGTGCCGCGACCATCAAGGCTGCGTCGGCACTGAGAAACTGCTCCATGCCTTCGAGCCTGGACATGGCCTGTTCTGTGAGCTTGGCTGCGGTTTCCGGGTCTGAATGCCGCAGGCTTGAGGCCTTCATCAAACGCGTGCGGACCTGCAGACCTTCATCCTTGGTGTGCTCCTTGGCAACGTCGCCCAACGCGTTGTTGATCTCCACGCGCGTGCGCGCGTCCAGACCCTGATCGCCACCCTTGCTGATCAGCGCATGCGCCAGACCGAGGTTGGTTTCAGGGTCCTTGAAGCGCGAATGGGCACCTTGGGAAACCGCCTGACGATAGGCCTTGGAGGCACTGTCAAAGTCCTCGTTACCCAATGCCAGCTTGCCCAACAGCTTTTGCCGACGGACTGCCAGCGGCGACAGGCGTACGGCGTTTTCCAGCACGGTTTGCGCGCGCTTGGCGTCACCTCGCGCAACCAGCACGTCGGCCAGGCCATCAAACAACGCAGGCATGGTCGGAAACGCCTTGATCGCCTGTTCATAAACCGCCTCGGCTTCGGTAGCCTTGCCGCGCTTGAGCAGCAGACTGCCCAGCGCGCCATACGCCCATGGCGTAGCACGGTCGGCGAGAATGGCTCTGAGGAACACTTCCAGAGGCTCGTTCTGCTTGAGGTCACGCAGGGCGTCTGCCTTGTATCGAAGGCACAACGGCGCATAACGCGGATCCTGCTCGATCAGCTTGTTGCAGGCGGCGAGCACTTCGACCGGCTTGCGACGGTCCAGCGCTTGCAGGATCGGTTTGAGCAGGGTTTTGCGCTGCACCAGCTTTTCCAGACGCTGAGCCAGGCCTGCGCGATTGAACGGCTTGGTCAGATAGCCGTCGGGCTCCCACTCAAGAGCGCTCATGACCATCGCCTGGCTGTTCTCGGCGGTGACCATGATAAATACGCTTTCGTGGCTCAGCAGGCGCTCGACCATCAGGTCTTCGAGCACCTGCTGACCGTTCTTGCGACCGTCTCCCAGATTGAAATCGTGCAGCACGAAGTCGTAGCGCTTTTGCGAACACATGCGCAGCGCCTCCTCACCGTTGTCGGCGGTATCCACTTCCTTGACGCCCAGTTCGCGCAGCATCGACCTGACCGAGCTGCGGAAGTCGGAAAAGTCATCGACGATAAGAAAGCTTTTTTGGTTGTACGCCAGCATCCGGAAACCTGCACGGGAGAGGTGAAATAGAAAACTCGTGGTCTGCAAAAAATAAAAGACCCGGCTCTTCAGCCGTCTAAAGGACGCGCATGTTAACAAGTGGCTATACGCCATCAAACACATCATGTCATTCGCCGCTTCGCCACAGACCGGCAAAAGCCGAACAACAGCCAGTTTTTCGACCATTTCCGTAGAAACTATAGAGCGAACATCAAAGTTGCGAGCGAGCGAGGGCCGATAAAGCGCGTTTTTGAGCGCTGGATCGAAAAGGCGGAGGTGAGAAGAGAAAGGGAGAGCGCTAAGTCACATTAACCCGCGAGACCTTCAGGCCCGCAAAAACTCAACGACACAGAAACAGGAAAACCGGACAACCCTGCATCGGGCGATGTCGACCGCACGTACACGTCGACATTGCCCGGCGACGTTTTGTCACACCCAGCCGTCGTTCTTTTTACGACCGCGCGTCAGGGCAGGCAGGATCAAGCCAACCAACAGGCCAGCACCGGCAATACTGCCGCCGTAGACCATATAACGCATCATCACTTGCTTGTTCTCGTCGCCAAGACGCGCCTGGGTCGAACGCAATTCTGCCTGGGAATCGGCCAGTTGGTCGTTGAGCGTCTTGGTGCGGACTTCCAGTTCGTCGATGAGCTTCTTGCGCGCATCCAGCGTTTCCTGCATGCCCTGCACTCGGGTCTTCCAGGTGTTATCGATGCCGGTCAGTTGCTCGGTAAGCTCGGCAACCTGTTGGGTCAATTGCGGCACCCTTTCAGCTTGGCCGGGCGCTTCCTGCAGATCGCCGGAGGGGATCCAGACGGTGGCACCGCCTTCCCCGCGAACCTGACTGAAATTGCCGGAAGTGGTCAGCAACTCAACCTTCTGTCCAGACTTCAACGTACCGACAATGCGGTGTCCGTCGGTAGGTCCGCTGCGCACATAGGTGGTCAGGCTGTCGCTGACCCAGCGATCGTTGTCGGCTGCGTCGGCGTTCAAAGGCGTGATGACGGTAAGCACGGCACCGATGAGGCCTGCGCCCAGAAGACGGCGCGAAACGGAGAAAAGGCCTGGGGCACGGGAAAGAAGTGCGGAAAGATGAAGAGACATGGCGATAATTATCTTTGTCGAGATGAACACAAAGCCCTGAGAAAAGGGGCGGCTAACGATGGAAAAGCAGGCAGCGAAAGGTTTGCAACTCCTGCCGGAACGGGCTGTCTGTGCTTCAGACGGGCTGAAAAATCGTCTGAACAGCGCTGTGTGAACGCAGAGGTGTGCAGGCCGTCCAAAAAGTCCATCAGCTAACAGACCTTGCGAAAGGGGTCAGGTTCACTGTGGGCCCTTTTCAGCGTCAAAATTCAGCCACGTGGTCGTTATTACGCGACCGCCCGGCACCAAACCGGCCACTGCGCGCCGATGCCGCCAACCCCACCAGGGCTGACGCACAGTTCTCTACAATCCTCTTGAGGCGCCGGGCGTTTGCTTTCCCGCCCAACTGCTGTAGAAAATAGCCGTCAGGCGTGAACGTCACTGATGCTCACCATCCTGATGCGCAAGCCCTGCTGGCTCGGCCGCATCGCTCTAATGGAAAATAGAATGATCCCAAGACAAGTCATCAACGCCTCGGTCAGCCCAAAAGGCAGCCTTGAAACGCTTTCCCAACGTGAAGTGCAGCAGCTCAGCGCTGCCGGTTCAGGCAGCACCTACACCCTCTTCCGCCAGTGCGCCCTGGCCATTCTCAATACCGGCGCCCATGTCGATAACGCCAAGACCATTCTTGAAGCGTACGAGAACTTCGAAGTTCGTATTCATCAGCAGGACCGTGGCGTGCGCCTCGAACTGCTCAACGCTCCGGCAGACGCCTTTGTTGATGGCGAGATGATCGCCAGTACACGTGAGATGCTGTTCAGCGCCCTGCGCGATATCGTCTACACCGAAAGCGAACTGGACAGCCAGCGCATCGACCTGAGCAATTCTCAGGGCATCACCGACTACGTATTCCACCTGCTGCGCAACGCCCGCACCCTGCGTGCCGGCGTCGAGCCGAAGATGGTGGTCTGCTGGGGCGGCCATTCGATCAATACCGAAGAATACAAGTACACCAAGAAAGTCGGTCACGAGCTGGGCCTGCGCAGCCTGGACATCTGCACCGGCTGCGGTCCTGGCGTGATGAAAGGCCCGATGAAAGGCGCCACCATCGCCCACGCCAAGCAACGTATCGTCGGCGGTCGCTACCTGGGCCTGACCGAGCCCGGGATCATTGCCGCCGAAGCGCCCAACCCGATCGTCAACGAGCTGGTGATTCTGCCGGACATCGAAAAGCGTCTGGAAGCGTTCGTGCGTGTCGGCCACGGCATCATCATCTTCCCGGGCGGCGCAGGCACGGCTGAAGAGTTCCTGTACCTGCTGGGCATCCTGATGCACCCGGACAACAAGGACGTGCCGTTTCCGGTGGTCCTGACGGGGCCGAAGAACACCGAACCCTACCTGCAACAATTGCACGCGTTCGTCGGTGCCACCCTGGGCGAAGACGCTCAGCGTCATTATGAGATCATCATCGACAACCCGGCAGAAGTTGCCCGGCATATGGCCAAGGGTCTGAAGGACGTGCGCCAGTTCCGTCGCGAGCGCAACGACGCGTTCCACTTCAACTGGCTGCTCAAGATCGAGGAAAGCTTCCAGCACCCCTTCGATCCGACCCACGAAAACATGGCAAAACTGCAGCTGAACCACGACGTGCCGCCTCACGAACTGGCCGCCAACCTGCGTCGGGCGTTTTCCGGCATCGTGGCCGGCAACGTGAAAGACAAAGGCATCCGCCTGATCGAACAACACGGGCCGTACCAGATTCATGGCGATCCGACGATCATGCAGCCCCTGGACAAGCTGCTGCAGGCCTTCGTCGACCAGCACCGCATGAAACTGCCAGGTGGCGCAGCTTACGTGCCCTGCTATCAGGTTGTGACCTGAAACCTGTGAGTCATCAGAAAACGGGGCGCTTTCGAGCGCCCCGTTTTCATTTCTGCTGGCGAAACTCGCGAGGGGACTGCCCCGTCGCCCGCTTGAAAAATCTCGAAAAATAGGCCGGTTCGGAAAACCCCAGGCTGTCCGATACCTGATTGACCGTCATGGTGGTGTAAACCAGGTTGCGTTTGGCTTCCAGCAGCAGGCGCTGATTGATGATCTGCAACGCCGACTGGTTGCACAGTCGACGGCACAAGGCGTTCAGATGAGCAGCGCTGATACCCATGGCACGCGCATGCTGCTCGATGGGCCAGTGCTCGCGGAAATTCACTTCCATCTGATGCATGAACACCTGCAGATGTTCGCGACCACGGTCCAGTGTCTGCACATCGTCCGCGGTGGTCTCCAGGCCGCGTCGACTGAGCCAGACCATCAGCACGTTGATCAACGACTGCAGCATCAGATCGCGGCCCGGTTTGCGCTGGCGATACTCCAGCGCAATGGCACTGAACAGCGTGTCGACGTACTGACTGTCGGCGCCCAGCGCATGACAGCGCGCCGCGCTGAACGCTGAAGCATCCAGCGCGGCTTCCAGTTGCTCGACCAGAGGCCGGGCCAGACTGAGAATGTGCCCTTGTATGTCTTCAGCAAACTTGAAGGTGTGTACGCTCAACGCAGGAACCACCTGCAACGAAGGTATCTGCACTTCGTTGACCATGTCCTCGACCTTCAGCACAGCCCTTCCCGACTGCACATACAGCAACTGGACCAGATCACTGTGCCGGTGCGGTTTGATCTCCCATTCGTGCATCTGGCTGCGCTCAGGGATGGACTCGCAATGGATCAGGTCGGGCGTTGGCCAGGCCGTGGTTTCGCCGTAGAGCTTGAACACCGGCACACTGCTCACGGCTGTTCTGGACATTCGACCACCCTCGATGAAAACCTCGGAAAGTACAGATAATGCACTGGATAGTGCCTTCTTATCTCGATGTCATCCATTAAAAATGCAGGAGACAAAAACAAACGTATCCCGCTGGCAAGCCTGGCAGGGATCACAGGACAGGACCACACCATGAAAACCCAAGTCGCAATCATCGGCTCAGGCCCGTCCGGGCTGTTGCTGGGCCAACTGCTGCAGCGTGCCGGTATCGACAACGTCATTATCGAGCGCAAGGACCCCGACTACATTCTGTCGCGCATTCGCGCAGGCGTGCTTGAGCAAGGCATGGTCGATCTGCTGCGCGAGGCCGGCGTCAGCGAACGCATGGACGCCGAGGGCCTGATCCATGACGGTTTCGAGCTGGCATTTGACGGCCGTTGCGAACGTATCGACCTCAAGCAGTTGGCGGATGGCAAGACGGTGATGGTCTACGGCCAGACCGAAGTCACCCGCGACCTCATGCAGGCCCGCGCCGAGGCAGGCGCCATGACGGTCTATGACGCGGAGGACGTTCAGCCGCACGACCTGAAAACCGAACAGCCTTACATCACCTTTGTGAAGAACGGCGAAACGGTACGCCTGGATTGCGACTACATCGCGGGTTGCGACGGCTTCCATGGCGTGTCCCGCCAATCCATCCCGACTGAAACGCTCAAGGTTTTCGAGCGCGTCTACCCGTTTGGCTGGCTGGGTGTACTGGCCGACACGCCACCCGTCAACGAAGAGCTGGTCTACGCCAATCACCCACGCGGGTTTGCTCTGTGCAGCATGCGTTCCGCCGTTCGCACGCGTTATTACGTGCAGGTCAGCGCGGATGAAAAGGTCGAGGACTGGTCTGACGAGCGCTTCTGGGATGAGCTCAAGTCACGCTTGCCGACGCATCTGGCAGAACGTCTGGTGACCGGACCATCCATCGAGAAAAGCATCGCCCCGCTGCGCAGCTTCGTGGTGGAACCTATGCAGTACGGGCGCCTGTTCCTGCTCGGCGATGCCGCGCACATTGTCCCGCCCACCGGCGCCAAAGGCCTGAACCTTGCTGCCAGTGACGTCAGCACGCTGTACCGGATCCTGCTCAAGGTCTATCAGGAAGGTCGCACCGACCTGCTGGAAAAGTACTCGCAGATCTGCCTGCGTCGCGTCTGGAAGGCTGAGCGCTTCTCGTGGTGGATGACCTCGGTGCTGCATCAATTCCCCGACACCGACGCGTTCAGTCAGCGCATTCAGCAGACGGAACTGGACTATTACGTCGGCTCGCCAGCCGGGCGCAAGACCATCGCCGAGAACTACGTCGGCCTGCCGTACGAAGCCATCGAGTAATCTGCCGCTAAGGGTGAAACTCGCGTTGCAGGGGGTGACTGCCTGCAACGCTGTCTGCGCCCTTCTTTTTTTGTGCAATGTCACAACTCAGCGCCTGTTTCGCAGTGCAAAGCCCCAAAGCGTTTTGGTTGCAGGGCCCCTATGATCGGCTGGCACCCAGAAAGCTTCATAAAAACAACAAGCACTGAGGAACACACGCCATGTCCAACCCTGCGATCAGCAAGGCTGGCGACGCTGACGGCGACTATATTTATCGTCGCATCACGCTGCGCCTTATCCCGTTCATTTTCATTTGCTACCTGTTCAACTATCTGGACCGCGTCAACGTGGGCTTTGCCAAATTGCAGATGCTCGACGCCCTCGGCTTCAGCGAGACGGTCTACGGCCTTGGTGCCGGTATTTTCTTCATCGGTTACGTGCTGTGCGGTCTGCCCAGCAACCTGGCGCTCAACCGCTTTGGTCCGCGGCGCTGGATCGGCCTGATGATGATCACCTGGGGCACGTTCTCGACCTGCCTGCTGTTTGTCACTACGCCTGTCGAGTTCTACGTGCTGCGCTTTCTGACCGGGATGGCCGAAGCCGGCTTCTTTCCCGGCATCGTTCTGTACCTCTCGCGCTGGTACCCCAATCAGCGACGCGGTCGGATCATGGCGCTGTTCATGTCGGCGATTCCGGTGTCCGGGCTGCTGGGCGGGCCGTTTTCCGGCTGGATTCTCAACCACTTCGCTGCCGGCCAGGGTGACATGGCCGGCTGGCAGTGGATGTTTCTGATCCAGGGTCTGCCGACCGTTGCGCTGGGCCTGCTGGCGTTTTTCCTGCTCTGTGACAAGGTAGAGGACGCACGCTGGCTGACAGCGGAGCAGCGCCAGCGGGTCAAGGCCGACATCACCCACGATGAGTTGAGCCGCCCGGTGCAAGGCAAGAGCTCGGTGGCCTCGGTACTGACCATGCCATTCATCTGGATACTGGGCTTCATCTACTTCTGCATTCAGAGCGGTGTGTACGCGATCAACTTCTGGCTGCCATCGATCATCAAGAACCTCGGCTTCAGCGATGCACTGGTGATCGGCTGGATCAGTGCCGTGCCGTACTTGATGGCCGGTGTGTTCATGCTGCTGGTGGGCCGCTCCGCCGATCTGCGCAACGAACGCCGCTGGCATCTGGTGGTGCCGATGCTGATGGGCGCGACCGGTCTGATCATTGCCGCCAACTTTGCGACGGTCCCGATCATTGCCATTCTTGGGCTGACCATTGCCACCATGGGCGCGCTGACCAGCCTGCCGATGTTCTGGCCATTGCCAACCGCCCTGCTGAGCGCCAGCGTTGCCGCCGGTGGGCTCGCGTTGATCAACTCGATCGGCCAGATGGCGGGCTTCCTTAGCCCGTATCTGGTGGGCTGGATCAAGGACCAGACCGGTTCAACCACCGTGGCACTGTACTCGCTGGCCGCGCTGACCATAGTCGGCAGCCTCGTTGCCCTGCGTATCAGCCGTCAATCCGCAGCCAGGGTCACTGCGCCTGCCTGACCTTGTCGCCGCTCCAAAAAACCAGACCTCGTGTCTGGTTTTTTATTTGCATGATCTGATCATTCGAGAGAAAAAAAATAAGTGCCATCACCTAATTTTGATTGCCGCCCGCAAAATTATGAAAAAAAAGATCAGGAGACTTGCGATAAATGATTGATTCGATCAATATCAGGCCACTAACAATAAAACGAGAATCCGGCCATGCAATTTCGCGGCATCATCCCGGCTCTGGTCACGCCGTTTACCGACGACCACAAGCTTGACGAAAACGCCCTGCGCAACCTGATCGAAAACCTTCTTCAAGCCGGTGTACACGGGCTGTTTGTGCTGGGTACCAACGGTGAATTCTTCACTCTTTCCGAATCGGAAAAACTGCAGATTGCGCGCATCACGGTCGATGCCGCCGCCGGGCGTGTGCCGGTAGTCGTCGGCACAGGTGCCTTCGCCACGCATGAAGTGATTGAACTGAACAAAAAAATGATCGATGTGGGCGCTGATGCCCTGTCGATCATCACACCGTACTTCAACGCCATCAGCCAGTCCGAACTGATCACGCACTACACCGCCATCGCCGACGCATCCCGGCTGCCGCTGATGATGTACAACATTCCCGCCAAGACCGGCATGTCGATCGGCATCAACGCCGTCGCAACCCTCAGTCAGCACCCGCAGATCAAAGGCATCAAGGACAGCGCCGGTAACTTCGATGCGCTGGTGCAGATGATGCAATACCGCAGCGAAGACTTCGCCGTCTTTGCCGGGACCGACTCGCTGATCTACTGGAACCTGCTGGCCGGTGGCGACGGCGCGATTGCCGCCACAGCGAATGCGGTGCCGCATGTCGTCATGTCCATCTGGAACAACTTCCAGTCAGGCAACCACGACGCCGCTCGCGCCGCGCAGGAAGCCCTGCGACCACTGCGTGATGCGTTCGCGCTCGGGACCATGCCAGTGGTACTGAAGACCGCGACGCAACTGCTCAACGTGCCTGTCGGGCCTTGCCGCCTTCCCGTGCAGCCGCTTGATGCTGCCGCCCTGGAAAAGCTTCGCGGCCTGCTCGCCAGCTATCGCTGACATCGCCACCGACAGCCAACCAATACAGCCGTTGCCCGCCGACGGCACGAGGGATTCGTGATGCCCGCTACTTACCATTTTCAGACCGTCAAGCATGTGGTCCACGGTCCCGGCAGCCTCGACCTGCTGAGTGAAAAACTGGCCCTGCTCGATGTGCCGATCAAGACCGTGATACTGGTCACCCAGAACGCCATGCATCGCCAAGGTGTGACCCAGCGGGTGACTGATCAGCTAAATGCGCTGAACATACGCGTGCACATGCTCGACAACGTTGAGATCGAACCGACCCTCGAGAACATCGAACGCGTATTCCGCGAAGACGTCGCACCGCACGCCCCCGACGCCCTGATCGCCATCGGCGGCGGCAGCGTGCTGGATGCCGCCAAACTGTTCGCGGTCATGCTCACCAACGACACGCCGCTCAGGGACCTGCTGGGCATCGACAAGGTCACCCACCCCGGCAAGCCGATGGTGCTGGTGCCAACCACCTCCGGCACGGGCTCTGAAGTGACGCCCAACGCCATCGTCACGCTGCCCGATGAAGAGCTGAAGATCGGCGTGGTCAGCCGTCATCTGTTGCCGACACTGGTCGTGCTCGACCCGCTGCTGACCCTGAGCCTGCCACGCCCGATTACCGCCGCGACCGGGATGGACGCCTTCACGCATGCGCTCGAGTCGTTCATTTCCACCAAGGCCAACCCGATCAGTGACGCCTTTGCCCTGGAGTCCATGCGCCTCATCGCCGGCAGCATCGTCGAGGCGTATCAACAGCCGGATTCCGTACGGGCACGCGGCGACATGCTGCTGGGCTCGATGTACGGTGGCCTGGCACTGACGGCCGCCGGAACCGCTGCCGTGCATGCGCTGGCCTACCCGTTGGGCGGCAAGTTCCACGTCACCCACGGCGTGGCCAACGCGATGCTGCTGCCGCACGTCATGGCTTTCAACCTCGACAGCTGCGCCGAGCGCCTCAAGCGCACTGCGCTGGTGTGTGCCGTGGCGCTGCCGGAAGACAGCAACGAGGTAGCCGCTCACAAGCTGATCGAGCAGATCCGTCAATGGACCCAGGTGCTCGACATCCCGCAGAACCTGCGTGATTTCGGTGTGGCTGAAGAGCACCTTGCAGACATGGCCGTTGCCGCGTCCAGAGTCACTCGCCTGATGACCAACAACCCCAAGGCGCTCAGCCTGGACGATATTCAGGGCCTTTACCGTTGCCTGCTGCCATGAACCGCGCCGACTTTCCCGGCCTGCTGATCATTGCTGACGACCTGTCGGGGGCCGCAGACTGCGCAGCGGATTTTGCCGCGCGGATCGATACTCAAGTGATGCTTACGGGTCGCGCCAAAGGCTCGTCGAGCGTGGTGGCCATCGACGCCGACTCACGACGCCTGAGCCCGCAGCAGGCCGCCGAGCGGAACCGCGCCGCCTTGCAGCAACAACCGCGTGCAGGCATGGCGCTGTACAAGAAAATAGACTCGACCCTGCGCGGCAATGTCGCCAGCGAAGTGGATGCGTTGCAGGGCTTGCGGGGTATGGCGCTGGTGGCTCCGGCGTTCCCGGCAATGAAACGCACCACGCTTGACGGGGTGCAGTTGATCAACGGCGTTCCGGTCGATCAGAGCGATGTCTGGCGCAACGAAAACCTGACGGGCACCAGCAACCTGCTGGACATGTTTGCTCATCAGGGCCTGCGCACGCACTGGCTCGATCTGGACACCGTTCGCGACCCTGCGGCCTTGCGCGCAGCCTTGCGTGACGCGTTGCAAAGCGGTGTTCAGGCGCTGGTGTGTGATGCGCAGCTGGACAGCGATCTGCAACAGCTGGCGACGGCCTCGGCCGCCTGGCACGACGAACTGTTCTGGGTCGGTTCTGCTGGCCTGGCCCGCTATCTGCCGCACGCCCTGGGCCTTTCGACCTGCGCACCGATCACCGTCATTCCGCGCTCTCCGGTGTTAACGGTGGTGGGCAGCATGTCCCGGCATTCGCAGGTGCAGGCCGACCGACTGGCACTCATCAGCCAGCCATTCAGCGTCAGCTTGAAGGCCGCCACGCTGCTCGACACCGACAAACACGCCGAACGCCAGGCACTGCGCCTGCAACTCGACCAGCACCTGGCGAACGGCACTGACGTGCTGATACGTCTTGACCAACAGCAGCGTGATCCCGGCCAGGCTGTCCTGCTCAGCACTGCTCTGGCCGAATGGCTGGCACCCGTGCTGCCGCACGCTGGGTCGCTGATCGCCACCGGCGGCGAAACCGCCCGCGCGCTGCTGGTGGCTGCGGGTATCGAGCAACTGACGCTGTTGGGCGAACTGGCCACCGGCGTCGTGCTTGCCCATGCCAGCCTGGCGGGACGCACCCTCAATGTGGTGACCAAGGCTGGCGGCTTTGGTGAGCCCGACACCCTCCTCGCGGCCTGGCAACGGCTGCACGAACCTGCCCCGACCGACACCCCTTTCAAAGAGGAAGCTCCTTATGTCTGAACGTCCTGTCATTGGCATCACCATGGGCGACGCCGCCGGGGTGGGTCCGGAAATCATCATGAAAACCCTGACGCACGCGTCGGTCTACGCGAGCTGCCGCCCGCTGGTGATCGGCGATGCCCAGCGGCTCGAAGACGCCGACCGCATCGTTGGCAGTCAGCTGCGGGTCAACAGCATTGCCAGCCCGGCCGAGGCGCGTTTCGTTCAAGGCACTGTGGACTGCATCGATTTGGGCCTGATCCCCGCCGACCTGCCTTACGGACAGCTTTCGCCAATAGCCGGTGACGCAGCCTTTCGCTACATCGAACGCACCGTGCAACTGACAGAAGCGGGTGAACTGGACGCGATCTGCACCGCGCCGCTGAACAAGGAAGCCCTGCACGCAGGCGGTCACATTTTCCCGGGCCACACCGAAATGCTCGCGCACCTGCTGGGCATCGAGGAAGTGTCGATGATGCTGATGACGCCCACCCTGCGGGTCATCCACGTGACCACGCACATCGGCATCATCGACGCCATCGCACGCATCGAACCGGGCCTGGTCAAGCGCACCATCGAGCGGGCCCGTGAAACCCTGACCCGCGCAGGCATCGAAAACCCGTTGATCGCGGTGTGCGGCATCAACCCGCATGCCGGTGAGAACGGGCTGTTCGGCTACGGCGAAGAAGCCACCAAGATCCAGCCCGCCATCGATGAGCTGCGCGCTCGCGGCTGGCGTGTCGAAGGCCCGCTGCCAGCGGACACGCTGTTCTTCCGCGCAGGCCGGGGCGACTTCGATGCGGTGGTCGCGATGTACCACGATCAGGGCCACGGTCCGGTCAAGGTGATGGGCCTGGAGGCCGGGGTCAACGTCACTATCGGCCTGCCGGTGATTCGCACCTCGGTCGACCACGGCACCGCGTTCGACATCGCCGGCAAAGGCATTGCCGATGAGCGCAGCCTGATCGAAGCCATGCGCCAGGCCGTGGAGCTGGCCACCCGCAAACGCGACACCCGTAACTCCATCGCCGTCTGAGGTCATTACCGGACCGGACGTGCGACACCCCATAACGCGCCAGAACAAAAACAATGGAGCGAGACCGATGGATACCTTCAACGCACAAGACACCTCGATCATCATCGCCATGGTGGTCGTCTACATCGCGATAACCACCTGGATGAGCATGCGCATGCGCAGCAAGACCAGCGAGCAATACATGGTTGCAGCCCGAACCATGCCGGCCTTCGTGGTCGGCGTGTTGATGATGTCCGAGTTCATCGGTGCCAAGTCCACGGTCGGTACCGCGCAGGCCGCGTTCGAAAGCGGTTTCGCCGCCTCCTGGTCGGTGATCGCCGCCGCCATCGGCTTCCCGTTGTTCGGCCTGCTGATGGCGCGCAAGCTGTACAGCTCGGGCGAATTCACCATCTCCGGGTTCATTGCCAGAAAGTACGGTACGTCTACCAAGCTCGCGGTTTCGATCATAATGATTTACGCGCTGCTGCTGGTGAACGTCGGCAACTACGTCAGCGGGGCCGCCGCGATTGCCACCGTGCTGAAAATCAACCTCACCACCGCAGCCTTCATCACCGCAATCATCAGCACCCTGTATTACGTGTTTGGCGGCCTGAAAAGCGTGGCCTACATGAGCATCCTGCACACCGGCGTGAAGTATATCGGTGTGTTCATCGTGCTCGGCGTCGCGTTGAAAATGACCGGCGGTTTCACACCGGTGGTGCAGAACATGCCTGAGCATTACTTCACCTGGGACGGCGCCATTGGCGGCTCGAAGATCATGGCGTGGATCATCGGCACGGTCGGTGCAATCTTCTCCACCCAGTTCATCATTCAGGCCATTTCGTCGACCCAGAACCCCGATTCGGCACGTCGCTCGACCTTCTACGCATCGCTGCTGTGCGTCCCGATTGCGCTGGCGCTGGGCTTCATCGGTGTAGCCTCCAAGTACCTGCATCCTGAGATGAGCAGCCTGTATGCGCTGCCGATCTTCCTGCAGTCCATGAGCCCGGTGATGGCCGGTGTGGTCACGATTTCGCTGGTTGCGTCGATCTTCGTCAGCGTAAGCACCGTTGCGCTGGCCATTGCATCCCTGGTGGTGCGTGACTTCTACGTGCCATGGCGCAAACCGTCGGTGGATCAGGAGTTCAAGACCACTCGCCTGATCGCCCTGGTGATCGGCTTCGTGCCGCTGTTCTTCGTGTTCTTCGTCCCCGAAATCCTCAACCTTTCGTTCTTCACTCGCGCCCTGCGCCTGTCGATTGCCGTGGTCGCGATGATCGCCATCTACCTGCCGTTCTTCGGCTCGGGCCGTGGCGCGACACTGGGTCTGGTCGCTTCGGCAATTACCACCAGCGCCTGGTACCTGTTGAACAACCCGTACGGCATCGACAACATGTACATCGCGCTGGTGACGCCGGCCGTCGTGATCGCCATCGAGCGCCTGCTGCCGAAGTCCACTCAGGCCAAAAATCCGCAAGCCGAGGTTCCCAATGCCAACCGCTGATAGCCGTCAGGATGCGTTCCTGCCCACCCCCTACGCGCAGAACCACGCTGCCAACCTGCACGAACTGGCCGACGGCACGGTGCTCTGCACCTGGTTTGCCGGAACCCAGGAAGGCATGGCCGATATCTTCGTGCTGTTGTCGCGCCGCGATCCCGTCAGCGGCGTCTGGAGCGAGCCACAGAAGATGTCCGAAGATACCTCACGCTCGGAGCAGAACCCGATTCTGTTCCAGGCACCCGACGGCCCGTTGTGGCTGATCTGGACCGCCCAGGTGTCCGGCAACCAGGAAACCGCGATCATCCGTCGTCGGCTGTCGCTGGACCAGGGTAACCACTGGGGCCCGATCGAAACGTTGTTCGATGAGCCAGGCACATTCGTGCGCCAGCCTCCGGTGGTGCTCGATAACGGCGACTGGCTGCTGCCAGTCTGGTACTGCATCACCGGCCCAGGCGAAAAATGGGTCGGCAACCATGACATCAGCGCAGTGATGATCTCCAGTGATCAGGGCCGCCAGTGGTCCCGCCATGACGTCCCGGACAGCACCGGCAGCGTACACATGAACGTTCATCAATTGCCGGACGGCAGCCTCCTCGGGCTGTTCCGCAGCCGCTGGGCCGATTTCATCTACAGCAGCCGCTCACAGGATCGAGGCCGCACCTGGAGCGTGCCGACGCCGACCGAACTGCCCAACAACAACTCCTCGATCCAGTTCATAAGGCTGGCCACCGATGAGTTGGCGCTGGTCTACAACCCGGTCAGTACCGAAGGGCATGCGCAACGACGCGCTTCGCTGTATGACGAAATCGAGGACGATGGTGACGATCGTGTAACACCCGGCGCGCGCAGTGATGGTAAATCCGCCGTGTGGGGCATCCCGCGGGCACCGATGAGCCTGGCGATCTCCCGTGACGGCGGTCACAGCTGGCCTACCCGGCTGGACCTCGAACTGGGCGATGGCTTTTGCCTGACCAACAACTCACAGGAAAAGCTCAACCGCGAATTTTCCTACCCCAGCATCATTCAGGCCGCCGATGGCAGCCTGCATGTCGCCTTTACCTACTTCCGCCAGAAGATCAAACACGTCCACTTGCCGCTGAACGCCATTCGTTGAATTCAGCAACACCGTCCCCTGCGCCGCCCTTCCTCATGGGGAGTGGCGGCGCCTTTGCGGAAACCCGACCATGCCCGAACCGATCAAATCTGTCCTTGTCACCGGTGCCAGCTCTGGTATCGGTCATGCCATCGTCACCCGCCTGCTGGAGCAGGGCCTGCAGGTCATCGGCCTGAGTCGCAGGGCGCCAGACCTGCAGCACGCGAATTTCACCTGGTTACCCTGCGACCTCAATGATTTTGAAGCGCTGGATCAGGCGCTGAGCAGGACATCGGGTATCGACGCCCTGATTCACGCGGCAGGCTTCATGCGTACCGCACCGTTGGGCCAGTTGAGTGACGCCGATGGTCAAGCGATGTGGCACCTGCATGTCGCGGCAGCCAGCCACTTGGTCAACGCGCTGTACCCGAGCCTGCGCAGTGGGTCGCGCATCCTGCTGATCGGCAGCCGCACCATGCAGGGCGCTGCCGGACGCAGCCAGTACGCCGCGACCAAGGCAGCCTTGCAAGGCATGGTGCGTTCCTGGGCGATGGAACTGGCGCCGCGCGGGATCACCGTCAATCTGATCGCACCGGGTGCCACCGAAACCCCGATGCTGCTCGACCCGGCACGCAGCGGCACGCCGCCTGCCAAGCCACCGATTGGCCGTTTTGTACAGCCACAGGAAATCGCCGGTCTGGCCGCCTTCCTGTTGGGGCCGGACGCTGGCACAATTACCGGGCAAAGCCTTGTGGTGTGCGGCGGTGCGTCGTTGTAAGGTTGCATCCCGTTACCAGGTTTTAGCGCAAGGGCTGTAATGAAAGTCGCCAATCGTCGTCACGCGATACTCGAACTGGTTCTCTCCGGCAAATCCAACGTGGACGAGCTGTGCGCTCAATTGGGCGTTTCGGAAGCCACCGTGCGCCGTGATCTGACCGCACTCGCCGAAGACGGTCTGATCGTGCGCACCTACGGCGGTGCCGCCCACGTCGGCCAGCGCGAACCCGAAACCTCCCTCGAAGAACGCAGTCGCCAGCACAGCCAGGAAAAGATGGACATCGCCCGTGCCGCGCTGGCGCACATCAACGATCACGACACGTTGTTTCTGGAAGGCGGCACCAGCACCAGCGCGCTGGCGCACATCCTCAACCAGCGACGCGGCCTGCATGTCATCACCAATAACCTGCTGGCCTTGAATGATCTGGCGCTGATCCCTGACGGTCGGGTCACGGTGCTGGGCGGCACACTGCGCGCCTCAAGCATGTCGACTTATGGCGTGGCGGCGCAGGCGGCGCTGGAGCACCTGAGCGCCGACAAACTGTTCATCAGCGCCGATGGCGTGGTGGCGGACCTGGGCTTGTGCGAGGCCAGTGCCGAGCAGGCCTACCTCAAGGAAAACATGCTGGCCCGCGCCGCACAGACATTCGTGCTGGCCGACGTCACCAAGCTGGGCCGCGCTCGCCAGCAGCACTGGACGCCACTGCGCCAGCCCTGGACGCTGATCACGAACCCGGTCGATGACGACTCGCTTCTCGCTCCCTTCAAGGCACGTAAAAACATACAGGTAGAAATCGCCTTGCCAGAGCAGATCGCACCGCTGAAATAGCCAATACCAGGGTGCGCAAATTGTTGCGCACCTATAGCCCCTGAAAACGCCCTTCGCTGTTGAACAGCAAGCCGTCATGCTGACCTGACCCTGTTTGCGCACCTGCGCAAAGGGTTGCTCAGTCTGGATCGACATTGGCGGGAAATATTCTCCCAGATGCGTACCCATTCTGATCAACCCTTTGATTTTATTGAATAAATACCAGATGGCACTGTTCTTGTTATCTCCGTTGCGTTCAGCGGGCGTGCTTGCCCGTTCTTACGCAAGGGATTCGGGATGTTTGCAGCTGCCAATCAGGCTCATTTCAGCCTGAGCCTTGAGGGCATTGATCACGACTTTCAGGTCCTCGCGTTCACCGGCAACGAAGCCATCAGCAAGCCGTTCAGCTTCATCGTTGATCTGGTCAGCGAGCGGCCTTCGATGGACCTCGAAAGCCTGTTGCAGCGCCCCGCCTTCTTGCAGTTCACCCCCGAAGGCGGCGGCATTCACGGGTTGATCGACCGCATCGCCCAGGGTGATTCCGGCACGCGGCTGACCCATTACTCGATCACCCTGCGCCCGCATCTGGCCCGGCTGGCTCATCGCAGCAACCAGCGTATTTTTCAGCACCGCAGCGTGCCGAAGATCATCGCTCAGGTGCTGGAAGAACACGGGCTGCTGTCCACGGCCTATCGCTTTCACCTCGGCACCGAATACCCCGAGCGCGATTACTGCGTGCAGTACGACGAGTCGGACCTGCACTTCATCCAGCGTCTGTGCGAAGAAGAAGGCCTGCATTATCACTTCGAGCACAGTGCCGCCGCGCATCAACTGGTGTTCGGTGACGACCAGACGGTGTTCCCGAAACTGGAGCCGGTCG
>Ga0265798_10000061_pt1 | contig 228181 bp, 190 predicted proteins | sample P3T30metagenome_FD_192430 | JGI IMG/M metagenome (GOLD analysis project Ga0265798, IMG submission 192430) | Plant litter microbial communities from East Loma Ridge, Irvine, California - P3 T30 | ecosystem: Environmental > Terrestrial > Plant litter > Unclassified | place: USA: California... | reverse complement strand
CCTGCTGTCGTCGTTCGACTTCATGAGCTCGACCCCGACCCTGTTCAACTCGGGCACCCGCCGTTCGCAGCTGTCGTCGTGCTACCTGACCACCGTCGGCGACGACCTGGAAGACATCTACGACGCCATCAAGGAGAACGCGCTGCTGTCGAAATTCGCCGGCGGCCTGGGCAACGACTGGACGCCGGTGCGTGCGCTCGGTTCGCGCATCAAGGGCACCAACGGCCGTTCGCAAGGCGTGGTGCCGTTCCTGAAAGTGGTCAACGACACCGCCGTGGCGGTGAACCAGGGCGGCAAGCGCAAGGGCGCGGTCTGCGCCTACCTGGAAACCTGGCACCTGGACATCGAAGAATTCCTGGACCTGCGCAAGAACACCGGCGACGACCGCCGCCGCACCCACGACATGAATACCGCGAACTGGATTCCGGATATGTTCATGAAGCGCGTGATGGAAAAGGGCGCCTGGACCCTGTTCTCGCCATCCGAGACGCCAGACCTGCACGACCTGACCGGCAAGGCCTTCGAAAAAGCCTACCTGGCGTACGAAACCAAAGCGGCCAACGGCGAAATGGCGGTCTTCAAGAAGATCGAAGCCATGGACCTGTGGCGCAAGATGCTGTCGATGCTGTTCGAGACCGGCCATCCATGGATCACCTTCAAGGACCCATGCAATATCCGTTCGCCGCAGCAGCACGTGGGCGTGGTGCACTCGTCGAACCTGTGCACCGAGATCACCCTGAACACCAGCGCCGACGAAATCGCCGTCTGCAACCTGGGCTCGGTGAACCTGCCGCAGCACATGAAAGGCGATGGCCTGGACCACGTCAAGCTGCAAAAGACCATCCGCACCGCGATGCGCATGCTCGACAACGTCATCGACATCAACTACTACGCAGTTGAAAAGGCGCGTAATTCGAATATGCGTCACCGTCCGGTGGGCATGGGCGTCATGGGTCACCAGGACTGCCTGCACATGATGCGCATCCCGTTCGCGTCGCAAGAAGCGATCCAGTTCGCCGACACTTCGATGGAAGCGGTCTGCTACTACGCCTACCTGGCCTCGACCGAACTGGCCGAAGAGCGCGGCCGCTACGAAACCTACACCGGTTCGCTGTGGGACCGCGGCATCCTGCCGCAGGATTCGATCAAGCTGCTGGCGGACGAACGCGGCGGCTACCTGGAGCAGGACACCAGCGAATCGATGGACTGGACCCCGGTGCGCGAGCGCATCAAGCAGTTTGGCATGCGTAACTCGAACTGCGTGGCGATCGCCCCGACCGCGACCATCTCGAACATCATCGGCGTGTCGGCGTGCATCGAGCCGACCTTCCAGAACCTGTACGTGAAGTCGAACCTGTCGGGCGAATTCACCGAGATCAACGCGTACCTGGTGCGCGACCTGAAGGCCCGCGACCTGTGGGACGAAGTCATGATCGCCGACCTGAAGTACTTCGACGGTTCGCTGTCCAAGATCGACCGCGTGCCGCAAGACCTGCGCGACATCTACGCGACCGCCTTCGAACTCGAGCCGAAGTGGCTGGTGGAAGCCGCATCGCGGCGCCAGAAGTGGATCGACCAGGCGCAGTCGCTGAACATCTACATGGCCGGCGCCTCGGGCAAGAAACTGGACGAGACCTACAAGCTGGCATGGCTGCGTGGCCTGAAGACCACCTACTACCTGCGCACCATCGCCGCGACCCACCTGGAGAAGTCGACCACCCGCACCGGCGCCCTGAACGCCGTGCCGGTCTCGGGTGGCCTGCAGGCAGGTCATGCAGCGCCGGCAGCCGCAGCGCCAGTGGCCGCAGCACCAGCCGCAGCGACCGCCGAAATGGATGAAGGCGCCGCCTGCTACCTGCGTCCAGGCGACGACGGTTTCGAGGAATGCGAAGCCTGCCAGTAATCCGCTGTACAAGGTGCAAGCCGGCGTGATCGCCAGCTTGCACCACGATTCTCAAAACCGTCGTTCCCGCGTAGGCGGGAACCCAAGTTTGCCTGCAGAACCGCAAACGCCAAGGTTCCCCCTCGTCGGCCGACAACACATCATCAACACATATACGTGCCCTGCACCGCGCCCGCCGCGACAGGCCACCACAGAAGGAATTCACCATGCTCTCCTGGGACGACGAACCAAGCAGCGCCCAACGCGCACCCCAAACCGCCACCAACCTTGACGCCGCCCCCGCCGCCGAAGTGGCAAAACGCGTCAACGCCGACGACAAGCGCATCATCAACGGCTCGACCGACGTCAACCAGCTGGTCCCGTTCAAGTACAAATGGGCATGGGACAAATACCTGGCAGGCTGCGCGAACCACTGGATGCCGCAAGAGGTGAACATGCAGCGCGACATCGAGCTGTGGAAAAACCCGAACGGCCTGTCGGAAGACGAGCGCCGCCTGGTCAAGCGCAACCTGGGCTTCTTCGTGACCGCCGACTCGCTGGCCGCCAACAATATCGTGCTGGGCACCTACCGCCACATCACCGCCCCCGAGTGCCGCCAGTACCTGCTGCGCCAGGCCTTCGAAGAGGCAATCCACACCCACGCCTACCAGTACATCGTCGAGTCGCTCGGCCTGGACGAAGGCGAGATCTTCAACGCCTACAACGAGATCGAGTCGATCCACGACAAGGACCAGTTCCTGATCCCGTTCATCGACGTCCTGACCAACCCTGAGTTCACGACCGGCACCACCGAGAACGACCAGAAGCTGCTCAAATCGATCATCGTCTTCGCCTGCCTGATGGAAGGCCTGTTCTTCTACGTCGGCTTCACGCAGATCCTGGCGCTGGGTCGCCAGAACAAGATGACCGGCGCCGCCGAGCAGTACCAGTACATCCTGCGCGACGAGTCGATGCACGTGAACTTCGGCATCGACCTGATCAACACGATCAAGATGGAAAACCCACAGCTGTGGACTCCGGAATTCCGCGAAGAGATCAAGGCCCTGTTCCTGGAAGCAGTCGACCTGGAATACCGCTACGCCGAAGACACCATGCCACGCGGCGTGCTGGGCTTGAACGCCCCGATGTTCAAGGGCTACCTGCGCTTCATCGCCAACCGCCGCGCGGTGCAGATCGGCCTGGAGCCGCTGTTCCCGAACGAAGAGAATCCGTTCCCGTGGATGAGCGAGATGATCGATCTGAAGAAGGAGCGTAATTTTTTCGAGACGCGTGTGACGGAGTACCAGACTGGCGGGACGCTGAGCTGGGATTGATTGCTGACAGCCTCGCGTGAATGACAAAACCCCGCGATTGCGGTAATGGCGTTAAGTTAGCGTAAAAATCGTCGTTCCCGCGAAGGCGGGAACCTAGTTCTATATGCGTTTCGACGACATTAGCAGAACTTGGGTTCCCGCCTTCGCGGGAACGACGTGATAGCTCCTCTTAACTTAACGCCATTACCGCGATTGCGGGGTTTTGTTTTTGAACGGAGTGTCTTACATCGCCTTTGGACGCTGCGGCACCTGGCCCCATTTCCGGTCTGCCGACCAGACTGCGAACGCCATGAACGACGCCTGCTGCGAGCGCTGCGCTGTGGCACCCGGATCACCCATATGTCCCGCATTGAGCAAGGTTCGCGACAGGATCGGATTGCTCGCCGTCGTCAAGCTACGTGCCTTCACGGCGAACTTCAGCGGTTCCCAGAATGCCACCCGGTCATCGGCCACGCTGCCCAGCGCCAGCAAGGCCGGATACGCCGCTGTGCGCAGGTGATCGTAAGGCGAGTAGGTCGCCATATAGGCATGCTCCTCCGGCACACGCGGGTCGCCCCAGAACGGGAACGATGTCGTCCCCAACGGGTGATTCTCGTAATGCTCGATCGTCGTCAGCACATCCAGGAACGGCATCTGCGCGATCACACCCGCCCACAGGTCGGGTCGCATGGTGTAGATCGCACCCATCAACAAGCCACCGGCCGAGAAGCCGTGCGCCACGATGCGTCCCTTGCTGGTGTAGCGCTCGGCAATCAGGTGTTCGGCGCAGGTGATGAAATCGGTGAAGGTTTTCTTCTTGCCCTGCTTGAGCACCGAGCGCCACCATTCGGTGCCGCGCTCGGCGCCGCCGCGCACGTGGGCGATGGCGTAGATCCAGCCTTGCTCGACCAGGGCGATCGCATTTGGCGAGAACTCGGCATCGATCGTCGCGCCGTATGAGCCGTAACCGTACAGGAAGAGCGGGGCGCTGCCGTCGAGCTTCTGGCCTTTGCGCATCAGGACCGTGATCGGCACCAGTGCGCCATCTTCGGCCTTGGCCGAGAAGCGACGTACTTCGTAGCGTTCGCGGTCATAGGCTTTCGAGACGACCGGGGCACCGGCAGGCGCGAACTTGGCGCTGGCCAGGTCCAGGGTGAAAGCGGCACGTGGTGAACGTGGCGACTGGTAGCTGAAGGCCATGGTCGGCACATTCCCGCCCTGGTCTGCCGGCACGTTGATCGCGTAGGCCGTCTCGTCGAACGCGATCTCGCGTTCCTTGCCATCGGGCGCCATCACCACCAGCCGTGGCAGCGCATCGCGCCACTCTTCACGTACCAGGTAGCCGGCGAAAGGATGAACAGCGGCGATGAAACGGCCCGGCTGGTGCGCTACGAACGGCTTCCAGTTGGCGCGCGCCGGAGAAGCGGCACTGGCCGTCATCAGCTTGAAGTCGACCGCGCCGTCGGCGTCGGTCAGCACCAGCAGTTGGCCGTTCCACTCGTCGACGTCGTAGCGCAGGCCATCCGTGCGCGGCTCGACCAGCAGCGGCGTGGCGGTCGGCGTATCCATCGGCACCAGCCGCACTTCGGTCATGTCGCCATTGAACATCTTGATGACGACATGGCCGCCGGCCGCCGTGGTGCGCAGGGCGATGAAGAAGGCCGGGTCTTTTTCTTCGTAGATCAGGGTGTCGCCCGGCTTGCCAATCTCGCGCCGGTAGACGGTCGACGGGCGGCCTTTGTCGCTGCGGCCGATCCAGTACAGGTAGCGGCCGTCGGGCGACAGGGTGTAGCCGCTGTGGCCATTGGTGATGTCCGAGACCAGCATCTCGCCGCTGGCGATGTCGCGCACGAACACGGAGAAGATGCCGGCGCCGGTGCGGTCTGCCGCCCAGGCGAACAGGCGGCCGTCGTGACTATGTTTCGGCGCGATCCAACCGAGCTTGTAGTGCTTCTTGCCCTTGGCTTCCAGGCTGACGTCGAGCAGCACCTGTTCGGGGCCGCCCGACGCCAAGCGGCGCAGGTACACCGGATAATCGCTGCCGGGCGGCGTGCGTTCGTAGTACAGGTAGTTGCCGCTGCGGATCTCGACCGGCGTGCCGGACAGCGCGTCGAGCGCCTCCATGCGGGCGATCAGTTCCTGTTGCAGCGGCTTGGACGGCGCCAGCATGGCGTCCGTGTAATCGTTCTCCAGCTTTACCGCCGCCTTGATCGGCGCATCCAGCGAGTCGGGTACGCGCAGTACCGCGTGCCAGTCCTTCGGCTGGAACCAGGCGTAATCGTCCATCCGCGAATAACCCAGGCCGCCGACGTCAGTCGGAATACGCTTGTGCTGCGGCGGCAGCGGCCAGGGACGTGGCGCCGCGCTGGCGGCCATGACCGGGCTGAAGGCGCTGGCCGCCAGTGCACTGGCGGAGACGAGGAATTGACGGCGGGCGATCATGCGGCATCCTTGCTTGGTGGGTTTGAAGAAGTGGACAGCATCTCGCGCAGCCAGGCCGCGCCGTCGTCGATGGCATCGCTCGCGACCTTCGAGACTTCCATCGCCTCGATGAAGCTGTGCGGCGCGCCCGGGTAGACCTTGACCTTGACCGGCACCTCGGCCTCGAGCAGCCGGCCGGCCATCAGCATGTTCTGCTCGGCGAGCACATCGCATTCTGCCACCAGCAGGAACACCGGCGGCATGCCGCGCAGGTCGGCCAGCAGGGTTGCCAGGTAGGGATCGCGGCGGTCGGCTACGCTACCGATATAGGTGTCCCAGAACTCATCGACCTCATCGGAGGTCAGCATATCGTCCGGCGTGCCGTAGCGCTGGCGCGCGGCTGGCGATGGATCGGGCGAGAAGCCGCCGTAGATACCGAGGATGGCCTTGACCGCATCCGGCTCGCCGGCGTCGCGCAGCTTGAGCGCGGCGCCGAACGACAGGCTGCCGCCGGCTGAATCGCCGCCCAGGGCCAGGCGTTCGGGATCAATGCCGAGTTCGGCGCCGTGGGTGCGCAGCCAGCGTACGGTCGCTACTACCTGGTTCAGGGCGATCGGATAGCGTGCTTCGGGCGCTAGCGCGTAGTCGACGCCGATCACGGTCATGCCGCTTCGGGCCGCGAACTCGCGCATCAGGCGGTCGTGGGTATCGAGGCTGAACAGCGCCCAGCCGCCGCCGTGCATATACACCAGCGCCGGTTTCGCCGCACCAGGCGCGGGATCATAAAAGCGCAGGTGTACCGGGCCAGCTTCGGTGTCGGCTACCTTTTCTGTCACGCTGGCCATCTGCGGGCCGCCGGCTTGCCATGGCAGGCGCGATTGCTCGGCGATGGCGCGCCGTGCCGGCCAGTCCAGGACGCGGCCGGCGCTCAAGCGGCGACCGGTGGCGCGCACGTCGTCGATGAAGCGCATGATGTCCGGGTCGAGCGGGGAGGGCGGCGGTACTGCGGCCACCGGCGCGCGCTGGTCGCCGAAGCGGCGCATCCAGCCGGCCAGGTCGTCGGCGCCGGTCAGTTCCAGGCCGCGCAGGATGTCGGCGAAGACGTCATCGCGTTCGTCCTGGCCCAGCTTGAAGCGGCTTGACACCTTAAGGATGCGGGCGCGGAAGCCCACCACGCCTTGCGCCAGCTTGTCGTAGCGCGCGCCCATGTCTTCAATGCGCCAGGCAGCGGGGCGATCCTGTTCCAGGTCGTCGGTCAGGCCGCGCAGCAGGGCGGCGGCATCTTGCGGGGTGTCGCAGATGTCGACCTCGACGTCGAAGCTGGCGCTGGCGTAGTTCCAGGTTGGCGCCTGGGTGCGGTCAGCGAACCAGGACGGGGAAATATAGCCCTGTGGCCCGAGCAGCAGGATCGTGGCGCGGGGGCTGTCCATCAGTTGGCGCCAGTGGGCGTTGCTGCGGCCGAAATGGCCGAGGATGCGCAGTGGCTGGCCAGCCGCGTCGGATTCAAGCTGCACTGGCAGCACCGTTGTCTGCAGGCTACCGGCCGCGCCGGATACGATCCAGGCCAGGGGCTGGCTGCGTACCAGGTCGATCAGGTCGCGCGGGCTGCGGGGAGAAAACTTGTCGCTCATCGAGATTCTTTGGGTTGGTTGAACGCGTGGACGGGGGACCCGTCCACCCTACGATGCGACGGATAGCGATGGCCAGCGGGCATGCCAGGGTAGCGCTTGTTCGAGCTCAAAGGCCAAGGCCAGCAGCATGTCTTCCTGGCCGCGGTCGGCGGCGAACATGCTGCCAATCGGCAGGCCGCTGCTGCTGGTGAACAGCGGCAGCGAGATCGCCGGCGTCCCTGCCATGTTCTGCAGCGGCGTGTAGGGAATCCAGGCGAACATTGTCTCCATCAGCTGCTCGGCCGGCACCGACGGCCCATACGCACCAAGCAGCGGCGCAGGCGTCGAGGTGACCGGCGACAGCACCACGTCATATGTCGAATGAAACGCCGACAACTGCGCCGGCAGCCCGGCCAGTTGGCGATACGCCGCTTCCAGCGCATCGAAGGGCAGCGTTTCGGCACGCCGCCCCAGCGCCAGCGTCCACGGCTCGAGCAAGTCTTCCAGCCGCCTGCCGCCACTGACGGCGCGCACCGCGTCCACGCAATCTGCCCCAAGGTGCGTCCACAAGTCCTCGAACGCGCGCATGAAGACCGCGCCATCGATCGGCCAATCGACTTGTTCCACATGATGCCCGAGCGAGGCGCACAGGTCCGCGCTGCGGCGGATCGCCTGCGCCACATCGGCATCCGGCGCCGCGCCGCGCAGGCCGTGTTCGATCACGCCGATGCGCAGGCGGCGCTTTGCGGCGCCTTGCACCATCGCACGATTCGGTTCCAAGTGCGTGGCCGCAAACGCCCAGGCCGTGTCGCGCACGCTGCGCGACATCAGGCTGTCGCCCACCAGCAGGTCTTCGACGTTGTGGCGCGCGCGCACGCGCACCGTGCTGTCGCGGCCGGGCTTGAGGCCGACGATGCCGCAGCAGGCGGCCGGCAGGCGGATCGAGCCGCCGCCGTCGCTGCCTTGCGCCAGCGGCACCAGTCCGGCGGCCACCGCGGCGCCGGCGCCGCCACTCGAGCCGCCCGGCGAGTGCGCGGCCGACCAGGGATTGATGGTTACCGGCCCGGCCAGTGGCTCGGTCGAACCGAGCAGGCCGAATTCAGGCATCGCGGTCTTGCCCACCGCGACCAGGCCGGCCGCGTCCAGGCGCTCCACATACGGATAGCCGCTGGCGGCCAGCGCGCCGCTGCGGCTGCGCGAGCAGGAGCGGGTCGGCATGCCGGGATAGTCGAGCGAATCCTTCGGCATCCACGGCACGCCGCGCATGGCGCCGCCTTGCGCCAGGCTGGCCGCGTTCTTGCGCGCCAGTTCCGGTGCATGGTGGCTGGTGGCGCGCAGGGTCGGGTCGAGCGCCTCGATACGCATCAGCGCCGCCTCGGTGAGGGATGCGGCGTCGAGTTCGCCCTTGCGCACCAGGGCCGCCTGGTCGTGGGCGTCCAGACGGCCGAGCGCGAAGGCGTCAGTGAGGGTCAGCATACGGTGGGGCTTCCTTGCAATTGGGTTGAGAGGCGGCGAGCCGGCGCTGCGCGCGCGGGCGGCCGTAGAACAGGTAGAGCGACAGGCCAGCCAGCGCGTACAGGCCGAGCAGGATGGAAGACAGCCAATCGCCGCGCCGGGCCTGGGACAGGATGTCGAGCGCCACTGGCAGGGTCATGACGAAGCTGGTGACGATCGCCAGCACCGGCACCACGCCAAACCACACGCCGCGGATGCGGATGCCGCCCAGCGGCACGCGGAATTTTCGTTCGAGGTCGGGTTGGGTATTGCGCATGTGGATCAGGCTGACCGCCACCATGGCGAACATGAAGGCCACGCCGAACGAGATCAGGTCGGCCATCACCGAGATCGGCAGCAGCGCGGCACCGACCGCCGCTACCGCCGCCAGCAGCAGATTGCCGCGCGCCAGGCTGTTACGGGTCGGATGAATGCGCGAGAACAGCTTGGGCAGGTAACCGTCGCACGACATCGCGTAGCACACGCGTGAATGGCCGAAGGCGTTCGCCAGCAGCACCGAGGCCAGGCCGGCCAGCGCGCCGATCTTGATCAGGGTGGCAAAGGCGGGCATGCCGATGCGGTCGACCGCGAGCGCGATCGGATCGGGCACGCCCAGTTCGCGAAACGGCACCAGTCCGGTCAGCACGAAGGCGCTCAGCACATACAGCAGCGTGCAGACCGCCAGCGAACCGAGGATGCCAATCGGGACGTCGCGCTGCGGCATGCGCGTTTCGGCGGCGGCGGTGGACACGGTCTCGAAGCCGAGGAAGGCAAAGAACAGCAGCGAGGCGGCGCGCGCCACACCTTCCCAGCCATAGGCAAAGCCGCCCTCGTTGGGCGGCACGAAAGGCGTCCAGTTGGCCGGATCGACGGCTTGCGCACCGACCAGGATGAAGCCGGCAAGCACGCCCACCTTCAACACCACCAGCAGGGTGCTGACCAGCGAATAGCGCGACATGCCCAGCGCCGCGATGCCGCCGGCCGCCAGCACGGCCAATGCCGCAACGAGGTTGAAGCCGGCGCCGAGCGAGATCACATGCCGGCCGTCGACCAGCGTCGACACCAGCAGTGGCGAGGACAGCGCGCCCGGCAGGTGCACCCCGAAGTCGGCCAGCAGGCTGCCCAGGTAGCCCGAGAAGCCGACCGCCAGCAGCGACGCGGCAACGCTGTATTCAAGGAACAGCAGCCAACCCAGGGCCCAGGCCGGCCCGCCGCCCAGCGTGCGCCGGCAATAGGTGTAGGCCGAGCCGGACTCGGGCATGCTCGACGCCAGCTCGGCATAGCACAGTGCCACCAGCAGGCAAGCGAAGCCGGCGATGACAAACGACACCGTCACCGCCGGCCCGGCGAAGCGCGCCGCGGCGGTGCCGGTCATTACGTAGACGCCGGCGCCCAGGATGTTGGCAATGCCCAGCACCAGCAACCCGCTCCATCCCATGCTCGGGCGCAGTGCGCCGGCCTTGCTTGCGGCTTCAGTCACGATCTTGTTCCCCTGTCTGGCTTAAAGACGCCAGTGTAGGCGCACGCCGGCGGTGCGTGGACGAATCACGAACTGCTGCTGACCGAACGGTTCCTCGCTGCCGTAGCTGAAGGTCACGCCGCGCTTGTCGGCGATATTGTTGACGAACAGGCTCAGTTCCAGGTTATCGAACCACATGGCGTAGCGCGCGTCGAACTGGCTGAAGCCATTGATGCGCTGGTCGGCCTGCTGCAGGTTGGCCGGCGCCTCAGAGATATAGCGGCCGCTGAGCGTGACGCTCGGCGTGTAGGCGTTGTTCCAGCGATAGGTCATCGAGCTCGATACCTGGTGCTTCGACGCGCCTGGCAGGGTCTGTCCGCTGCGCAGCGGCACCGTGGCCTCGAGCAGGTCTTCGGCCAGCTCGCCATCCAGATAGGTGTAGTTCAGGTTCAGGTCGAGGTTGTCCAGCGCGCGCCAGGTGCCTGAAAACTCGGCGCCGCGGATGCGCGCCTTGCCGGCATTGGTGCCGTAGCTGAAGTTGTCGGGCCTGAACAGGCGCACTTGCAGGTCGTCCCAATCGATGTAGAAGGCGGCGGCGTCCAGCGTCAGGCGGCGCTCGAACAGCGCGGTCTTCACGCCCAGCTCATAGTTGCGCAGCGAATCGCTCTTCCAGCCGGCCGGGGTGTCGAAGCCGGCCAGCGGGAAGATGCTGTTCGGATTGCCGAAGCGGTAGCCTTCCGACACGACCCCGTAATACAGCGTGTTTGGATCGGCCTTGTAGCCCAGCGAGATCTTGGGCGAGAAGCCGGTTTCGGCCTGGCGCCCCATCGGCGTGATCTGCGTTTGCGGGAACAGCACGCCATAGCGTTCGTCCGCATTGGTGACTTCGGTATCGAACCAGCGGCCGCCCAGGGTCAGCTTCCAGGCGCCGAGGTTGGCCGAGGCTTCGCCAAAGACCGCCTTCTCCTTGCCCCAGACCTTGCCCCAACCCCAGTAGTAGTAATCGCCACGCAGCAGGTCGGCGCCGACCTGCGGCAGCAGCACGCCATACGCGCCTTCGGCCGACAGGTCTTCGTCGAAGCGCTTGGTGGTCTTCTGGTACGAGGCGCCGATCAGCCATTCGAAGGCGCCGCCGGTCGGCGAAGCCAGGCGCAGCTCGTAGTTGCGGTTCTCGCTGGTGCCCAGCTGGCGGAACAGCTGCGGATCGCTGGTGCCGAGGTAGCCGCCGTAGTACGGCGTGTAGTCGGCATGCAGCGTCTGCCACTTCTTGTTGTAGGCGGCGATGCCGGTCAGCTTGGCGAAGCCGAAGTCGTGGTCGAGGCGCGCGCTGTGCAGGGCGAAATTCAGGTCGAAGCGGGTCGGCAGGGACGTCGAGCGTTGCAGTTCGCCGTAGTTGCTCATGCGGTAAGAGGCATCGTCGGCGTCCGAATCCTGCCACAGGCTGAGCCAGCTGAACTTGGTGGCGGCGCCTGGGGTCCACACCAGCGACACACGGCCATCGTCGACCTTGTTATCGTTGCTGCCCTTGCGGTTGATGCCGATATTGTCCAGGTAGCCCGGCGTGTCGCGGCGACTGGCGACAAAGCGCACCGCCAGCTGGTCCTTGATCAGCGGGAGGTTGACCATCGCCTTGGCGGTGTAGCCGATGCTGCTGGTGTTGCGGGTGGTGCTGATCGAGCTCTCGAGGGCGGCGTCGACGCCGCTGGCATCGGCTTCCCGGGCCACGTAGTTGATCGCGCCGCCCAGCGACGAGGCGCCGTACAAGGTGCCTTGCGGGCCGCGCAGCACTTCGACCCGGGCGACGTCGAAGGTGTCGATGTCGGGGATCGATACCGCGTAGCCTGGCTCGCTCAGTGGGATCTCGTTGATGTAGTAGCCGGTCGGGCCCTGACCCTGGTCCAGGCCCGCGGTGGTGCCGACGCCGCGGATCACGGCGGTCGAGTTGCCGCTTGGGCCGGCGTTGAAGACGACGCCGGGCAGCTTGCCCAGGTAGTCGGCATACGACTCGGCGCCCAGCTTGGTGAGGGTGTCGCCGCTGATGGCGCTGGCGCCGCCCGCGATATTCGACAGGCTCTGGCCTCGCTTGCCGATCACCACCACTTCTTCGACCGGCGCGCTGCCGGCTTGCGCCTCGCCGCCAGGGGATGCGGGGGTAGCAGAAGTTTGGGCCTGGGCAGGGAACAGGCTGAGGAGCGCCAGCGAGATGGCAGTGTGGCGCAGCAGTGCAGAAGATCTTGGTTTCATTCCAGATGACTTTCCGTAGCAGTTGGGCAGCGAATGGGTAACACCCGTGGATGGAACGTTGTTGGTGGCTCTTGGCGGCCGGTTCCTTGTGTGTCAGGCACCGTTCCACTGTAGGGTCAATTGCTGGGCCAGTCCATCTGGTCCACCCGCCGTATTCATATGCTATGTCATTGAGTTGTAATGACTTTTTTGACCGATGCACAAGATATGGTGCTTGCAGCCATGCAAATTAGGCAGAATCTGCGTGATTCGCCTGTGCAAATAGGCAGTTCCTGCACTACACGGTCGAAACGGCCTCTTTATCGGCTGCGCCAATTCGATGCAGCGCCCGGCTTGGGGCCATGTCGAGCACGCGGATGGTGCGTCCGGCGTCACATTGCAGTGCGTGGCGTTCGGCCGGCCCCAGGGCCATGACGCCATCGATCGGCGCGGTCCTGCTCGCGATCACCCTGAAGTCGTCCGCCTGCGTGGTGCAGGCAAGCGAGATGCAGTCGCCGCCGCGATCATCGTCCCCGGCCGCCACGGTCGCGATCACGCTTTCGCGTGTGGCGCGCAATTCGCGCGTCGCCGCCTGCAGCACCGGACCACCGTCGAAGATGTCGATATAGGCGCTGACGCGCAGGCCTTCCTGTTCCAGCAGGCGCCGCGCGGGCGCCGTGTCGACGTGGGTCTGGCCGATGGCGGCGCGCGCGGCCTCGGACAGGAAGCAGGTGTAGATCGGATAGCGCGGCATCAGTTCGGCGATATAAGTCTTGGCGCCGGGCTGGCACATATCGTCGGCGCGCTCGAAGTCCATGCCAAAGAATTTGCGGCCGACGCTTTCCCAGAAGGGTGAGCCGCCGGCGTCCTGGAAGCCGCGCATCTCGGCGAAGACGCCGCGCGTAAACAACTGCGGATGCTCGGCGATGAACAGCAGGCGGCTTTTCGAGAGCAGCTTGCCGGCGCCGCCGCGCCGGTAGTCGGGGTGCACGAACAGCGAACACAGTTCGGCGCTGCCGGTCAGGTCATGCGACAGGTACAGCACCTCGTGCCTGACATAGACCTCGGCCGCCGCCGCCGAATGCACCAGGGTGCCCAGGCGGTAGTTATAGAAAGGTTCGTCGAGGCCGACGGCGGCCTTGATGGCGGCGATGCCGCCGACCCGGCCCTGCACCAGGTCTTCCAGTACGAAGACGTAGTCGCGCTGTTCAGGCGCGACGGTTTGCGCGAACGAGGCCTGCGCCAGCGCGAGGCGCTCGGCCAGGGCCTGGCGGTCGGCCTTCAGCGTGGTCATGCCGGGACCGGCGCAAGCGGCCAGCTGCAAGACCGCGTCCAGGTCGGATGGTGTCGCCGCGCGGACGATGAGCATGGAATCTCCCTTGTTGTTGGCAGACCGAAAACTCTAGGGTGAAACGGGTCGGCCGTCCAACCAGCCAAAAACGCCAGGGATTATTTCAGGTGATTGATTTCAAAGGAATTTCTGACTTGGTCGCGCAAGTTTCACGATGCATGCGCGCTGCAGAACCGTCGATTCGCTTGTCGCGGCCAGCAATTTCGGCAGTTCCTGCACACGGGCCCTTATCGAAATCGGGTACGATTCTTGCAAACAATAGCGGAGCAAGTCGCCGGCGTCGATGGCGTCCGCACCACCAGGAGACCGCTTCATCATGACCCAGAAAGAAATCGACCGCATCGACCGCAAGATCATGGATCTGCTGCAGCAGGACGCGCGCGTCACCAACCAGGCGCTGGCTGACAAGGTCGCGCTGTCGCCCAGCGCCTGCCTGCGCCGCGTGCGCGACCTGGAAGAGCGTGGCTTCATCACCGGTTACCGCGCGCAGATCGCGGTCGACAAGATCCGCAATGTGCTGATCGTGCTGGCGCAAGTCTCGTTCGAGCGCCACACGATGAACGACTTCGGCACCTTCGACGACTGCATCGCCGGCATGCCCGAGGTAGTCGAATCGTGCCGCGTGAGCGGCCTGTACGACTACATGCTGCGCGCGGTGGTCGACGATATGCAGGACTGGAAGCGGCTGATGCTGGTGATGCTCAATGGCGGCTTCGGGGTCGAGAAGATCGTGTCGCACTTCTTGATGGACGAGATGAAGTCGTTCAGCGGCTACCAGCTCATTTCCGATCCGGCCAAGGACGAGCGCAAGCCGAGCCGCGTACGCGAGGCGGCGCCGCCGATCGAGGGCGCCGCGCTGCGGCCAGCGCTGCGCTAGGCCGCGGGTTCGGCAGCGGCGAGGTCGACCAGCCACACTACGCCGAAGCGGTCCTTCAGCATCCCGTACAGCGGCGACCACTGGGCCGGCGCCAGCGCCTGCACGATGCTGGCGTCTTGCGCCAATTTCTGCCATAGCGTCCGGACCTCGTCCTCCGAACTGCCGCGCAGCGACACGAAGAAGGCATTCTCGCCTTGCCGCCACGGCGTGCCGGTCGCCACATCGAAGGCCATGATGCGAAAGCCGCTGGGAGCGACGACCTGGCCCCAGACGATGCGCTCGGCATCCACCGGGTCAAGGGCGCGGCCAAACTCTGCATAGGTGACCTGCATCAGCTGACCGCCGAACACGGACTGGTAGAAGGCCAGCGCGGCGCGTGCCTGGCCCTGGAAATTGAGGTGGGTGACTACCTGAATGGACATCGGAAACTCCTTCATTAGGTGTGGAAGACGGGTGTTACTATAGCCAGCCGTCCTGCCAGTTATTGTCAGTAGAAGATGTCCCGCACCGATCGATTATTCCGCCTGCTCGACGCCTTGCGCCGCCTGCCTGCGCCAGTGACGGCGGCGCAGCTGGCGCTGGAAACCGGGGTGTCCGTGCGCTCGGTCTACCGCGACATCGAGACCCTGCGCGCGGGCGGAGCCGAGATTGGCGGGGAGCGCGGTTTCGGGTACACGCTGGTCGAAGACGGCACCTTGCGCCCGCGGACGTTCAGCCGCATCGAGATCGAAGCGCTCACCCTTGGCTTGGCCGAAGTGCGCGGCATGGGCGATCCCCAACTGGCCGCCGCGGCCGAGGCAGTGCTGGGCAAGGTGGCTGCCACCCTGCCGTCGCTGGGCCAGCAGCATATGTTGCATGCCGTCTCGCGGGTGCACCATTTCAGCGAGCGTTTCGCCAGCCTTCCCGACATGGCGCTGATCCGCGCCTGTTGCTGGCGTGAAGAAGCGCTGACGATCGGCTACGTCGACCGCGAAGGCGTCGAGACCAGCCGCACGATCTGGCCGCTTGCCATCGTCTACCTCGACCGGATGCTGGTGGTGCTGGCGCGCTGCTGTCTGCGCGAAGACTTCCGGATGTTCCGCGCCGACCGTATCGGCTCAGTGCTCGCCACCGGCGACAGCTTCAGGCCGCGCCGCGCCGCCCTGTTGCGTCAATACGGCGACCGGCTGGACGCAGCCGGAAGCTTGCGTGTGCAGGCCTGATCTGTCCTATCATGGCGATCTTTTACGCCTGACCGAGGAGACAAACTTGCAAGCCACACCCCTGACGCTGCACGCGCTCATGCTCGCCGGCCTGGCGACGGTATCCGTCGCCCAGGCCGCATCTGCGCCGCCGCAGACCACCGCCGGCCGCACCATCTTCCAGAACAACTGCGCCAGCTGCCATACGGTCGATGCGAAGCTGTCGCCGCTGGCCGGTCCCGGCGTGTTTGGCGTGGTTGGCCGCAAGGCTGCCGGCGTCCCCGGTTTCAATTACTCGGGTGCGTTGGCCAAGGCCGGCGCGGCGGGTACGGTCTGGACCCGCGAAGAGCTGGACGTATTCCTGGCCGATCCTTCCAAACGGGTGCCAGGCACCACGATGCCGGTCGGCCTGCCGGACCAGAAGATGCGCACGGCGCTGATCGATTACCTGGCCAGCCTGCAAGGACCTGCCACCGCAGCCGCAGCACCGGCCGCAGCGGGCAGGCCGCTCGAACGCGCCGGCTCATGGGACGACACCCAGCCCGGCAAGATCTTCCACATCAAGCCAAGCGAGCTGGCCAAGCCGTTCGCCACCGACAGCGCCGGCAACGGCCCGCGCGTGCAGGCGCGTCCCAACGGCTCGATCCCGAGCGTGATGCCGGGCTTCGCGGTCAGCGTATTCGCCCAGGATGATGACAAGCCGCGCGTAGCCTTGCGCGCGCCAAACGGCGACGTGTTCCTGGCCGCCACCGGCGCCGGTGAAGTGAAAGTGCTGCGCTCGAAGAACGGCGACAAGGCCGATACCGCCGCGGTGTTCGCCACCGGCCTGGCGCGTCCCTACGGCATGGCGTTCTGGCCGTCGGGCGCGAACCCGCAATACCTGTATGTCGCCAACGTCAATTCGGTGGTGCGCATCCCTTACCGTAACGGCGACCTGAAGGCGCGCGGGCAGGCCGAGGTGGTGATCCCCGAGCTGTCCGAGACCAGCGGCGGCCATACCACGCGTACCCTGGCGTTCTCGAAGGACGACAAGACCATGCTGCTGTCGATCGGCTCGGCCACCAACGTCGCCAGCGATATCGGACCGAAGCCGCCGCTGCCGCTGGCCGAATGGGAGAAAAAGCACGGCTTCGGCGCCGCCTGGGGCGTCGAGACCGACCGCGCCACCGTGATGGCCTTCGACCCGGACGGCAAGAACCGCCGCACGTATGCCACCGGCCTGCGCAACTGCGTCGGCATGCTGGTGTATCCGAGCACCGGCGACGTGATGTGCAATGTGAACGAGCGCGACGCGCTGGGCGACAATCTGCCGCCGGACTACCTCACCCGCGTCAGGCAGGGCGGCTTCTACGGCTGGCCGTGGTACTACATCGGCGACAACGAAGACCCGCGCCAGCAAGGCATCCGCCCCGACCTGAGAGGCAAGACGATCACGCCGGACGTGCTGCTGCAGGCCCACTCGGCGCCGCTGGGCATGGTGGTGTACCACGCGCCGAAAGGGGCCAGGCACGCCTTCCCGAAAGAGTACGAGGGTGACGTCTTCGTCGCCCTGCACGGTTCCTGGAACCGCGGCGTGCGCACCGGCTACAAGGTGGCGCGCGTGTTCATGAAGAATGGCGTCCCGACCGGCCAGTACCAGGACTTCATGAGCGGCATGGTGATCAGCGACCGCGACGTCTGGGGCCGTCCGGCCGCGGTCGAAGTGGCGCAGGATGGCGCCTTGCTGGTGGTGGACGATGCGGGTGGCACCGTGTGGCGCATCGTACCGAAACGCTAGATCGGCAAGCTGGCTTGCGCTAAGATGGAATCGACGCGGCGTGCGCCGCATCGATTCCGGAGCCAGGCATGAAACAAAACCGCATGTGGGTGATCATCCTCGCATCACTGGTACTTGGCGCCAGCGCCAGCGCCGAGCCGCTGCCTGGTGTCCAGCCGCCGCTGGTGCTGGGCGAACACATGGAGGATGCGCCTCCTGACGACGCCTGCACCGACTTGATCCGGCAGGCCGTGGCGCGCGATGCGCAGCGCGAGTTCAAGCTGGCCGGGATGCTCAACACAAACACATCTCGGGCCAGGCCCATGCCCGAGATGCCATTGATCCCATTCGGTGGCTACCGCGCCAGCGCTCCGGTGCCGCAAATGGACGGCACCGCCCGCTCCCTGTACGTCAATTGCGAAACGCGCCAGGCCTATGTCTCAAAGCGTGGCGGCGTCATCGACATCACTTACTGGTACGGGCCGTTCGGCCTGTGACCGTTCAAGCTGCCAGCGGCAGGCCTTTGCGGCTGGCGGCGGCATCCAGGCTGTAGGCGCCGGCGCCGAAGGCCACCACCTGCAGCAGGCCGCCGGCCATCGCGATGTTCTTGAGCATGTGGATCAGCTGGTTCTGGTCGCCGATCGCGTTGTGGAACACGAAGGCCGTCACCAGCGAGAACGCGGCCAGGGCGGCTGCCACCAGGCGGGTCTTGTAGCCGAGGGCGAGCAGGGCGCCGCCGCCGATCTCGATGGCGATCGCGCCGACCAGGGCGAGTGAGGCGAAGGGCAGGCCGACCGATTCGATGTAGCCCAGCGTCCCCTCCGGCGCCAGCGCCTTGCCGATGCCGCTGAAGACAAAGATCGTGGCCATCAGGATGCGGCCGATGACAGGGATGATGGAGTCGTTGGTGTTGATGGCGTTGGTGGTCATGATCGATCCTTTTAGTATTGGTGGTTGGTGGTCGAAACAGTGCTGCTGGTGTTCTTGCCTGGCGCCGACCATCGTAGGTGCGGCGTCCATGAACGTCATCCTACGCAAGGTAGATCGATCCAAGAAGCCTATATAATTCGATATCAACTATCGATGGAGTAGATGGATGCTCGACGCGATGTCCATGGACCAGCTGCGGACCTTTATCGCCGCCGCCGATGAAGGCAGCTTCTCGGCGGCTGGCCGCAAGCTGCGCCGCGCGCAATCGGTGGTGAGCCACACGCTGGCCAATCTCGAACTGCAAGTGGGCTTCGCGCTGTTCGACCGCTCGGGGCGCTACCCGCAACTGACCGAGGCGGGACGTGCGCTGCTCGAGGATGCGCGCCGCGCGGCCGACAGCATGGATGCGTTCAAGGCGCGTGCGCGCACCCTGGCCGAGGGCCTGGAGCCGGAGCTGTCGGTGGTGGTCGACGTGATGTATCCGATCGCGAAGCTGACCTTGGCGGTGCAGGCCTTTCACCACCAGTTTCCATCGACGCCGCTGCGCCTGTACGTCGAGGCACTCGGCGCGGTCGTGCAGCCGCTGCTCGAAGGCCAGTGCGGCATCGCGGTGATCGGGTCGCTGCCCGAGGTGCCGCCAAGCTGCGCTTCCGAATACCTGCTCGGCGTGCCGGCGGTGGCGGTGGTCGCGCCCGGCCATCCGCTGGCCGCCGCCGAAGGCGCGATCATGCGCGCCGAAGCCGCGCGCCACGTGCAGCTGGTGCTGACCGACCGTTCCAACCTGACCCAGGGCCGCAACTATGGCGTGCTGTCGCCGCATGTCTGGCGCCTGGCCGACCTTGGCGCCAAGCACGCCTTCCTGCGCGCGGGGCTCGGGTGGGGCAATATGCCGCTGCATATGGTCGAGCAGGATCTCGACAGCGGCGCCCTGGTGCGGCTCGAACTCGAAACCCATCCGCTATTGGGAACGGGATTCTCGATGCACGCGATCTTCATGAAAGACCGGCCGCCAGGTCCGGCGGGGCGCTGGTTCATCGATCGTTTGAAATGCGATGGCTGAAGACCGTATCACTTTTGGCCTGCGTAAATGCACGCTGGAATCAGATGACGCGCGTTCGCGCCAGACTTACTCGCATGTCTCGATTCAAACCGGCGCCGATCGGCTTATCGATCAGTTGAAATGCGATAGGTAAAGGCCGCAGCGCGCGTCGGGCATGTGTGGATAGACGCGTGTGCGCGCAATTCACTGTCGATATCACGCGACTTTTTTTCCGATTCACGGTTGCGCGCTCACAAAGAATGCGCGTACTTTACGTGATTGAATTTGTCAAATCGAGAAGATGTGATATTGTCGCGGGCATCGGGCAAAATCGATCGAATAATAGGACGCTGAACCAAACAGTATGCACGGATGCGAAGCGAAAAGAACAAGCCGGCTTGTCTGACCAATTGCTCAGGCAAGGCGGCTTTTTCTTTTCGCACCCGCAAGGGTAGCGATGTGAAACGCTGGAACGGTGTCCTGTCGACGTTGGCTGAAGCGCTGCAACTGTGAGGAGTTGCAGCAGTTCAGCCGGTGCCGGATTCATGGGCTTGAATCGACGTTCGGTTTGAGCCGATGAATAATTCGCCGGGTTACTTTGATCCGGCGGGTTTTAAACCTCGGGCGTATTTCTCATCGCAGATGAAGGAGAACAAGAATGGCAACCGCTAAGAAACCAGCAGCAAAGGCAGCAGTGAAGAGCGCGCCTTCGTCCACGACGAAGTCGAACGCAAAAGCTGCAGCAGAGAAACCAGTCGCAAAGAAAGCCGTGACTGCCAAAACCACCGCTACCAAGGCAGCCGCCAAGCCGGCAGCCAAGGCCGTGAGCAAGCCAGCAGCGAAAACCGCGGCTAAACCTGTTGCAAAGAAAGCTACTGCAACCAAGACCGCCGCGACCAAAACCACTGCTACCAAAGCAACGGCCAAAACCGCGACCAAATCGGCAGCCAAGCCGGCCGCTAAGCCTGCAGTGAAGAAAGCCGCCGCTAAACCGGCAGCCAAAGCGGCAACCAAGCCGGCAGCAAAGAAAGCCGCTGCTAAACCGGCAGCTAAACCAGCAGCCAAGCCGGCGGCTAAATCGGCCGCTAAATCGGCAGCCAAGCCAGCGGCAAAGAAAGCAGCCGCCAAACCGGCAGCAAAGCCTGCAGCTAAAAAGGCAGCAGCTAAACCAGCCGCCAAGTCGACCGCTAAAACCGCGACCAAAGCCGCTGCTAAACCAGCCGCCAAAAAAGCGACCGCAAGCAAGTCAGCCGCCAAGCCGGTAGCAAAGAAAGCGACCGCCACCAAAGCCGCCGCCAAACCGGCAGCTAAAAAGGCGACCGCGACCAAAACCGCCGCCAAACCAGCCGCCAAGAAAGCGACCGCGACCAAAGCCGTCGCCAAACCGGCAGCTAAAAAGGCGACCGCCACCAAAGCCGCCGCTAAACCGGCAGCTAAAAAGGCGACCGCCACCAAAACCGCCGCCAAACCGGCAGCGAAAAAAGCGACCGCCACTAAAACCGCCGCCAAACCGGCAGTGAAAAAGGCGACCGCGACTAAAACCGTCGCTAAACCAGCTGCCAAGAAAGCGACGCCTGCAGCAAAAAAAGCCTCGCCGGCCGCTAATAATAAAGCTGCGCCGGCGTCGAAAAAGGCTGCTCCAGCCGCCCCAAAAGCTGCTCCAGTGAAAGCTGTTGCTACCAAGACTGTTGCCGCCAAACCAGCGGTTGTAAAAGCGGAAGCCAAACCGGAAGCCAAACCGGAAGTCAAGGTGGAAGCCAAGCCGGAAGCAAAAGTCGACACCAAGGCTGACACCAAGCCAGAAGTGAAGACCGACGCCAAGGTCGAAGCCAAGCCGGCTGCCAAGAAACCGGCCGCCAAGAAGCCAGCCGCCAAACCGGCAGCGACGACCGCCGCGCAACCGGCTGCCGCCGCCGCGCCTTCGGCAGCACCGACGGCAGCACCAGCTGCCGCTCCTGCTGCCAAGACCGTGCTGGCGCCAACCGCATGGCCGTTCCCAACCAGCAGCCGTCCTTAATACCGGACGTCACCCGGCCTGCCGTGCACCTTGCGTGCATGGCAAGTCGGGTCTGCTTCAGGCACAATGCCGCTGTGTGATTGTTCGCACAGCGGTTTTTTTTTGAGGAGAGTCCGTGCTGTCCATTCTTCAGTTTATCGTCGATATCGTTGCAGGCCTGCTGGGTGGGGTGCTGTTGCTGCGCTTCTGGACGAATGCGATCCGCGTGCGCCTGCCCGACCAGATCCGCCAGTTCGTGCACACCATCACCGACTGGCTGGTGATGCCGCTGCGGCGCGTGGTGCCGGGCACCCGTGGCTATGACTGGGCCAGCCTGATCGGCGCCTTCCTGGTAGTGCTGGTGGCCAGCACCTTCGTGCTGCTGCGCGGCGGTAGTGGCGAGATGGTGCTGCTGTATGCGCTGCACCGCTTCCTGAACTGGATCCTGTACGGCTTCATGGCGCTCCTGATCATCGAGGCGATCTTCAGCTGGGTGAATCCGAATGCGCCGCTGGCGCCGTTCGTGCACGCGTTGAATCAGCCGGTGCTGCGGCCGATCCGGCGCGTGGTGCCGCCGATTGGCGGGATTGATTTGTCGGTGCTGGTGGCGCTGGTGCTGATTCAGATTTTGCTGTTCGCGTTGAGGCAGGTGTTTGGCTTCTAAGCGATGGTTGATGCGTAGATACCTTCGCAAGACGGTAGCACCCAAGAAAAATGGCCCTGCGTTTGCAGGGCCATTTTTTTATTCCGGCACGCCAGGCGTCATCAACGGAACTTGAAGCCGAAGGCCGCTTCGAACTTGGCGTCGAATTCTTCCGGCGTGAAGCTGTGGTTCTGGCCACCTTGCGAGGCGATCTTGATCGCGCCCAGCAGGCTGGCGATGCGGCCGCTGGTCGGCCAGTCGAGGTCATTGGTGATCCCGAACAGCAGGCCGGCGCGGTAGGCGTCGCCGCAGCCGGTCGGGTCGACCACGTTCGCGGCCTGCACCGCCGGAATGCGATGGTGCTCGCCGCCGGCGTAGATGTCCGAACCTTCGGCGCCGCGCGTGATGATCAGGGCGTCCAGGCGCGACGCGATGTCTTCCTGGCTCAGGCCGGTGCGGTCCATCACCATCTCGAATTCATAGTCGTTGCACGCCAGGTAGCTAGCCTGGCCGATGAAGGTGATCAGCTCTTCGCCCGAGAACATCGGCAGTTGCTGGCCCGGGTCGAACATCAGCGGCACCTTGAGCTCGGCGCAGTCGCGCGCGTGCTTGATCATGCCGTCGCGGCCGTCCGGCGAGATGATCGCCACCCGCAGCGGGCCCTGGTCGGCCACGTTGTTCTGGTGCGAGAACTGCATCGCGCCCGGGTGGAAGGCGTTGATCTGGTTGTTGTCCTGGTCGGCGGTGACGAAGCACTGCGCGGTATAGGCGTCGGCGATGGTGCGGATGCCGCGCGTCTCGAGGCCCAGCTGTTCGAAGCGCGCGAGGTAGTCGCCGCCGTCCTGGCCCAGGGCGCCCATCATCAGCGGCTCGCCGCCCAGCATCTTGAAGTTGTAGGCGATATTGGCCGAGCAGCCGCCGTATTCGGTGCGCAGGGTCGGCACCAGGAACGACACGTTCACGCGATGCAGCTGGTCGGCCAGCAGGGTGTCGCCGAAGCGACCGTGGTATTGCATGATCTTGTCGAATGCGAGGGAGCCGCAGATCAGGGCGGTTTTGGTCATGGGTTCAGCCTTCAGGGGTAGAAAACGGCAATGTGGTAGCCGGAAGGTTCGAGTCCTTCCAGCCTGAAATGGATCTTGACCGGCTGCTCGGCGCGCGCGCCGAAGCCGGTGACGGTGTCTGCCAGCTGGGGCGCGTAGTCGCGCGGGGCGAACACGCGCCGCACCAGCGGCCGGTCGTCGGCGTCGTTCAGGGTCAGTTCGATGCTGGGCCAGGCCAGCGCCAGGTCGCCGCCGTTGCGCAGCACCGTATTCAAGGTATACGCGTTGCCGCCCAGCGTGATCAGTTCTCCGGTCTCGATCACCAGCGCGTCAGGCCGCGCCGGCAGGCCGACCGTGCAGCCGAACAGCGCGCAGGTCGAGACCAGGGCCGGCCGCAGGGCTGGATAACGGGCCGCCAGCACGTCGCGCCAGCTGACCATCGATTGCACGATCAAGGCCAGCAGCAGCAGGGCGCTGCCGGCGATCATCGCGATGCGCACGCTTTTACTGGAATGCTCGCGCTGGCGACCGCGCCGCACGAACTCGGGTTCGTCGATGTCGGGCACGCGCAGCTTGGGCGTTTCTTCGATCCGGGTCGGGGTCAGCTTGGAGCGGCGCGAGCGGGCATCGGCGGCGCGTGAGCGCGGCGATCTGGACGGCAGCGACGGGGACGGCGATACGATTGGCGGCGAGCCGCCGGCCGATTCGCGCAGCAGCAGCGGCGGCGCGTCGTGCGCCGGCCGGCGCGCGGTTGGCTCGGGCTCGGGCTTGGGCTCATCGTCCGGCGGCGGCGCGGCCTCGATTTCTTCATCGACCGGCATTTCGGCCACCGCGGTGGTGGCTTCTGGCTCGACTTCAAGCTGCTCTTCGCTCGACGCATGCGGCAGGATGCCGAACGGCGACAGCGCGCGGTCGAATTCGAGCGTATAGATCGGTTGTTCGGTGTCGTCGGTCGCGGGCACGTCTGGCGTGACGGCCGGCTCAGTGACAGGAGGAGGAGCGGGAGGAGAAGACGGCGGGGCGTTCAGGTCGACCAGCCCCGTATTGCCGTCAAAGACTTGCTGGCAGGCGCCACAGCGCACGATGCCCCCACGCAGCTTGAGCTGGTCTGCGGCGACGCGGAACAGCGTGCCGCAGTGGGGACATTGGGTGGCGAGCGCCATGCCGGCCTAGCCCTGGCTGCGGGGCGGCGGCGCGCTGTCCTGGCCGAGCGTGCCGTGCAGGGCAACCCAGCCGTCCTGCTCGGCCCAGACGCCCAGCTTGATGAAAGGCGCATAGGCAGCAGCGACTTCTTCGGCCTGGCGCGCCAGCACGCCCGACAGAATCAAGCTACCACCAGCGGCCACGCGGCCGGCCAGCATCGGCGCCATCAGCTTCAATGGGCTCGACAGGATATTGGCCACCACGATATCGAACTTGCCGCCTGCATGACGTTCGTTGCCGGAAGCAGCGAAGGTGTCGGGCAGGTAGTAGTCGATCTCGACCTTGTTGCGCTCGGCATTGGCGCGCGCCGATTCGATCGCCTGCGGATCGATATCAACGCCGGCCACGTCTTGCGCGCCGAGCTTCTTGGCCACCATCGCCAGGATGCCCGAGCCGCAGCCGTAGTCCAGCACCGATTTGCCGGGCGCAGGGTGCGCCTCGAGCCATTCCATGCACAGGCGGGTGGTTGGATGGCTGCCGGTGCCGAAGGCCAGGCCCGGATCGAGTTCGAGGATCAGGCCCGATGGATCGGGCGCTTCGTGCCAGCTCGGCACGACCCAGATGTTCTTGCCGATGTGGATAGGCTCGAACTGCGATTGGGTCAGGCGCACCCAGTCGGCGTCTTCCACCTTGCGGGTGGTGAACGCCGGCACGATGTCGAGCTTGATGGCTTGCGCCGCTTCGCTGACGATCGCCAGTTGATCAGCATCGGCATCAGTCAGGGCCACGACGCGGCTGTGATCCCAGGCCGCTTCGGTCGGTTCCATGCCCGGCTCGCCGAACAGGGGTTTCTCGTCTTCGGTGCCTTCGTCGGCGTCCTCGACGGACACCGACAGCGCGCCGGCTTCCATCAGGGCGTCGGACAGCGCTTCGGCGTGGTCACGGGCGATCTCGATGACGACTTCAGTCCAGCTCATTCTTGTACCTTGGCTTCCGATTTGGCGCCGAGCGCCGTTTCCTTCGGCAGGTCTGGCTTGGCGGCCAGTTTCTGCTCCAGGTAGTGAATATTGGTGCCGCCTTCGATGAAGCGGGCGTCGACCATCAGTTCGCGATGCAGCGGAATATTGGTGAGGATACCTTCGACCACCATTTCGGAGAGCGCGATTTGCATGCGGCGGATCGCCTGCTCACGGGTCGCACCGTAGGAAATTACCTTGCCGATCATCGAGTCGTAATGAGGCGGCACATAGTAGCCGGCATACGAGTGCGAATCGACACGGATGCCAGGGCCGCCCGGTGGGTGCCAGCCGGTGATGCGGCCTGGCGACGGGGTGAACTTGAACGGATCCTCGGCATTGATGCGGCACTCGATCGAGTGACCCGACAGCATGATGTCGCGCTGGCGGAAACGCAGCTTTTCGCCGCAGGCGATGCGGATCTGCTCTTGCACGATGTCGATCCCGGTGATCATCTCGGTCACCGGATGTTCGACCTGGACGCGGGTGTTCATCTCGATGAAGTAAAACTCGCCGTTCTCGTACAGGAATTCGAAGGTGCCGGCGCCACGGTAGCCGATCTTGCGGCAGGCTTCGGCGCAGCGGTCGCCGATCTTTTCGATCAGCTTGCGCGGGATGCCCGGCGCCGGCGCTTCTTCGATCACCTTCTGGTGGCGGCGCTGCATCGAGCAATCGCGCTCGCCGAGCCAGACGGCGTTTTTATGTTCGTCGGCCAGGATCTGGATTTCCACGTGGCGTGGATTTTCCAGGAACTTCTCCATATAGACTTCCGGATTGCCAAACGCGGCGCCGGCTTCGGTCTTGGTCATCTGCACGGCGCCCAGCAGCGCGGCTTCGGTATGCACCACGCGCATGCCGCGGCCACCGCCGCCGCCGGCGGCCTTGATGATGACCGGATAGCCGACGCGGCGCGCGGTCTGCACGATCTCTTTCGGATCGTCCGGCAGGGCGCCGTCAGAGCCCGGCACGCACGGCACGCCGGCCCTGATCATGGCCTGCTTGGCCGAGACCTTGTCGCCCATCAGGCGGATCGAGTCGGAACGCGGGCCGATGAAGACGAAGCCCGATTTCTCGACGCGCTCGGCGAAGTCGGCGTTCTCGGACAGGAAGCCGTAGCCCGGGTGGATCGCTTCGGCGTCGGTCACTTCGGCCGCGCTGATAATCGCGGGCATATTCAGGTAGCTGAGGGCCGACTGCGCAGGTCCGATGCAGACCGATTCGTCGGCCAGCTTCACGTACTTGGCGTCCTTGTCGGCCTCGGAGTGGACGACGACCGTCTTGATGCCCAGCTCGCGGCAGGCGCGCTGGATACGCAGCGCGATTTCACCACGGTTGGCAATGAGGATTTTTTCAAACATGGTAGGTCCGGTATTCAGTGAAAACCGGCGCGGCTGGGATACAAGCGGCGCCGGACACGTCATGGATGAGCCGGCGGCGCGTCATGCGCGTGGCCGGCTTGGAGAAGCTGATCAGCCGATCACGAACAGTGGCTGGCCGAATTCGACCGGCTGGCCGTTTTCCACGAGGATCTTGGTGACGGTGCCGGACAGGTCGGCATCGATTTCATTCAGGAGCTTCATCGCTTCGATGATGCACAGGGTATCGCCTTCCTTGATGCTCTGGCCGACTTCGACGAAGGCAGCGGCGCCAGGGGCCGACGAGCGGTAGAAGGTGCCAACCATCGGCGACTTGACCACATGGCCGGTCGGTTCGGCGGGCACGGCAGGGGCGACCGGGGCAGGGGCCGCCGCGGGCGCGTGTGCCGGCGCCGAGTATTGCTGCACGCCTTGATGCGGCAGCATGACCATCTGGTTCTGCGGGATTGCGGACGACTTGACGATGCGAACCTTGCTTTCGCCTTCGGTCACTTCGAGTTCGGCGATGTCCGATTCAGCGACCAGGTCGATCAAGGTCTTGAGTTTTCGTAGATCCATGTGAAACCCCTTGGAATTATTCGTTTTAGAGAGCAGGCCGACAGGCCATGGGTAATGCGTCGGCCGCTGTTACATGAAGTTGACGTAGATTAACGCTATTTAAGTGCGAAGTCGATGGCAAACCGATATCCGTCCACTCCCAGCCCGCAGATCACGCCACGCGCAATGCCGGACAGGTAGGAATGGTGCCGGAAGGACTCGCGTTGGTGGACATTTGAAATATGCACCTCCACGAAGGGAATGGCCACCGAGGCGAACGCATCGCGCAGGGCTACGCTGGTATGGGTCAGGCCGCCAGGGTTGATGACGATGAAATCCACGCCCTCGGTGCGAGCGGCATGGATGCGGTCGATCAACGCTCCCTCATGGTTGCTCTGGAAGTGTTCCAGCGCTGCGCCAGCTTCCTGGGCCTGTGCGACTGCCGCCTGCTCGATGTCGGCCAAGGTGGCCGTTCCGTACACCGCCGGTTCCCGCGTCCCCAATAGATTGAGGTTAGGGCCGTTCAGCAGCAGTAGCTTTTTCGCCATATTGAGAGTCTGATTGCCCGAAAGTCAGGCATTGTGCCGCCTAGCTCAGCTATTGGCAAGCAGTAAAATTGCCGGTCAATAGGAGCATTTGGCAGCAGTTATAAGTGCACGGTCGTTCGAAATATCGGTGTTCAATATCCCGATCGAGGCCCGCTTCAGCCGCCCAGCTTGGCCAGGTCGGCGCGCAATTCGTCGAACTTCAGTTCGCCCAGATAGGTCTTGATCACCTGGCCATCGGCGCCGATCAGCACCGTATAGGGCAGGCCGCCGTTGGTATTGCCGAAGCCGCGCGACAGCTCGGTGCCGCCCATGCCGCCCACGTACAGCGGATAGGCGATCTTCATCTTGGCCGCGAACTCGCTCATATTGGTGGGCGAATCGATGCCGATGCCGATCACATTGAAGCGCTTGCCGCCGTCTTCCTCGGCCAGGTGGGCCAGCTCGGGCATTTCGCGCACGCAGGGGCCGCACCAGGTGGCCCAGAAATTGACCAGCAGCGGTTTACCCTTCCACTGGGCCAGCGCCTGCGGCTTGCCTTCGAGGTCATTGAGCGACTGTGCATACAGGTTGGCCACCGGGTTGGTGACCTGGCCTTCGCTGGCGACTGTCGCCGGGACCACGGTTTGCGCCGGCTTCTTGTACAGCGCCACCACGGCGCCCATGACGCCGAACAGCACGGCGACTGCCGCATAGGCGGCCAGATGTTTCTTGTTCATTCCTCAGCTTTCAGTATTGTCGCTCGTCGCGATCAGGGCGCGCAGGCCGGCGATGTCGATGCGCTGCGGCCGGCCGTCGGCGCGCGGCTTGAGCGCGCCGCGCAGGTCCTGGTACTCGTACAGCTCGGCATGCACGGTTTCTTTCATCCACGGGAAACTCACGGTCTCGACCGGTGCATGGCGTCCGCCCTTGAAATGCGGCGTTTCCGAGATATCGATATTAACATTACGGTTGAGCAAGTAGATCTCTACCTCTTTGGCGCTGTCGGCGAATAACTGGAGGTGGATATCGTCGTGTTCGCCGGCGGTGCCATTGAGCACCGGACCGGTGAGATAGGGGTGGAAGTCGCCCAGTGCTTCCATCACCTGCAGCGCAGTCGCGCGCAGGGCGGCCAGGCGCTCGGTATGGGCGCTGCCGCCGAACAGGGCCAGGTATTTGCGCACCTCGTCCTCGACCTGGGCGTCGTCGGGCATCATGTTCGGCTTGGGTGGGCTCACGCCCAGCACCTGGCGGGCGGCCTTGCGGCGTGCGGTAGCGAGATCGGCGCCATCCTGCGCAACCATGCGCGCGGCGACCAGGGCGATCTCGTTCCGCAGTTGCAGGAGATCGTTGTTCAAGTTCGGCATCATGCCTGGGATCATACTCTTGAACGGAAAATGACAGCGGCTCGGGTAGAATCGCGTATTCGTGTCTTCACTCCTGGCCAGATCTTTTATCTATGCACATTCATATCCTCGGCATCTGCGGCACCTTCATGGGCGGCCTGGCCGTCCTGGCCAAGGAGGCGGGCCACCGCGTGACCGGTTGCGACGCCAATGTCTATCCCCCGATGAGCACCCAGCTCGAAGCGCAAGGGATCGAGCTGATCCAGGGCTATGGCCCGGAACAGGTGGCGCTCAATCCCGACCTGTATGTGATCGGCAATGTCATGACGCGCGGTAATCCGCTGATCGAAGAGATCCTGAACCGCGGCCTGCCGTATGTATCTGGCCCGCAGTGGATTGGCGAGCATATCTTGCGCGAGAAGTGGGTGCTGGCCGTGGCCGGCACGCACGGCAAGACCACCACGACTTCGATGCTGGCCTGGATCCTGGAAGACGCGGGCTATGCGCCGGGCTTCCTGATCGGCGGCGTGCCGATGAACTTCGGCGTGTCGGCGCGCCTGCATGGCGACAAGCCGAGCGACTTCTTCGTGATCGAGGCGGATGAATATGACACCGCCTTCTTTGACAAGCGCAGCAAGTTCGTGCACTACCACGCCAAGACCGCGGTATTGAACAACCTGGAATACGATCACGCCGACATCTTCCCTGATATCGGCGCCATCGAGACCCAGTTCCACCACCTGGTGCGCACCGTGCCGGGCGTGGGCCGGCTGGTCGTGAATGGCGACGAAGCCTCGATCGGGCGCGTGCTCAAGCGCGGCTGCTGGAGCGACAAGGAAAGCTTCGGTTCGGCCGAGGGCGTGGACTGGAATATGGTCGAGCATCCGGGCGGCGCCAGTTTCGACGTGCTGTTCAAGGGCGAAGCCCAGGGCACCGTGCACTGGGAGCTGAGCGGCAAGCACAATCGCTCGAACGCGCTGGCCGCGATCGCCGCCGCGCGCCACGTCGGCGTGCCGGTGGCCCAGTCGATCGATTCGCTGTCGCGTTTCCAGAACGTCAAGCGGCGGATGGAAGTGCGCGGCGTGGTCAACAATATTACGGTGGTCGACGATTTCGCCCACCATCCGACGGCGATCGCCACCACGGTCGGCGGCCTGCGCCAGAAGCTGGGCACCGGCGGGCGCATCCTGGCCGTGCTCGAGCCGCGTTCGAACACCATGAAGCTGGGCGCCATGAAGGATGCGCTGCCGGGCAGCCTGAAGGATGCCGACCTGGTGTTCGGCTTCGGCAGCCAGCAGGCGCTGGGCTGGTCGCTGGCTGACGCCCTGCAACCGCTGGGCAAGATCGCGCACAGCTTCGACCAGATCGACTATATGGTGCAGGCCATCGTGCAGCAAGCCCAGCCGGGCGACCATATCCTGGTGATGAGTAATGGCGGCTTCGGCGGCGTGCACCAGAAACTGCTGGACGCACTGGCACCATGAGTTCGGCTCCGTACCTGCTGTATTTGCACGGCTTTCGCTCGTCGCCGCGCTCGTTCAAGGCGCGCGTGGTGCAGGAGCGGTTAGCGAAAGCCGGGCTGGGCGAGCGCCTGATCTGTCCGCAACTGCCGGCGTCGCCCAAGGCGGCGATGGAGATGGCGCTGGGGCTGGCCGAACGCCATGCGCCCGGTAATTTGTCCATCATCGGCTCTTCGCTGGGCGGTTTTTATGCGACCTGGCTGGCCGAGCGCCTGGGCGTGCGGGCGGCCGTCATCAATCCGTCGGTCGACCCGACCCGCAATCTGAGCAAGCACGTCGGCATCACCACGGCCTGGCATTCGGACGACAGCTTCGAGTTTCGCGAAGAGTATCTTGGTGAGCTGGTCGACCTGCGCGTGGCGCAGATCACCCGGCCCGAGCGTTATTACCTGCTGGCGGCCACTGGCGACGAAGTGCTGGATTATCGCGATATGGTGGCCCATTACCCGGGAGCGCAGCAGCACGTGATCGAGGGCAGCGACCATGCGATCCCGGAATTCGCGCAGTATGTGGACGAGGTGCTGGCTTTCTGCGGCTTCGCCACGGCAGGCACGGCGCAGTGAGGTCAGGGTCGTTGCGCCTGGCTGCCTGGCAGCCGCATGCGCGCGCGGTGCGCGCACCGGCCGCGATGCACGACTGGCTGATTACGCCCGGTTCGCTGACGGCGCGCCTGGTGGCAAGCAGTGCCGCGTTCCGCGTGCGGCGCCTGCATCAGGTGACGGCGCCGTGCCTGGTCGACGAAGCCGCGGCGATTGGCCTGGCGCGTGTGCAGCAGGTGTGGGAACGCGAAGTGCTGCTCGAATGTGACGGTAAGCCGGTGGTGTTCGCGCACACGGTGGTGCCGACCGACTGCGATGCCAGCGACTGGCCGCTGTTCTCGGCGCTGGGCGAGCGCTCGCTGGGTACGACCCTGTTCTACGATCCGCTGGTGCGGCGTGGGCAGCTGGAATTTGCGCGCCTGCGGGCCGATCATCCGCTGGTGCGCCGCGCGCACGCGGCGCTCGGCGCGGCAGGCAAGTTGGACGAACAGAATATTTATTACGCGCGGCGCTGCGTCTATCGCCGCCGTCAAGGCCTGCTCCTGGTCACCGAGGTATTCTTGCCGGCGGTATTGACACTGGGGACGGCCGCAACCATGAAGAACATTAATTGAATATGAACGTATTTTTCGAGGAATCGGGCGACTTCAAGGTCGGCGCCATCCTGTCGCACGCGGGCGAAGCCTATCAGGTGGAGCTGCCGAGCGGTAAGCGCAGCAAGGTCAAGACGCGCGACGTGCTGTTGCAGTTCGAGAAGCCCGAGCCGCAAGCGTTGATGGATGCGGCCAAGGCCATCGTGCTTGACGTCGATCTCGATTTCTTGTGGGAAGTCGCTGGCGAAGAAGAGTTCGGTTTCGCCGAGCTGGGCGCCGAATACTTCGGCCATGCGCCGCTGCCGCACGAAGCCGCCGGCCTGGTGCTGGCACTGCACGGTTCGCCCATCTATTTCTACAAGAAGGGCCGCGGGCGTTATAAAGCCGCGCCTGAGCAGTCGCTGAAGGCGGCGCTGGCCGGCATCGAAAAGAAAAAGCAGCAAGCCATCATCCAGGCTGGCTATGTCGACGAACTGAAGGCCGGCAAGCTGCCGCAATCGATGCAGCAGATCGTGCACCAGTTGCTGTTCAAGCCCGACAAGAACACCATCGAATACAAGGCCTTCGAGACCGCGGCCAATGAATTGCAGACCAGCGCGCCGCGCCTGATGCTCGACGTCGGCGGCCTGGCCTCGCCCAAGGAGCTGCACATGGGGCGCTTCTTGTTCGAGCATTTCCCGCGCGGCGCAGGTTTCGCCCCGGTAGAGATCCCGAAAGCGCCCGACGACCTGCCGCTGGCCGCCGTTGCCGCCTTCTCGATCGACGACGTCACCACCACCGAGATCGACGATGCGTTCTCGGTCGTGAAGCTCGACGATGGCACGATCCAGGTCGGCATCCACATCGCGGCGCCGGGCCTGGGCATCCGTCCGGACGACGCGATCGACAAGATCGCGCGTGGGCGCATGTCGACCGTGTATATGCCGGGCGACAAGATTACCATGCTGCCGGATGAGGTGGTCAACGCCTTCACCCTGGCCGAGGGCAACGATTGCCCGGCGTTGTCGCTGTACGCGGTGCTCGATCCGAGCGACTGGAGCGTGAAGTCGACCACCACCCGCGCCGAGCGCGTGCCGGTAAAAAGCAATCTGCGCCACAACGACCTGGATCACCTGGTCAATGAAGAGACGCTCGAGAGCGGCGAAGGCGACTATCCGCACAAGGACGAACTGGGCCTGCTGTGGAAGTGGGCGCTGCAGCTCGAAGCGGGCCGCATGAAGAAGCGTGAGGCGTTCGGCCTCAAGCCCGAGCAAGCCAACCGGGTCGACTTCAATTTCTACGTCGAGGACGATGTGGTCAGCATCGTGCGCCGCAAGCGTGGCGCGCCGCTGGACAAGATCGTGGCCGAGCTGATGATCTTCGCCAACAGCACCTGGGGCAAGCTGCTGCACGACTCGGGCGTGCCGGGCATCTACCGTTCGCAGACGCCGGGCGCCGGCGGCTGGGCGTCCAAGATGCAGGTGCGCATGGTCACGCACGCGGCGCCGCACCAGGGCCTGGGCGTGGACCAATACGCCTGGAGCACCTCGCCGCTGCGCCGCTACACCGACCTGGTCAACCAGTGGCAGATCCTGGCCGCCGCCTCGCACGGCGTAACTGCGCCGCTGGTGGCGCCGTTCAAGCACCGCGACGCGACCCTGTTCGCGATCGTCTCGAGCTTCGATGCGGCGTATGCGGCGTATAACGACTTCCAGCAGAATATGGAGCGTTACTGGTGCCTGCGCTGGCTGGGGCAGGAGAACGTCAAGCAGGCCGAGGCCGTGGTGCTGAAAGAAGAACTGGTGCGCCTGACCGATGTGCCGCTGGTGGTGCGCCTGACCGGCATGCCGTCGGTGGCGCGCGGCGCGCAGGTAAAACTCGATATCGTGCGCTGGGACGAGATCGAGCTGGTGCTGGAAGCGCGCCTGCTCGAAGTGGCAACCGCCGAGCCGGATGCGTCGCTCGATTATGAGGAAGAAGCGGATACGGGTGAGGCGGCGGTGGCTGAGGTGGTCGAGGCAGAAGGTGCGGTAGCGGCGGTGGATACCGGCGATGCGCCGCAACCGTCGCCGGCGTCGGCACAATAGATTCGCGCTGCGCACGAATAGGGTTAATACTTGGATTCCCGCCTTCGCGCATTAGTGTCCGGAATAATTTCAGGCCTCCAGGAATGACGCGACATAGCTAAAACCACGTCGTTCCCGCGCAGGCGGGAACCCAAGTTCGCTTCCGAAGTCGTCACCCTTGTCCACATCGCGGTCGTTCCGACATACGGAATTCGGTGATTAAACTTGGATCCCCGCCTACGCGGGGATGACGACGCATACTTAGCGAATATTATTCCGGACGCTACTGCGCCTTCGCGGGAATGACGTGCTGATGGTGGTGGCCATAAGCCAGCGTTGGCCCGCTGTGACTAACGTCAGCACGTCGTTACCTCCGCTGGAGGTAACGACTTCCCGCGTAGGCGGGAACCCAAGTTGCCACCGAAGTCAGCCACATTGTCGAACTGATCACGTTCCCCAATACCGGCGTTTTTCAAGCTCCCCATCCGTCCCCGTCGGGTTAGAATGGATCAATTCTTTGATTCAATTTTTGCCTGCAGCGCGTGAAGTCCTTTCTCCAAAACCGTCCCCTGATGATCGCCCTGGCCGTATCGGTGGCAGCCCACGCGGGCCTGCTGGCGCTACGCTTTGCCGCGCCGGAAGCTTTTCGTCACCGCCCGGCCGATCCCGGCCTCGAGGTAGTGCTGGTCAACGCCAAGCACGACCGGGCCCCGGCCAAGGCCGACGCCCTGGCCCAGGCCAACCTGGACGGCGGCGGCACGCTTGATGCGGGCCGCGCCAAGTCGCCGTTGCCCGATATGCGCAAGGTCGAGGACGGCGACAGCATCAAGGCCCTGCAGCGCCGCATCACCGAACTCGAACGGCTGCAGCAGAACGTGCTCACGCGCGCCCGCAGCGGCGGCAATTTCACGGCGCCGCCGGTGACCGAACGCGAGAAACCCGACCCTACCCGCACCGGCAACGACAATCTAGATACCACGCGCGCCATCTCGCGCACCAGCGCCGAGATCTTCGAGCGCATCGAGGAAGAAAACCGCCGCCCCAAGCGCACGCAAATCACGCCCAGCACGCGCCAGGTCGGCTACGCGCTGTACTACAAGGCGATGCAGAAGCGGATCGAGGAAGTCGGCACCCTGAATTTCCCGCAGCAGGCAGGCCGCAAGCTGTACGGCGACCTGGTGGTGTATATCCCCGTGTTCCAGGACGGCACCCTGTACTTGAAAGATGGCGGTCCGCGCATCGAGCGCAGCTCGGGCGATCCGGCCCTGGACAAGGCGGCGCTCGCGATCGTGCGCCGCTCGGCGCCGTTCGGCGCCTTCCCGGCCAATATGCGCAGCCAGGGCAAGGACGACCTGTGGGAAGTGTTTACCCGTTTCCGTTTCACGCGTGAGGAAAAGATGCAGGCAACCCTTGGGGAAAGCACCCGATGAGCGACTTATACTGCGTGATCGGCAATCCGATCGCCCACAGCAAATCGCCGCAGATCCACGCCGCCTATGCGCGGCAGACCGGCCAGGACCTGGCCTATGAACGCTGCCTGGCGCCGCTCGACGGTTTCGAGGCCACCGTGCGGCGCCTGGTCGCCGAGGGCTATCGCGGCGCTAACGTCACCCTGCCGTTCAAGCTCGAAGCGGCGCGGCTGGCGACCCGGCTGGCGCCGCGCGCCCAGGCGGCCGGCGCGGTCAATACCCTGGTTTTTGAACAGGGCGAGATTGTCGGCGACAACACCGACGGCCCCGGCCTGGTGGCCGACATCGTGCGCAATGCCGGCGTGCCGCTTGGTGGCAAGCGCATCCTGCTGCTGGGCGCCGGCGGCGCCGCGCGCGGCGCGCTGCTGCCGATGTTGATGGAAAACCCGCGCCAGATCGTGATCGCCAACCGCACGCTCGCCACCGCCGACAAGCTGGTCGCCGACTTCGCGGCCCACGCCGAGCGACTGGCGGTGACCGGTTTCGCCGACGTGGAAGGCAGCTTCGACGTGGTCATCAACGCCACCTCGGCCAGCCTGGCGGCCGACGTGCCACCGGTGCCAGCATCGGTATTCGGCCCTGGCGTGCTGGCGCTGGACATGATGTACGGCGCGCAGCCGACCGTGTTCATGGCCTTCGCCGCCAGCCATGGCGCCGAGGTGCGCGATGGGCTGGGCATGCTGGTCGAGCAGGCGGCCGAAGCCTTCCTGCTGTGGCGCGGCGTGCGGCCCGACACGGCGTCCGTGATGGCCTCGATGCGCCTGGCGCGATAAGCATGGCCAAATCGCGCAAGGCTTCCTCCGGCGGGCGGCGCTGGATCAAGTGGATCTTTTTGGGCCCGCTGCTGCTGGTGCTGCTGGTCCAGTTGTATTTCTTCGCCATGGTGTGCTGGTATTCGCAGTTCAATCCCGGCTCGACCAGCTTCATGCGCGAGCAGCTTTCACAAATGCGCGAAAAGAATCCGAACGCGACCCTGAAACACCAGTGGGTGCCCTATGCACGTATTTCGCGCCACCTGAAACGCGCCGTGGTGGCCTCGGAAGACGCCAACTTCAGCGTGCACAATGGCGTCGATTGGGAAGGCATCGAGCGCGCCTACGAACGCAATAACCGGCGCAGCAAGGTGGTTGGCGGCGGCTCGACCATCACCCAGCAGCTGGCCAAGAACCTGTTCCTGTCGGGCTCGCGCAGCTATCTGCGCAAGGGGCAGGAACTGGTGATTGCCTTCATGCTCGAGACGGTGATGAGCAAGGAGCGCATCCTCGAGCTGTACCTGAACGTGGTCGAGTACGGGCGCGGCGTGTTCGGCGCCGAAGCGGCCGCGCGCCACTACTATAAAACCTCGGCCGCCAACCTGGGCCAGGCCCAGGCCGCGCGGCTGGCGGTGATGCTGCCCAATCCGCGCTACTACGACAAGCACGGCACCACCAATTACCTGCAGCGCCGTACCAACGCGATCATGCGCCAGATGCGCTTCGCCGAGGTGCCTTGACGCGAAATGTCGTTACTGAGTTGGCTCCGCGCACGGCGAACGGTTACACTTGCGCTAATTTTCTGACCCGGCCAAGAATTAGCGAACGAGACCCTAGCGCATGATCAACGTATTTGTCCTCCAGAATGGCCGCCTGAACCAGGCAACGATCGCTTCCCGGCACGACCTGGAAAGCGTTGCGCCGGTCTGGGTCGACTTGACCGATCCGGACGAAGAAGAGCGCACCTGGGTCAAGTCCAAGTATGGCGTGACCCTGCCGGGCGAGGACGAAGTGCAGGATATCGAAGCTTCGGCGCGCTACTATGAGGCCGAAAACGGCGACCTGCACTTGCGCACCGACTTCTTGCTCGAAGAAGAAGACGGCCCGTCGCGCGTGATCACGGTGGCTTTTATCTTGTCCGGCAAAATCCTGTTCTCGGTCCATAACGACGATCTGCCCGTGTTCCGCCTGGTGCGCATGCGCGCCCGTTCGCGGCCCGGCTCGATCGAAGACTATATGGACGTGCTGCTCGACCTGTACGCGACCGACGCCGAGTATTCGGCCGACGCGTTGGAGGGCATCTACGAAAGCCTGGAAGAAGTCTCGACCCGCGTCCTGCAGAAAGAGTTTACCGACCAGGACGCGGCCGCCGCGCTGAACGCCATCGCGCACGAGGAAGACTTGAACGGCCGTATCCGCCGCAACATGATGGACACCCGGCGCGCGGTCAGCTTCCTGATGCGCGGCCGCCTGCTCAACTCGGACCAGTTCGAGGAAGCGCGCCAGATCCTGCGCGATATCGAATCGCTGGACGGCCACACGTCCTTTTTGTTCGACAAGGTGAACTTCCTGATGGACGCCACCGTCGGCTTCATCAACATCAACCAGAACAAGATCATCAAGATCTTCTCGGTGGCATCGGTCGCCTTCCTGCCGCCGACCCTGATCGCCAGCGTCTACGGCATGAACTTCACGGTGTTTCCCGAACTTCAGTGGCGTTTTGGCTACCCGTTCGCCGTTGCGCTGATGATCGCCTGCGGGGTGGCGCCACTGTGGTATTTCCGCCGCCGCGGCTGGCTTAAATAAACGGGGGACTTGGCGGCCGCGGCGGTTGGTCTCAAAATCGCGGCATGACCGACGACTTCCCCACCCATCCCTCGACCACCGGCAAGCTCGCCATCGGCGGGCGCCAGACCGGCAATTTTGAATCCGGCACCGATTTTGACTGGTTCGCGGTCACCCTGCAGGCCGGCCAGCGCTATCTGTTCTCGCTCAAGTCGACCGGGGTCGTCCCGTTCTCCACCGGTTACACGGTCTATGCGCTGGGGCTGTACGACGCCGCGGGCAATCAGGTCAGCCAGTTCCAGCCCGGCACGTATTCCGAACACCCGGTGCTGGCCTTCACCGCCGCCAGTTCCGGCACCTATTACCTGTCCGCCGGCTCGGTCTATGGCTGGTATGGCGTGGGCGGCTACGAAGTCTGGGCCGACCTGCGCACCGGCCCGGACGACCGGCCCGACGATGCGTCCACGCGCGATAACCTGGCGCAGGACGGCAGCATCACCGGCAGCTTCGAGGTCGCGGGCGACCGCGACTGGATCCGGTTCGAGGCCAGGGCCGGCGTGGCCTACTGGTTCACCACCGAAGGGCCGGAGCCGGGCCTGCCGGGCAGTTCGCCCTACACCTACGCCAGCGAGACCCACATCCGCGACAGCCAGGGCAACCTGGTAGCGACCAATGGCAGCAGGTTCCAGCCCGAAGCTGGCGGCACCTATTATCTGGACCTGCTCGGGCTCACCGCCGGCGACTACAAGCTGACGATGACCAGCGTCGACGATGACTACCTGCAGACCAATGCCACGCACGGCGCGATTCCCGTGGGCGCCCTGGCGACTGGCAAGGTCCAGTACGACGGCGACGTCGACCGTTTCCGCCTGGTGCTGGACAAGGACGTGTCGTACACGGTGACCCTGAACGCGGCGCCTTTCTTCTACAACCTGAGCCTGTACGACGCCAATGGCACGCTGGTCGACAGCTACGGCGGCAACACCAATGCGGGCAGCATGCGCATGGTCGTGCGCGCGCCGGAGACCGGGGAATATTATCTGGACGTCACGCATGGCGCCATTGGCTCGCTGCCCACGCCGCAGTCCTATGGCGTCAGCCTGCTCGCGGGCGGACGCGACCTGGCGGGCGACACTCCTGCGACGGCCCAGGCCGCCACTGTCGGCACGTCCACCCGCGGCGTGCTGGAAGACGCGGGCGACGTCGATGTCTATCGCATGAGCTTCACGGCCGGCGAGCGCTATGCACTGTCGCTGTACTCCCCCAGCGGCAAGTGGGAGCCGCTCACCCTGCGCGTTACCGGGCCCGATGGCGCGCCGCTGTCGTTCGACATGAATAGCGGCGGCGACTACTCGATCGGCAAGCAATTCGTGCCGACGGTCAGCGGCGACTATTACCTGGCGGTCGGCAGCGGCGTGTTCGGCGAGCGCCCGTATGTGCTGGACGCGATCGCGCTGCGCGGCGACACCAGCGGCCCGCGGCTGGTGGCCAGCAGCCATCCGGACGGCGCCAGCGCGGTCCGGGTCACCGACAACCGGATCGTGCTGACCTTCAGCGAAACGGTCAAGATCAACCTGTCCGGCATCGTGCTGCGCGACGCCGCCGGCAATGTCGTCAGCCATGATTTTTCGATGGGCGGCGGGCCGAGCGCGCCGTGGGTGGCGGGCAACCAGCTGTTCGTCAAGCCGTTCGCCTTGTTCCAGCCCGGCAGTTACACATTGACCCTGCCGCAGGGCGCCGTGACCGACCTGGCCGGCAATCCCTACGCCGGGCCGGAGCGCATCGCGTTCTCCACGGTGGCCGCAGTGGCGGTGGACGGCGCAGGCGACGATCTGCTCATCGGCGGCAAGGGCCTGCGCCTCGAAGGCGGCGCCGGCATCGACAGCGTCCAGCTGCCCGGCTATGCCAATGTTTACCAGATCGTACGCGAAGGGGGATCGACGACCGTGCGTCATCTGGAGACCGGCGTCACCGACATCCTGTCGGGCGTCGAGCGCCTGCTGTTTACCCAGCGCGGCGTCGCGCTCGACATCGATGGCAATGGCGGCCAGGCCTATCGCCTGTACCGCGCCGCTTTCGACCGCGTGCCCGATCTGGAAGGCGTTGGTTTCTGGATTACCCAGCTTGATCGCGGGATGTCGTTGCAGCAGGTTGCCACTGCGTTTATCGGCAGTGCTGAATTCCACGGCTTGTATGGCAGCGCGCCGGGGGACGCGCAATTTGTCGAACTGCTGTACCGCAATGTGCTGCATCGCGAGCCCGAAGATGGCGGCTATGCGTTCTGGATGGCGCGCCTGGAGGAGGGGATCGGGCGCGAACGGGTGCTGGCCGCGTTCAGCGAGTCGGTCGAGAATGTGGCAGCGCTGCAGGATCTGATCGGCAATGGCTTTGACTACCTGCCGTATTGAGCGGTGCTGTCTGAAGGCATCTTAGAGCGCCTGATAAAACCGATTTTTTTCTTTGTAACAACAGCGTCGTATACTAAGCTGCTCTGAACTTCTGCATTCGGCCAAAAGAGGACGTTAAGCCGGAATCTACAAGTCAAATTACGAACCTCGCATCTTGACAGGCAAGAGCACTATGTCGTGGCCTCACCCCTTCTCCCAATTTATTTCTAAGAGAAAATGTGCTGGTTACACGCGTTAGGTAGACTGTAAAGTTAAGCGAACGCTCACATTTGCAGGAAAACGGCATACTGTCGCATTAACTCAATCATATTTTTGTTCATGTCCAAGCCGGCTCCCGAGTTCAGCCACTTCGCAGACAATGGTGAGATGGTCGCCATGCTCCGCAGCACAGACTGGTCATCGACAGCACTGGGGCCACCGTCTACCTGGCCAGAGGCCTTACGCCTGCAGCTCAACATTTGCTTCGAGTCCGCCTTTCCGATCGCGATCTGGTGGGGACCTGAGTTAATCCAGTTCTACAACGATGGCTATCGACCCATCCTCGGTGCTACCAAGCATCCTCAAGCTTTCGGCCGACCTGCAGTGGAAACTTGGCCTGACATATGGCCAACCATCGGTCCTTTAGTCAGACAGGTTGTGCAGCAGGGCATCGCGGTCAAGGGCGAGGATATGCCTTTGGTCTTAGAACGTAACGGCTATCCCGAACTGTGCCATTTTACATTCTCGTACAGTCCTATCCGCAACACCCAAGGTGTCATTGAGGGCATGTTCACTGCGGCGGTCGAGACTAGCGAACGGGTACGGTCGGAGCGCCGGCTGGCGTTCCAGTTGACGCTAGCGGATGAGTTGCGAGGTCTCTCAGAAACAGATGAAATCATCGCTTCCTCGACAAGACTACTCTGCAAGCACCTGCAAGTGGCACGGGCGTTCTACGCCGAGATCGACGACCTCACAGCGACTTTCAATATTCCCTCACAGTGGGTGGACAGCGCTGAACTTCCACGGCTCCCCGAGCGCGGCAATATTGCCGAATTCGGCCCCTATCTTCTGACCACATTGGGAGCAGGTAGACCTGTCGTCGTTGACGACATTCGCACCGATCCGAATTTCACCGCCTTCGTGGAGCCATACGATGCCTTGACCATCCGTTCACTCGTCATCATTCCACTGATCCGCGAAGGCCGGCTGCGCGGTAACCTGAATGTCGCACACACAGCTGCTCGCTCTTGGTCAGCGGAAGACCTGGTCGTAATCACTGATGTTGCTGAACGAACCTGGGACGCTGTGGAACGCGCGCGAGCTGAAAATGCATTGCGAACTTCTAATCGACTCAAAGACGAGTTCCTCGCGATGTTGGCTCACGAACTGCGCAATCCGCTTTCTCCAATTTCGACTGCGGCTGAAATGCTGCGTATGGTCACACATACGGATTCCAGAGTGATCAAGGCCACTGAGGTGATTAGCCGCCAGACTAAACATATGACGGCTCTGATCGACGATCTTCTCGACACATCACGCGTGACGCGCCGTCTGGTCGAATTAGACAGAGAGGTTGTTAGCTTGAAGGCGGTTATCGACAACGCTGTTGAGCAAGTCAAGCCCCTGATTGAACTCAGAAAGCACGAGCTCAGGATTGACGACAATGCGCCTTCCCAAATGCTCATCGGTGACCGTAAGCGCCTAGTGCAGATCTTCGCTAACATCCTCAACAACGCGGCTAAATATACGCCTGAGAGTGGCATTATTACCTGCGCAATCTCACCTGAAGAAGGTCAGGTTCGTGTCCAGATAAGCGACACAGGCGTTGGTATCGAGGACAGTCTGCTTCCTCACATCTTCGAGCTTTTTACGCAGGCCAAACGCAGCCCTGACCGGTCGCAGGGCGGCCTCGGGATCGGCCTGGCGCTGGTCAAGAGTATGGTTGACTTGCACGGAGGTGAGATCAGGGTATCGAGCGCTGGCATGGGGAAAGGTAGTGCCTTTACAGTTTCGCTACCGACTGCACGCTAAATAGAACCGATATTGCTCTCGCAGGCAGACGGATTCGGTCACTTAGCCCTCATGCCTCGTGTCCGCCTTGGGTCGGCCCCAGCCGTTTGTCGACGGTGGTCAACCATGCCTGCTATCTGAACCGCCCCGGGTTTTGTAGAGGCTCCATTCTTTGAGAAAATGGAGCTATGAAGAAGCAACCCAAGTATTCCCCCGAAGTCATTGAGCGCGCTGTGCGCATGGTCAGCGAAGCAGCCAGCGAGTACGAATCGCAGTGGGCAGCGATCACGTCGATCGCTGCCAAGATCGGCTGCACACCTGAAACGCTGCGCCGCTGGGTACGTCAGCAAGAGCGTGATACCGGCCAGCGCCCAGGGACGACCACTGCCGAAGAGGAGCGCATCAAGGCGCTGGAGCGAGAAGTGCGCGAGCTGCGCAAGGCAAATGAGATCTTGCGTCTGGCGAGTGCGTTTTTCGCCCAGGCGGAGCTCGGCCGCCACTTCAAGCCGTGAGGGCATTCATCGACCAGCACCGCCATGCCTACGGTGTCGAGCCGATCTGCAAGGTGATGCAGGTCGCGCCGTCGGGCTACTGGCGTTACGCGGCGCAACAGCGTAACCCGGCGTTGCGATGCGCACGTGTCCAGCGCGACGACGTGCTGAGCGTCGACATCGAACGGGTCTGGCAAGCGAACATGCAGGTCTATGGGGCTGACAAAGTGTGGCGCCAGCTGCGCCGTGAGGGGACCGACGTAGCCCGCTGTACCGTGGAGCGCCTGATGCGCAAGGCCGGCCTGCGAGGCGTCATGCGCGGCAAAGTCGTGCGCACCACGGTTGCCGATGCGAAGGCGCCATGCCCTCTTGATCGGGTCAACCGACAGTTCAAGGCGCAGCGGCCAAACCAGCTGTGGGTCAGCGATTTCACTTACGTCTCGACTTGGCAGGGCTTCGTCTACGTGGCTTTCGTCATCGATGTTTTTGCTCGCCGAATCGTCGGCTGGCGTGTCAGCAGCTCGATGCGGACCGACTTCGTGCTCGACGCCCTGGAGCAAGCACTGTACGCCCGCCAGCCGGAACGAAACGCATTGGTCCATCACAGCGATAGGGGCTCGCAATACGTGTCGATCAAGTACAGTGAGCGATTGGCAGCAGCCGGCATTGAGCCATCTGTGGGCAGCAAGGGCGACAGCTACGACAACGCCCTGGCCGAGACCATCAACGGGCTCTACAAGGCTGAGTTGATCCACCGCCGCGCTCCCTGGAAGACGCGTGAGGCCGTTGAACTGGCTACCTTGGAATGGGTGTCCTGGTTTAACCACCACCGCTTGCTCGAACCACTCGGCTATATACCGCCGGCGGAAGCTGAGGCAAACTATTACAAGCAACTGAGCGGTCAAGCCATCCCGGCCTGACTCACACTAACCGGCCTCCACTAAAGCCGGGGCGATTCAATCGGCGAGCGGCATTTCTCTACGAGCCGAGGCATTTTTGCTTCAACGGACGTGCACTCAGCGTCGTACACTCTCCATAATGGCTGTCATGACGCCTACTTTCTTCGCAAACGCTCAGGCATTTCGCGCTTGGCTCGAAACACACGCTGACAGTGCTACCGAGCTGCTTGTTGGATTCCACAAGGTAAGATCGAGCCAGCCCTGTATGAGCTGGTCTGAATCGGTCGATGAGGCGCTTTGCTTTGGCTGGATTGACGGTCGCCGCAAGCGCATTGACGACAACACGTATTCGATCCGGTTTACGCCTCGCAAGCCGTCCTCGATTTGGAGCGTCGTGAACATCGTCAAGATGGGTAAGCTGCGCAACGAGGGCAAGATGCAAGCAATGGGAGAAGCTGCCTTTGCGCTACGTCTTGAGGCAAAATCCGGCGTGTATGCACATGAGCGGAGCAACATACCAGAGCTGGATGTTCCCGATCGCGAACGATTTAAGAACAACGCTGAAGCTTGGGCTTACTTCCAAGCCACACCACCTGGCTATCGCAAGACCATTCTGCATTGGATTACGAAGGCGAAGCGGCAGGAGACCCGTCGCAAGCGACTGGAGCAATTGATGCAGGCGTGCGCAGCGGGCAAGCGGCTAACCTGACCTCAGCGCAATGCTCGAGGGGGCTCGCGAGGGGGTAGCAACGGCTGCTGTGGGTCGATAGCGGGCGTACTTAGGCTCAGTCGAGCTCACCTTGGGCTCCCTACACCGCTCCCGCAAATTGCACATCCGAACTGAGCGGCGAGCAGACATTCATCAGGTATGCCTTTCGCTTGCCCGCTCGCTCATCAGTTGACGCTACGTCGAAACGATTTGATCAGACGCCCTCAGCCGAGCCGCTTGAACACGCGCCGCGCCGCCTCGATCGTCTCGTCGATCACCGCATCGTCATGCTGGATCGACACAAACCCCGCTTCGAACATGGCCGGCGCAAAGTACACGCCTTCGTCCAGCATGCCGTGGAAGAAGCGGTTGAAGCGCTCCTTGTCGCCCGCCATCATCTCGCTATAGCTGCCCGGCACGTCCTTCGAGAAGTACATGCCGAACATGCCGCCGACCGAGTCACCGCAGAAGTCGATGCCCGCTTCCTGGGCCGCAGCGGTCAGACCCGTCACCAGCCGATCCGCAGTCGCGGTCAGCTGTTCATAAAATCCTTCTTCCTGGATCAGCTTCAGCGTGGTCATGCCCGCCGCCACCGCCACCGGATTGCCCGACAGCGTACCTGCCTGATACACCGGCCCGATCGGCGCCATCTTCTGCATCAGTTCCGCACGACCGCCGAACGCCGCCACCGGCATACCGCCGCCGATCACCTTGCCCAGCGCAGTCAGGTCAGGCGAGATGCCATACATGCCCTGAGCGCCTTCGAGGCCCACGCGGAAGCCGCACATTACTTCGTCAAAGATCAGCACCGCGCCATGTTCCGTGCACAGCTCGCGCATGCGCTGCAAGAACTCAGGCGTGGCGCGGATCAGGTTCATATTGCCCGCCACCGGCTCCACGATCACGCAGGCGATGGTATCGCCCATCGACGCAAACGCGTCTTCCAGCTGCGGCACATTGTTATAGTCGAGCACCAGGGTGTGCTTCACAAAATCTTCCGGCACGCCAGCCGAAGTCGGATTGCCAAAGGTCAGCAAGCCACTGCCAGCCTTGACCAGCAGCGAATCAGCGTGACCGTGGTAGCAGCCTTCGAACTTGACGATCTTGTCGCGGCCGGTAGCCCCGCGCGCCAGCCGCAGCGCGCTCATGGTCGCTTCGGTGCCCGACGACACCAGACGCACCTGCTCGATCGATGGCAGCAGGCGGCAGATCTCTTCCGCGATCTCGATCTCGCCCTCGGTCGGCGCGCCGAACGACAGCCCGTTCTCGGCCGCCGCCTGCACCGCCTTCACGACTTCAGGCCGGGCGTGACCAAGGATGGCCGGACCCCAGGAACCGATATAGTCGATATAGCGCTTGCCATCGGCATCCCAGAAATACGGACCCTTGGCGCGCTCGATGAAGCGCGGCGTGCCGCCCACCGAACGGAAGGCGCGCACCGGCGAGTTGACGCCGCCAGGGGTCGATTGCTGGGCGCGGGCGAACAGGGTGTCGTTGCGCGAGGTGGATTGTTCAGTGGTCATGAGCGATGTTTCGTGATTGAAAAGAACCCGTCCGGCGCGCGGCGCGACTAGGGACGGAAGAATTTACTGGGAATGAACTTGCCCATGCCGAAGCGCTGCGCATTCTCGAGCGCGCCGGTGGTGTATTCCTGGGCCACGGCCAGCGCCGTCGGCGCGTCCATGCCGCGCGCCATCAGGGCGGTGAAGGCCGCCGAATAGGTATTGCCGGCGCCCAGGAAGGGGCCGGGCAGGTGCTGCCACTCGACCCGCGCCACTTCGCCGTTGGCGTCGTACAGGCGGTTCGAGCAGGCGCCGTTCTCGTCGCGGCTGCCGGTCACCAGCACATACTGCAGGCCGCTGGAGACGAGCTCGGCCACGTCTTCCTCGAGCGCGCCATGTTCGCCATCGGCGCCTTCACGCCACAACTCTGCCATACGGCCCAGTTCGGGCTGGGACAGGATCAGGGCGGTAGCCTGCGGCGCCAGGATCGAGCGCAGCGCCGACAGCATCTCTTCGTCGCCCATGCCGGCGTCGGGCAGGGCCGACAGGAAGGGATCGAGGATCAGCGGCGCGTCCGGATAGTCGGACACGATCTCGGCGATCGCAGCCAGGTGCAGGGCCGAGCCAACGGCGCCGACCTTGAAGGCGGCGATCGGCATGTCTTCGAGCAGGGCGCGGGCCTGTTCGGCCATCCAGTCGCTGTCGAGCTCGTACATATTCTCGACGCGCGCACTGTCCGAGACCAGCATGCCGGCGATTGCCGACAGGCCGTGGCAACCAAGGGCGGCGAATGCGGCGCAGTCCGCCTGCACGCCGACCGCGCCAACAGGATCGCAGACGCCGAAACTCAGGATGAGGGGGAACGTTTGGTTTTGCACGACGGGTAGATTAAGATGCCGGATTCCGATTCCACATTTTACTAGATACAAGGACCAATACTGTGAGTACCGAATCCACCGCGCCTTTCCAGACCTGGATGTGCCTGATTTGTGGCTGGGTCTACGACGAGGCTGTCGGTGCGCCCGACGATGGCATCGCCCCCGGCACCCGCTGGGCCGATGTTCCGATGAACTGGACTTGCCCCGAATGCGGCGCGCGCAAGGACGATTTCGAGATGACGGCGATATAAGAAGGTCAATAGTGTAGTCAGCCTGATAATGGCATCTCGTCCATAGGCAAGATGCCATGTTGCAGATTAGTTGACTCGCTGCAACACTTTGCGCACAAGAAAGATGTGCTGTGCTATCGTGACGCTTCAAGCCGAAGTGAAACGACAATGACGACATCGCCGCAATCCACGGCCCTGACCATCATGGTAATCGACGACAGCAGCACGATCCGCCGCTCCGCCGAGATTTTCCTGAACCAGGCCGGTTACCAGGTGGTGTTGGCCGACGACGGCTTCGACGCCCTGGCCAAGATCAACGACCATCATCCAGCATTGGTGTTTTGCGACATCCTGATGCCGCGCCTGGATGGTTACCAGACCTGCGCCCTGATCAAGAAGAGTGCGCGCTTTCGCGCCACGCCCGTTTTGATGCTGTCGTCCAAGGATGGCCTGTTCGACCGTGCGCGCGGCGCGATGGTCGGCGCCAGCGCCTACCTCACCAAACCCTTTACCAAAGACAGCCTGCTGGCGGCCGTGCGCGAACACGCCACCGCCCAGGGCTGACATTTCTACCGAGCCGGAGCCGTCAGTGGCCATCAACAAGATCCTCATCGTCGACGATTCCCCGACCGAACGACTGTACCTGACCGACATCCTGGTCAAGAACGGCTTTGCCGTCAGCACCGCCGTGAATGGCGACGAAGCGATCGAGCGCATCCGCGCCGAACGCCCCGAACTGATCCTCATGGACGTGGTCATGCCCGGCGCCAACGGCTTCCAGGTGACACGCGCCATCGCCCGCGACCCCGAACTGTCGGGAGTGCCGGTCATCATCTGCAGCAGCAAGAACCAGGAAACCGACCGCATCTGGGGCATGCGCCAGGGCGCCAAGGATTACCTGGTCAAACCGGTCGATCCGGAGCGCCTGCTGGCCAGCATCGCGGCCCTGGCAAGCGCCGGCAGCGTGAGCGCATGACATCCGCTGCGGCCGGCGAGGGCAGCCCGGAGGGCGAGAGCGGCGGGCGACGCGATCCTGCGGCGCGCCGTACCCGCCTGCGCCTCTATCAAGAGCAGTTGCTGGAGAAGATGCAGGCCGCCAAGACCGGCAGCGGCGCAGGCGCCGGCCAGCTTGGCCTGGCCATCGGCGGCGCGCGCTACCTGCTCGACCTGTTGGAGGTCGGCGAAATCGTCGCCCCCGCGCCCCTCACGGTCGTCCCGCTGACCCAGCCCTGGTACCTGGGCCTGGCCAATGTGCGCGGCAGCCTGCTGGGCGTGATCGACCTGGCGCGCTACCTGGGCCAGGAAACGCCGCCCGCCGGCCCGGCCGCGCCGCGGCTGGTGGTGTTCGCACCGAGCCTGGGCTTCAATTGCGCGCTGCTGGCCACCCAGGTCTTTGGCCTGCGCCACGCCGCATCGATGGAGCGCGCGGGCGACGCCTTGCGCGACGCCGATGGCCACAGCTGGACCCCGCTGTCGCTGGCGGCCCTGGTGCGCGAACCGCGCTTCCTGCACGTCACCCGCTAAACCACAACAACACTTACCGCAGCAACTGGGAGCAGCAATGGGATTCGCTTCGAAACTGACCACGAACTTGTTCGCGCGGGGCGACGCCGCCCTCGACGCCGTCCTTGAAGGAGCTCCCGCGGGCTCGCCGGCGCAGGACGCCGACGCCGGCGGTTCGGCCACCGCGGCCGCGCGCCGGCTGGGCGGCTTTCGCAGCCGCAGCGCGACCGAGGCGCCGGCGGCCGAGAACACGCATGACCTGCGTCCCACCGCGATCGGCTCATTCCAGCCCAGCCGCCTGAACCTGCTGCTGGGCGTCTTCGTCGGCGGCGCGCTGCTGACCATGCTGGCGGCCTGGCAGAACTCGGCGATTGACGCGCGTTTGGCCGGCCAGAGCCAGGTGACCGGCGACGCCGTGATGCACTCGCAGCGTTTCGCCAAGGCGGCCCCGATCGCGCTGCGCGGCGACGCCGCCGCTTTCGAACAGCTCGAGGACAGCCGCACCCAGCTGGGCCGCGAACTGGACCTGCTGGCGCGCGGCGGCCAGTCGCCGACCGGCCGCATCCCGGCTGCCACGGGCAAGCGCGCCGAAGACCTGCAACAGGCGATCGTGCTGTGGAACGCCTCGTCCAAGGCGGCTGCCAACATCCTCACCAACAAGCGCAACCTGCTGGCCTTCGGCGTCAGCCTGCGCCAGTATGAAGAAGTAGGCCCGGAACTGACCGCGATCGCCGAGCGCCTGCAACGCGACGAGTCGACCGACGCCCGGCGCCAGGTGGCGGCGCTGAGCATGCAGTCGCTGGCCCAGCGCCTGTCGGCCGGCACCCAGACCTTCACCACGCCGGGTTCGGCCCAGAATGCGGTCACCTACATCATGGGCGACATCGCCTCGCTGACCGCGATCATCGATGGCCTGCTCGACGGCGGCGGCAAGCTGGGCCTGGCGCCCCTGACCGACCTCGAACAGCGCATGCGCCTGGCGCGCACCCGCGACAGCTTCGATGAATACGTCAAGACCATCACCCCGCTGCTGGGCAACCTGACCAACTACGCCAGCGCGCGTGCCGCCGAGCGCGTGATCTCGCGCGACAGCGAACAGCTGCGCGTGATGCTGGCCAAGCTCCACCAGGATTACCAGCGCGACCAGGCCGGCACCAGCGGCTGGTTCTGGCTGACGGTGGCCGCGGCCTTGATCACGCTGGTGGCGGCGCTGGGCGTCTCGCGCGCCATGCTGGGCGATGCCGCCGAACGTGCGCGCGCCGCCGAGGAACGCCGCCGCGAAGCCGAGGCGATGCGCCAGCTGGCGCAGGCCAAGGAAGAAGAAGCCAAGGCCACCAATGAGCAGAACCAGACCGCGATTCTGCGCCTGATGAACGAGCTGCAAGAGGTGGCGGACGGCGACCTGACCGTGCAGGCCACGGTGTCGGAAGACATCACCGGCGCGATCGCCGACTCGGTCAACTACACGGTCGAGGAACTGCGCGAACTGGTGCTGCGCGTGATCACCACCTCGGAACAGGTGGCGCGCGCTTCCGGCGGCGCGCAGCAGGTCTCGAATGAGCTGCTGGGCGCGGCCGAGCAGCAGTCGCGCGAGATCCAGGAAGCCTCGAGCACCACCCTGCGCCTGGCCGGCCTGATCACCGATGTGTCGCGCTCGGCGCTGGAATCGGCCGACGTGGCGCGCCAGTCGGTGGCGGCGGCCCAACAGGGCGCCACCGCGGTGCAGAATGCGATCGAGGGCATGCAGGAGATCCGCGAGCAGATCCAGGAAACCTCCAAGCGCATCAAGCGCCTGGGCGAATCGTCGCAGGAGATCGGCGAGATCACCGAGCTGATCTCGGACATTACCGAGCAGACCAACGTGCTGGCGCTGAACGCCGCGATCCAGGCCGCATCGGCCGGCGAGGCCGGACGCGGCTTCTCGGTGGTGGCCGAAGAGGTGCAGCGCCTGGCCGAACGTTCGGGCGACGCGGCCAAGCAGATCGGCGCGCTGGTGCGTACCATTCAAACCGACACCCACGACGCGGTGGCGGCAATGGAAAAATCGACCCAGGGCGTGGTCGAGGGCGCGCGCCTGTCGGATGCCGCCGGCGCCGCGCTGGCCGATATCTCGCGCGTGTCGAATCGCCTCGGTGAGCTGATCGGCGACATGTCGAGCGCCACCGACCGCCAGGCCACGCAAGCGACCGGCGTGGCCGACAAGATGCGCCACATCCTGTCGGTGACCGAGCACACCCAGCAGGGCACGCGCCAGACCGCGCAATCGATTCATGAACTGGCCACGCTGGCGCAGGAGCTCAAGGATTCGGTGTCGCGCTTCCGCGTGGTATCCTGAGCGGCCTATGACCACCCAGAGCCCGACCGAGAACGTGCCACTGAGACGCACCAGCTTTGACACCGGCCCGCTGTCCTGGGTCATCGGCGAAATCCGCGACGCCCTGGCGCGCGCGTCGACCGCCTTGCGCGATGCCGCCGGGCGCTCGCCCGAGGCCCAGCCGACCCTGCTGCTGCACGCCAAGACCCACCTGCACCAGGCGCACGGCGCCCTGCAGATGGTCGATGTCGAGGGTGTCGGGGTCTACACCGGCGCGGCCGAAGCGGTGCTCGACCGGTTCAAGAACGGACAACTGCCATGCACGCCGGATAGCGTGCAGGTGGTGCTGGACGCTTTCGGCGCCCTGGGCGAATACCTGGACGAACTGCTGGCCGGCATGCCGCAGCAGCCGGCGCGCCTGTTCCCGTATTACCGCGATATGGTCGAGCGCCAGGGCGACACCAAGGTGCACCCGGCCGACCTGCTGCCGCTCGACCTCTCGACCTTGCCCGAACTGCCCGCACCTGAAGGGGCGGGCGAGGCCGATATCGCCGCCTGCCGCAGCCGCTTTGAAAAAGCATTATTGCCGTACCTGAAGGCCGAGGACGACGCCGGGCGCCAGATCCACGCCGCCGACCTGGTGGCGGCCATCGCGCCGATCGGCGCCGCCCAGGAAGCGCCGCGCGCGCGCCTGTTCTGGCAGGCGATGCACGCCTTCGCCACCGTAGTGGCCGACGGCGGGGTCGAAAGTGACCTGTACATCAAGCAGCTGTTCGGCCAGGTCAACCTGCAATTGCGGCGCCTGGCCAAGGGCGAGCTCGATGCGCCCGAAGCGATGCTGCGCGACGCGCTGTTCTTCATCGCCGCCGCGCGCGAGCCGGGGCCGGAGGCACGCGCATTGCGCCAGGCCCTGGGCCTGGATGGCGCGGTGCCGCCGGACTATGCCGAGCGCCGCTACGGCAAGCTCGACCGCCACGCGCTGCAAGAAGCGCGCGAAGCGCTGGCGCGCACCAAGTCGGACTGGGACCGCATCGCCGGCGAGGGCAAGCCCGACCTCGAGGTCGAGCACGATTTCAATGACGCACTGGCGCAGCTGGCCGGCGCCAGCGACAAGCTGGGTGCGCCCGCGCTGGCCCAGCTGCTGCGTGAACTGGGCCGCGCGGCCAGCGACTCGGTGCAGTCGGGCCGCGACGACCAGTTCGGGCTCGAGATGGCCGCCGCCATGCTGTTCGTCGAGAACAGCCTGGACCAGCTGCGTCAGCTGCCCGAGGATTTTTCCGAGAACGCCGAAGCTGTTGGCGCGCGCCTGCTGGCGCTGGCCGCCGGCGAAACGCCGCCCGATGCCCCGCATTGGCAGGGCGAGTTGGCGCGCCAGATCCAGCAGGGTCAGACCGTGGCCGTGCTGGCGGGCGAAGTCAAGAATGGGCTGCGCCAGATCGAGAAGCTGCTCGACGATTACTACGACGACCCCACCAAGCGCCAGGTGCTCGGGCAGGCGGCGCCGATCCTGCACCAGTTGCAGGGCGCCTTCGCCATCCTCGACCAGGAGCAGGCGGTGCAGGCCGTGCGCCATGTCGAGGCGGCGGTGCAGCTGCTGTCGGCCAGCGCGGCCGACGTGACCGACCAGCACGCGTCGCTGCACAATATCGCCCAGAATATCGGCGCGCTCGGCTTCTTCGCCGACCTGCTGGCCCAGGACAGCGAAGCCGCGCGCGGCCGCTTCACATTCGACACCGACAAGCAGCTGCTGCGTGAGCTGCCGTTTGAATTTGTCGAGGCAAAGGCAAAGGAAGTTTCGTCTGAGGTGCCTGCGCCAGAGACCGAGGATGGTGTTGACGCTGAACTGCTCGGCATCTTCATCGCCGAAGCCCAGGAAGTGCTGGCCTTGGTGGTCGAAACCCTGCCGCGCGCGGCCGATGAGCCGGGCAACCAGGAGACGCTGACCCAGTTGCGGCGTAGCTTCCACACGCTCAAGGGCAGCAGCCGGATGGTGGACCTGGAGGCCTTCGGCGCCACCGCTGCCGCCATCGAACGCGTGATGAATGTGTGGCTGGCCGATGGCCGTTCGGCCACCGCCGACCTGCTGGCGCTGCTGGCCCACGCCTTTGCCGAACTCGATGCCTGGGTGGCCGAACTGGCCGCCGGCGCCACGCCGGAGCGCGATGGCGCGGCGCTGATCGAGGCCGCCGCGCGGGTGCAGGACGGTGGGCCGTTCGAGCCGCTGGTCGATGAAGTCTTGATGCTCGACGATATTCCGCTGCTCGACGAGCCGCTGGAGATGTCGGGCGACGACGGCATCAAGCGCGTCGGCGACCTGGCGATCCCGCAGGCGCTGCACGATGTCTATCAGGCTGAAACCGAGACGCTGTGCGACAACCTGGAACAGAGCCTGGGCGTGCTGCGCCACGCGCTGGACAAGGATGCGGTGCAGGACGCGGTGACGGCCGCGCATACACTGGCCGGCACCTCGGCCACGGTCGGCTATAGCGCCCTGCGCGACCTTGCGCACGCGCTGGAAACGACGCTCGAGAAGTTGACGGCGCCGGGCGTCAAGCTTGAAGACAGCCAGTTCGAGCTGTTCGATGCGACCCTGTCGCGCATGCGCACCATGCTGCAGGTATTCGCGCTGGGCGAGCTGGCCCCTGGCCAGCCTGACCTGGTCGAGGGGTTGGCCACGCTGCGCGAGCGCCTGGCCAGCCAGCAGGCAGCTGCCTTGTATGGTGAAGCCGATCCGGCGTTGGCCAAACAACTCGATGCGCTGTTCGCTACCGCCTACGAGCAGTTGCTGGCCGAGCCGCCCGTGTTCGAGGAGCGCCAGGCGCCGGTCGCCGCGCAGAAGCAGTCCGTGACCGACGAGGTCGACGACCTGTTCGATTCCTTCCTCGACGATGCCTTCGCCGCGCCGGAGCTGGGTCAGGCCGCGCCGCAAGCGCAAGACGCCGGCTTCGTGGCCGTCACGCCGGATGAAGCAGTGCTGACGGAAGCCGAACCGGTTGCTGAATCCGAACCGGAACCGGAGCCCGAACCCGAACCCGAACCCGAACCCGAACCCGAACCCGAACCCGAACCCGAACCCGAACCCGAACCCGAACCCGAACCCGAACCCGAACCCGAACCCGAACCCGAACCCGAACCCGAACCCGAACCCGAGCTGGTCGGCGCCAGCTATGGCAACGAGATCGATCCCGAGCTGCTGCCGGTGTTCCTGGAAGAAGCGGCCGACCTGCTGCCGCGCATCGGCCACGACCTGCGCCAGTGGCAGCAGGAGCCGGGCAATACCGCGATCGCGCAGGGCATGCAGCGCGACCTGCACACGGTCAAGGGCAGCGCGCGCATGGCCGGCGCGATGCGCCTGGGCCAGCACGCGCACGAGCTGGAAACCCAGATCGAGAACATGGTCCACGCCGGCACCTCGACCCTGCCGGCCACCGCCTTCGACGAGCTGCTGGCCAACTACGACGCGGCGATGCTGCTGTTCGAAGCGTTGCAGCAGCCGGCGGCCAGCGCGGCGCAGGCTGACGCGGCACCGACACCGGCCGAAGCGGCCCGCTCCCCGCTGGTACGGGTGCGCGCCGACATCCTCGACCGCGTGGTGAACCAGGCGGGCGAAGTATCGATCACCCGTTCGCGCCTGGAAAACCAGATGGGCGCCCTCAAAGGCTCGCTGGGCGACTTCTCGGACAACGTGGCGCGCCTGCGGCGCCAACTGCGCGAGATCGAAATGCAGGCCGAGTCGCAGATTGCCTCGCGCCTGTCGATCTCGGGCGAGCGCGAATTCGATCCGCTCGAGTTCGACCGCTTTACGCGCTTGCAGGAACTCACGCGCATGCTGGCCGAAAGCGTCGACGACGTCGCCTCGTTCCAGGAAATCCTGGCGCGCGCGGTCGACGGCGCCAACGAGGAACTGGCCAGCCAGGCGCGCATGACGCGCGACCTGCAGCGCGACCTGATGCGGGTGCGGATGGTGCCGTTCGCGAGCCTCTCCGAGCGCCTGTTCCGCGTCGCGCGGCAGACGGCCAAGGAAACCGACAAGCGCGTCAACCTCGATATCCGCGGCGGCAATGTGGAGATCGACCGCGGCGTGCTGGAACAGATGGCGGCGCCGTTCGAGCACCTGCTGCGAAATGCCATCGTGCACGGCATCGAGCCGCGCGCGGCGCGCCAGGAGGCAGGCAAGCTTGATACCGGCGAGCTGCTGGTACAGGTCAGCCAGCACGGCAACGAAGTCATGATGGTGTTCAGCGACGATGGCGCCGGCCTGGACCTGGAGCGCATCCGCGCCAAGGCCCTGGCGGGCGGCCTGCTGGCCGAGGGCGAGGACGTGTCCGACCAGGAAATCACCGAGCTGATCTTCGAACCGGGCTTCTCGACGGCCGACACGCTGACCGAGCTGGCCGGACGCGGCGTCGGCATGGACGTGGTGCGTTCCGAAGCTCAGGCCCTGGGCGGACGGGTGGCGGTGCTGACCGAGGCAGGGCAGGGTACGCGCTTCACGATCACCTTGCCGCTGACGCTCGCCGTGGCACAAGTCGTGCTGGTGGCGGCCGGTGGCCGCACCCATGCGGTGCCCTCGACCCTGGTCGAGCGGGTAGAGCAGGTGCGCGAAGCAGACCTGGCGGTGGGGATCGACGCCGGCAGCATCGTGCTGGGAGGCGAGACGCTGGTGCTGCATGCCCTGCCGGCCCTGCTGGGCGAGGATGAAGACGAACGGCCGACGCACCAGCGTTCGACGCCGGTGCTGGTGCTTAACGGCGCCAGCCACCGCGTGGCGCTGCGCGTGGACGAGGTGCTGGGCAACCGCGAGGTGGTGGTCAAGAACATCGGCCCGCAACTGTCGCGGGTGCCGGGCATTGCCGGGGCGACGGTGCTGGGTTCGGGCGAGATCGTGCTGATCCTCGATCCGCTGGCGCTGGCGCAGCAGCCGCGCGCGGCGCTCGAGGAGAAGAAAGAAGCCGTGCGCCAAGGAGTGCGCCAAATCCGGCGGCCGACCGTGATGGTGGTCGACGATTCGCTCACGGTGCGCCGCGTGACCCAGCGCCTGCTGGAGCGCGAGGGTTATCGGGTGCAGTTGGCCAAGGATGGCGTCGAGGCGCTGGACCTGGTCAAGCAGGGCGCGCCCGACCTGATGCTGGTCGATATCGAGATGCCGCGCATGGATGGCTTCGACCTGACGCGCCATGTACGCGGCAACGAGGCGACGAAAGACATCCCGATCATCATGATCACCTCGCGTACGGCGGACAAGCACCGCAATGTGGCCATGGGCCTGGGTGTAAACGCCTTTTACGGCAAGCCATACCAGGAGCCGGTGCTGCTGGCCGCGATCGAAGAGTTATTGAAATAATGTTGGCGGCTTCGCCGCCAACATTACGGTTCGATGGCAACGGTCTTCTTGACGACTGAGAAACGCTCCAGCGTGCGCCTGCGCGCCGCGTCGTGGTCCACTACCGGCGCCGGATAATCCTTCCCCAGCACCACGCCGCGCTCGGCCAATACCTCGGGCTTGACCAGCCACGGCGCGTGGATCTGCTTCGTATCGAGCTTGGCCAGTTGTGGCAGATAGCGCCGGATGAACTCCCCGCGCGCATCGAAGCGTGTCGACTGCGTCACCGGATTGAAGATCCTGAACCAGGGCTGCGCGTCGCAGCCGGTCGATGCCGCCCATTGCCAGCCGCCGTTGTTCGACGCCAGTTCGTAGTCGTTGAGCTTGAGCGCAAAATACGCTTCGCCCCGGCGCCAGTCGACGCCAAGATCCTTGGTGAGAAAACTGGCCGTCACCATGCGCAGCCGGTTGTGCATGAAGCCCGTGGTGTTCAACTGCAGCATGGCCGCATCGACCAGAGGATAACCGGTGCGGCCTTCGCACCAGGCCACGAACAACTCATCCGCACCGGGATCGTCATCCCACTGCACCGCATCGAACGCCGGCTTGTACGAGCGCGCGACCACGTGTGGATTCTGCGCCAGGATCATCGCGTAGAAATCACGCCAGATGAGTTCCGAAAGCCACACCGAGGCGCCCGTGCCGCCGGCGCCTGACAGCGTCAACTGCTGCGCCGTGCGCACCAGATGGCGAATCGAGGTGGTGCCGAAACGTAGATGGGTCGATAGCCGCGAGGTGCCGTCTTGCGCCGGGAAATCGCGCGCGCGGCCATAGTCGGCGATGTCTTCCACGAAAGCCTCGAACAATTCTTCGGCGCCTTCCATGCCGGCCGGCAGTGGCGACTCGCCCGTATCGAAGCCGATATCTTCCAAGGACGGCAGGGCAGAGGGTGAAGCGGGTGGCGCAAACGCATGCGCGCAGGCGTCGACCGGATACGTCGCCAATGTATCGGGCCGCGCCGCCAGCTGCTTGAGCCAGGCGTTCTTGTACGGCGTAAACACCGAGAACGGCCCGCCCGCCAGGGTCAGGACTTCACCCTTCTCGAAGATGACCTGATCCTTGTACGAATGCAGCGCACAGCCCTGCGCCTGTAACTGCTCGGCCACCTCGGCATCGCGCGCGATCGCCATCGGTTCATAATCGGTACAAACATGCACTGCATCAACATCCAACGCCTGGGCCAGCGCTGGCAGCTCATCCCGGGCGCTGCCGTGACGCACGATGAGGTAGCCTCCAAGACGACGTAATTCGGCATCCAGGCTGGCCAGGCTGGCATGGATGAAACGCATGCGGCGATCGTCGCGCGGCAACCCGTCGAGGATGTCGCTGTCATACACGAAAACGCAGTACACCTGCTGCGATGAACGCAAGGCGTGGTGCAGGGCGGCGTGGTCGAATGCGCGCAAGTCGCGCCGGAACCAGACTAAAGAATTGCTCAAATTCATCACTGTGTGCAGGGTCAAGGCGGGAGCAGATTTTACTGTCTAGGATCGGTTCATGGTGTCTATGTCGTGATGCTTCCGAGGAGCCTTGGGCCAAATGGGTGTAAACTAGGGAAAAGCGTAACGTTGTGCTGCAGACCTCGGCAGTCGATCATGTCTTAACGCGAGAGTGCGCCTTTTGAGAGTACCCGTATGAAAAAAAGCAAAGTTGGCAAAACTCTACCGATGCCGGGCATGCCCCGGGAGCAGGATGATGCGCTCGCGAAGGCCGGCCCGGCAGCATCCGGGCTCAACCTCGCGAACCACTTCCTGATCGCCATGCCATCGATCCAGGATCCGATCTTCGGCGGCACCGTCGTCTATGTCTGCGAGCACAACGACAAGGGCGTGCTGGGCGTGGTCATCAACAAGCCGACCGATATGACAATGGAAACCCTGTTCGACCGCGTCGACCTCAAGCTGGCCGAAGGCCTGCGCGCGACCGTGGTCGACGAACCGATCATGTTCGGCGGCCCGGTGCAAGACGACCGCGGCTTCGTGCTGCATTCGCCGGGCGGCCGCTATTCGTCGTCGCTGAGCGTCACCGACGAGGTCGCCTTCACGACCTCGATCGACGTGCTCGAGGCCGTCGCCAGTGGCGGCGGGCCGGCGCGCATGCTGGTCTCGATCGGCTATGCCGGCTGGAGCCCGGGCCAGCTCGAAGAAGAAATCTCGCGCAACGGCTGGCTGACGGTGGGCGCCGACGCGCGCGTGCTGTTCGACCTGCCGATCGAAGAGCGCTACCACGCCGCCATCAAACTGCTGGGGATCGATCCCTTCATGCTTGCCACCGAAGCCGGCCATGCTTGACCTGACGCGCCAGCATGGTTGATATCGTTCTTGGCTTCGACTTCGGCGTCAAGCGGATCGGCATTGCCATGGGCAATACCCTGACCGGGCAGGCCCAGCCACTGCGCGTCATTGCCGCCATCGACAACGCCACCCGCTTCAAGCTGATCGGCGAGCTGATCGCCGAATGGTCGCCGGCGCGCCTGGTGGTGGGCGAGCCGCGCCATCCCGATGGCGCCGAGCACGACATGACCCTGCGCAGCCGCCGTTTCGCCAATCAATTGCATGGCCGCTTCAACCTGCCGGTGGAACTGGTCGACGAACGTTATTCCTCGGTCGTGATCAATGCCAAGCGCGGCGAAGTCATTGACGACAAGGCGGCCGCCATAATTTTGCAACAATACTTTGACGCACATGCCAACAACTAATCTAGACTTCGACGCCGAAGCGCTCTACCGCGAGCTGCTGGCCCAGGTCCGCGCGGGCCTGGACGGCGTGCAGGATGCCGCCATCGTCGGCATCCATTCCGGCGGCGCCTGGCTGGCCGAACGCCTGGCGCACGACCTCGACCTGACCGCCCGCCTGGGCTCGATTGACGTCTCGTTCTACCGCGACGATTACGCGCGCAAGGGCCTGCACCCCGACGTCAAGCCGACCCATATCCGCTTCGCGGTCGACGGCGCCACGATCGTGCTGGTCGACGATGTGCTGCAAACCGGACGCACCACCCGCGCCGCGATCAATGTGCTGTTCGACTACGGTCGGCCAGCCTGCATCAAACTGGCCGCGCTGGCCGACCGCGGCGCACGTGAGCTGCCGGTGGCGGCCGATTTTGTCGGCACCCGCGTGTCGCTCGCGCCACACCAGTCGCTGTGCCTGCAGCGCGACGACACAGGCCAACTCTCGCTGACCATCGAACAAGACAATGCCGACCCTGCACAATAATCCGCAACTGAACAAGAATGGCGAGCTGCAGCACCTGCTCACCATCGAGGGACTCAAGAAGTCGCACATCGACCACATCCTCGACACCGCATCGAGCTTCGTCGGCATCTCCGACCGCGAAGTCAAGAAGGTCCCGCTAATGCGCGGCAAGAGCGTGTTCAATCTGTTTTTTGAGAATTCGACGCGTACCCGCACCACCTTCGAGATCGCCTCGAAGCGCCTGTCGGCCGACGTCATCAACCTGAATATCCAGGCGTCGTCGACCACCAAGGGCGAGTCGTTGCTCGACACGATCGACAACCTGGCCGCGATGCACGCCGATATGTTCGTGGTGCGTCACGCGCAATCGGGCGCGCCCTACATGATCGCCCAGCACCTGAACCGCACCCGCTCGGACGTGCACGTGGTCAATGCCGGCGACGGCCGCCACGCCCACCCGACCCAGGGCCTGCTGGACATGTACACGATCCGGCACTACAAGAAGGATTTTACGAACCTGCGCGTGGCCATCGTCGGCGACATCCTGCACAGCCGCGTGGCGCGTTCGGATATCCACGCCCTGACTACGCTGGGCGTGCCCGAAGTGCGCGCCATCGGCCCGCACACGCTGCTGCCGGGCGGCCTGGATCAGATGGGCGTGCGCACCTTCACCAACATGGATGAAGGACTCAAGGACGTCGACGTCATCATCATGCTGCGACTGCAGAACGAGCGCATGAGCGGCGCGCTGCTGCCGTCGGCCCAGGAATACTTCAAGAGCTACGGTCTGACGCCCGAGCGCCTGGCGCTGGCCAAGCCGGACGCGATCGTGATGCACCCGGGCCCGATGAACCGCGGGGTCGAGATCGACTCGGCGGTGGCGGACGGCGCCCAGGCGGTGATCCTGCCGCAGGTAACCTTCGGGATCGCGGTACGGATGGCGGTGATGAGCATTTTGGCAGGAACCCACGCATGAAACTTCATATCAAGAACGGGCGAGTGATCGACCCGGCGAACGGCATCGACGCCGTCCAGGACCTGTTTGTCGTCGACGGCAAGATCGCGGCGCTCGGCGCCGCGCCCGCCGGCTTCAATGCCGACCAGGCGATCGATGCGAGCGGCCTGGTGGTCGCCCCCGGCCTGGTCGACCTGTCGGCGCGCCTGCGCGAGCCGGGCTACGAATACAAGGCCACGCTCGAATCCGAGCTGCAGGCCGCAATGCAGGGCGGCGTGACGACGCTCGTGTGCCCGCCCGACACCGATCCGGTGCTGGATGAACCTGGCCTGGTCGAGATGCTCAAGCACCGCGCGCGCATGCTCGATCAAGCCAATGTGCACCCGCTGGGCGCACTGACCGTGGGCCTGAAGGGCAAGGCGCTGACCGAGATGGCCGAGCTGACCGAAGCCGGCTGCATCGGCTTCGCCCAGGCCGAGGAACCGGTGCTCGACACCACCGTGCTGCTGCGCGCCATGCAGTACGCCAAGACCTTCGGCTTCACCGTGTGGCTGCGCCCGCAGGACGCCCACATCGGCCGCGGCGGCGTGGCCCATAGCGGCCCGCTGGCTTCGCGCCTGGGCCTGTCGGGCGTGCCGGTGATGTCCGAGACCATCGCGCTGCACACGATCTTCGAACTGATGCGCGCCACCGGCGCGCGCGTGCACCTGTGCCGCATTTCGTCCGCCGCCGGCCTGGACCTGATCCGCGCCGCCAAGAAAGAGGGTCTGGACGTCACCGTCGATGTCGGCGTGCACCACCTGCACATGACCGACGCCGATATCGGCTTCTTCGATTCCAACGCGCGCCTGACGCCGCCGCTGCGCTCCCAGCGCGACCGCGACGCGATCCGCGCCGCCGTCCTGGACGGCACCGTGGATGCGGTCTGCTCCGACCACACCCCGGTCGACGACGACGAGAAGCTGCTGCCGTTCGGCGAAGCCTCGCCCGGCGCCACCGGCCTGGAACTGCTGCTCAGCCTCATGCTCAAGTGGGTCGAGGACCAGCATGGCAACGCCGCGGCGCTGCCATTGGCGCTGGGCCGCATCACTCACGAAGCAGCCCGCATCGCCAAGCTGCCGGCCGGCACCCTGGGTGTCGGCGCGGCCGCCGACGTGGTGCTGTTCGATCCGAACGCGCGCTGGAAGGTCGAGGGCAAGACCCTGGCCAGCCAGGGCAAGCACACGCCTTTCCTCGGCTACGAGCTGGCCGGACAGGTCCGGGCCACCATCGTGCGCGGCCGCGTGGCTTACCAGCGCTGATCCACCCGGGACGAGGGCTGCCGCATGGGGCCTTCGTCCTTCACGACTCCGTCACCTTGAAGATTCGGCTTGCCTGGCGCCTCGTGCGCGTCGCTGTCCACCTGTGTGAAGGTCTGGCGACTTGCGCGCTGGTGTTTCCCTTTGCTTCCTCAATCTTGCGCGCACGGCTCACGCGCGGCTGGTCGCGCCGCCTGCTGCGCCTGTGCCGGGTCGAGGTCGAGCATGCCGGCGGCGTGCCCGCCCTCGAGCACGCGCTGGTGGTGGCCAACCACGTGTCCTGGCTCGATATCTTCGTGATCAACGCCCTCGATCCCTGCCGGTTCGTGGCCAAGGCGGAGATCCGCAAGTGGCCGGTGATGGGCTGGCTGGCGGCTGGCGCCGGCACCGTTTTTATCTCACGCGGGAACCGGCGCGAGTTGCGCCATGTGTTCAAGGGGCTGGTCGAGGTGTTGCAACGCGGCGAGCGGGTGGCACTGTTCCCGGAAGGGACGACCGGGCTGCAGGGACAGGTGCTGCCGTTCCACGCCAACCTGTTCGAGGCGGCGATCGATGCCGGGGTGCCGGTGCAGCCGTATGCGCTGGCGTATGTGGATGATAGCGGCGCCTTGCACCCGTCGATCGAGTATGTGGGCGACACGACCTTTGTCGACAGCCTGCTGCGCATCCTGCAGGGGCCGCCCGTCACGGCGCGCCTGGCCTGCCTGGCGCCGCTGGAGAGCGTCGGGGCGCACCGGCGCGAGCTGGCGCTGGCGGCGCAAGAAGCGGTGGCTGCGGCGGTGGCGCGCTAACCACACCCCGCGCCCTTCGCAGGTCGTTCCCGCGCCTTTCGCACGTCGTTCCCACGCCTTTCGCACGTCGTTCCCACGCCTTTCGCACGTCGTTCCCGCGCCTTTCGCAGGTCGTTCCCGCGCCCTTCGCACGTCGTTCCCGCGAAGGCGGGAACCCAAGTGTGCGTGCGCAGCCAATGACGTTTGTGTAAACGGTATGCGAAGGACTTGGGTTCCCGCCTGCGCGGAAACGACGTGCTGGAGCTGCGTCCTAGCTACCCTGGCGCTTCTTGCCCCCATGCTCCCGATACTCGGGACAATCCACCTGCAGCAGCGAGCGGTCATCCAGGCACACCGCCGTCAGCTTGCCCCCCCAGACACACCCGCTATCGAGGCCAATCAGATTCGGCCGCTGCACCAGCCCCAGCGCCGACCAGTGCCCGAACACCACCGTCACATCCTGCGTCCGGCGTCCCGGCAGTTCGAACCACGGCAGCAGGGCGCTGCCGGCCGGGCCAGAATCGCTTTCCTTGTGCTTGAAATCCATCGTGCCGTCCGGCGCGCACAGGCGCATGCGGGTGAGGGCGTTGACGATGCAGCGCAGGCGCGCCATGCCCTGCAGGCCATCGTCCCAGCGGTCGGGCAGGTTGCCGTACATCTGACCCAGGAAATCGACCCAGCCATCGCCGCGCAGCGCAGCCTCGACTTCGCCCGCCAGCGCCATGGTCTGGCGCGCATCCCATTGCGGCGCGACGCCTGCGTGCACCAGCAGGTGGGCGTCGACGAATATCGCCAGCGGACGCTGGCGCAGCCAGGCGACCAGTTCGTCGCGATCGGGCGCGGCCAGGATCTCGTCGAGGGTGTCGGAGCGGCCCAGCCGCTGGGCGCCGGCCGCCACCGCGATCAGGTGCAGATCATGATTGCCGAGCAGGGCTTCGATGCGCCCGCCACTCGATTCGGACAGCGCCTTCATGCGCCGCAGCGCGGTCAGTGAATCGGGACCGCGATTAATCAGGTCGCCGACAAACAGGATGCGCACGTCATCACCCGCCGTATCGACAATGCGGTCGAGAAGCAGTTGCGCTTCGTGCGCGCAACCCTGCAGATCGCCAATGGCGTAGGTTTTCATATTCTTGAGATTGGCTGTTGGAGCTGCTGCCTTTACGGATACCCGGTGATTTTACCCGGTGCCGTGCCCGGCGCCCGGATTTTGCCGAATCAGGTCCCGATTCGTGCTCTGAATACACGCGCTGTCGAGGTTGTTTGACTCACTTCCAACACCTTGGCGGCGTTAATTGCGTGCGCCCGGAATTGGCCATTCATTCCGGTACAATGAATACTGCTTTCCCACGTGCGCAAAGCCCCGGATCTCCACAAACAAGCATCGAAAGAAAACAATAATGTTCTCGTTTTTCGTGAGCTTCCTTTCCTGCGCATTGCTGACGCTGCTGGTAATCAAGACCGCGCGAAAACATGGCCTGGGGCTCGACGGCGATTTTGGCGGTGTGCAGAAAGTGCACTCGCATGCAGTCGCGCGTATCGGCGGCATTCCGATTTTTCTCGCGGTCGTGGTGGCGTCCGGGATATCGATCCTGCGCGAGCCGCAAATGATGGCGTGGCTCGCCACCCTGATCGCCTGCGCCGCGATCGCGCTCTCGGGTGGCATCGCCGAAGATTACACCGGCCGGGTTTCTCCGCTGCGCCGCCTGTCGCTGACGCTGGTCGCGGCGGCGCTTGGCTACTGGCTGCTCGATGCGCGCGTCGGCCGGCTCGACCTGCCGTGGATGGTGGTGCCCATCGAGGCGCTGTGGATCGTACTGCCCCTGACGATGCTGGCGGTGGCCGGCATCGCCAACGCCATCAACATCATCGACGGCTTCAACGGCCTGGCAGGCGTGATCAGCATCTTCATGCTGCTGTCGCTGTCGTATGTGGCGCTGCAGGTGGGCGATATGTTCGTGCTGGTGGCGGCGCTGATCGTGGCCGGCGCCACCGCCGGCTTCCTGATCTGGAATTACCCGGTGGGCCTGATTTTCCTGGGCGATGGCGGCGCGTATTTCCTTGGCTTCCTGCTGGGCGAGCTGGCGCTGCTGCTGGTGATGCGCAATCCCGATGTCTCCACCTGGTATGCGGCGCTGCTGCTGATTTATCCGGCTTTCGAAACGATATTCTCGGCTTATCGCCGCATGTTTGTGCGCGGTAAGTCGCCGGCGATGCCTGACGGTATTCACCTGCATAGTTTGATATTTCGCCGTATCGTGCAATGGACAGTGGGGCCGCGCGAAGCACGAGCCTTGATGAAACGCAATGCGCGAACATCTCCTTATTTATGGCTGTTTTCACTCCTGGCGGTGATACCGGCAACGGTGTTCTGGGAAAACACCACGGTGCTGATGTTCTTCTGTTTGTTGTTCATAATCAGTTACCTGTGGTTGTATGGGCGGATTGTTCGATTCAAGTCGCCGCGTTGGCTTTTTTTTAGCAAGAAGGACTAATACGGTTTATTGTTGTATTATATTGCGACATTTTGTGAGAATTCACTAGATTCAGTAATTGCTGGATTTGCATTTAATCTTTAACAAACGAACGAGGAACGATGATGGATCTGTCGAATATGTCCGTAGGCGATATGCGCAACCTGCAGGAACAAATCAAGCAGGAGATGAAAAAGCGCGAAGTCCAGGAAGTGCAGAAAGCACGCGAGCAAATCCTGGCCATCGCCCAAAGCGTCGGCGTCTCGCTGAAAGACCTGATGGCCACCACCGGCCGCGGTTCGAAAGGCGCTACCGTCGCCGTGCGTTATCGCAACCCAAATGATTCGAACCTGCAATGGACCGGCCGCGGCCGTCAGCCAAAGTGGGTCAAGGAATGGGTCGAAGGCGGCAAGTCGATCGACGATCTGCGCGTCTAAGCAATTCCCTGCTCTGGCGTGAGCCAGGGCGAGGCGCCGTGCGCCCCTGGAACCTCACTTCCATGGCGCCGGCGTCGGCAGCATGCTGCCATCCCCCCTGCGCTCCATTCCCACGGAGCCATCGCTTGCCGGTACAATAGCAGGCACTTTTTTATCATTCCTCCAACATCCGGCGATGACCACGGTCGTTTAGCGATCTGCGCATTCCCTCTCAAGAATTCCAAGGAAGAACATGGTTGCTCTCTCGAAAACGATCTTCAAGGCCTACGATATTCGCGGCATCATCGGCAAGACCCTGGATGCGGGCATTGCGCGCCACATCGGCCGCGCCTTCGGTACCGCCGCACTGGCCAAGGGAGAGCGCAAGGTCGTGATCGGCCGCGACGGCCGCCTGTCGGGCCCTGAGCTGACGGCGGCCCTGAGCGAAGGCCTGCGCGACGCCGGCGTCGACGTGGTCGACCTGGGCATGGTCGCCACCCCGATGGTCTACTTCGGCACCAACGTGCTCGACACCCGCTCGGGCATCATGGTCACCGGCAGCCACAATCCGCCCGACTACAACGGCTTCAAGATGGTGATGGCGGGCGAGGCGATCTATGGCGACGCCATCACCGGCCTGCACGACAGCATCGCCGCCCGCATCGCTGACGACAGCGGCCAGGTTGCCGAACAACGCGGCCAGTACAGCACCCATGACATCCGCGCCCAGTACATCGACCGCATCGTCGGCGACGTCAAGCTGGCGCGCCCGATCAAGATCGTGGTCGATTGCGGCAACGGCGTCGCCGGCGCCTTCGCGCCCGAGCTGTTCAAGCGCATGGGCGCCGAGGTGGTCGAACTGTTCTGCGAAGTCGACGGCACCTTCCCCAACCACCATCCCGACCCGGCCCACCCTGAAAACCTGCAGGATGTGATCCGCGCGCTGCAAGACACCGACGCCGAGATCGGCCTGGCCTTCGACGGCGACGGCGACCGCCTGGGACTGGTCACCAAGGATGGCCAGATCATCTTCCCGGACCGCCAGATGATGCTGTTCGCGGCCGACGTCCTGTCACGCAATCCCGGCGCCGAGATCCTGTACGACGTCAAGTGCACGCGCCACCTCGCGCCGTACATCGAGAAGCACGGCGGCCGTCCGCTGATGTGGAAGACCGGCCACTCGCTGGTCAAGGCCAAGCTCAAGGAAACCGGCTCCCCGCTGGGCGGCGAGATGAGCGGCCATATCTTCTTCAAGGACCGCTGGTACGGCTTCGACGACGGCCTGTACGCCGGCGCGCGCATGCTCGAGATCCTGACCAAGGGCCAGGACCCATCCGGCCTGCTCAATGGCCTGCCGCTCGCCAGCAGCACCCCGGAACTGCACCTGCAGCTGCAAGAGGGCGAGAACTTCGCCCTGATCGACAAGCTGCGCGCGGACGCCACCTTCCCGACGTCGGAAAAGATCAACGGCATCGACGGCCTGCGCGTCGAGTACGCGGACGGCTTCGGCCTGGCGCGTTCGTCGAACACGACCCCGGTGGTGGTGCTGCGCTTCGAAGGCGAGAATCCGGAAGCGCTGGCGCGCATCCAGGCCGAGTTCAAGAGCGTGATCCTGGCTGCCAAGCCGGATGCCGATCTGCCGTTCTGAGGGCGTTCACTTGAAGATCCTGCTGGTGCGGGTGTCGTCGCTGGGCGACGTCCTGCACAACCTGCCGATGGTGGCCGACCTGCTGCGCCACCATCCCGGCGCCACGATCGACTGGGTGGTCGAAGACGGCTTCGCCGGCCTGGTGCGGATGAATCCGCACGTGCGGAAAATCATCCCGTGGTCGCTGCGGCGCTGGCGCAAGAGCCTGGGCAAGAAGGAGACGCGGGCCGAGATCCGCGCTTTCCTGCGCACCCTGCGCGAGGAAGAATACGACTACGTGATCGACCCCCAGGGCCTGTTCAAGAGCGGCATGATCATGGGTGCGGCGCGGGTGAAGAAGGGCGGCAGGAAGATCGGCATGGCCAACCGCACCGAAGGCTCGAGCTACGAAGGCATCTCGCGCATCTTCCACACCGACAGCATTGCCCTGACCCCGCGCGTGCATGCGGTGGCACGCGGCAGGATGCTGGCCGCCACTGCGCTCGGCTATGGCATCGACACGCCGCCTGATTTCGGCCTGCCGCCGCCAAGCCCCGATACGCGCCCGGACTTCGTGCCGCGCGAAGACTACGCCGTATTCTTCCACGGTACCTCGCAAGCGGCCAAGAAGTGGGCGCATGCCAACTGGGTGGCGACGGGCCGCGCGCTGGCGCCGATGCCGGTGCTGCTGCCCTGGGGGTCGGAAGGCGAGCGACGCGACGCCGAGGCGATCGCCGCCGAACTGCCGAACGCGCGCGTGCTGCCGAAGCTGCCGATGATGGACGCCGTGAAGCTGGCGCAGCATGCGGCGCTGGCGGTGGGCGTCGATACCGGCCTGATCCATATCGCGGCCGCCTTCGTGCGCCCCACGGTCGAAATCTATATGGCGTCGCACAAGTGGCGGACCGAGGGCAACTGGTCCGAACGGATCGTCAACCTGGGCCAATTCGGATCAGCGCCCTCGGTCGACGACGTGGTAACGGCCGCGCGCCGGCTGCTGGAACCCTGATGAGCAAGCTGCAATGAGGCGGCCGCTGTACTCGGCCCTGTGGTGGCTGGCGCTGCCGGCCGTGCTGGGCCGGCTGTGGTGGCGTGGCCGCAAGGAGCCGGGCTACCGCCAGCATTGGGGCGAACGTCTGGCCTTCGACGGCCCCGCTGCCGCTACCCATCCGACCATCGTCGTGCATGCCGTATCGGTGGGCGAGACGCGCGCCGCCGAACCGCTGGTCGAGGCCTTGCTGAAGGCCTATCCCGAGCACCGCATCCTGCTGACCCACATGACGCCCACCGGCCGCGCCACCGGGCGCCAGCTGTTCGCACGGCATGGCGAGCGCGTGGTGCAGGCCTACCTGCCGTACGACACCGCCGGCATGGTGCGGCGCTTCCTGCGCCGTCACCAGCCGCGCGCCGTGATCCTGATGGAGACCGAAGTCTGGCCCAACCTGATCCATGCCTGCGCCGGGGCCGGCGTGCCGGTGGTGCTGGCCAATGCGCGCCTGTCCGAAAAATCCCTCAAGCGCGGTCGCAAGGCCGGCGCCCTGATGCTGGAAGCAGCGCGCGGCTTCACGCTGGTCGCGGCCCAGACCGAGGCTGACGCCGCGCGTATCCGCTCGCTGGGCGCGCCGGACGTGGTGGTTACCGGCAGCGTCAAGTTCGACGTGACGCCGCCGCCCGAGGCGCTGGAGAAGGGCGACTGGCTGCGCGGGCGGATCCGCTCCGGCGGCCTTGAACGGCCCGTGTTCCTGTGCGCCAGCACGCGCGAGGGCGAAGAGGCGCTGATCCTCGACGCCTGGCAGCGCCTGGCCGACAAGCCGGCTGGCGCGCTGCTGCTGCTGGTGCCGCGCCATCCGCAGCGCTTCGACGAAGTCGCGGCGCTGGTTGCAGAGCGCGGTGCGAGCCTGGCGCGCCGCTCGCAGCTCGACCTGGACCACGGCGTCGATGGCGCCGCTGTGCTGCTGGGCGACTCGATGGGCGAGATGTTCGCCTATTACGCCGCCTGCGATTGCGCGTATATCGGCGGCAGCCTGCTGCCGCTGGGCGGCCAGAACCTGATCGAAGCCTGCGCGCTGGGCAAACCGGTGCTGGTGGGCGAGCATACCTTCAACTTCCTCGACGCCACCAATGAGGCGGTGGCCGACGGCGCCGCATTGCGCCTGGCCAATGCCGACGCCCTGGCAAGCGCGGCGGGTGGCCTGCTGCGCGACCAGGCGGCGCGGGTCAGGATGGGCGCACTGGCGCTGGCCTTCGCCAACCGCCACCGCGGGGCGACCCTGCGCACTGTTGAACTCGTGCAACAGCATATTCGCTAGGTTTTGTTACCATCCCAGTCTGTACGGTACAAAACAAAAGGGGATGCGCCATGTTGTCGTTGAAGCACCCAAGGACGGTTGATGACGCCACGTCTGTCGCCAAGCTGGTCCAGGAGCAGGCAGCGGAGGCGCTGGAGGCGATCATGACCGCTGCACCGCAAGACCAGGTTTCGGTAGCGCCACGCGCTGGCGATGCACTTGCCGCGCCCGATGCGCTGCACTTCTTCGTGCGCTATTCGCTGCCCGAATACACCAGTTTCATGTGGCAGCACGGCGGCTTCCTGATCCGCCGCCGGCGCGTGCGCTGGCCGGCCAGCCTGCTGCTGCGCCTGAAAAGCACGTTCGGCGCGGCCCTCAATTTCGTGCTGCTCGGACGCGGGCGGCGTACCTATGAATTCACCATCGACGAACACGGCATCGTGCGCACCAGCGGTGGGGTGACCCTGATCGACTGGGAAGACGTGGCCGCGGTGCGTACCTATTCGCGCGGCTTCATGATGGTGCTCAAGCGCGGGACCTTGCCGATTCCGTTTCGCTGCCTGTCGGAGCGGCAGGTAGGTGTCATGCGCGAGTTGGCGGCGGCGCGGCATGCATTGAGTTTGCATTGAGTTTATCGGGTAATTCAAGGTGCGTTGATCGCCGGGGGTGGCGCAACCGCGCACCCACTCACTCCTCGAACAACACCGGCATCTCGTGCGAGCGCTTGCGCAGCGCCAGCCGCGCGCCGTCATAATCCGGATACACCTCGCCCACCGTGGCCCAGAACGCCGGGCTGTGGTTCATCTCGCGCAAGTGCGCCAGTTCGTGCGCCACCACGTAGTCGATCAAGGCCAACGGATAATGGATCAGCTTCCAGTTCAGCCGGATGCTGCCGCCCACCGTGCACGAACCCCAGCGCGAGCCTGCCGACGACAGCGTCAGGCTGCTGTAGTTCACCCGCAGCTGCGGCGCATAATGATCGAGCCGATCGCGAAACAGCTGCCTGGCCTCGGCCTGGAACCACAGTTTCACGCGCTCCTTGAGCTGCCATTCCGACAGTCCCGGCACCACGCCGATCCAGAGTTCCCGGGTCGCCGCGTCGAAGCGGCAGTGGCTGCGCGCAGCTTCCTCGAGCCGCAGCACGACCTCGCCGCCGATATACGGCAACCGCGCGCCATCCTTCCATTCGATCGGCTGGCGCTGCTGGCGCAGGTCGCGCCGTTCGCCCCGCTCGAGCAGCTTGGCGACGATCCAGCGCTGCTTGGCGCGCAGCGCGTTGTCGATTTCCTCGAGCGTGACGCGGCGCGGCGCCGTCACCCGCAGGCCGTCGTCGTCGATGGTGAAGCCGATCGAGCGGCGCGACGAACGGCGCAGCGCATACTCGATGGTGTGGTGGCCAAGGATGATGCGTTTCAGGGGAGGGTCTTGCGGGCCGACGGGCGGCGAAGGAAGCTTGATGCGGGGCGGCGCCGGCGGCGCCTTGAATAGCGGTTGCGAAGGCGGCGCCGGCCTGTCGGAAGGCTTCAGCGCCGCGAAGAATTCTTGCGCGAACAGCTCCAGCTGGTGGCCGTCGACCTTGGCCGAGGCCATGGTCTGTGGCCTCGACTCACGGATCTGGGCGCTGACGTCGCTCAGCCAGCGTTGTAGGCGTGGGGCGAAATGACGCGCATTTCGGATTCTATCCAATTTTCTACCTCTTGCATCAGGCTGTCGGGGGTATGGCCGTTGGGCGCGATCGGCTTGCCGATCGAGACCGTGATCAATCCGGGCCGTTTGATGAACGAATTCTTGGGCCAGCACTCGCCCGAATTATGCGCGATCGGAATCACCACCGCTTGGGTTTCCACAGCCAGGCGGGTGCCGCCGCTCTTGTACTTGCCCTTCTGGCCGACCGGGATGCGGGTGCCTTCGGGGAACATGATGATCCACTGGCCGTCGGCCAGGCGCCGCTTGCCGTGGCGGACCACGGAGCCGAAGGCATTCTTGCCCTGCTTGCGATCGATCGGGATCATGCGCAACAGGCCCATGGCCCAGCCGAAGAAGGGGATGTACAGGATTTCCTTCTTGAAGACATAGACCAGCGGGCGCGTGAGATTGGGCAGCAAGAAGATGGTTTCCCATGCCGACTGGTGTTTTGACAGCACGATGGCCGGCGCGTCGGGCAGGTTGTCATAGCCCTTGAATTCGTAGCGGATGCCGCAGATGACGCGCGCGCACCAGATGATGAAGACGTTCCAGCGCGAGGTGAACCAGAAGCGCTTGTTGTACGACAGCGGCGCCGCCAGGAAGCAAAGGCAGGCCCAGACGACGGTGGCAACGATCATCACGATCGTGAACAGCAGGGAACGCAGGAACAAACTGAAGTTACGCAAAGGGACCTCGGACAAATCGATCTCGTTCTGGATGGAGCTGATTTTTTTTATTGATTATGCAGGTTGCGCGCCGCTTGCGCCAGAGGCGGCGCTTGCAGGCTTCAAGAAGGCGCTCACCATCGCCGCCAGGTCAGGGAATACCTGGGTGCCGGGCGGCAGGCCGCCGGTGGCATGCGTCTTCTCGCCTTTCCCGGTCAGCACCAGGAACGGCATGCAGCCGCGGTTGAAGCCGGCCTGCAGGTCGCGCAGCGAGTCGCCGACGGTGGGCACGCCCTTGAGATTGACCTTGAAGCGCTTGCCGATCTCTTCGAACATGCCCGATTTCGGCTTGCGGCAGTCGCAGCCGTCGATCGCCGCATGCGGGCAAAAGAAGATGGCGTCGATGTCGGCGCCGACCAGCTGGGCCGCCGCGTGCAGCTTGGCGTGGATCGCGTTCAGGATGGTGATGTCGAACAGGCCGCGCGCGACGCCCGACTGGTTGGTGGCGATCACGACCCGGTAGCCGGCCTGGTTCAGGCGGGCGATCGCCTCGAGCGAGCCGGGGATCGGGATCCATTCCGCCGGCGACTTGATGAAGTCCGGCGAATCGTGGTTGATCACCCCATCCCGGTCGAGGATGATGAGCTTGGTCGCCCGCTCTTCCTTGGCTCGCTCGTTGCCCATCTTACGCCGCCAGCTTCGAGATGTCGGCCACGCGGTTCATCATGCCGTGCAAGGTCGCCAGCAGGGCCAGGCGGTTGTTGCGCAGCTTGATGTCGTCGGCCATCACCATCACATCGTTGAAGAAGGCGTCGACCGCGTCGCGCAGCTGGGCCAGGGTCTTGAGCGTGCCGCTGAAATCGCCGCCGGCGAAGGCCGCATCGACGTCTGGCTTCACGCGCGTGACCGCAGCTGCCAGCGCTTTCTCGGCCTCGTCCTGCAGCAGCGCAGGGTCGATCGAGGCGTCCTTCGGCATCGCTTCCTCGTTCTTCTTGAGGATATTGGTGATGCGCTTGTTGGCGGCGGCCAGCGAGGCTGCCTCGGGCAGGGCCGCGAAGGCCTGCACCGCTTCCAGGCGCTGCACCACGTCGTCGACGCGGTCCGGGTTCTGTGCCAGCACCGCTTCGACCTCGTTCGGCGAGAAGCCGCGCTCGCGCAGCATGCCGCGCAGGCGGTCGAGCATGAAGGCCGTTACTTCGGCGCGTGGGTCCTTGAACGCGGCCTGGTCGGCGAACGTGGTCACCGCGTCGGCCAGCAGGTCGGCGATCGACAGCGGCAGGCGTTTCTCGACCAGCATGCGCATGATGCCCAGCGCGTGGCGGCGCAGCGCGAACGGGTCCTTCTCGCCGGTCGGCTGCAGGCCGATGGCCCAGATGCCGACCAGGGTTTCGAGCTTGTCGGCCAGCGCCACGGCCAGGCCGGTGTTGGTCGCTGGCAGGACGTCGCCGGCAAAGCGCGGCTGGTAGTGTTCGGACGCTGCGCGCGCGACTTCGTCATGCTCGCCATCATGGCGCGCATAGTAGGTGCCCATGATGCCCTGCAGTTCGGGGAACTCGCCGACCATGTCGGTCAGGAGGTCGGCCTTCGACAGGCGCGCACCACGTTTGGCCAGTGCCGCGTCGAAGCCCAGGCGGGTAGCGATATAGGTCGCCAGTTTGGTCACGCGTTCGCTGCGTTCGGCCTGTGAGCCGAGCTTGTTGTGGTAGACCACGCTCGCGAGCTGCGGCAGGCGCGACTCGAGCGTTTTCTTCTTGTCCTGCTCGAAGAAGAACTTGGCGTCGGCCAGGCGCGGACGCACCACGCGCTCGTTGCCGCCGACGATGGCGCTAGGGTCGTCGGTCGCGATATTCGACACGATCAGGAAGCGCGAACGCAGCTTGCCTTCGGCATCGGTCAGCGCGAAGTATTTCTGGTTCGTTTGCATGGTGAGGATCAGGCATTCCTGCGGCACGGCCAGGAATTCTTCCTCGAAGCGGCATTCATAGACCACCGGCCATTCGACCAGGGCCGCCACTTCGTCGAGCAGCGACTCGGGCATCAGCACCTGGTCGGCGCCGGCTTTCTCGAGCAGCTGGGTGCGGATGCTTTCCTTGCGTGCTTCGGCCGACGACAACACTTTACCTTCGCTTTCCAGCACTTGCGCGTAGTTGTCGGCATGGTCGATCGTGATCGCGCCGCCGTGCGACAGGAAGCGGTGGCCCATGGTGGTGCGGCCGGCGTCCAGTCCCAGCAGCGACAGTGGCAGCACCTGGTCGCCGTGCAGCGCGGTCAAGAGGTGCACCGGGCGCACGAACTGCACCGTGTCGCCGTTCGGGCGCTGGTAGCTCATGACCTTCGGGATCGGCAGCTTGGCCACCGTCTCGGCCAGCACGTCCTGCAGCGCGCCCGCGAGGGCGCTGCCGGCGGCGGTATAGGTGTAGAAGAAGCTTTCTGTCTTGCCGTCCGGGGCGCGTTCGAGCTGGTCGAGCGTCAGGTCGGGAAAGCCCAGCGCGGCCAGCTTCTTGGCCAGCGGTGCGCTCGGGTTGCCTTCCTTGTCCAGGGCCACCGACACCGGCAGCACTTTTTCGCGGATCGATTTGTCGGGCGAGGTGTCACGCACATTGGTGATCGTGACGGCCAGGCGGCGCGGGGTGGCATGGGTGGTGATGACGCTGTCGGCTTCCAGGAAGTCGCGGGCCTTCAGGCCATTGGCGATGCCGGTGGCGTAGGCCGCGCCCAGCTTGACGAGCGCCTTCGGCGGCAGTTCTTCGGTCTGCAGTTCGACGAGGAGTGTGTGGTTCATGGTCTGTTCTGTTCTTTTCAAGCCGCAGCTGGTTCGGTCTTCGGCGCCATCGGGAAGCCCAGCTTCTCGCGCGAATCGTAATAGGCTTGCGCCACCAGGCGTGACAGGGTGCGCACGCGGCCGATATAGGCGGCGCGTTCGGTCACCGAGATCGCGCCGCGCGCATCGAGCAGGTTGAAGCTGTGCGAGGCCTTCATGATCTGCTCGTAGGCCGGCAGGGTCAGCGCCAGTTCGACCAGGCGCTTGGCTTCGGATTCGTGGTTATTGAAAGCCTGGAACAGCATCTCGGTGTTGGAGTGCTCGAAGTTGTAGGTCGATTGTTCGACCTCGTTCTGGTGGAAGACGTCGCCGTAGCTCAGCGATTTCTTCACCGGAGCGCCGCCCGCACCGTTCTCTTCCCACTCGGTCCACACCAGGTCGTACACGTTCTCGACGCCCTGCAGGTACATCGCCAGGCGCTCGATGCCATAGGTGATCTCGCCCAGCACCGGCTTGCAATCGAGGCCGCCGACTTGCTGGAAATAGGTGAACTGGGTGACTTCCATGCCGTTCAGCCAGACTTCCCAGCCGAGGCCCCAGGCGCCCAGGGTCGGGCTTTCCCAGTCATCCTCGACGAAGCGCACGTCATTCTTTTTCAGGTCCAGGCCCAGCGCCTCGAGCGAGCCGAGGTAGAGGTCGAGGATGTTCTCGGGCGCCGGCTTGAGGGCGACCTGGAACTGGTAGTAGTGCTGCAGGCGGTTCGGATTCTCGCCATAACGGCCATCCTTCGGTCGACGCGACGGCTGCACATAGGCGGCGCGCCACGGCTCGGGGCCGATCGCACGCAGGAAGGTGCCAGTGTGGAAGGTGCCCGCGCCGACTTCCATGTCGTAGGGCTGGAGCAGTGCGCAGCCCTGCTTGTCCCAGTAGGACTGCAGGGTAAGGATGATTTGTTGGAATGTGAGCATCTCGGATGGGACGCGGCTGGTGGGCCGCGAACACGGTATGTTTGCTAAATGACTAATTCTACTGAATTTTTGCGCCCCGCTGGGGGGCGATTTCAACTCAGCTATTCGATTGGGCGTTGTTAAGACGGTAGCGGCGGCCGGCGAACCACGCGCCGAGCAGCATCAGGGCGCCCAGCATCAGGAAAGCGGCGCTGCCAAGGCGGATGAACGGGGTCATCCCGCTCGCACCGCGCACGGTCGCACTCAACACACCATCGGCATAGAACGGCAGCACCTGCGTGATATTGCCGCGATGGTCGATCACGGCCGTTGCGCCATCGTTGGTCGCGCGCAGCATCGGACGGCCCGTTTCCAGGGTACGCATGCGCGAGATCTGCAGGTGCTGGGGGATCGCCACCGACTGCCCGTACCACGACAGGTTCGACACGTTCAGCAGCATGGTCGCCGGATGCTGCGCGTTGCGCAGCTGATAGGCGATCTCTTCGCCGAACACGTCTTCATAGCAGATATTCGGCAGCACCCACTGGTCCTTGACCGCAAACGGCGCCTGCAGCGCGGCGCCACGGGTGGCGTCGTTGAGCGGGATATTCATCATGTCGGTCAGCCAGCGGAAACCCGGCGGAATGAATTCGCCGAACGGCACCAGGTGTGCCTTGTCATAGCGATAAGGCTTGGGCTCGGGGCTCATCGCGATCAGGCTGTTGCCGTATTTTTCCGGACTGTCGAACAGCGGCATGCCGATCGCCAGCGTGCTGCCGCTGGCGGTGGCATATGCCTGCAGACCATCCAGATAGCCGGGAGGCAGGTTGTGCGGGAAGACGGGCAGGGCGGTTTCCGGCGTCGCGATCAGGTCGGCCGGAGCGGCCGTGATCATGGTCTGGTAGCGCGTGACGATGCTGGTCAGGAATTCCATATCGAATTTCCTGTCTTGCGGGATATTGCCTTGCAACAGGCGCACCGTGATCGGCTGGCCGGTCACCTGCGTCCATTCGACCGTGCGCAGGCCGGCGCCCACCAGCATCAGGCCCGCCAGCAGGCCGATCGCCGGCCAGCGCGCGCGCTGGGTCAGCAGCGCGATACAGCCGGCGCTGACGCCGACCAGGATGCCGATGCCATATACGCCGACCAGCGGCGCGAAGCCCGCCAGCGGCGCCAGGTCGTGGGCGTAGCCCGACGAGGCCCAGGGGAAACCGGTGAAGATCCAGCCACGCAGCCACTCGGACACGCCCCACAGGGTGGGCAGCACCAGCAGCAGGAAGGCGGCCACCGGCAGCGACCAGCGCTTGCGCAGCCAGGTGGCGACGCCGGTGGTGAAGGCGCCGAACAGGCCCATGTACAGGCACAGCAGGACCAGGCCCCCGACCACCAGCGCGGCCGGCAGGTGGGCGAAGCGGGTGCCGAACACGTACAGCCAGTGCACGCCGGCCAGGGTCCAGCCGAAGCCGAAGGCCCAGCCGAGCAGGGTCGCGCGCTTGACCGAACTGCCCATGCCGACCTGGTAGAACAGCCAGGCCAGCGGCAAGAATTGCAGCGGCCACCAGCCATAGGGCTGGAACGACAGGATGGAGGAAGCGCCGGCGAGCGCGGCGGTGAGCAGCAGCAGCGCCGGGGGACGCGTGCCGCGCAACGCCGAGTCAGGCGTTGCGGTGGTGTGAGTCCGGCGGCGCAGCATCAATCGCGATCGGTCTCGAGAGATGGCAGCTGTTCGACCAGCAACACGTGGATCTGGCGCGCATCGGCGCGCAGCACCTCGAAGCGCAGGCCGTGCAGGTCGATCACTTCGCCCTTGTGCGGCATATGGCCCAGGTGGCTCGCGATCAGGCCGCCGATGGTGTCGACATCAATGTCCGTCAGCTCGGTGCCGAGTTCCTCGTTGAACTGCTCGATCTCGGTCAGCGCCTTGACGCGCCAGCGCGGGCCGTGCTGGCCTTCGCGGATCGAGATGATATTGTCTTCTTCTTCATCGAAGTCGTATTCGTCCTCGATGTCGCCGACGATCTGCTCGAGCACATCCTCGATCGTGATCAGGCCGGCCACGCCGGAATACTCGTCGACCACGATCGCCATGTGGTTGTGGTTGGCGCGGAAATCGCGCAGCAGCACATTCAGGCGTTTCGACTCGGGAATGAAGACCGCCGGGCGCAATTTGGTGCGCACGTCGAAAGATTCTTCAGCGTAATAACGCAGCAAATCCTTGGCCAGCAGGATGCCGACCACCTTGTCGCGCTCGCCTTCGATGGCGGGGAAGCGGGAGTGGGCGGTTTCGAGCACATTCGGCATCCATTCCTCGATCGGTTTCGTGATATCGATCACGTCCATCTGGGAGCGGGGAACCATGATGTCGCGCGCCGACAGGTCGGAAACCTGGAACACACCCTCGATCATCGACAGCGCATCGGCGTCGAGGAGGTTGCGTTCGTGGGCATCGTGCAGCACTTCGAGGAGCTCTGCGCGATTTTCGGGCTCGGGGGAGATGAAGGCGGTCAGCCGTTCTAGCAGCGACCTGTGGGGTTTGGCGTCCGGTCGGACGTCACTGGGATACTCGGGCATAGTTGGCGGGAAGCCGTTGTTACAATGGGGTGTAGGATACACCAAAAGGCGGCGCACCCCGTGTTTACACAGGTGCGCCGAGTCCGTTTTGCCTCAATCCGCGTACGGATCCGGGAAGCCCAGCACTTCCATGATGTCGCGCTCGAACTGCTCCATTTCCTCGGCGTCATCCTCGTTTTCGTGGTCCCAGCCCTGGGCGTGCAGCACGCCGTGCACCACCAGGTGGGCCGCGTGTTCCTCGACCGTCTTGCCCTGCTCGTCGGCTTCGCGCTGCAGCACATCGGTGCACAGGACGATGTCGGCCTGGGTCGGATCGTCCTCGCCCAGCTCCTCGTCTTCGTTATAGGCGAAGGTAAGCACATTGGTCGCGTAATCCTTGCCGCGGTAGGCCTTGTTCAGGGCCTGGCCTTCCTCGGCATTAACGAAGCGGATGGTCAGCTCGGCCGGGCCGAGCAGGGATTGCTCGACCCAGCGCTGCAGCTTGGCCTCGGTGATCTCGCTTTCGAGGCGGTCATCGGCGAACTGGATTTCCAGTTCAAGAGGATATTTTTTTTCTTGCATTCTGGACCCGAGTCGGTTTGGGGAGGGCGCCCAGTTCCTGGACGGACAGTTCCGCGTCATAGGCGTCGATGATGCGCGCCACCAGCGGGTGACGCACCACGTCGGCGCTCGAAAACTGGGTGAAGGCGATGCCGCGCACGTCTTTCAGCACGTGTGTCGCGTCGACCAGGCCGCTGCGCTGGGTCTTGTGCAGGTCGACTTGCGTGACGTCCCCGGTGATCACGGCCTTGCTGCCGAAGCCGATCCGGGTCAGGAACATCTTCATCTGCTCGACGGTCGTGTTCTGCGCTTCATCCAGGATCACGAAGGCGTGATTCAGGGTGCGGCCGCGCATATAAGCCAGTGGCGCGATCTCAATCACCTGCTTCTCGAACAGCTTTTGCGTGCGGTCAAAGCCGAGCAGGTCGTACAGCGCGTCGTACAGCGGGCGCAGGTAAGGGTCCACCTTTTGCGCCAGGTCGCCCGGCAAGAAGCCCAGGCGTTCGCCGGCCTCGACCGCCGGACGGGTCAGGATGATGCGCTTGACCGCGTCGCGCTCGAGGGCGTCGACCGCGCAGGCCACGGCCAGATAGGTCTTGCCGGTGCCGGCCGGACCGATGCCGAAGCTGATGTCGTGGTTCAGTACCGCGTTCAGGTACTCGATCTGGTGCGGCGTGCGGCCGCGCAAGTCGCTGCGGCGGGTCTTGAGGATCGGGCTGTCGACGCTGTTCGGCGCCACGTCGGCATTGTTTTCAGCCGAGCTGGCGGCCTTGGCGGCCTTGGCCGCCGGCGCATCCTCTTGCCCGGCGCGCGGCTTCAGGCCGGCGCGCTGCTCGACCAGGGCCAGTTGCACCTCTTCGATCGGCACAACCTTGTTGGCGACCGCATAAAAGCGTTCGAGCAGTTCGACGGCGCGCCCGGCATTGGTGCCGGTGACGATGAATTTCTCGCCACGGCGAAACACCGTGACGTCGAGTGCGGACGAAATCTGGCGCAAATTCTCGTCAAGTGGACCGCACAGGTGGGCGAGCCGCGTATTGTCGAGCGGCTCGGGAATGAAGTACGAGGGTAGTGTTGGCTGTGTTTTCAACTGGCGATGGCGATCGTATCGAGGTTGGCGACGAGTTCGCCGCGCAAATAATAATCATGGCTGGCAGCAATGCGCACATCGACCAGTTGGCCGATCAATGCCGCATTCAATGCGTCCAGTGGGAACAAGACCACGCGATTGTTTTCGGCGCGGCCTTGCAATTGGGTGGCGTCCTTCTTGGCGACGCCTTCGACCAGCACCCGCTGCACGGTGCCGACCATGGCGGCGCTGTGCTTGCGGGTATTGGCATCGATCAGGGCTTGCAGGCGTTGCAGACGCGCCAGCTTGACCTCGTGCGGGGTGTCGTCTTCGAGGTTGGCGGCCGGGGTGCCGGGACGCTTGCTGAAGATAAAGCTGAAGCTATTGTCAAAGTTGACGTCTTCGACCAGTTTCATCATGGCCGCGAAATCGGCCTCGGTCTCGCCCGGGAAGCCGACGATGAAGTCAGACGAGAAAGTCATATTGGGCCGCACCGCGCGCAGGCGGCGGATGATCGATTTGTACTCGAGGCCAGTATAGCCGCGCTTCATGGCATTGAGCACGCGGTCGGAACCGTGCTGTACCGGCAGATACAGGTGGCTCACCAGCTGCGGGATCTTCGCATAGGCGTCGATCAAGCGCTGGCTGAATTCTTTCGGATGGCTGGTGACGAAGCGCAAACGTTCGACGCCGGGAATCTCGGCGATGTATTCGAGCAGCAGGGCGAAATCGGCGATCTCTCCGCTTTCCATGGCGCCGCGGAAAGCGTTCACGTTCTGGCCCAGCAGCATGATTTCTTTCACGCCCTGGGCGGCCAGGCCGGCGACCTCGGTCAGCACGTCCTCGAAACGGCGCGAAACTTCTTCGCCGCGGGTGTAAGGCACCACGCAGTAGCTGCAATATTTGCTGCAGCCTTCCATGATCGACACATACGCGATCGGGCCTTCGACCTTAGCCGGAGGCAGGAAGTCAAACTTCTCGATTTCAGGGAAACTGATATCGACCTGCGCCTTGCCCGACTGGCGCCGGTCCTGGATCAGCTGGGGCAGGCGGTGCAGGGTCTGCGGGCCGAACACCACGTCGACGTAGGGAGCGCGCTTGACGATGGCGTCGCCTTCTTGCGACGCGACGCAGCCGCCTACGCCAATGACCAGCTCAGGCTTCTTGCGCTTGAGCTCCTTGATCCGGCCCAAGTCGGAAAACACTTTTTCTTGCGATTTTTCGCGGATCGAGCAGGTATTGAACAGGATCACATCCGCGTCTTCTGGCGTGTCGGTGCGCACCAGTCCATCCGAGGCGCCAAGAACATCGACCATCTTGTCCGAGTCGTACTCGTTCATCTGGCAGCCGAAGGTTTTAATGAATACTTTTTTTTGCATGGAATTGCTAGTTGGGGGCGAGCGCTGCATCAACAAGGCAAGCGGCAGCCAGTTTATCGTAATTCAGGATTATGCCTGTCAAATTGCGGGTGCACGGCTAGTTTTAATGCCTCGTGGAATGCTTAATTTCTTTATTTAAAGTAATTGTACTAATGCTCAGATTGTTAAACGTCCGCTAGCGAACATACTTGTATGTTCATTGGATATAGACATGGCGGCATGAAGTGTTTCCCTATGTGAATCAATGACTTCGGGGTGCATTCCGATTAACAAAATTTATCCAAGAAATCTCTTGCGTGCGCCACAATTGAGCCCCATGTGCTGAAATGCAAACGTGACAAGCTTTCCACACGATAGCTTGATTTCTGACAAGGAGTCACATGCGCCGGTTCGCCATCGCGCTGGCGTGCGCGACTGATAATTTGTTTGAAAGACAAGTGCGCATGCGGAAAGAACATGGAGCACGGAAGGCCGGAATTCTTAAGGGAATGTTCAGATTCACGCTGTTTAATCCCTGAACAAGTTCCGGGAACTTATGTTGAGGAAACTTAGTCTTTAACAAAAGTTCGTAAGGGAACTATTTTAACCAAACTCGTGAGGTAATTATCATGGCTCAACAACATCACGCTCTATCTTCGCAGGAAAGTTACAACCCGAACCACCTGCTGGACATCCTGCTCGGCAAGATGCAGCTGAAAAACGACGCTGCGCTGTCGCGCATGCTCGAGGTGGCGCCGCCTGTGATCAGCAAGATTCGTCACCACCGCCTGCCGGTTGGCGCTTCGCTGCTGATCCGCATGCACGAGGTGACGGGCATGAGCATCCGCGACCTGCGCGACCTGATGGGCGACCGCCGCACCAAGTATCGCCTGTCGGATGCCCAAGGCCGTCCGAAGCCAGAAGAGAAAGCTGCACAGGCCGCCGCCGCTGCAGCCGCCCAGCAGGGAGCCCAGCCACAAGGCCAGGGCGCGCAAACCAACGAAGCGTCGCCTAAGACCTCCGGCAATTATGCGCACTAATGCCGTGGGCATGACAGCCGCATCTGTCATGCCTTCGGTATTGGCGGGCTGCGGCGCCGCTTTACCAGCGGCGCCGCACTAGAGCCGTTGATTCATCGTGCACCGTCCTGCGGCCTAGGCCATCAGGATGGCTGTCATTTCTTCGAACTGCAGTTCCGTTTCGCGGAACACGTGCAGCCATACCTCTTCTGACAATCCGAGCGCCGTCCACGCCACGCTGGACACGGCAGGCACCAGCTCGTCCGCATCACCCGACAAGTCAAGCCCATGGGCCACCGCATTGCTGACATGGACGATCGTGGCCAGGAAGCCGGCGCCCGGCGTCTCTGGTGCATGGTAAAAGGCGATCGCCTGCTGCATGGTGCCGGAGAATTGCCAATGCTCGGCCAACGCGGCGCCAGCCAGGATATGGTCGATCCCCAGCAGTGCCCGCTCGGTGTCGAGCAGGTTGCCATCGAGGCGTTTGCGTTCGCGCAAAACGGTGTCGTATTGCTCGGGATAGCGCGTGACCAGCACCAGGCGGCCGATGCCGTGCAGCAGGCCGGCCGTGAACGCCACGTCCTGGTTGAAACGCATATGGCGCGCCAGCACCCGCGCGCAGGAAGCGGTGGCGATCGACAGGCGCCAGAAGACCTTGTCGTCGAAGCTCGGGCAGCGTCCGCTCGGGAAGCATCCGGTCATCGCCGCCGCCATGATCAGGTTGCGCGTGGACTGGAAGCCGAGATAGGTCATGGCTTGCCCGATCGTGGTGGCCTTGACCTGCAGCCCGAAGGCCGACGAGTTGGCCAGGCGTAGCGTCTTCGCGGTCAGGGCCTGGTCGGCCGCCACTTTTTTTGCCAGCACCGAGATGTCGATGTCTTCCTGGTCTATGCTGCTCAGCAATTCCATCACGACGGCCGGCAGCGAGGGCAGGTCGTCCAGGCCCTGAATCAGTTCCTCGGAGGTGATCGTCATGGCGCCACCTGGCGCTCGAGCCGGTAATCCTCGACGTAGCGGCGCAGCAGCTTGCCGGCCCAGTCGCTGTCGTCGTCGAGGTCGTGCTTGCGGAACAGGTGGTCGAGCCGCGCCACGGTCGCCGCTTCGTCCGGCGCCTGATGCGCCATGGTGCGGGCCACCGGCACCGCCTCGATATGGTGGCGCTGCAGCGAGGCGATGATGGCCTCGCTCAGGACCGCACCCTTGGCCAGCAGCACCATGCCCCCATTGTCCAGCAGCTCGTCCGACAGCACCATGCCCGGCTGCGCCTGGGACACGGGAACCAGCTCGTGGTCGTCGCTCATCATTCCTCCGTTTCAGTCTAGCGTGATGGTATCACCGGCCGGGATCGATATTGGCCTGCAGGATGTTGTACGCTCTGCCATTGGCCACCACTTTTCATCAGGAAAACATGAAACTCTATTTCAGCCCCGGCGCCTGTTCGCTCGCCCCGCATATCGCCCTGCTCGCCACCGGCCTGCCGTTCGCCACCGAACGCGTCAGCATGCGCACCAAGCAGACGGCTGGCGGCGAGGATTTTCGCGTGCTCAATCCCAAGGGCTATGTGCCGGCGCTGGCGCTGGAGGACGGCCGGCTGTTGACCGAGAACCAAGTGATCCTGCAATACCTGGCCGACCAGGCGCCTGCCAGCGGCCTGGCGCCGGCCTACGGCAGCTTCGAGCGCTATCAGCTGATGGAATGGCTGGCCTGGCTGTCGACCGAGCTGCACAAGCGCTTTTCGCCCCTGTTCATGCCGGGCACGACCGAACAGGGCCGGGAGGCGGCCTGGGCCGCGCTGGCGGCGCCGCTGACTTTTGCTGCCGACCATCTCGGTGACGAAGGCTATCTGACCGGACCGCAATTCACGGTGGCCGACGCCTACCTGTTCGCGATACTGAACTGGGTCGGCTTCGCCAAGTTCTCGCTCGACGCCTGGCCGGTACTGCAAGCCTATCAGGCGCGGGTGGCCGAACTGCCGGTGGTGCGTGAGGCGCTGCGCCGCGAAGGCCTGCAGTAAAGTAAATACAAGGCGCGCGCACCGATCGCCCGGGCTACGTTACCATTGCCATATGACCAGCCAACGCTATATTGCCCTGCTGCGCGGCGTAAACGTCGGCCGCGCCAAACGGATCGCCATGGCCGACCTGCGCAAGCTGGTCGAAAGCCTCGGCTACACCGGCGTGCGCAGTCTGCTCAACAGCGGCAACATCATCTTCGATGCCGCTGCCGAGGTCGCGTCCGCCCAGGCAGCCGAGGCGATCGAAGAAGCCATGGTGCTGCGCCTTGGTGTGGCGGCGCGCGTGTTCGTGCTCGCGTACCAGGATCTGGCCGATATTATTGAAGACAATTCCCTGCTCGACCTGGCCGACGACCATTCGAGGCTATTCGCCTTCATGCTGGCGGGCGACGCCCAGCGCGAGGTGGCGGCCGGCCTGTGCGGCCAGGACTGGCATCCCGAGGCGGTCGCGATCGGACGCCGTGCGGTCTATGTCTGGTGTCCGGCAGGGATGCTCGACAGCGCGGCGGCAGCGGCGCTGGGCAAGCAATTGGGCGACGGCGCCACCTCGCGCAACTGGCGCACGATCACCAAGCTGCATGGCTTGTGCAGCCATCCGGTGTGCTGAGCGCCGCAAGTCGCACAGCCCCGCCTCGCGCACTTATCTGAACGTGTCGCTGCTATCCCGGCGCGCCCGGTAGCCGATCAGGATCAGGCCGACCAGCATCATCGCGAATACTTCTGGCTCCGGCAGCTCGGAGTGGTGCGAGACGGGCGTAACGATATACGCATGGTGCGTGACCGCCAGGTCATGTACGGCCTGGACTGGCGAATTGACCCTCTCATGATTGCCTGGATCGAGGTCGATAACGGCAGCCTGGCTTGCATTACCGAGGAAGAATGCAAGCGCTGCCATCAACACATATCTTTTCATAGCCGTTCCTCTTTACAAGCTAAATGCCACCGAGCTTTGGATGGGTTGAAACGTCATCCACGGCTGCCATCTAGTCACATCAAGATAACAAATTCGCTGCCGTCGCTGCGCGCAATTGCGCGGATGAGTTGTAGAAAGAAGTCATGATCTTGCTGGAAGATGCAGGCTATTTGACATCAGTCAGAGCAAAAGTTGACTGTGGCAAATAAACAGCGCTCAGCAGTAAATATAATGCACGATATAAGCGGATTGATAATGTGAATTTCGCAAGAATTTCTGTTTTGATTAGCACATTCATCATTATTCCTGTCAGTCGAATAATTAAATCCGTTATCAGGTTTTTCACTATCGTCAAATTCCGCATTTTTTTATCGTCAGGGTATTCACCGCCGTTTTCTTTAAAGGTATAGTCTCTGTATCCCCTTGCCTTCGGGCATCACACCAACCCGCCAACAAGTCTGACACCTTCGGCCCCGGCCGATGCCGCGTTCGCCGCCACTGCGGCAGAGCGCCAGTAGTTCCACTTTTGCACGACGCATTTTTGACGAGTAACTAGATGCCCAATTTCGCCCGACTTCAAATTGCCTTCAAGAACGTTTACGTCCGCATCCTGTCCGCTATCCTGCTGGGCTTGCTCGTGGCGCTGGCGATCTTCAAGTCCGATGTGCCGCAAGATCCCAGCCCGGTCGTGCACTCGCAGAACATCGCCGAGATCACCTCGTTGGCCGATCAGAAGGCGCGCCTGGATTACCTCTTGATTGCGCATCCGCTGTCCGAGGCGCCGCGCTATATCTACAAATTCAAGGATGCGGCGAATGTGCACGTGGTAAAGGTGCCGAGCACCTCGCACCTGTCGCTCGAGCGCGAAGTGCTGCTCAAGAATGCGATTCCGTACTCGATTGCCAAGGATGATTTCCTGGACAGCCACAAGGCGGTGATGGACGAGGGCGCAAGCGTGTTCGCGCAAACGGGCGACTTCCTCAAGCGCAATGCTTTCCCGATCGTCCTGGTGCTGATGGTCCTGTACGTGATCAAGTTCGGCATTCCGGGCATGGGCTCGAGCGCGTCGATGATCACGCCGGACAAGCTCAAAGGCAGCCTGGATGACCTGATCGGCATGGACGACATCAAGCAGGAAGTGCTGCACCTGGAAGACATGATCCGCAACCGCGCGGAATACCAGTCGCACAATATCGACAAGCCATTCAATGTGATGCTCACCGGTCCCGCCGGCACCGGCAAGACCAAGCTGGTGGGTTACCTGGCCAAGCGCCTCGACATGCCGATGATCTCGGCCTCGGGTTCGGCACTGGAATCGGGTTATGTCGGCGGCGGCTCGAAGGCGCTGAACGCGCTGTACCGCAAGGCTTGCGCCAAGGGCAAGTGCATCATCTTTTTGGATGAGGCGCAAAGCCTGTTCATGCCGCGCGGCCGCAGCGACAAGAAGTGGGAAGACGATACCGCCAACACCATGCTGGGCCTGCTCGATGGCGTCAAGAGCGACAAGGGATCGGGCGTGATCTGGATCGTCGCTTCGAACTTCGACGACAACACGACCGATATGGACGAAGCGATGCTGCGCCGTTTCTCGGTGAAGATCAATTTCCGCCTGCCGAACAAGGCCGAGCGCCGCGAACTGCTGCGCAGCTTCCTGTCGCGCAAAAAGGACGGCCTGGTCGATTGGGAAGACCTGAACCTGGACCAGGTGGCCGAAATCACCCAGAACCTGAGCCCGGCGCTGCTGGAAACCGTGGTCGAGCGTGCGAGCATGCTGTCGATCCAGGAAAAGACGATCATCAACACCAAGCTGATGTTCCGCGCTTACGAGCGCGCCACCATCGGTTTGACCGACCGCGCCACGACGGCCGATAAGCACAAGCAGCGCGAGCGGATTGCCTTGCACGAGCTGGGCCACTTCTTCATGCAGATCGATCCGTATCTGCGCCAGGGCCTGTCGCTGGATGAAGTGAAAGAGAAATCGCACCTGCTCAAGATCAGTACCGAAGCGGTGTCGAAGATCGGCGCGCTCGGTTATGTGCTGCAGTCGGGCGAGGATATGTCGCTGCGCACGCTGGAAGAGCTGGAACGTGATGTGGTGGGCTTGTACGGTGGCGTGGCGGCCGAAGAGCTGTTTTATGGCGCCCGTGGTATTTCAGTGGGCAGCCAGAATGACATCGAGAAGATCACCAAGATGCTCAATCTGATGGTCAGCCGCCTGTCGATGTATTCGCGCTCGAAGATCGATTACAGCCAGTTGCAGCAGGAAGCCAGCGGCGAACATACCGTGCGGCTGGTGGAAGAGAAGGCGGATGCGCTGTACAGCTACACTCTCGATTCGATCCGCGATTACAAGCTGGTGATGGAGTCGCTCAAGGAGACGCTGCTGGAGCAGTATGTACTGTCGAAGGATGAGGTGTTTGCGCTGCTGGAAGAGCGCAGCGAGTTGTTGATGCCGCAGTTGCATGGGCATCGCGCGGCCAAGCTGACCTTGTGCGAGGAAGAAGTCGCGGCTTGATGGTCCGGTAGCACAATATGAAACCCGTCCGGCGAGAGCCCGACGGGTTTTCTGTTACCAGCCATGACGAGTTAGTCAAAAGGCACTTAGCTTGGTGCCGTCAATTTCTTCAATTTGGTCCAGACGTACGGTCTCGCCCGTACTCATCGACATGTACTCAGCGCCATTCTGCGCGTACAAGTCGGTGATGGAGGCCGTGCGATACTCCGTAAGGCCTGTCTCATTGCGAATGCCGATCCGCACTGGCTTGCGCAAAGTCGCATGGGACTCCAGCAGATCGTGAAATTCGCAGTTGATCGGCTGGTACTGGGATGAAGGGCTTGTCATCATATTCAACGATTGTTTCCAATATGGGTCAGCTGAGGATGTGCGAGCGTGTCATGACGAACACCTTGGACCATCATAGCCCAGTTGCAGGCCCTGAAGTCACGGCCTGATAACAGCAGATACCAATGGCAGAGACTCAGGCGCGGGCGTGCGTGCCCGGCCGCATCGTGCCGGCATGCGGGAATTTCCCATGGCGGAACGAGGCATAATAGCCGGCCAGTTCTTCGGTCGACCCGGCGATGAACGGTCCCTTTGCCACCACCGTCATGCCTTGCGGCTGGCCCGCATACAGCAGCAGGCGGGCGCCGCTGTCGCCCGCGCGCAGCGTCAGCACGCTGTTGCCGTCGCCCCCGGGATTCGTCCAGCCTACCGTTCCGGTATCGATGCGCTCGCCCGAGGTGCCGGCCTGGACCTCGCCCTCGATGCCCACCACGAAGCCGTTATACGAGGCAGGCAACTGCGGCGCGAAGGCGGCGCCCGGCTCCAGCCGGATGTCGAGCAGGGTGACCGGTACCGCGTTCTGCGTCGGCGCAGTCGCCTGCCCCAGGGAGCCGCTGAAGACCGTCGCCCGAACGCCTGGCTCGGCATGCACCGGCATCTCGGCGCGGCGCAGGATCTGTACCCGCGGCGGCATATTGCGCTGCGCCTCGGGCAGGATCAGCCATAGCTGGAACAGACGCATGCCGGTGGAGACAACCGCGTTCTCGGCATGGACGATGCCGCTGCCGGCCGTCATCCATTCGACGTCGCCTTCTTCCAGCCGTCCGGCCGTATCTTCCATCGTGCCCTTGAGCATGAAGGTGACGGTCTCGAGCCCGGCATGCGGATGCGCGTCCCCGAACCTGCCACCCTCGATGATGTTGTCGTCGGCCATCAGGAAGAACGGATCGGTCGACGGCAGATTGCCTGGTGGCACCACCAGGGCGGCCAGGTGCTGTTCGCCGCCAAAGCCTGGGCCGAGTGGCGGTATCCGGGTGAGACGATCGATCGATCTTTCAAGCATGGCTGCTCCTTCACGTGGATGACTGGTTAGCGATGCGGCTTGGCATCCGGTCCATTATCCCGGAGCTGCCGGGGGCCATCTAGCTGTGCGTGCCGGAACGCTGTGTCGCCAATCGGGCAACCCGGAAGCGGCCGACAGTCAACTTCAGACCATCACGCCAGGCGGGCAATCAATTCCGTATGCTCGGGCCAATGCTGCTGGAGGACGGTTTTATCCCCGATCTCGAATTCTTCAAACTCGAAGCCCGGGGCTACCGTACAACCGACCAGGCTATAGCCGTCTGCTTGCTCGCATTGCGCAGCGAACCAGCGTCCGGCAGGAACCAGTGCCTGGAAATCCGCTTCACCATGCCGCAAGGGATTGCCGAGCCTGAGAATGCTGAGCTCGCCATCCGGTTCCAGTACGTAGATTCGAAGCGGCGCGCCCTCATAGAAATGCCACATCTCGTCGGATCGGATTCGGTGCCAGGTCGACCTCTCCCGCCCGCGCAGGAGGTAGTAAATCGCCGTCGAGGCAGAACGGTCGGCCATGTCTTCGGCCCTGATCACGCGGTCCTGGCTGCGGTAGGTTTCGCTGAAGTGGCCGCCTTCTGGATGAGGCATGAGCGACAGGCGAGCAATGAGATGTTCTGGGTCGGTGTCAATCGTCATGGTGGGTATCAGTTCATGGCGCGAATGGATTGTCGGTGTCGGTGTCGGTGTCGTGAGTCAGTGCACAGCCGACTCGTGTCTCTGCAGCGTCTCGAGCACATGCCGGGTCATGCTGCTGGCCAGCTCTTCCTCACCAACAAACACCCGCCCACCCGTCTCCGCCCGCAGCAATTGCGCCTCCTTGTCGTTATGCGTGCGCACCACGCAGCGAATGGAAGGATTGAGCGCCTTCGCAATCTCGACCATCTTGCGCACGTCAAACGTATCGGGCGTGGCAATCACCAGCATCGCCGCCTTGTGGATATGCGCCTGGATCAGCACCGCCGGTTCGGCCGCATTGCCCACCACCGCCGGAATCCCGTGCTGGCGCGCCTGCTCGACCAGTTCGCGATGCTGTTCGGCCAGCACGAAGTGAATCCCGCGCGCCGTCAAATCATCGGCAATGCGCCGCCCGACCCGGCCAAACCCCACCAGCACCACCTGGTTGCTGAGCTTCTCGCGCGAGGTCGTCATTGGCAGTTCGGCCAGCGGGTCGGCCGGCCGTTCCAGCTTGCGCGCCAGGTGCATCAGGTGATTCTGCTTGCCCAGCCAGCGCTGCGCCGGCTCGATCGACGAAAACACCAGTGGATTGAAGGCGATCGAGATGATGGCCCCGGCCAGGATCAGGTTCTGGCCCAACTCAGGCAACAGCCCGAGCTGCATGCCCAGGGCCGCCAGGATGAACGAAAACTCGCCAATCTGCGCCAGGCTGGCCGACACCGTCAGCGCCGTATTGAGCGGATAGCGCAGCGCCAGCACCAGCACAAAAGCGGCGAGCGATTTGCCCACCACGATCACCAGCACCACGCCCAGCACGTGCAGCGGATTGTCCACCAACACCATCGGATCGAACAGCATGCCGACCGAGACGAAGAACAGCACCGAGAACGCATCGCGCAGCGGCAGCGATTCTTCGGCCGCGCGGTGGCTCAGTTCCGATTCGCGCAGCACCATGCCGGCGAAGAAGGCGCCCAGTGCGAACGACACGCCGAACAGGCTCGACGAGGCAAAGGCGATGCCGACCGCCGCCGCGATCACGGCCAGGGTGAACAGCTCACGCGAGGCGGTCCTGGCTACCCGCCATAAAAACCACGGAAACACCTTGCGGCCGACGATCAGCATGAAGGCGATGAAGCCGCCCACCTGCAGCAGGGTCATGCCCAGCGCCGGCCACAAGTTGGTGCCGGCGTCACCCTTGCCACCCAGCGGGCCGGCCAGCGCCGGCAGCATCACCAGCACCAGTACCATCACCAGGTCCTCGACCACCAGCCAGCCGACCGCGATGCGCCCGTTCATCGAATCGAGCACCCCGCGCGCCTCGAGTGCGCGCAGCAGCACCACGGTGCTGGCCACCGACAGCGCAAGTCCAAACACGATGCCGGCGCCCAGGCTCCAGCCCCACCACCATGACAAGGCCATGCCCATCGCGGTCGCCACGCCGATCTGCAGCAGCGCGCCGGGCAGGGCGATGCGGCGCACGTCGAGCAGGTCCTTCAGTGAAAAATGCAGCCCGACCCCGAACATCAGCAGCATGACCCCGATCTCGGCCAGCTGCGAGGCCAGGCCGATGTCCGCCACGAAGCCGGGCGTGGCGGGACCGATGAAGACGCCGGCGGCCAGGTAGCCGACCAGCGCCGGCAACTTGAGGCGCACCGCCAGCATGCCGAATATCAGGCCGAAACCGAGAGCGGCGGCGATCGTCGTGATCAGACTTAATTCATGATGCATCAGGGCGGCGTTCGGTATCAGGTTAGAATTTATCCAGTATAAGTCAGCAGTATGTACAGGCTGTGAAAACATCGGAGAAGAACAATGAGCCGAACCGCATACATCGCAGGCGTGGGCATGATCCCGTTCGCCAAGCCGGGGGCCAGCAGCCCCTATCACGAGATGGGCGCCGCCGCTGCGCGCGCCGCGTTGCAGGACGCTGGCCTGTCCTACGCCGAAGTCGAACAGGCATACGCTGGCTACGTGTACGGCGATTCGACCAGCGGCCAGAAGGCGCTGTACGGCGTCGGCATGAGCGGCATCCCGATCGTCAACGTCAACAATAACTGCGCGACCGGCTCGACCGCGCTGTTCCTGGCGCGCCAGGCGATCGAAGGCGGGGCGGCCGACTGCGTGCTGGCGCTGGGCTTCGAGCAGATGAATCCGGGCGCGCTGGGTTCGGTCTTTACTGATCGCCCGGCGCCGTTCGACGCGTTCGACGCCGTCACCGATCGCCTGGTCGGCAAGCCGGAGATCCCGCTGGCGTTGCGCTACTTCGGCGGCGCCGGCCTGGCCCACATGGACAAATACGGCACACCGCTGGCGGCTTTCGCGCGCATCCGCGCCAAGGCCAGCCGCCATGCGCTGAACAATCCGCTGGCGCTGCTGCGCAAGGAACTGAGCGAACAGGATGTGCTGGACGCACCCGCGATCTGGCCCGGCGTCATGACGCGCCTGATGGCCTGTCCGCCGACCTGCGGCGCGGCGGCGGCGCTGCTGGTGTCCGAGAACTTCGCGCGCCGCCACGGCCTGCGCCACGACGTCCATATCGCCGCCCAGGCGATGACCACCGACCGTCCCGATACCTTCGATAGCGGCGACATGATGCGCCTGGTCGGCTACGACATGAGCCGCGCCGCCGCCCGCAAGGTGTATGAGCAGGCCGGCATCGGCCCGGAAGACCTCGACGTGGTCGAGCTGCACGACTGCTTCGCCCACAATGAGCTGATCAGCTACGAGGCGCTCGGACTGTGTCCCGAAGGCGGCGCCGACCGTTTCATCCGCGATGGCGACAACACCTACGGCGGCCAGGTGGTCACCAACCCATCCGGCGGCCTGCTGTCGAAAGGCCATCCGCTGGGCGCTACCGGCCTGGCCCAATGCTTCGAACTGACCCATCAGCTGCGTGGCAGCGCGGGCGCGCGCCAGGTCGAGGGTGCGCGCATCGGCCTGCAGCACAACCTTGGCATCGGCGGCGCGTGCGTGGTGACCCTGTACCGCAACTAGGCGCGTCGTCCGGGCGCGAAGTGGGATAGCATTGGCATATTGTCATTGCCGAGCCAGCACCGCATGCAAAAACAGGATGAACTGCGCCGTTCCAAACTGATTGCCCTCAGCTTCTTCGTGGGGGCGGCCGTGCTGTTCGTGGTCAGCCTGCTGCTGCCGTATACCTGGTGGACCGGCCTGTTGCGCGCCTTTTCCGAAGCCGCCATGGTCGGCGCGCTGGCCGACTGGTTCGCGGTGGTGGCGCTATTCAGGCGCGTGCCGATCCCGATCGTGTCGCGCCACACCAATATCATCCCCAGCAACAAGGACAAGATCGCCGACAACCTGGCCCTGTTCGTGCGCGAGAAATTCCTCGATACCGATTCCATCGTTGGCCTGATCCGGCGCCACGACCCGGTGCAGAAGGTGGCCGAATGGCTGGTCAAGCCGGCCAATACCGAGTTGATGGGCGCCCACCTGGTGCGCGCGGCCACCTTCATGCTCGACTTCATCGAAGACGCGGCGGTGCAGAACGTCATCCGGCGCGGCGTCCACACGATGGTCAACAGCGTCGACCTGTCGAAGTCGAGCGGCGCGATCCTCGAAAGCCTGACCCGCGACCGGCGCCACCAGGAATTGCTTGACGAAGGCATCCGCCAGCTGGCGCGCCTGCTCGACAACGCCGACACGCAAGACTACATCGGCCAGGGCATCGTCGAGTGGCTCAAGGAAGACTACGCCTTCATCGAAAAGATGCTGCCGTCCGACCTCATCGGCCGCAAGGGCGCCGACATCGCGGTGCGCCTGGCCGCCGGGGTGCTGCGCAAGGTCGCGGACGACCCCGAGCATCCGCTGCGCCATCGCTTCGACGACTACGTGGCCGGCTTCATCGAGCGCCTGAAGGTCGATCCGGCCTTTCTGGCCAGGGCCGACGACGTCAAGCGCTACCTGCTTGAGGACGCAACCCTGAACACCTATCTGGGCTCGCTGTGGGCCGAGCTGAAGGCCTGGCTCAAGCGCGACCTGGAGGCCGAGGAGTCGAGCCTGCGCCGCCGCATCGTCGCCATGGGCGCCTGGATCGGCAAGGTGCTCAGCGAAGACCCGGCCTTGCGCCAGTCGCTGCACGACAACCTGGAGGCGGCCGCGCGCGGCGTGGCGCCCGAGTTCGCGGGCTTCCTGACGCGCCACATCGCCGACACCGTCAAGCAATGGGATGACCGCGAGATGTCGGCCCAGATCGAACTCAATATCGGCAAGGACCTGCAGTACATCCGTATCAACGGCACCATCGTGGGCGGCCTGATCGGCGTGACCTTGTACCTGCTGTCCCATCTGCCCGCGCTACTGAACTGAAGGATCCACCATGCACACGCTTTCGCTCAACGACTGGCTGGCCGCCCACCCCGAGGTCGAGCGCGTGCCCGAGCGCGACCTGTACGTGGTGGCGCGCTACATGATCCCGATCGACGCCAACCTGGCCCAGGGCTGCCTGGAAGCGTCCGGCATCCCGGCCATGCTGGCCGATGCGCACCTGATGCAGACCGACCTGCTGCTGGCGCCGGCCCTGGGCGGGGTGCGCCTGCTGGTCGATGCCGCGAATGTACGGCAGGCCCATGGCGTGCTCGAAGCGCTGGCGCGCGGCGACTATGCGCTCGACGAAGATGCGCCGGATGGCGAGTGGCATAAGGCCGAGTAGACCGCGCTATTACGTTGGGTGGCGCACCAAACGACAGTGGCCTGCGCAGTAAGCTGTGGCTTCGTAATCAACCGCTGATCGAAAGGAGCACCATCATGCCGCAAGGAGATAAATCGTCGTACACCGACAAGCAGAAGCGTCAGGCCGAGCACATCAAGGAGGGTTATGAGAAGAAGGGCGTCGGCAAACAGGAAGCCGAGCGGCGCGCCTGGGCCACCGAGAACAAGGTCTCGGGCGGCGGCAAGAAGCATTGATGAGGACGCCGCAAACAGCAACGGCCCGGTTCGCGAGAACCGGGCCGTTGTGCATGGCATGGTGGTGATAGGTGGATTTGAACCACCGACCCCAGCATTATGAGTGCTGTGCTCTAACCAACTGAGCTATATCACCGAAACGGACAAAAGCAAAAATGGCCTGACTCGTTGGAGAGCCAAGCCATTCGCTTGGAATTCTTGGTGGTGATAGGTGGATTTGAACCACCGACCCCAGCATTATGAGTGCTGTGCTCTAACCAACTGAGCTATATCACCGCAACGGCTGGCATTATCCAGCGTGGCTGGTTTCGTGTCAAGGCAGTGGCGTGTTCCGCGCGGAAAAATGTCGCCCAGATGTCATTTATCCAACGTCTCGAGATGCGCCAGCATGGCCCCCGCCGGGTCCGGTCCCAGGCAATCGATCACGATCCGCTGCGGCATCGCGCGCAGCCAGGTGATCTGGCGCTTGGCCAGCTGGCGGGTGGCGATGACGCCCAGTTCGCGCAGCTCAGCACGGTCGATATTGCCGTCGAGGTAGTCCCAGGCCTGGCGATAGCCGACGCAGCGGATCGACGGCAGCGCAGGCGACAGGTCGCCGCGCGCGCGCAGCCGCGCCACCTCGGCCACCAGGCCCTGCTCGTCGCTGTCGCCCAGCATCTGGTCGAAGCGCAGCGCGATGCGCTTGTGCAGAACCGCGCGATCGTCGGTCTCGAGCCCGAACGACACCAGCTCGAACGGCAGCTCCGGCTTGGCACGCCGCGCCAGCAGGGACGACATCGGCTGGCCGGACAATTCGATGATCTCCAGCGCGCGGTTGATGCGCTGGGCGTCGTTCGGCGCCAGGCGCGCTGCGGTGATCGGGTCGAGCGCCTGCAGTTTGGCGTGCATGCCCGGCCAGCCGATGCGCGCGGCTTGTTCCTCGATCGCGGCGCGCAGCGCCGGGTCGGCCGTCGGCAAGTCGTCCAGGCCGTCCACCAGCCCCTTGAAGTACATCATCGTGCCGCCCACCAGCAGCGGCAGCTTGCCGCGCGCCGTGATCTCGCCCACCAGGCGGATGGTGTCGTCGCGGAACTGCGCCACCGAATACGCTTCGAGCGGATCGAGGATGTCGATCAGGTGGTGCGGCACGGCCGCCAGTTCGGCAGGCGTGGGCTTGGCGGTGCCGATGTCCATCCCGCGATACACCAGCGCCGAATCGACCGAGATGATCTCGCACGGCCGGGTTTGGGCAATGCGCAGCGCGCTGGCGGTCTTGCCGGACGCGGTCGGGCCCATGATGGCCACGGCCATTGGTTTCTTCACTTGACTCATCACTGGCCGCGCAAGAACAGTTTGTCGAGCGCGGAGATCTCGAGCTGGACCCAGGTCGGGCGGCCATGGTTGCATTGGTCGGCGCGCTCGGTGCTTTCCATCTGGCGCAGCAGCGCATTCATTTCGGGCACGGCCAGGATGCGGTTGGCGCGCACCGCCGTGTGGCAGGCGAGGGTGCCGAGCAGCTCGTTGCGGCGCTCGATCAGCACGCGCGAGCCGCCATATTCGCGCACATCGCGCAGCACGTCGCGCGCCAGGGTCTGGGCGTCGGCGTTCTTGAGCAGGGTCGGCACGCTGCGCACCGCCAGCGTGGTCGGCGACAGTGCGGCGATGTCGAAGCCCAGCGTTTTCAGGGTGTCCTGGTGCTCGGTCGCGGTCGCGACTTCGACTGCGTCGGCATAGAAGGTCACCGGGATCAGCATCGACTGCACCTGCATCTCCTGGCCTTGCGCCTGGGCGTCGAGCGCATTCTTGATTTGCTCGTAGAGGATGCGCTCGTGGGCCGCGTGCATGTCGACCAGCACCAGGCCACGCGTGTTCTGGGCCAGGATGTAGATGCCGTGCAGCTGGGCCAGGGCGAAGCCGAGCGGGAAGTCATCGTTCGACAGCGGACGTTCCGAGGCCGACAGCGGCACATTCATCGGCGCGCTGGCCGGCGCCGGGGCCGTGGTCGAATCCGCGGCGAACAGCGCGCCATACGCTTCGGTACGCTGCGCCACACCGCCGCCTGCAGATGGATCGTCCCAGCGGCTGCCGGCAGGATACGGCGACGGCGAGAAGGTCGACAACTGCGACCCGAACGAGGTCTGCTCGTGCGGCCGCATCTGCGGCCGCGACGACGACTCCGACAACTGCCACAGTGGTGTACCTGTTGGGCTGGGCCTTACCTCGGCCGCCGTGATCGGCGCCGGCACGCTGCCGTGGGCCGTGGCCGAGGTCTGCGCCAGGCTGCGCTGCACCGCATGGAACACGAACTGGTGCACCGCGCGGCCGTCGCGGAAGCGCACCTCGATCTTCGATGGGTGGACGTTGACGTCGACCAGCGCCGGATCGAGATCGAGCGACAGCACATACGAGGGGAAGCGGTCGCCGTGCAGCACGTCCTGGTAGGCGGCGCGCACCGCATGCACCAGCACCTTGTCGCGCACGAAGCGTCCGTTCACGTAGAAGAACTGGCCGTCGGCGCGCGCCTTCGAGGCGGTTGGCAGGCCGACATAGCCGTGCAGGCGCAGCGGGCCGGCCGACTCGTCGATGGCGAGGCGCGCCTCGGCGAAATCGCTGCCCAGGATGTGGGCGCTGCGCTTGGCGGCCTCGCTCACATTCCAGTGGTCGATGGTGCGGCCGTTGTGTGACAGGCTGAACGCGACATCAGGACGTGCCAGCGCAATGCGGCGCACGACCTCGGCGCAGTGGCCGTACTCGGTCTGTTCGGATTTCAGGAATTTGCGCCGCGCCGGCGTATTGAAATACAGGTCTTGCACATCGATCGTGGTGCCGAAGGCGCCCGACGACGGCGCTACCGTGCCTTCGTGCGAGCCGACGATTTCATGGGCGTGGGCGGCGTCCGGCGTGCGCGAGGTGATGCGCACCGAGGCCACCGAGGCGATCGAGGCCAGCGCCTCGCCGCGAAAGCCGAGCGTGCCGACATTCTCGAGGTCGTGCAGCGAAGAGATCTTGGAGGTTGCGTGGCGCGCCAGCGCCAGCGGCAGCTGTTCCGGCGCGATGCCGCGGCCGTTGTCGGTGATGGCGATGCGCTTGACGCCGCCTTCCTCGAGGCGCACGGTGATCTGGGTCGCGCCCGCGTCGAGCGCGTTTTCCAGCAGTTCCTTGACGACGGCCGATGGCCGCTCGACCACTTCGCCGGCGGCGATCTGCGAGATGAGCTGGTCGGGGAGCTGCTGGATGGGACGATAGGTCGGGGCAGGGGCGTTCATGCCCCGATTATATCGCGCCCCATCGTGCCCGGATCGTGGCCCTTACTGTTGCTCGCGCACGGGAATCGGCACATTGCACAGGTCGATCGCGCCGGCCGCGACCTTGGTCCACGGGCCGCCACGGTTGCGCTGGGCGTCGATCACGGCCTGGAAGGCGGCGCTCTCGGTGCGCATCACCTCGAGCTTGCTGCGTTCGGGCGCCGGCACATCGGCCGCCAGGCGCACGCTGGCGATCGGGGTGCGCTGCTCGGCCTTCTCATAGAAGCCGAGGGCGGCGCTCCCGCGCGGCATCACCGTCAACAGCGGCATGCCGGACACGATGCGGCCGACCACGGTGATGTTGCGGTCGAGGTGGCGCGGCGCGTGGCCGATCACGGTGTACAGCTGCGAGCCGTTGCCGGTGTTGGACGCTTCGTCGCGCGCCACGCCGACCATGGCGTAGCAGTGCGGCAGCCAGGCCTGGCCGGCCTTCGGGTCGCGCGCGACCGGGAAGCCGTTCACGTGGCCGACCTGCGGCGCGTAGACGTCGCGTTCCTTCAGCAGCGTGAACTGGCCGGTGCCCTTGGCGGGCACGCTGAATTCGGCATCCACCGTCCTGGCCGCCTTGAACGGGCGCGGCGTGACTTCGTCGGGATCGCCCCACTGCACCACGAAACCATCCTGGGCGCGAATGACCGACAAGCCATCGAAATACCCTTCGCGCACCAGCGCGCGGATATTGGCGGCGGCCTTCGGCGCGAAGCTCGGCGCCAGTTCCATGACCACGCGGCCGGTGGGCAGTTCCATGTACAGCGTGTTCTCGGGATCGAGGGCCCGCCAGTCGCCCGGCTTGGAGGCCTTGACCACGTCCGCCACGGAAGGCTTGGGCGGCAGCTCCTTGGCCGGCGCCGCGCAAGCCCCGTTGGCGAACATGCCCAGCAGCGCCGTGCCGATGAGTACGTGGATCGTGGTCGCTGCCTTCATGTGCTCTCCGTTTGAATAATGTGTACCAAGCAATTGTAGTCGAGCGTGCATGCCCGATGCGCCAGACCCCGTAAATATCTTGCACGGGCCAGGACGTTATAATGCGGGGCTCTCTGTTAGGAATATCATGGACCTGATGCACCTGTTCGACATGCTGCTGCACGTCGACAAATCCCTCGGCACCCTGCTGGCCCAGAACGGCACCTACGTCTACCTCGTCCTGTTCGCCATCGTGTTCTGCGAGACCGGCCTAGTGGTCCTGTTTTTCTTCCCCGGCGACACCCTGCTGTTCATCGCCGGCGCCTTCTGCGCCACCGGCGAGATGAGTTATCCGCTCCTGGCCAGCTTGCTGGTCACCGCCGCCGTCACCGGCAATACGGTGAATTATTTCATCGGCGAAGCGGTTGGTCACCGCATGTTCACGCACAATTACCGCTGGATTAACAGGGACGCCCTGACGCGCACCCATGCCTTCTTCGAAAAGCACGGCGGCAAGACCATCATCCTGGCGCGTTTCGTGCCGGTGGTGCGTACCTTCGCGCCGTTCGTGGCCGGCGTGTCCGACATGACGCATACCCGCTTCCAGCTGTACAACGTGGCCGGTGCGCTGCTGTGGGTATTGAGCCTGGTAACGGCCGGCTACTTCTTTGGTCACGTGCCGATCATCAAGGACCATCTGACCGAGATCGTGCTGGTAGGCGTGAGCGCGGCCATCGTGCCGCTGGCGATCGGCGGTCTTTACAAGCTTGGCCGGCGCCTGCTGCAGCGCAGTTGACATTGGTGTCAATAAAGCAGCAAAACACGAAAATTCGGCGATTTTGTTGCTGCGGCGCACTCAAGTTAGCGGTGCTGGGTCCGATAAGGATAGGGTAAGCCCACTATCTGGACACCCATGCGTAACCTGATCGCACTATTCGCCCTGAGCCTGGTCACCGCTCTGGCGAATGCGAACGATGCAGCCCCCACGACCAAGCCGGCCGAAAAGCCGGCCATTGCCTCGATCAAGCCGAACCTGCGGCCGACCGCGGCCACCCCTGCTGCCGCCCAAAAATCCGAAGACGACGCCGAAGTCGACCTGTCGGTCCGCATCGCCGAAAAGCTGGCCGAATTGCGCGCCAAGCAGTCGCTGCGCGCCGAGGAAGCCGCGCGCGCGCGCCGCGCCGCCGAGGCCCGGCGCAAGAAGGAAGCCGCCGTGGCCGCTGCCGCTGCAGTCGAGGCTGCCAAGCCGAAGAACGGCACCCACTGGACCTATGAGGGCGAATTCGGCCCAGAGAACTGGTCGAAGATCAACGCCGCCTGGGCATCGTGCAATACCGGCAACCGCCAGTCGCCGATCGATTTGCGCGATGGCATCAAGGTCGACCTGGAGCAGATCGTTTTTGATTATCACCCGAGCTCGTTCAACGAGATCGACAATGGTCACACGATCCAGGTAAATGTCGCGGGTGGCAATTTCTTGAGCGTGGGTGGCACCACCTATGAGCTGCAACAATTCCACTTCCACCGTCCGGGCGAAGAGCGCATCAACGGCAAGGGCACCGAAATGGTTGTGCACATGGTGCACAAGAGCTATGACAACAAGATCGCGATCCTGGCGGTGCTGCTCGAGCGCGGCGAAGCCAATCCGATGATCCAGACCGTGTGGAACAACTTGCCGCTGGAAAAGCACATGACGGTGACGCCGTCGATCGTGCTCGATGTGAACCAGATCCTGCCGGCGCGGCGCGACTATTTCACGTATATGGGCTCGCTGAGCGAGCCGCCGTGTACCGAGAACGTGATGTGGCTGGTGATGAAGCAGCCGATGACGGCCTCGCCGCAGCAGATGGCCTTGTTCTCGCGCTTGTACCCATTCAATTCGCGGCCGGTGCAGCAGGCCAACGGGCGGATGGTGAAAGAGTCGATGTAATGGCAAAAAGCCCGGCATGCCGGGCTTTCCTTTGTTAAGCTCAACACCGTCGTCGCCCGCGCAGGGGACCCAAGTCCTTCGCATACTACTTACTTCAAGCGCAAGCGATATGCCAGCAAGCTTGGGTTCCCGCCTTCGCGGGAACGACGTTTCAACGCAGCGGGTCAGGAGATGCGGTAACGGCCGATCCATTCCTGGCCCGGCCCCAGCGCCACCGGCGTCAATTGCGCCGGTTCGATGCAGACAAAGCGCTGGTACTCGTCGTCTTCCATATCGGCCAGCGCGGCGGTATCGGCGGCGCCCGGATTCCACACCACGGCATCGCTGAAGCCTGCCTGTTCCAGTTTCAATACGCGGGCCCAGGTGCCCAGCGTGATGTTGTCGCCCACGTTCTCATACACCACGTCGAGCTTGTCCGCGATCGACAGCGTGCCCGCTTCCAGGCCTTCGATGCGCACGTCGGCCAGGTGCGGCACCAGGTGATAGGTATGCAGCGCCGCCGCGAACGGGAACGCAGCATCGCCGGTGTTGCGCACGCCCAGCGCCATGTCGAGCTGGTTGGCGCGCACGCTCACGCGCAGCGTCAGCGCGAAGCGCTGCGGCCAGGCGCCAGCCAGCGCCGGCGGCAGGTCGGCTTGATTCAGGCCGAATACCGCCCACGCCGCACCATCCTCGACCCCATGCTCTTCGAGGCGCCAGGTACTGACGCGCGCGAATCCATGGCGCATGCCGTCGCCCTGTTCGGCGAACTGGGGGAAGATGACCGGCACCCCGCCCCGGATCGCGCGGCTGCCGTCCAGAGCGCTACGAATGCTGAGAAACATGCGCTCGCCGCCATCCGCGCCATGCCACGACACCAGGTGGCCGCCATACAGGGTGACGACGGCGCTGGCGCCATCCGGCGCCGTGATGCGAATCGCGGGCAGTTGCCCGAAGGTGATGTTTTCCATGATTGTGTTCCGGCTCAGGTCTGGCGGCTCTTGGCCATGGGCGGGTTATCGGCGAAATAGCGGCGGATGCCATTCGTGATCGCATTCGCCAACTGGTCCTGATAGGCATTGTCGTTCAGGCGCGCTTCTTCCTGCGGATTCGAAATAAAGGCGGTCTCGACCAGGATGGAAGGAATATCCGGCGCCTTCAGCACGGCAAAGCCGGCCTGCTCGACCGCGGCCTTGTGCAGGCGGTTGATGCCGCCGATTTCCTTCAGCACGGCCTTGCCCAGCTTCAGGCTGTCGTTGATCTGGGCCGTGGTCGACAGGTCGAACAGCACGCTGGCCAGGTGCTTGTCCGACGTACCGGTCAGATTCGCGCCGCCGATCAGGTCGGCCTTGTTCTGGTCATTGGCCAGCCAGCGCGCCGCGCTCGAGCTGGCGCCTTTTTCCGACAGCACGAACACCGACGAGCCGCGCGCGGTCGGCGAAATCCAGGCATCGGCGTGGATCGAAACGAACAGGTCGGCCTGCACCTTGCGCGCCTTTTGCACGCGGGTGCCCAGCGGCACGAAATAATCGCCGTCGCGGGTCAGCATCACGCGCGTATTCGGCATCTGCTCGAGCTTGGCCTTGAGGCGCTGGGCCACCGCCAGCACGATATCCTTCTCGCGGCTGCCCTTGGCGCCGATCGCGCCCGGGTCTTCGCCGCCATGGCCGGGGTCGAGGGCGATGGTGACCATGCGCGCCACTTTCTGGGCCGGCGCCTGGGCGATGACCTTGGCCGGCGGCGGCTGGATCGGCTGGGCTGGCGGCGTGCCTTGCAGGCCCGACATCTCGGACTCCAGCTTGGCGATCGCATCCGGCCCGGCATTGGGCTGGGTGCGCGGCGCGGCGGGCGGCGGGGTGGGTATCTGCACCTGCGGCGTGCCGGTGATCGGGTTCGGCGAGGCCGGCGCGCCGGCCACCGGCGTGCTGGCGACCGGATCGCCCAGCGCCGGCTGGTCGGCCGCCAGGGTGGTGGTCGGGCCCGGGCTCCAGTCGCCCTGTTCGATCAGGGCCGCGATCGGGTCGACTGGCGTTGCCGGATACAGGTCGAACACCAGGCGGTGCTGGTAGCCGGCCACCGGGGCCAGGGTAAACACCTGCGGCTTGATCTCGGCCTTGAGGTCGAATACCAGGCGCACCACGTTGGGCCGGTTCTGGCCGACCCGCACCTGCTTGATATACGGATCGTTGGCCTCGATCTTGGCCACCAGGCTCTTGAGCGTGGGGCTCAGGGCGAGGCCGTCGATATCCACTACCAGGCGCGGCGGATCGGGGATCAGGAAATGTTCGGCCTTGAGGTTGGTGTCGTTTTCCAGCGTCACCCGGGTGTAATCGGGGGCGGGCCAGACCCGTACCGCCAGGATTTCATTGGCGCGGGCGGAAAGCGGGATGACGGACAGCAGCAGCGTGCCGCCGGCCTTGAGCAGGACGCGGCGCCGCGAGGACGTAGGCGTCACGCGGGCGGCAGAAGGGGGGCGAGACGGTCGAGGCATAGCAGGCCTAATTCGGACAACGCCTGCAATTCTACATCACGGCCGGGCCCGCTAACGTTGAGCAAGACACGCAAATCGGGCGGCGGCAACACCGGTTCGCCTTTTTCGGGCCACTCGACGATACAGACATTGCGTCCGTCGAAGTCTTCGCGAAAGCCCGCATCCAGGAATTCTTCCGGGCTCGACATGCGATACAGGTCGTAGTGGATGACTTGCAGGGGCTTTCCGTCGAGCACCACTTGATATGGTTCCGACAGCGTATAGGTCGGGCTTTTCACGGTGCCGGCATGGCCGGCGGCGCGCAACAGCGCGCGGGTGAGGGCGGTCTTGCCGGCGCCCAGGTCGCCGTGCAGGTAGACCACCAGGCCCGGTTCGAGTACGCGCGCAAGGGCACCACCAAGGGCATTGGTGGCCGACTCGTCCGGCAAATAGCGCTGCAAATGGGATTTATAAGGCTGCATCGAATAAAATAGCGTGTTGTATTTCTTGTGTTTCCTGCGGTATGTCCACTCCCCCCAATCCCTCCGCCGACCTGCCCCAGCTTGCGCGCGCCATCAAGGCGTGGGGCAAGGAGCTGGGCTTTGCCGACGTGCGCATCGCCGACGTCGACCTGGGCCACCTGGAGGCGGGGCTGCAAGCCTGGCTGGATGCGGGCTATCACGGCGAGATGGATTATATGGCAAGCCATGGCATGAAGCGTGCCCGGCCCGCCGAACTGGTGCCCGGCACGGTGCGCGCCATCGTGGCGCGCATGGATTATCTGCCAGCTGCGCGCGATGAAGACTGGCGGGCCCAGGAACGATTGCGCCAGCAGGATCCGGATGCCGCCGTGGTGTCGGTCTACGCACGTGGCCGCGATTACCACAAGGTCTTGCGCAATCGCCTGCAGTCGCTCGCTGGCAAGATCCAGGAGGCGATCGGCCCGTTCGGTTTCAGGGTGTTTACCGACTCGGCGCCGGTGATGGAATTGCCGCTGGCCGAGAAGGCCGGCCTCGGCTGGCGCGGCAAGCACACCCTGCTGCTGTCGCGCGCGGCCGGCTCGACCTTCTTCATCGGCGAAATCCTGATCGATGTGCCGCTGCCGGTCGATCCGCCCACCGGCCAGCATTGCGGACAATGCCAATCCTGCATCGACCTGTGTCCGACGCAGGCGATCCTGGGGCCGGGCAAGCTCGATGCGCGGCGCTGCATCTCCTATCTGACGATTGAACTCAAAAGCAGTATTCCAGAAGAGCTGCGGCCCCTGATCGGCAACCGCATCTATGGCTGTGACGATTGCCAGGTGGCTTGTCCGTGGAACAAGTTCGCGCAGCGGGCTTCGGTCCCCGATTTCGACGAGCGCAACAGCCTGGGCGAAGGCGACCTGGTCGGCCTGTTCGCCTGGGACGAAGAAGAGTTCAATCGCCGCATGGAAGGCAGTCCGATCCGCCGGATTGGGCATGAGCGCTGGCTGCGCAACCTGGCGGTGGGACTGGGTAATGCTGCCGAGAAAAAGCCTGGGGATGCAGCCAGTGTGGCGGCCCTGCGCTCCCGCCTCGATCATCCGTCGGAACTGGTGCGCGAGCATGTGGCCTGGGCCCTGGCGCGCCACGGCGCCTGAGCCTGCTACCGGCGTATAGCGTCAAGGCGCGATGCGTTTCAGGCGCAGGCCCGACCAGTCGCCATCGATCGAGATCATCGCCACGCCGGTGATGCCGTTTTCCTTGGCATAGGCATTGATCGAATCGCGGTTGATATCGGTCGCCTTGGACGCGGTCTGCTTGAGGTAGGCAATCCACAGCGAACCTTTGTCACCCAGCTTTTGCTTGGCGATCTCGAGATACTGCTCAAGGTCCTTGTGGTGCATACAGAACATCAGGATTACATCGAAGGGACCGTCGCCGTCCTTGACGATCTCGGCCGGCATCTGGGCGGCCACGTTGGGATTGGCCTGGCCATTGAGCACCAGCATCGACTTTGCCGTTCGTAAAAACATCTTGTCTGCAACTGTCTTTTCGTTCATTGGAGTTTCCTAAAAGAGAGTGGCATCGCGGCGCCCGGGGCCGCGGCGCGTTCAAGACTATTTTACAAGGCTTCCTTTTTGCAGTTTGGACGCTTGACGTGTGGAATGTTCACGCCTGCAGGCCGATAGGGTTGGCGGCGTAGCCGCCAGCCCTACTTGAGTAATCCCGCCAATTCGACCGCGGTTTTTACCTGCATCTTGTCGAAGATATGCGCGCGATGCACCTCGACCGTGCGCATGCTGATGCCCAGTTTATCGGCCACCACCTTGTTCATCATCCCGGCCAGGATCAGGTCGAGCACTTCGCGCTCGCGCGCCGACAGGGTAGCCAGGCGCGCCTGAACGCCGGCCGAGGCGGCCGCCTTGCGCGACGCCGCCAGGGCTTCCTCGACCCGGTCCATCAGCTGGTTGTCATTGAACGGTTTCTCGAAGAAATCGAAGGCGCCGCGCTTGAGCGAATCGACCGCCATCGGCACGTCGCCGTGGCCGGTGAGAAAGATCACGGGCAGGCGCGGCAGCAGGCCGCGGCCGATCAAAGCGTCGAATACGGCGATGCCGTTCATGCCGGGCATGCGCACGTCGAGCAGGACGCAGTCGCCGCTGACATCGAGGTCTTGCAGAGCGTCGAGGAATTCCTGGCCGCCGGCATAACCGTGCGCGGGCAGGCAGCGCGATTGGGCCAACCAGGCGAGCGAATCGCGAATGACTTCTTCGTCGTCGACGATGTGCAGCATGCAGGTCTCCGTAGTGGCGGGATGAGGCTCCCGCCTTTGTGGCTTTATGTGTAAAGGTGGCGCGACAGGCGCGCCGCAGACCGGATTTTAGCCCAGCGCCCGGCTTGCCGCTTGCGCGGGCAGCGAAAAAGTGAACACGGTGCCGCCTGCCGGATGCGGCGCATGGCTCAGGGTGCCGCCGTGGAACTCGATCGCGGTGCGGCAAATCGACAGCCCCATTCCCATGCCTTCGGCCCGGGTCGAGTAGAACGGCGAGAACAGGCGCTCTGCCACTTCGGGCGAGATGCCGTGGCCGCGGTCGATCACCGATACCGCTACTTGCCCATCAGCATGGACCGCCTCGATCCGCAGCACGCGTTGGTCGGCCGCCGTGTCCTGCATGGCCTGGATCGCGTTGCGGGTGAGGTTGAGCAGCACTTGCTCGATCAGCACGCGGTCGGCCAGCACTGGCGGCAATCCCGGTGGCAATTGCACTCGCAGCGCCACGCCGGCCTGGCGCGCCTGCAGCTCGATCAGGGCGTGCACGCTGGCGATCACGCTGCGAATCGTCACCTCTTGCCGCAGCGGTTCACGCTTCTTGACGAACTCGTGCACGCTGCGGATGATCTGGCCGGCGCGCTGGGCCTGCTGGCGCGCCTGTTCCAGCGCGTGGCGCAGCATGCCCGGCTTGATTTCTTCGCCCTTGCCGGCGGCCCGCTCGAGCATGTTCAGGGCGCCCACGGTATAGCTCGAAATCGCCGCCAGCGGCTGGTTCAGTTCATGCGCCAGCATCGACGACAGCTCGCCCATGGTGGCCAGGCGCGCGCTGGCCTGCAGCTTTTCTTCCTGCTGGCGGTTGAGCTCTTCGACCCGCTTGCGGTCGGTGATGTCGAGCACCGAGCTCATCCAGCCGGTATGGCGGCCGTCGACGTCCACCAGCGGCGCCTCGAACACCAGCACCGGCACCCGGGTGCCATCCGGACGCTGGAACACGGTCTCGAATTGCGGCGTGACCTTGCCTGACAGGATGCCCTGGAAGCGCTCCTCGTACTCGGCGGTTGCCTCGGGCGCCCAGTAGGCCATCGGCGGCTTCTTGCCGACCAGTTCTTCGGGCGGATGGCCGACGATCTGGCAGAAGGCCCGGTTGACGTAGGTGACCCGGCCTTCCAGGTCGCGCGCGCGCAGGCCCGTGAGCAGCGAATTTTCCATCGCCGTGCGAAACGCCATCTGCTGGCGCAGCGCGCTTTCGGCGGCCAGGGTGCGCGAGATGTGGCGCCACAGCGCGGCCAAGCTCATCAACAGGCCGAGCGCGAGCGCGATCACCGAGCCCACCAGCAGGTTGGGCAGCAGTTGCGGCGCGCGCTTGAGGCTGTCGGTGGCCAGCACCAGCTGGGCGCCGGGCAGGTCGAGCTCGCGCCGGTGGGTATATACGCCGCGTCCCGGGCCGCCGGCGGCGCGCCGCGCCACCGGCTGTTCGTCGCGGTCGATCAGGGCCAGGGCATTGTCCTGGGCGAACCACCAGGGTACGGTTTCATCGAGCAATACCTGTAAGCTATAGGTCGCGACCAGGCTGCCGACGAACTGGCCGTTGCGAAACAGCGGCAAATAAAAGTCGATCAGGCCATGGGTCGACGAGGTTGCGCCATACGGTTCGCTATAGCGGCCGCGCCGGATCGAGCGCGCCATTTCTCCGGCCAGCGCCGTGGTGTCGGGCAGGCCGGCGGCCGGCTGGTCGGCGCCGTGGCTGGCCTGCAGCGCGCCTTCGGCATCGCTCCACACGACGCGCACCAGTTCGGGACCGTTGGTGAACATTTGCCGGAAGCGCGCCTGCAATTTCTCTGGCGGCAGCGGCGCCACCACCAGGTCGGCGCCGAGGGCGGCCAGGGCTTCCTCGCTGCGCGCCAGCTCGAAGCGCAGGGTCTGCTCGACCCACAGCGTGTCTGCAATCAATTGCTCTTGGCGCTCGGTGCTTTCCATCTGGCGCGCCTGCCAGGGCAGCCAGATGAGCACGGCGAGGAATAGCAGCACCAGCAGCATCGGCACCAGCCAGCGCCAGAACCGCCAGGCGCGGGTGCGCGCGCGTGGTTCCGACATGGACTGGGCGAACGGAATTTTCATGCAATGGTCCTGGTTTGGTTAAACTGTCCAGCTGTCGTGGATGCCCACATGAAAGAGAATCGACCTGTCATGCAGATCAAACCACTGGCCGCCAACATGCTCTTTGTGCTGGCCGCGGCCGCAAGTTCCAGCGCCTGGGCGCAGGAGCCGATCGTCATCAAGTTCAGCCACGTGGTGGCGCCCGACACGCCCAAGGGCCGGGCCGCCGTGCGCTTCAAGGAATTGGCCGAGCAAATGACGGGCGGCCAGGTCAAGGTGGAAGTGTATCCCAACAGTCAGCTATACAAGGACAAGGAGGAGCTCGAGGCCTTGCAACTGGGGGCGGTGCAAATGCTGGCGCCTTCGCTGGCCAAGTTCTCGCCGTTGGGCGTGCGCGAATTCGAAGCCTTCGACTTGCCCTATATTTTCCCGGACAAGGCGGCATTATATAAAGTGACAGAAGGCAGGATTGGCCGCGACCTGTTGCGCAAGCTCGAGCCGAAGGGGATTACCGGCCTGGCCTTCTGGGACAACGGTTTCAAAATCATGTCGGCCAACAAGCCCTTGACCTCGCCCAAGGATTTCGAGGGATTGCGCATGCGGATCCAGGCGTCCAAGGTACTGGACGTGCAAATGCGCACGCTGGGCGCGCAGCCGATGACACTGGCGTTTTCCGAAGCCGCCCCGGCGCTGCGTGATGGCGTGGTAGAGGGCACCGAGAATACGCCATCGAATATGTACACCCAGCGCATGCACGAAACGCAAACCCATCTCACCGTCTCGAATCACGGCTACCTGGGCTATGCGGTGATCGTGAACAAGAAATTCTGGGATGGCTTGCCGACCGCCACCCGCAACACCCTGGCCCGCGCGATGCGCGAAGCCACGGTCTACGAGAAAAAGATCGCCCAGCGCGCCAACGACGAGGCCATGGACGCCATCCGCCAAGCCGGCACCACGGCCATCCATACGCTCACGCCGGCCCAGCAGGCCGAATGGCGGCGCGCGATGCAGCCGGTGGTGGGCCAGATGGAGAGCCGGATCGGCAAGGACACCGTACGGGCGATCCTGCGCGAGGTGGCGCGCTGATAAGAAACCGTGACATGCGCCTACCCCATATCCACAAGTTCGTTTTGTTTATAAGTAAAATAATTTTCCGAACTTGTGGCTTAAAAGATACATTTTCTATAAGTACTTGCGTTATCATGGGGCCCATACGCACTGTGATGGTGCGAGGCAGTGCCAAGAACAAGCATCAGAAGCGGCAGCCAGGGATTTTGGGGGAGCATTGATAAAAGCACGGTATTCATACCGGAGACATTCGAGGAGACACCACGTTTGACAGAAGTCGTTGGCATTGACCAAACGACCGCGACGTGACCCGAATTGGAGCGCACCTGATGGTGCGCTTTTTTTTATTCTCCAGTACCCCAATCGCTGGCAGCGTTCGCGTTGCCCGGTTAAGATGCGTGGGCAATCCATTGCCGAATGCCTAATGAAGACCGACCCTGCCAGCCAATTATTCAATGCCATCGTGCCTGCTCCCTTCGGCGCGCTGGGCATCCGCACCGCCGACGACAAGCTGCGCGAAGTGGTCTACCTGCCGCCATCGTTTGAAGAAAAAAGCGCCGATAGCGCGATCGCCGAACACAGCGCCGAGCAGCTCGCGCGTTACCTGGCCGACCCGGATTTTGTGTTCGACCTGCCTCTGATGGACGCCGGTACCGAGTTCCAGCGCAAGGTGTGGCAAGAAATCAGCGCCATCCCGCGCGGCACCGTGCGCACCTACGGCCACCTGGCCAAGGTGATCGGCTCGCATCCGCGCGCGGTGGGCCAGGCCTGCGGCGCCAACTGGTTCCCCCTGGTCATTCCCTGCCACCGGGTCACGGCGGCCGGGGGGCTGGGCGGCTTCTCGAACCAGAACGACGAAAATGGCTTTCACCTCTCGGTCAAGCGCTGGCTGCTGCGGCACGAAGGGGCGACCGCATCTCCATGGCAGCAACAGTCGATCTGGCCCTGATCGACGAGTTCTGCGACACGCTCTGGCTGGAACAGGGCCTGGCCAAGAACTCGCTCGACGCCTACCGGCGCGACCTGCGCCTGTTCGCCGGTTGGCTGGACAGCAAACGTCCCGGCCGCGGCCTGCTGGCGGTGGCGCCGGACGACCTGGCTGCCTATTTCGCCGACCGCCACCCTGAATCGCGCCCCAGCACGGCGAATCGCCGGCTGTCGGTGTTCAAGCGCTTTTATGGCCTGGCGCTGCGCCGTGGACAGATCGCGAACGATCCCTGCCTCATGATGCCGTCCGCACGCCAGCCGACCCGCTTCGTGCATACCCTGACCGAGGACCAGGTCGAGGCATTACTGAACGCCCCCGACGTTGGCACGCCATTGGGTTTGCGCGAGCGCACGATGCTCGAGCTGATGTATGCAAGTGGCCTGCGGGTATCGGAACTGGTAGCCCTCAAACTGGTCGAAGTGAGCTTGAACGACGGCGTGCTGCGGGTGACGGGCAAGGGCAGCAAGACGCGCTTGGTGCCATTTGGCGAAGAAGCGCGGCGCTGGCTCGAACGCTACCTCAAGGATGCGCGCGGCATCATCCTCAATGGCCAGGTCGACGATGCCTTGTTCGTCACCGGCCGGGGTGGCCCCATGACGCGCCAGATGTTCTGGATCCTGATCAAGAAACATGCGGCGAAGGCCGGCGTCAGCGGCCCGCTGTCGCCGCATACCTTGCGCCACGCCTTCGCCACCCATTTATTGAACCACGGCGCCGACCTGCGCGTGGTGCAACTGCTGCTGGGCCACGCCGATATTTCGACGACCCAGATCTACACCCATGTTGCGCGCGAGCGCCTCAAACGCCTGCACGCCCAGCATCACCCCCGTGGTTAAGTTAAGCCGGGTTTTCCCCAGTAGTCCATAATGGCTGTGCAGTTGCAGCACCCCCCTGGAATAAACTTATCGAGGTAACCATGGCACGTAACAATTTCTCTTACGAAAAACGGCAACGGGAACTTGAAAAGAAGCGCAAGGCCGACGAAAAAACCAAGCGCAAGCTCGATGCGAAGAACGCACCGGCTGACGGCGGCGAAGCTGCGCCGGCGGACGACGACGCAGATGCAGAAGGCGATGACGCGGCAGAAGGCGAACCAGAACGCGCTCCCGCCGCGGCGCCATCGAACCTGGCCTGAGGGTCGGCCAGCAAAGAGGATTGCGCTCGTGCTCCCTCGACAGCGGCGGTGGAGCCCCTCGCGCATGATTGAACTATAAGCATCTACAACGGTCTGAGCCATCTGAATGCGACAAGCTGTCAGTTGGCCGGTGTGAATGGCGGTATGGCGCGATGAAGCGCATGCGTGGGAATGGTCGCTATGCCTCCGACGCCCGCTTGTCGTGCCCGAACAAACGGATCCTGGCCAGCACCTGGCCATGGTCTGACGCTTCCGGCAAGCCCAGGTTCAGGTGATCGTTCAGGTACACCACATCGACCACCTCGCCGATCGCCTGCGGCAGCGCCGGATTGAATTCGGGCGACACCAGGATGTGATCGATCGTCGAGTGGCGCGTATCGTGCAGGATCGAAAATCCCACATGGCGCTGGTGGTCGAACCGGCGCTGCACCTGGCTGGCGTCGTACATGCGCTCGCCCACCGGCGTGCCTTCGCCCAGCACGATCTCGGTGGTCACCGAATCGGCGACGTCATTGAAGTCGCCCAGCACGATGCGCGGGCGGCGGTTGGCGTGCGCCATATCGGTCAGTAGCACGCGCAGGGCGGTCGCTTCGGTGCCGCGCCGGATCAGCGAGCGCAGGCAGGCCAGCGCATACAGGTGCGGGTCGGCGCCGCTGTCGCCCGAGCGGTAATCGGGACGGCGCGACTTGAGGTGAACCACGACCACGTCGATCACCACCCCCGATTGCGTGACCACCCCCGCATGCAGCGGCGCGCGGGTGAAGCGGTCCGGGTCGCGGCTGCCGTGGGGCATCGTCACATTGTGCGGAAACAGGGCCAGCTGCGAACCCGGCTCGGCCAGCGGCAGGCGCGAGACCAGGGCCACGCTCGGGGTCAGGCGTGGGGCATCCGGGTCGGGATCGAAGCCGATATGGTGGGCGTCGCGGTAGCGCCGGCTGCGCCGCAGCACTTCCTTGAGTACGCTTTGCGAGAAAATCTCTTGAAAGCCGATCACGTCGGCATTGATCAGGTCGAGCTGGTGCGCAGTCCAGTCCAGCTTGGCCTCGTACTCCTCGGCCGTGGTGGGCGCGAGGTTGTCGTACAGGCGGGCGCCGGGCGGGGCCAGGTTGAAAGTGTTGAAGGTGGCAAACCGAAGTTCTTCCTGCATAATAGAAACCCCTATTGTTCGTCTTTAGCGTAACACGCATGGCCAAGAAAGAGCACGTCTCCGAGACACCCGCCACCCAATTCCTGCGCAAGCATGGCGTTACTTTTTCCGAGCATCCGTATGAGTACGAAGAACATGGCGGCACGGCAGTGTCCTCCAGCGCACTCGGCGTGCCCGAACACGATGTGGTCAAGACCCTGGTGATGCAGGACGAGGCCGCCAAGCCGCTCATCGTGCTGATGCATGGCGACTGCAAGGTATCGACCAAGAACCTGGCGCGCGCCATCCCCTGCAAGTCGGTGGAACCCTGCAAGCCGGATGTGGCCCAGCGCCATTCGGGATACCTGGTGGGCGGCACCTCTCCCTTCGGCATCCGCAAGGCGATGCCGGTGTATGTCGAAGAAAGCATCCTGGCGCAGGGCAAGATCTACATCAATGGCGGGCGCCGCGGCTACCTGGTCGGGATCGACCCGAAGGTGCTGGTCGACGTGCTCAAGGCGCGCCCGGTGCAATGCGCGCTGGCGGAGTAAAGCCCAACTAACGTGATCGCGATCCGATGGTGTATATTCACGACCGATTTCCGGCAATGACACTGGCCGGAACCCACTGAGAGACTAGATGAACACCCTGATTGCCACCATCGCCGCCTATTTGATCGGCTCGATTTCCTTCGCGGTCGTGATGAGCCGCGCCTTCGGCCTGTCCGACCCGCGCACCTATGGCTCGAAGAACCCCGGCGCCACCAATGTGCTGCGCAGCGGCAGCAAGAAGGCGGCGATCGCCACCCTGGTCGGCGACGCCGCCAAGGGCTGGCTGGCGGTGTGGCTGGCGGTGCAGTTTGGCCCGGACTATGGCCTGGACGACACCGGCATCGCCCTGGTCGCGATCGCCGTCTTCATCGGCCACCTGTGGCCGGTGTTCTTCCGCTTCGTGGGCGGCAAGGGCGTGGCCACGGCGCTCGGTGTGCTGCTCGGCATTAATCCCTGGCTCGGCCTGGCAACCCTGGCGACCTGGCTGGTCATCGCCTATGCCTTCCGCTATTCCTCATTGGCGGCCTTGGTAGCCTCGATCTTTGCGCCGTTTTATTACGGCCTGCTGTTCGGCGTCGATGCCATCCTGTTCGCTGTGTTCGTGATGAGCGCGCTGCTGCTGTGGCGTCATAGCGCCAATATCGGCAACCTGATCGCGGGCAAGGAATCGAAGATCGGCAGCAAGTCGGCCGCGGCAAAAAAAGCAAAGTAGGTGGCGAAATAAGCGGCGCGCACCCGATTTCCGTGCAGGCGTTACCATAGCGCCAAATAGCGGCACATCCGTGCCGCGCCGGACAGAAAGGTGGTAAGCCGTGAGCAAGCAACTCAGGATCGATTTTGTGTCGGACGTGTCGTGCCCATGGTGCGCGATCGGCCTGAAATCACTGGAACAGGCCTTGTTGAAGGTGGGCGACGAAGTACGTGTCGACCTACATTTCCAGCCCTTCGAACTCAATCCCGACATGGGCCCGGACGGCCAGGACATCGTCGAGCACGTGACCCAGAAATATGGCGCCACGGCCGAGCAGCAAGCGGCCAGCCGCGAGACGATCCGTGAACGCGGCGCCGCGGTCGGCTTTACCTTCGATATGGAGCGGCGCGGCCGCATCTATAACACCTTCGACGCGCACCGCCTGCTGGCCTGGGCCGAGGACGAGGGCAAGGGGCGCCAGTTGAAAACCGCCTTGCTCGAGGCTTATTTCACCCGCTGTGAAGACCCGAGTAACCACGAGGTGCTGCTGCGCACGGTCGAGAGCGTGGATATGGACCGTGAGCGGGCCGCCATCATCCTCGGTTCCAATGAATATGCCGACGACGTGCGCACGCGCGAGCAGTTCTTCCAGCGCGCCGGGGTCAAGTCGGTGCCGGCGATCATCATCAACCAGCGTCATTTGATTTCCGGCGGCCAGCCGCCGGAAGTGTTCGAACGTGCGCTGCGCGAGATTCCGGGTTTGGAAGCGGCAGCTGATTCGCAACCGCCAAAAGCTTGAGTTTGCTAGAACCAACGTCGTTCCCGCGAAGGCGGGTACCTGAGCTGTTCGCGTTACGATAGGGCTGGCAAACTTGGGTTCCCGCCTGCGCGGGAACGACGGTTTTCACGTTATCGATAAGCGCATGTCTTCCCCGCAGGCATGCGGTTCAATTCAAGTCCAGCACCACCGGCTGGTGATCCGACGCCGCCGTCTCGGACTGCACATCAATTGCGGTCAAGCGCGGCGCCAGGTCGTCGGTGACGAAGAAATAGTCGTAGCACTCAGGCCGCTCGGGCCACGGGAACCCATGCAGCCCGGTGGTCGGCGCGCGCGCCATGTCGCCATGCACCGCGCGCCAGGCGTCGACCAGTTGCAGCGCACCGGGTTCGGGCGCGGCCAGCAACGCCTGGTAATCCGGCGCATCCGGCGCAAAATTGAAATCGCCGCACAGGATCGCCGAGCTCGGCCGAAAGCCCAGCTGGAACGGCGCATCCAGATTCGGATCTGGCTGGAACAGGCGCGAGCGGGCGCAGGCCTCGGCATGCAGCTCGCGGATGCGCGCCACCTGCGCCATGCGCTGCGGCGGCGAATAATACTCGAGATGCGTAGTCAGCAGGCGCAGCTTGCCGGTCGGCGCATCGACCACGGTTTCCAGCAACCCGCGCGGCATGCCGGCCGGGTGCGCCGGATCGGCCGGCCAGGGCAGCAGGTGACGGTGCACCTGCGAAATGCGGTACTTGGACAGGATCAGGTTGCCGAACAGGCGCGGAACATTGTTCTTGTAGATTTCACTCGGGGCATGTTCCATCGCGTGGTAGCCGCCGAATGCGCCACTGAGCTGCTTGAACTGGTTGGCGCTGGCGCTGCCCTCGAGCTCGGGGTGGTTGGCAGCCACCTCTTGCAGGCAGATCACATCGGGGTTGAGGCGGCGCAGCACGTCGATCATCGCATGGATGCGAATCCGACCGTCCTTGCCACAACCCCAATGAATATTCCAGCTTACTACGCGCATTGTTCACCTCCGTAAATCTTAATCGACGGATATTGCCACCGTTTGGCGACAGACGGTCACACCGTAGGATCGATGTCAGGCTGGCAAGTTCAATGGCGAATTCAGGTGCCCGCAGCCCTTGTCAGGCGGCTTCCAGCTCATCCAGCGGCCAGCGCGGACGCACCGTAAATGCATAGTCGCGCTGGGCCAGGGCCGGATTGCGCTCGAGGCGCATGGCGCCGGCAAACGCGATCATGGCGCCGTTATCGGTGCAGAATTCCAGCTCCGGGTAATACACCTTGAACTTGCGTTTGGCAGCGGCCGCGTTCAAGGATTCACGCAATTGCTTGTTGGCGCCGACGCCGCCCGCGATCACGAGTCGCTTCAGCCCCGTGTGCTTCATTGCATTAACGCATTTGGCGGTGAGTACGTCGACAATCGCATCGACAAAACCGCGCGCGATATTTGCCTTGTCCTGCTCGCAGATATTGGCGATCACCTTTTCTTCGTGATTCTTGACCACGGTGAGGACAGCGGTCTTCAGGCCCGAGAAGCTGAAGTTGAAATCCTTGCTGTGCAGCATAGGGCGCGGCAGCTTGTATGCGCTTGGATCGCCGAACTCGGCCAGGCGAGAAATCGCTGGACCGCCCGGATAACCCAGGCCCAGCAGCTTGGCCGATTTGTCGAATGCTTCCCCGGCCGCATCGTCCAGGGTCTCGCCCAGCAAGGTATAGCTGCCGACGCCGTCGACCCGCATCAGCTGGGTATGGCCGCCCGATACCAGCAGGGCGATGAAAGGAAACTCTGGCCGCTCCGATGCGAGCAGGGGCGACAGCAGGTGGCCCTCCAGGTGATGCACGCCGAGCACCGGCTTATCCAGCGCCAGCGCCAGGCTGCAGGCAACCGAGGAGCCGACCAGCAGCGCACCTGCCAGGCCCGGTCCTTGCGTATAGGCAATAGCGTCGATGGTCGAGGCGGGAATGGCGGCGCGCTTCAATACCTCGTCCAGCAGCGGAATGGCGCGCCGGATATGGTCGCGCGAGGCGAGTTCCGGCACCACGCCGCCATACTCCTCGTGCATGGCGACCTGCGAGTGCAGGGCGTGGGACAGCAGGCCGCGCTCGGTGTCATACAGAGCAAAGCCGGTTTCATCGCAGGAGGATTCGACGCCGAGAACGATCATGAAAGAAGCAGTTTGAATGTGGCAGAACCGTCGATTTTACCGTACGGTTCGTTTCAATTCACGGCCGCTGCAATAACTCCTTGTGCGCTTCGCGCAACATGGTCTCGGTCTCTTCCCAGCCGATGCAGCCATCGGTCACCGAGCAGCCGTACTTCAACTGCGTCAAATCGGCGGGAATCGACTGGCTGCCGCTGACGATATTCGACTCGATCATCACGCCCACCAGCGATTTATTACCATGGCGAATCTGCTGGATCACATCCGACATCACCAGCGGCTGCAGTTCCGGCTTCTTGTAGCTGTTGGCATGCGAGCAATCCACCACCAGGTTGGCCGGCAGCTTGGCCTTGGTCAGCGCTTGCTCGGCAATGGCCACCGACACCGAATCGTAGTTCGGCCGCCCGCCGCCACCGCGCAGCACCACGTGCCCATAGGCATTGCCACTGGTACGCACCACCGACACCGAGCCCTGGCCATTGATGCCCAGGAAGGCATGCGGATTGGCCGACGACAGTACCGCATTGATCGCGATGCTCACGTCGCCATCGGTGCCGTTCTTGAACCCGACCGGAGTCGACAGGCCGGACGACATCTCGCGGTGGGTCTGCGATTCGGTGGTGCGCGCGCCGATCGCGGTCCAGGCGATCAGGTCGCCCAGGTATTGCGGAGAAATCGGATCCAGCGCCTCGGTCGCGGTCGGCAAGCCCAGCTCGCAGACGTCGAGCAGGAAGCGGCGCGCGCGTTCCATGCCGACCTCGACGCGGAACGAATCGTCCATGAACGGATCGTTGATATAGCCCTTCCAGCCGGTGGTGGTGCGTGGCTTCTCGAAATACACGCGCATCACCAGCACCATGGTCTCGCTGACTTCATCCTGCAGCGCCTTGAGGCGGCGCGCATAGTCGAGGCCGGCCTCTGGATCGTGGATCGAGCAGGGCCCGACGACGACGAACAGGCGCTTGTCCTGGCGGTCGAGGATATTACGCAGCGTCTCGCGGCCGCCCATCACGGTTGCATAGGCGCGCTCGCTCAGCGGCAGGGCCGCATGCAGTTCGACCGGCGTGGGCATGCGGGCGAAGGAGCTGACGTTGGTGTTTTCGATTTGAGGCGTACTGGTCATGATGCGGTCTGGTTTTCTTCTAGGGGATTGACCAGTGTAGACGGAAATTGCTGCACGCGCACATCCGATGCCCTAAAAACCATGACCCGCCCGCCGCCGCGTGCTGCAGGGGTGCCGTGTTCCCGTGTATCCTTTTACTATGACTACCGACACCAACGATATCGAGCGCTTCGTCGCCGCCCCCTTCATCAAGGAAATCGGCCGCGGCGTCAAAGGCGCGCGCAGCATGTCGCGCGAGGACGCGCGTGCGCTCTACGCCGCCATGCTCGAAGGCCGGGTCTCGGACCTCGAACTGGGCGCCATCCTGCTCGCCATGCGCATCAAGGGCGAATCCGTGGAAGAATTAGCCGGCTTCATGGAAGCCGCCGCCGCCTCGTTCGCGCCGCTGCCCACGCCGCGCGGCGAATTCGCCCCGGTGTTGATCCCGACCTATAACGGCGCGCGCAAGCTGGCCAACCTGACACCGCTGCTGGCCCTGCTGCTGGCGCGCGAAGGCGTGCCGGTGCTGGTGCATGGCGTGCGCAAGGACACTCACCGCGTAACCACCGCCGAGATCCTGCACGAGCTGGGCCTGGCCGAAGTCACCACCACCGCCGAGATGCAGAACGAATTCGTCCACCTGCGTCCTGCCTTCATGCCGATCGAGTTCCTGGCGCCGCAACTGGACCACATGCTGTCGCTGCGCCGCGTATTGGGCGTGCGCAACTCCACCCACACCCTGGTCAAGATCCTGCAGCCGTTCGACGGCCCGGCGCTGCGCCTGGTGTCGTACACCCATCCCGAGTACCTGGAAACCCTGGGCGCCTTCTTCGATGGCATCGACAGCGACACCCAGGGCGACGCCTTCCTGATGCGCGGCACCGAGGGCGAAACGGTCGCCCACCCGCACCGCGCCCAGCGCATCGACTGGTTCCACGCCGGCCAGCGCGCCTTGCTGGTCGAACGCGATGCGCCGAGCGACGAATTGTCCGAGGTGCCCGATGGCCGCGATGCGGCCACCACCGCCGCCTGGATCGGGGCGGCGCTGCGCGGCGAGGTGCCGGTGCCGAACTCGATCACGACCCAGGTTGCCTACTGCGTGGAAGTGTCGCGCAAGATCCGCGCGCGCAGCGAATCGGCCGCATAAGCTGACTGCGGCCCGCCGCTGCCTATACAATGGCGGGTTCGATTGACGGCAGGAAGCAGCGGGAATGGCAAAACAATATGATGTAGCGGTGATCGGCGCGGGCGCGGCCGGGATGATGTGCGCGGCCGTGGCGGCGCAGAATGGCAAGCATGTTGTGCTGATCGACCACGCGGCCAAGCTGGCCGAAAAGATCCGCATCTCGGGCGGCGGCCGCTGTAATTTCACCAACATCAATGCCGGCCCGCAAAACTACCTGTCGCAGAATCCGCACTTTTGCAAAAGCGCGCTGTCGCGCTACACGGCCCAGGACTTTTTGGCGCTGGTAAAGAAATACCGCATCAGCCACCACGAAAAGCACAAGGGGCAATTATTTTGCAACGACTCGGCCGAGCAGATCATCGCCATGCTGCGCGCCGAATGCGATGCCGGTGGCGTCGAATGGCGCATGCCGTGCAAGGTGGGCGGCGTGCAGAAGACTGAAACCGGTTTCTCTATCGAGACCGACGCCGGTGAATTGCTGGTCGATAGCGTCGTGGTCGCCACTGGCGGCCTGTCGATCCCGAAAATCGGCGCGACCGATTTCGGCTACCGCATCGCGCAGCAGTTCGACCTGAGGCTGGTCGAGACCCGTCCGGGCCTGGTGCCGCTGACGTTCGATGGCCCCAGCTGGGAGCCCTTCGTGCCGCTGGCCGGCATCGCGCTCGAGGTCGAGGTCAGCACCGGCAGCACGAAAGGCAAGGGTGCCTTGCGCGGCCACTTCCGCGAAGACCTGTTATTCACGCACCGCGGCCTGTCCGGCCCGGCGATCCTGCAGATTTCCAGCTACTGGCAGCCGGGCACGCCGATCATGCTCAACCTGTTGCCCGAGATGGATGTGGCGGATACGCTGATCGGCCTGAAGAAGACCGAGAAAAAGCAGCTGGGCAATGTGCTGGCCCAATGGCTGCCGGCGCGCCTGGCCGACGGCTTGCTGACGGCAAATGGTTTCGACCCGGCCACACGCTTGCCCGACATGACCGACGCGAAATTGCGGGCACTGGGCGACGCCATCAACCGCTGGTCGATTGTCCCGACCGGCTCGGAAGGTTACCGCAAGGCCGAGGTGACCCTGGGCGGGGTCGATACCAAAGAGTTGTCGCAGCAGACCATGATGGCCAATAAAGTGCCGGGCCTCTACTTTATTGGAGAGTCGGTCGACGTGACCGGCTGGCTCGGCGGCTACAATTTCCAGTGGGCCTGGGCTTCGGGTGTAGCAGCCGGTTTGGCACTGGCGGCTGGCTGAAATAGCCGATGTGTCAATTGCAGGACATCGTGATGGGTGGCGAGATAAACGCTTCCAATGACACACAAATGGTGCTAGAATTTCGTTCTTCCCTAAATCCAACGGTTCAATTTTTACATGACCACTATCCGCCTTAAAGAAAACGAGCCGTTCGAAGTCGCAATGCGTCGCTTCAAGCGCACCATCGAAAAAACCGGTCTGCTGACGGAACTGCGCGCACGCGAGTTCTACGAAAAGCCAACCGCAGAGCGCAAGCGCAAGCTGGCAGCTGCCGTGAAGCGTCACTACAAGCGCATCCGCAGCCAGCAACTGCCGAAGAAACTGTACTAAGACAGTTCAGCAGGCCAAGACCCGGTGACGGCCATGCCTGTCCCGGCGAGTCGCTGATGTCCGCAAACCCGCTTCGGTTTCGCCGCAGCGGGTTTTGTCGTTTGTACCCAACACCAATTTGAATACGGAGATGCCATGAGCTTGAAAGCACAACTGACCGAAGATATGAAAGCCGCGATGCGCGCCAAGGAAACTGGCCGCCTGGCCGCGGTGCGCCTGATCATCGCCGAAGTCAAGCGCAAGGAACTCGACGAACAGACCGAACTGAACGACACGCAAGTGCTGGCCGTGATCGAAAAAATGATCAAGCAGCGCAAGGATTCGATCACCCAGTTCGAAGCCGGCAACCGCGCCGATCTGGCCGATATCGAGAAGGCCGAGATGGTCATCCTGTCGGCCTATATGCCTGCCGGCTTGAGCGATGAAGAAATCGCCGCCGAAGTCGCTGCCGCCGTGGCCGCCACCGGCGCCACTGGTCCGCAAGACATGGGCAAGCTGATGGGCGTGCTCAAGCCGAAGCTGGCTGGCCGTGCCGACATGACGGTGGTGTCGAACCTGGTCAAGAAAGCCTTGGCGGGTGCATAAGCGGTAAATTATTCAGGCGTTAGCTTCAAAATCGTCATTCCCGCGAAAGCGGGAATCCAAGTCGGTCGCGTGTCGGGAAGGTTGGTGTTGCCGGCGATGCATGCAAACTTGGGTCCCCGCCTGCGCGGGGGGCGACGGTAGCTTGATTATCAGGTGCTTATGTATTATCGATGCATCTACACTGCACCCCGGCTGCGATTGAGGTTCGCAACTTGTTGCACATCAATTTGCAGCGAGCGCTGCGGTATAGTCTGACAATAGACAAACACTGTGTAACGCCAAGTGATTCCGCAAACTTTCATTACCGATTTACTCAACCGGGTCGACATCGTCGACATCGTCGGCCGCTACGTCCAGCTGAAAAAGGGCGGGGCCAACTTCATGGGCCTGTGCCCATTCCACAACGAAAAATCCCCCAGCTTCACGGTCAGCCCGACCAAGCAGTTTTATCACTGCTTCGGCTGCGGCGCCCATGGCACCGCGATCGGTTTCCTGATCGAGTATTCCGGCATGGGCTTCGTTGATGCGGTCAAGGACCTGGCCCAGAACGTCGGCATGATCGTGCCCGAGGCCGACGACCGCATCCCGCCGGCCCAGCGCGCCGCCCAGCAGGCACAGTCGCTGGCGCTGACCGATGCCATGACCCAGGCCTGCAATTTTTATCGCGCTCAACTGCGCGAAGCGCCGAGCGCGATTGCCTATCTCAAGAACCGCGGCCTCACCGGCGAAGTGGCTGCTCGCTTCGGCATGGGTTACGCGCCATCCGGCTGGGACAGCCTGCGCGCGATCTTCCCCGACTACGATGCCCATGTGCTGGTCGAATCCGGCCTGGTGATCGACAAGGTCGATGAGCAGGGCAACCACCAGCGCCGCTACGACCGCTTCCGCGAACGCGTGATGTTCCCGATCCGTAACACCAAGGGGCAGGTTATCGGCTTCGGTGGTCGCGTGCTTGACGGTGGCGAACCCAAATACCTGAACTCGCCCGAAACGCCGCTGTTCCAGAAAGGCCTGGAGCTATATGGCCTGTTCGAGGCGCGCCAGGCGATCCGCGACGCCGGTTATGTGCTGGTAACTGAAGGCTATATGGACGTGGTCGCGCTGGCCCAGCTCGGCTTCCCGCAAGCGGTCGCCACCCTCGGCACCGCCTGCACCACGACCCACGTGCAAAAGCTGCTGCGCCAGACCGACGATGTGATCTTCAGCTTCGACGGCGACCGCGCCGGCCGCAAAGCCGCGCGCCGCGCGCTCGAAGCCTGCCTGCCGCAGGTGAGCGACAACAAGACGATCAAGTTCTTGTTCCTGCCGCAAGAGCACGACCCGGACAGCTTCGTGCGCGAGCGCGGCGCCGAAGCGTTTGAACAGGAAATTGCGGACGCGATGCCGCTGTCGCAATTCCTGTTGCGTGAAGTCACCCAGGAAAATGATCTGGACACACCGGAAGGCCGCGCCAAGGCCCAGTTCGACGCCAAGCCGCTGCTGCAGGCGATGACGCCGTCCAGCCTGCGTCTGCAGATCGTGCGTGGCCTGGCCAATATGACCCAATCGACGCCGGCGGAGATCGAAAGCCTGTTCGAGTTGTCCAAGCCGGTAGCCACCGCGCGCCGCGCGCCGCCGCGCCAGGGCCGGCCAGAGCCGGTGGGGCTCGAGCTCAAGATGCTGCGCATCCTGGTCGCGCATCCGCACCTGGCCTTGCTGCTCGACGAGACGGCGCTCAAGACCTTCGACCATTTTGGCGAAGAGGGCGCTGACCGCCTGCGCCACCTGGTCGAGATCGCGCAAGAGCTGGGCGAGCATGGCACCTTCGCGGCCCTGTCCCAGCAGCTCAGGGAAGAGACGACCGAGTACGACGGCATGATCGCTGAAATCGCGGCCGAGCCTGAAAACGAGGTCGAAGGTGACCGCATTGTTTTATTAAGCTCCGTGAGGCAGATCAAGATGGATTCGTTAAAACAGGAGCTTAACCAGTTGTTTTCTTCGGGGCTGACCCCAGATCAGGTAAGTGCTCGCTACCGCGAGATTGTTGCTCAGCAGGACCTTCTGGCCCGCGAGGCCACTGCCGAGATGGCGCCCCGATGACTGCCTGGATCCGCCCTGGATGCCCAGGCGTTCGCAACTGGAAAAAGGTGGGGTGCGTGCTATAATAAAACGCTAACTATTGCAACTGTTGAAACGATTTTCGGTTCAATCGGACGCGTGGTGTTTCAGTTAGCGAGGCCCATGGATTTGTGCCTGCAGGATGATGTAAGGTAACAAAACTTTATTTTTAACCATCGTAAAGTTAGTCGTTGTGACATCGAAAGCGCCTGTGCCAACCAAGAAACCTGAAACCAACGTGGCCGCGAATCCCACGAGAGCGTCTGCCGCCAAGGCGGACAATTCGCAAGACAAGGCAGAGGTTCGTACGGCGAACTCAGCGCCTGTCAACCAGACAACCGATGCGGCTACCCTGGCCGCGATCGATACGTCAGGCTATGTCCTGCCGTCTGTCAAGGTACCAGGACGCCGTGGCCGCAAGCCGAAAGAATTCACTCCCGAGAATGACGAGATCGCCGCGCTGAACGCGGTCGAGCGCGCCGAACTGAAGGCAGCGGACAAGGCCAAGGCCAAGGACCGCAAAGCCAAAGAGAAGGCGCTGCTGAAAGACGCGTTCTCGTCGGATACCGAGGCCAGCGAAGAAGAACTCGAGCTGCGCCGCAACAAGCTCAAGGCCCTGATCAAGTCGGGCAAGGAGCGCGGCTTCCTCACGTATTCCGAGATCAACGACCACCTGCCCGAAAACATCGTCGATCCGGAAGCGATCGAAGGCATCATCGGCACTTTCAACGACATGGGCATCGCCGTGTACGAGCACGCGCCCGATGCCGAGACGTTGCTGCTGTCCGATAACGTGCCCAACGTCACGAGCGACGACGAGGCCGAGGCTGCGGCCGAGGCCGCGCTGTCGACGGTCGACTCCGACTTCGGCCGCACCACCGACCCGGTCCGCATGTATATGCGCGAGATGGGTTCAGTCGAGCTGCTGACGCGCGAAGGCGAGATCGAGATCGCGAAACGCATCGAAGACGGCCTGAAGGACATGATCCAGGCGATCTCCGCCTGCCCGGTGACCATCGCCGAGATCATCGACGCCGCCAACAAGATCGAGCGCGACGAGATCAAGATCGACGAAATTGTCGACGGCCTGGTAGAACCCGAAGGCGGCGAAGATACCTCGCCGAGCGCGGTTGTCCCGGCCGTGACCGACTCCGATGAGGATGAGGACGACGAGGAAGAGGAAGAAGAAGCAGAAGAGGAAGAAGAAGCCTCGGCTGGCGGTGGCGCCGCTGCGGGTTACTCGGCCGAGCAGCTCGAAGCGCTCAAGCAATCGGCCCTGCGCAAGTTCGACGAGATCGGCCAGCAATTCGACAAGATGCGCAAGGCCTTCGAGAAGGACGGCTACAACTCGAAAGCCTACGTCAAGGCGCAAGAGTCGATCTCGAACGAGCTGCTGGGCATTCGCTTCACGGCCAAGGTGGTTGAGAAGCTGTGCGACACCCTGCGCGGCCAGGTTGATGAGGTGCGTCACATCGAGAAGCAGATCCTCGACGTCGCGGTGAACCGCTGCGGCATGCCGCGCGCCCACTTCATCAAGGTCTTCCCAGGCAATGAAACGAACCTGGAATGGGTCGATGGCGAAGTCAATGCCGGCCACGCCTACAGCGCGATCCTGGGTCGCAACATCCCGACGATCAAGGAACTGCAGCAACGCCTGATCGACCTGCAAGCGCGCGTCGTGCTGCCGCTGCCAGACCTGCGCAACATCAACCGTCAAATGGCGGCCGGTGAAATGAAGGCGCGCAAGGCCAAGCGCGAAATGACCGAGGCCAACTTGCGTCTGGTGATTTCGATCGCCAAGAAGTACACCAACCGCGGTTTGCAGTTCCTCGACCTGATCCAGGAAGGCAATATCGGCCTGATGAAGGCGGTGGACAAGTTTGAGTATCGTCGTGGTTATAAATTCTCGACGTACGCGACGTGGTGGATTCGCCAGGCGATTACGCGTTCGATCGCGGACCAGGCGCGCACGATCCGTATTCCGGTGCACATGATCGAAACGATCAACAAGATGAACCGGATCTCACGCCAGATCTTGCAAGAGACCGGCGCCGAACCGGATCCGGCGACGCTCGCGATCAAGATGGAAATGCCAGAAGATAAGATTCGCAAGATCATGAAAATCGCGAAAGAGCCGATTTCCATGGAAACGCCGATCGGTGACGACGACGATTCGCATCTGGGCGATTTTATCGAAGATAACAACACCTTGGCGCCGTCGGATGCGGCCTTGCATGCGTCGATGCGTGGGGTGGTGAAGGATGTGCTTGATTCGTTGACGCCACGCGAAGCGAAGGTGCTGCGCATGCGCTTTGGTATCGAGATGTCGACCGACCACACGCTGGAAGAAGTGGGCAAGCAGTTCGACGTGACCCGCGAGCGGATTCGCCAGATCGAGGCGAAGGCGCTGCGTAAATTGCGTCACCCATCGCGTTCGGACAAGCTCAAGAGCTTCCTTGAGAACAACAGCTGATTGTTGTCGGAGGCTTGACGTATAAGTAGTAAAGGCAATATGCTCTCGCCACTTCGCTCGTCCGGTGCAATGCCGGTGAGCAGGTGGCGAGTTCCAGTTTTATCGTTCCAGTTTCTGGGCCTCTAGCTCATGCTTGGTTAGAGCAGCGGACTCATAATCCGTTGGTGCCGTGTTCGACTCACGGGAGGCCTACCAATAAACTCATGAACTTACGAAGCTCTTGTTTTGTGCCCATTTGAATGCCTGTTATCTGGGCGCAATACAGGCAATTTCCTTGCTGTAGGTCCTGCCACAACTCACGCAGTTGAGGTGGTGCAGTGGCCAATCCACAAAACAGCTCATGAAATTTCCATCGCGGCAATTCACTAGCATCATCGCCAATACCGCGTTGGTGGCAAGGCATATTCTTGATGCGAGGCGCATTAACCAGCCTGACAGAGTGTCGGCGTTGTTGATGACTGCACACCTCATAACTACCTGATACTCCACGTTTAATCCATCCACCACCCGTCCCGAGAAGGCGCGCATGACCGGCAAACCAGAGCAGCAGATCACCGTCAACGACATCGACGTCGGCGTGCGCGTCTACGAAGCCCTCGCGCACCACGCAAGGTCGGCCCAAGGTGAGCCGATCGCCTGCAAGGACTTGCTGACCTTGGCGCGTTTCCTGCATCCAAAGGACACGGTGCTGGGCCGTGCAGTCCCGCTCGGCATCGGCATGAAGCTGCAGTTCGTCGACGCCTTCTGCGCCGCCCACGCCTATCCCAGGCTGAGTTGCCTTGCCATCCATCCCGCTACGATGCGTCCGGCTGCCACCTATGACGGCGACTTGGACGCCGATCGGCGCGCCGTCGCCGCATTTGACTGGTCGAGCGCCAATGCCCAACTGCCGGCGTTCGCCCAGGCGCAGCGCGCCGCGGTGCCGGCGCGCCTGAAGCAGCGCAAGGAGCGTCCGGCCGATGTGAGCTGGTACGCGTATTTTTGCTCGCACCGCAAGGACTGCGAATGGATCGGCCCGGAAGACAAGCAGGAGATCATCAACCTGATCATGGCGGGACTGGACCCGGAGACCGCGCTCAAACGGGCCCGCGCCGCCAGGATCGAGGCGGACGCAGCGTAGCGCGGGCGTGACGGACCCGCGTGTGTCCTGGCCGCCTACGACAGCGGGACGACGGCGCGACGATGCCGCATGCGCATGACGATCTCCTTGGTTGACAGGCGTGTGCAGCATTCATTGCGCGACCGGCCACACCACCTCGCGGTCCTGCGCCTGCGCCTCAGCCTTGGCCAGTGCCGCCTCCAGCGCCGGCGATGCAGGGAAGGCCGGCGATGCCGGGAAGGCGGACGCCTCGGCCTGGGCGTCCGGGTCATGCGCCGGCGCCGCGTCGACGTGCTGCCGGATCAGGTCCAGCCGTACCGTGTAGCGCACGGCGCCACGCGTGGCGACGGCAGCGATCTGGCCGGCGTCGTTGATGGCGACCGGGGTGGTGATGTCCCAGCCTGACGCCGGATCGATCAGCGCGTTGAGGCTTTCCATCCGCTTGCCGCGCCAGATGAAGCCCGACAGGTGGTTGCTGCTGCCGACGATGTGGCCGCGGTTGTTGATGCCACTGCCAGCGCTGAGCTTGTACTCGGTGGCGGGGCGGGTGTCGAGCATGATCATGCGCCCATGGCTGTACAGGAAGGCGGAACTGTCGCGTGGCCCGGCCGGCAGGTAGGCCTCGCCGGTGATCTGGCCGCGGTCGTTGATCGCATGTCCGGTGTTGGGCGTGGAGCCCAGGTCGCCCAGGTCGCGGATCACGCCGCGGCTCCAGGCGAAGGCGCGGTACGCCGGTTCAGGGGAGTTGAAGCGCCCCGAGCGGCCGGTGACCTGGTTGCGCTTGTTGAGTGCGGCGGGAACGGTTTCTGGCTCGCCGCTGCCGTCCCAGGCAATCGCCCCCAGCTCGATGAAGGCGCCGTTCGGCGTGCGCAGGTAGCCGCGCGTTTCCTGGTGGGCCGGGTTGCGGCCGGCTGCGGTGATGTAGCCGGCATTGTTGATGTCGCTGTAGCCCGTGCTGCTGCCGGGAATGGCGCCGATGTCGCGTGCCTTGCCGCAAGAATAGATGAAGCCACGCTGCCCCCCATCGGCGCTGCGCCAGTTGCCGACTACTTCGCCCCGGTCGTTGATGCCCGTGGCGACGCTCTCCACGCCAGTCAGGGCGCCCAGGTCGACCAGGCCCTTGCCGCGGTTGAGAAAGGCGCGCCGCAACGTGGCGCCAACCGGATGGTCGCCGACCACCACGCCGGCGTTGTTGATGCCATGGACCCAGCTATCGGCCGGGCCGACCACCGTCACCCGGTATTCGGGATAGGCGAGGGCGTTGCCTGCCATGGTGAACGACAGCAGGACCAGTGACAAGCGATGCACGGACATGACGATCTCCTCGATGGATGGGAATGGATTGGCGGCGCGTGCTGCGCCGCTCACTGCGCGACCGCCTGCACGACTTCGCGCGCCTGCGCCTCGGCCTCGGCCCGCGCCAGCGTCGCCGCTTGCGCCAGCGGCGTCGCCATGGCGGCCAATTCGGCCGCCTCGCCGGCGTCCAGGACTGGCGCCGACAGGGCGTGCGGGCAAATCAGGTCGAGCCGGATCGCGTATTGCACGCCGCTACGCACGCCGGTGGCGGCAATCTGGCCGGCGTCGTTGATCGCCTGTGCCGCAGGGATGTGCCAGCCCAGCCTGCGATCGACCAGCGCATTCAGGCTCTGCATCTTGCGGCCGCGCCAGACGAAGCCTTGCAGGGTGTCGCTGTAGCCGACGACATGGCCGTGGTTGTTGATGTCAAGCCCTTCGCTGTACTTGAGGTCGGCGCCGCTGAGGTCATCGATGCTCACCAGGCGCCCGTTGCTGTACAAATAGGCCACGCGGTCGTGCGGGCCGCCGGTATTGACCGCGGCGAAGCCGGTGGCCTGGCCGCGGTCGTTGATCGCATTGGCGCTGTTGGGCGTCAGGCCCAGGTCGCCCAGGTCGTGCAGCTTGCCCCTGGTCCAGATGACGGCGCGGTAAGGCTGTTCTGGGAATACCAGCGGCCCCGACTTGCCGGCGACCTGGTTGCGGTTGTTGAGCGCAAAGACATCGGTGATCGGATGCTCGACCGGCAGGTGGCCGATGTCGCGGTAGCTGCCGTTCGGGGCGCGCAGGTAGCCGCTCGGATCGCTGTCGGTGTAGCCGGTGGCGATGGTGTAGCCGGCATTGTTGATGTCGCGGTAGATAGAGCCGCTGCCGATCACGCCGATATCGCGCTGCCTGCCGCAGGAATAGATGAAGCCGCGGATGCGGCCGTCGGGCGCGACCCAGTTGCCGAGCACCTCGCCCTGGTCGTTGACGGCCACCGCGCCGCTCGAGGCGCCCAGCGCGCCCAGCCTGACCAGGCCCTTGCCGCGGTTGATGAAGCCATGGGTGGTGGCGCCGGAAGGATAGCTGCCAACCACCGCGCCGGCGCCGTTGATGTCGGCCGCACTGCTGCCGGCCGGGCCGACGATCGTCACACGGTATTCAGGGTAGGCAGGTGCCGCCGCGGCCAGCCCGATCGCCGAACCGAACAGGACCAAGGCCATACAATTTCTTATCGACATGGTGATCTCCTTGATGAATCGGACGGGCGCAAAAGGGGCTGCCCGTCGATCAAGTTACGCCGTCGTTCTGCACCGTGTTTGGCGCCGCGCAAGCGAAACGGGCAGACACTGGCGGCGCATGCCGAATCGATCAGTACGCGCGCCGAATGGATTGGTCATAGGAATGAGGTGGCAGGCGGGACGCCGCCATTCTTTGCCATGCGTAATGTGCCGGTGACCGAAAACGTCAGCGCGTGTCGCCGATAGCGGCGCAGCGCCAGCTGGAAATATCGAAGAACGTCATCACGGCGCCTTCGATCCGGTCGGTCGTGGTGCGGTAGGGGTGGACACGCACGATGTAGACCCGTCCTTCGCTGTCGCGCACCTCGCGCTCGAGCGGCTGCAAGGTGTCGAACACGGTGGCCGCCTCGTCGGCCAGCTGCGGACGATCGAGGCGGTTGGTGATGTGCCGCAGCGGGCGCCCGACATCGCCGGGCCGTACATTGAAGAAATCGGCGATGCGCGGCGTGAAGCGCAGGATGCGCATCTTGTGGTCGAGGAAGATGGTGGCCACGCCTGACGACGCCACCAGGTTCCGCAGGTCGTCGTGGGCGCGGTCGGCTTGTTCGGCGCGGTGCTGCAGCGCCTGGTTATCGAGCGCCAGGGCCAGGTTGCGGCTGTACAGTTCCTCGCGGTCACCCTCCAGCTCGGTGATCGCGCGGTGCAATTGCCCGACCAGGGTGTGCATCTCTTCGCCCTCGCTGCGCAGACCGTCGCTCGACAGTTCTGCCTGCTCGATCGTGTCAAGCAGTTGGCGGCGCGTGTTGCGCAGTTCCAGCTCCAGCTGGTCCAGCAGCATGCTGTCGTGCGCCCTGACGGCGGCCGCGGGCGCAGGGGGACGATCGTTCGTCTCCAGGAACTGGACCAGCATCAGGCGGGCGGCCGCGTGCCGGTCATGGAAGGGCAGTACCAGCATGTCGACCACCTGGACCTTGCCGCCATGCTCGAAGCGCACCGGGCCGGTCACGCTGCGCAGGCCGCTGTTACGCGCCTGGAACAGCGCCGCGCGCAGGGCCAGCCGCAGCGGCGGCAGGATCAGTGCGGCCAGCTCGCGCGTGGGTTCGCCGCCGGCCTGGCGCAGGAAGCGCGTGGCGTGTTCGGCGATGTGGACGATGCCGCCGTCGCTGTCGAGCAGGACGCTGGGGAGGGCGTGTTCGGCGATTTTTTGCAGGTGGATATCGGCGAACGAAAACAGCCGCGCCTGCCCGGCGCCGGGCGCCGGCGCTGGGGCAGGCACGCGGGCCAGGGCTGCCGACGGGCCGCGCCGGAACGGATAGGCGTTGTCGCGTAGCGCAATCAGCTTGCGCGGCATGTCGGCGGCAGCCAGGACGAAATCGGCGACGCCCGCATCGATGGCGGCACGCGGCATGCTGTCGAACTCGGCATCGGATGGCGTCTGCACCAGGGTGGCGCCGCCGGCGTTCCGGATGCTGGCCAGGCCGGCAGTGCCGTCCGACCCCATGCCGGACAGAACGATGCCAATCGCATGCTCCCGCTGCGCCAGCGCCAGGCTGCGCAGAAACATGTTGATCGCCATCGGCGGGCCGGCGCCGGCAACAGTTTCCTCGAGCACGAGCTGGCCGTCGAGCATGGTCATGCCGCAGCCTGGCGGGATGACGTAGATGTTTCCCGGCGCGATGCTGGTCGTGTGCGTGACCTGCACCACAGGGATGGCGGTGGCGCGTTGCAGTACCCGGTCTGCAATGCTGTGCTCGTTCGGCGCCAGATGGACGATGACCACCAGCGCCATGTCCAGATCGGCAGGCATGGCTTGCAGCAAGGAATTCAGTGCGCGAAAGCCGCCGGCGGAGGCGCCGATACCGACTACCGGAAACGGGGCGGGCGCGCCTGCTGCGCAAGTAATTTCGGGCGACAAGGCTTGCTCCTGTCGACGTTCGTCCACCAGGTCGAGCTGCTAAAAATAATAGTCTACTGCCGGCAGCACAGCACCGACGCACGGTAGGCGCGCAAGTGTAAGCAGATGTCAAACTCGTTGCCACCGACACAAAATCTTAATTTTATTTTCACATTTCGTCCACTTTCGTGCTCTATTCGTCTAGACTTGCAGTCAAACCAATGATTGAGTCAACGATGTCCGATACCGCTTTCATGACTAGCGTCATGCCAACCGAACCCGACGTCGACCCGAGCAACCTGCCTTTCCCCGTGATCGGCATCGGCGCGTCCGCCGGTGGCCTGCCGGCCTTGCAGAAGTTGTTCGAAGGCATGCCGTCAGCGCACGAAATGGCATTCGTCATCGTGCTCCACCTGTCGCCCAAGCATCCCAGCGCGGCCGATGCGATCCTGCAGCGCACCACCAGCATGCCCGTGGTCCAGGTGACGTCGCGGGTCAAGATCGAGCCCGGTCATGTGTATGTGATCGCTCCCAATATGCACCTGACCATGTCGGACGGCATGCTGATTGTCGAGGCATTGCAGCGTCCGCGCGGCCAGCATGTGGCGATCGACCTGTTCTTCCGCACCCTGGCCCAGGTGCACCGTGAACGCGCCATCGCGGTCGTGCTGTCCGGCACTGGCACCGATGGTGCGGTCGGCATCACCCGCATCAAGGAGCAGGGCGGCGTGACCATCGTGCAATCGCCGGCCGACGCCGAGCATGAGGGCATGCCCAGCGCCGCGATCCGCACCGGCGCCGCCGACTTCATCCTGCCGGTTCTCGACATTCCACAGAAAGTCGTCGACCTGTGGGACAACGCCAAGCGTATCCAGCTGCCGATTCCCGGCAATCTCGAGGCAGTCAATGAACATCCGCCATTGCCGCCCGCGCAGGAAGCCGAGAACGAGGCCGCCCTGCAAGAGGTGATCGGCTCGCTGCTGATGCGCACCGGCCACGATTTCCGCCACTACAAGCGCGCCACCGTGCTGCGCCGGATCGAGCGCCGGATGCAGGTCAAGCAGTCGCCGACGCTGCCCGCCTATCGCGACCTGCTGCTCAACGACGCCGCCGAAAACAAGGCTTTGCTCGACGATATGCTCATTGGCGTGACCAATTTCTTCCGCGACCGCGAAGCCTTCGAGTCGCTCGAGCGCGACATCATGCCCGAGCTGTTCAAGGACCGCGGCGCCGGCGACGAAGTGCGGGCCTGGGTCGCGGCCTGCGCCACCGGGGAGGAAGCCTATTCGATGGCGATGCTGATGGCCGAGCAGGCGGCGCTGATGGAAAAAGCCCCGACCTTCCAGGTATTCGCGTCCGACATCGACGAAGAAGCGATCCATATCGCGCGCAGCGGCAATTATCCGAGTTCGATCATGACCGACGTGGCGCCGACGCGCCTGCGCCAGTATTTCAAGCGCGAAGACGACCGCTTCCAGATCCGCAAGACCTTGCGTGACCGTATCCTGTTTGCCTCGCACAACCTGCTGCGCGATCCGCCGTTCTCGCGCCTCGACCTGATCTCGTGCCGCAACCTGCTGATCTACCTGAACCGCGACATGCAGGTGCGCGTGCTGCAGACCTTCCATTTCGCGCTCAGGGCCGGCGGCTACCTGTTCCTGGGCTCGTCCGAGTCGGCCGAATCGGTGGCCGAGTATTTCATTCCGGTCGATAAAAAGAACCGCATCTACCGCGCCCGTACCGACGGGCGCCAGGCGCATCACGACAATCCGTCGTCGGCCCTGTATGGCGTGCGCCTGCCCGAGATCAGCCGGCCCAAGCCGCCCGGCAAGCGCACCTCCACCTATGCCGAGATGCACCACCGTGCGCTGGCGCAGTTCGCGTCACCGTCGGTGGTGGTCGACCGCGACGGCAACCTGGTGCACGTTGCCGAGCAGGCCGGAAAATACCTGCGGATGGCGGCCGGCGAACCGTCGCGCAGCCTGCTGGCGTTGGTGTTGCCCGAACTGCGCATGGAGCTGCGCTCTGCCATGTACCAGGTGGCGCAGAATGGCGGCAGCATCGCCTGCCAGCCGGTCGACCTGAGTGCCGACCCGTCGCTGGGGACGGTCGTCGCGACGGTGCGCGCCTTCCGCGACGAAGAGGCCGAGGTCGACTACCTGCTGGTGCTGTTCGAGCGCATCGAAGAGGAGGCCGGCGCGGTGGCGGCGCCACGCCCGAGCGGCGGCCACGACGTGGTGCTGTCGCAGCTCGAGGCCGAGCTGCAGCGCAAGCGCGAGCAGTTGCAAGAGACGATCGAATATTCCGAGATTTCCACCGAAGAGCTGCGCGCATCCAACGAAGAACTGCAGGCCATCAATGAAGAGCTGCGCTCGGCCACCGAAGAACTGGAAACCAGCAAGGAAGAGCTGCAGTCGGTCAATGAAGAGCTGGTCACGGTCAATTACGAGCTCAAGGTCAAGGTCGAAGAGACCGGCAAGGCCAACGACGACCTGAACAACCTGATCGCATCGACCGACATCGCCACCATCTTCGTCGACAGCGGCCTGCGCATCAAGCGTTCCACGCCGCGCGCGGCCGACCTGTTCTCGATCATCGCGACCGATGTCGGCCGCTCGCTGCTCGACCTCACCCACAAGCTCGACTACGACCAGCTGGCCGAGGACGTCAGTGCCACCTTCGAGACCCTGCGCCCGGTCGAGCGCGAGGTGCGCAGCCACGATGGGCGCTATTACATCGTGCGCCTGCTGCCGTACCGCACCAACGAAGACCGCATCGAAGGCGCGGTGATGACGTTCTTCGACATCACCGCGCGCCGCCAGGCCGAGGAACAGGCGCGCGCCAGCGAGGCGCGCATGCGCATGGTGGCCGAAAGCGCCAGGGACTACGCCATCGTCACGCTCGACGAAGAAGGCCGCGTCACCAGCTGGAACAAGGGCGCCGAGACCCTGTTCGGCTACACCGCCGACGAAATGCAGGGGCGTGCGCTCGATCCGCTGTTCCTGCCCGAAGACGTCGCGGCCGGCGTGCCGCAGGACGAACTGCGCCGCGCGCTCGAGGATGGGCGGGCCGAGGACGAGCGCTGGCACCTGCGCAAGGACGGCAGCCGCTTCTATTGCAGCGGCGTCACCACCCCACTGCGCAATGGCGATTTTTATGGCTACGCAAAGATCGCGCGCGACGAAACCGAGCGCGAGCGGCAGGGCAAGGAACGCGAACAGGCCCTCAACCACGAGCTGGCCGTGCGCTGTGACGCCGAGAGCGCGGTGGCGCTCAAGGATGAGTTCCTGGCCGTGATGTCGCACGAGCTGCGCCATCCGCTGAACATGATCCACATTAACGTCGAGCTGCTCTCGCGCATGCCCGAACTGCGCCAGTCGCAGAAATTCATGCGCGCCGCATCGATCATCCGCGGCTCGGTCATGAGCCAGGCCAAGATCATCGACGACCTGATGGACATGTCGCGGGTGCGCACCGGCAAGCTGACGCTGACCATGGCACCGGTCGTGCTCGATGTGGTGCTGCAAGACATGGTGGAGGCGGCGCGCAACGATCCGGCCGCCGGCGGCATCGATATCGTCTACTCCGGCGGCGCCGACGGTCTGCCGGTGCTGGCCGACGTGGTGCGTATCGAGCAGGTGGTGATGAACCTGCTCAGCAACGCCATCAAGTTCACCCCCAGCGGCGGACACATCGACGTCCATCTGGCGCATGAGGGCGAGTCGGTGCGGATCGACGTGCGCGACTCGGGCCAGGGCATCGCGCCGTCGTTCCTGCCGCATGTATTCGATATGTATGGCCAGAGCATGGCCGTGACCACGCGCTCCAAGGGCGGCCTGGGAATCGGACTGGCGCTGGTGCGCGAGATCGTGGCCCTGCACGGCGGCCGGGTCGAGGCCCGCTCGGAGGGCGTGGGCAAGGGCGCATGTTTCTCGGTCTGGCTGCCGTTGTTCGACGACAAGGGACTGTCCGGCGGCGGCGGCGATGGCGGCGCCCAAGACCTTGACGGCCTGCGCATCCTGGTGGTCGATGACATGGAAGACATGCTGCTGGTGTTCAAGTCGCTGCTCGAAATGAGCGGGGCCATCGTGTTCGAGGCCACCAGCGCAAAGGCCGGGCTGGCCATCCTCGAGCAGCACGAAGTCGACCTGCTGATCTCGGATATTTCCATGCCCGAGATCGACGGCTACGAATTCCTGCGCATGGTGCGCGCCGTGCCGAAGCTCGCCAGGCTGCCGGCGATCGCGATCACCGGCATGCGGCGCGATGCCGATATCGCGCGCGCGCGCGAGTCGGGTTTCTCGGCCCACCTGGGCAAGCCGATGTCGGTCGAGCGCCTCAACGCGGTGGTGCATGACCTGCTGCCGCGCAAGCGGTAGCGGGTCTCTGGCCTGGCCTTGCTGATCGTCGGTCGTCTTCGCCTTTGTGGTCGGCCGGCGAGAACGAGGCGGGTGCTGGCGCCGGCGCAAACCGCGTGTTATTCGAGCGCGCGCCGCAGCTCGCCGCCGCGCTCCAGCAGGTAGTGGTCGAGGTCGCGCGCCAGCAGCAGGCGGCCGCCGTACCGGGCGCGCGCTTCGTCCTCGAGCAGCGCCAGCGGCAGCGGCCCGCCTTCCTGGTAGCGCGGGCTGAAATGGGTCAGCACCAGGTTGCGCACGCCGGCCTGCTGGGCGAAATGCGCGACCCGCATGGCCGAGCTGTGCTGCGGGCCGGGACCGATCTTCTGCAGCACGTCTTCGGTATAGGTCGCCTCGTGCACCAGCACGTCAGCGCCATGCGCGCTGGACGCCAGCAGATCGGGGCTGTCGTTGTCGCCGGCCACCACGACGCGGCGCGCACGGCGCGGCGGCAGCAGGTAGTCATGCGCCGTGATGGCGCGCCCATCCGGCAATACCACGTCGCGGCCCTGCTGGATCTCGCCCCACAGCGCCGACGCGGGAACACCGTCCGCGCGCAGGCGGTCGGTATCGAGCCGGCGCTCGAGCGCGGCTTCGGTGAAACCAAAGGCCCATGAGGGGATGCGGTGCGACAGCGCGGTGGCGTCGACCGCCAGTTCAGGCAGCAGCGGGCCAATCGCCAGCTCTTCCGGCGTCAGCCAGGCCAGTGGGTAGGGCAGGTTCAATTCGCTGGCCTGCATGATCGATTCGATCATGGCGCGCAGCGGCGGCGGTCCCACGATCGCCAAGGGGGCGCTGCGCCCTAGCATGCCGGCGCTGGCGAGCAGGCCGGGCAGGCCGTAGCAGTGGTCGCCATGCAGATGGGTGATGAATACCGCGCGCAGGCCCATCAGCGACAGCGGGGTGCGCAGGATGCGGTGCTGGGTGCCTTCGGCGCAGTCGACCAGCACCCACCAGCGGGCGCCGCGCAGGCGCAGCGCCAGGCCGGACATATTGCGTTGCCGGGTCGGCGTGCCGGCCGAGGTGCCGAGGAAAATGAGTTCCATGAAGCGCTTCTGGAAGGGACAGGGCCAGATTATCGCAAAACCGGTTCCGGCCGGCGCGCTGCGCTCAGGGCACTGCCGGCGCCAGCCCGAACAACAGCGAGCGGTGCGCGCCGACGCCGGCCATCGCCCCATCCGCCACCGCCAGCGCCACCGAGCTGGCGGCGCGCATGGCGTCGCCGCCGGCGAACACGCCCGGCACCGTGGTCTGGCGGCCTTCGTCGGTACGGATATACGGCCCCATCGGCCCGTCCTCGAAGGCGCAGCCCAGTTGCTGTGCGATCGGGCTGGCCATGTGCAGGCGGCCGAAGGTAAACAGGCCGGCCATCGCTTCATGGCGGCCGTCGGCCAGCACCACGGTGGCGTGTTCGGCAAGGCGCACCACCGGGGTCTGGTCGACCGTCACGCCGCGCTGCGCCAGGTCGGCCCGCTGCGCTGCATCCAGCGGGCACACGCCATTGGTGAACAACGTCACCTGGCCCCAGTGCGGCAGCATCTGTGCCTGGTGCACGGACAGCGGGCCGCTGGCCAGCACGCCGATCCGGCCTTCGTTCAATTCGTAACCATGGCAATAGGGGCAGTGGAAGACGCTCTTGCCCCAGCGTTCGGCCAGGCCCTCGACCGGCGGCAGTTCGTCGCGCACCCCGGTGGCCAGCACCAGGCGTTGTCCGCGCACCGGCGCGGCGCCATCGAGTTCGACCACGAAGCCGCCGGCGTCGAGCTTGGCGTCGAGCGCCAGGCCGGCATGCCAGGCCACGTTCGGATAGGCGGCGACGTTGGCGCGGCCCTCGGCCGCGATGGCCGCCGCCGGCTGGCCGTCGCGGGTCAGGAATCCGTGCGAATCGCTGGCGTAGCGGTTGCGGCGCTCTCCGGCGTCGACCACCAGCACACGGCGCCGGGCGCGCGCCAGTTGCAGGGCGGCCGACAGGCCGGCATAGCTGCCGCCGATGACGATGGCGTCGAATTCATTCAGGTTGGTGTGCATGTTTCGGTCCCTGGTGTGGATGGTTGTCGTAGCAGCGGTTGAAGTCGCGCGACAGGTCGGCCAGGCTGACCTCGCCAAGGCGTTTCACCAGCAGCGCCTCGGCTTCCTGGAAAGCGTCTTCCAGCGAGGCGTTGACCACTTGCTCCACCAGGCAGGCGCTATGCTCGTTGCGGTTGCCCATCGCGAACACCGTAGGGGCGCCGACCGCGTCGTAGACATCGCGCAGGGTGACCCGGGCCAGGTCGCAGGTGATCGACCAGCCGCCGCCGTGGCCGCGCTCCGAGCTGATATAGCCACGCTCGCGCAGGCCGGCCAGTACGCGCCGCACCAGCACCGGGTTGGTGCCGAGCATGCCGGCCATCTGCTCCGACGTCATCGGGCGGTCGCTGTGGGCCAGGTGCAGCAGCACGTGGAGGACGGAAGAGAGTTTGCTGTCGCGTTTCATGTAACTAATGATAGTACAAATGCGGCGACGGCGTGCGGATCGTTACGGTTCGGCCGGCGATTTGTCGACTGTTTCGGTCCTGGGCGACAGCTTGAGCGTTGGCAGGTAGTACCACATATAGGTACTGACGCAGGCGCCGATCACTCCCATCATGATCAGGATCGCCAGGCTGTCGAAATGCCGCGTCGACCACGCCATCGAGCCCCACAGCATCACAGTGGCGACGATCTTGCCTTTCAGGGGAATGCCGTGGCCGGCCTCGAAGTTGGCAAGGTACTTGCCGAACACAGGGTGCCCCAGCAGCCAGCGGTGCAGGCGCACGGAGCCGCGCGCGAAACAGGCCGACGCCAGCAGCAGGAAGGGCGTGGTCGGCAGCAAAGGCAAGAAGATGCCGAGGATGCCCAGCAGAACGGCCAGTACCCCGGCCACGTTATAGAACAGTTTCATGCCGTCACTTTAGCATCCGGCGCACCGGGGCCGGCGTCACTTCTTGTATCGCCGATCTGCTGATGCAGCGCCGCAGGGCCTGGCGCCGGGCGACCTGCTGTGCTGTATGCCAGCCACCCCGAACGCAGCCGCATCTCGGGGCAGTAGATGCTCCAGTTCACACGCCCACTCCGCGCTGCCGACGCCCGCCCGGCCGGCGTGATTGCGCCCACCCCCAATTAGGGCCCAATTAGGGTCAGAGTAGAATTATTGAGCAATTTCTCCGCAATCCCGATAATGAGGGTCAGAGTTAAATTAATGGTCAAAATATTGCAGGCAACCATCGAGGAGTATATTTCTGAGAGGCTGGTTCTACAAGAAATTGCAAAATAATTCTACTCTGACCCTATTTATTGAGGGGCTTAAATCGATGCTGTCGAAACATGTCGTTTTCATTGGCGAAACCTCTTCTTCAATCGCAAGATTTATTCTCATTTTCTGTTACCTGAAGCAAGAAATCGGTCATTCAATAATTAGGGTCAGAGTAGAATTATTGAGCAATTGTTCGTAAAGTCGAATTAAGTGGGGACAGAGTCAGCTTGGGCGGCAATTTCCTTGGTAGAGAATAATTAGGGTCAGAGTCGATTTAAAAGCAATTCTGAGGAATTGCTCAATAAATCTACTCTGACCCTAATTGTGGGATTGAAGGTGCGCTGGGGCGGTGGGGGGCAGGGGTGGGCGCCGATGTCGGGGTGGTCAGGGCTTTTACTAGCGGCGCGGTGTGGCGGGGCAGGTAGATGGTGACGGTGGTGCCGGCGCCGGGGGTGCTGTCGAGGCGGATCTGGCCGCCGCTCTGGCGCACGAAGCCGTGGGCCATTGAGAGGCCGAGGCCCGTGCCCTTGCCCTCGGGCTTGGTGGTGAAGAAGGGTTCGAAGGCGTGTTCGATCACCTCGGGCGGCATGCCGTGGCCGGTGTCGGCGACCGTGATCAGGACGTAGTCGCCGGGAGCCGGCTCGCCCGCGAGCTGGCTGGCGCCGGGGGCGATGGTGATGTTGGCCAGGCGCAGCGCGATGCGGCCGTTGCCTTCCATCGCGTCGCGCGCATTGATCACCAGGTTGAGCAGCACGTGCTCGAGCTGGTTCGGGTCGACCAGGGTCGGCCACAGATCGGGCACGGCGCTGCGCTCGAGCACGATGTCGTCGCCGGCCGCGCGCTGCAGCAGGCTGTCGCTGCGGTCGAGCAGCTGGGCCACGTCGACCACGCTCGGATGCAGCGGCTGGCGGCGCGCGAAGGCCAGTAGCTGGCCGGCCAGCCGCGAGCCGCGCTCGACCGCGTCGAGCACATTGTGCAGGCGCTTGCGGCTGGGCGGCCCTTCGGCGCGCAGCATCAGTTGCACATTGGCGCTGATGATGTGCAGGATGTTGTTGAAGTCGTGCGCCACGCCGCCGGTCAGCTTGCCCACCGCTTCGAGCTTCTGCGCGCGCGCCAGCGCCTGGCGCGCTTCGTCCAGGCGCTGCTGGCGCTGCAGCTCGCGCGCCTCGGCCTCGCGGCGCGGCGTGATGTCGCGCACGAACACGGTGGCGCCGGCGCCGTCGCCTGGGGGCAGCAGGGCCACCGCCAGCTCCACCGGCACCCTGCGCCCGCTTGCGTGCAGCACCTCGGTCTCGGTCGGCGGGCCGGCCACCGGGCCGACGCCGCCACGTGCAAGGGCCTCGAAGGCGCTGCGGAAGGCAGCGCGCCGTTCCTCGGGCAGCAGCATCTCGGCCGGGCTGCCGATGGCCTGGCCGGCATCCAGGCCGAAGATCCCGGTGGCCTGCGCATTCCAGTCGGTGATGCGGCCGTGGCGGTCCACCGCGACGAAGCCGTCATGGGCGGTCTCGAGGATGGTCCTGAAGCGGCGCCCGTCGGCCGCGATGCGATCGTGCGATTCGCGCAGCTCGAGCGTCATCGCCTGCGCCAGCTGCAGCGCGCGCCGGCGCGAGCCGGCCAGCAGCCAGACCACCAGGCTGACCAGGCTCCCCAGCGCGATGCCGGTGGCGGCCACCGTCTGTGGCCGGCTCTGGTCGAGCGTGGCCTCGAGGTCGGTGCCGGAAGCCATCCTGACGGTCCAGGTGCGCCCCGCGATCGCCATCCGGGTGGCAGTGGAAAAGTGCGGCTTCGTGGCGCGCCCGGCATCGGGAGAACGGTACAGCAAGGCCTCGTCCGTCATCTGGTCGCCATCGTAGATCTCGACGTCGAGCGTGGCCGCCGCGATGCCGCCCACGCCAAGCATCAGGTCCTTCATGCGAAACGGTGCATAGATCCAGCCCAGCAGGGCCGCGCGGCGCTGCTCGACCGTCTCGACATCGAGGCCGGTGTGGTAGATCGGCAGGTACATCAGGAAGCCGGCGTCATGCGACGCCACGCCTTCCTGCACCAGCACCACCTTGCCGCTGAGCGCCGCCTGGCCGCTGTCGCGCGCCGCCGCCATCGCCGCGCGCCGCACCGGTTCGCTGTACATGTCGTAGCCGAACGCACGCAGGTTGCGCGCATTGAACGGTTCGATGTGCGAGATGGCGCTGCGCGGCGCGGCGTCCGTGCGTGGATGGACGCGGTAATCGGGAAAGCCGTCGGCGCGCACCTTTTCTTCATGCGCGGCCACCGCGCCTGGCGTGAGGGCGGTGGCGATGGCCAGCGCCTCGAGGCCCGGGAACGACTGCTCCAGGTGCAGCACCTGGTAGTACTCGGCGAATTCGGCCCGGCGCAGGTCGACCGAACCGCGCAGCGCGCCGCGTGCGCCGCGCAGCACCTGCTCATAGACTTGCAGCCGGCGCGCGATGCTGTTGCTCATGTCGCGGGTGCGGTAGTCGAAGGCTTCGTGCAACTGGGACTCGGCATGGCGCTGGGCGCTCGACCAGGCGCCGAAGGTGATCAGCAAGGTCAGCACGAACACCAGCAGCGCCATCAGGAGGGGCGCGTGGCCGGCGACAGGCGTCGGCATCAGGGCAGGAGGGCGGTTGGCGGTCTGCTGCATGTCCTTGTGCGTGGCAGCCGTGGCGGCGGGGTTGATCGGAAAGACCGAACTACGTAGGATACGCATCCTTGCATTGACAGGGCGCACGCGACTTTGCGCCTTTGGCAATGAACCTTGTCAGCCGGGCATGGTGGATGCTATTTGTCGAATGAAGTATTCCAGTATGAAATATAGCCGCCGCAATTGCGCCCGACATCACACAAAGGCAGGATGCATTCCCCGCTCATTTCCTTCTTGAAACGCCATTGGCCGCTGAGCGCGCCCGCCGCCCTGTGCGCGCTAGCACTGCTGTGGGCCATGCTCGCGCCATTGAAAGGCGCCAGCCACGAGCTGCTGCTGGCCTTCCCGTCGACCGCCCTGGGCAGCCTGGTGCTGCCGGCCGAGATCCGCCTGACGCGCAGCGTGCAGGACGTGCTGCTGCTGCGCAACGATAGTCCCGTCCCGGTGGTGTTCGGCCCGCTCAGGGTCGGCCCCGGGCGCGCGCTGCGCCTGCCGTTCGGCGAAGCAGGGCTGTTTGTCTACGCCTGCCCGCCAGTCGTGGGCAAGGTAGTGCGGGTGAGGGTGGTCGACGCGCCCGATCCCGGCTGGGGCCGGCTTCGCTGGCGCCTAGAAGCCCTGCAGCAATGGCTCCGCTACCTGCCCCTGCGCGCCCCGGGCGACTGAAAATGGTGGTCCTATCGGACGCAATCGTACACCCGCGATGGCCCTGATTCTGTCATCATGAGGTCCATGCCGACGATTTCCATGCCACTGTTCCCGCTCAGTACGGTGCTATTCCCGGACGGGGTGTTGCCGCTGCAGGTGTTCGAGGTGCGCTATCTCGACATGATCAGCCGCTGCATCCTCGACGGCACGCCGTTCGGCGTGGTGCTGCTGACGCATGGCCACGAGGTACGCAAGCCCGACGCCGAGCAAGAGCGCTTCGTTGCCGCCGGCACCATCGCCTCGGTCACCGAAACCACCACCGAGACCCCCGGCCTGCTGCAGGTGCTGTGCCGCGGCGGCGCGCGCTTTTCGGTGGTCACCGCCGAACAGCGCGTCAACGGCCTGTGGATGGCCGAGGCGCAACTGGTCGAAGACGACCTCACGGTGCCCATCCCGTCCGAGCTGCAGGGCGCGGCCGACGCGCTCGACCGCGTCCTCAATTCGCTGCACGACGTCCCCCAGCAGCGCTGGCCGGTGCAGCCGCCGTTCCGGCTCGACGACTGCGGCTGGGTGGCCAACCGCTGGTGCGAGCTGCTGCCGCTGCCGAACCAGCAAAAGCATCATATGCTGATGCTCGACAATCCCGTGATCCGGCTCGAATTGCTGCATGATGTGCTGGATGAACATGGCTTGATCACTTCCTAGCCACTACCGCATGGGCCCGGCATGAAATTCTCTGACGATCTCCTTATCGGGTATATCAACGGCGAACTGGCCGAACCGGCGCGCGCGGCGGTCGAACGGGCGATGCGGGCCGATCCTGTGCTGGCCGCGCGCATCGCCCAGCACCGGGCCGAACTGCAAATCAAGGGCAAGACCCGCAGTGGCAGCATTGGCGTCTCGGCCAACGGCCACGACGGCAACGGCCATGCCCGCTCCAGCGCGCCGCCCTGCGGCGCCAAGGTGGTGCAGCTCAACAGCCTGCGCCCGGGGCGCACGGTGCCGCCGCAGATTGCCTACAGTAACTGGTGCAAACGCCATTGGGTGGCGGTCGGCGCCGCCTTGCTGCTCGGGGCCGCCCTGGGCGCCTTCGGCTGGCATAGCCTGGCGCAAGCGCCCGGCCTGGCCACCCTCGACCACGATGAAGGCGCGCTGGTGGCGCGCGGCCAGCTGGTGGCGGCGCTGGACGGCCAGCTGGCCAGCCCGGGGCCGTCCGGCAGCGGGGTGCGCATCGGCGTCACCTTCGTGGCCAGGGATGGCGGCTATTGCCGCAGCTTCGTGGTCGATACCACCGCCGGCCTGGCCTGCCTGAAGGGCGGGCGCTGGACCATCCCGGTGCTGGCCCAGGGTGGGGCTGACGCCGCCTGGGTCGACGGCAGCCAGCCGCCGCCCGCCGTGCGCGAGGCGATCGAGGCGCGCATCGCCGGCGCCATGCTCGATCCGGTGGCCGAGCGCGCGGCCCAGCAGCGGGGCTGGGCGCAATGAGGCGGCCAGTGTATAAACGGCCGGATGCTGCATTGCGGCAGAAGATCGTTTTCTTTTGGTAAACTGTCTGAAAACAGGCCGGCATATACATGGGTGGCGATTTCAGGTATCGTGTCACCCGCTAAAAGTATCTCTACGTCCCCCCGCCTGCCGGTTTATCCCCGGTCCCTGCCCGCGTGCCGGAGCCCGGTTCCCGTTCCGCCCTTCGCTGCGCGTCCACTGACCCGCGACGGGGAGAACATGCCCGATCGTAGAGCTGAACGAATGAATGCAACCAACTAATATGTCTGATTCCCCGAGCAACATCGCGAACAATAACGACGCCGCCGCCATCCCGGATGGGGTGACGGCCACAGTGACGGCCGCGGCCCCCGCCGCCGACGCTCCCACGGTGCGTTTCGCCGATTTCGGCCTGGCGCCGGAAATCCTGCGTGCGCTCACCGACCAGGGCTACGTCCACCCGACCCCGATCCAGGCCCAGGCGATTCCGGTGGTGCTCGAAGGCCGCGACGTGATGGGCGCGGCCCAGACCGGCACCGGCAAGACCGCCGGCTTCTCGCTGCCGATCCTGCAACTCCTGATGCCGCACGCGAACGCCAGCATGTCGCCGGCGCGCCATCAGGTGCGCGCCCTGGTGCTGGTGCCTACCCGCGAGCTGGCGGTGCAGGTGGCCGACAACGTCAAGGCCTACGCCCGCCACACGCCGCTGCGCGCCACCGTGGTGTTCGGCGGCATGGACATGAAGCCGCAGACCGAGATCCTGCGCCGCGGCGTCGAGATCGTGATCGCCACCCCGGGCCGCCTGCTCGACCACATCGAGCAAAAAAACGTCAGCCTGGGCCAGGTGCAGATGCTGGTGATGGACGAAGCCGACCGCATGCTCGACATGGGCTTCCTGCCCGACCTGCAGCGCATCATCAACCTGCTGCCCAAGCAGCGCCAGAACCTGATGTTCTCGGCCACCTTCTCGCCCGAGATCAAGAAGCTGGCCAACACCTTCCTCAACAATCCGCTGACCATCGAAGTCGCGCGCAGCAACGCGACCGCCGAGAAAGTCACGCAGATCGTCTACAAGGTCGACGAAGAACAGAAGCGCGACGTGGTCGAGCACCTGATCCGCTCGCGCGACCTGAAGCAGGTGATCATCTTCTCGAACACCAAGATCGGCGCCTCGCGCCTGTCGACCCACCTCGAGAAGCGCGGCGTCAAGGCCTCGGCGATCCACGGCGACAAGACCCAGCAAGAGCGCATGGCGGCACTCGACGCGTTCAAGAACGGCAGCGTCGAAGTGCTGGTGGCGACCGACGTCGCCGCGCGCGGCCTCGATATCACCGACCTGCCGGCCGTGATCAACTACGACCTGCCATACAACGCCGAAGACTATGTGCACCGCATCGGCCGCACCGGCCGCGCCGGCGCCTCGGGCGACGCGCTGTCGGTGTACTCGGACAAGGACGAGCGCCTGCTGGCGGACATCGAAAAGCTGATCAAGCAGACCATCACCCGCGGCACGCTCGAAGGGTTTGTCGCACCAACGGGCCGTGGACGCGAAGGCGGCCGCGAAGCCGGGCGTGACTTCGGTGCGCGCGAAGCCGGTCGCGAGGGCAGCCGCGAAGGCGGTCGTGACTACGCCGCCCGCGACGCCGAACGCGGCCCGCGCCGCGGCGATGACGCCGGCCGTGGCGCACCACCGCGCGGGCCACGCTCGCTCGGCCCGGGCGCCCGCCGCGAGAAGGTCGATCCGTGGTTCCTCAAACCGTACGAGCCGACCAGCAGCCCGCGCCGGGATGATGTCGTGCCAAACTCCGCGGCCAAGCCGGCCAAGCAGAAGCTGGCCTTCCTGCTTGGTGGCGGACCGAAGCCGCAGGCTTGATGCGCGGGCCAGTACCGCCAATTTCATCGCTGGCATAAGCACGTCGTCCCCGCGCAGGCGGGGACCCAAGTCTTACGTAAACCACTTAATCCAATTTAGGTGGCTGCGCAGATAAACTTGGGTCCCCGCCTTCGCGGGGACGACGTTTTTACGCTATCGGTAGTGGTTACCTCGTGGCGATCAGCTGGAGTGATTAACTCGTGGCAATCAGCTGGAGTGGTTACCTCGTGGCGATCAGCTGGAAACGCAGCCCCGGCTCCGCCTGCTCCGCCACCAGCCGCCAGGCATGCGCACGCGCGACTTCGTGGCAAATCGACAGCCCCAGCCCGGCGCCATGATCGCGCCGGTGCGGCCCGCGCCAAAAGCGCTCGAACAGCAGCGGCAACTGGGCGGCGTCCACGCCCGGCCCCAGATCGCGCACTGAGAGGCCATCGGCGGCGATGGCCACGGTGACGGCCGAACCGGCCGGCGCATGCTCGATCGCATTCTCCAGCAGGTTTTTCAACAAGGTAAACAACGCCCCGCGATCCGCCCGCCATGCGAGCGCGTCGTCGTGCGCCGACACCGCCAGCGTCACGTTCGCCGCCTCGGCCATGCGCTGCAGATACCCGATCGCCTCGTCGACCACCTCGCGCACCACGACCGTCCCGAAGTCGTAATTGGTGGTCTCGCTGGCCTCGGCCAGCAGCAGCAACTGCTGCACCTGGCGCGTCATGTAGGCGACGTCGGCCAGCAGCGCGGCGCGATCGGCCTCGCCCTCGACCCCCAGCTCCACCTGGGCCCGGATCATCGCCAGCGGCGTCTTGAGTTCGTGCGCTGCATTGCCCAGAAATTCCTGCTGCGCCCGATAGGCCTGCTCGAGGCGCTCGAGCACCCGGTTGAAGCTGCCGACCAGCGGCGCGATCTCTTTCGGCACCGCATCGGTGCGCAGGCGCGCATGCATCGAGTGCAGCGAGATGCCGGCTGCCGACGCCGACACGTCCTCCAGCGGGCGCAGGGTGTAGCGCAGCGTGATCCAGGTGCACAGGCCGAAGGCGACCAGCAGCACCAGGGTGAACAGGGCGATGCCGGCGCCCACCAGCGGCATCGCGACCCGGTGCAGCAGGTGCATCATGCGGTTGCTGACCGCCACCTGCACGAACCAGCGATCGGCGCTCGCGGCGATCGGCTCGGTGGCGGCGAAGAAGATCACGCCATCGCGCTCGAAATCGAAACGTTCCGATCCGGTACCGCGCGGCAGCAGGCCGTCGGGCCAGAATTGGCGGCCGGCGTCGGACAGCAGCGCCACCCTGCCGGCGCCATCGACGACCCGGTAGGCGACCTCGTGCCCCAGGCTGTGGAATGCCCATCCGATGTCGGGATGGTCCTCGGTATCCAGGACCGGCTTGCCGTCGCGGTCGATGACGATCTTGGTCGACAGGTCCTGGGCCATATCGGACATGTCCATCCGCGCCAGCACGTCGCTTCGTATCGCCAGGCCCACCACGAGCACGATCAGCACCACACTGAGCAGGATGCCCGCGATGAAGGCCATGACGACCTTGAGGCGGATGCTATTGAGCCGCATCGTCTTCGCGCAGCACATAGCCGACGCCCCGCAGGTTGACGATGCGCTGGCACGAGCCGATCGCCGCCAGCTTGCGCCGCAGGCGGTGCAGGGCGACGTCGAGCGCGTTCGGCGTCACCGCCTCGTTCAGGCCCCAGGCGGCTGCTTCAAGCGCGCCGCGGCGCACCGTGGTCTCGTGCTTGCGCAGCAGCAGGAGCATGATCTGCATCTCGGCCGGGGCCAGCGAGATGCGCTCTTCGCCGCAGCACAGCAGGTCGGCCTCGGGCACCAGCGCCAGGTCGCCATGCGCATGCGCGAGCGGCCGGAACTCCACCGGGCGGCGCAGCAGGGCGCGCACCCGCGCCACCATCTCGTCCATCGCGAACGGCTTGGCCAGGTAATCGTCGGCGCCGGCCTCGAGGCCCTGCACGCGGTCATGCAAGGCCTCGCGTGCGGTCAGCACCAGGCACGGAATTCCCAGGCCTGCAGCGCGCATCTTGCCCAGCAGGGCCAGGCCGTCGCCGTCGGGCAGGCCGCGGTCGAGAATCAGGGCCTGGTAGGACATCTGCTGGAGCGAGGCCCAGGCGCCGTCGATGCGGGTGGCCACGTCGACTGCGATGCCGGCCGCCGCCAGGCCCTTGGCGATCAACAGGGCCAGGCGCTCGTGGTCTTCGATCAGGAGTACGCGGCTCATTTGAAACGATACAGGTAGCCGAGGAACACCCGATTCTCGGTGGACTTGTCCACCAGCGGGCTATCCTTGATTTCCTTCGCCAGGCTGGTCACCTCGAAGTCGACGAAGACCGAATGGCGCCGGTCAAACATATAGATCCCGCTCACGCCCACCTCGGCATTCACTCCCGACTCGCCCCGATAGGCAGCGCGCCCGGCGCGCACCTCGTCGGCGCGCACGCCGTAGTAATAGTCGACGTACTTCTTGTCGTGCCAGTTCGCCGCCACGCGCGGCGTGATCATCATGCGCTCGCCGATATGCCATGTCTTCTCCAGGCCCAGGTTGAAGCGCTTGCCCTTGCTGTTGCCCGATGCGTCGCCCAGCGCTTCGGCGGTGACGTCGAACCAGTCGCTCTTCCATTCGATTCTAGCACCGGCCCAGAAGCCGCTTTTCCTTTCGCGCATGCCGGCCAGGATCGGGGTGTCCTCGATGTCGTCGTCGTCATAGCCGCTGCCGTCGTAGCGCGCGACCAGGTCGACGTTGATGCTGTGCGATGGCGCAGGCTCGAGGCTGAGCAGCTTGAAGCCGACCTGCGGCCCGATGATCGAGATCCAGCGGTTCTCGTACTGCACAAAAGGGATCGCCATGTTCTCGCGGTCGATGCCGGTGTACGCCTTGTCCATCGTGATGGCGCCGACGCCCAGCGCCCATGACGATTCGCGCGGCCCGTCGCCGCCCGCTTGGGCCAGGACAGGCAGGGACCAGAGCATGGATGCGGCGAGCAGCGACAGGTGCGCCAGGTGGCGTTGCAGGAAGGATGGGGTAGGCATGGGGAAGTCTTTCGCGTTGTTGGAAGCGCCATGCTCGGTCCCCTCGTCTTACTCGACACTTACCGCCGCGACGTTCGCACGACATCGCTTCGGTAAGTATTCGGAAAGCCAACCGGGCCGATAGTCCGGTGCGTTGCCGACCCCACGAGGACTCCACATGAATACATCCCGCAAGCTGGCGCTGGTCGCCGCGATCGCAGTTGCCGGCGCCGCCCTGGTCGCCGCGCTCACTTCCGCCGACGACGCCCCGAGCGCAGTAAGTGATGCAATCCGCGATGCAACCCGCGGCGCCGGCCAGCCGGCGCTGGCCGTGGCCGCGACCATGCTCAGCCACGAGAGCATCCCGACCCGGATCGCCGCCAGCGGCAATATCCAGCCCTGGCAAGAAGCCAGCATCGGCGCCGAGGCCAATGGCCTGCGCCTGGTCGAGGTCAGGGTCAATGTCGGCGACCGGGTGCGCCGCGGCCAGCTGCTGGCGCGCTTCGCCGCCGACACGGTGGAGGCCGAACTGGCGCAGGCGCGCGCCGCGCTGAGCGAGGCCGAGGTCTTGCAGGCTGACGCGGCAGGCAAGGCGCGCCGCGCGCAGCGGCTGGCCGAGAGCGGCGCCATGGCGCTGCAGGAGATCGAGCAGCAGGTCAGCGCCGAGCGCGCGGCGGCGGCGCGGGTCGAGGCGGCGCGCGCGGTGCTGGCGACCCAGGCCCTGCGCCTGGCCCAGACCCGCATCGTGGCGCCGGACGAAGGAATCGTCTCCTTGCGTGCGGCCACGGTCGGCGCGGTGGCGCCGGCCGGGCAGGAACTGTTTCGCCTGATCCGCGGCGGGCGCCTCGAATGGCGCGCCGAGGTGGCCGGGCGCGACCTCGATCTGTTAAGGCCGGGGCAGGTGGTCAACGTCGCGCTGGCGGGCGGCCAGGTGGTCGGCGGCCGGCTGCGCATGCTGGCGCCGGCGATCGACCTGCAGACCCGCAACGGCATGGCCTATGTCGACCTGGCGCCGCATCCGGGCGCCCGCGCCGGCATGTTCGCGCGCGGCGAATTCGACCTGGGCGAGCGCGCGGCCGAGACCCTGCCCCAGAGCGCGACCTTGCTGCGCGAAGGGTTCAGTTATGTAATGCGGATCGGGCGCGACTCGCGTGTGGTGCAGACCCGGGTGGCGCTCGGCCGGCGCAGCGGCGACCGGATCGAGATCCTGGAAGGACTCGGCATCCAGGACCGGGTGGTGGCCGCCGGCGTGGCCTTCCTGGGCGACGGCGACCTGGTGCACGTTACCGCCGATGCCGGCCAGCAGGCGAGCCGATGACACTGAATCTGTCTACCTGGTCGATCCGCAATCCGGTTCCCGTCATCCTGCTGTTCGTGCTCCTGACCCTGGCAGGCCTGATGGCCTTCGCTGGCATGAAGGTGCAGAATTTTCCCGATATCGAGCTGCCGACGGTGACGGTGTTGAGCGCCTGGCCCGGCGCCTCGCCGGCGCAGGTCGAGACCGAGGTGGCGCGCCGCATCGAGAACGCGCTGGCCACGGTGCAGGGCGTCAAGCATATCCGCAGCACTGTGAGCGACGGCCAGGCCAGCATCACGGTCGAATTCGTGCTCGACAAGCCGGTGCAGCAGGCGGTGGACGATGTGCGCGACGCCGTCGCGCGCGTGCGCGCCGACCTGCCGCCCGAGCTGCGCGACCCGGTCATCCGCAAGGCCGAGCTGGCGAGCGGCCCGATGGTCACCTATGCCATCGCCTCGACCCGGATGGATGCCGAGGGCCTGTCCTGGTTCGTCGACGATGCCGTCACCCGCGCCCTGCTGGCGGTGCCCGGCGTGGGCAGCGTGGGGCGCGTGGGTGGCGCCAGCCGCGAGGTGCGGGTCGAACTCGATCCCGACCGGCTGCTGGCGCTGCACACCACGGCGGCCGACATCTCGCGCCAGTTGCGCGCGGTGCAGCAGGAAGCGTCCGGCGGTCGCACCGGTTTCGGCGGCGCCGAACAGTCGGTGCGCACCATCGCCACGGTTCACACGGCGGCCCAGATCGGCGCCATCGAACTGGCGCTGGCCGACGGCCGGCGCATTCGGCTGGACGATGTGGCCAGCGTCAGCGATACCGTGGCCGAGCCGCGCGCGGCGGCCTTCCTCGACGGCGCGCCCAGTGTCGGATTCGAGATTGTGCGCGCCCGCGGCGCCGGTGAACTCGAGGTGGCGGCAGGGGTGCGCGCCGCGCTCGACGCGCTGCGGGCGCGCCACCCCGACGTGACGATCCGTGAAGCCTTCAACTTCATTGACCAGGTCGAGGAAAGCTATTCCAGCTCGCTGCGCATGCTGGTCGAAGGCGCCCTGCTGGCGGTGCTGGTGGTGTTCGCTTTCCTGCGCGACTGGCGCGCCACCCTGGTCGCGGCGGTGGCCTTGCCGCTGTCGGTGATCCCGACCTTCGCCCTGATGCAGGCGATGGGCTTCACGCTCAATATCGTCACCCTGCTGTCCTTGTCGCTGGTGGTCGGGGTGCTGGTCGACGATGCCATCGTCGAGGTCGAGAACATCGAGCGCCACCTCCTGATGGGCAAGGCGCCGATGCAGGCGGCGATCGACGCCTCGCGCGAGATCGGCCTGGCGGTGGTGGCCACCACCTTCACCCTGATCGCGGTCTTCCTGCCGACCGCCTTCATGAGCGGCACGGTCGGCAAGTTCTTCGTGCAGTTCGGCTGGACCGCGGCCGGCGCCGTGTTCTTCTCGCTGGTGGTGGCGCGCATGCTCACGCCGATGATGGCGGCCTGGCTGCTGCGCGCACCGGCGCCAGGCACCCAGCGCGAGCCGGCCTGGATCGCGCGCTACCTGGCCTGGGCCGGCTGGTGCCTGCGCCACCGCCGCGCCACGATCGGCGGCGCGGCCATCCTGTTCGCCGCCGGCATCGGCCTGGCGGCGATCTTGCCAAGCACCTTCATCCCGGCCGACGACGATGCCCAGAGCCGGGTGACCTTGAGCATGCCGCCGGGGACCGAACTGCGCGCCACGATCGCGATGGCCGAACGGGCGCGCATGCTCCTCGCGCAGCATCCCCATGTGCGCCAGGTATATACCGCGATCGGCGGCGGCAGCAACGGCGGCGGCGGACCGTCGGATCCGTCGGCGGCCGCGGTGGCCGACGTGCGCAGCGCGCAACTGACCCTGACATTGACCCCGCGCCCCGAGCGCGACGGCCTGCGCAAGCAGCAGATCGAGCGCGAACTGCGCGCGTTGCTGGCCGATCTGCCCGGGGTGCGGGTCCAGGTGGGGGCCGGCGGGGGCGAGATCTATACGCTGGTATTGTCTGGCGAGGACGGGGCCATGCTCGCGCGCCACGCACCGCTGGTCGAGCGCGACCTGCGCACCCTGGACGGCATCGGCGCCGTGATATCCAGTGCCAGCCTGCTGCGGCCCGAACTGGTGGTGACGCCCGACTTCGCGCGCGCCGCCGACCTTGGCGTGACCTCGAGCGGCATCGCCGAGACGCTGCGCATCGCCACCGTCGGCGACTACCAGGAATACCTGCCCAAGCTGAACCTGGAGCAGCGCCAGGTGCCGGTGCTGGTGCGCCTGGGCGAGGCCGCGCGCGCCGATCTCGATACGCTCAAGCGCCTGCCGGTGCCTGGCGCGCGCGGTCCGGTGGCGCTCGAAAACGTGGCCACCCTGGAGCATGGCAGCGGCCCGGTCGAGATCACGCGCCTGGATCGCCGGCGCCATATCAGTGTCGACATCCAGCTCGACGGCCTGGCGATGGGCGACGTCGAGCAGGCGCTGCTGGCGCTGCCCAGCCTGCGCCAGCTGCCACCCGGGATCGAACGCGGGGCACTGGGCGACGCCGAAGAGATGGGCGAGCTGGCCACCGGTTTCGGCGTGGCCATGCTGACCGGCGTGCTATGCATCTATATGGTGCTGGTGCTGCTGCTGCGCGGTTTCATGCAGCCGCTGACCATCCTGGCGGCGCTGGTGCTGTCGGTGCCGGGCGCCTTCCTGGCGCTGTTCGTGACCGGGTCGGCGCTGTCGATGCCGTCGATGATCGGCCTGATCATGCTGATGGGGATCGCCACCAAGAACGCGATCCTGCTGGTCGACTACATCGTCATCGCGCGCCAGGAACACGGACTCGGGCGCGGCGAGGCGATCCTCGACGCCTGCCGCAAACGTGCGCGGCCGATCGTGATGACCACCATCGCGATGGGCGCCGGGATGCTGCCGGTGGCGCTGGGCTGGCTGGGCGACCCGAGCTTTCGCGCGCCGATGGCGATCGTGGTGATCGGCGGGCTGTTGACGTCGACTTTCCTGAGCCTGCTGGTGATTCCGGTGGTGTACAGCGTCGTGGATGACGTGGTGCAGAGTGTAAAACGCGCGCGGGGGGGAGTTCGCACTTTTTGAAGATTGGTATATTTACATGGGATAATATTTCTATGTGGCTATCTTGCTGCTAATAACAGCAGGCTCCTCATGAGGAATTATCTTGCATACGGAACGTCAGGCACTCAGCGCCGCCCAACATTTAACTTACCGTCCAGATATCGACGGCATGCGCGGCATCGCGGTGTTGATCGTCGTGCTATTCCATGCCTTTCCAAAAGCCCTTTCAGGCGGCTTCATCGGCGTCGATATCTTCTTCGTGATCTCCGGCTACCTGATTTCCACCATCCTGATGGGCGAATTCGACAGCAGGTCATTCACCTACGCGAACTTCTATGCGCGCCGCGCGCGGCGCATCTTTCCTGCGCTAATCCTGGTGCTGGCGGCCACGCTGGCATTCGGCTGGATCGCGCTGTTCCCGGATGAACTGAAACTGCTCGGCAAGCACGTGGTCGGCGGCGCGGCCTTCCTGTCGAATGTGTTCCTGTGGTTCGAGGTCGGCTACTTCGACACCGCCGCCGAAACCAAGCCGCTGCTCCATCTCTGGTCGCTGGGAATCGAGGAGCAGTTCTATATCTTCTGGCCGATCCTGCTGGCCATGGCATTCAAGCTGCGCGCCAACGTATTCTGGCTGACCCTGGGCCTGCTGCTGGTTTCGTTCGGCGTCAATGTCGGCGGCATCGAGCAATACCCGAGCGCGACCTTCTATTCGATCGCCAGCCGGGCCTGGGAACTGTCGATTGGCGCGCTGCTGGCCTGCCTGTCCCTGGGCCGCGGCCCGGCCGCGCTGGTGGCCATGGTCGATGGACGCAATGTGGCCCGGCGCAATGCGCTGTCGGTCGCCGGCCTGGCCCTGATCGTCGCCGCCTGCCTGCTGGTACGCGGTGGTAAAGGCTTCCCAGGCTGGTGGGCGCTGTTGCCGACCTTTGGCGCGGCAGCCCTGATCGCGGCCGGTCCGCAGGCGTGGGTGAACCGGGTGATCCTGTCCAACGGCGCGCTGGTCTGGGTGGGCTTGATCAGCTATCCGCTCTACCTGTGGCATTGGCCGCTGCTGTCCTTCGCCCAGATCATCGAGTCGGGCGAGCCGGCGCTGCGGATCCGCATTGCGGCGGTCGTGGCCGCGGTGGTCCTGGCCTGGCTGACCTACCGGCTGGTCGAGCAGCCGATCCGCCGCCAGCGCCGTCACGGCGCCCAGCTGGCGATCGTGCTGGCGCTGCTGGTGGCGGCGCTCGGCGGCTTCGGTGGCTGGGTGTACCAGCAGGAAGGCCTGCCGCAGCGGGCCAGCATCGTTGAGAATGCGAACGCGCAGAAGGCGCTGATCCTGGTGGAAGACCGCGACAACGCTGCCGCCTGCAAGAAGGAATACGGCTTCGAGACGATCTACGAATACTGCCTGAAGGCGCAGATCGGCCGTCCGCCGACGGTCGCGCTGATCGGCGACAGCCACGCCTATCACGTGGTTGCCGGCCTGACCAAATACTACAAGGCGCGTGGCGAGAACCTGGTGTATTTCGGCACCGCGATTCCCCTCATCGGCGCGCCGGCCTCGCTGACCGACTACTACCAGCAGGCGACGCCGAAGATGCTGGAGCTGGCCTTGACGACCGACAGCATCAAGAAGGTCATCATTTCCACGATCCTGAAACATGACACCGAATCCGACCAGAGCAAGCTGCTGGTCGCGCAGTTCCGCACCACGATCAAGGCCTTCCTGGATGCGGGCAAGGAAGTCATGTACCTGTACGATGTGCCGACCCTGGACTTCGATCCGCGCGCCTGCATCCGGCGTGCCGGCGTGGCCAGTTCGACCACCAATCGCGATTGCACGATGGATGTCGCCGCTTACGACAAGGCGATCAGCGCTCACAATGCGGTGGTGGCGTCGGTACTGAAGGAGTTTCCGAGCGTGACCACCTTCGCACCGGCCAGCTACCTGTGCGACGACAGGCACTGCAAGGGCATGATCGACCGCGCGCTGATGTACCGCGACAATAACCACCTGAGCTACGAGGGCGACCTGTACGTCGGCGCCAGGTTTGCCGAGGAACAGGACGCCGCAGGGCGCTGACGGCCTCAGGCCGCGCGCTTGAGCGCCGCCGCCACCCGGTCCAGCAAGTCCTGGTGCTGGTAGGGCTTGGACAGCACATTCAGCCCCCCGCTGGGCTTGCCGCGCCCCGGCAGCTCGTCCATGTAGCCGGTGGTCACCAGTACCGGCAGGCCGGGACGTCTGGCGTGCACCCGCTCGATCAATTCCAGGCCATTCATCCCGCCCGGCATGATCACGTCGGTAAACAGCAGGTCGACCTGCTCGCCGCTTTCCAGCAGCCCCAACGCGCGCTCGCCGCTGGGCGCGGGCAGCACCTCGTAGTCGGCCATGGTCAGCATGCTCTCGGCCAGTTCGCGCACGTCGTCATTGTCCTCGACCACCAGGATCCGGCAGCGCCGCCGTTCTGGGTCGTCGTCAATCCCGCCCTGCTGGCCGCCGTGCGCGTCATCGGCGCCGGTGTCTTGTTCGGCCATCCGGAACACCATGCGCACCAGCGTCCCTTCGCCCGGCGTGCTCTCGATATCGAGCCTGCCGTGCGACTGCTGCACGAAGCCATGCACCATCGCCAGCCCCAATCCGGTGCCCGGTCCCTTGGTGGTGAAGAACGGTTCGGTGGCGCGCCGCCGCACCTCGGGCGTCATGCCCTGGCCCTCGTCGCGCACGCAGATGCAGACATAGTCGCCGGCGGGCAGGCCCAGCAGGCGGCGGCGGTCTTCGCCCAGCACGGTGGTGCCGACCGTGACCGCGCCGCCACCGGGCATCGCGTCGCGCGCATTGAGCACCACGTTCAACAGCGCCATCTCGAGGTAGGTCGGGTCAATCGTGCAGGACGGCAGGCCGGGTTTCAGGTCGAGCTGCAGGTCGATCTTTTCGCCAAGGCTGCGCACCAGCATGTCCGAGAAGTCGACCACCAGGCTGTTCAGGCTCAGGCATTTCGGTTCCAGGCGCTGCTTGCGGGCAAAGGTCAGCAGTTGCTGGGTCAGCTTGGCGGCCTGCATGGTGGCGCGCTGGGCGCGCCGGATCGATTCGGCTGCCTTGTGCTGGGCGCCGGTGCCGAGCAGGGCGACCTCCAGGTTGCCATTGATCACCTGCAACAGATTATTGAAGTCGTGGGCCATGCCGGCCGAGAGCTGTCCGATGGCTTCCATCTTCTGCGCCTGCAGATAGGATTCCTGGCTGGTGCGGCGTTCCGAGATGTCCATCTGCGAAGCGAAGAAGTACAGCAGGGTGCCGTCCTGGTCGAAGATCGGGCCGAAGAACAGCGCGTTCCAGAATGGCGTGCCGTCGGCCTTGTAGTTCAGCAGGTCGACCGCCACCGCGCGTTGTTCTTCGACGGCGCGGTGCAGCTCGGCCACCGTCGCGCGGTCGGTGCCGGGACCTTGCAGGAAGCGGCAGTTGCGGCCCAGGATCTCCTGCTCCGTATATCCGGTCAGGTCGACGAAGGCGCCGTTGGCGAACACGATCGGGTTGTCTTCCTGGCGCGGATCGGTGATCAGCATCGGCATGCGGGTCATTTCGACCGCGGCGAAGAAGATATTGCCGCGGTCTTGCAGGCCCTCACGCTCGATGTAGCTGGCCTGCCAGTGATTGACGCCGGGATTGTCAGGGGGCGGGCCCATCGGATTGACCGCATTGCCTTCTACTTCGCCATCGGCCGGCACGCCGCGGCTCTGGCCACCGCCTTGCACATCGAGTTCTTTCTTGAGTGAATCGTCTTTGGTCGGTCCGAGTACCATGGCGCTATCCTGAGCGGGGCGGTCGGCGGCATGCCGGCCGTTCCTCTCCAATGTAGCCCGACCACAGGCCCGGGCTCCGTTCGTGAGCGCACCAAGGCGCCCACGCCGGACCGCTCGCTCCCCTCAGGGCAGCGGCGTGGCGATCACGATTTCGCCCAGCGCGATCCCCAACTGGCGGGTATCGGGCGAGCCGTCGAATTCCTTGGGCGAGATCGGCTGCGGCACCTCGATCACGATGCTGCGCTGGGCGCCGTCGGTGTCGAGCGAGAGCAGCACGTTCCTCATCGGATGGTGCGGTACGCGGAAGCTGACGCTGGCCTCGCCGATGCGCAGCACGAAGGGCTGGTCGGCATTGCCGGCATAGCTCGAGGCGCGGATCTTGAGTCGTACCTTCTGCGGCAGGGTCGTGTTCAGGTGCAGCACCACCTGCTTGCCGTTCGACCAGGCGCCGAACGGTTCCGGATGCGACAGGCCTTCGACGCTGGCGACGATGCCGCCGGGTGGCTGGCTGAAGTCGACCTGGCCGATGCGGCTCTCGGGCACGCTGATGCGGTAGAGCGCGAATTCATCGGTCGCGACCACCGGCTTGTAGGCGGGGGGCAGGGGATGGTTGCGCATTACCAGCAGCCATTTGTGGTGGGCCGGCAGCTCGTCTTCGCCGATCGGCGCGTTTTCTTCGAGCAGCAGCAGTTCGGTATCCTTGTCGTCGATGTGGAACTGTGCGCGGATCATCTCGATCGCATAGAAGCCGGCTACCGTCAGGTATTTGCGTTCGGCCGGCGGCACATTGGCCAGCACGGCCTGGCCGGCGCGGTCGGCGGCGGTGACCTGGTGATTGAAGGTGGCCGTGATCCAGTGCGACGAAGACAGACCCGCCCACAGCATGACCGGCAGCGCCAGGAACACGAACAGGCGCGCCGCCAGTGCCTTGCCCATGGCCCAGGCCAGCAGCGTGGCCAGGCCGATCGCGATCAGGCCCCGCCCCTGCCAGGCGTCGGCCTTGAACAGGAAGATGTCCGGGCCATCCACCGGGTTGTAGTAGTAGTTCGGCAGCGTGAGCAGCGCCAGCAGCATGAGCAGCGCGATCACGCCGGCGATGGTCCAGCGCAGCACCGGGCGCGCGGGCGCCTCGCGCCGGCCCAGGGTGGCGGCCGCGATCAGCCATACCAGCGGCAGCACGAAGTTGTAGTAGCGCATGTGCAGGCGCCAGCCTTCTTCGGGCGCCGCGTTTGGCGTGACCAGCGAGGCGGTGAACAGGATCGTCACGCCCACCGTGGCGCCCGCCGCCAGCAGGGTCCAGACCTGCAGCCGGCCGGCGCCGGCATCGGGCGAGCCGACCGGGTGGCGCAGCGGTTTGCGCAGCAGCGCGTGCAGGGTGATCGCCAGCGGCAGCGGCACCAGCATCGCCAGCACCATCAGGTGGCCCTGGGCGCTGACCAGGATCGGGCCGAGGGTCTCGGCCAGGGTGCGCGCGCCGGCCGAGTTGGCATTGGCCTGGTAAAAGCCGCCCAGCAGGTGCAGGCCGGCTTCGCCGGCGATCAGCCAGCCGAGGCCGAACTTGACGGCGGCGCCCGTCGCCAGCATCAGCGCCACCGCGCCGAGGGCCGGCAACAGCCAGCGTCCGCCCACGCTCCAGCGTGCGTACAGCATGTACGGCACCAGCGCCGGCACCAGGAACAGGGCATGCACCTTGATCAGCGAGGCTACGCCCAGCGCCACGCCCAGCGCCACGCTCCAGCGCAGCGGATGCCAGCCGATGCCGGCCAGCGCGACCCAGCTCAGCACGCAGAAACCGAAGTAATACATGGTCTCCGGCATGAAATAGGTGGTGTACAGGTTCATCGGCGCCAGGGTCGCAGCGAGCGCGATCGCCAGCGCGACGCCGCGCCCGGCGACCTGGCGCCCGATGGCGTAGACGAACGGCGCAGCCGCCACCATGAACAGCACATTGGCCGCGTGGATGCAGTCGTAGAAGCGCGCGCCGCAGGCATTGCTGCCGCGCGCCAGCCACAGGTAGAGCCAGGATGGCAGGATCGATTCACTCAGGTCCTGCAGGCGCGCCATGCGGCTGTACGACCATTCGTCGGCCATGATCTGCGGCTGGGTGCCCCAGGTGCGCAGCAACAGGTAGGCGCCGATCGCGGCAAATAGCGCCACGACGGCGGCCCGCATCCAGCTGCGGGGGGCAGGGCCCGCGCCCGGCGCGGCGTGGTGGTGTCGGTCTTGCGCGCTCATTTGAAGATCCAGTATTTGCCAAGCAGGTAGCTGTTGACCGCGATCAGCGGCAGCGAAGCGATCTTGCCCGCCAGCGGCATCCCGAACACGGTGTCGGCCAGCGCCACGCAGCCCAGCGTGAGCAGGTAGTTCAGCAGCACCACGCACAGGTAGCGTGCGAAGCTCGACGGCGTGGCCGCGGTGTCGAACGTCACCCGGCTATGCCAGGCGTAGTTGACCAGGAGGCCAGTCATGAAGCCGACCGTGGTGGCGAGCGCGAAGTGGGCGCCGTAGTGCAGCAGCAGCTGCAGCACGCCAATGTCGACCGCGGCCGACAGCACCCCGCCGGCCAGGAACACGGCGAGCTGGCGCGAGCGCGCCAGCAGGCGAACCAGCGCCGCCATCATCGGTACACCCAGCGCTTGCCGAGGATGTAGCCGTTGATCGACGTGATCGGTAGCGACAGCAGCTTGCCGGCCAGCGGATGGTCGAACAGGTGGGCCGCCAGCGCGACGCAGGCCAGCATCAGGCCGTAGTTGATGGCGATCACGCACAGGAAGCGGGCAAAGGTGCCGGCGCTGGCGCGCGCCTTGAAGATGCGGCTCTGGATCGCGAAGTTGAGCAGCAGGCCGGTGCCGAAGCCGGCGCTGGCGGCCAGTGAATAGTGCACCCCGACCGACAGCAGCAACTGCATCAGGCCGACGTCGACCAGCGCGCACAGGGTGCCGCCGGCGACGAACACGGCGAACTCGCGCCAGCGCGGCGGCATGCGCACGGGGGAATCAGCTGCCTTGGTCATTGCGGCGGCGGAACAACGTTTTCTTGTGCAGCGGCCGGGTCGGCACCGAGGCGATGTCGTAGGCCAGGAAGGCCAGGATCAGCTGCACGCCCATGATCACCGGCAGCCCGGCCAGCATCACGGTGCCGGCCGGGGTGGCGACGTCGTCGGCGGCCGAATCGATCCAGTGCATCAGGCCGTACACGGTGCCAAACCCCATCAGCAGCAGGCCCAATGGCAGCTCGAGCGAGGCCAGCGACATATTGCGCAGGTAGTAGTTATAAAACAGGCGCTTGCCCAGGTTGCGCACGTGCTTGGCGGCGAACTCGGTCACCACCTGCGAGATCTTGAGGTTGCTCACTTCGTCGCCATACTTGGCGTCCATCGGCACATCGACCACCACCGCGCCCAGCGTGTTCAGGCGAAACAGCATGTCGGTCTCGAAGAAGTAGCGCCGGCTGATTTTGTCAAAAGGCAGGTGGCGCGCCGCGTCGGCGTGGATCGCGGTATAGCCATTGGTCGGATCGAACAGATTCCAGTAGCCCGACGACAGCTTGGTCATCAAGGACAGCACCGCGTTGCCGGACAGGCGCATGGCCGGCATCTGGCGGATCTGTTCGAGGTCGAAGAAGCGGTTGCCCTTGGTGTAGTCGGCTTCGCCGGCCAGGATCGGGGCCACGAAGTCGGGAAGCAGGGCGGCGTCCATCTGGCCGTCGCCGTCGATCTTGACGATCACCTGCGCGCCATCAAGAATCGCGGCGCGGTAGCCGGTCATCACGGCCCCGCCCACGCCCTGGTTCTCGGCATGTTCGAGCACCGTCACGCGCGGGTCGCTGCAGTTGGCGCGCACGAAGGCGCCGCTGGCATCCGGGCATTTGTCGTCGACCACATAGATGCGCGTGACTTCGGGCCCGATGCCGGCGATCACGCCCAGGATATGGCGCGTGACGCGGTAGCTCGGGATCACCACGGCGATCGTGGCGCCGATGGTGGCGGGGATGGCGGTGTCCACCAGGGGAGTCATTGGATGGTTCATGGTTTGGGCGCCGGCATGGCGCGCAGGTTGATTTCGCGCAGGAAGAAAGCGAGCTGGCGCGGATCGGAGGCGCCGGGCGAACGGGGCGAATCGTGTTCCAGCTCGATCATCAGTTGGGGCCCCGCGCTGGCCTCTGACGGCAGCGCCAGCGGGCCTTCGCGGTCCAGCTGGTGCCAGCCGAGGTCGACGCCGTTGACGCGCACGCGGGTACGGCCCTGGTCCTGCAGGTAGCTGCCACTGATCAGGATCTGCTGCGCGCGCAAGCCGCCGGTCTGCAGCACCATGCGCGAGCGTGGGCCGTCCGACCAGGCGCCGTTCCAGCCCGGACCGTTGGCTTCGAGCCTGCTCCAGCCCGACGCCAGTTCGATCTGGCTGCCGGCGCGGAAATCGTCGAACTGGAAGCTGCGCTGGGCCAGGTCGCCCGCCACGCAGCGTACCGGACCGTCGATGTAGCGCCAGCCGCGCGTGCTCTCGGTGAAGGCATTATCGGGTGCGATCAGGGCGCCGGCGCCGCACACCAGGGCATCGGCGCCGGGATTGCCGGCATTGACCAGGGTTTTCACCAGTACGCCATTCACGCGGTGGGTGTAGACCTCGTCGGGACGGATGTAGTTGTCGTGGTGACCGGCGCGCTCGGCGAAGATCTCGGGCTCTGGGTGGTACAGGCTAGGTGCATGCGCCAGCACGCGGTTGGCGAGCGGGCTGAAATAGGTGTAGCCGTAGCGGTCTGCATGCACCGTGGCCAGCGCCTGCAGCGCCGCCACGCCCGCGATCAGCAGCGGCGGCCAGGCGCGGTCGCGCAGCACGGCCAGCAGCACGAACAGCAGCGGCATCGACGACCAGAAGGCATAGCGCATCATGCCGGCGGCGTCCGAATTCCAGTTCAGCACCGCCAGCGCCGGCACGGCCAAGGCCAGCAGGAACAGGATCGACACCAGCAGCACGCGGCGGGCCAGGGCGCCGGTGGCGGCGCCCCACAGCAGCACTGCCGCCAGCAGGCCGGGCAGGCCGATCGCCATACCCTGGTTAAGGTCGAAGAAGAAGGAGAACAGGCGCTCGCCGCCGACCAGGCTCGGATCGGAGAACTTGCGCGCGATGATGTTCGGCACGCCGTATTCATGGAGATTGAACAGCACCGGCAGCGCCAGCACCGCCATGCCGGCCGCCAGGCCGACGATATTGCCGCGCGTGAGCTGCGCGCGCAGCTTGGCCGCCAGGCCGGCATCGCGCTGCCAGTCGAGGCACAGCTTGAGTAGCGGCGCGAAGCCGAAGAAGAACAGGATGGTCGGATTCTGCCAGCTGGCCAGGCCGGCCAGCATGGCGCCGCGCAGCGGCGCGCCGCCGACGTAGTACAGCAGGCCGGCCAGCAGCAGCGCGGCGCTGAGGCATTCGGGGCTGGTCCACTGCCAGTAGAGGGCGCCGCCGCACAGCATGAACAATCCGAGGCCGGCCCAGGCCCGCGTCTCGCTCTTGAAGAAGTGATGCAGCGCCAGGCCCAGCACGAACACGGCCGCCAGGTTCACCACCATGAAGGCCTTGAACGGCGCCAGTCCCAGCGTGTCGAATACCTTGAACGGCGCCGCCGCCAGCATCGAGTAGCCAAAGAAGTGCACCGGATAGACGTCGCCATCCTTGCCGCGCGCGAAAGCCGCATACAGGTCTTGCTCGCCGGCGCGCATGCCGCGTTCGAGCTCGTCGAACGGGTAGCGATAGGCCTCGCCCAGCAGCGCGCGGGTGCGCTCGATGTCTTCCAGGCGGATGTCCGGCGTGCCATGGCTGGCGATGGCAACGGTATCGAGCGTGTACTCGACCAGGTCGCCGCGGTAGGCGGGGGCATGCTGGGCCAGCAGCACGGCCATGAACACGGCCATCAGCAGCGGGAAGCGCCAGCGCGCAAACAGGGCGAAACGGATGGCAGGGACGGTGTCGGCGATCATCGATCAGAGCGAGGCAAGCGTGGCCAGCAGCAGGCACAGGGCGACCACGACCAGGCTCACCTTGTCCTTGCTGACGTACAGTACCGGGTCTTCATTGACTTCGCCGCGGAAGGCCAGCACCCACAGGCGGCCGAGCCAGAACACTAGCAGCGGCAGGATGCCGCCCAACAGTTCAGGGGTGCGGTACTGCTCCAGCACATTCGACGAATTAAAGTACAGCATGAACACCAGCACCGACACGAAGGCGGTGTTGACACCCATGATCGCGATCGGCATGCGGTCGGCGGTGGTATAGCCGCGCCCGCGCGTCTTTTCCTTGCCGTCGCGCTGCAGGTTGAACAGCTCACTGTGGCGCTTGAGCAGGGCCAGGCTCAGGAAGATGAAGAAGGAGAACGCCAGCAGCCAGAACGAGGGCGCGATCATGGTCGCCGCGCCGCCGCCCAGCACCCGCAGCGTGTACAGGATCGCCAGCGTCACGATGTCGACCATCAGCAGGCGCTTCAACACCAGCGAATAGGCCACCGTGCTGACGAAATAGATCAGCACCACCAGCAGCAGCAGGGGGCTGAACCAGGCGCACAGGCCGATCGCGGCCAGCGCCAGCAGCGGGCTGGCCATCAGGGCCACCGGCAGCGGCAGCGCGCCGGAGGCGATCGGCCGCTTGTGCTTGGTCGGGTGCACGCGGTCGTCCTGGGCATCAAGGGCGTCGTTGAGCAGGTAGGCGCTCGAGGCGCACAGCGAGAAGCCGACGAAGGCGACCAGCGCCGCGTTGAGGGTCCACAGGTCGAACTCGTGGCCGGCCAGCATCGGCACGAACACCAGCATATTCTTGAGCCACTGGCGCGGGCGCATGGCCTTGACCAGGGCCTTCAGGGCGCCGCCGCGCACGCTGCCAGAGTGGCTGGTGGCGCGCCCGTCAGACAGGCGGAACGGCTTGTGGGTGACCGAGATGGCGCCCTCGCAGCTGAGCCACACGGCCAGGTCGGCGCGCGAATTGCCCACGTAGTCGTAGCCACGCTCGCCGAACAGCGCGCACAGCTCGCGCGCCTTGTTGTGCGAGGTGAAGTTGATGCTGTCGGTGGCCAACACCTGGTCGAACAGGCCCAGATGGGCCGCGATCTGCTCGGCGAAGCGGCGCTGGGCGCCGGTGGCCAGGATCACGCGGCGGCCCTCGGCGCGCGCGGTCGCGATCAGTCCCAGCACCACCTGGTCATACGGCAGCGCCGCCGGATCGAGTTCGACCTGGCTGGCGATCTTGTCCTTGAAGCCGGCCTTGCCGAGGAATAGCCAGAGCGGCAACTGCCAGGCGCGCAGGAAGTGCTTTTTCAGGAACAGGACGATCGATTCCCACAGCAGGTCGGAATGGATCAGGGTCCCGTCCAGGTCGATCACCAGCGGGCGCGGGTTGGCGCCCTGTTTCACTGCTTGTTCATGCATCGTGCTCTCCCGCGCTGCCGGGCAGGGTGCGGTACCAGCGGTGGCGGATCAGGTTGCCGACCACCTGCTGCGCGCTCTGGTCCCAGGTCAGCCACGGCATGCCGGTCGATGCCGGCGCCTGGCCGGCGCGCTGCAGGGCCAGCCATTCGTCGATCGACGCGGCCAGGTCTTGCGGCGCCATGCCGTCGAAATAATGGGCGTGGCTGCCGGCCACTTCGCGGAACACCGGCAGGCCGCGCGCGATGATCGAGGTGCCATACTGGGCGGCCTCGATCAGCGGCAGGCCAAAACCTTCGCCTTCGGACGGGAACAGCAGGGCAGAGGTGTCGGCGTACAGCTTGAGCAGCATCTCGTCCGAGATGCCGGCCAGCCAGAACAGGCGCTTGCCGAGTTCGGGATGGGTCTTCATGCGTTCGGCCACTGCCTCGACCATCCAGCCCTGCTTGCCGACCACCACCAGGTTGACGTCGACCCCGCGTTCCCACAGCAGGTCGAACGCGGCCAGCGCCTGGGCATGGCCCTTGCGCGGCTCGACCGTGCCGACCATCAGGAAGCTCGGCCGCTGCGCCAGGGCGCCCAGCACGATCGACGCATCCGGCGGCAGGCCGGTGCTCGGGGCGCTGGCATTGATGTCGGCGCCCAGGTGGAAGAAGCCCAGTTGCAGCGGCAACGCGCGCTGCAGGCCTTGTCCTTCGAACCAGGTGGCCAGTTCGTCGGCCACCGCGCGCGAGATGCACAGCACGCCGTCCGACACCTTGTGCACGGTGCGCAGGAAGTCGCCGAAGCCCTGGTCGGTCCCGAACGGGAACACGTCGGGGCGCAGCATCGGCAGGATGTCGTACATGCAGAAATAAATCTCGACGCCGCGGTCGCGCATCGACAGCAGCAGGCGCTCGTTCTGGTGCACGCCCGACAGGAACAGGTCGAGGCCGAAGAACACATCGCCTGGATGCAGGTCGACCGGTGCGTCTTCCAGCATCACCATGTCTTCGCCCACCAGGCCGAGGCCGAAGCGGCGCGCGTAGTGGTAGGGGCGGTTGCCGCCGGTGGTGAACACCGGCTCGACCCGGAAGCCGGCCGGAGGCGTTGCGATCAGGGACAGCAGGATGCTGCGCACCACGCGCTGGATGCCGGTCTTGAGGTCGGTCTGGACCAGGGCCGAGACATCGACCAGCAATTGGCGGGTGGGCAGGGCCGGCTGGTTGAAGGCGATCGCTTCGGCCAGCGCCGGCAAGCCGTCTTCAGGACAGCGGCGGGCTGCGGCTGCGACCAGCGCGCGGTAGCCGGCATGCGCGCCGTGGCCAGGGGTGGCGAAATGTTCGATCGCTTCCATGCACAGGCGGCCGGCGTGGGCCGGGGCGTGCTCGGTTTCCATGAAGGCCAGCGCGCGCGCGCCGAGCGCGCTGCGGGTGGCCGGGTCGCCGTGCAGGCGCGCCAGTGCTTCGGCCAGTTCGGCGGTCTCGAATGCATCCGGCAGCATCACCACCAGGTCACTGTCGATCGAGGCGGTCGAACCGTGGGCGTTGACGATCGTCGGCGCGCCGTACAGCAGGCAGTCGAGCACCGCGGCCGAGGTCTCGCCGCGCGAAGAGCCACGCAGCTGCACCGCGGTGTCGCAGGCGATCACGTAGTCGGCATAGGTGGCGGCGTCGGCGAAGCCGGTAATCTTGATGCGCGAGGCCGCGGCGCTGTTCTTGATCTTCTTGCTCAGGTCGGCGCCATAGCGGCCGCCGTCGTTCTGGCCCACGAAAACGAGCTGGCAATTGGGGTCGTTCGCCAGCGGCGAGGCCAGGTAGGCATCGAGCAGCTCGTCATTGAGCTTGGTCGGGCCCAGCATGCCGAAGGTACACACGATGTAGTCGCTATCGCGCAATGTGAGGCGCTGGCGCGCGGCGGCGCGCGCGGCCGGGGTGGCGCTGCCCTCCGGTTTGCCGCGCAGCAGCGGCACGCTGCGCCAATCGTTGCCGGCGCCTTCGCCATACCACTGGGCGGCCAGCTGTTTCGGGAATTCGGAGTGGACGATGACGCCGGTGGCGTGATCGAGCACGCCACGGTTGGACGGGTATTTCCAGACCGCGCGGTTGCGCCCGGCCTGGCGGTGGCCGAGCAGGCCGGTGTAGCCGTGCGACCCGTACAGCGCGCGCAGGAAGCCTTGCGGCAGCACGCGGTCGTTCTCCAGATAATCGAGCACGTTCGACAGGTAGAAGTCGTGCAGCACCACGATGCCGGGCACCTCGCGCAGCAGGTCGAACATATGGCCGTGCACCGGCGAATTGCCGAAGTGGTAGACCACCCGATCGAATTCGTGCGCATGCGCGCGCAGCCACGCCGGGCTGCGCTGCGGCCAGGCGGCCAGGCGAGGGTCCGTTACCGGGTCCTGGTCGACCACCAGCTCGATGTCGTACCAGGCCGCCAGCTCGGGCACCAGTTCGGCGCTGTAGTCGGCGATGCCCGATTTCTGCGGCGGCAGCGGCGACACATACGCCAGGCGCGGACGCCTGGCCGGGGCGGCGGGCGCGGTGCGCTCGAGCGCCGTGGCCTGGACCCGGCTCCAGAGCTGGGCCAGGTCTTCCTGGCCCACGACCACGCTTGGCAGGCCGGCCGGCGCACTGCCGGCGGTCACCACCACCGATGGCGCCAGGCTGGCCAGCGCGCCGTCGCGCAGCAGCGCGGCCAGGGCTGGATTGGCCGCCAGGGTGAACGGCCGCACGCGGCTGCGCGGCACCAGGCCGTCGAAGGCCAGGCGCAGGCGGTCGCTGGCTTCAGGCTCGCTGGCCGGCGTAGCCAGCCACAGCTCGTGGCCGCTGGCCAGGCGCGCCAGGCCGCGCAGTCGGGCCAGGGTGTCCGTTGACACGGGGCCGGTGAGAAAATCGATGACGATGCGCATGGCTTAACTATCCGACTGCTGGTTGCCGCGGGCGCGTTGCAGGTCGGCCAGCACGGTGCGGGCCGATTGCGGCAAGCCCTTGAGTTCTTCGGGGACCTCGATGCCGAACGCCGCCTGCTGCGGCGGATCGAGCTTGATCGAGGCGATCGAGGCGCTGACGCGCTCATTGATCGCGGGATGGCGGCGCAGCACCGGGATCACCAGGCGTCGCACGCGCTCGTTGGCGGTGATGCGGTTGACGATGCGGCGTGCCAGGCCCGGACGGCGCAGCGCGATCGCCAGCGAGCCGGCGGCGCGCAGCGGACGCGTGACCTTCCACGAGGTGCTGGCCAGGGTCGCCTTGAGGCGTTCGTCGACGCCGCGCGCCCAGTCCGACAACTGGCGCGCGCTTTCGTGCACGTGCGCCAGTTGCTCGTTCAGCAGCGCGATCTGCTCGTCGGCGCGCAGTTTTTCTTCTTCGGCGCGGCGCACTTCGCGCGCCAGATTGTCCTGCTCGCTGCGCAGCGCGATCTCGAGCCGCACTCGACGTTCCTCGGCATCCTTGGCCTCGGCTTCGGCATGGCGCGCCAGCGCTGCCAGGCGTTGTTCCTGGTCGGCCAGGGCGGCAGCCTGCGCTTCGAGGCTCGCGGCCTGCGCCTCGCCATTGGCCCAGGCGCGGTCCAGGTGGTAGGAGATGAACGCGTCGAACACATTCGGCTGGATGCCGAAGTGCTGCATCAGCTCAGGGTGTTCTTCGGCCACGTACCAGCGATTCAGGCCATCGAACCAGGCGAAGCGGTAGCCCTGGGTATCGACCAGGTGTTCCCAGCTGGCGTGGTTGGTCTCGCGGCTGTTCGGCAAGGTCGCTTCGATCACCAGCACCCATGGGCGCCAGCGCTTGAAATCCATGCCGCGCAGGACGTCGCCTTCGAAGCCTTCGACGTCGATCTTCAAAAAATGGATCTCGCCGCGCACGTGTTCTTCGCATACCGAGGCCAGCGTGCGCACCGGCACCTTGAGTTCGGCGATGCTGTGGCCTTCGGCGCGGTGCATCTCGGCCACGGCCTGGTCGGGCGAGGCCCAGCCACGCACGTCGGGCACGTCGTACAGGGTCAGTTCGCCGTTCTCGGCGCCGGCGGCGATCGCCAGGTTGATGTCGCGTGCGCGCTCGCGCTGGAACTGTTCGTGGAACGCGGGCAGCGGCTCGATGCTGATGCCGCGCCAGCCGCGTTCATAGAAGGCCTTGGTGACCGAGTGCTCGACCGGATCGCTGGCGCCGACGTCGATATAGAAGCCGTCGGCGACGTGGCCGAGGGCGCGCCACAGCAGCACGTCCTCGGCGTTCTGGGAGTAGGAAACGAATGTCATGTGCGTTGGATGTCGATGGCCGGGTCGAGCCAGGCCGAACCTTCGAAGTGGGGACGGCGCATATTCATCACGGTGAACACCAGCGCCAGGTCGCGCCACTCATAGTTGTTGACCAGGTGGGTATCGGTGCTGACGATGGCAGTGGCCACCGAATAGCTGCCCGGTCCCAGGTTCATCGGGAAGGCGAAGCGGTAAACCACCTCTTCGCCGGCCGCGACGTCGTCGAGCGGCAGCTGCTTGAGGTGGGTGTTGGTGCCGTACATCGGCTGGCCCAGGCGGTCCTTGATCATATAGCCCAGCACCATGCGCGGGATCGGGGCGTTGACCTTGATCTTCACCTCGAGCGTGACCGGGCTGCCGACATCGACCACTTCGACCCGTTCGCCGTGCTCGTCGAGCAGGGCGATATCGCTGACATTGGCCTCGCCGGTGCCGGACACGGTCTGCACCTTGCCCTCGACCTCGGCCTGGCGCACGGTGTCGTTCTCGCGCTCGGCGATCATGGCGTTGTAGTAGTCCATGATTTCTTCGGGCCGGCCTTCGCGCGCCAGGCGTCCGCCGTCGAGCAGGATGGCGCGGTCGCATACCGACTGGATCGCCTGCTTGTCGTGCGAGACCAGCAGCAGGGTGGTGCCCTGTTTCTGGAACTGGCGGATGCGATCGAAACTCTTGTGCTGGAAGTAGGCGTCGCCCACCGACAGTGCCTCGTCGACGATCAGGATATCTGGCCGGCGCGCGGTGGCGACCGAGAACGCGACCCGCATCTGCATGCCGCTCGAGTACACCCGCACCGGCTGGTCCATATAGTCGCCGATGTCGGCGAAGGCCTCGATCTGCGGCATCAGTTCGGTGATCTGCTCGACCGTCATGCCCAGCAGCTGGCCGGCCATATAAGCGTTCTGGCGGCCGGTGAAATCAGGGTGGAAGCCCATGCCAAGTTCGAGCAGGGCGGCCACGCTGCCATCCATCCAGACGTTGCCGGTAGTGGGTTGGGTGGTGCCGGTGATCAGTTTGAGCAGCGTGCTCTTGCCAGCGCCGTTGATGCCGATCAGGCCCACGGCTTCGCCCGGCGAGACCGTGAAGCTGACGTCCTGCAGCACCCACTTGAGCTTGTGGCGCTGGCCACGGAACGGCAGCATCCATTCGCCCAGGCGCGAGAGCCGGGTTGGATAGATCTTGTAGGCCTTGCCCAGGTTGGAAACAGTAATCGTGCCCATCAGAGTTCATCCACCATTTCGCCGGCGCGCTTGCGGAACAGGCGCATGCCGAAGGCGCACAGCAGCAGCGCCAGCAGGGCGACCAGGCCGATCCGCTGCCAGTCGGGCGCGGTGCCGTGCACCAGCACCGCCTGGTAGGCTTCGATCAGCGGCACCATCGGGTTCCAGGCCAGCATGCCGCGGATTTCCTCGGGCAGGATCGAGGCCGGATAGACGATCGGGGTCAGCCAGAACCAGAACTGCATCGCGATCGTCACGAACTGGCCGACATCGCGGAAGAAGACATTGAGCACGCCGACGATCATGGCCAGGCCGATCGCCAGCAGTACCTGCACCACCAGTACCGGCAGCAGGGCGGCGAACATCAGGCCCGGGAAATTACCGGTCGCGACCAGGAACACCAGGAACAGGCCGAAGATGATGGCGAAATTGACCAAGGAACTCAGGACCACGATCACCGGCAGGCAAATGCGCGGGAAACTGATCTTCTTGATCACATTGGCCTGCTCGATGAACATGTTCTGGCCACGCGCGACGATCTCGGCGAACAGGCCCCAGGTCAGGATGCCGGCGCACAGGTAGATCGAATAGGCGAAGCCGGATTCGGCGCCAGGCAGGCGGGTACGCATGACCTCGGAAAAGATCACTGTGTACACCAGGATCATGGCAAGCGGGCTGAGCACCGACCACAGGGCGCCGAGCATGGCGTTGGCGTATTTCGACTGGAATTCGCGTTTGACGCTGCCCAGCACGAAACCGCGGTAGGCCCACAGGCCGCGCAGCATCAGGGGCGAAATCATGGGGCGATGGCGGTGGAAAGCGCCCGGAAAGAGGGGGGCGAGGTTGTCGTCACGGTGGCTGGTCTTTGTCAAGCTGGGAAGTAAACGCGAAATTATACCCCACGGTCCAGCTCACATATTGTTCAATTGTAACGACGTGTCAGCGCTTGGTGACCATCGGTGGTAGCGCTGGATGCTACTTGTTTACATTACGCCAACGCTCGAGCCGCCATGACGCTTCCGTGATTTGAACGCGTGGACGGCAAGCCGTCCACCTTATTGCTGCACCAAGCGATCAAGCGCTTCCGGTTTGACGATGATCAGGCGGTTGGCATCCTTCTGCACGATTCCCTGCTGCACCAGTACCGCCAGCGCCCGGGTCACGGTTTCGCGGCTCGTATTGATCATATTGGCAATATCCTGGTGGGTCGGCAGGTTTTCCAGCACGACCGGTGCCCCGGGGCCGGCCTGGCGCCGCTCCTGCATCGACAGATAGGTATAGATGCGCTTGGCGGTATTGTTAATGCTGAGCAGGGCGCGGAATTCGGAATCGCGCTGGATCTTCTGCGCCAGGTGGCGCAGCATCTGTTTCGCCACCGATGGCGAATGCGAGAACAGGTGCATCGCCGAGGTGGCCGGCAAAAAGGCTACCACCACCGCCGACAGGGCGACCACCGACGCCGAACGGGTCGAATTATTGATCAGGGCAATTTCGCCGAAGAAGTCGCCGGGCGTCAACATGCGCAGGCCGATCGCGCGGCCATCCTCGGTGATGTCAACCACCTGCAACTGGCCGGACAGCAGGAACAGCAAGCCGTCGCCATGGCCGCCTTTTTGCAGCACGATCTCGCGTTTGGCATAGTGCCGGAAACGCAATTCCTGCTTGATGGGGACGAGTTCTTCATCGCTCAGATCGGCAAGCAGCGGAATCTTGCGCAGGTGAACTTGCGCCTCCAGCTTCTTGGGGATCAAGGGCTCGTCGGGCGCTGGCGCCATCGTGCCGATGGAAGGATCTCGGTTCAATTCAGGCCTCAAAAAATCGGAGCGACCAGGAAGGTCGCGAGCGTCGCGAAGGCGATGCCGCCGGCATTGGCCGCCATGTCGCGCCAGCAGAAGCGGCGATCGGGCAGCAGCGACTGCAGGCATTCGATGATCCAGCCGGCCAGCAGCAGGCCCGCCAGCCACAGCAGGGCCGAGCTCATATCGTGCGCAAACGGCAACGCCAGGCCGGTCAGGACGGCAAAACTGACAAAGTGCAATACCTTGTCGTTCGGGAGGGGCGGGAGCCAGCGGTTGGGGACCAGGCAGCCGACGGTGACGGCGGTGGCGGTCAGCACGAACAGCAATGCGTTCCAGCCCATCAGAACGAGTCCATCTGTTTAGCGAAAGTCATACGGGCATGATTGTATATGCTCGAGCCCGGCTGCGCGTGGTTTACCTGCGCGGCTGCGGCATTTCGGCACGTCGTGCGCAGTCAACAGTCGCCGATCGTCGCCCGCTTCACTGGCACGTCGTTCACGCGCCACTAGCACGTCATTCCGCGCAACTAGCACGTCATTCCCGCGCCACTAGCACGTCATTCCGCGCAAGTAGCACGTCATTCCCGAGCAACTAGCACGTCATTCCCGAGCAACTAGCACGTCATTCGCGCGCAACTAGCACGTCATTCCCGCGCAATTAGCACGTCATTCCCGCGCAGGCGGGAATCCAAGGCCATCAGCGTTGCCACTTGTATAAGCAGCATTGGTGCGCTGGCTGCCTTGGATTCCCGCCTTCGCGGGAATGACGGTATCAGAGGACGCGGGAATGACGGTATCAGAGGTAGCGGGAATGACGGTATCAGAGGTAGCGGGAATGAAGGTATCAGGGGTAGCGGGAATGACGGTATCCGGGGTAGCGGGAATGACGGTGTCCGGGGTAGCGGGAATCACTGCGGCCGGTCGCCGCAGCCAGCGCCGCGCGGCGCGCATGGCCGGCGCTTCGACCCAGTGCCAGGACAGCAGGGACAGGGGCGCGAGCACCACCAGGCACAGGGCCAGCGCCAGGTGCGGCGTGGCGTTTGGCGCCAGCTCGCCGATCATCATCAGCACCGGCCAGTGATAGATATAGACGGCATACGAGTAATCGTGGCGCTGCACATGGCCTTGGCCGCGCACGCGCGCGCTGCCGATCCACAAGGCCAGCGCGGCCGCCAGCAGCGCGATGCCGAACCAGGTCAGCGGATGCTGGGTCATCGCCAGCGAGCGGGTCCAGTTCAGGCCCACCAGCGCCAGCGCGCACAGGACGTGCACGGCGCCGATGCGCAATTGCGGCGCCAGCGTCTGCAGCAGCACCCCGGTCAGGAACAGCGACCACAGGCGCACTTCCCACAGGTAGCCGCTCAGCACCTCGGGAAACAGGTTGGCCGCCAGCAGCAGGAAGATGGCGGCGCCGCGCAGCCACTGGCGCATCGGCAGCACGGCGGCCATGCCGACCAGCGCCAGCACGACATACATGCGGCCTTCCCAGTACAAGGTCCACAGCACGCCGTTCAGGTTGCGCCCGCCAAGTACGCCGGGAATGTTCAGTTCTTCTGGCGGGATATTGTATTGAAGCCAATGCAAGACCGTGTTGCCGAAAATATAGCGCCACGGCGCCGGATCGAGCAGGCCGGCCACGCCGCTTGTGGAAAAGAACGCCACCGCGACCACGGTGCACAGCAGGGTGGCGACGAACAGGCCCGGCACGATGCGCGCCACGCGCCGCAGCGCGAAGCGGCCCAGGTGTGGATCGCGCAGCCAGCTCTGGCTGACGAACATGCCGCTGAGCAAAAAGAAAATGCCGACCGCCAGCGCGCCCAGATCGGTGACCGGGCGCAGCCTGGAAGTGAGGGGATCGAGTCCCGCCGCAACCGGGCTCATCTGATAAGCGTGATACACCACGACCGCCAGCGCGCAGGCCAGGCGCACGGCGTTGAAGCCATTGTCATGGGTCTCGGTGGCGGCGCCCAGGGTGCGCGGCGAGGAAAACAGGGACATGGTCAGCGGTCCTGCCATTGCCAGCTGAGCTGTATCTGGCGGTTATCGTATTGGAAGATCGAGATGTTCTCGCTGTTGCGCACCACGCGCGTCTCGAGCCGCAGCCACTGGTTACGCGCGATCGGCCACGACAGGATGGCGCGCGCGACCCGGGTATCCTGGTCGCGCACGGTGTTGATCAGCCCCGGCGCATAGGCCTGGCTACTCCTCCAGCTCTGGTAGCTGTACGACAGCTCGCCGCTCACCTCGCCCCACAGGGCGCGCCGCGCCAGCAGGGTGGTGCTGTAACCGTGGCGGTCGCCGCCCGGGCGCTCGCGCACCGCATGGTCGGTCTGCCAGCCCTGGTTCAGGCTGGCGAACGTCTTGTCGCCGCGCCAGCTCAGCTGGCCCAGCACGTCGAAAGTGTTCGAATCGAAATTGGTCAGCGCCGAGTAATCGTTGCGGGTGACGCCGCCGGTCACGTGCAGCTGCATGCGGCTGGGCAGCGGCAGCGGCACGCCGGTGCGCGCCAGTAGCTGCAGCTGGCGCTGGTACAGCTTGCCGCCCAGGCCGGTAAAGCCGACCATCGCGGTGGCGCGTACCGGCCAGGCGCCGAAGCGGTACTGGCTGTCGATGCCGGCGTACACCGAATCGCTGTCGTAGCGGCGCAGCGAGTCATTGCGGCGCCCGAAGTACTGGGCAAAGCCGGTCAGGCCGTTGGGCGTCAGGTCGCGCGTATGCTCGAGGTTGAGGGCGGTGTAGTTGTCGCGCTGGGGCAGGAATTCGTCCTGCAGCGGCAGCTCGATCTGGCCGCCGTCCTGCTCGATGATGTAGCTCGGGTTGCGCGCGCCCTGGTTGACGTTCATGTCGAGGCCGCGCGTGATGCTGACCGAGGTCGCTTTCAGTGGTTGCCATTCGTCGCAACCGGTGTCGCGCGCCTCGGCGATCAGTTCCAGGATCGCGCGCGGCGGATCGAAGCGGGTCTCGATGATGGCGAACAGGCGCTCGGCCTCTTCCACGCGGCCCAGGCTGCACTGCACCAGCGCCACCTCGAGGTAGGCGCCGGCGTGCTGCGATTCTTTCTCGATCACCCGCACCAGGGTGTCCGAGGCATCGTTCTTGCGGCCTTCGGCGATCGCCTGCAGGGCGTTCTCGTACAGGATCTGGACTTCATTGGGCGGTATCTCGGGCGCCGCATGCGCAGCGCCGAACCCGCCCAGCAGGCAGGCAACAAACGCCTTGCGCCATGCTACGTCGTTCCCGCGCAGGCGCACTGGTTTCCGGAATAATTTCAGGCCTCTAAGGTATGACGCGCCGTAGCTAAAACCACGTCGTTCCCGCGGAGGCGGGAACCCAAGTTCGCTTTCCGAAGTCGTCACCCTTGTCCACATCGCGGTCGTTCCGACATACGGAATTCGGTGATTAAACTTGGATCCCCGCCTGCGCGGGGATGACGACGCATAGCTAACAAATATTATTCCGGACGCTTGTGCGTGCAGGCGGGAACCCACGTCGTTCCCGCGAAGGCGGGAACCCAAGTCATTCAACCGATCCATTATCTCATTCATCAATGTCATGCCTGTCCAGCCTAGCCGCGCGCAGCGGTCGCGTCGCCGCTGTCCTGCACGAAGGTGAACAAGGGTGTCGGTTTGCCTTTGCCGCGCAACACGCGCTCGCCCAGCGCCAGGAAGCGGTGACGGCGCGCCAGTGCGACGGTGCCGGGGCCGATGATGGCGCTGTGCGGATAGTCGCGCGCGGCCTGTTCCAGGCGCGACGCGGTGTTGACGCTGTCGCCCACGGCGGTATAGATGCTGCGGAAAGAGGTGCCGAAGTCGCCCGCCATGGCCGGTCCGCTCTCGATGCCGATGCGCACCCGCAGCGGCTTGTGGCCGGCTGCGCTGCGCTGCCGGCTCAACGCGTCGACCCGCACAAGAATGGCGCGCGCGGCGTCCAGCGCCAGGTCGGCGTGATGCGGCTCGGGCAGCGGCGCACCCCAGAAGGCGACCAGGCCGTCGCCGGTGTACTTGTCGAGCGTACCCTGGTGGGCGATCACCGGGCCGGTGAGGCAATCGAGGAATTCCTGGGTCAGGCGCGCGGCTTCTTCCACCGGCAGCGCCTCGACCTGGGTGGTGTAGCCCTCCATGTCGGCGATCAGCGTGGTCACCTCGAGCTGGCGCGGCTTGAGCGGGTCGGCCATGTCGCTGCGCAGCAGTTGCTGCACCACCGATGGCGCGACGTACTGGCGCAGGGTGTCGAGCAGGTGGCGCGAACGGCTCTGCGACACTTGCCACTGGTAGGGCACGGCGAACGCCAGCAGGAACAGATTGGTGGCCAGCGGTCCGCTGACCGAGAACGCCGGGTCGCGCGCGCTGGCGAAGTAGGCCAGGACGACCCAGGCCGCCGAGATCAGGCCCAGCAGGCCGACGCTGGTCAGCGCCGACAGGCGCGGGAAGGCGAACATGGCGAACAGCACCGAGCCGGCCGCGAACAGCAGGGCCAGCAGGGTGCCCGGCCAGCGCGCCGGCGCCTTGCCTTGCTGGAGATCGAGCAGTTGCGACAGCATCGCCGCCTGCACGCCCAGGCCGGGCCGGTTGCTGCCGAGCGGGGTGGCAACCCGGTCGCCCTGTCCCAGCGACGACGATCCCACCAGCACCAGGCGCCCGGCCAGGTCTTCGCGCGCGTAGGCGCGCTCGAGCACTTCGGCGGCGGTGACCACCGTATAGGCGCTCCAGTCGCGCGTGAACGCGACCCGGGTTTGCAGCGGACCGTCGATCGTCGGCGCCGGCTGGCCGGAGCAGCAGGCCAGCAGGGCCAGCGACAGCGCCGGCCAGCTTTTACCTTCATAGGTGGTCCACAGCGGCAGGCGGCGCAGCACGCCGTCGACGTCGTGCACGAAGCCGATATTGCCGACCTGGGGCGCACCGGCCAGGCCGGCATGGTTGGCGATGAAACCGGTGGCCGGCAGCGCCGCCGCCGGGGCCCCGGGGAGCGCGGTCGGCGCCTGGGCCAGCACGCCCTGGCGCAGGGCAGCCGGGCGCTCGCGCATATAGTCGAAGGCGTGGGCCAGCACCACCGGCCCGAAGCCGCTCAGGGCCGCCAGCCGGGCGTCGCCTTCGGGATCGGCGGCGTCCGAAAACAGGATGTCGAGCGCGACCCCGCGCACGGCGTAGTCGCCCAGCAGGGTCTCTACCAGGTCGGCGATGCGCGCGCGCGGCCAAGGCCACGGGCCGAGCTGCGCGGTGCTGGTTTCATCGATGTCGACCACCACGATGCGCGGCTCGGGCGCATCGGTGGCGCGCAGCTTGATGAATACATCGCGCAGCCGTTCGCTGCCGAAGGCCGCCACGCCCGGCGGCGACTGGGCGAACACGCACATCAGAAACGCGAGCAGCGAGATGCAGGCCTGGACCGCGCCGCGGCGCAGGCGCGGCAGGCGCAAGCTCAATGATGGGGGGAAGGCGGGCACGCTCGGTGTGGTCAAATAGCAACGGCTAATCGGTGGCCACCGAGTATATCGTCGGTCGGGCGCCAACAGCGCATTCTAGAGGGAAATTATACCAAAGCACGTTCGTGATAATTGTTTAGAATGTGACCGTCGTCACGTCGGGCGGACTCGGATGCGACAGATAATCGCGAAAATGGAGGGAAAGTAATATGCGGCGGTTAATAATTCTTGCGAGTATGACATTGATGGCTTCCGCCGTACAGGCGGCCGAGGCTGGCAAGGTCATCTTTGTTGCGGGCGCAGCACAGGTTGTGGACCGCAAGGCGGCTGAGGGCGACGCCGTTCAGGAAGGAGAGCTGCTGCAGACTGGCGCCGACGGCTTCATCTATGTGAAGACGGCCGACAACGGCCTGTTCATCCTGCGGCCGAATACCAAGGCGCGCATCGTGACCTATCACATCGACGAAGCGCGGCCTGAGAACACCCGCGTCAAGCTCGAGCTGCTCAGTGGCGTAGCGCGCAGCAAGTCGGGCGACGCGGTCAAGCGCGCGCGCCAGAACTTCCGCTTTAATACGCCGGTTGCCGCGATCGGCGTGCGCGGCACCGACTTTACCGTATTTACTGACGATACCACCTCGCGGGTGTCAGTGCTGTCCGGCGGCGTTGTGGTCAGCGGGTTTGGTGACGCCTGCCGTCCCGATGGCGTGGGTCCGTGCGAAGGCGCGCGCAGCCGCGAATTGTCAGCGGCGCAGCGTGGACAGTTATTGCAGATTCAGCAGGGTGTGGCGGCGCCGCAACTACTCAACGGTTCCAACGTGGCGCCCGAGGCGCAGGTATTGCCGAGTGGCGCGCCGGTGGCGGTGGTGGTTGGGCGTAACGGGGCGGTGACCCCGGTCGAGATGAGTGTCGACATCAGGAAGAGCGAGAAGGTGGTCGACAACGTCAGCAATCAGGTGCCGAAGCCGGTCGACCCGATCAAGCCTGAGTTGCCGATCGATCAGCCGCCAGTTGTTGAACCAAGCTTGCCGCCAGTCGTCACACCGGATACTCCCGTGCCGCCCGTAATAGGTCCGCCGCAGCCGGTGCAATACGCGGGCATCAAGTGGGGACGTTGGCAGACTATTGCCAACCGTTCGCTGGACTTCAGCTTGCCACTCGAGGAAGCTAAGAACGAACTGGTTGCCATTAATGGCAATTTCGCAATTTTTCGTACAAAAGGCCAGCAATATGTCGTACCGGAACGTGGGTCGATGGGCTTTGCGCTGACTGATAGCGACGCCTTTATTTATACTCATTTCGGCTCGTCCGGTGCTACGTATTCTGCTACTGCAGCCACTTTGTCGAATGGAAAATTGAACGTTGATTTCGGAAGCAAAAGTTTCGACACCTCATTCGACTTGACCGGTAAAGGTGAGAAATTCCGCTTCAGTGCGCATGGCACGATCGGTCCGGACGGTATCCTGTACGGTGATCGTGCAAATGGTCGTAGTGGAATCGCGAATGTCCATGGGCTGCTGAGCAGCGATAAGGGCGGTGGCGCTGCCTATATTTTTGATGGCCGCATCGACGATCGCCGTACCGTCAATGGCGGCACGTCGTGGGTACCGAAGGCCGAGTAGTTATCGTTTGACAATCTGGCTGAAGTATAACGAACGGCGTCTTCGAGGCGCCGTTTTCTATCATGGACTGTCAATCCGTGTTTGCCGGAGGTCCAGCAATAAACAAGCGGTAACCATTGGAAAGCTTTTCTTCTCTATGTGGCAGTGATCTTGCAAAACAGAGACTATCCTCCCTGCCAAATCAGAGGTTTTATTGTTTCGAATTGTAAGTAGCGAATACTCACCAATTATCACAAAATTGTATCTATTTGTCGCGATGATGGCTGATAATCGGTGGATTCTTCCTTCGTTGCAATTAATTGGTAATTCTCTGATAATGGGCCGCCGAAATTTCCGGTCATGCTGAACAAAGATTGAGGCACGATGTGATGGCTGTCACATAATACCGATTCCTATTCTGTCATGATGCGGTTCGTTGGAGCTGCAGGACACTCAGTGGCACTGCAAACGACTTAACTATTTGATCATTCGATCTATACAGGAGCTTTTAAATGGCAACCCAGTACGACAACGCAATTCAACAACTGTACGTAGCTTACTTTAACCGTCCTGCAGACGCTGGTGGCATCGCTCACTGGGCTAACTTCATGGCTAACGGTGGTACGGCTGCCCAGATCTCGGCTGCTTTCGCTGATTCGCTGGAATACCAAGTCGCCTATAGCCAGTCGACCTACGCTGGCATCGTGACCCAGGTTTACACCAACCTGTTCGGCCGCTCGCCTGACCAGACCGGTCTGGCATTCTGGGTCAAGGCTCTGCAAAACAACGACATGACCGTCGACAATATGGTCACCACCATCGCTGCCGGTGCACAGACCACTGACAAAGTCGCTTACGACAGCAAAGTGAAGGTCGCTGTTGCCTTCACCAACGCTCTGGATACCCCTGCCGAAGCTGCTGGCTACACCGGCACCAAAGCTAACGACGCTGCTAAAGCCCTGCTGTCGACCATCAAGACCGACGCGGATGCAAACGCTGCCATCACCCCAGCAGCCCTGAACAAGCACGTTGCTGACGTGATCAAGGCTGGCGTGGACTTCACCCTGGCAAGTGGCCTGGCCGCCCTGGGTACCGCCGATAAGGCAATCGTCGACTTCCTGGCTGATGCCGAAGTTACTGGTGCAGATGGCAAGGTCATCGCCAAGCCAAAGGACACCGACATCACCGCCTTCAAGGGTCGTGCTGATGCTGCTGTCGAGAAGATGGTTGCTGGTCTGGCTGGCGAAACCAACGAAGGCGTGCGTGCTGCGCTGATCGCTAAGCAAGTCGAAGCCAACACCAAGGCACTGGAAACCTCGAACACCGCCCTGACCAAGTCGCAGGAAGCTGTCGCCAAGATCGATGGTCTGGGTGATGCAGTCGCTGTTTCGACCTCGGCTACCGAAGCGTCGACCGCTGCAGATAAAACCGTGGTGCAAGCAGATGCTGCCTTCAAGTCGGCTACTGTGTCGATTGAAACCCTGAATGCCGCAGTCAGCCTGAACGCTGACGAAGCAACCTACGTCGTCACCGCCAACAGCACCGCAACCCCGCCTGTGCTGCTGACCCTGACCACTGTGAGCGCAACCGGTATTGTTTCGGTCGCGACCGGCGTGACCGCCGCTAACTACCCAGGCTTGGCTGAATTCGTTGCTGCTGCTAATGCTTACGAAGGCGCGCTGGACAACGCTGCTGAAGCTGAAGAAGCCGCACTGCTGGCTCAACTGGAAGTCGAACTGCTGGACCATGATACCGACACCGGTACCGTCAACTCGAGCAGCATCATCTTCACCACCGTGACCCCGGAAGATCGCGCTAATCCGACGATCGACGAAGTGATCGATCAACTGAGCGCACTGCGTTCGGCTGGTAGCGATGCCGCTGTCACCAAGTTCGTGAATGAAATCACCGCATTCGTGAACGCCAATAAAACTGATATCGCTGACGACGTGGTCGCCAAAGAGAAAGTGGTCAAAGCCGATCAGAAGAAGATCGACGACCTGACCAAGGCTCTGGACACTCAAGCTGACGCTCAGGCCCTGGCTGATGAGCTGAAAGCACTGCAGGAAGACCGTACCGAAGCACTCGATGCATTCGCTGATAACGACTACCGCGTGCCAGCCGATGTGAAGGGCAATCAGTTCGGTACCACCGGTTCGGACATCTTCGTCGCTGGTACCGTTGACGCGACCATCACCAGCTTCGGCCGTTCGGGCGATGACGTTCTGTTCGTTGGTTCGGGCTACACCCTGAACGCTGGCAAGCTGACCGATGGCAACAACTCGGCACTGGAAGTGTTCTTCACCCAGCAAGGCAACAACACCCTGGTCACCATCGAGAAAGTGGCATTCGGTTCGTCGGCTTCGGCTGGCGCTGACGCGAAGATCACCATCACCCTGACCGGTGTCGATGCAACCGACCTGACCTTCACCGACGGCATCATCACTCTGTAATGATTCGCTAAGTAGGTGCCGCGGCCACTTAGTAGTCGCGCGTGACAAAAAACCCGCAACTTCGGTTGCGGGTTTTTTTTGCATGGAAACCACAGATTGTGTGATCTGCATCACATTTTTCAGATGTTATGCCTCATAATGTCGTGCCGAGCTTGCTAACCCCATGCTTTGACGGCGAACCGCGACACGCCACCGAATGCCGCTTCCAGTCCAGATATGAAAACTAACTTCTCCAAGCCGAAGAACGAAATCACAGAGGCGTTGCAGATCTTCAAGAAGACCTTCATCACCATTGGCGTGTTCAGCGCGATCACGAATATGCTGGCGCTGGTGCCGTCGTTGTACATGATGCAGGTCTATGACCGCGTGCTGGCCAGTCAGAACGAACTGACACTGGTCATGCTGACGGTGCTGATGCTTGGCGCCTACCTCATGCTGGCCTCGCTCGAGATGATCCGCTCCTTCGTGCTGGTGCGCGTCGGCAATCGCTTCGACATGATGATGAACAAGCGTGTGTACACAGCAGCCTTCCAGCAGAATCTGAAGTCCTCGGGCGCCAACGCCGGCCAGGCGATGTCCGACCTGACCAATGTGCGCCAGTTCATGACCGGCAATGCCCTGTTCGCCTTCTTTGACGCGCCCTGGTTCCCGATCTACCTGGCGATTATCTTCTTCTTCCAGGTGCCGCTCGGCTTCTTTGCCCTGGGTGGCACGCTGATCCTGATCGTGCTGGCGGTGGTCAACGAGCGCATCACCCGCAAGCCGCTGTCAGAGGCCAATGCGCTGTCGGTCGAAGCCAACACTCTGGCCACCAATAACCTGCGCAATGCCGAGGTCATCGAGTCGATGGGCATGCTGCCTAATCTGATGAGCCGCTGGTTTAAAGTGCACAGCAAGTTCCTGGGCCTGCAGGCTAATGCCAGCAACAAAGCCGGCATGATCAATGCCGGCACCAAGTTCACGCAGTTGTCGCTGCAGTCACTGGTGCTCGGCCTGGGCGCGCTGTTGGTCATCGAGCACAAGATGTCGGCTGGCATGATGATTGCTGCCTCGATCCTGGTCGGCCGCGCCATGCAGCCGGTACAGCAGGTAATCGGCGCCTGGAAGAGCGTGGGCAGCACCCGCAGCGCCTACGGTCGTCTGGTCGCTATCCTGGAAGCAAATCCGAAGCGCGATAACGGCATGCCGCTTCCCAAGCCGCTGGGCTCATTGGCTGTCGAAGGCATTACCGCCTCGCCACCAGGCGCTAAAGCGCCAGTCGTACGCAACGTGAGCTTCAACCTGGAGCCGGGCGACGTGCTGGGCGTGATCGGACCAAGTGGATCGGGCAAATCAACCCTGGCGCGTCTCTTGATCGGCATATGGCCGGCAATGATGGGCAAGGTGCGCTTGGACGGCGCAGATATCTATCAGTGGAACAAGGCGGAACTGGGTCCACACATCGGTTATCTGCCGCAATCGATCGAACTGTTCGGTGGTACGGTTTCCGAGAATATCGCGCGCTTTGGCGATATCGATCCTGAAAAAGTAGTGACGGCGGCCCAACGCGCTGGCGTGCATGACATGATCCTGCATCTGCCGGACGGCTATGACACCAAACTGGGCGAGGGCGGCGCTGGCCTATCCGGAGGACAACGCCAGCGCCTTGCACTGGCGCGCGCTATGTATGACGATCCGGCGCTGATCGTGCTGGACGAGCCCAATTCCAATCTCGACGAAGTTGGCGAAGCCGCGTTGGTCAAGGCTGTGCTCGAGTTGCGCTCGCGAGGCAAGACCATCGTCTTAATTACTCACAGGCAGTCGGCGCTGAATGCGACCAATAAATTGCTCATGATGCGAGACGGGTCAGTAGCTGCTTTTGGACCGACCCAGAAAGTATTGGAAGCCCTCAACGAAGCTAACCAGAAACAATTGGAGGCTAACAAAGCTGCTCTTGTTGCCAGGGCTCAGGCTGCTCTAGCCAAGCAGCAAGAACAGGCCAAGATCCAAGGCGCCGAGACTGAGGGACAGACCGGTAAAACCTCCGTGACCACGGAACAGGGACAGTAAAACATGCAACTTGTAAAGAAACAGGAACAAGCGTCGGAGGTCATCTCCCACATTGTCGAGCCGGTCGATGTCGACACCGACTCGGCCAGGTTCAGCCGCATCGGCTGGCTGCTGGTGCTGCTGGGCTTCGGCGGCTTCGTGTTGTGGGCGGTACTGGCCCCACTCGACAAGGGCGTGCCGATGAGCGGCTTCGTGGCCGCCCAGTCGAACCGCCAGGCGGTACAGCACCTGGTCGGCGGCACCGTGCAGCAATTGCTGGTGCGCGATGGCGACCAGGTCAAGCAAGGCCAGGTCGTGGCGCGCATGAACCCGATCACCGCCGAGTCGGCGGTGAAGCTGACCGAAGTGCAGTATCTGTCGGCGCGGGCCAATGTGGCGCGCCTTGCCGCCGAACGCGATGGCGCGAAAGCCATCAAGTTCCCGGCCGAGATCGAAGAACGCCGTGGCGAGCCGGCCGTGGCCGACCTGGTCAGTATGCAGAACGGCCTGCTGCTGTCGCGCCAGAGCGCGCTGCAGAGCCAGTTAAGCGGTGTCGATGAAAACATCGCCGGTCTCAAGATGCAGATCCAGGGCTTGCAAGAGTCGCGCGACAGCAAGAAAGAACAGATGGGCCTGCTCAAAGAGCAGCTCGACGGTATGCGCGACCTGGCCAAGGAAGGCTATGTCGCCCGCAACCGCCTGCTCGAACTCGAGCGTACCTACGCCCAGCTGAGCGGCGCGGTGTCGGAAGACATCGGCAATATCGGCCGCTCGCAGCGCCAAGTGCTGGAACTGACCCTGCGCCGCACGCAGGCGATGCAGGACTACCAGAAAGAAGTGCGCACGCAAATGAACGATATGCAGCGCGAAGCCGATGCCCAGCACGCACGCCTGACTTCCGAGAAGTTCCAGCTGTCGAACGTCGAGGTCAAGGCGCCGGTGGCCGGCACCGTGGTCGGCCTGGCGGTGTTCACCAACGGCGGCGTGATCCCGTCCGGCTTCAAGCTGATGGACATCGTGCCTGAAGGCGATCCGCTGGTGGTAGAGGGTCACCTGCCTGTCAACCTGGTCGACAAGGTGTATCCGGGCCTGAAGGTCGAACTGATCTTCTCGGCGTTCAACGCCAACAAGACCCCGCACATTGAAGGCGAAGTCACGCTGGTTGCGGCCGACCGTCAGGTCGAAGAGCGCACCGGTAATGCGTTCTATGTGGTTAAGGTGAAGGTCACGCCGAAAGGCCACCAAATGATGGCCCAGCACCAGATGGATGCCCGCCCGGGCATGCCGGTGGAACTGTTCGTCAAGACCGGCGAGCGCACCATGATGAACTACCTGTTCCGTCCTATTCTCGACCGCATGCCGGCGGCACTGGGAGGCGAATGATGCGCGGCCGCTCGATGACTAGCTTGCGCGCCAACGTGGCGCGCGGCCTGCTGGGCGCCGCCATCGGCCTGGCGTTTGCCGTACCGGCGCACGCGCTGTCGCTGCAGCAAGCCTACGAGGCCGCGCTGCGCAACGATCCGGTCTACCGGATGCGCATCCAGGAACGCGAAGCAGGGCGGGAAAACGCCATCCAGGGCCGCGCCGGCCTGCTGCCGACCATATCGGGCAGCTTCTCGGCGAACCGCAATATCTCGGACCGAACCCAGCCTCAAAGGACCATTCTTAATACTGTCGAACTGGTTACCGACTATCCGCGCTACATCAGCCGCTCGTCCACCGTGCAGCTGCGCCAGCCGATCCTGAACCTGGACGCCTTCGTGCGCTACCGCCAGGGCAAGGTGCAGGATGCCCAGAGCGCGCAGGCGCTCGAGGCCGGCACCGACGAAGTCGCCGTGCGGGTGGCGCAGGCCTATATGGATGCGCTGTTCGCCGAAGACCAGGTGGCGCTCTCCAAGGTGCAGCGCGATATGTACCAGGAACAGCAAAAGGTGAATAACCGCCTGTTCGACCGCGGCGAAGGCACCCGCACCGACATGCTCGAGACCCAGGCGCGCTACGACCTGGCCGAGGCCCAGCTGATCGAGGCCGAGGACAATCTCAAGGCCGCGCGCGAAACGCTGCAGGGCGTGATCGGCATGGATCCGGGCCAGTTGAACCAGCTGGGCGATAACTTCCGGCCGCTGCCGCAGGATATCGCCACCTACGAAGAGTGGGAAAAGCTGGCGCTGGCCAATAACAACACGCTCGCCACCACCCGCCTGGCGGTCGAGAACCAGCGGCTCGAGATCCAGCGCCAGCGCGCCGGCCATGCGCCGCGCGTCGACTTTTTGGCGACCTACAACAAGGGCGATAGCGAGACGTTGAACCAGCTCGGCCTGGAGTCGACCAACCGCCAGCTCGGTGTGCAGATCAATATCCCGATCTATAACGGCGGCGGCATCAGCTCGGCCACGCGCCAGGCGGCCGCCAACTATGGCCGTGCGCAAGCGGAATTCGATGCGCGCCGCAATGAGATCCTGGTCGAATTGCGCCGCGCGCACAGCATCGTCGAGAGCAGCGGCCGCAAGGTCGATGCGTTGGTGAAAGCTGTTGACTCGGCCAAGGTCCTGATGACCGCGACCGAGCAGAGCATCAAGGGTGGGGTGCGCATTAACCTCGACCTGCTCAATGCCCAGCAGCAGCTGTACACCACCCAGCGCGACCTGGCCCAGGCCCGCTACGGCTACCTGCTCGGCGTGATCCGCCTGCGCGCGGCGGCCGGCAATCTCGATTCCCAGGTGATCCGCGAGATCGCTGCGTATTTCCGCACGTAATCCCTTCCGGGCCGGCGCTCGCCGGCCCAATCCAGCCCTGCTGTAGCCTGCGACGTTGTAATTTTTATTACGCTATATTTTTCTCTCTAATTAACAACGGAGGGAGAGATGGCGAACTATGTCAGCATGGTGCAGGAACTGTATGTCGCGTATTTCAGCCGTCCGGCCGATCCCAAGGGCTTGGCGTTCTGGGTCAATAATCTTGAAAACAAGGTCGTGAGCTACGACGAGATCGCTGCCAGCTTCGCAAAAACGGGCGAGTACAAGGCGGCCTACTTCGAGGTCGACAAAACAGTGCTGGTGAATGAAATCTACGACAACCTGTTCGGCCGTCCAGCGGAACAGCGCGGGCTGGATTTCTGGGTCAATGCGCTCGAGACCGGCGCCATGACGGTCGACAATATGGTGACGACGGTCGCAAAAGGCGCGCAGGGCGCCGACCAGTTCGCGTTTAATGCCAAGGTCGGCGTGGCTGCGGCCTTTACTGCGCGCGTAGACACCCCGCAAGAGATCACCGCCTATGACGGCGTCGCAGCGAACATGATCGCGATCAACTACCTGGCTGGCGTGACCAATATGATCACCGGCGACCTGGCGAGCGATCCGGGCAGTATCGATCTGGCGATCGCGCGCATGAGCGGTTCACCGTTCGGACTCGATGCCATTGAGCTGGTCGGCGTGGCCGAGCCTGCCGGTCCGGTCGCCTGAAGCAGGCGAGACGGGCGGCCGGCTGGCGCCACCGCCCGTGGCTACTCAGGCGGCGGCCTGGCCCACCACGCCGTCGGCTTGCGCCTTGCCTGCGCAGTGCGGGCAAGACACCCCCATGACGTATTCAGGCGCCAGTTGCTGGCGCGGCGTCACCACCGCGCGGCAAGCGAAGCATTGCACGGTCTCGGTCGGTTCCAGCTTCGGGTTGAGCGCGGTGCGGTAGTCGAACACGAAGCAGTCGCCGCTGTAATGGTCGCCGCCAACTTCCTCGAAATACTTCAGGATGCCGCCTTCGAGCTGGTACACGCGGTCGTAGCCGATCTCTTTCATGTGAATGGCGGCTTTTTCGCAGCGGATGCCGCCGGTGCAGAAGGTCACGACGGTCTTGCCGTTCAGCGCATCCTTGTGCTCGGCCGCGACGGCGGGGAACTCGGTGAATTTATCGATGCGGTAGTCGAGCGTGTTATTGAAGGTGCCGACATCGACCTCGAAGGCATTGCGGGTTTCCATCATCACCACCTCGACGCCATCGTCGTCGTGGCCCTGGTCGAGCCAGCGCTTGAGCGTCCTGGCATCGACCGCCGGCGCACGGCCGAGCTCCGGCTTGATCAGCGGCATACGCATGGTGATGATCTCTTTCTTGATCTTGACCAGCATGCGCTTGTGCGACTGTTCGTTCGACAGGCTCTCTTTCCATTCCAGGTCAGCCAGGCGCGGATCGCTGCGCACCCAGGCCAAGTAGCTGTCAATATGCGCGCGCGTACCCGACAGGAACATATTGATCCCTTCCGGCGTCAGCAGTACGGTTCCCTTCAACGCCAGCTCTTCGCACAGCGCCTGGTATTGCGGGCGCATTGCTTCCAGATTGTCGAGCGTGATGAATTTATAGGCGGCGATATTGACGTACTGGTGTGGGGAGGACATGGTCATGGGCCTTGCAAAGGCTGAAGAAAAGACAGGGCGACATTATAAGGCAGGGCAGGCCGCCAATTACGCTCTCGACCCTACCGAAGCATGGATTGTCGCGTACTTACAATTTTGACGGTTTGAGAACGTCAGAAACATTAATTCCTGTCGGAAAAATTTACACCTAGTATGCCTGGGTATCACAAAACTATGCTAAGTCTTTGATATTCGACAAATTTTGGTGCTGGCACGGTAGTTGCTTACTATGCCGTGTCAAAAATCTTCTGTCCATCTAGGAACCAAAATGATCCGTAAAAGCATCGCTCTCCTGACCCTGGCCCTTAGCGCAAGTTTCGCATCGGCAGCGCCGATCGCAAGCTCGTACGACTTCACCGGCGCCGTCAACAACAACCAGGCTGCGGTCATCAAGTCGGACTCCTCTTACCGCAACGGCGTTCTGGTCGACTTCAACCTGTCGTACACCGGCAGCTTCGCTACGAATGCGTTCGCTGTACTCTGGTTTGACAACTACAACGGTGCGCAAATCGGTTTGAAGGCGAATTGCGGCAATAACTGCAGCGCTGGCACTGACCTGTTCATTCGTCCCAAGAACACTACTGGCGACAAGTTCTTCGCCAACAGCAATATCGAACCAGCCGCTGCAAATAAAACTGCTCATCTGTATGCCTATCTGTACAAGAGTGGCGACTCCGACAACTACGACCGGATGAGTGCCTGGTACAACCCGGATAGCGACGCGCTGAGCGACCTGACCAAAGGCCATCTCAACCTTGTGCACGACTTCGGCTTCTCGTCGTTCGACACCATTGGTTTCCGTACTACCAATCTGCAAGGCGCGACTGTCAGCATCGATAACCTGAACATCAATGCGGTTCCGGAGCCAGGCAGCGTTGCGCTGATGGGCCTGGCACTGGCCGGCCTGATGGCTGCCCGTCGCAAGCGTAGCTGATTTACCGCTGGTAGTCGTCAGACGAGGCCCCGCTGTGTCATGCAGTGGGGCCTTTCGTCATTTTCACGGAGACGTGGTCCATTCCACTTTGCTGCCAACACACTCTTTTAAAATAAGCCATCATTCACTCGTAAATACATAATGTTATGGCTATTTTTTGTGAGATTAATCCTACAAAATTCCTTGTTTCTGATAGTTAGTTTGGTTTTCTGATTGATTTCTGGGTCATACTAATTCCACATGGCAACTCGACCATGCTGACCTTCCGATACCGATCATGAGCGAATCCACCAATTACAATTCCACGGTTCATTCTTTCTATCTGGCCTTCTTTGGCCGTCCCGCCGATCCCGCCGGCCTGAAGTTCTGGTCCGAGCATCTCGCCACGGTCAACGGTGACCTGGCCATCATCGCCGAGTCATTCGCCAATTCCGAAGAAGCCAGGGTCCGCTTTGGCGACGATACCCCGGCCGAACGCATCGCCGAGATCTACCAGCAGCTGTTCAATCGCGCCCCCGAAGCCGGCGGCCTGGCCTTCTGGACCGCCGCAGTCGAGCAGAGTCATGTCTCACTGGCCGACGTCGCCATTTCCATCCTCGAAGGCGCGCAGGGAACGGATGCCGACCTGGCCACGCTGCGCGAACAGGCGGTTGCCGACTTCACCGCCCAGGTCGAAGCTTCCGGTACCGACTACGACGGCTATGCCGCGGTCGAGGCCGCGCGCGTGCTGGTGCGCGCCGTGACGCCGGACGCCTCACCGGAAGACATCGCCGAGGCGGTCAAGGCCGCGGTGGCCTTCACCGACATCGCCTCGACCAACCCGACCGTGGTCGACGCGATCGCCACCGGCAGCAGCCTGCTGGCGCTGTTCGACACCAAGCGCGGCCTGCAAGACCCGGTGACCCTGCTCCAGGCCCTGGCCGATGTGGCCGAGGCCGCCGCCGGCAGCCCGGCCACGCTCGAGTCGCTGCTGCGCGGCGGCGGCATGGCCAAGGTGCTGGACGTGATGCCGGCGCGCGCCAGCCTGCAGGACGTGGTCGATGCGCTGGCCGAAGGCGGCCTGCCGGCCGCGATCGACGTCGTCTATCCGCCACGTCCGACCACGCCCGCCCCGTCGACCGGCGTGAGCTTCAAGTTCGAAAGCGTCGACCAGGGCCTTGATGACCGCGCGCCGAACGACAATGTCACCAATCTGGACGTGGTTGACGTCACGTTCAGCTTTACCGGCAGCCTGCGCACCGGAGAGAAATTCCAGTACAGCGTCGACGGTGGCGAGAGCTGGCACCCGCTCGAGGCGGTGGGCAAGACCTTGACCATTGCGCACCTCGATCTGTGGAATGGCTCCGAAGGCGGCCACGACAAACGCGGCATCAGTATCATGGACGCCGGCGCCGAGTTGACCACGGAGGTACAGGTACGCGTCGCCGACGCCAGCGACAAGACGGTCAAGTCGATCAGCCAGGACATCGTGTTCGACAATCTGCGTCCCTACGGCGAGCTGAACTTCGTGCGGATCGACGACGGCGCCGAGGACGACCTCCAGACCGGGGAACAGAACGTCGATGCCACGTTCAGCATCGCCGGCTTCGACGAAGAGGTCTTCGTCCAGTGGCGTTTCAAGGGCGATGAAGCGTGGGCCGACGTCAAGGTCGACAGCAAGGGCGGCTTCGCCTTGCAGGACATCGACCTGTCCGAGGCCGACCAGACCGTCCAGGTGCGCGTGATCGATGCGGCCGGCAATGTGGGCAGCCATGACGAGTGGACCATCGACGGCCCGGTCGGGCTCGAGCTCCAGGTGATGCCTTCGATTACCGGCGTGCGGATCGCCAGTCCGGTGGATGGCAAAGCCCAGCTCGATGGCAAGACGGTGGTGACGACCGACCCGGGCTTCGACCTGGTTGCCGGCATCGAGGCCGAGCTGCGCGAGCAGTTCACGATCGCCACCGGCACACTGGCGGTGGCGCCGGCCGCCGGTGGGGATGCGCTGGTTGATCCCCTCGGATTGACCTACACGCTCGGCACCGCGGCCGGCGAAACCCTGAGCGGCAACTATGTGTGGGGCTTCGGCGGCAACGACAAGATCACCGGCACTGCAGGCGACGACTTCCTGATGGGCGGCGACGGCAGCGACTTCATCGTCTCCAACGGCGGTAACGATTCGATCGCCGGCGGCGCCGGGGCCGACTTCATCAGTATCGGCGGCGACGACACCGTCCATCTGGGCTATATGGGGAACGATACCTTCGTCGGCGAATTCAAGGACAATGGCAAGTACGACTTCATGGACCTGATCTTCGGCGCGAAAAAGGGCGACAAGATCTCCGTGTTCGAGGGCTTCGGCAACGCGCCGCCAACCGTCGGTCATGACTTCCTCACCAGCGACGCACCCGGGCAGGTAGCGCTCGTGCGCGGCTCCCTGGCCCCCAGCACGTTCTCCGCCAGCCCGAGCGGCAAGTCCTACATGCTGCAGTGGACCGATTCGAACGGTATCAACAGCATCGTGCTGAACGACTACCAGGGCATGGAACTGGACCTCAGGATCGACCGCTCGGAACGCGCCATCACGCTCATCGACAAGCCGCTGCAATCGCACTTCAGCAGCATCAAGTACGATTTCAGCGCAAGCTCCACTTCCATCACCCTGTATGGCGCGCCGGACGACGTGGCGCAGGCGAACACCGATAACGGCCTGATTGACGCGAGCGGCTTCTCGCTGTTCGATGCCGGCGCCTTGGTCTCGGTCACCGACCTCTACACCGATGGCGCCGACTTCGGTGTCCAGGAAGACGGCAGCCTGCACCTGGCCGTTCCGCTGGTCGCCGGCGCCTACGAGATCTCCTGGAGTGCGGGCACCTTCGCGACCGCGAGCGGCACCTATGGCGCCGGCGGCGACCAGTTTGCCGGCGGCGCGACCGGCAACATCGTCCAGGCTGACTTCTACTACAAGGGCGATCGCGAGCTCGACGGCGAGTTCTATGACGGCACGGACGAAGGCGCGGCGTATCTGTTCCGCGCCGGCGAGGCGCCGACCAAGCTCATCACGAACGACTACAACGACGTCGTGGTCGCCAGTGATGGCACGGTCCACCTCGCCTATACCGGCTTCAGCACCCAGGGCCAGGACCTGATCATCGGTTTCGGCCCGGATGATACGCTCACCTTCGAAGGTGCGGCTGGGGAGGCCATCGACAAGAACTTCAGCGGCGACATCGAGTGGATGTTCGGTCCGTTCCCGCTGAAGCCGACCAGCGTGACCGAAGCCGTCTACTTCGTGACCGGTGGTGCGATCGTGAGTTCAGAACTCGACAGCGACCTGACGCCAACCATGCAGACGCTGCGGGACAACATCGACGTGAGCGGGCTGTCTATCGACGACCAGTTCCTGATTGTGGTGAAGAACCAGGAAGGCAATGGCGCTGCGATCTTGCATTTCACCGCCAGGGACGATAACGGTGAAATCAATCACGATGAGCTGGAACTGATCGGTATTTTCAGTGACAGTATCCTGGGAGCGACACAGATCGGCGTGGCGCCCATCGTCTGACAGGTGGACTGGCGACCGGGAGCGCCCAGCGGCGCTCCCGGTCGTGTTAGAGTCGCCGCCATGACGGGCGACCGCTTCGTCTCATCCCCCTAGAGAATATCCATGCAAGACTGGTCCGATGGCTACATGACCGAGGTGGCCTACACCTTCGGCTACTATCCTGAACTGAACCCCCTGCGTGCCCGGCTGGCCTTGCTCGAAGCCGGCATCGTTCCTCCCGACATACACACTGCTTGCGAGCTCGGCTTCGGCCAGGGCATGAGCGTCAACATCCACGGCGCCGCCTCGAGCGCCGTGTGGCATGGCACCGATTTCAATCCGGCCCAGGTCGGCTTCGCGCGCGAACTGGCGCAAGACACGCCGCTGGCCACCAACCTGTCCGACCAAGCCTTCGAGGCTTTCTGCCGCCGCGACGACCTGCCGCAGTTCGACTTCATCGCGCTGCACGGCATCTGGAGTTGGATTTCGGAGACAAACCGCGCCGTGATCGCCGGTTTCATCGAACGCAAGCTCAAGGCCGGCGGCGTGGTCTACGTCAGCTACAACACCCAGCCTGGCTGGGCCGCGGTCAGTCCGATCACCGAGCTGATGGCCGGCTTCGACGCCGCCTCGAATCCGCCCGGCATCGGACCGGCCGCGCGCATCGACGCCGCGCTCGACTTCGCCGATAAACTGATGGCCAGCGGTGCCGTGTACGGCAAGGCCAATCCACAGGCGCTCGAACACCTCAAGCGCCTGCGTGGCCACGACCGGCGCTACCTGGCCCACGAATACTTCAACCGCGACTGGCAGCCGATGTCGTTCGCGCGCATGCGCGGCTGGATGGAAGGCGCACGGCTGCAATACGGCACCTCGGCCCACTATCTCGACCACGTGCCGATGCTGAACCTGAACGCGGCCCAGCAGGCGCTGCTGGCCGAGATCCCCGATGCGGGACTGCGAGAAACGGCGCGCGACTTCATCGTCAACCGCCTGTTCCGGCGCGACTACTGGGTGCGCGGCGCGCGCCGCCTGGCGCCAAGCGACCGCGCAGAACGCCTGCGCGCCCAGCGCGTGATCCTGGCCACGCCCGCGGCCAAGGTCAAGCTCAAGGTGTCCGGCATCCAGGGCGAGGCCAGCTTGCACGAAGACGTGTATCGCCCCATCCTGGACGCGCTGGCCGAGCACGCGCCACGCTCGCTCGGCGAGATCGAGGCGGCCGTGGCTGCACGCGGCATCCATCTGGCGCGCATCGTCGAGGCGGTCATGATCCTGGCCGGCACCGGCTCCCTGCACCCGGCCCAGTCGGATCACGCGATCGACAAAGCCAGGCCGCATGTCGCGCGGCTCAATGCGCGGTTGTGCGCCATGGCGCGCTACTCGGAAGACGTTAATTGCCTGACATCGCCGGTCACCGGAGGCGCGGTGCCGGTGGGACGCATCGAGCAATTGTTCCTGCTGGCGCGCTATCAGGGAATGGATGCCAGCGCAGATTGGGCCGCCTTCGCCGGCGAAGCGCTCAAGGCCCAGGGACATCGCATCGTACGCGATGGCAAGCCGATTGAGGCGGATGCGCAGTTGCAGGCTTTACATGCACAAGCAAATGCCTTCCAGGCTGATCGGTTGCCGGTATTGCAAGCACTCGGCATCGGTAGTTGATCCGGATTGACAATCAGCGGCTGAAAAGTTGGCCGGGAAGTAATTTATTTTTCCGGAGTAGTTGCTAGAAGCATCATTCTTGTAGGAATAAGACGACAGAAAACGACGATTTCTGAATAATTTCCTGTTCGCAATTTGATTGGCATCGGATACTAATACCGCAAGGCAATCCTTTCGATGCGTAATCAACTTGACGACCATGACCACCTTCAGCTCTTACGATTCTACGGTTAATTCCTTCTACCTGGCCTTTTACGGCCGTCCTGCCGACCCGGCCGGCCTCAAATTCTGGTCCAAGCAGCTCGCCGACAATGATGGCGACCTGGGCGCCATCACCGGATTCTTCGCGGCATCCGATGAAGCGCAGGTGCGCTTCGGCACCGACACCGTGGCCGAGCGTATCGCCGAAATCTACCAGCAGTTGTTCAACCGTGCGCCGGAAGCGACCGGCCTGGCCTTCTGGACGAAGGCGATCGAAAACGGTGATGCGTCGATGGCCGACGTTGCGGTCTCGATCCTGAAAGGCGCCCAAGGCACCGATGCCGGCCTGGCCACCCTGCGCCAGCAGGCGGTCGATGCCTTCACCGCCCAGGTCGACGCCGAAGGCAGCCAGTACGACGGCTACGCCTCGATCGAAGCGGCGCGCATCCTGGTGCGCGCGGTGACTGCGGATGCCAGTGCCAACGACCTGGCCGCGCTGGTGAAAGCCGCCGTCTCGTTCGCCGATACCGCCACCAAGAATCCGGCCGTGGTCGAGGCCATCGCCGTCAATACAACCTTGCTGGCCCTGTTCGATACGCCGCGCGGCAATGGCGATCCGGTGGCCCTGGCCCAAGCGCTGGCCGACACCGCCAAGGCGGCAGCGGGCGACCCGGTCACGCTCGAGCAGCTGCTGCGTGGCGGCGGCATGGACAAGGTGCTCAAAGTGATGCCGGCCAATGCCACCTTGCAGGATGTGGTCAAGGCGCTGGCTGAAGGCGGCTTGCCGGCCGCGGTCGAAGTGGTCTACCCGACCACGCCGAGCGTGCCGTCGGCCCCAAGCTACAAGCTGAGCTTCCTGAGCGTGACCGAAGCGAAGCTGGATGACCATGGCATGGCCGATACCAAGGCAGATAACGTCACCCGCGAGCAGGTCGTCGAGGTCACCTTCGGCTATCGCGGCAATGACCTGAACAGCAGCCATAAGTACGAATACAGCATCAACGGCAGCAAGTGGATCAGCGGCAGCGAACACATCAAGGTAGACACGGCTGCCAACACCGTGACCCTCACGGGCATCGACCTTAGCCTGGGCGAATCGATCAATCCTGCCAAGTCGTTCGGCATCATGGGCGCGGGACCGATCGGCAATCTGCTGTCGAACATCGAACTGCGCGCCGTGCGCAGCGATGAAACGGTCATCGGTTCGGTCAAGCAGCAGATCGTCTATGACTATTACGCGGAGCAGCCGATCGTGACGGTCGAGACCAGCGAAGCGGCGCAGTACTTTGGTCGTGGAGACTTCACCAGCGTACCGAACCTGAACGTGGAAGGTATCGAACCAGGCGCCCGGGTCGAATATGCCCTGATGCCGATTCAACACGGGCGCGTGCCCAATCCGCAGCTCGACTGGTCGGAGGAGAAGCCGACCCTTACCGATGATGACTACTACATCATCCAGGTGCGCCAGATCGATGCCGCTGGTAATATCAGTGATCCGCGCCAGATCAGTTTCACGCTCGACACCAAAGCGCCGGACACCGCGGTGACCATGACGCTCGACACCGACAGCGGTAAGCAGGGCGACGGCATTACCAATGTCAAGGACATCGCCATCGCGAATCTGGAGAAGTCGTATACCAGCGCGTGGGAGTACCGCATCGACGGCGGCGAATGGACGTTTGGCCGTGTGAATAACTTCAACGGCAAGGACCTGCTCAGCCTGGACAATCAGGCCGATGGCACCTTCGATATCGAGGTACGCCAGTTCGACGCCGCCGGTAATGTGGGTGAGCCGACGAGCAAGCAATCGTTCACCTTCGATACCACCGCACCGGAAGGCAAATTCAGCCTGGATGGCGTCCAAGGTGCGAGCAAGGACGATGCCTACGTAACTACCCTGGCGAACGCCGATGTGTATTTCGAGTTCTACGGCAAACCGGACACGGGCGATACCTTCGAATACCTGCTCGACGGTGGCAAGTGGCAGACGCTCGATGCCGAAGCCTACAATAGCGCGACCGGCATCCTGACCGTCGGCAACGTCGATTTCAGTACCAAGGATCGCGACGTCAGCGTGCGCGTGGTCGATGCGGCCGGAAATGCCACGACGTCCCAGTCGACGTTGGTCGACAGCACCTTCAACGATGTGCCGCCGGTGACGATCGATGGCCTGACGCCAACATTCGGCTTGTCAGGCGCCAAGCTGGCCCTGAAGGTCAGTATCGATTCGCTGGCCTCGGTCGACAAGACCAAGCTCAGCCTGGACGTCATGAACACCGGCACCGCGGTCGATGCCCCAGGCTTTTTCGACGGCAATGCGTCCCAGCTGACAGGCAACACCCTGACCCTCGATGACATTCCGGCACTCAATCTGTACCAGCTGGGTTGGGAAGAAGGCGCGTTCACCACCACCGGGGGTGCCGCTGTCGCCGCCGGCAGCGCGCTGTTCGTCGGCGGCAAGATCGCCACGGTGGCGCTGCCTGGCTATGCCATCGAATCGCTTGACCTGGTCGGCGAGACCGGGATCGACGAGTCGAACGACGTGCGGGTCAATACCGCCTTCATCGGCCAGGAGGACGTCAACGCGCGCATCCACAGTGGTGACGGCCACGACGTTGTCGTCGATAACGGCAGCAAGCTGACCCTGAGCTACGACAAACTGTCCAATACCTTGTCTGATGTGGTGTTTGGCTTTGACAGCAACAACGGCATTGCCAGCGATATCGACAAGATCGAGCTCGGCGGCGCGATTTCGACCCGTTTCGATGTCAACCATAATGGCGCGCTGGAATGGGGCACTGCTGTCTCCCCCACGACCAAATATGCGCCGCAGCCGGGGATCGAGGCGGTGGAGCTGGCTAACCTGACCTCCAAGTCTTTCATTGCCCTGGCTGGTGCGGATCCCTTGGGCGCACTCAATGCCACCCTGGATGTCAGCGGATTTGATGCAGGTGAAGGCTTGTTGATCCTCGGTACGTACCAATCTCAAAGCATCCTTCTGTCGTATGTGTCGAAGGACAGTAATGGAAAGGTCGATGAAGGCGAACTGGTCACGATTGCCATCTATGCCCAGGGTACCGTCGATACCGACGATATCACGCTGGTCGGCAGCTTCATGCCACCACCCTGATCGGCGTCGAACTGTCCGCCGCTGACGGATAGAGAAGCAAAGCGGGCGGTGCTCAACGCCGCCCGCGTCTCCGCCGCAGCCCCGCTCGCGGTAAAATACGGGGATGACTTCCCCGACTTTCACCCACCTGCGCGTCCACTCCGAATACTCCATCGTCGACGGCCTGGTCCGCATCGACGACCTGGTCAAGGCGGCCGTCAAGGACAGCCAGCCGGCGCTGGCCGTGACCGACCTGGCCAATACCTTCTGCCTGGTGCGCTTCTACAAGGCGGCGCGCGGCAAGGGTGTCAAGCCGATCGTCGGGGTCGATGCCTGGATCACCAACGACGATAACCGCGACAAACCGCACCGCCTGCTGATCCTGGCCAAGAACCACACCGGCTACTCGCAGCTGTGCGACCTGCTGGCGCGCGCCTGGCTCACCAACCAGTACAAGGGCCGCGCCGAACTGCGCACCGAGTGGCTCGAAGCGCTGGCCACCTCTGTCTCGACCCTGCATCCCGACCAGCCCCAGGACAATGCCCTGATCGTGCTGTCGGGCGCCCATTTCGGCGACATCGGCCAGGCGATCGAGAACGGCGACCTGGCCAAGGCCGAAGCCAATGCCGCGCGCTGGGCGCGCATCTTCCCGGGCCACTTCTATATCGAGATCCAGCGCGCCGGCCAGGCCAATCAAGAGCAGCAGGTGCGCCATTCGGTGGCGCTGGCCGGCCGCCTCGGGCTGCCGGTGGTGGCGACCCACCCGGTGCAGTTCCTGGACAAGAGCGAATTCATCGCCCACGAGGCGCGGGTCTGCATCGCCGAAGGCGAGATGCTGGCCAACGCCAAGCGGGTGCGCCGCTTCAACGAGAACATGTGCTTCAAGTCGCAGGCCGAGATGGCTGAGTTGTTCAAGGACTTGCCCGGGGCGCTGGCCAACTCGGTCGAAATCGCCAAGCGCTGCAACGTCACGCTGACCCTGAATAAACCGCAGTTGCCGAATTTCCCGACCCCGGGCATGACGATCGACGAATTCCTGGTCGCCGAAACCAAGAAGGGCCTCGAGGACCGCCTGGTGCAGTTGTATCCCGATCCCGTCAAGCGCGAGCAGGAACGTCCGCGCTACGAGGCGCGCCTGGAGTTCGAGAACAACACCATCATCAACATGAAGTTCCCGGGCTACTTCCTGATCGTGGCCGAGTTCATCCAGTGGGGCAAGAACAACGGCGTGCCGATCGGCCCGGGCCGCGGTTCGGGCGCCGGTTCGCTGGTGGCGTACGCCCTGAAGATCACGGACCTGGATCCGCTCAAGTACAACCTGCTGTTCGAACGTTTCCTGAACCCTGAACGGGTCTCGATGCCCGACTTCGACATCGACTTCTGCCAGGAAAAGCGCGAACTGGTGATCCAGCACGTGAAGGATCTGTACGGGCGCGACGCGGTATCGCAGATCGCCACCTTCGGCACCATGGCGGCCAAGGGCGCCATCCGCGACGTCGGCCGGGTGCTCGATTTCGGCTACAACTTCTGCGACGGCATCTCCAAGCTGATCCCGTTCAAGCCGGGCAAGCCGGTGTCGATCGCCGAGGCGATCGAAGAAGAGCCGCTGCTCAAGGAACGCCTCGAGAACGAAGAAGAAGTCAAACAGCTGCTCGACCTGGCGCAGCAGGTCGAGGGCATCACGCGCGGCATCGGCATGCACGCCGGCGGCGTCCTGATCGCGCCCGGCAAACTCACCGATTTCTGTCCGCTGTACACCCAGGGCGGCGACGCCGGCGTGGTGTCGCAGTACGACAAGGACGACGTGGAGGCCGTGGGCCTGGTCAAGTTCGACTTCCTGGGCCTGACCACGCTGACCATCCTCGACCGCGCGGTCAACTACATCAAGGATCTCGACCCGGCCGAGAGCGAATTCGACCTGGCCAAGCTGCCGCTGGACGACCGCGCCTCGTACAAATTGCTGTCTGATGCCAAGACGGTCGCGATTTTCCAGCTGGAGTCGCGCGGCATGCAGGGCATGCTCAAGGACGCGCGTCCCGACCGCTTCGAGGACATCATCGCGCTGGTGGCGCTGTACCGTCCGGGCCCGATGGACCTGATTCCCGACTTCTGCAAGCGCAAGCACGGCGAGAAATTCGATTATCCCGATCCGCGCACCGAATCGATTCTGTCCGAGACCTACGGCATCATGGTCTACCAGGAGCAGGTGATGCAGATGGCGCAGATCGTGGGCGGCTATTCGCTGGGCGGCGCCGACATGCTGCGCCGCGCGATGGGCAAGAAGAAGGCCGAAGAGATGGCCGAGCACCGCGAGATCTTCCGCGCCGGCGCCGCCAAGGATGGCTTGACGACCGCGAAGGCCGACGAGATCTTCGACCTGATGGAAAAGTTCGCGGGCTACGGCTTCAACAAGTCGCACGCGGCCGCCTATGCGCTGCTGTCGTACCACACCGCGTATCTGAAGGTACACCACACCGCCGCCTTCATGGCAGCCAATATGTCGCTGGCGATGGAAGACACCGAGAAGATCAAGATCCTGGTCGAGGATGCAAAAGAGGTCTGCAAGCTCACGATCCTGCCGCCGGACGTCAACGAATCGCAGTTCCGCTTTACGCCGGAAGGCGAGGCCAGGTCGAAGACCGGCAAGCAGGTGACCAATATCCGCTACGGCCTGGGTGGCGTCAAGGGCGCCGGGCAGGGCGCGATCGAGGCCATCATCGCGGCCCGCAAGGAAGGCGGCAAGTTCAAGGACCTGTTCGATTTCACCAAGCGGGTCGACCGCAAGCAGATCAATCGCCGCACCATCGAATCGCTGATCCGCGCCGGCGCCATGGATGCCTTCGGTGTCGATCGGGCGGTGCTGCTGGCATCGGTCGCCTTCGCGATGGAAGCGGCTGGCCAGGCCGCCGCCGCCGCCAACCAGGTCAGCCTGTTCGGCGGCGACGATTCCGATCTGGTGGCCCCGCCCGAATACGTCAAGGTCACGCCCTGGACCGATCGCCAGAAGCTGTCCGAAGAGAAGATCGCGCTCGGCTACTACCTGTCGGGCCATATGTTCGACTCGTATGCGCAAGAGGTGCGGCGCTTCGCCAAGACCAAATTGAAAGACCTGGAGCCGTCGCGCGACCCGCGCATGATGTGCGGCGTGATCTCGGGCATCCGTACCCAGATGACCCAGCGCGGCAAGATCCTGATCGTGGCGCTCGACGACAAGACGGCCGTGCACGAGGTGACGGTCTACAGCGAGGTGTTCGAGGCCAACAAGAACGCCTTCAAGGAAGACGAGTTCCTGCTGGTGGTCGGCAAGGTATCCGAAGACCGCTTCAATGGCGGCCTGCGCATCACCGCCGAAAAGGTGTTCGATCTCGCGACTTCGCGCATCCAGTACGGACACAAGCTCGAGATGGACCTGGCCACCAGCGTCGATCCGGCCAGGATCGCCGAGGTGCTGCAGCCGCATCGGGTGCAGGACGGGATGCCGGTCAGCCTGCGCCTGGTGACGAACGGGATTCCGTATGTCGTGCAGCTGGGCGACGATTGGCGGGTGGGGCCGTCCGATACGCTCAAGCAGGCGCTCGAGTTGACGCTGGGCGCCAAGGACGTAGCGGTGGAATATTGATCTCGTCCGGCCGCACCAGGTGAACATGTAACGTACACCACCACCCTGAATACGTCGTTCCCGCGTAGGCGGGAACCCAAGTCCCATGCGTTGAGATTGCCGTTAACCGTAACCACTGCGCACGCAAACTTGGGTTCCCGCCTGCGCGGGAACGACGTTTTGAAGCGCGGGAACGACGTTTTGAAGCGCGGGAAAGACGTTTTGAAGCGCGGGAACGACGTTTTGAAGGCGGTGGCGAACAGCACGCGCGAGCATCACACACGCAGCATTGCCTATTGTCCGAGATCGCCATGCTCGCGCAAGCCGATCGTGGCCTGCGTCGTCCCATTTTCGACCCGCTCCAGCACGATCTTGCGGTTGCTCGATTCCTGGTCGCGCTGCGCTTCGCGGTGCCACAGGTGCAGCACCTCGGTGGCCAGTGCGCCGTCCTTGCGCAGCACGCCGGCATGGAACAGGCGCACGACCAGGTCCGAATCCTCATGCCCCCAGCCGGTGAAGCTTTCATCAAAGCCGTTCACTGTCACCAGGTCCGACTTCCACACCGCCAGGTTGCAGCTCTTGATGCGGCGCCAGCTGAACTTGCGCCGCACGCGGCCGACGTCCGGCCAGCGCAGCATCGTCTGGATCACCTTGTTCATGTCGCCGGACAGGCGCGCGCGCAGGCGCTGGCCCAGGGTCAGGCCGGCGACGTCGATATGCTCGCGCAGCGCGCGCTCGGTCAGGGCCTGGCCGAGCAGGATGCGGCTGCCCGACACCAGGTGGCCCGGCTGCGCCAATGCGCGGTGGCGCGCGATGAAGTCGCGTTGCGGAACGCAATCGCCGTCCAGGAAAATGATATAGTCGCCTGTTGCCGCCAGGATGCCGCGGTTGCGCGCCATGGCGGCGCGAAAGCCGTCGTCTGGCTGCCACACGTGTTTCACCGGCACCGGCGCGCGCTTTGCCAGGCGCTCGATGCAGTCCCGCGTGTTGGCAGTGGAGCCGTCATCAGCGATAATGATTTCGAAATTCTTGTCATCCTGTAAAAAGCAGGCTTCCACCACCGCCTCCAGGGCGTCGGGCCGGTTGTACGTGGTGACCACGACCGAAATTGTCTGTGTTTGCTGCATTGCTGTCCGATTTTGAGGCGCTAGGCCGCAAGAATATCCCACAAGAACCTGAATGAACAATACGCCGCTGATGTCCCGGGAGCCAATGCAGGTTTGGATCGGCTTCCAGGTCTTCCTGTTTCCCTTCCTGAGCCTGACCACTCCTTCCGGCATCGGTTTCAGCAGCCTGCTGTTCCTGTTGTCGGCCCTGTGCGTGCCGCGCCGCGCCTGGGCCGCGCTGGCGCCGCACTGGAAGGCCATCCGCTGGGTGGTCGCGGCCTTCTGGTTCCAGTTCGCGCTGGCCATCGTGGCGGTGTTGATCCGGCCCGAGGCCGGGATCGACTACCTCGACAAGCCGTCGCGCATGCTGCTCGCCCTGAGCGCGCTGGCGGTGGTCTTGCTGGCGCGGCCGTCCCCCGCCACCCTGTGGTGGGGCGTGGTGGCCGGCAGCGTGGCCGCGCTGCCTTTCGTGGCCTGGCAGCGCATCGTGCTGCAGATCGAGCGCCCCGGCGGCTTTTTAAATGCGATCACCTTCGGCGACCTGGCCATGGTGCTGGGCCTGGTGGCGCTGGCGGCGGCGATTGACTACCGCCAGCATACCCGCAAGGCGCTGCTGGCCGGCGTCGGCGCGCTGGCCGGCCTGGCCGCCTGCATGCTCACCGGCACCCGCGGCGCCTGGATCGCGCTGGCGCTGTCCGCGCTGCTGTTCCTGAGCTATGCCCAGCTGCTCAAGAGCCGCAAGGTGCGCCTGCTGCTGGCCGGCAGCTTTACCCTGGTCGCCGCCGCCTTCCTGGTGCCGGCCACCGGCATGCAGGAGCGCGCGCTGCAGGGGGTGGACGATGTCCAGACCTGGATCGACGGCGGCAATGTGTTCACCAATGTCGGCACCCGGCTCGAGCTGTGGAAGGGCGCCATGATCCTGATCGAAGAGCGGCCGCTGTTCGGCCTGGACCGTAATACGCTGCGCACCGAGATCGGCCGCCTGGTGGAGCAGGGCACGCTCGATCCGGCGATCCTGTCGCTGCAGCACCTGCACAATGACGCCCTGCAGGCGCTCGCCACCGGCGGCGTGTTCGGGCTGCTGGCCTGGATCGGCATCCTGGCGGCGCCCTTCATGTTCTTCGCGCGCCAGATGGGGCGCGTCAGCGCCGATCGGGCCGGGCAGGCGACACGCTTCGCGCCGGCGCTGGCCGGCATGCTGGTGGTGCTGTGCTACTTCAGCTTCGGCCTGACCGAAGTCATTTTCTGGTCCCTCAAAGGCAGCATGTTCTATGCGCTGATGGTGTTCCTGCTCATGGGATTCTGCCTGGCCGCGCCGCCGGGGGAAGCAAAGGTTGAACCACGTGGAAACTAAAGTCATCATCCGGCGCCTGCTGGCGCTGGTCAAACCGTATCAATCGCGCGCCTGGATGGCGCTGCTGTCGATGGCCATCACCGCCGCCACCCAGCCGCTGCTGGGCCAGGCGCTCAAGGTCCTGCTCGACGACGGCTTCAAGGACAACGTCGGCTTCAGCCTGTGGTGGATCCCGACCATCCTGGTGTCGATCTTCATCCTGCGCGGCATCGGCACCTTCGGCACGGCCTACTTCAACAACTGGGTGCTGTCGCGTGTCCTCAACGATATGCGCGCGATGGCCTTCGAAAAGGTGTTGCGCCTGCCGGTGGCGCGCTACCAGGACGAATCGACGGGCAAGATCATCAATACCGTGGTCAACGACGTACGCCAGGTGGTCGACATGATCCAGTCGGTATTCGTGGCCTGCGTGCGTGACGTGCTGGTCGTGATCGGCCTGCTGGGCACCCTGCTGTACCTGAACTGGAAGCTGACCCTGGTCGCCATCATCGTGATCCCGCTGACCGCGGTCATCGTGCGCACCACCACCAAGCGCCTGCGCAACCTGAACCGCGAGAGCCAGCGCGTCACCGCCGAGATGACCGGCGTGGTCGAGGAGGCCGCGCGCGGCCACCAGGTGATCCGCGTGTTCGCCGGCGAGCGCTATGAGCGCCAGCGCTTCCACAAGCGCAGCGAAGCGCTGCGCGGCTTCTCGCAGCGCATGACGGTGGCCTTCGCCGCCACCACCCCGGTGACCCAGATCGCCACTTCGCTGGCCTTGTCGCTGGTAATCGTGCTGGCGATCCAGGCCGACATGACGGTCGGCGAGTTCACCCAGTTCGTGACCATGATGCTGATGCTGCTCACGCCCCTGAAATCGCTCGCCGAAGTCAACGGCCCGATGCAGCGCGGGATGGCGGCCGCCGAAACCGTATTCGGCATCATCGATTCCGAACCCGAGGTCGATACCGGCAACCGCGAGCTCGGTCGCGCCAGCGGCCACCTGGTGCTCGAGAACGTGGTGTTCCGCTATCCCAATGCGATGAACCCGGCCCTGAACGATGTCTCGCTCGTGGTCGAGCCGGGGCAGACGGTGGCGCTGGTGGGTGTCTCGGGCGGAGGCAAGTCCACTTTTGTCAACCTGGTCACGCGCTTCTACGATCCGGAAGGCGGCCGCCTGTTGCTCGACGGCGTGCCGTATGCCGACCTCAAACTGGCCTCGCTGCGCGGCCAGCTGGCGATGGTGAGCCAGAACGTGGTGCTGTTCGACGATACGCTGGCGGCCAATATCGCCTATGGCGCCGAGCAGGTCGACTACGAGCGGCTGGCGGCGGCGGTGAAGGCGGCGCACCTGCTTGAGGTGGTGGCGCGCCTGCCGGACGGCATCGACACCCGCATCGGCGAAAACGGCTCGCGCCTGTCGGGCGGCCAGCGCCAGCGGGTGGCGATCGCGCGCGCGATCTACAAGGACGCGCCGTTGCTGATCCTGGATGAGGCCACCTCGGCGCTGGACAACGAGAGCGAGCGCGCGGTGCAGGCGGCGCTCGACACCCTGATGGCCGGCCGCACCACGATCGTGATCGCGCACCGCCTGTCGACCATCGAGCGCGCCGACCGCATCGTGGTGATGGAAGCGGGGCGGATCGTGGAGCAGGGGACGCATGAAGAGCTGCTGGCGTTGAAGGGGATGTACGCCAATTTGTACTATCTGCAGTTTACGGCGGCCGACGCGCAACAAGTCAGTCCGGCTGGCGACGCTCACACGTCGATCCCGCCGCAGACCTGAAGACCGTCGTTCCCGCGCAGGCGGGAACCCAAGTCCTCAAGGTAATCGCTTCGATGTGCGTCAGTGGTTGTGGCAGCAAACTTGGGTTCCCGCCTGCGCGGGAACGACGTGTTGGAGCCAACGATATTAGCGCGCGTAATGCGCCGCTTCCCCCGTCTGCTCTTGACCCAGGCCGATGCCATTGGCCTGTTCCTGCACCGCCTGCACATAGCGCGTAAGCGCATCATCCAGCGACGGCAACAGCAAGCCACGCTCGCTGCTCAGGGCGCTGTAGCGCGGCCGCCGGGCGACGAAACCGCATTCCCCGATCGAGACCTCTTGCAGCATCTCGCAGGGCACCCCCGCCATGGCGCAGGCGCGTCGCGCCAGTTCGGCCCAGCTCAGCGCGTCGCCATTGGTCAGGTGCCACACCCCGCGCTCGCGGTCGATCAACAGGTCGAGCGACACATTGACCAGGTCCGGCACATAGGTCGGCGACACCGTCACGTCGTGCGCCGCCCTGAACGGCAGGCCGGCGTCGAGCGCGTTCAGGGCTTGCGTGACGAAGTTGTGCTGGTCCCACGGCCCGAAGAAGGAACTGGTGCGGATCACCAGCGCCTGCGGGTCGGCGTCAAGCACGCGCCGCTCGGCCTCGCGCTTGCTGTGGCCGTATACCCCGAGCGGGTTGGTGGCATCGGATTCCACATACGGCTGCTCCTTGCCGCCATCGAATACGAGATCGGTCGAGAAGGTCAGGAAGCGCAGCGCGTGGCGCATGCAGGCCAGCGCCAGCACGGTCGGTCCCAGCGTGTTGGCGCGCATGCAGCTGTCGGCATCGCCCTCGGCGTCGTCGACCCGCACGTAGCCGCCCGCATTGACGATCGCCCACGGCTTGAAGCGCACGATCGCCGCCTCGACCGAGGCCGGATCGGTGATGTCCATCTCCTGGCGCGTCAGCACGTGGCAGGCCAGGTTGCGTTTCTCGCAGATGCGCTTGAACGCCGAGCCGAGCGTACCATTGGCGCCCGAGATCAGGATCGGCTGTGCGCAGCTGGATTTGAACTGGCTGCGCACGGCGATGTCGGCGACCGTGGTGCGGGTTGCGACCGGCTTGCACAGGAAGCGTCCCGGACGGCGCCACCAGCCTTCACCCTGCAGCACCGGATTGCTCAGCGCTCGCTTGCTGGCCAGCTCGCGCATCAGGGTGGCGAGCGCCGTCGGGCGCGGCGCCGGGCCGCGCACGTCGAACGGGCCCGGCTCGTAGTAGCCGCGGCACTCGGTCACCAGGCAGTTCCAGTCGAAGGAGCCGAGCAGGGCCCAGACCGTGACGGCGCGCACGTCGGCGCCCTGCTGGCGCGCCTTGAGCGCGGCGTTCCAGATCTCGAGCAGCCAGCGCATCTGGTCTTCGCGGTTGGCGTCGATATGGGCTTCGGTGATCGCGATCGGCAGGCCGTAGCGTTCCCAGGTTTCCATGAGCAGCGGGGCGATGCCCGGGGTTGGCGTGGCCAGCGCGCGCGGCGCCTCGACGTCGGCATGCGGCACGCCGCGGAACACGTGGCGGTGCGACTCGGGATAGCGCTCGCGACGATGGTCGAGCCAGCGTTCGCTGGTGATGTAGTAGTTCACGCCGATGACGTCGGGCGGGCAGGGATTGTCGCGGAACCAGCGCAGCTCGTCCTCGCCGGCGCCGGAGTCGAGCAGGTAGTTCCACAGGGTGTGGTGCTCGTCGATCATCCCGCACAGCAGGTCCCAGGCCAGCCAGCGGCGCTCGTTGAAGAAGCCGGTGATGGCTTCCATCTCGGGCGTGCCGTAGGTCTTCGACAGGTCATCGGTCTGTACCAGCTTGGCGTCCGGATTGACGGCGCGGATCGCGCGCATCGACAGCACGGTGGCGCGGCACTGCACCAGCAGGGCGCGGATGAAGGTCGCCTCGTCGTCGCCATGCGGATACCAGACCCCGGCCAGGCCAGAGAAGCGCGCCGTGGTGCAGATTTCGTTGACCGGAGTGTAGAACTCGACCCAGGGGTAGCGCGCGGCCACCGCGCCGGCATACTCGGCCAGCAGTTCGGGGAAGGCGGGATCGACCAGGCTGGTATGGCGTGGGCCGCTGCCATGGTGGACCAGGCCCACGATCGGATTGACGCCCAGCTGGCGCAGCGCCGGAAGGCGCTCGTCGGCCCACGACCAGTCGGCCCGGTCGATGCCATCGGGTGCGGTGCGCTCCCAGAGGACCGGGTAACGGATCGCCCTGATGCCGAGGGAGGCGAAACGTTCGATGTCCTGCAGGCGTCCGGCGTGGCCGTTGCGGTCCATCTGGCTGAAGTAGTTGTCGCGTACGCGGTTGACCGTGCATTCGAGTCCGCCCCAGAGGGCAAGGTCTGGCATGAACGCCGGTTGGGAGTCGGGATGAATATTCATGAAATCTGTACCTGCATGATGAACACGGATTCCAGCCTAACGGCCCGATGCGGCGAGATATGTGAAGTAGCGAACACAATTCGTCTTTTTCGGACAAATCCTACTTTCTATCCAAATTCCTACAATTTTCCTTTTGGACTCAACGGCTTACGCCTTCCTACAAGGCTTGTGTGACACTCTGGCAGACCTGGCATGCCGAGCTTGAACCGCTTGTGCACCGTCGGCGCGCCACCGGTGCGTGGTTCGGGCGACAATGGAGGACAGCTTAATCTGGAAGGAATTCAAGCATGTACATGGTGTACTGGACAGTAGTGGGCGACGAGGGGTCCCAGCCGTATTCCGAACCGTTCGAGACCAGCGACATGGTGCCGGCGATGCAATTCATGGAGGCGCTGCGCGCCCGCCAGCGCGCGGGCGAGAGCATACGCTTCATCACCATGTGCTCGGAGCATCCGGACGTGGTGGGGCATCCGGGCGTCGACGTTACCGGTCCCGATTACGACTGGAAGAAGCGACGTCGCTGACGTTCCAGCCTCAGGCAGATGGCAGGCGGCTCTTGAGGATCTTGCCGCTCGGCGCGGCCGGCAAGGCATCCATGAACACGATGCGCGCCGGCCGTTTATACGGCGCCAGGCGCAAAAGCAGCCATGCCTGCAGCGCCGCTGCGTCCACCCCGTGCGCCTCGACGTAGGCCACGACTTCTTCCTCGGCCCCGGGCAGCGGGCGGCCCACCACTGCCGACTGCACCACCGCTGGATGCGCGTTAAGCGCCGTCTCGACCTCCAGCGGATAGACATTGAAGCCCGAGCGGATGATCAGTTCGCGGGTACGGCCCAGCAGGAACACGGCGCCGTCCGGCTCCTGGCGCGCCAGGTCGCCGGTGGCCAGCCAGCCATTCGGATGCAGCACGGCGCTGCTGGCGGCCGGGTCGCGGTAGTAGCCACGCATCCGTCCCGGACTATGTATCCACAGCTCGCCAGCGTCGCCCGGCGCGACGTCGACACCATCGCGTCCGACGATGCGCAGCGCGACGCCGGGGATCGGCAGGCCGACCGAGGTGTCGCCGCGCGGCGCATCGAGCCGGGTCTGGCTGACGGTCGGCCCGCCCTCGGTCAGGCCGTAGCCGTTGTGCAGGGGCAGACCGAACATGGCTTCGACCGCGTGCTTGAGGCTTGGGTCGAGCGGCGAACCGCCGGCGTAGCAGAAGCGCAGGCGCGAGGGAACCGGCCCCGTGGCCTGCTCCGCGATCGCCAGCAGGCGCGCATACATCGCCGGCACGCCCTGCACGATGGTCAGCTCGCCCGCACGGATCGAGGCCAGCAGGGCGACGGCATCGAAGCGTGGCGCCAGTTGCAGACAGGCGCCCGCGGTCAGGGTGCCGAGCAGCACTGAGGTCAAGCCATAGACGTGCGAGATCGGCAGGCCGCCCCAGGCGCGGTCATCCGGGGTCAGGCCGCGCAGCCGGCTCGAGGTGGCGGCCACGAACAGCAGCCCGGCGTGGCCCAGCATCACGCCCTTGGGCTGACCGGTGGTGCCGGTGGTGTAGACCAGGGCCGCGACCTGCTCGCCATCGGCGTCGACCGGCTCCGGCGTGCAGCTGCTGTCCAGCGGACCGGCCAGCACCGCGCCCGGATAGTCGGCGCAGGGCAGGGCGCCGGCCCGCGCAGCATGGCGCGCGGCGTCCGGTGAGTTGCCGGTCACGTAGAGCACACGGCGCGCGCCGCTGTGTTCGCGGATGGTCGCCAGCTCGCCCTCGCTCAGGCGCGCATTGATGGGGACACTCCAGGCATCGATGATGGCTGCGGCGAACAGCAGCGCCACTTGCGCGACGCCGTTCTCCGCCACCAGCATCACCCGGTCGCCGGGGCGCACGGCGAGTGCGCGCAGCAGGGCCGCGCCCGCGTCGGCGGCTGCCGCCAGCTCGGCATACGACCATGTACGGCCATCGTCGACCAGGGCGGGCGCGTCCGGGTGATGGCGGGCGCCATGGTGCAGGATGTCGCTGATGCGGCGGAAGGCGGTGGGCTGCATGGTGCGGATGATGGATCGACTGGGGCAGACTTTATACCGCCTGGCGCGGTACGGGTGCAAGTGAACTTGCATAAAAGTAAATTATTTCAGCCGTGCGCGCTTTCGCAGGTTTATACTTTTGTAAAACCGCCAACAAGCAACAGGAGACAGTGTCTTGGCCAGCAAGGACGCAAGCGGCAATCTGATGCGCAGCCATGCGCGCTACAGTGGACCGGCCGGTCGGCCGCTGCTGTCCGAAGCGCGCGCCATCCTGACCCACGAGGTGCTCGCGATCGACGAGCGCGGCCGCCGCTCCGGCATCGCCATCCCCGCCGAACGAGCGCTGACGATCTATGTCGACCGGCGCGAGCTGGTGACCCTGATGACCCTGGGCGGCGCGCCCGAGGCGCTGGTGCTGGGCTACCTGCGCAACCAGCGCCTGGTGCGCGAACTGGATGACATCGTGTCGATCCAGGTCGACTGGTCGGTGGACGCGGCCGCCGTCGTTACCCGCGCCGGCATCCAGGACCTCGAGGCGCGCACGGCGAAGAAGGTGGTCACTACCGGCTGCGGCCAGGGCTCGGTGTTCGGTGGCCTGATGGACGAGGTGGACGCCATCGTCTTGCCCGCGCATGCGCGACTGGCGCAAGCGAGCGTCTACCGCATCGTCGACACCATCCGCACCCAGCAATCGGTGTATAAACAGGCCGGCTCGGTGCACGGCTGCGCCCTGTTCACGGGCGCCGGCGAGCTGCTGTACTTCGTCGAGGACGTGGGCCGTCACAACGCGGTCGACGCCATCGCCGGCCTGATGTGGCTCGATGGCGTGGACGGCGCCGACAAGGTGTTCTATACCACCGGCCGGCTCACGTCCGAAATGGTGATCAAGGGGGCCCAGATGGGTATTCCCTTCTTGCTGTCGCGTTCGGGCACCACGCAGATGGGCCAGATGGTGGCCGAGCGGGTCGGCATGTCGCTGCTGGCACGTTGCAGCGGACGCCACTTCCTGCTGCTGGCCGGGCACGAGCGCCTGGTGTTCGAACCGCAGTTACTCGACACGCCTTATGTTCGCCCGGACCTGCGCGCGGACGGCACTGCGCGCGACTAGATGGCGCTGCTGGACGCCACCTCGCACGCCTTCGCGCTGCTGTTCAGCGGCGATCCGGCCCTGTGGCATATCGTCTGGGTCTCGATCAAGACCAGCCTGCTGGGCCTGATGCTGGCCACGCCGCCGGCGGTGCTGCTCGGCTACCTGATCGCGATGCACCGCTTTCCGGGACGGCGTATCGCGGTCTGGCTGGCCCAGGCCGCGCTGTCGCTGCCGACGGTCCTGATCGGCCTGCTGCTCTACCTGATGCTGTCGCGACGCGGGCCGCTGGGTGGACTCGAATGGCTGTTCGCGCAGCCGGGCATCGTGCTCGGGCAGCTCATCATCGGCCTGCCGGTGCTGCTGGCCTTCACCCTGGCGGCGGTGCAGGCGCTCGACCCGCGCTATGCCGAGACCGCGCTCGCCCACGGCGCCTCGCGTGTGCGCGTGATGTTCACCGTGCTGCATGAGGCGCGCTATGGCGTGATGGCGGCCGTGATCAGCGGCTTCGGGCGAGTGATTTCGGAAGTGGGCTGCGCGCTGATGGTGGGCGGGAATATCGAGGGCGAGACCCGCACCATCACCACCGCGATCGCGCTCGAGACCAGCAAGGGCGAATTCGCCCAGGGCATCGCGCTGGGCATCGTGCTGGTGACGCTGGCGCTGTTGATGAACGGCGTACTGGTGCTGCTGCAGGGCGAGGCGCATAACCCGGGGGCGCGCCTGTGAGACCGACCATGAGCCCGACCATGAGCCCGACCATGAAGTCGTTATTGACAGTGCACGGCCTGCGCAAGGCCTACGGCGAGCGGCTGCTGTTCGGCATCGAGCGGCTCGACATTGAGCAGGGCGCCGCCTACGTGCTGACCGGCGCCAACGGCACCGGCAAGAGCACGCTGCTGCGCATGCTCGGCGGCCTGGAACGGTGCGACGCGTGCACGGTCGAATTCGACGGCAGCCGGCTGCCGCTCTATCCCTATCCGACGGTCCTGCGGCGCGCCATCGTCTACGTGCACCAGCACCCGATCATGTTCTCCACCAGCGTTGGGCATAACATCGCCTACGGCCTGCTGGCGCGCGGCGTCGATCGACGCCAGGTGCGCGGACTGGTCGACGAGGCGATGGCCTGGGCCGGCGTGCTGCACCTGCGCGACAACGATCCCGCTCGCCTGTCGGGCGGCGAGAAACAGCGGGTGGCGCTGGCGCGTGCGCGGGTCTTGCAACCGCGCCTGCTGCTGCTGGACGAACCGACCGCCAACCTCGATGGCGCCGCGCGCGAGCAGGTGATCGACTTGATCCCGACCCTGGTCGGGCAGGGCGTCAGCGTGGTGATGGCCTGCCACGACCGCGACCTGATCAACCTGCCCGGCGTGCGCCGTCTCAAGCTGCGCGACGGGCACCTCGAAGTACGATGAGTCATCCATTACAACCAGGAGAAGAACCATGCAACGCCGTTCACTGCTAGCCATCCTGCTGTGCGCCACCTTCGCAACGCCAGCCGTGCTGGCGCAAGCGCAGCCGCCCGATGTGATCCGCCTGTCGACCACCACCAGCACCGAGAACTCGGGCCTGCTCAAGCACCTGCTGCCGGTGTTCGAGGCCAGGACCAATACCAAGGTCCACGTGATCTCGGTCGGCACCGGCAAGGCGCTCGAACTGGCCAAAAATGGCGACGTCGACGTGACCCTGGTCCATGCGCGCGAGATGGAAGACAAATTCGTCGAAGAAGGCTGGGGCGTGGACCGGCGCGACGTGATGTACAACGACTTCATCGTGGTCGGGCCAGAGGCCGATCCGGCCCGTATCAAGGGCTCGAAAGACGTGGTCGACGCCTTCAAGCGCATCGCGGGCACCAACGTCAAGTTCATCTCGCGCGGCGACAACTCGGGCACCGACGTCATGGAGAAGGGCTACTGGCAGCGCGCGGCGGTCAAGCCGCAGGGCGCCAACTACGTGTCGGCCGGCCTGGGCATGGGCGAAGTGCTGAACATGGCGGCCGAGATGCGCGCCTATACGCTGACCGACCGCGCGACCTATGGCGCGTATAAAGCCAGGACCGGGCTGGCGATCGTGGTCGAAGGCGACCAGCGCATGGTCAACCCCTACGGCATCATCGCGGTCAATCCCGCCAGGCACGCGGGCGTGAACTACAAGGGCGCGAAGCAGCTGATCGAGTGGATCACCTCGCCCGAAGGGCAGGCCCGCATCGCGGCCTTCAAACCGGCCGGCGAACAGCTGTTCTTCGCGCCGGCGCGCTGAGAGGCCCTGCCGGGTCAGCGTGAGGGATCGTTCATCCCGGTCATGCCGATCACCTGGCCGTTCGCGGTCACGACGCCATCCCTGAGCACGATGGTCGAGGTGCCGCTGACGTCCGGCAGCTGGAGTTCAATGACGTCGCCTCGCTGCACGAAGCTGGCGCGCGACTTGCAGGTGCCGAACATCGGGGTCGGCCTGAGCCCGGACGCATCGGCCAGCAGGAAGAAGAACAGGGTCTCGCAGCTGTTGCCGCGACCGCCGCTGCTGGCCATCAGGATCGCTTCCTTGCCGCCCGAGAGCGTAAAGCTGCGCAGCGGGAACTGCCAGCCGGCGTCCTCGCCGCTGAACAGCACCCGGCCGCCCAGGGTGAGGGCGCGGCTGCCGTCGGCAGCCGTACGGCGGTCGAGCAGGCCGGCGACCGTCGACAGCGAGGCGGGCAAGTTGTCGGCATTGCTGTCGATGAGGCCGCGCGCGGTCACGGCGGCGGCGGCGGCCGGCGCAGGCGTGTCATCGCGCTGTACGGTCTCGCTGCCGGTGTCGCGCGCGTAGTCTTCCAGGGCCGGCGTAACCATGGCGGCCAGTATCGCGAGGACGATGGCGGCGATCGTGATGCCGATCCCCCACTGCGACCATTTACGTTGCACCCGGTTGAAGTGTTCCAGGCTGTCCCACTGCTTGTTCTTCCAGGCCATCTCGCGGCCCTTGAAGCCAAGCCAGAACACCATGATCCAGCCGATGTACGGAACCAGCGACAGCAGCCCGATCCAGCTGCGGTTGCCGATCGCCCAGATCCAGTTCAGCAGGAAGGCGCCCCAGCTCCAGCCCTTGACGCCATCGGGGATGGTGTCGGGCGAATAGGGTGCGGGTGCGGATGGCTTGTCCAGGCTGACGGGGGAGGGCGCGCTGTCGGTGGCCTTGCCGCAGACGGAACAAAAGGCGGCGTCCGGCGCCATCTGCGCGCCGCAATGTGAACAGAACATCGGAGTCTTTCCGGCTGGTTGACAAAAAAAGCGGCGCCGCGAACTTCGCGGCGCCGCAGGACGATTATAGCGATCGTCGTGAACCCGAATCTAACTTATTCCCACGCTGGCCGGGATCAGATCGACGGTGGATCGGTCTCGCGCGCGAACACGCGGTGGCCGGCCAGCGCGGTCTTGAAGGCGTCGAGCGCGAGGTCGGCATTGGCCGGATCGCCCATGACCAGGCCCGGATCGGCCGAACCATCCGGCAGCTTCTGCGGGATCATGGCCTTGGCCAGCAGATCGGAACCGCTGCCGAAGGCCAGGATCGGCTTGCCATGGCGGTACTGCTCGCGCAGGAACTCGAGTACTTGCGCATTCCTGGCCAGCGCATCGACCGCCGGGGCGCCATCGGGCACGATCACGGCGTCGTACATCACCGACGGACCCGCCTCGACCGAGATCTCGACGTCGATCGGATCGCCGTCGCGCGCCTTCACCTTGCCCAGCAGGTTGCCGACCATGCGCGGTACTGCGCCGTCCTTGAGCAGGCTGGCGTACTGCGCCTTGACGGCCTTGTCGTCCACGCCACTCGCGATCAGCACGGCGACGCGGCGGCCCTTGATGCCAACCTGGCCCGGACGGCTCAGCAGCGACAATGCCGGCGACGGCGGATAGGTCGGGATCGGGGCGTCGGTCGCCAGCGGCAGCGGCTCGGGCACGTCCAGGCCCAGGCCTTCGGCCACGCGCGCCACCAGGGTGGCGTCGACGTTCGCCAGCAGGGCCAGCGTGCGGATGCGTACGGCCGGCGTCTGGACCCGGGTCAGCTCGAAGCGGAAGGCATTGACGATGTGGTTCTGTTCAGGCGCCGACTGGCTTTGCCAGAACAGGCGCGCCTGCGAGTAGTGGTCGGCGAACAGCGCAGGATTGCCACGTACCTTGTCTTCGCTGATCGGCTGGGGGAAGCTGCTAAAGCCCATTTTGCCGGCCTGGAACGGACAGCCGCCGCCCAGCGAATTGGGCTCGTAGTTGACGCGGCCGCGGTTGATCGCCTGGCGGTGGAAGCCGTCGCGCTGGTTGTTCTGGATCTGGACGATCGGCGAATTGATCGGGATCTCGTGGAAGTTGGGGCCGCCCAGGCGGGTCAGCTGGGTGTCCTGGTAAGAGAAATTACGGCCTTGCAGCAGCGGGTCGTTGCTGAAATCGATGCCCGGCACCACGTGCGAGGTGCAGAACGCCACCTGCTCGGTCTCGGCGAAGAAGTTGTCCGGATTGCGGTCCAGGACCATCTTGCCGACCGGCGTCACCGGCACCAGCTCTTCAGGCACGATCTTGGTCGGGTCGAGGATGTCGAAGGCGAAGCCGGCGGCCTGCTCTTCGGTAAAGATCTGCAGGCCGAGTTCATACTCGGGGAAGTTGCCGGCTTCGATCGCCTCCCACAGGTCGCGCCGGTGGAAGTCGGGATCGGCGCCCGAGATGCGCACCGCTTCGTCCCATACCAGCGAGTGGGTGCCGGCTACCGGCGTCCAGTGGAACTTGACGAAGCGCGATTCGCCCTGTGCGTTGACCAGGCGGAAGGTATGCACGCCGAAGCCCTGCATGGTGCGGTAGCTGCGTGGGATGGCGCGGTCCGACATGGTCCACAGCAGCATGTGCGCGATCTCGGGCGAGAGCGAGGCGAAGTCCCAGAAGGTGTCGTGGGCGGTGGCCGCCTGCGGCATCGCATGGTGCGGCTCAGGCTTGGCGGCGTGCACCAGGTCGGGGAACTTCATCGCGTCCTGGATGAAGAACACCGGGATGTTGTTGCCCACCAGGTCCCAGTTGCCTTCCTCGGTATAGAACTTGACGGCGAAGCCGCGCACATCGCGCGCGGTGTCGGTCGAGCCGCGCTCGCCGGCGACGGTCGAGAAGCGCACGAATACCGGGGTGCGCTTGCCTTTCTTCGAGAACGGCACGGCGCGCGTCAGGTCGCTCAGGTTGTCATAGGCCTCGAAGTAACCGTGGGCCGCCGAGCCGCGCGCATGCACCACGCGCTCGGGAATGCGCTCGTGGTCGAAGTGGCTGATCTTCTCACGCAGGATGAAGTCTTCGAGCAGGGTCGGGCCGCGCAGGCCGGCCTTGAGCGAATGCTGGTTGTCGGCCACCGGCACGCCCTGGTTGGTGGTCAGGTGACGCGCGGCCGGGTCGACCCGCACCCGGTCGAGCGGGTCGACGGTCGGGTTCTCGCCCTTGGGCGGATTGCCGTCGCCGACCTTGTCGTTGGCGATGATTTCGCTGGCGCTGCTGCCGGTGGCGGCGTGGGTCGATGGGGTGAATTGTTCACCCTCGGTCGGGGTGCGGGCGGCGTCGCCGTATTCGCTGGCCTTGGTGCCATTGAAGCGGCGCTCGGCGGCCAGCGCCTGTTCGGATGGGATCTTCTCGAGCAGGCGGTCGGCGACCGGATTGCTCACGCCCAGGCTGGTTGGTGGGTTGGCATCGGATGGGCCCGAGACGGTGCTCAGGATCGAGCCGGCGCCGTCGGTGGCACTGGGGTGATTCGACTGGGTCATATTGTCCTATTGTATTCAGGGTTAGAAACTAGCCCAGACAACATAGCCCAGCAGGCAGACGTACCACTGTGGGATCACACACATAGTGCAAGGATGAGTCGAAATTTCCGCTGTGGCGGGAAGGAACGCAGTTGTTTGCTGGACGGAAATGCGGGGTGTTGACAGGCGTACTGGATCTCGCCGGTGCGCAGTTCAAGGAAAGCCGTCCAGGCGGATTGATGAGAACCGACACCGGGAAGACATCGTCAGCGCCCGGTGTCTTGTCGATCAATCTTCAAGCTGCCGTCGCCATCCGGCGGCACTCTTCGGCACAGCGCCGGCAGGCAGCGGCGCAATCCTGGCAGTGCTGCGCCTGGTGCTTGGCGCATTCGTCGCTGCATGCCTGGCATACCTGAGCGCAAATTTGGCAAAGCGATTCCGAACATTCGCTGCCCCTCGCCATATAGCCCGCAGCCAGACGGCAGATCTGGGCACAGTCCATGTCGAGCGCAATGCAGCGCGCCATCATCTTGACGTCATTTTCCTCCAGGCAGGCCGTCGAGCACATGTCGCAGGTGTCGGCACAGGCATTACAAGCTTCAATACACGATTGATACTGTAGCTGCATGATGTTCTCCTAGAAAGATTTGGAATAAGCTCTTCAGGACATCATCCTGGCGGTCGCAGGACGTGTTGTACGGCGCAGTTTTGTTGGCTTATGACCGAGCTTGATGGAGCCGACTGGATAGTCTAGTCCGTCGCTGCAGGCAGCAGAGCGCGTTATCCGTGCAGCATCATTTTCGATTCGACAGTCTTGTCATCGATAGCGAGCTCATGCTGCGCGCGCCCCGATCATTGCTTGACGTAGGGGGTGGCGTCGAGCGGCACGCTGATCGTGAATGTCGTGCCTTTCCCTTCAGCACTATCGATCACAACAATGCCACCATGGCTTTCGGCGACGTTCTGAACATAGGGCAGGCCGATCCCCCAACCCTTGACGTTGATGTCGTCGATTCGCTCATAGCTCTTGAACATCCGGTCCATTTGCGCGCGAGGAATCGGCTCGCCTTCGTTATGAACGGACATGACCAGCATATGATCTTCACGGCGCAGCTGCACGGTGATGGCTTGCGAGGCATCACCATATTTCCGGGCATTCGACAGCAGGTTCTCGAGCGCACGCTTCATCGAGACGCGGCACCATTGACCGATGATTTTCTCGCCGATGACGTTGACCCGCTGTCCGAGCAGGGGGATATCGGCGCACACCTCTTCTACCAGCGTCATGATGTCGAACGACGTCAACTGTAGCTTCAAGCGCATTTGCCCACGCAATACTGATGCATCGAGCAAGGTTTGAATCATTTCATCGGCTTCGCCCAGCTTCTTGCAAATACGCCGGGCCAGATTGACGATGCCCGCATCGGAAGTCTTGAGTTGTATCAGCTGAGCAGTTGCATTCGCGACGTGCAGGGGATTGCGCAGATCGTGAGACAGGCTGGCAATAAAATCGACGCTCCTTTCCTGGTCGGCTTCGCTGAAACCGCTGATGGACTCGCGTGCGGCCTCTTCAATCGAATGACCGATGACGTCGGCGTCGTGTTTATCGAGCGTGAGTCCTCTGGTTTTCGTAATCGAGAACAGGACTTCGCGAAATATTTGCAACTCATGGATCAGGTCATGCGGCCGGTAGTCGGTCATGTTGGCCCGCTCGCGGCCATGCGCCGTGGCGAGGTTGGTGCCGGTTGTGCCGTAGGAGCGGGAGCAGCGTGGCGACAATGCTTCGGTAATATTGTCGTACAAGGTGGGCAGCATATTGATGAGCAAGGGTTCGCCGAGCCCGGCCGCGCTTGGTATTTCAGCAGTGACCCGCGCCCTCCACTGCGCGATCACCTCGTCGCGACATTCCACAAACGCTGCCGCCAGTTCGGACAGGGGAGCGTGTCCAGTCACTTCGCTGGGATTGCTCGCCTTTTGCGCTTGGTCACTGGTCATGTGGATACCGTTCTATACCTGCAGGCAACTCAGGGTCTACCCTGTCGTAAATATGGACGCCGAGATGCCCAGCTTAATGCCTAGTCGGTAAGATTGTCATCTTTTGCCTCATCGTATCGAATTCGGTGAACAGGAATTTGACGCTTACATCAGGATGACGTCGTATTGCTCCTGGTGATACCCCTTCTCGACCTGCAGCGAAATGCGCTTGCCAATAAAGTCGCCCAGCATCGCCAGGTGCTGCGATTCTTCTTCCAGGAACAGGTCGATCACCTCTTGCCCCGCAACGATGCGGAACTCGCGCGGATTGAACTGCTTGGCCTCGCGCAGCAGTTCGCGCAGGATCTCGTAGCAGATGGTGCGGCTGGTTTTCACCTGCCCCTTGCCCGAGCAGGCCGGGCAGGGTTCGCACAGGATGTGGGCCAGCGATTCGCGGGTGCGCTTGCGCGTCATCTCCACCAGCCCCAGGGCCGAGAAGCTGCTGACCGAGACCTTGGTGCGGTCGCGCGCCAGGGTTTTCTTCAGTTCGGCCAGCACCTGGTTGCGGTGCTCGCTGTTCTCCATGTCGATGAAGTCGAGGATGATGATGCCGCCCAGGTTGCGCAGGCGTAGCTGGCGCGCGATGGCGTGCGCCGCTTCGAGATTGGTCTTGAAGATCGTGTCGGCGAAATTGCGGCCGCCGACGTAGCCACCGGTATTGACGTCGATGGTCGTCATCGCCTCGGTCTGGTCGACGATCAGGTAGCCGCCCGATTTGAGGTCCACCCGGCGGCCCAGCGCGCGCAGGATTTCTTCTTCCACGCCGTACAGGTCGAACAGCGGCCGTTCGCCGGTGTAGTGGGCCATGCGCGACAGCACGCTCGGGGTATACACCTGGGCGAATTCGGCCAGTTTCAGGAAATTCTCGCGCGAGTCGACCTGGATGCTGGCGGTTTCGTCATGCACGAAGTCGCGCAGCACGCGCTGGGCCAGGCTCAGGTCCTGGTACAGCAGGGTGGTGGGCGGCAGGGTGCGCGCGCCCTGGACGATGGCGCCCCAGGTCTTGCGCAGGTAGTCGACGTCGGCCGCGATATCGTCGCTCGAGGCTTCCTCGGCCATCGTGCGCACGATGTAGCCGCCTTTTTCGTCGGCCGGCAGAATGCTTTGCAGGTGGGTGCGCAGGCGTTCGCGCTCGGCTTCCTTCTCGATCTTTTGCGAGATGCCGATGTGCTGGTCTTGCGGCAGGTAGACCAGCATGCGCCCGGCGATCGAGATTTGCGTCGACAGGCGCGCGCCCTTGGTGCCGATCGGGTCCTTGATGACCTGCACCGTCAATACCTGGCCGTCGAACAGCAGCTTTTCGATCGGGGTCGGTGGCGCATTGCCGCCGTCGTGGCTGCGCGCTTCCCAGATGTCGGCCACATGCAGGAAAGCGGCGCGTTCCAGGCCGATGTCGATGAAGGCAGACTGCATGCCGGGCAGCACCCGCACCACCTTGCCCAGATAGACGTTCCCCGCCAACCCGCGCGTGAGCGTGCGCTCGATGTGCAGCTCCTGTACCGCGCCCTGCAAGACCAGCGCGACGCGCGTTTCCTGCGGTGTGATGTTGATGAGGATGTCTTCGTTCATGGACCCTGCCGTGCGTATTGTTCAGGGTGACATGATACACCCCGAAGGCAATGCGCCGGGGTGTCCTTGGGTGGACGGCCGGGCCGTCAACGCCTTCGATTCAAATCGCCAGGCCGGCCTTGCGCAGCAGCGTGGCCGTCTCGAACAGCGGCAATCCCATGATCCCCGAGTGACTGCCTTCGATATGCTCGATGAACAGCGCCGCCGGCCCCTGGATGCCATAGCCGCCGGCCTTGTCATACGGCTCAAGGCTGGCGCAATAGGTCTTGATCTGCGCCGGCGTCAGGGTAGCAAAGCGCACGTTCGACACCTGCGTGAGCTGCTCGGCCACGTCTCTGGCATGCACCGCCACCGACGTCAGTACCTGGTGGGTGCGGCCCGACAGGCGCTCGAGCATCGCCACCGCCTCGCGGTTGTCGGCCGGCTTGCCGAGGATCTCGCCGTCGATGGTGACGGTGGTGTCGGCCGTCAGCACCGGGCGCAGCGGCTGGCGGCGCTGCTCCAGCAGCTTGTAGGCAAAGGCGCCCTTGGCCCTGGCCACCCGCGCCACGTATTGGTGCACGTCCTCGCCCGGCAGCACGTCTTCGCAGACATCCACCACGCGGCCAGGGTCGCTGCGCAGCAGCATCAATTCGAAATCCACGCCGATCTGGCGCAGCAGTTCGCGCCGGCGCGGACTTTTGGAAGCGAGGTAGATTTTATTGTGCTGGTTTTTCATCGCTGTGTTCCGGCTGCGGGCCGGTTCAGACCCGGTGGTAGGGATGATTCTGGGTGATCGACCAGGCGCGGTACAGCTGTTCCGCCAGCATGACCCGCACCATTCCGTGCGGCAGGGTCATGCTGGAGATGCGGATCAGGCCTTCGGCGCGCCCCTTCAGTTCGGGATCGAGGCCGTCGGCCCCGCCGATCAGGAAGGCGGTGTCGCGGCCGTCGCGCTGCCAGGTCTCGAGCTGCTGCGACAGGCCGACGCTGGTCAGGTCCTTGCCGCGCTCGTCCAGGGCGATGATGCGCACGCCCTTCGGCAGCACCGCCTCGATGCGCTCGCGCTCGAGCGCCATCGCGGTGGCGGCGGTCTTGCTGCCGGAGCGCTCGACCGGCTTGATTTCCTTGAGCACGATGCGCAGCTCGGGCGGCATGCGCTTCGTGTACTCGCTGAAGCCGGACTCGATCCAGGCCGGCATCTTGTGGCCGACCGCGGCAATGATCAACTGCATGCAGCGCCCTTACTCTGCATCCTTCTTGATGCGGCGAATCACCTTCTTGACCGGTGCGGCGGCTTCGGCGGCAGGTAGCGCTTTTGGCGCGGCAGCCTTGCTCACGCGCTTTGGCGGCTTGGCCTTGGTCGCTTCGACGGCGGCGACTTCGGTCTTGCTCGGCGCGACTTTCACGGTCTTGCCGGTCGGAACAGCCTTGGCGCTGGCCTTCTTGGCCGCTGGCTTCTTGGCTGCGGTATCAAGGGCGGCGGCCTTGGTCGCGCGCTTGGCGGCAGGCTTGCGCTCGTTGACCGGCTTGGCTTCTTCTTGCGCCTGGTTGGCGGCCAGGTGCTTCGATTTTGGCTTGGCGGTGTCGGCGTCGACACCTTCGGCGGTCGACTTGCGCTTGGCGGCGCCCAGCTTGACCGGTTTCTCGCCCCAGATTTCTTCGAGGCGGTAGTACTGGCGGATGGCAGGCTGCATGATGTGGACGATCATGTCGCCCAGGTCGACCAGCACCCATTCGCCGGTGTCCTCACCTTCCATGCCGATCACGTCGCCACCGGCTGCCTTGACCTTGTCGCGCACCGACGCGGCCAGTGCCTTGGTCTGGCGGTTCGAGGTGCCCGAGACCACGGCGATGCGGTCGAACAGGCTGGTCAGGTGCATGGTGTCGAACAGGACGATGTCCTGGCCTTTGACGTCTTCCAGGGCGTCGACCACGAGGGTTTGAAGTTTCTTGATATCCATTAGTTTTTGTATAGGTGATGTTGTTGAATATAGTCTAGCACTTGCGCCATACCGAGCGCGCTTGCATCCGCGCCGGATTGCAGGGCCGCACGGAGCTGGCTGGACGACAGGTCCACATCCAGCGTCGGCGCGAGGCAGACTTTTCCGTGCGCCAGCAGGCGCACGGTGTCGGGCGTTGCAAGCCGCTCCGACAGTTCCTGGGCTACCAGGGGTGGTAATGCTTCCTGCGCCAGGTCGTAGCCCGGACGCGTCGCCACGCCAAGATTGGCGAGGGCAAACAGTTCGCGCCATTCGTTCCAGCTGTCGAGCTTGCGCAACTGGTCGGCGCCCATCAGGAACACGATCGAGGCCCGCGGGCCCAGTTCTGCACGCAGGGCGCGCAGGGTTTCGACCGTGTAGGTCGGGGTTTTTCGTTCAACTTCCTGCAGGTCGAGCGTTACCGGCAGCGCCGGGCTGCGCAGCGGCGCGAAGGCCAGTTCGAGCATCGCGATGCGATCCCGGTCGCTGGCTTCGAGACCGCTTTTCTGCCACGGCTGGCCGGCCGGCAGGATGCGCAATGCATCCGGCCGCAACAGGCGGGTAAACAGCTGCGCCAGCGCGACATGGCCCTGGTGTACCGGATCGAAACTGCCGCCCAGGACGGCGATGCAGCGGTTGCGGCCAGGCGCGCCGCCAGCCACGCTCACGGCGCCAGCCAGTCCCGGTGCACCAGGAAGTCGGAGTACAGCCGCGCCTCGGCGCTGCCGGGTTCGGGATGCCAGTCGTAGCGCCATTTGACGATCGGCGGCATCGACATCAGGATCGCCTCGGTACGCCCGCCCGACTGCAAGCCGAACAGGGTACCACGATCCCAGACCAGATTGAACTCGACGTAGCGGCCGCGCCGGTAGGCCTGGAAGTCGCGCTCGCGCTCGCCGTATGGCTGGTCCATGCGGCGCTGCAGGATCGGCAGGTAGGCGTCCAGGAAGCGCTCGCCCACGCTGCGCACCAGCGCATACGATTGCTCGAAGCCGAGTTCGTTCAAGTCGTCGAAGAAGATGCCGCCGATGCCGCGCGGCTCCTTGCGGTGCTTCAGGTAGAAGTAATCGTCGCACCAGGTCTTGCAGCGCGGGTACAGTTCGCTGCCGAACGGCGCCAGCGCATCGTGGCAGACCTGGTGGAAGTGGCGCGCGTCATCCAGGTCGCCGTAATACGGGGTCAGGTCCATGCCGCCGCCGAACCACCACACCGGGTCCTTGCCGGGCGCGGTCGCTTCGAAGAAGCGCACATTCATGTGCACTGTCGGCGCGTACGGATTGCGCGGGTGCAGCACCAGCGACACGCCCATCGCTTCCCAGGCCCGGCCCGCCAGCTCGGGCCGCACGGCGGTGGCCGATGGCGGCAGGGCCGCGCCACGCACGTGCGAGAAATTCACGCCGCCGCGCTCGAACACATTGCCTTCCTCGACCAGGCGCGAGATGCCGCCGCCGCCTTCGGGGCGTTCCCATTCTTCGCGCAGGAACGATTTGCCGTCGACTTGTTCAAGACCGTGGACGATGCGCGCCTGGAGCTCGAGCAGCCAGGCCTTGATGGCGGCGGGATGGGGGGAAGACATGAAGATGAGCTGACCGGGAATGAAAAGTGGGCCGATTGTACACCGGCCCATGTGTGCTTACATCTGGCGTTGGATGGGAAAGGCTGGGGAGCCTGCTGGGGACAGGTGCTTACTTGACGCCGCGCCAGCCAATGTCGCGCCGATACTGGGCGCCATTGAAGTGGATCTTCTCGACGCTTTCATATGCCTGCTTCTGCGCCATCTTGACGCTGTCGCCCAGGCCCACCACGCACAGCACGCGTCCGCCATTGGTCTGCAGCTTGCCATCGACCAGTTTGGTGCCGGCGTGGAAGGTGATGCATTCAGGGCTTTCGGCCGGGATGCCGTCGATGACGTCGCCCTTGCGCGGGCTGTCAGGATAACCGGCGGCCGCCATCACGACGCCCACCGCGGTGCGGCGGTCCCATTCCAGCTCGACCGTGTCGAGGGTGCCGTTGCAGGCGTGTTCGAGCACCGTGGCGTAGTCGCTCTTCAGGCGCGTCATGATCGGCTGGGTTTCCGGGTCGCCCATGCGGCAGTTGAACTCGAGCGTGCGCGGATTGCCCTCGGCATCGATCATCAGGCCGGCGTACAGGAAGCCGGTGAACGGGATACCGTCGCGCGCCATGCCCTGGATGGTCGGGTTGATGATCTCGCGCATCACGCGCGCATGCATCGACGGCGTCACGATCGGCGCCGGAGAGTAGGCGCCCATGCCGCCCGTGTTCGGGCCCTGGTCGGCATCCTTCAGGCGTTTATGATCCTGGCTGGTGGCCAGCGCCAGCACATTTTTACCATCGCACATGACGATGAAGCTGGCTTCTTCGCCGGCCAGGAACTCTTCGATCACGATGCGCGCGCCGGCGTCGCCGAAGGCGTTATCGGACAGCATATGGTCGACCGCAGAATGGGCTTCTGCCAGCGACATGGCGACCACCACGCCCTTGCCGGCCGCCAGGCCGTCGGCCTTGATGACGATCGGCGCGCCGTTGGCGTCGATATATGCGTGGGCCGCTGCGGCATCCGAGAAGGTCTCGTATCTGGCGGTCGGGATGCCGTGGCGCTGCATGAAGGCCTTGGCAAAGTCTTTCGAGCTCTCGAGCTGGGCCGCTTCGCGGGTCGGGCCGAAGATCTTGAGGCCGCGCGAACGGAACAGGTTGACGATGCCGGCCGCCAGCGGCGCCTCGGGGCCGACCAGGGTCAGGGCCACGCCTTCGGCCACGACAAAGTCGGCCAGCGCTTCGGGGTCAGTCAGGTCGACCGTCACCAGGCGATCGTCGAGCGCGGTGCCGCCATTGCCCGGTGCGACGAAGACCGTCTGGGCACGTTCCGATTGGGCCAGTTTCCACGCCAGCGCGTGTTCGCGGCCGCCCGAGCCGACTACGAGGATTTTCATATCGCTTACCAGTTATTCTTCGATGACGGCGTTGGTGAACACTTCCTGGACATCGTCCAGGTTCTCCAGCGCATCGAGCAGTTTTTGCATCTTGACCGCGTCGTCGCCCGTGAACACGGTTTCGGTGGCGGGCTTCATGATGACTTCAGCCACTTCGGCCTTGAAGCCGGCTGCTTCGAGCGCTTCCTTGACGCTGGCGAAGGCGTGCGGATCGCACAGCACTTCGAAGCCGCCTTCTTCATCGGCCGCGACGTCGTCGGCGCCGGCTTCGAGGGCGGCTTCCATCAGCTTGTCTTCTTCGATACCGGGCGCGAACAGGAACTGGCCAGTGTGCTGGAACATGAAGGCGACCGAGCCTTCGGTGCCCATATTGCCGCCAAACTTGCTGAAGGCGTGGCGCACTTCGGCCACGGTGCGCACGCGGTTGTCGGTGAGACAATCGACGATGATCGCCGCGCCGCCGATGCCATAGCCTTCGTAGCGCACTTCTTCATAGTTGACGCCTTCGAGCTCGCCCGAGCCGCGCTGGATCGCGCGGGTGACGTTATCCTTCGGCATATTCGCGTCCGCCGCCTTCTCGACCGCCAGGCGCAGGCGCGGGTTGGACGGGATATCGCTGCCGCCCATGCGTGCGGCGACGGTGATCTCCTTGATCAGGCGCGTCCAGATCTTGCCGCGTTTGGCATCAGTGGCGGCTTTCTTGTGCTTGATATTGGCCCATTTGCTGTGTCCAGCCATGTCGAGAATTCCTTAGACGGTATGCAAGAGTGGCCGGTATTCTAACATAGGCCCCCCTTGCAAATTGCTCTCTCATCTGTCAAGGAAACAACAGTAGCGTGCCGAGTGCAAGCAGCCCCAGGCCACCTCCGCAGGCGATCCAGTGGCCGCTCACGAGCCGGATCTCGGCCAGCACGAACAGGCCGACGACGACGATGGCGGCCGGGTTATCGGGGCCGGCGGCCAGCAGCAGGAGCATCAGCAGCCAGCAACAGCCCAGGCACTGGCGGGCGTGCGCCGCGCCGCGCCAGAAGGCGCCGGCCAGGCCATCGCGCCAGCCGGCCAGGATGCCGGGCAGGGGCGCCCGACAGTGCTCCAGGCAGGCATGCTTGGCGGGTGTCCACTGGTAGACCCCGGCCGCCACCATGGTCAGGCCGAGCAGCAGGGGATGGCGCACCGCGCCCACCGGCCCGGACTCGTGCAGTGTCCATTGGGCGATCGCGGCCAGCAGGGCAAAGCCGGTCCAGGCGCCCAGGTAGCCGAGCACGAACAGGGAGGTACATCGGCGCGCGCGCTGCGCTGCGCGGTCGCCTGCCAGGCGCGCGAACAGCACCGTGGCGCGGCTGGCCAGCGGCAGCATCAGCGCGGTACATAGCCCGGCCCAGGTGAGGAAGACCAGGGCCAGCTGGCCGGCCTGGTAGGCCAGCGAAGGCGCGGCATCGGCCGCGGCGGCATTGACGGCAACGGTGGTGCCGACAGCGCTGGCCGCGCCGCCGGCAAGCGGCTGGCTGCCCAGCACCAGGCCGCCCAGGACCAGGCCGGCCCAGCACAGGCTGGCCAGCAGCGACAGGACCAGTAAGGTGAGCAGGACCGCGCGGTCGCGGCCCAGGCGTGCTTCGACATCGCGCAGGTTCATTGCGGCGCTCCCGGTGGACCCGTGCGCTCGTGCTTGAGGGTCATGATGGCTTCTCCTTCTCGGTTGAGGTGCACCGATTCGACCGCGCGCCGTCACGGCCCGTTCGGCGAGCGCTGCCGCATGCGGCCAGATGCCGAGGCCGCCGTCGCCGGATGAGCCACGGGTTCTCTGCGCCACTGCAACTCCCTCGCCACGCCGGCCACGGCGCGCCGCCGTGTCCGCCCCCGGCAGGACGCCAACTTCAACATTGCCGCCACAGCCGTGCAGCGACCTTGATCGTGTTCAGAATGTCTGCGTGCGGCCCGTGGTTTTGAATGACCGCCAGCGAATGCGGTATTCTTATGCGCCAGCCATCCCCACCAGCCGTCGCCGAGAACATGACCATAACGACTACCACTCCCCGGATCGCGCTGATCGCGCACGACAAGAAGAAGGACGACATGATCGCGCTCGCATCCGAGTACCGCGCGTTCCTGATGGATTGCACCCTGTCCGCCACCGGCACCACCGGCGGACGCCTGATCAACGAACTGGGCCTGGTTGTCGAGCGCAAGCACTCCGGGCCGGTCGGCGGCGACCTGCAGATCGGCTCGATGCTGGTCGATGGCCTGATCGACTGCGTGATCTTCCTGCGTGACCCGATGACACCGCAGCCGCACGAACCCGATATCAACGCCCTGGTGCGCGCCTGCGACGTGCACAACATCCCGTGCGCGACCAATGTCTCGACCGCGCGCCTGGTGCTGTCGCAACTGATGGATGCGCGCCGCGCCGACTAGAAGGAGATAGCCATGCTCGCCAAAGCGATCCGCATTGCCGCCACCGGCGGCCCCGAAGTGATGGAATACGTCGAGCTCGAGGCGCCCGGGCCCGGCCCAGGTGAAGCGCGCATCGTCCAGCATGCGATCGGCCTGAATTTCATCGACGTGTATTTCCGCACCGGCCTGTACCCGCAGCCGCTGCCTGGCCTCCTTGGCAAGGAAGGCGCGGGCGTGGTCGAGGCAGTGGGCGAGGGCGTCACCCACGTCAAACCGGGTGACCGCGTGGCCTACGCCGGCGGCCCGCTCGGCGCCTATGCCAGCGCGCGCACCATGCCGGCCCGCTTCCTGGTCAAACTGCCCGAGTCAATCGATTTCGAGACCGCGGCCGCCATGATGCTGCAGGGCCTGACGGTGCAATACCTGCTGCGCCAGACCTACCAGGTCAAGGCCGGCGACACCATCCTGTTCCACGCCGCGGCCGGCGGCGTCGGCCTGATCGCCTGCCAGTGGGCACGCGCGCTCGGCGTGAACCTGATCGGCACCGTGGGTTCGCAAGAAAAGGGCGAGCTGGCGCTGGCGCATGGCGCGGCCCACGTCATCAATTATCGCAACGAGGACATCGCAGCGCGCGTGCGCGAGATTACCAAGGGCGAAGGCGTGCCGGTGGTGTACGACTCGATCGGCAAGGACACGTTTATCGCTTCGCTCGACTGCCTGCAGCGGCGCGGACTGATGGTCAGTTTCGGCAATGCCTCGGGTGCGGTGGAACCGTTCGCCCCAGCCGAATTGTCGAAGCGCGGCTCGCTGTTCCTCACCCGGCCGACCCTGTTCGACTACATGGCCACGCAAGAGGAGCAAGAGGCGATGACGTCCGAGCTGTTCGAGATGGTCGGCAGTGGCAGGGTCTTGGTCGAGGTGCACCAGCGCTTCGCGCTCGCGCAGGCGGCCGACGCCCACCGCGCACTGGAAGCGCGCAGCACCACTGGCTCGACGGTGCTGCTGCCATGAGGGACAACCGCGACCAGGAATCGGCGCCCGACCCGCTGCCGCCGGCCGCGCAGCCTTCGCACGACGGCGCGCCCAGATTCGGGCGCCTGCTGATCGTGCTGGTGCTGGCCATGCTGGTGGTGGTGGCGCTCACCTTCGGCTCCGAAGCGTATTTCACCTGATGCCATGAGCGCGTTCAACCCGGCCTACGCGCACGTCTTCGTTCCTGGCCGCCTGACGGTCGGGCTGATGACGCCGATGCAGGGTGAGCCCGGCCTGCCGGCCGATATCGATACGGCCTTGCGCCAGGCGCGCCTGGCCGACGAGCTGGGATTTGCGGCCCTGTGGACGCGCGACGTGCCGCTGATGATCCCGCAGGGCAGCGCCAACGAGACGGCGGCGCTGGACGATCCTTTCCTGTGGTTGTCCGCGTTGGCGGGAGTGACCCGGCGCGTGGTGCTGGCCACGGGCGCGATCGTGCTGCCGCTGCGCCACCCGCTGCACGTGGCCAAGTCGGCCCTGAGCCTGGACCGCATCAGCGGCGGGCGCCTGCTGCTGGGCGTGGGTTCGGGCGACCGTCCCGAGGAATTCTCGCGCTTCGGGCTCGACCTGGAAACGCGCGACGTCGCCTTCCGCGCGCATTGGGAAGTCGTACGCGCCGCGCTCGAGCCAGGGCCGGTCGCAGCCGAAGATGGCCAGTATCGCGTGCTGCCGCCACCGCAATCGCGCATCCCGATGATCGCAGTCGGCAGCGCGCGCCAGTCACTGCAATGGATCGCCGAGCATGCCGACGGCTGGGCCAGTTACCACCGCGAAGAAGACCGCCAGAAGGGCCGCATCGCCCTGTGGCATATGGCGCAAGACCAGCGCTCCCCGGGCCAGCGCAAGCCCTTCATCCAGTCGGTGCAGCTCGATCTGCTGGACGATCCGGCGGCGCCGGCCGAGGCGATCGAACTGGGTCTGCGCACCGGCCGCCACGCGCTGGCGGGCTACCTCGACCGCATGCGCGAGCTTGGGGTCGCGCACATCCTGTTCAACCTGTCGCGCGGAGCGCGGCCGGTCGACGATGTACTGCGTGAACTCGGCACGGACATCCTGCCACAGCTGTAACCATCCAC